>Ga0207799_100048_pt1 | contig 193222 bp, 205 predicted proteins | sample TtanPargueraPR_4_FD_187742 | JGI IMG/M metagenome (GOLD analysis project Ga0207799, IMG submission 187742) | Aerobic enrichment media microbial communities from Bioluminiscent Bay, La Parguera, Puerto Rico - Tt and M2 (SPAdes) | ecosystem: Environmental > Aquatic > Marine > Unclassified ... | reverse complement strand
CGAAAAGGTACGGTATCATCCGGTGACCGTCGGGGAACAAAAGGACGACGTATACGGGCACTGTATCCGGGCCCTGGAGGTCTCCATGGAGACCGGCGTCCATGGCCTGCCCCTGATGGGCGCGGGTGACTGGAACGACGGGATGGACCGCATCGGGATCGAGGGCCGTGGGGAGAGCGTGTGGCTGGGGTGGTTCCTCATCCACTGCCTGCGTCTTTTTATCCCCTTCTGTGAGGAGCGGGGAGATACAGAGCGGGCGGACGGCTACCGGGAAAAGATCGCCGCTCTCTATGAGGCGCTGCAGGCGGAGGCCTGGGACGGCGGGTGGTACCTGCGGGCCTACGATGACGAGGGAAACAAGATCGGCAGCGCCGAGGAGGATCAGTGCCGGATCGACGTACTGCCCCAGGCATGGGCGGTACTGTCCGGCAGTGAGGATACCGACAGGAACGAGCGGGCCATGGAAGCGGTCAATAACCACCTCATATGCCGGGAAGCGGGGTTGATCAAACTGCTCTGGCCGCCCTTCGAGAACCCCAAGCGGGACCCCGGCTATATCGCGGGATACCCTCCGGGTGTGCGGGAGAACGGCGGCCAATACACCCACGGCGTGCTGTGGGTGATCGCGGCGGCCGCCCGGATGCAAAAGCGGGAGGAAGCCTGGGATCTATTCAGCATGCTCAATCCCATCAATCACTCCCGGACGCCCCTGGAGACCGGCCGGTACAAGGTGGAGCCCTATGTCACCAGCGCAGATGTGTATTCCAATCCCAACCACCTGGGCCGGGGGGGCTGGACCTGGTATACGGGATCGGCTGCCTGGATGTACCGGGTGGGCCTGGAGTGGATACTGGGCTTCAGGCGGGATGGCGACCGCCTCCGGATACGGCCCTGCGTCCCCGGGGAATGGCCGGGGTACCGGATACACTACCGGTTTGGCAAAACACTGTACCGGATCGACGTCTTAAGAGAAGAAGGCAGACCCCCTGTGGAACTGGACGGCGTTGGCCGGGAGCAGGACTTCATCGACCTTGTGGACGACGGACGGGACCATACGGTGGTCTTTCGGATGTAGCGTGGGCCGCCCCGCCTATGGTATGATGGGAATACTATGAAAAAAGGCGGGATACGGTCATGGCGTACGCGCTTCGTCCACTCACTATGGATGACATAGCCGATGTCACCCGGATATACAATCACTATGTGGCCCATACCACCATTTCCTTTCATATCGCGCCCCGGACCGTAGAGGAGATGGCGGCGGCGCTCCTGGGACTTAAAGAGCCCTTCGCTGCCTACGCGCTGACCGAATCGGGGAAGTGGATCGGGTACTGCGCCCTCGTCCCCTTCAGCGGCAGGGAGGCCTATTCGATCACGGCGGAGCTCTCCCTCTACCTCGAGCCTACGGTCCGCGGCAAAGGATATGGACAAGCAATGCTTGATTTTCTGGAACAAGAAGCGGGAGACAAAGGTCTCGTTTCTCTCACAGCCAGGGTCTGCGGGGAGAATACCGCTAGTATCGCCCTGTTTGAGAAAAACGGGTATAAACGGGCCGGTTTCTACGAGAAAATTGGGTATAAGTTCGGCAGGCTATTGGATGTGGTCGCGTATCAAAAGATCATAGGAACCCGCTGATCCAATATTTTCGGGAGAGGAGACAAACTAGATGATCGCATTTTGTACGGTGAGAAAATCAGACGGCACGGCATGGGGCGCGTGTGATACGGAAAAGAAGCTTTTCTACCCCGCGGCTTCCCTGTGGGGGAAGGCCGCCCCCGAGAGTCTGCTTGCCTATATCCGGATGGAGGATCGCCCGGCGGTACCTGCGTTAGACGGCATAGAGGGCTTTGCCCTGGACACCAAAGCGCTGGATTCGCCCATCCCCGACCCCCTGCGCAATATATTCTGCGTGGGGAAGAATTACCTCGATCATGTGAAGGAGCTCGCCCCCCACGCCGGGGGCGGCACGGGATATCCCCAGTTCTTCACCAAGGCCACGGGGAGCATGAACGGCCCCTACGATGCCATCCCGCTCCACGCGGGGGTCACCGGGCAGGTGGACTACGAGGCGGAGCTCGCTGTGGTCGTCGGCCGTACGGGACGGGACATCCGGGCCGAAAACGCCTATGAGTATATATTCGGATATTCCGTATTAAACGATACCACCGCCCGGGACCTGCAGAAACGCCACGCCCAGTGGTTCAAGGGAAAGAGCCTCGACGGCTTCTGTCCCATGGGCCCCTGGATCGTCCCCAGGGAATCCGTCGGCTGGCCCCTGGGTCTCACGGTGAAGGGGATCGTCAACGGGGAGCAGCGCCAGTGCGCCAATACCCGGGACATGATGGTCCCAATCGATCGATTGATCGAGAGCCTGTCCGCGGGAATGACCCTGATGGCAGGGGATATCATCGCCACCGGCACTCCCGCCGGGGTGGGGATGGGGATGAATCCCCCCCAATTCCTGAAAACCGGGGACGTGGTGCGGATCGAGGTGGAGGGAATCGGGTATATCGAGAACAAAGTGGAGTAATCCAGTGGTACGCGGGGAGGGCCGCGATGGGGTATGTCTTCCAGCCGATGAACCGGCGTTACGCCGATGAAATTGCCTACAGGTGGAAATACGAGGGAGTCTACGCCTTCTATGACATGACGGCGGATGCGGAGGACCTTGCGGAGTTTACCGATGAGCGCAATTGGCCGGGACGGTATTACGCCGTCTTGAATGAAAACGGTGAACTGACCGGGTACTACTCGTATTCCTTCCTATCCGGTATTATGTGGATCGGTTTTGGGTTAAAGCCCGAATTAACCGGCATAGGACTGGGAGCCGGATTTGTGGACGCGGGCATTGCCTTTGGGGTGGAGACCTTTGCATACCGGCAGGATCATATCATGCTGGCGGTGGCTTCATTCAATTCCCGGGCCATTCATGTTTACGAAAAACTGGGGTTTCAAGCCGTTCAGACATACATGCAGAATACCAATGGCGGCAAATACGAATTTATCAAAATGAAAAAGACTATATAGTTTATTTTTCACGCGTGCCGGTACAGGCCGGGTATCCCGCAGGGTCCCAATCGTGGTCCTTGCGCATCTGCTCATCCGATTTATTGAAATACGTGTGGGAGAGTCCGTAGGCGTGAGTGAACACGCTGTCGAAGGTCGGGTCCAGATGGTAATAGACGCCGTCTATCTTGGCGATATTCCACATGTGATACTGATCCTGATAATTGCCGAGGATGGTCGTGCACTCGATCCCGACCGTATTCAATAGCCTTTCCAGCGCGTAGGCGTAGCTGGTGCAGACCCCCGTGCCGTTTACGAGGGTACCGTAGATGGTGCCCGAATCATAGGGATAGTTGTCGGGATCGTCATATACCCTGTAGTCATACCGCGCGCTGCGGATCAGATAATCGTACAGGGCCGTTTCTTTCTCCAGGTCGGTCATGCCGGGCCGGATAAGCTCCGAGATGATCTCCGCGATCCTTTCCTGAAGGACGCCTATCTTGTCGGCGCATTCCGTGAGGGACGCTCCCGAATCAGTGGCATTCACGATGGCTGTCATTTCATCATTGAATCCGCTTTTGATCAGACCTTCCCCGATTCTGCTGAGGGCATTCTGCATCTCCGAGACCCGCAGGTCTTTGTCTTGGATCAGCACAGGCAGGCTGGTCCTGCCCAGTCCTTTTTTTGCGGCGGTGATCAAGGTGTCTATATCTTCGATCCGGGGGGCGTCCTGGGGAAGGATATGTAGCTTGTATGTATGGGTGTATTGTCTCTGTCTATCGTATCTGTCCATAACGGAGACGCGCAGATAGGCGGTACCCGCGCTGAGGGCGGTCACGCGGTTGTCTGGTCCGATCTGAACAGCGGTACTGTCTGTGTCTATGTCGATGCCGTAGGCCGGCGCGTTTTCTCCCGATAGTTCCACCCGGGCGGATTCACCGGCCGCCAGCACTTTTTTGTCCAGCACCGCGTAGAGACCGGGTTTCACATAGAAGACATCCTGATTATTGACGAAATACCTATACGTGATCACGGCGGATACCAGAGGCCGGTTTTCAGCCCGATAGGTCCTGATCCCTTCCACGGAGTCAAGATCCGGACGGCGTTGTATGACGCGGTCGTATAGCGAGTCCATGAGCGGCTCTTCCATGCCGCTGGTGTCAAAGTTCACGATCGTCCTTTTCTCCCGGACGGACTTCGTTATGGATTCGATGATCTGCTCATTGCTCATAACCCTCACGGCGTCAGGGGGGATGGTCAGTTCTTCCAGGGAACCGAGCAGGACCGCCGACATATCCGCCGCGGGCCCCGTATACAGGCAAAAGCCCAGAATGGCAAGTACCAGAATGGTGAATAGTACTTTTCTGGCCATAGGCATTACTATACCTTTCTAGTGCTTATATGGATGTGTATATAAATAGTGTAAGGCATCGACGATGGCAAAGTAAAATGTAAAAAAAGGGAGGATTGTCAGATAGAGCATTCCCGCCCGTAAGGGCCAAGTATATACCCTTGTCTTTGCGCATAGTCATGGATATGGCGTATGGATGGGGGGACCGGGGAATTGAAGATCATCTACCTGAAACGGCCCGGATGGTGGCTGGCGGCGGCCCTCGCCGTTCTCCTTGTATTGTGCCTGGCGATTACCCTCTGGTGGACCCCGGCGGCGCCCGCCACGGCGGAGGCGGACTCCCTTGCGGGAAAGGTGCTGCTCATCGATCCCGGCCACGGGGGATTTGATCCCGGGGCGGTGGCGGATGACGGCACCCATGAGGACGCGGTCAATCTGGCCATCTCACTGAAGCTGGCCCAGGCGCTTAGGGACAGGGGCGGGACGGTGATCATGACGCGGATGACCGAGGGCGCGCTGGCCGGTACCAAGAGGGAGGACATGGACCGGCGTCTGAAGTTGATCAAGAGCAGCGGGGCCGATCTGGTGATCAGTATCCACATGAATCATTTCGGGGTGGGACGGTACCGGGGCGCCCAGATATTCTACCGGACGGGGGATGAAGAGAGCAAGCTGCTGGCCGAGCTGATCCAGGAGAATATCCGCGCCAAGGTGGATCCCTCAAACACCCGTCAGTGCAAGTATTCACAAAATTACGGGGTGCTGAATTTCGCCAAAGCGCCTGCGGTGCTGGCGGAATGCGGCTTTCTGTCCAATCCGGAGGAAACGAGCAACCTGAAAGACCCGGATTATCAGTCCCGGCTGGCACAGGCCATCGCCGAGGCGGCGGGCCGGTTTTTCCAGGAGCAGTAAAATCGTATTTTTTCTTCAGTTACCGGTGACCCGGCGCGTGTCCTTTAAGACCCTGCGCCATTTGTCGTTCAGCTCACTGATCCCCACGCCGTGTCCCGAGCTGGAGGAGTGTATAAACCGGTTCTCCCCGATATACATCCCCACATGGGTGATGGGCGCCCGGTCGGAGGTCTTGAAGAACAATAGATCCCCCGGCTTAAGCGACTCCATGGATACGGGATATCCCACCTGGGACTGCTCATAAGCCGTGCGGGGGAGATCGACGCCGACGGACCGGTACGCCGCCTGGATAAAGGCCGAGCAGTCGATCCCATTTTGAAGATCGCCGCCGCCGAACACATAGGGTGTGCCGATGAACTGCCTGGCAAAGTCGACGGCCTCCTGCCCCGTAAGGGATTCCTGTGCTTGTGCCGCCTCCATGCTGGACGCGAGCATATCTCCGAATACACTCCCGGTCCCGGCAGGGAGCCTGGACTGTATATCGGCCAGCTTGCTTTGAAAAATGGCGTCGATGGATGGGATGCTCATGTGTTCTCCTTACTGGTTCTATTATATATATCGGGCGGCAGCGGCGCTACCTTTAATTTTGCGGCCAATTGCAGAAGGATAGGAAAGACAGCCAAATAAAAAGGAGCCCGCCCCGACGGGGCAGGTTCCCTCTTTTTTTGTCTCTCCCTGGATAAGAGATCTCGTTTACATCTGCTGTGACATCTGCTGAAATTTCTGCTTGGCCATCTGGACTTCGTTGGTCTGGGCGTCCTTTACTTGGTACATGCCCTTTTGCCGCATGGTGTCGAATACCTGGTACTGTTCATTGAATATATCGGTCAGGTTCTGGGTGAGCAGGCTGCGCAGATTGGGGCATGAGGCTTCGGTCACATAGGTCGTATATGCCGAAGACATGTGTTTTTCCTGCAGAAGCATATCGTTTAGTATTTCCTGTTCGGTGAGCTGTTGATTGGCCATTCTGTAACCTCCTTTTACTGGTGGGAATTGAGATAATTGAGCAGGCTGTCGAAATGCTTCCTATGGGTCTGGGCAATTCGGTTCGCCAGGTCTTTGCTGTCCGTCTGGGTCAGATTTTGGGCGTACTGGTTGCACTTCGCGTAGCACAGTGCTTCCTGCTTGAGCTGGTCCTCCAGGATGCTTAGGTTCTTTGAATCCAATTGCGGGGCTTGCCCGCCGGCGTTTTGGGTCTGCATACGATACCTCCTATGATTTTGCTTGGTCAGGCTTTTGCCATCCAGGCTTAGTATGGCTTTTCTGGGAATAAGCTATGTGCATGATTTAGCCTCTTTTTAGGAAATGAGCGCAATCTATGGGTTTTGCTTTTTGCATATCTGATATATAATAAAGACAGGTGTACAATTTCTTGTACCCAGTAGCCTATGGAGGTTCACCATGGAGTGGTTGACCAACGTTTTTTATTCTCTGGCGCCCTACTTCCAGTTTCCGGAAGTAATACGCTACGCGGTGGAAATCGTCGTGGTGACCTTTGTGGTATATCAATTGATGATCCTGGTCCGCAAGACCCGGGCGGAACAGGTCCTGAAAGGTGTCATTTTTCTCTTATTTGTATACGGCCTGAGCCTGCTCCTGGACCTGAAAACCATCGTATGGGTCATCAGCAACGCCATCCAGTTCGGTGTGATCGCCCTGCTGATCGTATTCCAGCCCGAGCTTCGCAAGGCGCTGGAACAGATCGGCCGGGGAAGCCGTCTCTGGGGCCGGGTGGCCCTATGGCGGGAGGGGGACCGGCCCCAGCAGCTGGTCTCAGCGCTGACCCGGGCGATGCTGGCGCTGTCCCGGGAAAAAACAGGCGCGTTGATCGTACTGGAAGAAAATACAGGCATGAACGACATCATCAGCACCGGCGTCGCGTTGGACGGGCTGGTGACGGCGGAGCTGCTGGTCAATATATTTGAGCCCAATACACCGCTGCATGACGGCGCGGTCATCATCCAGGGAGACCGTGTAGCGGCGGCGGGATGTTACCTGCCCCTCACCGAAAACCCCAATCTCAGCAAACAGTTGGGGACCCGCCACCGGGCGGCCCTGGGTTTGAGCGAGCAGTCAGACGCGCTGACCTTTGTGGTCTCGGAGGAAACCGGCGTGATCTCCATGGCCCGTGACGGTAAACTCACCCGGTACCTGGGCGAGAAGGGCCTCACGGAGATACTGACCGAGCGGTTTACCTCTGAGGAAGAGGGCAAGCAGCCTGTTTTCTGGAGCCGTTGGTTTCGTACCGATGGGAAGAAAAAGAGTGAGTAGGGTCCTATGAAAAACTTTCTGAGCAGAAACTTAGGTCTCAAAATCATATCATTGCTGATCGCGCTGCTGCTGTTTTCCGCGGCCAATAAGGACGTGAGCCTTCGTAAAGTCTTCGTGGTGCCGCTGCAGGTACTGGGGGAGGAGAAACTGGCGGAGCAGGAACTGATATTAAATCCGCCGCCTTCCGAGACCATCCCCTTGACCCTGCGGGGCAAAAATGCGGCGCTGCAGAATGTCAATCCCCAGGATATAACGGCCTCCATCGATCTGTCTGAGGTGGAATCCCCGGGAACAAAGGTATTGCCTGTGGATGTCACGGGACTGCCGCCCAATGTCACCCGGGATCAGGATCTCACGGTGGATATGGAGGTAGAAGATCTCCTCGGTAAATCAGTGCCGATCAAGGTGACCTTTACCGAGCAGCTGCAGAACCAATACGGGGACCGGTATATCGACCAATCCGACGATGTGGCGTATATCTCGGGTCCCAAGAATGTGGTGGAGACCATCGCCCAGGGCAGCGTGCGGGTCACGGAGGATATGATTACCGATGACGATCAGTATTTTATCAAGACGCTGCCCATAATATGGGTGGATGATCAGGGAAGGCCCGTGGATTCCGAGATCATCAAGAGCACGGTGCAGTATATCGATGTGACCATGTATCCGGAAAAAGAGGTCCCCGTCCATGTCAATCTGCAGGGGGAAGCCGCCGAAGGGTACCGGATCATGGACGCCATAGCGGTGCCGGATACCGTACGGATATGCGCCGATCCCCAGACACTGTCCCAGATACAGCAGATCGAGACCCACATTGTCGACGTGGAGGGATTGACCAGCGACAAGACCCAGGAGATCGAGCTATTGGGATACGAGGGGGTCAATCTCTGCCCCGGCCAGCCCGGCAAGGTGGAGGTACGGGTCGAAGTGGAGGCCCTTTCCATACGGTCATTGGAGATCACCGATATCGATCCCGTCAATCTCCCGGAAGAGTACCAGGCCAGTGTGGTGGATGAGTCGGTGACGGTCACGCTGAAGGGATTGGCTTCTGTGCTGGACAGCATCCAGCCCGAAGACCTGTATGCGGAAGTAGACATGACCGGCGCGGTGAGGGGCACGCAGAGATATACCGTGACAGTGCGGGATGTGCCGGAGGGTGTGGACGAGGTGGAAGTGGAACCGTCCCGGGTCTCGGTGCGGGTGACATCCAGCTAGCTAACTACGATTGAGAATACACTGTATGAACCGGTCCAGCTTCTGCTTGACCGGTTCTGCTTCTATCAGATCCCCGTCGATGGACCGCCGGTGATACTCCCGGGAGGACAGCATGACGAACCCCGGGTCATAGAACCCCAGATCCGCCAGGATTTCATCGCGCGCGATCTTCGCTCCTGCCGTAGCATTGCCGATCAGGATGATATGCACCTTCTTTAGGATGGTTTTCTCGATATCCACGCCTCTTTGGACATAGCCCTCCAGCCTTTCGGAAAAAGCGAAATATGCCGAAGGCAGGTGGCCTCTATAGGTCGGCAGCGCCCATAGGATCACATCCGCCTGGGTGCATTTGTCTACGATATCGTCCATCGGGTCCTTTTTGGGGCAGAGTGCCCCGGAAAAGCAGATATACTCGCAGCCCCCGCACGGGGTAATTGGATGTTTTCGGATGTATACCGCGGCGCTGTCACTCCCCAGTTGTTTCAGGCTATACGCCAGACAACGGTCGCAATTTCCACGCTGCCTGCCGCTGAAAGAGATACCCAGCGCGCGCATCGGAACCCCCCCTTGTTCAGTTATGTGCAGTTAAGACGGTAGAAGTGTTTAGAAAAACTTTTTGACGCCGGTCTCGATCTCTGTTTTTGCCCGCTGCAGGGACTTGTTGATCTCTGCATCACTGGCGTTTTTCAGTATGTAGTCATAGGCCCCGACCTTCATGGCCTGGCGTAGATAATCGAAATTGTCATAATCACTGACGATGATGTACTTGATCCCCGGCCAGCTCTTTTTCGCTGTCTCGATCAAGGTGATGCCGTCCATCCGGGGCATACGGATTTCGGTGAGCACGACATGGGGGTTAACCAGGGGGATCAGCGACAGGGCTTCCTCGCCGTTGCCCGCCTCTCCGACTAGGTCAAAATCGTTCTTGACCCAATCGATTTTTTCTTCCAATTTTCTCCTGGCTTCGTATTTTCCGTCCGTCATCATGACCCTGAGCTGCATGATCCGTCTTCCTTCCCCTATGAGTATCATTGATTATAGCACCGATCAGGGGTATCTGCCTACCGATAAATGGTGAATTTTTTGCGCATTTTGTTCACATTTTTATTCTCTTTTATATATTTGGTCCTATATAAGGCTGAACCCTCTCCGCGATTTTCCAGAATGTCATACTGAGTCATCGCGGCATATACTGAGACAATGAAGGAGGGGGTTTTGTGGAACAAATAAAAATCCATAAAAGTCAACGTGAGGAGTCTTCGCCGGGAGATCAGACCGTTTATGGGGTCAGCGGACCGGTTAGGGTGTCGGTAGATATCGTGTGCGATGATGCCCTCGATGCCATGATGGAGGCGCATCATCGGGAAGGAAATACCTATACAAGCGGAAAAGCGCAAAACAAATGCCGGTGCGGATGTACCTGATACACTACGCATAAAGGGCGTTTTGCCGATTTTCAGACTGCGCGGATAGAGACGAAGGACAAGAAATCTTCGTCTTTTTTTCGCTGTCCCGTCTACTTGCTATGGGTATTCTTTCGTGGTATAATACCCTACGCTGACAGGCGCCTGTAGCTCAGAGGATAGAGTGTTCGACTCCGACTCGAAAGGCCGTAGGTTCGAATCCTACCAGGCGCACCAGATAAAACCCCCGGAATATCAATGTTTCCGGGGTTTTGTTATTTTTGGTCACAAGGGTAAAAAACTCATTTGACACCAAATTTGACACCAAATAGGAGGGTGCTATATAATCAGAAATAAGAAGATTTAAGTTAAATCAGTAAATAATAGAAGGTGAGCATATGCCGAAGGTAGGAGCAAGACCATTTAAACGCAAGGATGGTAGATGGTGCGCCAAATACGATAAAGGCATAGACGGGGCAACAGGTAGGCGTAAGTATGGCTATGTTTACGGAACTACCGCAAAAGAAGTCCGGCAGAAGCTTGTTGATATCGAAAGCAGTATTCAACAAGGTACCTTCATAGATCGGAGCGACTTAACAGTTTCAGCCTGGATAGAAACATGGATGAATGATTATAAGAAGCTCTCTCTAAAGCCTTCCACTTACAAAAGCTACGATAATATGATTCAAAGATATATGGTACCGACAATCGGAGGTATCAAGCTTCAGCAACTCAAACCCGAACACATACAGAAGATGATTATTACCTTGAATGATCAAGGGCTATCCCCTCGGACTATTCAATATGCCCACCGGGTGCTGTCTATGGCACTGGGTCAGGCCGTTGAGAATGAAATACTAATGAAAAATCCCGCCAAGTCTACCAATCTACCGAAACAGCATAAGAAAGAGGCCAGAGCCTTAACTAGGGAGGAACAGAGCGTATTTCTAGAAGCATTAAAGGGCGATCCTAAAGAAAACGCAATTCGATTTGCACTCACAACAGGGGTAAGGGTAGGGGAACTACTGGGATTATCCTGGGATGATATTGACATGGAGCAGACAAAAATAAGGATCACCAAAAACCTACAACGGATAGATAGCAAGATCGTAATTAGTACCCCCAAGACTGCAAAGGGAAAAAGAGATATACCTCTTATCGAAGAAGCTATTCAAATACTGAAGAGACAAAACAAACGTCAGCTTGAGCAGAGGTTAAAGGCCGGAAGCGCATGGCAGAAGAATAACTATGTCTTTACTACTGCGATAGGGAGTCCTTTGGACAAAGACCACATTAACCGAACTCTAAGAAGAGTTTGTGAGAAGGCCAATATAAAACCCTTTAGTGTTCATACCTTGCGTCATACATTCGCTACAAGGGGCTTAGAAGCTGGCATAGGGCTTAAGGTTATGCAGGAGATACTAGGTCATGCGTCACTAGCTGTAACGGCTGACACCTATTCTCATGTGATGCCGGATAAGAAAAGGGAGAGTATGGAGAAATTGGAGGGGATGTTTTAATAATCCAAGCAGGCTAAATATAACGTAAAAATATTACGATATTATAGGTATGTTTCGTAAAATATTTGCATACCATAATAAGGGATGGTAATATAAGCGTGAAGGGAATGATAAAAGTGTTATCAAAAATTGTTTTGAAAAATTTTAAATCTTTTAAAAATAGAACAGAAATTGATTTTACAAAAACTAACTATAAATTTCTAGATACAAACGTTGCTTCGAATGGTGTCTTAAAGGGAGTAATGTTTGTTGGCGCGAATGCTTCCGGAAAATCTAATATTATACTGGCAGTTAAGTTGCTTCTAGATTTATTATTTGAGGAAAGACAAATTAATTCAAGAATATATCTATGTCTTTTTTGCAAGGAAAAAGAGTATTCTATAGAATACCACTTTACTATTGAAGAAAATATTATTGTATATTCCTTATCACATGATCCATTTAAAAGAGTTTTATGTGAAAAGCTATACTTAAATAACAACCTATTATGTGACAGAATGGGCCTCATAGCAAAATCATATATTACTGGAAAGGAAAAAACATTTGATGATCTAAATAAAGATACATTATTTCTAAGATCATTATACTTTAATACTGGATTTGCTGAGAATGAAATCCTAAAGAAGTGGTTTAAATTCTTGCAAAATTCGGCATATATTAATCCCTATTTTCAAAGTGTAGTATCATACGGAAAGGCGGACTTAAGCCTTTTAAATTTTCTTGAAAAAAAAGGAACAGATGATATTAATGAGTTTTTTGATAAATATAATTTTGAACAGAATATATTGTATTCTCAAGAAGAAGGAATAAACAAAAATATAAAAATAACTACATTAAATGAGAATAAAATGATTTTCTTTAACCGAAAAGGCGTTAAAGATATTTCAATACCATTTATGGAAGAATCTCTTGGGAATAGAACTTTATTAGACATACTCCCAGCATTTCTAAGTTTAGCAAATAATAATGGGATACTTCTTGCTGATGAATTTTCAAGTGGTTTTCATAACGAGCTTGAAGAACTACTAATAAAGTATTTTATGAAAACATCCAAACTTTCTCAAATACTCTTTGTCTCACATTCTACAAACTTAATTTCCACTTCTGTTCTTAGGCCAGATCAAATTTATTCTGTCAATTTTAATGGCTCGGAAGGAAGTTGGTTAAAAAGATTTTCAGATGAACAACCAAGATTAGCTCAAAATATGGAAAAAATGTACTTGAGTGGAGTCTTTCAAGGGTTACCGGATTATGAAAATCAATAAGGATAAAAGTGTAGGACAAGTATTATTTATTGTTGAAGGTGGAAAAACAGAATTTTCTTTGCTTAGAAACATATTTTGTAATATTTTGGGGTATGCTTATATTGAAAAGCGCAGGGGAAAAGAGAGCTACTTTCAGAGTAGAAATATAAGTACTTCAAGGATAGCAGTAATTAATCCTGAAGAATCTAACATATCCGATATACAAGATGAAAATCAGTATTTAGAAAAGGTAATTTCAGAGTTATTGTTTAATTATAATTTTCCTGTTGATAAGGCTGCTATTTATTATTTATTTGATAGAGATTTAAAATCAAATTTAGATATTACTCTGATTAACAAACTAATCTCTGATCTTGGAAATCCATATGAAAATGGTCAAAATAGAGGTGGCCTTCTTCTATTTAGCTATCCCTCGATTGAAGGCTATACCATAAATAGTTTTATTAATGATTCATACAAGATTGGGTTTGAATTGGGTACCGATGCTAAAAGATATATTGGTTCGAATAAGTCAATACAGTTAAATAAACTTTCTTATGAGACTATTCAGAATGCAGCATTAGAATTATTGAAGTATTTAGATAATGAAAGAATTGAACTAAATATCGAAAACTTCCGAGATACTAATATTGAAATATTTCAAAAACAAGAAGGATGTTATTCTGGTAATAAATTTTACAGACTAATAAGTCTATTGTCTATAGCTTTTTTACAACTTCAAATCATTGAAATTGAATAGGAGGAATCGTATTTTAAATAATTCCTCCTACACATTGGACATAAATAAAGTCATCATGCCCCCTTTAAAGCACACTTATTGAGCCAATGCTCTAGCGCCCTTTTAGGAATCAAATACCGATTCCCAACTCGAATACTGGGTATTCGTCCAGTGTTGACCAATTCATAGGCTTTATTCATCCCAATGCCCAATACCTTGGCCATTTCCTTCACTGTGTAGATTTCCTTTTCCATTACGACACCTCCTTTCCGTATTGTAATTTCATCTTTTTCTGAACTTCCTTAGAGAAAGATGTTCCTTTATTTGCATAATAACGAAAGCTTTTTTTCTCCGCTTCGGTAAAAACATCTTGAATATTATCCTTGCCAATTAAGGCTCCGTATGTTGTCAAATAACCAAGCAAAGGAGGAAGCTGTTTTTCTGCTGATGTGGTAAGCTGTTTGTACCTAGTGATATATTGCTTATCGCCATACTCATTAAAGGAATTCTGCAATTCTATCCAATCATTATTTATAGGGCAACGACTTATTTCGGAATAAATAAGATCCTTCTTTACCAGCCATTCTTCTGTACAGTATCGCCAAATAGTGCCTAGACATTCAAAAGCTTGTTCGACGGTTTCAATTTCATGGTCTTTAAAGAAATCTCTTTTTACTTCGAATTCTATATTCCATACACGTGATGGATTAAGATTAAATTGATTCCATATATCAATAAACCACAGCTTATTGGACTTCATAATTTCAGCTGTTTTATTGTATATACGTGCAAAGACTTTTCTTCCTCTAGCGCCGAAACTGACCGTCTCAAAGCTGCGATTGTTTCTAATAATATTATCTTTATGAAACTTGCCTTGGTACTCTTTTATCTCTTCATCACTACCAATAGAGATTTTATCTGTATGACAACACAAATCTACTCGACTAACTTTATTGGTTTTAATCTCCCCAACATGATTTCGTATAAAATCTAATACCATCTGCCAGCAATTCTGGGGTGAATATGTCCACAATGCTTCTGATTTGATAATCACACTAATAGGGAAAAATCCCTCCGTCTTTGCTCTATATTGAGAGAAGGCAATCTGGAATAAATCATTATGAAGAATATATGCATGTTGTTTGTTCCCATTGGGTATAATTTCAAAATAGAAGTTTCCTATTTGAACAAGAACTATCCCAGATAGATTTTCGCTTTTTATTCTTTTTGCTTCTTGTTTTTTCTCATCAAGCCGATCCAGTAAGGTGCAGATCCGTTGTGTAGTTTCATCGTCTTTTTGAACAAGTCTAAATCCTCTATATATTGAAGGCAAATTGATTTCACCGGATTTAGGATATCCGACTACATCAATCCCTGCTTTTAGTGTGTCAATCATGGGTATCATCTTACTTATTATTTCTCCTTATTTAATATTCATTACAATTAGTGCCCCTAGTATTACTAAGGGGCGGGGCACTGTTTTCGTTTCTTTTGGGCTTCCGGCCCTCGAGCCTAACATATGGTGGCCACTCATCGTCAAGGGTACCCTCCCTAAAGGGTCCCTCCCTTGACAACGAGTCTCTGCCACATAGGTCGTATCGCCTGTGCCGGCCACCTTTTATCACCGAAAACGGCGAGTAACCAACGGCGTATTAGTATGGTGTAAAAGCATAGGTTTAGTATTAACTAAGCACATAATATATTATGCTTTGTATTTTGTCAAGTGCATGTATTATAAAAAACTAAGTTTTTCTTTACACTCGTGGTGACAAATAATATAATGAACATTAAAGAGTATGTACGAGGTGCTTTATGGGATATAAAGAGAGCCTGTCCAAGATAATAAAGGATAGCGGACTTACATTAAGGGATGTTGAAAGCAGATGCAAGGCGCAAGGGGTATCTGTATCAAATTCATATTTAAGCCAGATTAAATCGGGGAAGCTCCCTCCTCCTACGGAGGAAGTGACTCGTGCTATCTGTCAAGCATGTAATGTTGATCCTGAAAACATGATCATAGAGGGATATCTAGAAAAAGCTCCTCCCATTGTTAGAGATTATTTTATTCAGTCCGTTCAAATAAACAAAGACTTACTAACTGTGTGTTTGCCATATCTTTATGAACAACATAATGAGTCCTATGTGGAAGACTTGAAAGATCAAATTCAATATTCTGATATGATTTTGACTTTACCATATGCAGTATCATATTTAGAAAAACTAAAACGGAAGACAGGGCTGAAAACAAAATATGATAATGCATCACTGTATGATGGAAGTGAAACTTCTAATATGTTGGAAACGCTAGATAAAACAGAACACTTTATTAGTGATGATTCTATGGAGCCACTTATTCCCAAGAATTCGAAGCTAGCGGTTGCTTCTTATAAACAATATCAAGGGAAAAAGAAATCATTACTAGAAGTCCCTCCAGAAGACAAGGATATTATTTATTTTATTGATCTTGAGAATGGGACAGAAAAGGTTCGTCGCTTGTATCTACGTGATAATACCATTATGCTTGTGCCTGAGAATAAAAACTATGATATCAAGACTCTAAAGAGCCTTGAGGGAATACATATATATGGAAAGGTCGTATCATATACAGCAAGTATTCTATAAGAATAGTCTTCCACCGTTTGCCATTTTCTTGTATTACTAACTATTGTGAAATATAATATCTAATATCCTATATTATCGGATTATGTTTATTTGGGGGGCAATATGAGCATAACAAATTTAAATGCGTATTTTACCAACAACTTTTGAAGTATCTATTGTACAACCAAGTGTTAATTCTAAAGCACCAACCGAAGATATGATTCGTATTCTTGGTGGTACTGCAAACTTACAAGTTGTTTGTAGCTGAAGCATAATTTATTCGACACCAAAAGGTTTAAAAAGGGATTACTACCAAAAGTCAAACTTAATCTTTTGATGGTACATGCTTATAGAATGAAAGAGGATTTTATGTCAGAAAATAATATGCATATTGAATTTAATTATTTAAATGTTGATAGTTGTTTCAAGAATTTTTATGTTGTTCCTGATTATCAAAGGGAATATGTCTGGGAAGAAAAACAGGTTGATCAGTTGCTAAACGACATTATGGAAACATTTTCAGTGCACCCAAATAAAGAATATTTTATCGGGAGTATTGTTGTATACAAAAACAAGGAAGGAATACACGAATTAATTGACGGTCAACAAAGGTTGACAACATTATTTTTAATTTTATGTGCATTTAAGAGAAAGTATACTGAAGAAGAGATGGATTCTTCTGTACTTGATGAAATGATAATAAGTAAGGATCAAGATAGGGAACTAAATATAATTGAGAAGTACAGAGTAGAATTACAATACGAAGACGCATCAGATTATTTGGAATATATATTTAAAGATGAACAAAGGCCTAATGTGATTACAAAATCGGGAGAACGCTTGTACAGTGCCTATGAAAATATATATTCTTTTTTGAATCAAAGCTTTTCGCAATTAAACGAACTTAAGAAATTTATATATTATATTTATTATTTAGTGAGATTTATTCAAATTGAGACGCCAAATATAAGTGATGCTTTGAAAATATTTGAGACTATTAATGAACGAGGAATAGGCTTAAATCCTATGGATCTATTAAAAAACTTGATTTTTAGACAAGTTCAGCGAGAAGAATTTTCTGAATTGAAGAAGGAATGGAAAAAACTAATAGATATATTAGAGAAAAATAATGAAAAGCCATTGAGATTTCTACGATATGTCATTATGGCCAATTACAGTGTTAGGTCAGAACGTAGAGATAATATCGTAAGAGAGGATGAGATATATACTTGGTTTAGCAAAAATGAGGATCAGTGTAGATACACTTTAGATCCATTCAAATTTGTGAAGCTACTTATTGAGAATGCCGAATGCTATGTAAGTTTTATTAACGGACATGACAACTGGGGGGAGAATATCTATCTCAAGAATATAAAAAGGCTCATTGGTGGAGCATTCAGACAACATCTGATACTGTTACTTGCTGCCAGGCATTTTGATAAGAAACTTTTTGATCATTTTGTTAAGCAGATTGAAGTTATGCTATTTTATTCTTTGATTACAAATGAGTCAACAAGAGTTTTTGAAAGAGATTTTTCTAAGTGGGCTAATGAAGTAAAGGATATAAAAAATGAGCAAGAATTGAATCATTTTATTAATGAAAAACTTCAAGCCAAGGTTAATGAGCGTTTAGTTGAATTCAACGCTCTTTTTAGCACTTTATCGCAGAATTCAATGCAACAGTATCGGGTTAAATATATCCTTGCTAAAATCGCTCAATATATGGAACAACAGAAGATCGGCATCGATCAAGATAGTGCTCTTGATAGTTATTTTAAATCAGGTATTGAGATCGAACATATACTTCCTCAAATGCCAACTGAAGAGTTATATAGAATAGTTCCAGAAGAAATATATCATGAAGTAAAATATAAGCTTGGCAATCTTACTTTACTTGAAAAAAGCATAAATTCATCAATTGGTAATAGTGCATTCTATAATTCTAAGAAAGAGGAGTATAAAAAATCAGCACATTACATTACCAAGTCAATTGTAGAAAAAGACAAAGTCGGAAAAAACACTCGAATAAATAAGTTAAACGAAAAAATTAAATCTTGGGATGAATGGAATAAGTCAACTATAGAAGAAAGGCAGGAAGTATTATTTAACCTCAGCAGAGAAATATGGAAAATTGAGATTATATAGGTATAAAAATTCAAATATGGTAGAATAAAGGGATAAGAAAATCTTTCATTAATGCAACACAGATAACCTCTTTTGCGCCAGCAGTTTCAAGGACTTCTTTGCATGCTAAAAGCGAGTTCCCAGATATAGTAACATCATCTAATAGAAGATATGATTTGCCTTCGACCAATGTTGAATCGATAATAGTAATTGATCTACCATTTACGTGTTTTTGTATTCTTTTTATTCTATTAAGACAATTTGTCCCATCGACTATACTCAAAAAATTAGCTATATAAATAGCAATATCCTTAATGCCGCTATCTCTTTTTTGTGGGTCAGTTGGTGGTACAACAGCGATTCCTGTGTCATTTTTTTTAAAGAAGAAATCAAACTCCTTTATTATTTTATTGGCAAAATAGTTTATTATTTCAGGTGCTCTTTCATTTAATTTTAATATTTCTTTCCTGTCTTTAAATAAATAATAATATGGTATGCCAAACCATTTGTTGAAGGGGGGATAATAAACATCTAGATAGAATATACCATTTTCATCTATTTGACACATATCTTTAACCTCAGATTTAATTCTATTTTCTATTATACTGTATCCATTTATAAATGTACAAATATTAATTAAACAAATATAAAAAGTGTAAATACTGAATAATAAACGAAAAATGCATTAATATTGATATAAAGTTAATATTACGTTGATGAACATATATATATGTGGTAAAATCAGACATGAACAAGATAGAAGGTGAAATAAGACATGAGACAACCATTGAAGCTTAGAGGCTATTCTTTTTCTGAAGCAACAATAGACGACTATCGGTTATCTGGAAAACTCTTAAGTCTTCGTCTTGAAACCAACTACGATTGTAATTTGGCATGCAAATATTGTTATGCTCCTGAAATTAAGAAAATGAATAAAAACATCCTCTCCTATAAAGAGCAAATAGAAGTAATTGATCAAGCAAAAGACATGGGTATACAATCGGTAGTTATTGTGGGACCAGGAGAACCTCTTCTCTTTTCACATTTGAAAGAGTTGGTGGAATATTTATCAAATAATTCAATCATCCCGGTCATCTTTTCAAATCTTACATTAATGACCAAAGAATTAGCTAAGTATCTATATGAACATAATGTAAGTATTATAGGTAAATTAGATGGATCAAAAGAGATTCAAGATAAATTATGCGGTGATAATGTCTACGATTTAATAAATAAAGGATTAGAAGAATTATTAAGAGTAGGATATGCTGACCTATACGATACGAATACGACAAGGCTTGGTTTAGGGTGCGTTGTTTGTTCTGTAAATTATAAAGAAATACCTGCATTATGGCGGAGCATGAGAGCAAGAAAGATATTCCCCAATTTTGAACAAGTAACAACAATTGGAAGGGCGGATAATAGTCTAGATATAAGTATTAGTGAGAAAATAGATCTTATTAATACTCTGCGTGAAATAGACGAAAAAGAATATAAAATTGAATGGAAAATACCTTATTCACCAATTCCAGCATTTCAATGCTGTCTCTTTTATGTTGGAACACACCTTAATCTTTATGGAGGTATATGCCCTTGTCCCGAGTTACCTCCCATTGATAGCATTAGAAATAACTCACTTTCAAGTATTTTAAAAAGTGAAGAATATAACCGTATAAGAAAAATCGAACAACATTTGCAAGGTAAATGCGCAGATTGCATTTATAATAATTATTGTTACGGTTGCCGTTCTAAAGCCTTTAGAAAGTATGGTTCTATCTTCGCGGAAGACCCTTCTTGTCCCATGTTATATAGAGAGGTGATAGTATGACGGATATTTCAATTAATCCAAATATTTATTGCAACTATGGAAATATTAAAATTTCTTATTGTATTTTTCGTAATGTTGATGTATTAAATACTCCACCAAGAATGAAAAAGGTTGCTAGATCTGTCGAGAGAGACATTCGGGAGCACTTATCTTCTGAATCATGGGAAAAGCAGCTTAATATAGATACATGGATGAAGTTGTTTAATAATATGGGTCTTATGGAGATCGAAGAACGTCCTGCTTCTGTTCAATTGGTTGAGCGCATATTAAGTGGTAAAAATATATATAAAATAAATAACATTGTTGATGCAGCGAATATAACAGCTGCTAAATATCTTGTTCCTGTCGGTGTTTTTAATTTTGACAGTATAACACCTCCTATAAAACTGCGAATGGCATTACCAGGTGAAAACATGATACCGTTATTTCAAGAAGATCCAATAGAAGTAAATTTAAAAGAAATTGTATATACTGATGCGTCTGGAATTTTTTCAAGATATTCAAAAGATGCTGATCGAACTAAGATTACAGATGATACAAAAAATGTTTTTGCTGTAGTTGATGGAACTGACGAAATTGACAGGGGATATCTGGAAGAGGCAAGGTCATTTTTAATTTCGCTAATTAAAGATACTTGTGGTGAGCAGTTACATATTGAATTAGGATATCAAGAAGCAAAACTATGAACGATAAAAACAATGTAACAAATATTCTTACTATCACAAGGGACAAGTATCAGTGGGAAAATAATATTGAATATATGTACAGGTATACATTTAATGGAATTGATGTGGGAGAAACGAAAGTTGATTTCCACACACGGAATATTATAACTAATTTACTTATAGAAATTGGACAGAAGATTAAAGAAGAACATCCTCATAGTTTAAAAGATATTACAATAAATTTAGGGACTATGTTATATAAACTTTTATTCCCGGAGATGTTAAAACGCAAACTTGATAGTTATGAAGACAGTTATATGATTATAGAAACTGAAGAGCACGATATACCATGGGAGTTAGCATATAATGGACAACATTTTTTGTGTGAGTATTTTATGATTGGTAGAGTGCTTCCCTCAATAGCTCTCGATATTAATTCAACTATTGATAAAAAAATATCTGTATTAATAATTGCCCCAGAGGAGAAATTATCAGAGGCTTTAAAGGAAGTGGAATTTATTAGTGAAGATATTGAAGAATCTCTTTCCAAAATTAAAGAGACCTACGACATTGAAACCCAAATAACAAAATTAGTTGGTGAAAGTGCATCTAAAGAAAGAATACTACTTGAAACGATATCACAAGAGGGGAATATTTCTCTTCTACATTTTGCTGGTCATACAGATATTAATATTAAACAGATGGAATCTTCTGGCCTAAAACTATCAGACGGAGTATTAAGAAATTATGAAATAGAAAATATATCGCCTTCGACTGTTGTTTTTGTTAATGGCTGTTGGACTGGGATGTCTCAAACTGAGAAAGTTGCATCAAGTTATGGTGTAATACGGGGTGTAGGAAAGTCATTTGCAAAAAATGGTGCTAGAGCTGTTATCGCATCTCTGTGGCCTATTAAGGATGATATTGCAAAGGTATTTGCATGCACTTTTTACAAAAAAGCTTTGCTGGGCTATACTCTTGGAGAAGCTATTAAAGCAGGAAAAAAAAATATTAAAGAAAGATATAATGATATTACTCACTTTTCATATGTAATGTTTGGTAATCCGGAAAAACGATTACCAATATATGAACCGGAAGTAACTGATGGGCCTTATTTAAATGAGCTTGGGTTTAAGAAAGTTTTTGAATTGGAAAAAGAATTCTTTAGTCTTGAGCTGTTATTGGTGAATGATTTGCCTTGGGTTCTTTGGTCAAATGATGACTATATAAGTTGGGTAGAACGTACAAACGTTCCGTTGGAAAGAAAGATTAATATGAGAGATTTATTAATAAATTATCGTAATTACTTTAAAAATTTAATTTGTAAAGGAGAAAAGGACTTAATAACTGTAATCAATATACATACACTAAAACAATACATCCAAAGATGTAGTGATAAACGAATTGAAGAGCTACTAAAGACTATAGATGAATTGACATCATCTGAAAGCTTTTTAATGATTGTTTATGAAGGTGATGAATTAGAAATTGAAGAACTCGAGGTCGTTAGTAACAACCAACACTTACGTTCCAATATTATGGAAATAGTTCAAAACAATAACGACCTACCAAAACAAATAAAGGATACCGTTTATATCTATAATAAGCAAACTAGATTTGAAACAAATGCATTATCCTATTACCTTTATGCTAATTTTAATCAGAATGTTATCCTGGAATATATTAATAAATTCAATAATTATCTAAGAAAAGCGCTAGATCAATATAATTTAAAGTTGTCATTAGATTATTCTGACGTAAACAAAAATAGAAATGTGGTTAATAAATTGACAAAGCAATTAATTAGCCAATGGAATATGAAATGATTTCCTTTAATGGTTCTCTATAAAAAATAAGAAGGTGTACTATGAAAATTTCTATTACTACGGATACTCAAATAATTGCTGCATATGAATTAAGAAAACATTTAGAATTACTGCCCGAAGGAATAGAATTTCAAGTATACGAGTCGGATCATACATTTCGGGAAATAGAACCAACTATTCTTGTTGCTATTGTTGGTGCGATTAGTACTTGCCTTGGAGCTTTAATAAGTGGGTTATTGCAAGCAATACAGCATACTAATACAAAGAAGATAATTCTACAAACAGAGAAGGGAAGTCGAATAGAAGTGCCGGTTAAAACATCTTCTGAGGAGATTGACAAATTGATTGAAAAACTGAAGAAGCTTGATAACTCTAAAGTCTGATTAATTTAAATAAGAATAGTATTGATAGTTCTTTGATTCGTCTAATTTATTCTAATTGTAATCAAAGAAATGTATTTTTTCTGCATGTTTTAATACTAATGACACCAAATTTGACACCAAAAAGGATAAAAACAAGTAAATAAATATAACGCAGAAAAATGTAGCATGCTCAAAAAAGCCCGAAATACCGGGCTATTTTAACGATTCATAAAGAACTATAAAAACCAAAATACGGACTCCGACTCGAAAGGCCGTAGGTTCGAATCCTACCAGGCGCACCAGGAAAAAACCCCGAAAACCATATGGTTTTCGGGGCTTTTATTTTTAAACATAAGGGCAGTGAAACACTAATTGATACCAGATAGTCAACAATAGATGGAAGATGCGCAAAACGAGACAAGGCTCAGAGAAATAAACAGACTGAAGGAGGTATACGATGCTGGCAATATCGGTTACCTACCTTCGCCCGGGGGTACTATTCCTGTGTAAGGAAAATATTTATCCATGGGTCTGAATATATCAAATAGGCCCAATTCCTCTCCGTCCTGTATTGTGTACCAACGATAACTATAATAAACACTGTTATAAGATGGAACCCGAAATCGGACATCCTGTAACTCTTTTTTCAAAGTAGCAGATTCGTTTGATTGCAATTCGAAAATGAATTTTAGGTCCATACTGCAAGAACGGTCGGGGGCTATGCACAAGTACAAACGAATACCCCCATGGGGTGGAATAATTCGATTCACTTTTTTTGTCAACATATAGTTGTTTCCCTTTGTGTCTACGATAATTCCTACTTTACGTTTCTTCTTTATACCCTCACCGAAAAAATCGCTAGGCCTATAATCAAATATCTGTACCGGTAGTTCTACGCTTCCATTTACGACCTGTATCCGTGCAACACGACGTTTAACCACGGTACCGGCACGTTCATCATATGTATAGCGAATTGTTGGTTGAACAGTTGTGTTTTGATACAATTCGGTTTGTAACTGAGAGAGAGAAAGACACACAAAATCTTTTTCTTCTCCAGGTAAAATATCGCCACATTCAATAGTCAATTCCCCCATGGGTATATCTGATACACGAATGGTAAAGTTTCTTGCTGGCCCCCATCCATTATTAATGACATGAAACCCCAGCCCGTCTTTTTCTGTGAAGGTACAAAAACCATAAACAATGGGAATTTCATTGAATTCAAAATCATTTGCCTCAATAGAGAAAGATGTAATCCGAGCATCGTTATCACTGGGATTGCTAATATGGGCAACCAAAAAGCCACCGTAAATATACTCATAATCATAGTTGTCATTAATAATGCTGATATCACTCTCAGAGGAATCATGAATTTCTATTTCGTATATATCATCCGCAGTGGTATCCTCTGCATCCCATGTATGAATAGCAGACAGTAATGCTATCGTAGCGAATAAAACAATGCCTAATATAGGATAAATCATAATTTGAAATATGTTATTCTTCCGTACCTCATTACGCATTTGCTACCTCTCAGTTTAAAACCAATCGCTTTATAAATATACCATAAAATACAAAGAGTGGCCATATCTATGCTTGACGGCAAAAAATACAAAAGTGTCCTACTGTCTTCAAGTCACGGATCCCGCGAATCATCACGGCGGCGGAGAGCTATGACCCCATGGTGCATGACTCGGAGAACGACAAGACAATGAGCCGGGATGTTCCCGTTCAAATAGAGCTGATCACAAAAAAGGCACCCCCGTCAGAGGGTGCCCCAGGATCATTTTGTATCGTCCACAGTCAGACGGTAAAGTGTCTCGGTCGCTGTATTGTATCAGACTACTGCGCGCCCGCGCCGGTATTCACCTGGCAGGATAACTCCGAAACCTCGGTTCCGTCGGAATCGACTGTCACCAGACGATAGGTATAGGTGGTATTCTGCGCCACGATGTTGTCATCGTAGCTGTGGGCGGTGATCCTGCGGTCAATCTGACGGCCCCCGTCTCCGCCTTCGCTCTTAAATAAAGTGAACGTCACATGGCTGTCATTGCATGCCCAGGTCAGGTGAATGGTATTTGCGGCCGCGTCAAAGGTCCCCTGGAAGTTGGAGACTTGACAGGTGGCGGCACCGCCCGCCTGTACCGTGGTGGATACCTTGGCGGATACCGCGTCCCCATTGACGGCCTGTATCGAATAGGTGTTTTGCCCGGCCGCTCCCGCGTCAAGATAGGTCAGCTCTGTCACGTTCGTAGCGATCTGCGCACCGTTTCTCCATAGATTGTAGGCCAGGTTGTGAATGTCTCCCGCTTTCCAGCTCAATGTGATGCCGTTGCCGCTTGCAGCGGCACTGAAACTGCTAGGCGGATTGGGCACCGTGTCCACCAGATGTTCTTCGGGCTGTACGGGATAGTCATAATCAAAGACTTTCTTGATGAGCTCGCTTCGGGCTTCCTGGTCCATGACCACATAGGCGAGGCCGTCCATCATGTCATTGCGGCATTCCAGGGTATAGGGATTGATATCGGTCAGGTTCAATTCCTTGGCGATATAGCCTGCGGACATGATCTGGTCCACGGTCATGTTTGTTTCGATATTACCCATATTTTTGTCGTATATGAGGAATTTCAGGGCGTCCATCAGTTTGGCGTTGTCCACCAGCTGTTTTGCCATGGCCTTCAAAAACATGGTGTGATGTTCCGTTCGGCCCATATCCCCGCCGGGAGTATGCTGGCGATCCTGCAGGTAGATGTAGGCCTGGGTGCCGTTCATGACCTGGGGACCCTTTTCCAGCATCAGATTGCCGTTTTCATCTCTGACCTCAATATCCACATCGTACCGCACCCCGCCGATGGCGTCCACAAAATTGATCACAGTGTCAAAGTCGATAGCCATGTAATAGTCCATGGGCACGCCGCCGAATACATTGCTGATGGTCTGCATGACATAGTCAAGGCCCATTTTATTGATCTCTTCTTCATCAGTGATCCCCTGTTGGTGCGCCGCCAGCCGGCCGTACATGTAGGAGGCGTTGATTTTATCCTTACCGTTGGTATTGGCGATCCGGACATAGGTGTCGCGGGGGATGCTGACGACGGCGGAGGTATACGTATCCAGATTGATCGATATGACCCGTATGCTGTCAGGCCGGGCGCCGGCGAACCCCTCGCCCCAGCCTTCGCCGTCCATCTCGCGCCGTTCATCGTCTGTGTCAAATCCCAGCAGCACAAAATTCACGATGCTGGAGTCATAGTAATCTTCGGCCCTCCATTGGTTCAGATCGTCGTTTGAATTATGCTTTTCTGTCGTTTTTTCCACTTTTTTAGGGGCGCTCTTCGGTCCGAGCGTCGCTTTGGGGTTTGCGATGACCGCCGAGTAATACCAGAAACCCGCGCCGATAACTATCAGAAACGCCAATGCCACCAAGATTGTGACTTTCTGTATCTTCCGCATTTTTGTCCAGTTATTCTTCAGTGAAGTAAAAAACTTTCCCATTAATATTCCTCCTTCTTCAAACCCTTTGAAGGTGCACCCTACATTAAACCATATAGCTGTCAAATTGTAAACATTGTTCCAGTCAGTGATTATGCGATCCAATCTTCACCGTTTGCCCGGCAGGATCTCCTGGTGCGCTAAAATTGCATCTCGGACTTTATTGCCATTTTCACATTTATTGCAATACTGGTCGAAAAATGTGGTATCCTTAAGTACCCGCTGTATACGGGTGGATAAGGGAATAAGAGGGGTATTGGTATGGACGACTGTTTCGAGCGTTTTGACATGCACAAGAAACCCATGCGGCAGGGACTTCGTCCCCTGGCCTGGGCGATGAGTTTCCCGGCGGTGCTAACGCACCGGACCAGGATCATAAAGGAGCGGATGGAGGGTGTCAAGCCCCCCTATATACTGCTGTGCAACCACAACGCGTTCATGGACTTCAAGGTCACCACGGCGGCCATTTTCCCGCACCGGGCCAATTACGTGGTGGCCATCGACGGATTCACCACCCCCGCGGGCAAAGGTTTTGCCAGCCGGGAGGGGCTGATGCGCCGGGTGGGGTGCATCTGCAAGCGTAAATTCACCGGCGATATCCTATTGGTACGGCACTTGAAGCGGGTCATCGAAAACGGTGATATCGCGGTCATATACCCGGAGGCGCGGTACTCGCTGTGCGGTACCAACGCCATCTTGCCCGAGTCCCTGGGGAAACTGTGCAAGTTGTTCAAGGTACCGGTGGTCACACTGATCATGCACGGCCATCATGTCAATTCTCCCTTTTGGAATCTCCACGAACGCCATGTCGCCCCTACCGAGGCGGAGATGACCGGGCTGTTCACGGCGGAGGCGCTGGCGGAGGCGACCCCGGAAACGATCAATCAAAGGATCAACGAAGCGTTTTGCTACGATGACTTCGCGTGGCAGAAAGAGCGGGGCATCCGTACGCCCTATAAAAATCGCGCCGAGGGACTGCACAAGGTGCTCTATCAGTGCCCCCGCTGCGGGACCGAGTACCGCATGTCGTCCATGGGCAACCGGCTCATCTGTGACGCCTGCGGCACATCATGGACCATGAGCGAATACGGCGAACTTTGCGCCGATACCGGTGAGACGGCGTTTTCCCATATCCCCGACTGGTACGAGTGGGAGCGGGCCAATGTCCGGGCCGAAGTGGGATCCGGCACATACGGGATCACATGCCCTGTGCGGGTCAAGTCGCTGCCCAACGCCAAGGGGTACATCTCCCTCGGGGAGGGTACCATGACCCATGATATGGACGGGTTCCGGGTCACGGTATCCGGGGAATACGGGGAGTTTACCATGGAAAAGCCGGTATCGTCCCTCTATTCCTGTCACATCGAGTATGATTATCTCGGGAAATACGGGGACTGCGTCGATCTCAATACCCTGGAAGACACCTGGTACACATACCCCTACGACTGCCGGTTTTCGGTGACCAAGATGGCGCTGGCGACGGAGGAACTGTATGCGGCGTGGAGAAAATCCGCAATGGAAGAACAGGAAGAATGCGGATGATTTTATATATGTATACAAATAGAGGGTTATCGGTTATAATTTGACTATATTTTCTGCGGAAAAAGGAGTGGTTGGGTGAACTTTTCGCATCGTATGGCCACGAAGACCATTAGTGTACGAAATGCCGATGGGACGCCGGCGGCGGGGAAGACTGTGCGTATCAGCCAGACACGGCACGCGTTTTTGTTCGGCTGCGGGGCCTTTGACGCCCTTGAATTCGTCAACGCGCAGGACCGGTCCAAAGAGGCATTTTATGCGGATCGCATGGACAAGTGGACGGCGCTTTTCAATTTCGGCACGCTGCCCTTTTACTGGGGGCGTTACGAGCCTGTGGAGGGACAGGATATGGGCGAACCCACGATGAAGGCCGCCAAGTGGCTCCGTGAGCGGGGTATTACGCTGAAGGGACATCCCCTGTGCTGGCATACCGTATGCGCCGACTGGCTGATGGCGTACCCCAATGATGTGATCCTTACAAAACAGCTTGCGCGCATTCACCGGGAGGTGGAGAGATTCGCGGGCATTATCGACATGTGGGACGTGATCAATGAAGTCGTGATCATGCCCGTCTTTGATAAATACGATAACGCCATTACCCGCATAGCCAAGGATTTGGGACGGGTGGGGATCATCCGCGAGGTGTTTGGCGCCGCGCGAAATAGCAATCCCCAGGCCACACTGCTTCTGAATGATTTCAATACATCCAGGGACTACGAAAACCTGGTGGAGCAGTGTCTGGAGAGCGGCATTCCCATCGACGTCATCGGCATCCAGTCCCATCAGCACCAGGGCTACTGGGGGTTGGGGAAGCTGCATACGGTCCTTGACCGGTTTTCCCGTTTCGGCCTGCCCATCCACTTTACGGAGAACACGCTTATCTCCGGCCATCTCATGCCCAAGGAAATCAAGGATCTGAACGACTACCAGATCCCCGAATGGCCCTCCACTCCCGAAGGGGAGGATCGGCAGGCCCGGGAGATCGTCGAGATGTACACGGCGCTGTTCGCCCATCCCCTGGTGGAGGCCGTCACCGCCTGGGATTTCACCGACGGGGAATGGCTCGGGGCCCCCAGCGGCGTGCTGCGCAGGGACAATAGCGTAAAGCCCGCTTATCTGGCCCTTCTGCAAAAGATCAAAAAGGACTGGTGGACGGTGGAAGACGCGGTCACTGACGAAGAGGGCCGCATCCGTCTCACCGGGTACAAGGGTGACTACGCGGTCACCGGCTCCGGCGGAAAGGCGGCTTTCACCCTGGACGGTGACGGAGGCGAGATCGCGGTGACACTGGCCTAAGCAGTCAATCACCCCGGAAAACTTCCGGGGTTTTTCTTTGCCCGGTTTTTGATCCCTCGAGGCGTTTTCTCTTCTATAACCGGAAGAATTGATATTTGTTTGGCGACAGGGAACCAACACGCAAAGAGGTTGCCCCAGGCGCAACGGCCCTATTGACTGTCTATATCCAGTGTGGAACAATGGAAGCCAAGGGGGGAATTCCATGAACGCGAAACGGGCGGATATCCGGCAGCATGGTCACGATAGGTATCTGGCGGGGATACGTCCATCCGACCAGCCCAAGCCCAATATCGTGCTGGTCTTCGTGGACGATATGGGCTACGGGGATATATCCTGTTTTGGTTCAAAAGCGATCCACACCCCCCATCTGGACCGCCTGGCCGGTCGGGGCGTGCGATTGACCGATTTCTATGCCGCGAGCCCCGTGTGCTCCCCGTCGCGGTTCAGCTGCTTGACCGGACGCTATCCAAACCGTGGCTTTGTGGACGGGGTGTTTTTTCCTACGAAAAATGTACAGGGCAGACTGTACAACCGCTATTTCTTCCCCCACGGGATCAGGGGCGTACTGCCCGACGAGATCACGGTGGCCGAGGCGCTAAAGGCCGGGGGGTATCATACGGGGATCTTCGGCAAGTGGCACCTGGGGGACCGCTCGCCCCACCTGCCCAATGAAAAGGGATTCGATCATTTCTACGGGTCCTATTACTCCGTCGACATGCATCCCTACGCCTTTTACCGGAACGATCAGGTCGCCATCGAGGCGGATGTGGACCTGACCCAGGTGACCAAACTCATCACCTCGGAGATCAAGGAATATATCGACGCCCATCACGATGATCCATTCTTTATCTATTACGCCTCGCCCTACCCCCACCACCCCGCCCACGCCAGCGCGGATTTTATAGGGACATCCCACGGGGGGACCTACGGAGACTGTGTGCAGGAGCTGGATTGGAGCGTGGGTGAGGTGTATCAAAAGCTCGAGGAACACGGGATCGCGGACAATACCCTCTTCATCTTCACCAGCGACAACGGGCCGTGGTTTGAGGGGAACCCCGGGCTGCACCGGGGCCGGAAGGGCCTGGGCTTCGACGGGGGGCAGATGGTGCCATTCATCGCCTGTTGGCCGGGGCGGATCCCGGCGGGGACGATCGTTACCGAACCGGCGATGAATATAGATTTCTTCCCGACCTTCCTCCGGCTGGCGGGTATCCCCCTGCCCCAGGACCGGGAGATCGACGGCCTGGACATGATGCCGCTGCTCACGGGGGAGACGGATAAATCCCCCCACGACGAGCTGTTCTTCATCAATTTCGATTTCTTCCACAAGTCCGATCCCGTATTCGCCGTGCGGACCCGGGATCACTTCAAATACACCATCCGTCACAAGCATGACACCCAAAAATACACGATGAACAAGCAGGGACCGTTTCTATTCGATCTCAGTTGCGACCAGAATGAATCCTACGACGTATCGGCCCACTTCCCAGAAAAGGCCGGGGAAATGAAGCGGATTCTCGAAGAAAAAAGCGCGGCGTTCAAGGCCAATCCCAGGGGATGGCGATAAGAAATCCCCATAATCGGTTTCCGTCAATGTTTCTCTTCCATCCGCTTCTCACATCCCTTCCGCCGGATAGGCTTTCCCCGCCCGCATGAGTGCGGGGTTTTCTATACACCTGGCGATATTAACCGTGCCCGAGTCTTGAAAACGGTTGAGATTATTGCTATATCATTCACTTATTTGACTGGAATCCCAAATATTATTGATAGCTATCGTCTATCAATACTACAATGTAAACAATGAAAATATGGGGGGAGAATCGCATGTATAGACCTATAGGCAAGAGACTGTTATGCGTATGGATAGCCGCCGCGCTTCTGATCGCCTGCATCCCGGCGGCAGCCGGCGCCGCAGAGACCGATCATACCCATCTGATCGCGGACACCGCTCCGAAGCCCTCCGAGGCGGGGGCGCTTCAGGTCCGGGAAGTGGACGGCCAGATGACATTGTGCGATCAAGACGGGGACGCTATACAACTGCGGGGCATGAGTACCCACGGGCTCCACTGGTTTCCCGAGATCGTCAATGACAACGCCTTCGCGGCCCTCGCGGACGACTGGGACTGTGATGTGATCCGCCTCGCCATGTACGTGGGGGAGAACGGGTACGCCACAGACCCCGGTGTGAAGCAGACGCTGATCGAGGGGATCGAGCTTGCCAAGGCCCACGATATGTACGCCATCGTGGACTGGCACGTCCACGCGCCGGGGGACCCCAACGCCGACGTCTACGCCGGGGCCATGGATTTCTTCGACGAGATATCCGACCTGTATCCCGACGATCCCTATCTCATATACGAGCTCTGCAACGAGCCCAGTGACAACAGCAGCGGCGGTCCCGGCATCACCAACGATGCGGAGGGCTGGCGGAAGGTCAAGTCTTACGCCGAGCCCATCATCGCCATGCTCCGGGACAAGGGCAATGAAAATATCGTCATCGTGGGCAATCCCAACTGGAGCCAGCGGCCCGATCTCTGCGCCGACGATCCCATCGACGATCAGAATACCATGTACGGCCTGCACTTCTACAGCGGGACACATCTGGCGGCGGAGGACAGCGCCGATAGGACCAATGTCATGAGCAACGCCCGGTACGCCCTGGAGCACGGGGCGGCGGTATTCGTCTCTGAGTGGGGCACCAGCGAGGCCAACGGCACCGGGGGGCCCTACCTTGATAAGGCCGACGACTGGATCGAGTTCATGAACGGGAACAATATCAGCTGGGTCAACTGGTCCCTGACTAATAAGAACGAGACGTCGGGCACCTTCATCCCCTACCAGTCGGGCAAGTCCGAAGCCACATCCCTGGACCCGGGAGAGGATCAGATGTGGAGCCCGGAGGAGATGAGCGTATCCGGGGAATACGCCCGCGCCCGGGTCAAGGGGATCCCCTATGAGCCCATCGACCGGACCAGCTACACGAAAGTACTCTGGGACTTCGACGACGGGACCACCCAGGGATTCGCCCCCAACCGGGATAATCCCAAAGAAGGCGTAGAGGTCACCAACGAAGACAACAGGCTCAAGATATCCGGGATGGGCACCAGCACCGACCTCACCGACACCAATTACTGGTCAAACCTGAGGATATCCGCCGATACCTGGGGACAGACCGCCTATATCCAGGGGGCGAAGGAATTATCCATGGATGTGATCGCCGACAAGCCAGCCAGCGTATCGGTGGCGGCGGTCCCCCAGGGGGGCGCCACCGAATGGGCCAATCCCAAAAAAGCCGTCGTCGTCAACCCCGAGGACTTCACCGAGCAGGATGACGGTACCTATCTTGCGACCCTCACCATCACGGCCGAAGAAAGTCCCTCTTTAGGGACGCTTGCCACCGACCCCGAGGACAATTCGTTTACCAATATGATCCTGTTTATCGGGGCGGACGGTCAGGACTCGATCAGCCTGGACAATATCACAGTCAGCGGGGTGATCGAGGAAATCGAGGTCATCCACGCGGAGAAAGGAGAGGCCGCGCTGCCCTCCGACTTCGAGGCCGATACCCGCCAGGGCTGGGCCTGGGCCGCCGACTCGGGGGTCAAGAACGCCCTAACGATAGAGGAAGCCAACGGCTCCAAGACTCTCTCCTGGCAGTTCGCCTTCCCCGAAGATAAGCCCGAAGACAATTGGGCCTCGGCTCCCCGGCTGGATTTCTGGATGGACAATCTGGTCCTCGGCGATCACACCTGCGTCGCCTTTGACCTGTATGTGAAGCGCGGCAGCGCCAGTAGGGGGGCCCTGGACATCAATCTGGCGTTCCAGCCCGAGTCCATGGGGTACTGGGCCCAGGCGCCCCAGGCCTATAAGATCGAATGGGAGTCCGTGGATTCGGCGGAAGAGACAGAGGACGGTCTCTATCACTTCCCGGTCGAGATACCCGTCGATACCATCGAGGGCCTAGCCCCGGACACTGTGCTGCGCAATATGATCCTCATCTTCGCCGATATCGGGAGCGATTTTTCCGGAGCCATGTACGTGGACAATGTGCGGTTCGGCCCCGATACGGCGCAGGCTCCCTCCGAGGAGGCGTCTGAGGAAGTCGTCAATGACAGTACGACTGAGCCTGTTGATCAAGGCGGATTACCCGCCGTCTACTATATAGTAGCCATAGTCCTGATACTGCTGATCGCGGCGGGCACCTTCGTGCTGCTGCGCGTAAGAAAGAAGCGGAGAAACGAAGCCGCTGAATACGAGGACTAAATTTCAAAACAAAGGGGTTTACGATGAAGCGATCAATACTGATTTTTCTGTCTCTATTGCTGTCGGCGGCGCTCCTGACCGGCTGCGGAGGCGGCCCGGCGGCCCCCGCCCAGACAGCCGCCACTGCGTCACCTGCCGTCAGCGCGAGCCCGGAGCCGACCGAGACCGCCGCCCCCACGCCGGAGGTGCCCATCGAGGAACGGGTCCAGGCGCTGCTGGGGCAGATGAACCTGGACGAAAAGATCGGTCAGATGATCCAGGTGGAGAGGAACTTTCTGCGGTACGGGGATATCGAAAAGTACTGCCTAGGCTCGGTATTGAGCGGCGGCGGGTCCGCCCCGCCTAAGAACGATCTCAACAACTGGAAACAGATGATCAAGGGCTACCAGTTGGAGGCCTCCTCCACGCGGCTGGGGATCCCCCTGATCTACGGGATCGACGCCGTCCACGGCAATAACACCGTGGCCGGAGCGGTGGTCTTTCCCCACAATATCGGCCTGGGGGCCGCCGACGACCCGGCGCTGATGGAACAGATCGGCATAGTCACCGCCGAGGAGATGTTGGCAATAGGGATACCGTGGAATTTCGCCCCCTGCGTGGCGGTGGTGCAGGACCCCCGCTGGGGACGGTTCTACGAGAGCTACGGGGAGAATCCCGACGTGGTCACCGCGCTCTCCGGCGCGTACATCGGCGGACTGGCGGGCTACGATGTGGCCGCGTGCATGAAGCATTTCGCCGGAGACGGCGCGGCCCGGTGGGGTACCGGTGTGGGCGGCGGGATCGACCAGGGAGACGCGTCGTTGACGGAGGAGGAACTTACCGACATCCACCTAAAGGCCTACAAGGCGGCGGTGGAGGCCGGTGTCCCCACCGTCATGGCGTCCTTCAGCTCCATCAACGGCACCAAGTGCCACGCCAACGCGGACCTCATCCAGGGCAGGCTGAAGGACGAATGGGGCTTTGAGGGATTCGTCGTGGGGGACTACAACGCGATCCACCAGCTGGGGGGGACCGTGTACAACCAGGTCGTCACGGCGGTCAACAGCGGGGTGGACATGATGATGGAGGCGGAGCAGTGGCACGACACCATCGCGGCGCTGAAATCTGCCGCGGAAGACGGGGCGATCAGCGCGGAGCGGATCGACGACGCCGTCGAGCGGATCCTGCGGGTGAAGTGCCAGTTGGGGCTATTTGAAAATCCGCGGGGGGATCAGTCCCTCATCCAAAACGAATTTGCCTCCGACGCCCACCGGGAAGTCGCCCGGCAGGCGGTCCGAAAGTCCCTGGTATTACTGAAGAATGAGGGCGATGTCCTGCCGATCCAGGACGGCGCAAAGGTCTATGTGAGCGGGCCCGCCATGGACAGCGTGGGCATACAGTGCGGCGGCTGGACGCTAACCTGGCAGGGAGTGCCGGAGATATCCGCCGGGACCACCATACTGGACGGCATGAAGGATATGGCGGACAAGACCGGCGGGGAGATCATCACCAAGAAGAACAGAGCGGATGATGCCGATCTCTGTGTCGTGGTCATCGGGGAGACCCCTTACGCCGAATTCGAGGGGGATGACGGGAGCCTCTCCCTGGATAGCGGCCTGGCCCTTGACGGCAATATGAAGGCCCTCAATGACGTCTATGCCCTGGGCAAGCCGGTGGTCGTGATCATGGTGTCGGGGCGGCCCCGGATCGTCACCGGTGAGCTCCCAAACTGGGACGCCTTCGTGGAGGCGTGGCTCCCCGGCTCGGAGGGAGCGGCGGCGGCGGAGGTGCTGTACGGGGAATACGGCTTCACCGGGACGCTCCCCGTGACCTGGCCCGCGGACGCCGAAGGCCTGCCGGTCTCCGACCACCCGGACAATGTGTTGTTCCCGTACGGCGCGGGGATCGTCACACAATAATACATCACCATCAAGCGGTTTTGAGAGCCCCGGACCAACTCCGGGGTTCTCTGCTGTCTATAAGCAGGGCGCCGGTCTCAAGGCCGCCGGGGGGGGCGTCTGATGCCGGCTAAAGACTGTCTAATGCAACACGTTTCGGTGTGTGTTGCGCTGTGTTTTTACTGTTTTTGTGGTTACATGCGCGGTCATGTACGGGGTTAACTTGCTCTTGGAAATGCTGATGTGCCTGCAAATACGGGGTTTTTTATGCTTTGTCCGCGGGGGCACGCGCTTTCTAAGCATATATTTTTTGCGGCCGCCGCCAAGCGTTGCAAAAAAATTTTCAACGATGTTCGTTTCATAGCCTCCTCGGGCAGCACGGTGATGTCTGTCAGCATCATACACATATACCAGAGAAAAAGTAACACAGCAAATAGAAAGAAAAAGTCGTCAGCCGCGCCGCAGGAAGAAGGCTTTTATTATTATGATTATAAATCGGAATCACCTCATCCGGGCCTTTTGAAAGCCGATCTGCGTATTGATTTTTTATACATTCTCGCCCATACTGGATGGGACGTTTTAACACGTGACATCATGTGATAGGAGGACCCAATGAGTTTTTTTGAGATCTTGATGCTGGTCTGTTTCGGGGCTGCCTGGCCCTTTTCCATCTACAAGTCCTATACATCCAGGCGTAACAACGGGAAGAGCGTGGTATTCCTATTCATCCTGGTATTTGGGTATATCGCGGGCATATGCCACAAGCTTTTCTACAGCTATGACGCCGTCATATTCCTGTACGCCCTAAACGGCGTCATGGTATCGGTGGATATCGCCCTGTATTTCCGCAATAGGCGGTTGGAGGCTTCCGAGAGCGATTAGACGAATCACCATATTAATGGTATAAATGTATAGAGAAGAGAATCCTGGGTAAAGGCGGGAACTAGATGAAGATCGTGATAGAAGAGCCGATGGAGGGGGAGGAGGACCAGGTCATCGTCCGCTGCAGGCAGATGGACACCGAACTCTACCAGCTGATCATGAATCTGAAGGCCCATACCAATCCGGTGATTGGCTACGACGGCGGCGATATCCACCGGATAGACCCCGGCGCCGTGTATTATTTCGAGACGGTGGACAATAAGGTTTTTATCTACTGCCGCCAGCGGGTCTATGAGTCACGCCAGCGGCTCTATGAGATCGAGGAACACTTCACCGGCAGTGATTTTTTACGGGTGTCCAAATCCGTGATCCTCAATATACAAAAGATCGTAAGCATCACCCCCGCGTATAACGGCCGGTTTGAGGCGAACCTGGACAATGACGAGAAAGTCATTATCTCGAGACAGTACGTACCCGATCTGAAAGAAAAACTGATGGTGTGAGGAGAAAGACAGTATGAAAGATTTCCTGAAAAAGATGCTTCGTGATTTCTTTACGATTACCGCCGGATGCTTTCTCTCGACCACGGTTTTCTGCACTATTTTTTATCCAGGGGTTTCCTTCAATATCACCGCCATGTGGTACCTCGTTTCTTTGGGATTTGTGACCACGCTGCCCCATTTCATCTTCTACTCGCGAAAAGAGCTCGGCAAGAAACAGATGCTCACGCGGCAGATCATCCATGCCTGCGTCCTGTTCGGCATCCTGCTGACCTTCGCCTATACACTGGGGTGGATCGAGAAAGGCAGCGTCGTCCAGCCAATTGTCTTTATCTTATTGGTCGGGCTGGTCTATTTCATGGTGGGCTTCCTCTCTTTTCATCATGACAAAAAAGTCGCCAGAGAGCTCAATAAACAGTTGAAGCAATACAAAAGCCACGAGATCAAATAGGTAAGAACGGGTTTTCAATGGAGCGGTACGCGTGCAGCTTACCGCTCCTTTTTCGCATCTTGGGGCCGTGTCCGCGCAGCATACCTCTCCGCCTATTTCCTATAAAAGCCCGGCATGCTATGGTATGGATGAAAGGAGAGTTGGCATGAAAAACGCGATAGAAGTGCGAAATCTGCACAAAAGTTATGGAGACGTCCACGCGGTCAACGGGATCAGCTTCTACGCTGAATCGGGGAAGCTGTTTTCCTTCCTGGGACCCAACGGCGCGGGGAAGTCCACCACCATCGATATACTCTGTACCCTGCTCACCCGTGACCAGGGAGAGGTGACGGTCAACGGATGCGTCCTCGGGACCGAAGACGAAAAGATCAGAAAGAGCATCGGCGTGGTATTTCAGGAGAGCTGCCTCGACACGCTCTTGACCGTGCGGGAAAACATGACGACCCGGGCGGGGTTTTATTACCGCGACCGGAACGAAATCAAGAAGGCCGTGCGCAACGCCGCCGTGGCCGCCGACGTGATGGCCTTCATCGACAGGCCCTACGGAAAGCTCTCGGGGGGCCAGCGCCGCCGGGCCGATATCGCCCGGGCCCTGGTCCATACGCCCCGGATCCTATTTCTGGATGAACCCACCACCGGCCTCGACCCCCAGACCCGGAAAAACGTCTGGGATACCATCCGGCGGCTCCAGGAGGAGACCGGCATGACCATATTCCTGACCACCCACTACATGGAGGAAGCGGCCCACTCCGACTACGTGGTGATCATCGATCACGGCGAGATCGCCGCCAAGGGCACCCCGGCGGAACTGAAATCGGCCTACGCCGACGATGTGCTGCGGCTGTTCAGTAAGGACGATGAGGCGCTGAAAAAGGCCCTGGACGGGGAATACGAGTATACCCAGTCGGCCGACCAGGTGATCCTGCGGCTCCCCGACACCCTAAGCGCCCTTCCCATCGTGGAACGGTGCCGGGGGTACATCCATGGGTTCGAGGTCATGCGGGGAACCATGGACGACGCCTTCATCCGGATCACGGGAAAGGAGATACGGGAATGAATTTTATCAATCGCAATCTGAAGGTATTTTTCCGGGACAGGGCCGCGGTGTTCTTTTCCCTGCTGGCGGTATTCATCGTCATCGGCTTGTACGCCCTGTTTCTGGGGGACATATGGGTCGACAGCATGGGGGATCTGGCAAAGCCCAGGCAACTCATGAACAGCTGGCTCATCTCGGGACTGCTGGCGGTCACCAGCGTGACCACCACCCTGGGGGCCTTCGGCATCCTGGTGGACGACAGGGTGAAGAAGATCGATAAGGACTTCTACGCCGCCCCGGTAAAGCGCAGCGCCCTCACGGCGGGGTATCTATTGAGTGTCTTTCTGATCGGGGTGATCATGAGCCTGGTGACCCTGGTGCTTTCGGAACTCTATTTCGTGCTGAACGGGGGCGCGCTGCTGGGGATAGCCGACATCGGGAAGGTCTTGGGCCTCATCCTTCTATCCTGCCTGTCCAACACCGCCCTGATGTGCTTCGTCGTCTCCTTCTTCAAGAGCCAGAACGCCTTCGCCACCGCCAGCACTATTATCGGCACATTGATCGGATTTTTAGCGGGGGTCTATCTGCCCATCGGGCAGCTGCCCCAGGCGGTCCGGACCATCGTAAAATTATTCCCCCCGTCCCACGCGGCGGTGCTCTTTCGCCAGGTGATCATGGCGGGACCCCTGGATACCGCCTTCGCGGGTATCCCCGCCCAGTACCTGGAGGAATTCAATCAAAACATGGGGGTCACGTTTCAATTCGGGGACTTCGCGGTGACGCCATGGATGAGCGTGGGGTTTCTGCTGGCGGTGGCGGTGATCTTCTATGGATTGTCGCTAGCGAACATGCGGCGCAGGGACAGGGTGTATAAATAGTCAAATTTAACGATTTGCATACAAAACGACCCCGGGATCCCGGGGTCGTTTTTACCGGTCTTTATTGGGCCCCATTGTTTTCCAGATATCTTTTGATCCGTGAAAGCGCCTCCTGGATGCTCTCCACGGAGTAGGCGTAGCTGCAGCGGATGTGCCCCTCCCCGGAGGGACCGAAGGCCGTCCCCGGCACCACCGCCACCTTTTCTTTTGTAAGGAGGTCCTGGCAGAACGCTTCGCTAGTTAGCCCCGTCACCTTGATCGAGGGAAAGATATAGAAGGCCCCCAGGGGCTCGAAGCAGTCTAGTCCCATCCTGCGCAGTTCCGCGAGGATCATTCTGCGCCGCCTGTTGTAGGCGCGCTTCATCGTCTCCACCTGGGAGAAACCGTCCGCCAGGGACCGATTGAGCCCCTCCAGGGCCGCGGCCTGGGACATGATGGGGGCGCAGAGCATGGTGTACTGGTGGATCTTCACCATGGCGGCGATGAGATCCCGGTGCCCGCAGGCGTATCCGAGGCGCCAGCCGGTCATGGCGAAGCTCTTGGAGAATCCGGATAATAGGATCACCCGGTCATGGAGTTCTGTAAACTGGGCGATGCTCGCGTGCCGCTCCTCGGTATAGGTCAGCTCCGCGTAGATCTCGTCGGATATGATGATGATATCGTGCTTTTTTAGTATGGGTACGATTTTTTTTAGGTCCTCCCGTGTCATGACACCCCCGGTGGGGTTATTGGGATAGGGCAGGATCATGGCCCGGGTCTTATCGGTGATGGCATTTTCCAGGGCCTCGGGCAGGATCTTGAATTCCGCCTTCGCGTTGGTCTCGATCCCCACCGGCACACCCCCCGAGAGGGTGACGCAGGGGGCGTAGCTCACATAGGAGGGGTCCGGCACCAGCACTTCGTCCCCGGACCGAAGGATGGCGCGGAGCGCGAGATCGATCCCCTCGCTGGCCCCGGTGGTGATGAGGACCTGGTTCTCAGGATTGTATTCGAGATGGAACCGGGTCTCCATGTATCGGCTCACGGCGCGCCTTAGCTCGATGGTCCCCCAGTTGGACGTATAATGGGTGTGCCCCTGCTCCAGGGAATAAATGGCCGCCTCCCGCATATTCCAGGGGGTCACGAAATCCGGCTCCCCCACCCCCAGGGACACCGCCCCCTCCATGGTCGTCACGATATCGAAGAACTTCCGGATGCCCGAGGGGGGGAGATCGGAAACATGGGGGGAGACATAGTCCTGCATATTCACGGGGTGATCACCAGCCGATCGTCTTCCTCGTCCTCCAGCAGCACCCCGTCGTCCTTGTATTTTTTCAGCACGAAATGGGTGGCGGTGGAGAGCACCCCCTCGATGGTGGAGAGCCGCTCCGCCACAAAATAGGCGATTTCCCGCATGGACTTGCCGTCAATCAGCACCATCAGGTCGTAGGCGCCGCTCATGAGGTACACCGAGCGTACCTCCTCAAACCGGTAGATCCGCCGGGCGATCTCGTCGAATCCCCTGTCCCGCTGGGGAGTCACCCGCACCTCGATCAGCGCCTGAATAGCGGCGTCCTCGGTTTTGTCCCAGTTGATGGTGGCGTGGTATTTGACGATGATCTTGTCGTCTTCGAGCTCGGCGATGCGCTTTTTGACCTCTTCCTCGCTGGTGCCGAGCATTAAAGCCATCTGGCCCGGCGTCGTCCGCGAGTCTTCATTGAGTATCTCCAGTATCTCGTCTTTGATTGCCATGGCGATCCTCCCGATTCCGCCGCTTTAATCGGCTGAAACTTTATACTGTATTATACAGAATGAGGGAGCGTTATGAAAGGAAAAGCATGCCATTATCAAGAAAAAACGTCCCTTGCGATGTGTATGCCCCTGCATTTTGATTGAAAGCCCCCGCATTCTCCTCTATAATGGACGTAACTATCGTGGAAATCGTGAGGAGACGCTATGGCGGCAAGCGGCGCACAGACGGTGGAAAAGGCATTGCGGATACTGCTCTTATTAGGAGAGAGGCGGATGAGCCTCGGGCAATTGTGCGAGGCCACCGGCTATCACAAGAGCACCGTCCATAGGCTGGTGCAGACCCTCTGCGCCTATCAGTTCGTCCAGAGAGACCAGCGCGGCACTTACGGTATCGGGCTGAAAGTGGTGGAGCTGGGCAGCATGCAGCTCAATCAACTGGAGCTCAAAACCGAGGCCGCCCCCTATCTGCGGCAATTGGCGCTTTTTATGGGCTACGCCGTCCACCTGGGTATCCGGGACGATAGTGACGTGGTGTATATCGACAAGATCGAGCCCGTCAACACGCTTCGGATGTTCTCCGAGATCGGCAAGCGGGTGCCCCTGTACGCCACAGCCCTGGGGAAAAGCCTGCTTATCTCCCATACCGACGACGAGATAAAAAAACTTATGGAAAACACGGAGATGGAGCAGCGGACCGACCGGACCATCACCACCCTGGAGGACCTTCTGGCGGATGTGGCCCGGGCCAGGCGGGACGGATACGCATTCGACGAGGGGGAGAACGAACCGGGGATCTACTGCGTGGGCGCGCCGGTCTACGACTACCGTGGCAGGGTCATCGCCGCCCTGAGTACGTCGGTGGGGGACCGGGAAATCGTCCACCAGCCCGAGACGCTAGCCCAGGTCAAGGAGGCGGCGCTGTCCATTTCCAGAGAAATGGGGTACCATAAATAGGCTTAGATATTTTTTTACCCCAATATTGTTTCATATAGTGGGACAGCGTATTGTATAATGAGATTTCCATTGATTTCGTACCGTGTGCGTCGTATACTTATACTGTAAAAAACGCCTAGAGGAGATGATGGGATGTATAAGCAAGAGACACTCAAACGGATATCTGATGTGGGGATCGTGGCCGTGGTCAGGGCCGAGAGCGGGGAGCAGGCGGCAAAGATCGCCGAAGCCTGTATCGCGGGGGGCGTCACCGCCATCGAGATCACATTCACCGTCCCGGGGGCCCACCGGGTCATCGAGGAATTAAAAGCTTCCTTCAGCGAGGAAGAGCTGATCATCGGAGCGGGGACCGTGCTGGACAGCGAGACCGCCCGGGCCGCCATGCTGGCGGGGGCCGGCTATATCGTGAGCCCCGGTTTCGATCGGGCGACCTGCGCGCTCTGTAACCGCTACCAGATCCCCTATATGGCGGGGTGCATGACACCCACCGAGATCATCGCGGCCCTGGAGGCCGGGGCCGACGTGATCAAGCTGTTTCCCGGGAGCGCCTTCGGGCCGGACTATGTGAAGGCCATACTGGGACCATTGCCCCAGGCCCAATTGATGCCCACCGGCGGGGTCAGCCTCGGTAACGTGGATCAGTGGATCAAAAACGGCTGTATCGCCGTGGGGGTGGGGGGCAAGCTCACCGCAGGAGCCAAGACGGGCAACTACCAGGAGATCACCGATACCGCCAAGGCTTTCGTCCAGAAGATCAAGGAAGCGAGGGGGCTATGATGAGCAAAAAAGTCGTCACCATGGGAGAGATCATGCTGCGTCTCTCCACCCCGGGGTTTTCCCGGTTCGTCCAGGCCGACACATTCGACGTGGTCTACGGCGGCGGGGAGGCCAATGTGGCGGTATCACTGGCCCATTACGGATACGACGCCTATTTCGTCACCAAATTGCCTAAACATGAGATCGGCCAGGCGGCGGTGAATTCCCTGCGCCGATACGGGGTCAAGACCGACTATATCGCCCGTGGGGGAGAACGGGTCGGGATCTATTTCCTGGAGAGCGGCGCGTCCATGCGGCCCTCCAAGGTGATCTACGACCGGGCCCACTCCGCCATCGCGGAGGCGGATGTGAGTGATTTTGACTTCGACGCCGTCTTTTCCGGTGCGGAATGGTTCCATGTATCGGGGATCACCCCGGCGCTGAGCCCAAAGGGAGCGGCGCTGACCGAAGCCGCCATGAAGGCCGCCAAGAAGGCGGGGGTCACGGTGTCGGTGGATCTCAATTACCGCAAAAAGCTCTGGACCCCCGCGGAGGCCAAGGCCTGCATGACCAACCTCATGCAGTACGTGGACGTGTGCATCGGCAATGAGGAAGACGCGGAGAAGGTGCTGGGGTTTAAGCCCGCCGCCACCGATGTGAGCAAGGGGGATCTGAACCTTGACGGCTACAAGCAGATTTTCAAGGAGATGAAGGACGCCTTCGGGTTCAAATACGTGGCCACCACCCTGCGTGAAAGCTACAGCGCCAGCGATAACGGCTGGTCGGCACTGATCTACGACGGGAACGAATTCTACCACTCCAAGAAGTACGACGTCCGGATCGTGGACCGGGTCGGGGGCGGGGACAGCTTCGCCGGCGGGCTGATCTACGGTCTGCTGGAAAAGGGCGATATGAAGGCGGCGCTGGAATTCGCCGTGGCCGCCAGCGCATTGAAGCACACCGTTCCCGGGGACGCCAATATGATGAGCGTCGCCGAGGTGGAAACACTGGCCGGCGGGGACGCCAGCGGACGGGTCCAGCGGTAAACACATAATACAGAGAAGCAGGCGGTCATTCCGCCTGCTTTTTTCGTATAGGGACTAAAGTGGATCTGCGGTACGCCCCCGGCGATATCCCCTCGCGTTTCTTGAACACCTTGATGAAATAGGGGGCGTCGGAGAATCCCGTCTTCTCCGCGATCTCGTCCAGAGACATATTGGACGACAATAGGCCTTTGGCCTTATCGATACGCAATGAGGTCAAATAATCTACAAAGTTGACCCCCGTATGCGTTTTGAAGTAGGAACATAGATAATTCTTGCTCATATGAAACGCGCCGGCGATCCCGGTCAGGGAGAGTTTTTCCGAGAGATGGGCTTCCATATAGGCGATGATACCGGCCAGGCGTTCATCCCGGATAGGGGGACACTTGGCCCGCTCATCCAGCCTCTCCCTGAGAGCGCATAGGATCTCGGCGAGGCTCTCCCCGGTCACGGGCTTCACGCAGAAGTCGAAGGCCCCCGCCCGCATGGCCCTGCGCATACAGGCAGGGTCCGCATCACTGCTGATCACCACACAGAGACAGTCGTCCCGTGCGCCATCGATCTCTCCCAAAATTGCTGCCACATCATCCAGTCCATCCATATCGAGAAACACTGCGTCGGGTTTTTGGGTCCTGACGGCTTCCTCTATATGGGCAACGTCGGTATAGCGAATAGGCGGGAAAAACCCATAGCTCTCCCACTCAAATCCCCGCCACTGATCACCGGGCGTTGTGTCTCCCATACTTATTGCCAGCAAAACATACATAGGTCCACCCTCAATCGGTATATTTTACAGGAACATCGTAACATACTCCAGTGTCTTTAATCAATAGTAAGTATATAATCTATATCATTATTATAGAGAAAGGGCAAGTGGATATGTGCAAGAATACGGTAACTAAGTTTCTGGCGGTCCTGGTGGCGGGGGTTTTGATCCTGTCGATAGCGGGATGCGGCCGGTCCGCCCAGGGGGGCAAGACCCTGGAACTGTCCAATATCTCCTATGACCCCACCCGTGAGCTGTACGCGGAGATCAACCCGGCCTTTGCCGCCTACTACAAGGAGCAGACCGGACAGGACATCACCGTCAGCCAGTCCCACGGGGGCTCGGGGAGCCAGGCCCGGAGCGTGATCGAGGGGCTGGAGGCCGACGTGGTGACACTGGCTCTCGCCTACGATATCGACGCCATCGCGGCGGCGGGTCTCATGAACGAGGACTGGCAGAGCGAGCTGCCCGATAACAGCGCCCCCTACACCTCCACCATGGTGTTCCTGGTGCGGAAGGGAAACCCCAAAGGGATAGCGGACTGGGACGACTTAATCCGGGAGGATGTGTCGGTCATCACCCCCAATCCCAAGACAAGCGGCGGCGCCCGGTGGAACTACCTGGCGGCCTGGGCCTACGCCCTGGGGCAAAGTAACGGCGACGAGGAAGCGGCCAAGGCGTTTGTGAGAGCGCTATTTCAAAACGTGGCGGTATTGGACTCGGGAGCCCGGGGGGCCACCACCACCTTCGTGGAGCGGGGCATCGGGGATGTGCTGATCACCTGGGAGAACGAGGCGTTTCTGACCATCAATGAGATCGGCGCGGGGGAGTACGAGATCGTGGTGCCCTCCGTAAGCATACTGGCGGAGCCCGCCGTGGCCATCGTCGATGAAGTGACGAAGCGGAAGGGTACCGAAGATGCGGCATTGTTATATTTGGAATTCCTCTACACTGAAGAGGCCCAGGAGATGATCGCCAAGCACTATTACCGCCCCCGGAGTGAAACGGTGATGGCGCGGTACCGAGATACATTCCCCGAAGTACAGCTCGTGACCATCGATGATTTCGGCGGGTGGGCCGCGGCCCAGGAGAAGCACTTCAGCGACGGGGGTATCTTCGACCAGATCTACCAGCCCGCGGGGTCTTGATAAATGCATCTATACACAGACGGCCGGCGGCAGTCCATGGGGCTGACGCCGGTCCATGGCGTGAGGAGACAAAGATGAAGACAACAAATAAGATAAAGAGGGTCATCCCCGGGTTCGGCCTATCCATGGGGACGACTGTTTTCTATCTCAGTATCATCGTACTGATCCCCCTGGGAGCGGTGTTTATAAAGACCGTACGGATGTCCCCGGCGGATTTCTGGGCGGCGGTGACGGCGCCCCGGGTATTGAACGCGTACAAAATCAGCTTCGGCTGCGCTCTCATCGCCGCCGCTGTCAACGGGGTCTTCGGTTTGGTATTGAGTTGGGTACTGGTCCGCCGCCCGTTTCCTGGCCGGAAGATCATAGACGGGCTCATCGACCTGCCCTTCGCGCTGCCCACCTCCATCGCGGGGATCGCGTTGACCGCGGTGTACTGTGAAACCGGCTGGATCGGGGGGCTACTCAGTCGTATCGGTATCCAATCGGCGTTTTCCACCCTGGGGATCACCATCGCCCTAGTGTTCGTGGGAATTCCCTTCGTGGTCCGGACGGTGCAGCCGGTATTGGAGGCCTTGGACGGTCAATACGAGGAGGCCGCCGTGATGCTGGGGGCGGGCCCCATGAGAACTTTCTTCCGGGTGGTGCTGCCTGAATTATTGCCCGCGCTGATCACGGGGTTCGCATTGGCCTTCGCCCGGGGGATCGGGGAGTACGGCTCGGTGATATTCATAGCGGGGAATATCCCCATGAAGACAGAGATCGCCCCCCTATTGATCATGTCCAAGCTGGAGCAGTACGACTACAACGGCGCCACGGCCATCGCGGTGGTGATCCTGCTGATATCCTTTGCGATGCTGCTGCTGATCAATCTCATCCAGCGGCGGACCGACCGGCTGGCCCGGCGATAGGAGGCCATCTATGAGAGAAAAGAAGAAAGGCGCGTGGCTGATCATCGTCAGCATGGGATTTATCCTACTGATGCTGGTCCTGCCCCTCGCCGTGATATTCGCTAAGGCCTTCGAGAAGGGGTTCGCGGTCTTTCTATCCGCCCTTACCGACAAGAATACCCTGGACGCGGTGGGGCTCACCCTATTGACCACGGTGATCGCTGTCATTGGCAGCACGGTATTTGGGGTGGCGGCGGCGTTTGCCATTACCAAGTTCGAGTTCAAGGGCAAGAACGTATTGACCACCCTCATCGGACTGCCGTTTTCGGTGAGCCCGGTGGTGGCGGGGCTTGCCTTCGTGGTGATATTCGGGCGCAGCAGCGTCCTGCACCCCTTTCTTCTGGAGTACGGCATCCGGATCATATTCAGCACACCGGGGATCATCTTGGCGACCCTGTTCATCACCGCGCCCTTCGTGGCCAGGGAGCTGATCCCATTGATGCAGTCCCAGGGTCACGACGAGGAGGACGCGGCGGCTTTGATGGGTGCCAATCTGTTCACCGTGTTCTTCCGGGTGGTTCTCCCCAATATCAAATGGGGGCTGTTGTACGGGGTGATCCTATGCGGCGCCAGGGCCATGGGGGAATTCGGCGCGGTGTCGGTGGTCTCGGGGCACCTGCGGGGAAAGACCGTGACACTGCCCTTGCACGTAGAGATACTGTACAACGAGTATCAGTTCTCCGCCGCCTTCGCGGTGTCGTCCATACTGGTGCTGCTGGCTATCGTGCTGCTGGTCCTACGGAATATCGTGGAGCATCGGGGCAAGAAGGAGGAAACCTCATGTATGTAGAGATCAAGCATCTCAAAAAGAAATTCGGTCGCTACCCCGCCGTCAACGATGTCAGCTTCGGCATCCCCAAGGGGAAACTCATCGGGCTCTTGGGCCCCAGCGGGAGCGGCAAGACCACCATACTGCGCGCCATCGCGGGGCTGGAGGCGCCCGACGCCGGGGACATATATGTGAACGGCATGCGCATCAACGACACCGCCCCGGGTAAACGGGAGATCGGGTTCGTGTTTCAGAACTATGCGCTGTTCCGCCATATGAGCGTGTATGACAATATCGCGTTCGGCCTGAGGGTGAAGAAATGGCCGGGGGCTCATATCCGGGAGCGGGTGACGGAGTTGATCGATTTAATCGGATTATCCGGCCTGGAAACGCGCTACCCCCACCAGCTCTCCGGGGGCCAGCGCCAGCGAGTGGCCTTCGCCCGGGCCATCGCCATGAAGCCTCAGTTGCTTCTGCTGGATGAACCCTTCGCCGCCATCGACGCCAAGGTCCGAAAGGAACTGCGGACCTGGCTGAAAGCCATCATCGGCAGGCTCGGGATCACCAGCATATTCGTGACCCACGACCAGAACGAGGCCATCGAGATCGCCGACGAGATTTTCATCCTGAACGAGGGGCGCTTGGAACAGAACGGCACCCCCACCGAGATCTACAGAACCCCCCAGACCTCCTTCGTCGCCAATTTCATCGGGGAGTCGACGATCATCGAGGACTACCATAAACTCACCGCTTTCGCCGCGGAGCCGCCGGGTAGAAAGGGCCTGATTCGCCCCGAATACGTGGAGGTGTACAAACAGGGGGAGGTGTCAAATACCTACGGGATGGACACGGGGACCGTACGGGAGGTATTGTTCCGGGGCAGCCAGTGGGAGATCGGCGTGGATGTCGGCGGGCTTACTATCCCCGGCTACCGGTCCCTGGAGCGAAGCGAAGTATCCCCGGGGGAAAGGGTCAGCGTACTGGTCCACCGGATCTACTTCTTTGACGAGCAGGGGGCCTGGGTGGTGGAGAACGAGTGGGAGGGCGGATACCGGGAGGCCGCCCTGGCGCGGGGATAGGCAAAAGGGTGAAGTTAATGAACATTGGGCGCACTTTATGGTGCGCCCTTTTTGTAGAAAGGTGGGCGGTATTGCTTTCCAGATAAAACGACACTATAGTAGTAAGGGAAAAGAATCCAAAAGAAGGAGGGCGTATTTTTGCTTTTCAGTATCGTGCTGCTGGTGGTGCTGATCCTGGTCAACGCCTTTTTCGCCGCCTCCGAGATCGCCCTGGTCACCATCAACGACAACAAGGTCCGCCTGCTGGCCCGGGAGGGGGACAAGCGAGCTCTGCGGCTGCAGAGGCTTTTAGCTGAACCCAGTCGGTTCCTGGCCACCATCCAGATCGGCATCACTTTGGCGGGGTTCCTGGCCAGCGCCTTCGCGGCGGATCGGTTCGCGGAGCCCCTGGTGGACCTTATCAAAGACACGGGTATCGGGATATCGGAGGCCTGGCTGAAAAGCATCGCCGTGGTACTGATCACGGTCCTGCTCTCCTATCTGACATTGGTACTGGGGGAACTGGTCCCCAAGCGAATCGGCATGAAGAAAGCGGAGTCCATCTCTCTGGCGGTGGCGGCACCCCTGCGGCTGATCGCGGTGGTGACCGCACCCTTTGTGAAACTGCTGACACTCTCCACCGACGGGCTCGTCCGGCTGCTGGGGATGAATCCCGGTGAGGAAGACGAGGAGGTCACAGAGGAGGAGATCCGCATGATGGTGGATGTGGGGCAGGAGCGGGGCGCCATCGATGTGCGGGAAGGGGAGATGATCGACAATATATTTGAATTTAACAATAAGACTGTGGAAGAGATCATGACCCACCGCATGGCGGTGGCGGCGGTACCCGCGGACGCTGACCTATCCCGGATACTCGCCATCGTCCACCGGGAAAAATACACCCGGCTCCCCGTCTACGAGGGCAGTATCGACAACGTGGTGGGGATGCTCCACACCAAGGATTTGCTCAAATACATCGGCCCCGAGGGACTGCCCGATGATTTTAACCTGCGCGATATCCTGCGCCGACCCTACTTCGTCCCGCTTTCCAAGCGGACTGACGTGCTCTTTCGGGAGATGCAGCGGCACAAGGTCCACATGGCGGTGGTGATCGACGAGTACGGGGGCACCGCCGGGATCGTCACCATCGAGGATTTGATGGAAGAGATCGTGGGCAATATCTTCGACGAGTACGACGAGGACGAGGCGGATTTTGAGAAGCTCGGTGAAGGAGTCTACCGGATCGGTGGATCGGTCAGCCTGGACGCGGTGGAGGACTATCTCGATGTGGAACTGCCCACCGAAACGTACGAGACACTGTGCGGGTTCGTGATGGGGCAGTTGGACAGGGTCCCCGACGACGGGGAAAAACCTGAGATCACATACGGGGGATACACCTTCCGGGCCGAAGAGGTCGAGGACAGGCACATCACCGAAGTCACCGTGAAAAAGAAGCAGTAGGGCTCTACGACGCTCTGTCGACATAGCAGGTCTGCCTGCAGTAGGCCGTCTTCAGTAAGACCGGGGTGATCAGCGACGTGATGATCACGATGAGGATGACGGGGGCGAAATACTGCTCGCCGATGTACCCGAGTTCCACACCGCGGCTCACGATGATGGTCGCCACCTCGCTGCGGCAGATCATGCCGAGGCCCACGCAGAGGGCGTCCCGTTTGGAAAAGCCGTTCATCATCGCGCCCAGACCGCAGCCCGCGATCTTGGTCAACACGGCCACGATCAACAGCACCACGGCGAATATCAGCATCTGTATATCCATCTCCAGTCCCGTGATCCGGATGCCGATGCTTGCGAAGAATATGGGGGAAAAGAGCATGTAGGAGGTGATCTCCATCTTTTCGGTCACATAGTCGGACATGGTGACACTGGAGATGATGATGCCGGCCAAGTAAGCCCCGGTGATGTCCGCCACCCCGAAGAAGTGCTCGGCGGCATAGGACATAAAAAGGCAAAAAGCGAATCCTATGATGGGGATACGTCTCTTTTTTCCATATTTTTTACTCATCAGCTTGAATAAATAATAGAACGCGACGCCGCAGAATCCCGCGAACAGGATAAACAGTCCGATGTCGATGAGGGTGTTGCCGATATGGGTGGGGTCCTCCCCCAGGCTGGACAGCACGGTCAAAAGCACGATGCCGATGATATCGTCGAGGATGGCGGCTCCCAGGATCACGGTGCCGGTCTTGCTCTTGATCTTCCCCATCTCCCGGAGCACTTCCACGGTAATCCCCACGCTGGTCGCCGTCAATACCAATCCGATGAAGAGGTTCCGGATGAGATCATGGGTGCTCATGCCGCCGAAAAGGGTGCCGTTGCTGACGGCCATGACCAGAAATCCGCCCCCGAGGGGGACCAAGACCCCGAAAAGGGCGATGGTCAGGGAGGCCTTGCCGGTGCGGATCAGCTCCCGGATATCGGTCTGCATCCCCGCGGTGAACATGATCATGATCACCCCGAGCTCCGCCATCTTGTCGATGAACTCGGTTTCATGGACCACATTGAGCACCGTCGGTCCCAGCAGCAGCCCCGCCAGCAGGGCCCCCACCACCTCGGGGAGCTTTACTCTTTTGGAGATCAGTCCGAATAGCTTTGTGCATATGAGGATAATGGCCAGATCTAAGAAGAAACGATAATTGAGCATGGTTCACCCTGTCTATATATAAAAAAATTCAAACAAATTAAGTAGGTCACGCACCGACGATAGATTATACTCCTATTGGTCTATGGATGCAAATCACGCTTCTTTTATTTTGACTATCTGCTCTATATATTGTATTATTTATATCTATAAAGACAAAATAGTACATAATACGAAAGACGGCGCGCAGACATGAAGACTTCTTTGAGGCTCCTGGGTAAAGCCGCATTCTATTTCGTCCTGCTCATCGGGATTATCATACTGGCCAACTATCCGCTGCTCATCCTGAAGCCCTTTGGGTTCAATTTCGAGCAAGCGGGTCTGGGGGATATCTTCGCGACTGTCGTTTCATACTTTGACAAACTGATCCACGGAAGCATGGGGACCTACAGGAGGGGCCTGGATGTCTGGGTATTGATCAAGTCCCACACCGGCTCCACCCTCGCCATGCTGAGCATTTCCCTGTTGATCGCGATACTCTTCGGTGGGGTGTTCGGGTACTTTTTGAGTAAAAAGCAAAAGCCACGCACATCCGTATGGAAACTCACCTTGATCATAACGCTGATGTCGGTACCGACCCTTATCGTGGTCCTGGGGGTCCAACAGTTCTTTCTCATGCTGAAGCACGCGGGACTCTCCCATATCCCCGTGGCGGGGTTCTCCACCTGGCGGCACCGGATACTGCCGGTCTTCTGCGCGGCGCTGCTGCCGGGGGTCTATCTGGCCCGGCTCTTTGCCAACGCCTCCGACCGGGTCTACGAGACCGAGTATATCCGGACCGCCGCTTCAAAAGGGGCGGGCAGGGCCAGGGTATTTTTCGTCCATGTGCTGAAGAACGTACTGGCCCAGGTCTGTGAATCCATCCACAGCATCCTGCCGCTGCTCATGGTCAATATGCTGATCGCGGAGTACCTCTTTTACTGCCCCGGTCTCCTGCTGGTCATGGTGGAGAATTACGACAATCCCGATGTGGTGGTGGGGGTATCCATCGTCATTGCCTTGATCTATACCCTGTACAGCCTGGTCTTTTCCTGGATCGCCCGCCGGCTCAATCATCACATGGGTATCCGCAGAAAGGGGATCGGCTGATGCTTCGGGTTCGTAACCTTACCGTCCAGTTCACGCTCCCGAAAAAGAGGGTCTACGCGGTCAACGGGATCGATTTAGCGGTCCCAACCGGGAAGGTGACAGCTCTGATCGGGGAGTCGGGCTGCGGCAAGTCGGTCTCCGCCCTGGCTATCATGAATCTCCTTAAGGGGCAGGATGCGCGTATCGCCTCTGACCGTGTCATGTTCGATGGAAAGACCGTGGATAACGAGCACCGGCCCGCGTACGGCAAGGACATCTCCCTGATCTACCAGGACCCCTTCAGCGCCCTGAATCCCCGCCTGAAGTGCGGCTACCAGGTGATGGAGCCGCTATTGATCCACGGGATCGCCGACAAGCACAAGGCCCGGAAACAGGCGCTGGAGGCCTTGCGGGACGTGGGGTTTTCTGATCCCGGCCGGGTGTATGATATGTATCCCTCCGAGCTGTCCGGGGGGATGAAGCAGCGGGTACTGATCGCGTCGGCCATCATCACCCACCCCAAGCTGCTGATCGCCGACGAGCCCACCACCGCCCTGGACGTGACCATCCAGGCGGAGATACTCGATCTCATCAAGCGGCTGCAGCGGGAACATCACCTAAGCATGCTGCTGATCACCCATGACATGGGGATCGTCGCCGATATCGCCGACGAGATCGTCATCATGTACCTGGGGAAGGTGCTGGAGCGGGGCACCAAGGAATCGGTCTACCAAAACCCGAGCCACCCCTATACCCGGGGGCTTCTGCGGTGCATCCCCCGCAAGCAGAACAAAAACAGCACGCTCTATACCATCAAGGGCAATGTGGAACAGTTGACCGCTCCTCCCGCCGGATGCGTATTCGCCCCCCGGTGCGACCTGTGCGAGGCGGCCTGCCTCACCGCCGGTCCACCCCTGGTGCGGGTCGATGATAGTCATAGCGTGTATTGCCGCCGGATCAAAGGAGCGCGCCATGGCTGAGACATTGATCGGGATTAAAAACATATCCAAAGTCTTTTCCACCAAGAAAGCGGACGTGCGGGCGGTGGATCATGTCAGCCTCAGGATCCGCCGGGGGGAGACATTGGGTCTGGTGGGGGAGAGCGGCTCGGGGAAGAGCACCGTGGGCCGCCTGGTAACCCGCCTCATCCGCCCCACGTCGGGCAAGATCGTGTACCGGGGCAAGGACATATCCCGCCTTACGGAACGGCAGTTTCGCTCTTTCCGAAAGGACATACAGATCGTATTTCAAAATCCCAACACCGCCCTGGACCCCAAGCGCTCCGTGCGCGAGCTCATCGCCGAGCCCCTCATGATCCACAGGATCGTTCCCCGGCAGGAGATCGACGGGGAGATTCTCCGTCTCCTCGATATGGTGGGACTGCCCATGGCCGCCATGACCAAGATGCCCCAGGAGTTTTCCGGGGGTGAGAAGCAGCGGATCTGCATCGCCAGGGCGCTGGCTGTGCGGCCCCGGTTTCTATTCCTGGACGAGCCTGTGTCCTCCCTGGACGTCTCGGTCCAGTCCAAGATACTCAATCTGCTGGAGGAACTGAAGCAGGCCCTGGATCTCACCTACCTATTCGTGGCCCACGGGCTCAACGTGGTGCGGCACATCTCCGACAGGGTGGCGGTGATGTATCTGGGGCAGATCCAGGAGATCGGCGAGACCGAGGAACTCTACGAGGACCCCCGTCATCCCTATACCCGGGCGCTGGTGTCGTCGTTCCCGGAGCCGGAGCTGGATGCCCGCCGGGAGCGCATCGTACTTACGGGGGAGATCCCCTCCAATACCGACGAGATACGGGGCTGCGCATTCCACACCCGGTGCCCCTACGCCCGGGAGATCTGCCGCCGAAAGCCCCCCGACCTCATGATCCGGGGCGGCAGGACGATCCGGTGCCATGGAACGGGGGAATGGATATGAAAAAGAGGGTGAACGTCCCCCTGATCATCGGGCTGACGATCGTGCTGCTGCTGATCGGGGTCATGGTGTTTGAATCCGCTCTGATGACTTCGGATACCGATACCATGCGCCGGGGCGGCTTCGAGTGGGTCGATGGGGAAATGGTTTTCTACGACGCCCCCGGAGCCCCGGACAGCGAGTTCATCATGGGCACGGACGTCATCGGCCGGGATATTTACAGCCGCCTGATCGCGGGGACCAAGTTTACCCTGGGGATGGTAGCCTTGACCGTGCTGTTCAGGTTTCTCATCGGGTTTCCCATCGGGATCGCCGCGGGATTCCACAACCGCTTCTGCAGATGGCTGGTCAAGACATTCTCCACCATATTCAGCGCGATCCCGGCACTTTTGTTCAGCATCGTGATTCTCTCCCGGCCCGAGCTCCACTACCTGCCTATAGGCCGGTCCATGGTGGCCTTCGCCATCGTGATGACCTTCGTGGGGTGGAATCGGATCGCCAAGATCACCCAGGAACAGACCCGCAATGTCCTCACCCAGGACTTCATCGAGGGAGAGATCGCCATCGGCAAAAGCAAGCCCCGGATGATACTGCAAAACGTGCTCCCCCATATCATGCCCGTGATCATCACCGCCGTCACCATGGAATTCGCCCGGGCGCTGATGCTTCTGGTCGAGCTGGGGTTATTCGGGGTCTACGCGGGTCCCACCGTTTTATCGGGAGAGGATATGGCGATGCTGGGGCTCGTGGACGCGACGCCTCCCTCCAGCTACCCAGAGTGGGGCGGGATCCTGGCCGCCGGACGGTACGGCATGATCATCAAGAAATACTGGCTCATCGTCTGGCCCACCATGATGTTCTTCATAAGCATCTTGGGGTTCAATCTCCTGGGGGAGGGGCTCTCCCTGCATATCAGCAGGCGGAGGAGCAGAGGATAAAGGAAAGCCGCCCGGATGGGGCGGCTCTGTTGATCCAACGTGTACTCTAAAAAGAACCACTTTCGTAGACGGAATATTTCATATCGTAGATCTCGATGCCATTGACGATGCCCCTGTCGTAAAGGGAGGCTATGTCCTTTGGCGAACCGATGAGGACCGCCCCGTAAGTCTTGACTCCGTTTTCTTGTATTGTTTTGAGGGTATCCTCGTGTAATTTCATCATATCCAAATAGAGGTTATCTGAATATGCATACTTATAATAATCTTTATGGTCACAGTAATAGGTCAGCAGACTAGTGAAATGAACTTCCAGTATTTTCGGCGTTATGTCTATATAGTCCGGCAGGGAGAGGTAAGTATAACCGGTATTACTATCACACGGAACACTATAAGAACCGGGGATATGGACCGGGCGGAATCCCAGAATTCCAAGATAAGGTATATCGGAGCCCGGCTTAACGGGACCATACATATTAGGGACGGCGACCCATTCAAAGAACAAATCGGGATTGGTTTTCATCAGATCTACCAGTTCTGGCATGGCCTTTTCTTCTGAGAATAAAACCCCCGCCTCCACGACTGCCGTATCGGGAAGCTCGCTTAAATCTTCCGGACCATTGAAATAGGTGCGGCTCGATAGATTATACTCATTTTTATAAATAAAATTAGAAATCCTGCTATCGATCCATAATCTTCGATCGTCATCGTCTTTGGTGACAGTCATATAGATATCGTTATACTCTTGATCAAACAGGTCGTACATCCTCCTCTGGACATGGTATTTCCCGTATCCAAGATCCTCCGCGTAGAAGCCCGTCAATATTTTATCGTAGTTATGCAATTCTGACGAAACCATCATATCCAATCCACCCCGGGTAATGGGGTAATACAAGCCGGAAGACTCTTCGTCTAAAATCACCTTCGCCGGATTGTAGTACCTAGAAGCCACCAGGGGGGATACGATATACTGAGCGGCAAGCAGTGCTATCAGCACGACCGCCGCCGCGATCGCCCCCCCCTTCCACAGCGTGCGCCGCATGATTTTCTTTACCGCCTTGTATGAGTCCTTGTCCGGCTTACCAGCCGTTTCTGTCTTGGTCTCAGGCGGCTCCATTTCCATATCCCCGCAGATATAGTCGTTGATCAATTTGTTCTTCTCGATCTCTTCTTCCACCATCCGCTTCTGTTCGGGGGTGGCTACTCCCTTTTTATACGCTTCAAGCATTTCGTTAAAATTCATCTTGCTCATCCTCCCATATCGTTTTGAGCCGTATCCGGGCCCGGTAGAGCATGGTCCGTACCGCTCCCGAGGTCGTGTTCTGGACCCGGGCGATCTCCTTGGTGGAGAGGCCCGAGTGATAGAAGAGTATGACCGCCTCCCGCATGGCGGGTGGCAGGCGGTCGATCCGCTGGAGCAGGCCCCCCAGGGGTTCCGCCTCGTTCGACCCTGTATCCCCCAGCAGTTTTTCCAGGGCTTCTCCGCCCATGAACTGGAGCCGTTTATCCCTGCGGCACTGGTCGTACCACAGGTTGCGGCACACCACATGGAGCCATGCCGCCATGCTGTCCCGGCCCGCGTCCAGGGATAACATGGCCTTCACAAATGTTTCCTGAGTGAGGTCCTCCGCCAGATGCGTATCTCTGGCCAGGGAGAGGGCGTACCGGTACACCGCGGGATAATGCTGCCTGTAGATTTTCTCAAAGGCATTGGTCCGCATGCTGCCCCCTTCTATCACGACTTTCAGAGAGTATACGTACGGGGAAATGGATTTGTCACAAACGTTTTGATATACCATATTGTAACATGTGAAGTAGACGGTGAAATCTCTTTGGGCAAAAGGGCATAAAAAAACCGGGCGATGACGCCCGGCTGGAGGTATTTTTGGGTCAGCCCATGTGCATGGCGTGACATTCGGTGGCGCAGGTTTTGCACACGTCGGCGCACTGCTTGCAGTGGGGGTCACTAAACATCTCGCAGTCCTTGGCGCAGGTATTGCAGATATCCTCGCATAGATTGCATAGCCCCTTGGCGTGGGGGGCGTCCAGGGACATGAAGGACACGGCCTGCTGGCAGATCTGGGCGCATTCGGCGAGGGACTTGATGCAGTTTGTCCGTTTGCCCACGTCCGGTTCCTTGAGGCAGGCGTCCAGGCATTCGTAGCAGGCCTGGGCGCATTCGCTGCAGGCGTCGATACAGTTTTGATACTTGTCGGTGACAGTGGTGACGATACCCATGAGATCACACTCCTTATACTTGATAGGAGTATGTTTTCCCGGGGGCGGCGGATTATGCCAGACATATGGAAATACGAGCCGCTATTGGGCCCTCCGCGCGGCGGCCGTCTCTCGGGCCATCTCCCGCATCCGCTCCTCCAGCAGGCGGGACACCCGCCGGGTCTCCTCGGCGTAGTTCACGCCGTACCGGTAGGTAACGGCGGCCCCTATATGGATAATTTTCTCCCCCCTGTCGATATAGACCGGGTGAAAGGGCAGGGGTTTTTTGGCCGCCTTGGCGTGGAGCGCTCCCAGGTGGGCGAATCCCGAATAGAAAGGCTTGATCCCGTCTTGGGGTTTATAATGATTGACCTCGGGGAAGATCACGATGCTCTCCCCGCTCAGCAGGGTGTTGATGCTCTTACTGAATGTCTTTCGGATCTGCTTCTTGCCCCGGTGGACGGGCACGGCCCGCGCCCCGTGCATGATCCAGAGACAGGGCAGTGTGCAAAGCGCCGCCAAAAGCTTATTAAGGGGCGGAAAGACGCGTATCGTTTCCCGAAAGAGCACATCCCGCAGGTGCCTATAGCAGGCCCGGGGCTGGGTGGTGTAGTCGATGGCCCAGGGGCGGTGGCGGATAGGCAGGTAGAGCTGGGTCACCATGGGACCGGTGGGCCCCAGGTGGTTGGCGATCAGCACGCAGGACGTGTCCTTATTTATATTCTTTGCCCCCTCCACCGTGTAGTGGGGGATAAATATACTGACGAACAGTTTGAATATCTTAAACGACAATGACGCCTTGGCGGTAATCAATGATTGGTATAGAAAGGCCAGGCTGTAGGGGTCCGGGCGCTTCCCTTCCCGCCGTTTTGCGAGCAGTTTATGGAGTTCGCTGTGCTGCCGGGCGTCCAGGGGATATTGGCTGGCCAGTACGATGGCGGCCAGCACCAGTATGGCGGGGAAGATGGACATGAAGAGACGGATGGTGGCGTACACCGCCTCCGGCTGGGGCTGCACGATGGACTGGCGGACGCCGTCCACGATCCGCTCCACGGGTTTTACATGCCCCGCCAGTCCCAGGGCGAATAGCAGCGCCGCCTGGGTCAGGCCCGCGGCGGTCTTGCCCAGAAACAGATAGATCCCGGAGAAGGACCCCTCCTCCCGCCGTCCGCTGTAGAGCTCCCCCACGTCGGTGAGGTCCGCCTGCATGCTGCCCAGCATGAGCATGCTGACCGATACCCCGATGCCGAACAAAAGCCCCAGGGCGCAGAGGTACAGGGTGGAGGCGGTGGCCCGGAGGTTGAATAACAAAAGCAGCCCCGGGACCAATATGATCGCCCCGGCCAGGAAAACGAAGGATTTGCCCCGGGTCCTGGAAAAATAAAACGCCATGGGGATTGCGATGAACTGGACGCCCAGGGCCAGGGCGACGGGCAGTATCAGCCGGTTACCCAGGGCGGAGCCTGCGTCTGGCAGGCAGTATCTCGTGTAATAGATAAAGGTCATGGCGAGCATGTCCAGGGCGATATTGGCCGTGATATAGACCCCCGCCAATACCCGGAAGGACCGTATGCCGAAGGGGCGAACGAGGGCCAGGCCCATGTCCTTCAGGGAATCGCGGTCTCTCTGCGAGGCGGTGAAACGGTCCCGCCCCTCTGTGGCCTGATATACCCAGGGCCAGGGGAGCGTGAACAAGAGCCCCAGGCCAAACGCGATATACAGATACGCCTTCTGGGGCCGGCTGGAAAAGGCGCCGGTGAGCCACAGGGGGATTAAAAGCCCCATGATGGCGGCGATACTGGAAAAGAGCATGCAGGATAGATTGACCACGCTGCGTTCGTGATAGTCCAGACTCAGCTCCGCTTTCATGGCCTGATAGGGGATCATCACCATGGTATAGACCGTGCGGAAAACGAGGCAGCCCGCCAGTACAAAGAGGTATTTCTCCCACTGATGGGTCAATCGCAGGGGCAGCCACAGGATCACGAAGGAGACAAAGATGGGGACGATCCCGGCCAGAAAATAAACCCGCCGCCTCCCCCGGTGAGAGTGGGTGTGGTCGGATATATACCCCATCAGTGGGTCGGTGACCGCGTCCCATATCTGGGTGATCAGCACGACGGAACCGGCGGAAATGGCGTTCAAGCCGATGATATCCGTCATGAAAAAGGCGTAGAAAAAAGTGTACGTATTGATGGCGCCGCTGTATAGATTCCCCGACCCGAACGCAAGCTTGACCCGGAAGGGCAGACGATGTTGGTTTGTTTTCTCCATACGGCACCTGTCAATACGATTAATTATCTGTATTATAGCAAACCGGGGATATGAAACAAATCATTTCCACCATAAAAAAAGCAGGCCGCTTGCGGCCTGCTTTCTAGTCGTATGATCGTTATGCCTCGACGGGATCCTTTTTGCGGATCACGAAGATGAAGATCGGGAACAGTCCGATGCAGCTTAAGATAGTGTAGAGCACCGCCTGCTGGGGGACGTACTTCTGGTACAGGATGTACAGGGAGTAGACGGCGACTACCGCGAATGCGATTCCCAGCAGCCAGCCCAGCACGGGGATCCAGCCCAGAATAGCCATGCCCAGGGCGCCCAGGGGGAGTACCAGTTCCATCTTGGGGATGGTGAAGGACTCGCCGAATTTCAATTCCTTGACGATGGCGCCGATGATGTAGAACTGGGCGATGGGGATCCAGGCCAGCCAGGGGTTTTCCATGCCCCGGTTCTTGGCGATCGCGTACAGGCCCAGGGCCGTGAGGATATAGGCCGCTATGCCGAGGACTACGCCGATAACCGTGAAGATAAGACTCACTATGAGAGCACCATAATAATAATCCATAGTCCAAACCTCCGTATTTGAATATATTTCAATATATAGTATAGCAGAGATTGGTAAGATTCAGAAGCATTTTTGATGAAATTGTGAGGAATTTTATGTGATCAGGGGACAAGGAATGTAAAAAATTAATAATTGTATAAAGTAATGGCATTGCATCCTGATTGTCTTCCTCTTATTTAGAAGGACCCGCGGTCATCGCGGGCCTCCTGAGAGCATCGGTAACGATCCCCTTACCCCAGGACCACGTCCAGCACCATCATGAGGGCGAACCCCAGCATGACGCCGATGGTAGCGAAATCGCTGTGGCCCTTGTCTTCCTGGGCGGTGGGGATCAGTTCCTCCGCCACCACGTAGATCATGGCCCCGGCGGCGAAGGCCAGCGCGTAGGGCAGCAGGGACCGCATGGCGATGACCAGGACGGCGCCGAGCACCGCCGCTACGGGTTCCACCACCCCGGAGAGCTGCCCGTACCAAAAAGCCTTGCCCCGGCTCATTCCCTCCCGGCGCAGGGGGACCGATACCGCCGCCCCTTCGGGGAAATTCTGGATGCCGATCCCCAGCGCCAGGGTGGCGGCCCCGGCTAACGTCGCCTGGGGGATCCCAGCCGCCACGCTGCCGAAGGCCACGCCCACGGCCAGGCCCTCGGGGATATTGTGCAGCGTGATGGAGAGCACCAGCAGGATGCTCCGCTTCCAATGGGTGGAGATGCCCTCCGGCTTGTCATCCAGGGAGTGGACGTGGGGGAGTATCCAGTCGACGGCCTTCAGAAAGACGCCCCCCGCCAGGAACCCGATGGCCACCACCAGCCAGGCGTTTTTGCCCTCGCTCTCGGCCAGCGAGATGGCGGGACTCAATAGCGACCAAAAACTGGCCGCGATCATGATGCCGGAGGCGAATCCCAGCATGGCGTTTAGTACCTTCTGGCGGATCGTCTTGAAGAAAAAGACCATGGCCGCCCCCAGGGCCGTTACCGCCCAGGTGAAGAGCGTCCCCGCCAGGGCCTGCAAAGGGGGGGACAGCCGGGCCAAAAAGTCAAGCATGAGTGGAGTCCTCCTTTTGAAGCTACTCATTATTATAGTATGGACGGGGAAGAAGGTAAAAGAAAATATAGCCGAGAGTTGGACCTTTATCAGATCTTGCTGAAGATGCCTTATCCATTAATCCATACCTGGCAACACCTATTTTCTTTCATAATGCGGTTTTTCGGACAGCAAAGAAAGCGGTTCGTGGTGGGATATATATGATTTATAAAATATTGAAGGAAATAAAATTAATGCAGTCGAAGTATGTTATTTGACTACTTTGAAGGGGGAAGAAAATTGCTAAACAAATTAAGAGGAACGCGAATAGTATGGGGGCTCACCGGACTATTAACCGTAGTGGCGTCATTCTTTGGAGTCATCAATCCGCATATTTACGACGGGCTGGTCGCGGCGAAGTACCTGCCGGGCACAATTTCACAGGACTTTATCGCACTCATCGCTGGGATTTTGCTTTTTATTATCGCACTGATCATAAAAGAAAGATCCATTGCCCTGCAAATTATCGGGCTTGGTATCGTAGGCTTTCTATTTTATGCATATGGCATTTATACGATCGAGCAGATTTATAATTTTCTCTATTTCGTGTATATGGCGATCTTTTCACTTTCTTTCTACGCGATACTATACAGCTTACTAAACCTAAAAAAGGATGTTTGCGCAAATGCAGAGGTGTCGAACGCGATACGAAAAACCTCAGTTGGCTTTTCTTTTTTGATCCCGCTCGTTTTTATGCCCCTGTGGATCTCTATGCTTATACCGCTGCTCATATCCGGACAGAGGATCGAGAACACCTATGGTGTATTTATCATGGATCTATGCTTTATTATGCCGGCATTTATTATCTTGGCTGTTATGCTGATGAAGAAAAACGGCTATGGCGTATTGCTGACCCCCGCGCTCTTTGTGCTGGGGGTTACGCTGCTCTTTCCGGTCGGAATGGCGGAGCCAGTAAAGCTTATTTATGCCATGGATATCCCTTTTGACGCGGGATCGCTTTTAATGTATTGCGGCATCTCTATGATCTTCCTAGTATTGAGTGTCATATATATTAAGAAATTGAATTCAAACTATACAAAATAGATGTGCTAGATACGTATAGGTAGATTAAAGGATCGTGCTTACGATCCTTTTTTGTCTGATATCTTAACGGTGTGCCGCCCTCACTGTCATCGGTGTGAAGGCTGACAGCAGCAATACCCCCGCCAAAGCCAGTAGCGATACCCCAAGCCATCCGGACACAATCGGGTAAATGGATGTGATAAACAAATAGTCCTGACAGACGCACCACAACAAACCGGCAAAAATGGAGAGGCTCACCGCAAAGAGCGTGATTCGTAAACCGCGGGATTGTTTGCCCAGCGGCGCAAAACACCGCTCTTTGCTGATTAGTCCTTCCGCGATCCGCCACAGCTTAAGCAATACCACAAACCATACTGCCCCGACCAGTCCCCACAGCAGTTTCATGCCCAACAGGATTCGTTCCATTCCAAGGGCGGGAAGACCGCTCCACTGCGCCCAATCACTCAGTATATATGCGATAAAGGGCCAGCTTCGCTGGCTGTTGGTAAGAATCACGATACCGTCACCGGACTTTGGTACCGCGTGAAAGTGTGTCATCCAACCGGTGCCCTGTCCGCCGTGGGCGATCGCCTTTTTGCCGTCCGACAGGGTTTCGATATAGTGGCCATATCCATACGCGTCGAAGACGAGATTGTATATTCCTATATCGCGTACGGCCGGTGTGGTGATCTCGCTGACGCTCTTTGCGTTTATCACGGATGGATCATCAGACATTCCGGCCGCGACAAAAGCCGCGATATCTTCCACTGTGGCGAAAAGGCCGCCCGACGCCCTATGGGAATACACATAGACCGGTATTTCTTCGCCTTTCAGGTTATAACCAAGGGGAATACTGAAGTCGTGATCCCAGTCAAAACTTGCATGCTCCATGCCCAATGGCAGCAACACTTCATGTTTCATATATTCAGAAAAATCCCGCCCAGTCACCTCTTCGATCAGCAGCTCCAAAATGTTGTATCCCACGTTTGAATACGAAAACAATGTGCCGGGCTTGTTCAATACCATGGCTTCGTCCGATAGGTTTTCTCTCAGATCCGGCCTGTCTTCCGTAGGTGAGTATCTGGTCATAAAGTCCCCTATAAAAAGGCCTCCCGTATGGGTAAGAAGCTGCTTGACGGTTATGGTATCCGCCGGAAACCGCGACTTTGGGAATTCCCAGTTTCGCATATACGCGATGACCGGTTTGTCCAACTCTAGTACCCCCTGCTCCACCAACTTCATTATGCCCCAGGCGGTGATTGATTTGGAGATTGACTGCACCCGGAAGTAGTCCTTTCCGGTCATCTTTCTTTTGGCCTGGATATCTGCGTAACCGTATTCTTTCTGCCAGACGGTCTCGCCGCCTCGCACCAGCGCGATACCGGCGCCGGGTATGTCATACCGGGACATGATGTTAGGGACGCGGGTATCCATATACCTATCAAATTCGGATATTGATGCATCTGGCTTGATCTGTTTGACAGGATACATCGAACTAACGAAAATGATAGACATGATGGCGATCATCAGTGTTATCGGCAGCTTGATCCACCGCTTTTTTACCACTCGCGCTATCTTTTCTTTTAGCTTCATAGTTTGCGCATTCCCTTTTCCACTTGTGAGAGGCGTACGATAATGGGCGCGTTCAAAGTGTTTTTGTCATTGATGTGTTTCTCATCTTACCATTTTACTGATAGCGATGGCAAATCCGTAAATCGCGAAAACGATATGATAGAATCATTTCATATTATGCGGAACAAACGATTGCTGAAATGCCGCCGTAAAGGTGATGGAATTCAGCTGCATTATTTTGTAAAATTAATATAAGACAAATCACATACCTGTATGTAGATTCAATGATCAAGGAGGCAAGTCAGATATGAAATTCGTCCATACCAATATCGTCGCCAGGGACTGGCGGACCCTGGCACGGTTCTACGTGGATGTATTCAGCTGCGAGGTCCTTCAGCCCGAGCGCGACCTAAAGGGGGAATGGCTGGACCGGCTCACGGCTCTTCCGGACGCCCACATACAGGGGGCGCACCTGCGGCTCCCCGGCTATCCCGACGGGGGCCCCACCCTTGAGGTGTTCCAGTACGGCGCGGAGGCCGCGGCGGACAGGCCCGCCATCCATCGTCCTGGGTTTGCCCATATCGCCTTCGCGGTGGAGGATGTAGCGGCCTGCGCGGATGATATCCTGGCCCATGGGGGCGCTCTATTGGGCGAGATCGTGGAGACGAAAGTCGGGCAGAGGCTATTGACCGTGGCCTATACCCGGGACATCGAGGGCAATCTGGTGGAGATACAGCGGTGGGAGCAGGGATGAAACGGTACAGGGGACTTTTGTTCGATTTCGATTACACGCTGGCGGATTCCTCGGCGGGCGTACGGGTATGCGTTAACCACGCCCTTACGACCATGGGTTTTCCCCCTGTGGGGAAGAACCGCGCGGACAGGACCATCGGGCTCAGCCTTTCCGAGACGTTCAGGGAATTGACGGGTATCGGCGAAGCGGCGAAAGCCGATCGGTTTGCCGAGCTCTTCCTGGAAAAGGCGGACGATACGATGGTGGATATGACCGTCCTGCTGCCCGGCACGGCGGCGGTCATTCCCCTGCTCGGGGAGCGGGGATACCGGATGGGGATCGTGTCCACCAAGCGCCGGGGGACCATCCGGTCGATTCTGCGCCGAGAGGAGATAGACGGGTGTTTATCCACCATCATCGGGAGGGATGATGTCCACATGCCGAAACCGGACCCAGAGGGGGTGGGCATGGCGCTTACAGCGATGGGACTGGCGCCGGAGACGGTGCTGTATGTGGGTGACAGCGAGACCGATGATAAGACCGCCCGGAACGCGGGGGTGGATTTTGCCGCGGTGCTGACGGGGGTGACAGACCCCGATGTGTTTCACGACGCGGCGGGGGTTTTCAGCGATCTGGCGGAACTGTCGGACGCGCTGGGGGACACGGCAAAGCCCTGATACGGTGGTTTTCGGATACCCGGCCCCCTCCCCTCATACAATGGGGGGAGGGGGTGGCCTATGCTTGACTATCTGGTGATCGCGGCGTATCTGGGGGGATTGTTGATCTACGGGATCGTGTGCGGGGGTACGATCCGCTCGGTGAAGCAGTTCGCGGTGGCCGAGCAGGGGTACGGGACGTTTGTGGTGTTCGCCACCCTGTCGGCGTCCTTCATCGGCGGCGGATTCTCCATGGGTAACGCCGCCAAGGCCTACGAGGCCGGCATCGGATACGCGGTGGCGCTCTGTGGATTTTCCTTGAAAGAGATCTTTGTGGGGGGGTATGTCGCCCCCCGGATGGGGCGGTTTCGCTCCTGCATCTCTCCCGGGCAGATCATGGGAAAGGTCTACGGTCACAACGCCCAGGTGGTGACGGGTCTTCTGTCTCTCATCACCTGCGCCGGGGTGGTGGGGGCCCAGGTGGGCGCCATCGGGCATGTGTTCAAGGTCTTTTTGGGTCTGCCCCAGCTATGGGGGGTATTGATCAGCTGCGGCATCGTGATACTCTACTGCACCATGGGGGGGATCAAGGCGGTGGTGACCGCCGACGTGGTGCAGTTCATGATCCTCTCTATCGGCATGCCCCTGGCCCTCGGGCTGGCCCTATCACGGGCCGGGGGATGGGACGCGGTGGCGGCGGGGCTTCCCGCCGAGTATTGGGACATCACCCACGGCACGACCCTAATCGGTTTTGTGAGCCTCTTCGCGAGCTTTATGCTGGGGGAGGCTTTGGCGCCTCCCTATATCCAGCGGCTTTTGATCGGGCGCAGGACCCATACCGCCGCCCGGGCGGCGATGATCGGCGGGGTGTTTTCCGTGGCGTTTTTCGCGGTGTCGGCGGGGATCGGCCTCACCGCCCGGGTGCTGTATCCGGGGCTGTATCCCTCCCTCGCGATGCCGACACTGATCCAGCGGGTACTGCCCCTGGGGCTTCGGGGATTCGTGATCGCGGGGGTGATCAGTATCGTGATGTCCACGGCGGATTCGTTTTTGAACGCGGCGGCGGTGGGGGCGGTGCGGGACGTGTGGCTGCCTTTAGCGGGCCGGTGTATCGGCGAAGCGGAGCAGCTAAAGGCCGCCCGGACCGTGAATCTGTTGACGGGGGTAGCCGCGGTGTTCTTCGCCCTGCTGGTGCCGGACATACTGGACCTTTTGCTGTTTACCTACCGGTTCTGGGCGCCGGTGATCCTGATACCCCTGGTCGCGGCGCTGATGGGAAAGCGGGTCAATAAGGAGAGCTTTGGGGCGGCGGCCCTGGCCGGGGCCTGCGGGATGGTCCTATGGTCATACGGGCTTTCCGAGCCCTGGGGGATCTCCGGACTGCCGGTGGGGGTAGCCGTCAACGGCCTTGTGTTCTGGCTTGCCAACCGGCTTTCGGGAACGAGGTAAGTGGGTAATAGTATATTTGCAGTATGTTCTCTTTTTTAGTATGATGAATAAAGGAAATTACGGGGGAATACGGTCGAAATGTGAAAAGGCAGGGTGTAGAAAGGATAGGGGGATATGCACAGAGAGAAAATCGTGATAGGACTGGCATCCACCCGGCGGGAGGTATTCAATGCCAAGGCCGCCCAGGATCAGAAGGATATGATCATCGGCAAGCTCCACAGGATGGAACCCCATGTGCAGGTGGTGAACATCGATGATATCAACGCCGAGGGTCTGCTTTTCAGCGAGTCCGACGTACCCAAGGTGGTGGAGAAATTTAAAAAGGCCGGTGTCGCCGGTGTATTCTTTCCCCATTGCAATTTCGGAAGCGAGGATCTGGTGGCGAAGGTCGCCTCCCAGTTGGACGTGCCCGTGCTGATCTGGGGACCCCGTGACGACGCCCCCTCCAGGGACGGGCAGCGGAGCCGGGATACCCAGTGCGGACTGTTCGCCACCGGCAAAGTGCTTCGAAGATTTAATATTCCCTTCAGCTATATCGTGAACTGCCGGCTCAACGAGCGGCCCTTTGCCCGGGGGTTTAGTCAATTCACGGCGGTATGCGGGGTGGTGCGGGCCTTCCGCAATCTCCGGATCCTGCAGATCGCGCCCCGTCCGGCGGGGTTCTGGACCATGATCGCCAACGAAGGAGAGCTCTTGGAGCGGTTCGGCATCCAGGTCACGCCGGTGACATTAAGCGAAGTCGCTACTGAGACCAAACGCATTCTAAAAGAAAAGAACGCGGAATACGAGCGGACCTATGCCTATATCCAGTCTGCCATGGACTGCACCCATGTCCCGGAGGAAGCGGTCGCTTCCCTGGCGGCGCTGAAAACGGCGATCCAGAAGCTGTGTGCCGATACGGGATGCAGCGCGGTGGCCATCCAGTGCTGGAACGAACTGCAGGAGCTACTGGGGATCATGCCCTGTGTGGCCAACGGAATCCTCGCGGACGAGGGGCTGCCGGTGACCTGCGAGACCGATATCCACGGCGCCATATCGGCGATCATGCTCCAGGAGGCGGTCAAGCGGCATTCGGCGGTCTTTCTGGCCGATCTCACCATCCGCCATCCGGAAAACGACAACGCGGAGCTATTGTGGCACTGCGGCAATTTCCCCCTCTCACTCATCGCCGAGGACCAGAAGGCGACGCTGGGGCGGCATTTCATCATGCCCTCCCATTGTCCTGGCACAGGGGAATTCTCCCTCAGGCACGGACATATCACCGTATGCCGGTTCGACGGGGACCACGGGGAGTACAGCCTGTTCCTCGGAGAGGGCAAGGCCGTGGACGGCCCCAAGACCAAGGGGACATACGTGTGGTTCCAGGTAGGGGACTGGCCCCTGTGGGAGCGCAAGCTGGTGATGGGCCCCTATGTCCATCACGTGGCGGGGACCTACGGCCAGGTGGCCCATATCCTGTACGAGGCCTGCCGGTATATCCCGGGGCTTAATCCCGATCCCGCCCAGCCGGATATGGAGGAGATCGAGCGCAGGCTGCGAAACTAAGTTCAATGACGGTCATCGCAAGACGCCCTGTACGGGCGTCTTTTTTGTATGCCGTGGCATAGAAACACACCATCGGTCCAGAATAAGGGTGAATAAAAATCAGGAGGGATACCCTTATGGAACTGAGCCCGCGGAAGGCGTTGAACCAATTTATGAAGGGCCTGGAGGCCATGAATACCGAGAAGGAAGAGGCGACCAAGGCATTCTTTAACCTGCTGGGGGCGGTCTACACCCACAACGATAAACTGCAGGTCAAGTACAAGGAACTGATCAGCGTGGGGATCGCCGCCTACAATCGATGCGAGTACTGCATCGTCTACCATGTGTACAAGGCCCTGGAGGCGGGGGCCGACAGGGAGGAGATCATGGAAGCGGCCGTGGTGGCGGTGGCCTTCGGCGGCGGGCCCAGCATGGCGTACACCTCCACGCTGGTGCGCAGCTGCATCGATGAATTTGAAGGGGATTTCCAGGGATAAGGAAGTCAACTGGTATAGCGCAAACAGATACGTATGGTATACTTCTCCTAGGATCGCGTAGGGGGAAGGCGTATGGAAGAAAGACGTATGGGCGCCGGCGGGATCATCGCCGCCGCCATGGCTGTGATGGCCGGGATTTCTCTCGTCATGCTGCCGTCCTGGTTCGCCATAGACGGGATGGACGGAGGGTATGCCATACGGATACTGGGTATGCTCGTCGGGCTGACCGGTTTGTTCGTATTGCCCCTGATGGTAAGGCGGCGCAGGGAGTACAGCGCCTTGCTGGCGGGTACTGATTTCGTCGCCTCCTGGACATATACCCGCGGGGAATGGGCCCAGGCCAACGGTAGCCGCAGACGGCTTATGCGGGCCCGCAACAAGGCATTGCTCATATGTATGGACGGGATGCTGCTTTTGGCTGCCCTCGTGTTCTTGATCTGGAACCCGGAAGACGCGGGTCTTGGCGTCGCCGTGATACTAACGGGGATCGCAGCCGTTTTGGCCCTGGCCGCCTTCGTATTACCCTGGCTTCGGGAGCACAGCAGCCGGAGACACCCTCCCGGCGTATGTATCGGGAAGGACGGGTTACTATACGGCAGGGAGCTGCATGTATGGAGTGGCGGACTCTCCCGGCTGGAATCGGTATCCTACGACGGGGAAGAGTCTGTGCTCACAGTGGTGTATTCCACCGTCAGCAGGACCCTGCGGCAGGAGTACCCCGTCTATATACCGGTACCCCCCGGTGACGCCGCGGAAGCCAAACGGGCGGAAGATATCCTGGGGCCGTTGGCGCGAAAACATCATCGCAAAGCCCAATAAAAAAAGAGCAGATGGGCGTTCCCCTCATATCGGAGCAGGCACACCGGTTATGCGGTGTCCGCTTTTTTCTTTTTGGGGGGAATCACGAGCTCCCCGGACTTCTTCAGCGCGAATTTGGCGGCGATGGGTCCGATAATCGAGTAGACAAAGGTGGAACTGAGAATAATGGTACGCAGATGACCGGCATAATCCGGTATCACTTTTCCCGCCACGATGATGAGGCCCAGGGCGACCCCGGCCTGTGGCATCAGTGTCGGCCCCAGATAACGCCGTATGGCCTGATCCTGCTTGGTGACCGTGCTGCCCAGCCACGCGCCGAACATCTTGCCGGCCACCCGCATGACCACATACAGGATGCCGATGATTCCCACGGTGCCGAGGATAGACACATCAAAGCCCGCCCCCGATATAACGAAGAATATCAGCAGGATCGGGGGGGAGAAGCTGTTGGCGGTTTCCACGACGTCGTCCGTATTCTCGAAAATATTGACCAGGAAAGCGCCCAATGCCATGCAAGCCAGCAGGGATGACCCGTCGAGCAGACTGCTGAGCCAATAGGTCAGCAGGATCGCGCCGGTGATGATACAGATACGGTTGGACTGCTTCTTGAACCAGCGGAACAGAAACTTCATGATTATGCTGACGACGGCCCCGCAGAGGAACGATATGCCGATTTCATACAGGGGCTTCAGCAGCGATACGATATGAAAAGCGGTATCGGCCGACATGATCTTGACTGCGGCGGTGGCGATGCCGAATCCAATCAATGCCACCGCGTCATCGATGGCCGCCACGCTCATCAGCATGGAGGTCAAGGGTCCCTTGGCCCCGAACTGCTTGATGACCATGATGGTCTGGGCCGGAGCGGTGGCGGCCGCGATGGCCCCCAGCATGATGGCGAGCTTGGTGTCGGCACCAAATAAAAGCAGAACCACGGTGACCAGTATCATCGCTCCGAAAGATTCCGCCAGGGCGATGACAAATGGGGCGATCCCCACCTCTCTAAAATACTCCAGGCTGAACTCGCTGCCGATAGAAAATGCGATAAATGCAAGCGCGATGTCCGAGATGACTGCGAACCCATGGACCATACTGATCGGTATAAGATTTAAAAGAGAGGGCCCAAGCAATAACCCGGCGACCAGGTATCCAGTGACATTTGGCAGTTTAATAAATTTTCCGAGTCTGCCGAAAACCAATCCGGCGAGCATCATGAGAGCGACTTCGAAGATGATGTTACTTTCCAATTCCGCAAATCCCCTTTGTGTAGGCGATGGGTATGCTGAATACCACGCCCGTATCTTCGTTTGTTAAGTCCCCCACAATACCCTCTATCACGTCTACGACTTCCGGCACCTGGTCGGCATCCACGACGGCCATGATGACCTTGCTTGCCTGTGTCCCGGGATGCAGCAAATCCCGCAATTGACCCAGAAAAGGAATCTCTCCTTCGTCGTATTTGTCGGCCAGTATCCGGGCCATACCCCTGCTTTCCAATACCGTGGCCCCGCAGAGGTCTTTTTTCGCCAGCTCTGCCAAGACCGCGTCCAGCTTTTCTATTTTGTTCAGGACAAAAAACAACAACTGCATAGTAACCATCCTTCCCAACCGATAATTATAGCACAAAAGAACATAAATTGAAGGGGGAATTGTCCTAAACGCGTGAAACGGGTTATACGCGGCCCCATGAAAAACCATTGATACCAATCATTCATAACACTGGTTGTCCCTGCATATAAAAAGTATTGACAAAAGTCAGAATGGGCTTTATTATTGACTTAAGTCATAAATAGGAGGCGTCTTGGTATGAAGAATTTAATTGTGTATTATTCCTGGACGGGTTCCACCCGGGAAACGGCCGAGGCTGTGGCCGAGGCTCTGGGGGGAGAGCTTTTGGAGATCACCGAGGTCAAAAAGCGCAGGGGGGTATGGGGGTTTATCAAGGGCGGATTCCAGGCGAGAACGGGGAAAGCGAGCCGTATCCGGGAGACCCTTCCCGATCCCAAGGACTATGACGGGATTTTTATCGGGACGCCGGTCTGGGCCGGGAAGCCCTGCGCGGCGTTCAATGCCGTAATTCAGGAGTGGGCCGGCAGGACGGGGGATGTACCCGTCTATGTATTCAGCCTGATAGGGGACCCAAGGGGGAACGACAATGTCCAGAAAGCGGTCCAAAGCCAGCTTGATAAGGCCGGGATAACCCTGGGCTCATACGCGTCTTTCACCGGGAAAACGCCGAATAAGCAATGGCCGGCAGAGGCGAAAGCCAAGGCCAGGGAAGCCGCGGCGCAGTGGGCGGCGGAGGCGGCCAAATGAGCAAGGCGGAGAAGAAGAAGGCCCTGTTGATGTACGCCGCGCGGAATTGCTTCGAAATCATGGGCTACGACGCCGTCCGTGTGGAGGATATCACCGAGCGGGTGGGGGTGGCCAAGGGCAGCTTTTACTATTACTTTTCCGACAAGCAGGACATCGCGCTTAACCTGATGGAGGAGGAAGTGGCCGACTACGTGGAGCGCCTGACTAAAATCGTCGCCAACGCCGACGACGGGATCACGGGGCTTACGCTGATGCTCAAGATGATGTTCTCCGCCAATAAGGAGAATTTCCCCACCACGGGGTACTTCCCCGAGGGGATGCCGGGATGGTTCCACAGCCAGTTCGACGAGTGCCGGAACAGGTATATGCTGCCGCTTTGCCGGGATCTCGCCTGGCGGTGCGTCACCGAGAAACTCGTCCGCGTGCCCCACGCCGAGATGATGGGGGAGTTACTGTACCTGGGGAGCGCTGGATGGATGCATCTATACTCCCGGAATATGAAGGACCCGGCCCTGGCCAAAGACACCCTGGGGGGCATGGAAGTGTATTTCAACCGGGTGCTGGACCCGGTCAGAAAGATAGAACTGATGTAGGAGGATCTGTATGTGAAGAAGAGGCAGAAGATCCGGCGGGCGATCATTTTTATCATGTTTTTGTTGTTTCCCGTATTGCTCAACTACCTGTCGCCCTATGTGATCATCGACGGGGCCATGGAGGGGCTGGTGAGCGGCAGCATGCTGCTCTTCGGGGCGATGCTTATACTCAGCCTGTTTTTGGGCCGGTGGTGGTGCGCCTGGATGTGCCCCGGGGCAGGGATGCAGGGGGCCTGCGATGCCTTTGTCACCAAGAAACCCAAGGGCGGCTGGCGGGATGCCGTGAAATACGCCGTCTGGGTGGTCTGGATCGGTGTGATCGCCATGTTCTTTATCTCCGCCGGGGGGATACTGGGATTGGACCTCCTGCGGCTCACGGACCATGGCGTATCGGTGAGCGGACCGATGAACTATATCGTCTACTATGGGGTATTGACACTGGTCCTGATCATGAATCTCGTCGGCGGCCGCCACGCCTTCTGCCGGTATCTCTGCTGGATGGCGCCATTCATGGTGATCGGACGAAAGATCGGCAACTGGCTGCGCCTCCCGGGTCCGCGCCTTGCGGCCGATCCTGAGAAATGCGCGGACTGCCGGCGGTGTGAAAAGGCTTGCACCATGGGACTAAAGGTCCAGGTGATGGTGAAGGAAGAGCGGATGGAGCACAGGGAATGCATCCAGTGCCTGGCCTGCGTGGACGCGTGCAATGCAAAGGCGGTGACATTCCGGTACGGGCGGCCCACGAAAGCCAAGGGACAATCCGCAGATAAAAGCCAGGCCGCGGGATAAATAGAGGCGTATAAAAAAGTATGTATAGCTAACGATAGAGCCGCCCGTTCGGGCGGTTCTCTCCATGTATGGAATCTACAAGGAAATTGCGATATGATACGGTATAGAGTATTCGAGAGGAACAAGCATGGAAGACCGCAGTATCTACCGCAGGCTCCACCACGGGGCCGATCTTACATATTTCGATGTAGCAGTCGAGCAGACCGATCTCTGCGTCGGGGCCTGCCGGGATCTATCCCGGGAGGCCATGGCGCTGGTCACGGAGTGCCGCGAGACATTGACCCGGTGGATACGGGGGCATGAGGATTTTCTTAAGGCATTGGAGCCGCTGGACACGCCCCCCGGCGCGCCGCCCCTCGTCAAGTCCATGTACCGGGGGGCACGGGCCGCCGGGGTGGGTCCCATGGCGGCGGTGGCTGGCACCGTGGCCCAGGCGGTGGGGGAGGGGCTTCTCGCATATTCCCCCAATGTCATCGTGGAAAACGGCGGGGATATCTACCTCGCCGGTGACCGGGACAGGACCATCGGCATCTACGCCGGGGCGTCTCCCCTGAGCAATAAGATCGGGGTTAAGATCAAGGCGGATCAACAGCCCCTGGGGATCTGCACTTCCTCGGGGACGGTGGGGCACTCCCTGTCTTTCGGCAAGGCCGACGCGGTGATGGTGATTTCTCCCGACGGGGCTCTCGCGGATGCCGTGGCGACGGCGGCGGCCAACCGGATACAGACGCCGGAGGATATACAGAGCGCGCTGGATTTCGTGTCGGTGATACCGGGGATAACTGGCGCGGCGGCGGTGGCGGGAGGAAAAATGGGCGCGTGGGGGGCGATCGAACTATGCCGTCTCTGAGGGAAAAGGACATGCACGGGCCCCTCTGTACATTCCTCGAGGGCCAGGGATACAGTGTGAACGCAGAGGTGCGGGGGTGCGATCTCACCGCCCGCAGGGACGATGAACTCATCGCCATCGAGATGAAAACCCGGTTTTCCGCCCGTCTATTGGCCCAGGCGGTCCGCAGGCAGCGGACCTATGACGGGGTCTATATCGCGATCCCCGTCATGGGGAGCAAGAAGATGCCCCCCAGCATGCGGGATATCACCATCCTCTGCCGGGGCCTGGGGGTGGGGCTGCTGCTGGTGCGGTACCTAAAGACAAAGACCCGGGTGGAGATCATCTTCCATCCCCGGATGAAGGATACGCCGAGCAAGGGCAAGCGCCGCCGGGCGGTGATCCGGGAGATCGACGGGCGGTACGCCGAGCTCAATACCGCCGGAAGCACCACCCGCGACGAGCGGGTCACGGCCTACAAGCAGCGGGCGCTCTTTATCGCGTCCCTATTGGACAGGCTGGGGGAGGCCTCCCCCAAGGCGCTTAAGGACCTGGGGGCGGACAAGACCACCCAGACGATTCTCAGTATGAACCATTACGGCTGGTTCGAGCGGGTCGAAAGAGGGGTCTACCGGCTGCATCCGGCGGGGATAGAGGCGCTTGGGCAGTACAAGGAGCGGATACCGGTATTGGAGGAGATGACGGAAGAGGCGCTGAGGGCGCGTGATGGTAAAAAAGAAGACATGCTGTAAGGCATGTCTTCGGATATGTCATTTCCTTGGCTGATAATAGGTCTTCAGCATGCGCCGCAGTGATTCGTCCCAGAAATACCAATTGTGATCGCCTTCCCACTCATCGTAGGCAAAATCAAAATCCAATGACCGCATCTCTCTGGCGAAATTGATGTTATCGTCGTGAAGGAAATCTTCGGTGCCGCAGGTCATGTGTATGATGGGTTTGACCGCCCCCTCGCTTACCTCCCGGGCCAGTGCGGGGACGTTGTTTTCCTTTTTGTCCCAAGCGTCGGGTCCGAAGACCGCCGCCACCTCATTGTATATTTCTTCATCGCGGCGTATCGTCTCCAGGTAAAGCCCTCCGGAAGAAAACGCGCAGCACAGCCAATACTGACCGGGTCTGTTCATCGCGCATTTCAGCGCGCCGTATCCCCCCATGGAAAGACCCATCACAGCGGTGTCTTCCCGTTTATCAGAGATATTGAATATGCGGCGGCAGAGTTGGGGCAGCTCATCCGCCACATAGCTAAAATACCGGGATCCATACTGGGTATCGGCGTAAAAACTCCGCCCCACTTCGGGCATGATGAAGACCAAACCGTACTCCTCCGCGTACAGCGGCATCCTGGTATAGTCAGCCCAGTCGCCGCTATTACCGGATAACCCGTGAAGCAGGTAGATCACCTTGTGGGGACGCTTATCCTTGAAAGATTGGGGTGCCGCCACTGTCAGCCAGGTCTCCATCTCCAATTCCCTGGAATACAGACTTCCTCGAAATATCATCGTGTGTCTCCCTTCCACCGCAGTATAGGATTGCGGGCCGCGGCCACCTCGTCCGCCCGTCCTATGGGGGTTTTGCGGGGGGCCCCATGGAACCACCCGGGATCAGTCTCCGCCTTCTCGGCCAATTCCTTCATCGCCTCGATGAACATATCAAGGGTATCCTTTGACTCTGTCTCGGTGGGCTCGATCATCATCGCTTCCTTCACGATCAGGGGGAAATACACCGTGGGGGGATGAAATCCGTAGTCCAGTAGCCCCTTGGCGATATCCATGGCGGACACGCCCCGTTCCTTCTGCCCCTGGGCCGAGAGCACGCACTCGTGCATGCAGGGCCGGTCGTAGGGCAGCTTGTAGACATCCTGTAGTTTTCGCATGACGTAATTGGCGTTTAAGACGGCGGTTTCGCTGGCCTGTGTAAGCCCCGCCGCCCCCATGGAGAGGATATAGGCGTAGGAGCGGATGGCCACCCCGATATTACCGTGATAGCTGTGGACGCGGCCGATGCTGTTTTCCGGCGTCTCCCATCCGTAGGTGCCGCCGGTCTTCACCGGCAGGGGACCGGGCAAAAACGCCGTGAGATCACCCCGCACCCCCACGGGCCCCGACCCGGGTCCGCCGCCCCCGTGGGGGGTGGCAAAGGTCTTGTGCAGATTGAGGTGCATGATGTCAAAGCCCATATCGGCGGGACGGGAGATCCCCATGATGGCGTTCAGATTCGCCCCGTCATAGTAGAGCAGTCCACCGGCTTGATGGACGATGTCCGCCACCTCGCGGATGTTTTCGTCGAATAGGCCCAGGGTGTTGGGATTGGTGAGCATGAGGCCCGCGGTACGCCCGTCGGTCTGCTCTCTCAGTTTCGCTATATCCATATTGCCCCGGGCGTCGCTTGGGATCGTCACCACCTCATAGCCGCAGAGGGCCGCCGAGGCGGGATTGGTCCCGTGGGCGCTGTCGGGGACCAGGACCCGGGTCCTCGCCTTGTCCCCCCGGCTCTCATGATACGCCTTCATGATCATCATGCCGGTGAGCTCCCCGTGGGCCCCGGCGGCGGGCTGGAGGGTGAAGCGGTCCATTCCGGTTATGGCGCACAGCATCCCATTGAGCTCTGTCATCAGCGCCAGGACGCCCTGTGTCTGGGCTGTCTCCTGGAGGGGGTGCAGGGACGCGAATCCCGGGAGGCGGGCCATGTCCTCGTTGACCTTGGGGTTGTACTTCATGGTGCAGGAGCCTAAGGGGTAGAACCCCGTGTCCACCCCGTAGTTTTTTCTGGATAATCCGGTGAAATGCCGGATCGCTTCGGGCTCCGTGACCTCGGGCAACGCCGGCAGCGCCTCCCGCAGCAGCGCGGGGGGGATCAGCGAATCGACCGGCGCCTCCGGCACGTCGCAGGCGGCCAAGCGTACCCCCATGGCGCCGGGATGGCTCTTCTCAAAGATCGTGCTCATGCCAGCACCTCCTTGACCGCGTCCACCAGCGTGTCGATCTGTGCTTTGGTCCGCTTCTCGGTGACGGCCGTGAGCCATCCGTTTTTGACGGGACCGTCCTCCGGCAGCGCATAGCCGCCGACGATGCCTTTTTGCAATAACGCCTCATTGACGGTAGCGGGCGGCAGGGGGAGAGAAACGACAAATTCTTTAAAGAAAGGACCGGATAATGGGGCGGATATCCCCGAAATCTGCAATAATTGTCGCTGCGCGTAATGACTCTTTTGCAGGCACAGGTTGGCAGCCTGCGTTAAGCCCTCTTTTCCCATGAGCGTCATATACACAGCGGCGGCCAGGGCGTTTAAGCCCTCGTTGGAGCAGATATTGGATGTGGCCCGCTCCCTGCGGATGTGCTGCTCCCGGGTCTGCAGGGTCATCACATAGGCGGTGCGGCCGTCGTGGTCCGCGGTCTGCCCGATCACGCGGCCGGGCATCTGGCGCAGGTACTTCTCCCGGGCGGCGAAGAATCCAAGCAGGGGGCCGCCGAAGGAAGGGGAATTGCCCAGGGCCTGTCCCTCCCCCACGACGATGTCCGCGCCGCACTCCCCCGGGGGTTTAATCAGCGCCAATGATATGGGGTCGGCCCCGGCCACCAATAACGCCTTCGCTTCATGGGCCTTATCGGCCAGGGGGGCGATGTCCTCGATCACCCCGTAGAAATTGGGGGAGGATACGAGGACGGCGGCGGCGCCCTCGGGAACGGTCTCCAATACGGTCGTGCCCCGCTCAGTGTCCAATGGCAGTGTCTCCAGGCTAAATCCGCAGAAGCGTCCGTAGGTAGAAAGCACCTGCCGCGCGTGGGGGTGCAGACCCTCTGACACCAGGACCGTGTCCCGGCGGGTGGCACGGCAGGCCAATAACGCCGCCTCGGCAAAGGCGGTGGCCCCGTCGTAGAGGGAGGCGTTGGCGGCCTCCATGCCGGTCAATTCGCATATCATGGTTTGGTACTCGAATACCGCCTGGAGCGTCCCCTGGCTGATCTCGGGCTGATAGGGGGTGTAGGCGGTGTAGAATTCGCTGCGGCTTAGGATATGGTCCACGGCGGCGGGGATGAAGTGATCGTACACCCCGGCTCCCAGGAAAGAGACGCAGTGATCCATGTCGCAATCGCGATCGGCCAATCCCCGGATATGGGATATCAGCGCCATCTCCGGGAGCGCCTCGGGGAGATCGAGGGGCTTGTCCAGCCTAAGAGAGGGGGGCACCTGGCTGAATACTTCATCGATGCTGCCTAGCCCCATCTCCCCCAGCATGGACATGCGCTCCCGCTCCCCGTTAGGGATATAGGAGGATGTCATGTCAGTCCTCCTGCTCGCAGAAGGCCCGGTAGCCCTCCTCGTCCAGCAGGGCGTCCAGTTCTCCGGCGTCGCTCATCTCGATGACGGCGATCCAGGCCTGCAGGGGCTCTGCGTTGATCTGCTCCGGGGCGTTTTCCAGGCTGTCGTTGACGGCGACGACTTTTCCCGACACGGGGGTGAATACGTCGCTGGCGGCCTTCACCGATTCCACCACGGCCAGGGCGTCCCCGGCGGAGAAGCTGTCTCCCTCCTGGGGAAGCTCCACATAGACGATGTCACCCAGCGCCTTTGCGGCGTGCGCGGTGATGCCCACCTTGACCAGGCTCTCTTTCTCGGGGAGTACCCATTCATGATCTCTGGAATACCGGCGTGTGCTCATATTTTTCCCTCCTGCATATCTTACCCCTATTTAGGGGGAGTGTGCGTCATTTATCCGCGCCTGTAGAAAGGCAGGGCGGTGACCTCGGCTCGGGCAGTGCGCCCCCGTATGCCGACGGCCAGTTCGGTGCCAGGCTCCGTGTACCGCGCGGGCACCAGGGCCAGGGCGATCGCTTTCTCCAGATACGGGGCCTGACCGCCGCTGGTGACAGTCCCGATGATTGTTTCGCCGGACAGCACCGGGTACCCTGCCCGGGGGATGCCCCTATCTGTCAGTGTAAGCCCCACGAGCCGGGTATAGTCCCCGGATTCCCTCTGCCGCAGTAATGCCTCCCGCCCGATAAAGTCCCCCTTATCGAATTTCACAAACCGGTCAAGCCCTGCCTGCAGGGGGGTGATCTGGGCGCTCAGTTCATGGCCGTAGAGGGGCATGGCCGCTTCCAGCCGCAGGGTGTCCCGGGCGCCAAGACCCACCGGGGCGAGCCCCAGGGGTGTGCCTGCCGTAAGCAGCGCTTCCCATAGTACCGGCGCGTTGTCCCATGGCAAATACACCTCAAAGCCGTCCTCTCCGGTGTACCCCGTCCGGGATATGATGCCGGGGCCGCCGGGGATATCCGCCACGTCCTGTACAAAATGGTAGTAGCGGATGGCATCAAGATCGGTCTTCGTGAGTGTCTGTAGTATCGTAAGGGCCTTTGGGCCCTGTATCGCGATCTGTGCGTAGTGGGGAGAGACATTCTCCACCGCGACACCCGCGGGGGCGTGCTCCCGTATCCACGCGTAATCCTTTTCGGTATTGGCGGCGTTCACCACCAGCAGGTACCGGTCCTCCCCCAGCACGTACACCAGCAGGTCGTCCACCGTCCCGCCGCCCTCCATGCATAGGGGGGAATACACCGCCCGGCCCGGCTTGGCCTTGCCGATATCGTTGGTGACGAGGCCGTTGATAAAGGCTCCCGCCCCGGGGCCGCTGACCGCGATCTCCCCCATATGGGACACGTCGAACAGTCCCGCCCGGGTCCGGGCGGCATTGTGCTCGGCGATGATGCCCGTATACTGGATGGGCATCTCCCATCCCGCGAAATCCACCAACCGGGCCTTCTGCGCCTCGTGCTGTGCATAAAGGGGTGTCTTCATCATCGTCACCTTCCTAGTATATGCGTAGTAAAAAAACGTATGGCAAAGATCTTCGCCATACGCTCTGTTTCTGATACCTGAGAGTTTCTGCGGCGGGAAGCAGGAGCTTCCCGGCATTGCCCCTTCGGCGCTTTTTCCCACGGAAAAAACTTGCCAGAGTCCCGTCCCACCGCGGTCCTTTTGCCTGAAAGATTCTCCGGATTTTGGCTTTGGTCCGGATTTCCCCTTCGGCGCTCTTCTCCGATCAAAGAGTCTCTCCCGAGATGATCATACGGGCCGTATTCATCTGTTTCCACTATATCACAGCCCTATGGAAAAAGCCATATGGCAGAGCGCCCGGCCCCGAAGGAGAGCCGTTTTATACCTCTATGGCGGATTTATAAATAAAATCCTGCAAAAAGGCGCTTGTAATGCAGGGCAAAAATCATATTTCAAGCCAAAAGTGAAATTTTTACTACATAACATTGCATAACCATACCGTTAGTGATAGAATTTATTCACATTCATGGATTGATAAGTTATAAACATTCGTATTGGGGCAAACTAAAGCGTCTCTTTGGGACGGAACGTTTGCGTATTTGGATCATGATAATACTGTAAGGAGGATTCATATAATGGCATTCAAGAGTGACTATCTGAACAACGTGTACGAGAAGGTCGCCCAGCGCAACCAGGGCGAGGAGGAGTTCCTCCAGGCGGTGCAGGAGGTACTGGAGAGCCTGGAGCCCGTGGTGACCAAGCGTAAGGACATCGTGGACGCCGGCGTCATCGACCGGATGGTGGAGCCCGAGCGGTTCGTTCAGTTCCGGGTATCCTGGGTGGACGATCGGGGCAATGTCCAGGTCAACCGGGGTTTCCGTGTCCAGTTCAACAGCGCCATCGGCCCCTACAAGGGCGGACTTCGCCTGCATCCCTCTGTCTGCGCGTCCATCGTCAAGTTCCTGGGCTTCGAGCAGATCTTCAAGAACAGCCTGACCGGGCTGCCCATCGGCGGCGGCAAGGGCGGCTCCGACTTCGACCCCAAGGGCAAGTCCGACAATGAGATCATGCGGTTCTGCCAAAGCTTCATGACGGAGCTTAGTAAGCACATCGGTCCCGACACCGACGTGCCCGCCGGGGACATCGGCGTGGGCGGCCGGGAGATCGGGTACCTCTTCGGCCAGTACAAGCGGCTCCGCAACGAGTTCACCGGGGTGCTGACCGGCAAGGGCCTCTCCTACGGCGGGTCCCTGGTCCGGACCGAGGCCACCGGGTACGGCCTCCTATACTTCACCAAGGAAATGATGGAGAGCATGAAGAAGGAGAGCTTCAAGGACAAGGTCGTGGTGATCTCCGGCTCGGGCAACGTGGCGATCTACGCCACCGAAAAGGCCCAGGAGTACGGCGCCAAGGTCGTGGCCCTGTCCGACTCCTCCGGGTATGTCTATGACCCCAATGGCATCCAGCTCGACGTGGTCAAGCAGATCAAGGAAGTGGAGCGGGCCCGTATCTCCGAGTACGCCAAACGTGTGCCCAGCGCCGAATTCACCCCGGGATGCCAGGGCATCTGGAGCATCAAGTGCGACGTGGCCCTGCCCTGCGCCACCCAGAACGAGCTGGACGGCAAGGACGCCGACATGCTCATCGCTAACGGCGTGATCGCCGTGGCCGAGGGCGCCAATATGCCCTGTACCCCCGAGGCCGTGCGGAAATTCCACAAGGCCGGGGTGCTCTTCGGACCCGCCAAGGCCGCCAACGCCGGCGGCGTGGCCACCTCCGCCCTGGAAATGGCCCAGAACTCCCAGCGGTACAGCTGGACCTTCGAGGAAGTGGACAAGAAGCTGGAGCAGATCATGGTGGATATATTCCACAACAGCTTCAACGCCGCCAAGGAGTACGGCTGCGAGGGCAATCTGGTGGTCGGCGCCAATATCGCGGGCTTTTTGAAAGTGGCCGACGCCATGCTGTGGCAGGGGGTCGCGTACTAGGGTCAAGTGGTTAAGGGGCTTTGGCGCCGGGCGAAAATAGCTTAGCGCTAAAGCCCCTTTTTTAGCTAGTATCCAAAGGCACAGTGTTTTGACCGTTTTCGTGGTTACAATGCGCAGTCATGGACGACATTTCGGGGCCGGGCGCGGGGCTTGCCCGGGCCGCTCTCTCCACCGCTTCGCTTGGTATACTTATTTTATAATTTGCAGTGTTTCTTTTTCTCTTGTATACGTTTATTATGCGGAAGTACTGCAAAGACAGCAACGCAGGTTTGCTATGGGAATATTTGCTAAACGAACATCGTTCAAAACCATTCGTGTGGGAGGATCTGGTAAACGAACATCGTTCAATACTATTCATACGGGTATGGTTAGCGGCAGAAATTGATTGCGATGCGTGCGTTCCCGTAAGGCAAAAAATTACAAGGGCGGCGGAGACACCGGCAGAGTCTCTCAAAGAAAAATAGCTAAAGGCGTAAGTCAGCCTCCATTTTTTTCTTTCCTCCTTCATGGTACAATATCCCCGGAGGCGATACACCATGCCCATGCGCATCCTATTGATCGAAGACGACAAGAAATTATCAGACATGCTCGCAGACGGCTTGACCCGCTGGGGGTACGAGTGCCGGTCGGCGGTGGATTTCTCCGCCGTCATGGAGGACTTCGCCGCGTACGAGCCCCATCTGGTGGTGATGGACATCAATTTGCCCGCCTACGACGGGTTTTACTGGTGCGGGCGCATCCGGCAGGTGAGCAAGGTGCCGGTGCTCTTCCTCTCGGCCCGGGACACCAATATGGATATCGTCATGGCGGTGAACGCCGGGGGGGACGACTACGTCACCAAGCCCTTCTCCATGGAGGTGCTTTTGGCCAAGGTGTCGGCGCTTCTGCGCCGGGCCTATGACTATGCCGAGGCCGCGCCCCCTGTTTTGGTCTACGGTGACTGGGTTCTGGACACGGGCCGGCAGGTATTGATCGGCCGTGACCATGAGGTGGAACTGACCCGCAACGAATACCGCATCATCTACGTGCTGCTGACCCACCGGGACCAGGTGGTGAGCCGGGACGACCTCATGCGGGAGCTCTGGGAGGACGCCCGGTTCGTGGACGACAATACCCTCACCGTCAATATGGGCCGGCTAAGGAAAAAGCTCGAAGAGGCGGGACTGCCGGGGATGATCGAGACCAAGGTGGGCCAGGGCTATATCATCGCGGAAAGGCCGATGCCATGAATATATGGCGGTTTATCCTATCGAAATGGCGGGGGCTTGTGTTCTTCGCCGCGCTGCTCATCATCATACTGGGGCTCAACTGGCTGGATAAGGCCAACCGGATGCTCCCCGCCAATATGACCTATATGGTGGTGTTATTGCTCTGCCTGGGGGCCGTATACCTATGCATCCTGTATATGCGGGAACGCGGGAGCGCCCGGAAACTCAGTCAGATGATCGAGAGCGGCAAGCTATTGGATCTCCCGCCGCCGGACTCGGTGAAGGAAGAGCTCTATCAGCAGTTCATCGGGGAGCAGTCCCGCATGGGGGAAGCCGCCATCGAAAGCCTGGAGGAATCCCGCCGGGAGGAGATGGCGTTCTTGCTGGCGTGGGTGCACCGGATGAAGACCCCCATCGCCGCTGCGCGGCTGCAGATGGAGCGGGACAGGCTCTCCCCGGATAAAAAGACCATCGAGAGCCTGGAGGAAGAGGTGGACCGGATCGCCGAAGGGGTGGAGAAGGTCCTCTACTACGTGCGCCAGAGCGATTTCACCGAGGACTACGTGATCGAGGAGATCCCCCTTGCCTCCATCGTCACCGATACGGTGAAAAAGCACTCACGGATATTCATCGGCAGGCGGGTAGCGTTAAGCCAGGACGATCTTGACTGCCGGGTGCTGACCGACCGGAAATGGGCGGGATTTGTCCTGGACCAGCTGATCTCCAATGCCCTCAAATACACCCCGGAGGGGGGGCGTATCTCCGTCCGGGCGGAGGAGAACGCCAGGGAGATCGTATTGACGGTCACCGATACCGGCCCCGGGATCCGGCCCGAGGACCTGAAGCGGGTATTCAACCGCAGTTTCACGGGATTCAACGGCAGGATGGAGGCGGCCTCCACGGGGATGGGGCTGTATCTCGCCCGCAGCCTCTGCGAGAAGCTTAACCACAAACTCACGGTCGCGTCGGTGCCCGGGGAGGGGACCAGGGCCGCCATCCATTTCCTCAAATACATCGGGTAATGGTTTCCAGTATGCAACTTTTTGTCCACAGCCCCGTCAGAAGAGTATAGAATCAACGCACAGGGGTGATATCTGATGAAAAAGATCATAGCGATAGTATTGGGATTGATCATGATGGGCGTATTGTTTACAGGATGCGCGGGGAGTCCGGCACAGCCGGGGGCCCAGGCGGCGGAGCTGCCGGAGCCGGCGGCGTCGGTAGATCCTGCCCTCATCGACGGCGTCAACGGCATGGGCATCGACATGCTACAGCGCCTCTACGGCGATATGGACGGGGAGAACTACATGATCTCCCCCGCCAGCATCTCCCTGGCCCTCTCCATGATCATGAACGGCGCCGAGGGTGAGACCCTTGCGGAGATGCGGGACGCCCTGCACTTGGCGGGTATGGATATGGCCGATCTCAACGGGGCCCAGAAAGACCTCATGAGCATACTGCTGAACCCGGATGGAAGCGATAAGGTCACGGTCGAGATCGCCAACGCCCTGTGGGCCCGGGAAGGACTATCCCTGAAGGAAGCCTTCCAGGACGCCTGCCGGGAGTACTACGACGCGGAAACACAGTACCTGGACTTCAACGATCCCGGCTCGGTGGATACCATCAACGGCTGGGTGAACGAGCAGACCCACGGGATGATCCCCACCATCATCGACGAGCCCATCGAGGCCGACACGGTGCTGTACTTGATGAACACTCTGTTCTTCGACGGGAAATGGACCGAGCCCTTCGACCCGGAGAAGACCTATGACGGGACCTTCCGCAAAGCTGATGGCTCCACGGCGCCGGTGCGGATGATGTCCGGGGAGCAGGACGTGATGACCTATCAGGACCCCGACAAGGAAGCCGATATCTTCAGCAAGGCCTTCGGGGACAATGAGCGCCTGGAGATGCTCTTCATCCGGCCCCAGGGGGATCTCAGCGCCTATATCCAGGGGCTCACGGTGGAGAAGCTGAACCGGATGGCGGCGGGACTGGCCCCGGAAAGCCTGCAGATCGGCATCCCCCGGTTCTCCTACGATACGGCCATGAGCCTCAAGGACGTCCTCACAGCCATGGGGATGGAGAGGGCCTTCACCGGGGCGGCCCAGTTCGGCCCCATGAGCGGCGAAGAGCTCTATCTCGACGATGTGCGCCACAAGACCCGGATCGAGGTCAAGGAAGAGGGCGCCCGGGCCGCGGCGGTGACCAGCGGCGAGATGAAGGTAACTTCCATGCCCATGTCCCTGATACTGGACAGTCCCTTTCTGTATATGGTACGGGACCGGCAGACCGGAGCGGTGCTGTTCTTAGGTGTTGTTGAGGAGCCTATGGAGAAGTGATCAGGCGCCCTTAAAGTGATATAAGCCTTAGAGAGAGTGGCTGATATGCCGCTCTCTTTGTCTTTACCCGAATACCATCATCTCCAGCCCCACGGCGGTCAGCAGGATGCCCACGACTTTCCGGAACGTCTCCCTGGGCAGTCTCTCGATGATCTTCTTGCCCGTCCAGGTGCCCCCGATCATGGCGCCGCCCATGACGAGTCCGATCCAGACAGCGTTTATTCCGATGTCCAGGAATTTCTGATAGACGATGGACTTGGTGATGTGCATCCCCGCGGCGGTGACCGCCTCGCTGGCCACATAGGCGACAGGGGGGAGATTCAGCGACAGGAACAGCGCCGCGCCGATGGGTCCCGCGCTGCCGATCAGACCCGAAATGAGACCCACCGCCATGCCGCCGAACAGCATGGTCTTATTGCCGGGCGTAAAATCCAGGACCTTGAAATAGCTCAGTACGGCGAAGAGGACGATAAAGAACCCGATACCCCTGGTGATGATCCCTCCCGGTATCCGCGCAAATGAGAATGCCCCCAGCGCGCTCATCGGCACCGCCCCCAGCAGAAACCAGAGGACCGGTCTCCACCGGATCTGACGGAACCCTAAGATCGCCCGGGAGGCATTGCCGATCAATTGGGCGATGGTCAGTACCGGTACGGCCATGGCGGGACCCAGTATCATGGTGAGCAGGGGCAGCAGCAGCAACCCTCCGCCGAACCCGGCCGACCCGGATACGGCGGCGGCTATGAATCCTCCAATCAGGAGCAGTATGTACGACCATATCGAATCCATCGTCTGACTCCGGTTGTAATTTGCCATGATTGTACCACCTTACGGGACAGGTGACAAAACTGTAAGGTGATCCTCCCATTTGTCACCCCAACAAATGGCTCAGCCCCTGGCGGTGATGCTATCCTGGGGTTACAATAAGCTATGGAGGAAGAGACAATGGAAATCGTATTGATCAAGAATCTAAAAAAGGACTACGGCTCCCGGCTGGGGGGCAATGTGACCCAGGCGCTCCGTGGCATCAACCTAAGTGTGGAACAGGGAGAATTCCTGGGGGTCATGGGGCCCAGCGGGTCGGGGAAGACGACGCTACTGAACTGCATCTCCACCATCGACACCCCCACCTCCGGCCATGTGCGTATCGGCGGGGAGGATATCCTCTCGCTAAAGGGCAAGGCCTTGACGGAATTTCGGCGGGATAAGCTGGGGTTCGTGTTTCAGGATTTTAATCTGCTGGACACCCTGACCCTGGAGGAGAATATCCTGCTGCCCCTGGCTTTGGCCCGGATGCCGGTCAGTGAGATCGAAAAGCGGGTATCCCAGGCGGCGGGGGATCTGGGGATCGAGGATCTCCTCGGCAAATACCCCTATGAAGTATCCATGGGGCAGAAACAGCGGGCGGCGGTGGCCCGGGCCATCGTGGGGCAGCCCCACCTGGTGCTGGCCGACGAGCCAACCGGCGCTCTGGACAGCAAATCGGGCCGTGACGTGTTGAGCAGTTTTGCCCGGCTCAATAAGGAGCGCCAGGCCACCGTGCTCATGGTCACCCATGATCCCTTCGCCGCGAGTTTCTGCAGCCGGGTGGTGTTTCTGAAGGACGGCCTGCTCTTCAATGAGCTCATAAGCGGCGGTGAGCGCGGGGAGTTCTTTGACCGGATCATGGATGTGCTGGCGGTCATGGGAGGTGATCTCCGGTGAACGTCAATAAGCTGGTATTCAAAAACATCCGCCGCAGGCTAGGCGATTATGCCATGTATCTGGCCAGCAGCGGGTTTATCGTGGCGGTGTTCTATATATTCGCTTCGATCTACTTCAACGACCAGTTCGTGTTCCTCCAGGAGCATTCCGATAAATACCAGGTGGGATTCCGGGTGGCGGCGATCTTGGTGCTGATCTACGGGGCTGCGTTTATCTGGTACTCCTCTTCGTTCTTTGTCCGCAGCCGCAAGAAAGAAACGGCCACCTATCTGCTGATGGGACTTGGCAAGGGCCAGGTGAGCCGGATGCTCTTTCTGGAGATCATGACCATCGGACTCATCGGCATCGGCCTGGGCATAGGCGCAGGGGTGCTCTTTTCCAAATACGTGGGGATGCTCTTTGTGAAGATCACCAAGCAGATCGCCGACGTGCAGTTTGCCCTGGTCCCCAAGGCATTGGGCGTGAGCGTCCTGGTATTTGTCGCGCTGTATCTCGTAAATGCCCTGCACATATCCTCCCTGGTCTATCGAACCAAATTGATCGATATGTACCAGGCTGATAAAAAGGCCGAACGGCGGCCCAAGGGGTCCTGGATCATGGGCACACTGGGGTTGGGACTGTTGGTATGGGGCTATATTGATTCGGGGATGATCGGAATTCCCTTTAACGCCCAAAGCCTGTTGCGGGTTACTGTGGAGGTGGCTGCGGGTACATTCCTCTTCATGGGGAGCCTGCTGACTCTGATCCTGCGGCTCGCGTCCAAAAACAAGAAGAGCTACTGGGGCGGTCCCCGTCTCATCGCCATCTCTCAGCTCATGTACCGGATCCGGGGTCAGGCCCTGTCTCTGGCGGCCATCGCGGTACTGAGCGCCATGGCACTCACGGCGGTGGGAGCGGTCTGGTCGATCTACTCCACCTCGGAAGAGGAGGCCCGGTATTACGAGCCCTTTGACATCGCCTATGTGAGCGATGTAGCAAAAGGCGGCCAAGTGGACGCTGAGGTGGATGCCGTCATCGCCTCCTATGGGGAGACGCCCGTCTATGATACGGTATTGGAATTGCCCCGGGTGAAGGTATCGGGTGACGGAAGGGCTTATGCGGTGAGCGAGAGCCGGTTCAATGAAATAGTCAAGGTGCAGCATTCCGGCACAAAAATATCCCTTGAGCCGGGGGAGGCTGTCTATACGGACCAGGACTATTACACCAACTCCATGGACAGCCGTACGCCCCATTATGAAGAGGTGACTTTGTCGGCGGGGGAAAGGGCTTTTACGCTGACGGTCCTGGACAATAGAGAAGACAAGATCACGCCGATCAATATTAATCCCCTCTTTGTGGTGTCGGATGAGGACTACGATGCGATCGCGTCGTCCGCGGGAGAGAATACGCTGTACCTGCGGGGCATGATGCTCGCCGATCCCCTGGGGGCCGACCCCATGATCCGGGAGCTGGACAGGGTGGTGCCGGGACCGGAGTTCGGGGATTTCACCCAGCCGGAGGGGGACAGGGAATTTGAGGCCTACGCCCTGAAGTACGAGAATCTCTTCCTGGACACGGGGATATTCCTATTCGTGGAGCTCTTTACGGGACTGCTGTTTTTGATGGCACTGGGCAGCGTCCTGTACTACAAGCAGCTCAATGAGTCCCGGTTCGACGCTCCCCGGTACCGGATCCTTACGCGGGTGGGGATGGACAAAAGCGAGATCCGCCGCAGCGTGGGGCTGCAGCTCGGGATCGTATTCGGGATACCGCTGCTCATAAGTATCGTCCACAGTATATTCGCCATACGGATCCTGACCATGGTTTTCGCCAATATATGGGGCGCGTTCTTCTTCGTGGTAGCGGTGTACGCCCTGCTCTTCGGGCTGTACTACCTGGTGACCTGGCGGCAGTACGTGGCCCGGGTCACAGCCTAGACCGCCAGTCTGTCGATAAAGCCTAGTCTGCGTTGTTGGATTCGTTAACGTGGACGCTGCTCGCAGCGTCCACAGACGTCGGTCACGTATGTCGAAATACGCTCCCTAGTCAGACAACTTGCCGCCTAGCATCTCAGGCTTTCTCGGCACCCTGACTTTTTTAACAAGCAGAGGCACACCAGTGAGGTGTGCCTCTTGCTTGCTTCGTTGGCTCCGCTTTTAGTGGCGGTCACGTATGTCTATATACGCTCCCTTAATTGGCACAGAATTCTGTGCCTAAAAAAAGTTCGCCGCCTTGCCTTGCATACTTTCTCTGCACCCTGGCCGTTGTAGCATGATAAGTTTCATTGGTATTCCCAGTATGCATCCGCTATAATTGTTACTGAGGAGATGGAAGAATATGCGTATGAGTGATCTGATCATCAAGAAGAGAAACGGACAGAAACTGAATCAGAAAGAGATCGAGTACTTTATCCGGGAGTATGTGGCGGGGGAGATCCCCGACTACCAGGCCGCGGCGATGATGATGGCCGTGTATTTCAGGGGGATGGACGCGGAGGAGACGGCGGCCCTCACCCTGGCCATGGCCCGGTCGGGTGATACGGTGGACCTCTCCGCCATCCCCGGTACCAAGGTGGACAAACACTCCACCGGCGGTGTGGCGGATACCACCACCCTCGTCGTGGCGCCCCTGGTGGCGGCCTGCGGGGTGCCGGTGGCCAAGATGAGCGGCCGGGGACTGGGGCATACCGGGGGGACGCTGGATAAGCTGGAATCCATACCGGGGTTTTCGGTCTACCAGCCCATGGACGATTTTATCGATCTGGTCAGGCAAAACGGACTGGCTGTGATCGGCCAGACCGCCGACCTGGTCCCGGCGGACAGGATGCTGTACGCCCTGCGGGACGTGACGGGGACGGTGGAGAATCTCTCTCTCATCGCCAGCAGCATCATGAGCAAGAAGATCGCGGCGGGGGCCGACGCCATCCTCCTGGATGTGAAGACCGGGGACGGCGCGTTCATGGGTACCGAGGAGGACGCCTTTTCCCTGGCACAGGCGATGGTGGAGATAGGCACCCAGGTGGGACGGGATACCGTGGCCCTCATCACCGATATGAACGAACCCCTGGGAGAGGCGGTGGGCAACGCCCTGGAGGTCCAGGAGGCCGTCGAGATCCTGAAGGGAGAACGCACCGGGCGGCTATTGGACGTGTGCATGGCCCTGGGCGAGCAGATGCTGGTGCTGGGCGGTGTGTGCGGGACCGCCCGGGAAGGAAAGGAGAAATTGGCGGAGGCGCTTTCGAGCGGGCGTGGTTTGGAGAAATTCACGGCCATGGTACAAGACCAGGGGGGCGACCCCCGCGTGGTGGAAGATACCGGCCTGCTGCCCCAGGCGAAAGGACAAGCGGAAGTCGCGGCGGAGAGAGACGGGTATATCAGCGATATCCATACCAGGCAAATCGGAGAGGCGGCGTCTCATCTCGGCGCGGGCCGGGTCAAGAAGGAGGATCCCATCGATCCCGCCGTGGGTCTCTGGATGCATGTGCGGACAGGGGATACAGTGAAAAAAGGCCAGTCTCTGGCCACCGTGCACTACAATGAAGAGGGTAAGATGCGTGAAGCGATGGGGATGATCAAAGACGCCATTGATATAGGGGATGCCCCCCCGGTTGAAAGGGCTCTCGTTTACGGCAGGGTGAGCAAGGAGGGCGTGGAGCGGTACTAGACGCCGGGAGTGTCCCTCCCCCAGCCGCCTGGCGGCGGCAGCCCCCTCATCTGAGGGGGCCTAACGGCTTCGTGGCTTTTCTCGGACGAGGGAGGCGGCGCGAAGCGCCGGAGGAAGAACTGGGAAACATAAGCGTATTAAGTATTAGAAATCAGCAGTCAAACGGCAGTTGAGAAAGGCCCTTTTTTGTCAGATCATAGGGAATGTGATATGATAAAAACGCATCTATAGGCCACAGCGGGGACAGGCAAACGGGTTATCTAAGGGGGGTGCCCGTCATGGATGAGCTGGTGTGGATGGCGAAGCCGGACCTGGATGGTCTTACCGAGGCGCGTCTGCCCATGGGATGCGGGCTTCGGGCCTATCACGCCGGGGACGAATGGCATTGGCTGTATATCCTGCGCCATGCCGATCCGCCGAAACATGTCAAAAACGCCGCGTTTCGCGAGGCGTTTTCCACCCATGCGGGTGAGTTGCCCCGCAGACTCTTCTTTCTGGTCAATCCAAACGGTAAAGATATAGGCACCGCCGCCGCCTGGCCCGACGATATCTGGCGGGATAAGGCCAGCGGCAGGCTGAAGGAAGTGGCAATGCTTCCCGAAGCCCTGGATATGGGCCTGTATAAGGATTTTTTACAAGCGGTACTCTGTCGGATGGCACATCTGGGGCACAGCCGCGTCTATGTGCGGTGCGGTGCAAAGGACTTCGAGGTCTACGTTTCATTGGGGTTTATGCCCCTGATCCGGGAGGCCAAGGACAAAATGAAATGGGACGAACTTCAGCGTGAGTGGCCGCGGGATCGGTCCCTCATTCCGATCACTGAAAGGGATTGGGAAAAGCCCTCAAAACAAATGGCATAATGATAGGTTGCTTGTTAAGATTAATAAATATTGTCTTTTATTAATTCTTATAAAGGATATAAGATGAAAAACGGAATTGGAAAAAGGATAGATGAATGTTTTAATAAAGTAAAAAAAGGCGACGGGGAAAATGCTTTTATACAGTTAAGTTTAGCAATTGAGGGAACAAGTAGATTAGCATATCCTAATATTAAAAGCTCCGCACAAAGGAATAAACAATTTATCAAGGATAGTATGCCGTTTGTCTTTTGGTCTCTGACTAATGGAACTCCAACACATTCAAAATCATTTAGCATTGTGTCAAATATCGATGGGCATGAAAAAGAAGTCACTTTAGAGGATGTTATGTATAAACTGCTCCGTTGTTCTTTAGTACATGAAGCGACCATGCCTGATGAGGTTGAGTTTGTGAATGCTAAAATAATTGCTGTCAGCAAAGACGGGAAAATCTCGTTACCCCTGGCCTTAATTATATCTTATTGCTGGGCCGTGATTGCTAATCCAGTAAACAAGGGCGAACTTTTGGAGAGAAATTTTCTCATGAGTATGTATGGGTCTAAAACACTATATAATCTGAATAATTGTTGGGGGAACGAAGAGAAGCTTCGATCTATTGTGAGAAAAGGCTTTTTATATGATGTAGAGAAAATGCTACAGGAGATGAATCAAAACACGGACAATAAAGTTTAGTGATGTTATTTTTCTGTTTAAAACCCCCACTAATTATAATTAGCAGGGGTTAATTTTATCTTATTTTATTTCATTTGGGTCAGCCACTCGTGTGCTTCCTTTAGTTTATCGATGATCTCGATATGCTGGGGGCACTGGGATTCGCACTCCCCGCACTCGATGCAGGCGTCCGCCCCGGTTTCCTTCTTCATTATGCTCTTGTATATCCCCACCGGCCAGCCGAAATCGTCGTACATATAGGAATCATTGTACTGGCTGAATATCTCGGGGATGTCCACCCCCTGGGGGCAGGGAACGCAGTAGCGGCAGGCGGTGCAGTCCACCCGCATCCGCTTGCGGTAGTATTCCTGTACCTGCCGGTAAATGTGCTGTTCTTCTTCGCTCAGGGGGCTCGTGTCCACTTGATCAAATATCGCCAAATTCTCTTTCAGTTGGTCGAGATTGCTGACCCCGCTTATAATCACCGTGGCCTCCGGGAACCGGTACAGCCAGCGGAACGCCCACGCCACCGAGGCGCGTTTCTCCGGGTACTGGTCATAAATCGAACGGATGGCGGGATTGTCATCCAGGGCGAGCTTGCCGCCCTTTAGCGGCTCCATGATGACCACGGGGATGCCCTTTTGGCCCGCGTACCGCATGCCTTTGACGGTGGCCTGGTTGTCCTCGTCCAGCAGGTTCATCTGGATCTGGGCCATCTTCCAGTCGTAACTGTCGATAATATCCACAAAGGTATCGTAATCATCGTGAAAGGAGAACGCCGGGTATTTGATCTTGCCTTTCGCCACCATTTCATCCAGGAAACGAAGACAACCCATCTCCTTGTGCTTTTTCCACCTGTCCCGGTCCAGGGCGTGGAGCAGGTAAAAGTCGATATGGTCTGTATTGAGCTTGGCTAGCTGCTCGTCCAGGAATTTCTCATAGTCCTCATATTTTTGACAGAGCCACATGGGGCACTTGGTCGCCAAATGGACCCTTTGCCGGTATCCGTCGGCAAGCGCCTTGCCGACCAGGGGCTCACTCTGCTGGCTGTGGTAGGGCCAGGCGGTGTCGATATAATTCACCCCATGATCGATCCCGTACCGGATCATCTCGATCGCCTGTTCTTCATCGATTTTCTTTGACCTGGTGGGGAGCCGCATGGTGCCTATCCCGAATCTGGAAACGTCAAATCCTAAGCTGCCGAAGGGAATATACTGCATGGTATACCTCTTTTCGTTTTTTCAGTCATTATTATAAGGGGGGAAGCCACGGTATGTAAAGCCGGGGCAGACATTTGGAGTGGAGCGTTGTACAATGTTGGAAGAGACAAAATGAAAGGTAGTGTGCCCATGGAGTACGATCGAAGAAAAGTTTACGAGATGATATACGGCCGGCGGTCGGTGCGACGGTACGCCGATGCCTTAGATATGAGCGAGCTGAAAGCGGCGGTGGATACCGGTCTGGCGGGCGCGTCATCCCTGCCGGGGCAGGCAAAACCAACGGTGCAGGTGCTTTCCGCTAAAGCCGCGGCCAGCGCCTTTTCCGGGATCGTGGGAGCCTACGGAAAGGTTAAGTCCCCCGCGTATCTACTGTTCTCCGCGAAGCCTCAAAAAGACTATCTCACCCAGGCGGGGTACGTGGGAGAACAGCTGGCGCTGTGGCTGACGTCCCAGGGATACGGTACCTGCTGGATCGGCATCCCTCTCAATACCGGCAGACTTATTGCTGACAATCCACTTCCTCCCGGGGAAACATATATCATCCTGATGGCGGCGGGAAAGCCCGCGGAGGGCACATCGCTGCTGCGGGATATGCAGGGCTACAATCGAAAGGCATTGCCGGAGATGGTGACGGGGCAGATCCGCCCCGAATGGAGGCCTATCTTGAAGGCCGCCCGTATCGCCCCTTCCGCGTCCAACGGACAGCCCTGGTTGTTTGCGTGCAAGGAGGAGGGGATCGACCTATACTGCGTCCTTGGCCGCGGCCCCATCCAAAAGAAGTTTTATCACCGCCTCAATGAAATCGACGGGGGGATCGCGCTGGCTCACATCACCCTGGCGGCATGGGCGGCGGGATACGCCGAAAATTTTAAAAAAATCAACGGACCGGCCTCGCTATTGGGGAAGGATATGGAGGGTAAAAAGTTGATCCCGATCATGGGAATCAGCTTAGAAAAAAAGCCGGAATAGTCATGGGTTGAATGAAAAAGGGGAAGGGTATCTCTGTAGGCGAAACGGAAATCCCTAAGGAGTGTTTGCGTCAATGGGGAAACGAAAAAAGCCCTTACCCAAGAAAACGTCCCAGATGATGTTTCTGTATTTCGGCATCGTGCTGGTAGGCATCGCGCTGTTCAATCTTTTCAACAACCAGCCCGAAACCAAGTACGTGCCTTACAGTCAGTTCGAGGAAATGGGACAATCCTGCCAGCTGGAAAAGGTCCAGATCACCGCCGACAAGATCGTGCTGTATCCCGTGGGATACGACGAGGAAACCGGCAATGATCTCACCTACTATACCTACCCCATCCCCGACCAGAACCTGGCGGCCAAGCTGGAGGAGTGGAACATCCCCGTCTACGAGGGGATGATCGAGCGGGGGGCCTCCATGCTGGATATCGTGCTCACCTGGGTGGTGCCCATCGGGATCTTCTATCTCATATGGCGGTTTCTCATGAAGGGCATGCTCAATAAGCGGGCCGGCGTCATGAATTTCCAAAAGACCGAGGACAAACTGGTGGCCGACCGCGATACCGGGGTGACCTTCTCCGATGTGGCGGGGCAGGAGGAGGCCAAGGAATCCCTCCAGGAGATCGTGAAATACCTCCACGATCCCAATAAGTTCACCGCCATCGGGGCCAGGCTCCCAAAGGGCGCGCTCCTGGTGGGGCCCCCCGGTACCGGCAAGACACTGCTGGCCAAGGCGGTGGCGGGGGAGGCCAAGGTGCCGTTCTTCTCCATGTCGGGGTCCGAGTTCGTCCAGATGTTCGTGGGAGTGGGGGCGGCCCGTGTCCGGGATTTATTCAAGCAGGCCCAGGAGAAATCCCCCTGCATCGTGTTCATCGACGAGATCGACGCCATCGGCAAAAAACGGGATACCAATATGTCCTCCAACGACGAGCGGGAGCAGACGCTCAATCAGCTATTGAGCGAGATGGACGGGTTTGACAGCAAGAAGGCGGTGGTGATCCTGGCCGCCACCAACAGGCCCGAGATCCTGGATGCGGCCCTATTGCGTCCCGGGCGGTTTGACCGGCGGGTGATCGTGGATAAACCCGACCTAAAGGGCCGGATCGCGATACTCGAAGTTCACGCCAAGAAGATCAAGATGGAGGACAATATCAACCTCACCGATGTGGCCCGGGCCACGCCTGGGGCGACGGGAGCGGATCTGGCCAATATCATCAATGAGGCCGCCCTGCTGGCGGTGAAGCACGGCTATGAAAAGGTCCGGCAGGATGACCTGGAGGTGGCGGTGGATGTGATCATCGCCGGAGAGGTCAAGAAGGACCGCATCCTATCCGATCATGAGAAACGATCGGTGGCCTACCACGAGATCGGCCACGCATTGATGGCGGTGAAACTGCCCAACGCCAACCCCGTCCACAAGATCACCATCGTCCCCCGGACGCGGGGCGCGCTGGGGTTCACCATGCAGCTCCCCACCGAGGAGAAATACCTCGTGACCCTGGAGGAGATGCAGGATCAGATCGCCGTGATGCTGGGGGGCCGGGCGGCGGAGGAGATCGTGTTTGGCCAGGTGTCCACCGGGGCCGCCAACGATATCGAGCGGGCCACCGAGACCGCCCGGCGGATGATCACACTCTATGGGATGAGCGAGCGGTTCGACATGATGGCACTGGAGACACTCTCCGACGTGTACCTGGAGGGCAGCACCATCCGCCACACCAGCCCCGAGACCCAGGCCATCATCGACGAGGAGACACTGCACATCATCCGCACCCAGCACAAGCGGGCCCGGGACATACTGAAACAGAATATCAAGGCGCTCTCCCGCGCCGCGGAGTTTCTCATGGACAAGGAGACCATCACGGGGGAGGAGTTCGCGGGGATTTTGGCTTCAGAGTGACGAATGCCTATCTGTGTTTGTCGGCTTCACCTTTTAAGGTCGGTCACGCCGGTGTCACCGCCTGGCATCTCAGCGGCATTTTAACCGCTCTCTTTACGATTAAAAGATATGGAATCCTTTTTGCTCCTTATTTACTAGTATATGTTATACTATTGGCGTCGTTATGTTCATGCCCTTATAAGGAGGAACAGCCCATGCTGAATACGCTGATCTGCATGCACGGCCGTACCCACCAAGCCGTGGAATTCTACCGGGACGCCCTCGGCGCCGAAATCACTCAATTGATCCCGAACAGTGACGATGAACAATTGATCGACCACGCCGAGATTCGGATACACGATTCGGTGCTGATGCTCAACGACTTCGGCTACAGCGACGCGGACAGGCCCTCCAACGGGTACATGCTGTCTCTCCGGTTTGAAACCGTGGGAGAACTTACAGCGGCATACGGTAAAATGATCGGCGGCGGCAAGATGCTCTCTCCGATGACCGAATGGGATTATACCCCCTGCCAGGTGATCTTCATAGACAAATACGATGTCCGCTGGGGCTTTTGGGTGTGAAGACTTTTTTTGCTGAAATGTAGAAAAAATGCCTCTATCAAGAGGCATTTTCTATAGGGATTCCAAAAGGGATGCATCCCTTTGGCGTATTTCTTAGTTCAATCAACCAATCAAGCCTGTCTCCTCTGCATGGCGGAAACACCCATCACCACGGCGGTGGTCAGCACGATGGCGATGATGATCTCGGGGATGCCGTTGGTCACCCCGATGGCCATGACCGCCCGCCCCACCTGGGCGGAATCAACCCCTAATAGCTGCACGAGGTTCGCGGCGTAGAACAGATAAAAACCCAATAAGACCAAGACCGTATTGGTCAACGACCCCAGTGCGGCGGAAGCCACCAACTCGATGGGCTTGCCCTTGAACCGGATCAGTGTGATGTAAGCCAGCGCCAGGACCGCGACCAGGAGCACGCTGTTGCCGATGATGGCGGCGAGCTGCCCCCCGGCGGTCTGCATGATCTGGATGGCGTTCAGAAGGCTCTGGCCGAGATAGTAGGCCATCAGCGCCCACAAAAGCGACAAGGTGGCGATGGCCGCCCCCTTGGGCAGTTTCTTCAGTCCCGCGTATACGAAATACGCCACGACGCCGATCAGTACCCTGGGTACGATGGAGATGAGAGGATTGCGGAAAAAGTAATCGGTGGGGACCATGGGCGCGAGCCAGGCCCGGCCGAAACTGAACCCGCCGAAAATCAATCCCACCAGACCCCCTACCAGGGGCCCCTCCAGGATAGCGGCGATGATCACAGGGACGTGGAGAATGGTGGCCATGGTCGGACCCACGGGTATATATCCTCCGATGGGGGTGACCGACAGTACGATGGTGAGCGCACCCAATACGGCCGTGACGACCAGTTTACGGGTGGTAAAGGATGTGGCGGCAGTCTGTTTCATATGCATACCTCCGTTCGGGTTCCGTATCGTACGGATACCCTACGTATTTTGCACAAACAGCCTAATTGGACCCGCTGATGCAGCGGCTCCCTATGCGGTTCGTGGTCCGGCTCCCATACGGGATACCGGCTTAGGCATAGTATATGCTCGTTTATACTGCCTGTCAAAGGATATCCGAACACAGGTAGTATATCCATGGGCTGGAATCCTATCAAAATACGCTGTAAATACCCGTGTAGGTCAGATAGAAAATGTAAAACCCAATGGGCTGACCAATAAGGACAAGCCTGTCGGTTGACCGGCCCGTAGACACCCCTTACACTATGTATTACGAAAGTATTACGTATGTTTTACATTAATAGGGGGTTGGGATCGGACAATGTATAGAAAAAAGAACAAGAAAATCATACTGACGGTGGCGGTGCTGCTGATCCTGCTTTGGCCAATTCAGGCCCTGGCAGCGACCCTGCGGCTGGGGAGCAGCGGTTCCGAAGTCGTCAAACTCCAGCAGGCGCTGCGGGAGCAGGGGTATTTCACCTACAAGAGCAACACGGGATACTATGGTTCCATCACCCGGGACGCGGTGACCCGTCTCCAGCGTGACTGGGGGCTTCAGGTGGATGGGATCGCGGGGTCCCAGACCCAAGGCGCCCTCTACGGCGCATCTGTAAGCCGTTCACTCCTCAAATACGGCATGTCGGGGAGTGATGTGGCCGCCCTGCAGCAGAAACTCAAGGATAACGGATTTTTTTACGGAACCTGCACGGGATACTACGGCAATATCACCCGGGACGCGGTGATTCGCCTTCAGCGGGATTGGGGATTATCGGTGGACGGGATCGCCGGACCCGCCACGCTGGGCGCCCTGAACGGCACGACGACCGCGAACCGCGGGGCCACCCTGGACCGGGATTCCCTGTATTGGCTGGGGCGGATCGTCTACGCCGAGGCAGGAGCCGAACCCTATAAGGGGCAGGTGGCAGTGGCCAATGTGATACTCAACCGGGTGCGCTCAAGCAAATTCCCCGATACGGTCTACGGCGTCATATTTGAGTACTACAAGGGGATTCCCCAGTTTTCCCCGGTGGCCGACGGCACCATCTACAATACGCCCAGCAAGACCGCCATGAAGGCCGCCCAGGACGCCGCCAACGGGTACGCCCCGGTGGGTGACGCGCTCTACTTCTTCAATCCGGACAAGGCCGTGGGCTCCTGGATCCGCAATACCCGCACCTATATAACAACCATCGGCGGACACGCCTTCTACAGATAAGCATACGAGCGATAAAACGCATCTCGGGGGGCCGGCATCATGCCGGTCCTTTTTTTGTATGCCGGGAGGCTTCCCGATATTACATATTCCGGCATATTTTTCATTGAAAGAAGACTTTTGGGCGTATATACTGTGTATGCGGTATACACTGTCAGATTTGCTTAACTTGCTTTCTATATCGGCAGCCACGCAGACCCCTGGCATGTGGAAGGGACAATAATGAAACGGAAAGTATACACACTGTTACTTACAGCCTTCATGATACTGACGATACCGTCCCCAGCTTTTGCCGCCAGCGGCACCATCAGCGCTGACGGGACCTATGATATCGGATCCTACGGGGACGACTCGAACATCACCATCAACGAGGGACTGACGGTCACGCTGACCAACACCGATGGCGTGACGTACACAAATATGCGTATCGTCTGCGGCGCGGGGGTGACGCTGACACTGGACGGCGTCGAGATCGATAATTCCGCCAACTATAACGCGTGTCTCCTGAGCTTCACCGGAAGCGGCAATGAGCTCATACTGGAGGGGGAGAACACCCTCACGGCAGGTATTTATGCGCAGGGGATTAAAGTGCTATCCGATACATCGCTGGCCATAACGGGCGATGGAACGATCACTGCCCAGGGAGGCAGTAGCGGCGCGGGGATCGGCGGCGGATTGGGGGGCGATGGCGGCAACATCACCGTCAATGGCGGAATAGTCCATGCCCAGGGTGGACCTGATGGCGCGGGGATCGGCGGCGGATTGATAGGCGATGGCGGCAACATCACCGTCAATGGCGGAATAGTCCATGCCCAGGGAGGCAGTAGCGGCGCGGGGATCGGCGGCGGATTGGGGGGCTTTGGCGGCAACACCACCGTTAATGGCGGAATAGTCCATGCCCAGGGCGGAGACTATGCAGCGGGGATCGGCGGAGGAAATGAGGGCGATGGCGGTACCATCATCATCAGTGATGGTACGGTAAACGCCCAGGGCCATAATCACGGAGCGGGGATCGGCGGAGGAAATAAGGGCGATGGCGGTACCATCACCATCAGTGATGGTACGGTAAACGCCCAGGGCGGTTATAGGGGAGCGGGTATCGGCGGCGGACGGTATGGCGGCGGCGGGGAAATCACCATACAAGGCGGCAAGGTGGATGCGACCGGCGGAACAAGTGGCGCGGGTATCGGCAACGGAGCCGACTGCGGAGAGAGTGGGTCTGACGGCGGGGAAATCACCATACAAGGCGGTACGGTGCAAGCAACGGGGAAATCTGGCGGCGCGGGGGTCGGCAGCGGATATAACGGCGGTGGCGGAAAGATCAATATAGAAAACGGAATCGTCAACGCACAGGGCGGAAACGATGGCGCAGGGATCGGCGGCGGAGAAGATAGCGGTATATGGGAAATCGACATACGAGGCGGGACGGTACGCGCACTGTCTGGAGAGCGTGGCGCGGGTATCGGCGGCGGAGTGAATGGCGGCGGCGGTACCATCACCATAACAGGTGGTACAATCAACGCACTGGGTGAAATGTATGGCGCGGGGATCGGCGGCGGAGATAAGGGTGACGGCGGTACCATCACCATACAAGGCGGTACGGTGCACGCAACGGGGGGATATGGCGGCGCAGGGATCGGAGGCGGATACTGGGGCAGCGGCGGTGACGTGACGGTATCCGGCGGGGTCGTATACGCGCAAGGAGGGAATGGGCGGCCTATGGATATAGGGTTTGGCGAAGACGGGAGATGGGGTACGCTGACTATAGCCGACGACGGTGAGGGCGACGGAGAGGATGGCATCGACGACGGGGCGGTGTTTCTGCGGAATGACGCCTACTTTGACGTCGCCACCTCCCATACGCATTTTGGGTTGAGCCCTGTCGTGGATGGGGCGCTGTACGGCATACCCATGCCCGAGGGATGGAAAAACGCGGGGGGGTATATCGTCCCGGTCGCGCTGACCTATGACGCCAACGGAGGGACGGGGACCGTCCCCGATGCTGTGACGCAGCATATCAATACAACAGCGGCGGTGGCGGACGGCAGCGCGCTCACCAAGGGCGCTGAACCCTTCACCCTATGGAATACCAAGGCAAACGGCGGCGGGACAGCCTATGAAGCAGGCGATACGTTCACCTTTACGGAGGACACGACCCTGTACGCCAAGTGGAAATCCAAGCCGAAGCCTACGGCGAAGCCCACTGCAAAGCCCACGGCGAGTCCGACTCCTACCCCTACCCCAAGCCCTGCCCCTGTACCTACACCGGCACTCTTACCGGCGAGGACGGCGACTCCGACCCCTGAGTCCACACCGAGCCCCAGTCCCACACCGGAGCCCACGGCAAGCTCTACGCCGGAGCCTGCCCCAAGCGTGAGCCCCCGGCCCAGTCCCACCCCCAGCCCGGTGACGGGTCAGGTAATTGATAGGGACAATAGGGCAGAGACTATCGTCATCGAGATCGATACCGGTACACTGCCGGAGGGGGCGGTATCGCTCAGGACTGCGGACGGGAGTGTCTATCCCCTGGAAGGGGCCTCGGGGAGGGTCCGGATGGAGATCAACGCAGCGGCGATGGAAGACGGGACTATCGTGATCGAGATCCTGGGGGACGAGGAAACCGCCATGGGCAGCTTCCAGGTAAAGGGGGCCCATACCGCCACGGATACCGGCAAGCCCATAGCCCCATGGCTGTGGATCGGCGGGGGGATCCTGCTGGCGGGGGGTATCGCGCTCACGGTCTATCTGAAGTCCAATAAGGGGAAAGCACGGGCGTAAGGCTATTTTACCGGTGATATGCAAGGCTGCCGCAGTGGCGGCCTTTTTGCTGTCCGGCAGCCGAAATATCGTACCGATATCAATTCAGTACAGGCTCGAAGTTCATATTAGCATCTCATAATGCGATTTTTTTGTGAAGGAAGGGGCCGGACCGTTTTTTATTGGAAACGGATGGTGTATAACATAGATATCGACCGGTACGGTATAGCGAAGACACCGTACCGCAAATAGAAGGTGTGTTTAGAGGCATCTTAAGATAGCAAGACATAGGAGGATTGACGATGGATAAGCACAAGGGAGCCAGATGGCTCTATATCATACTGCTGATCGCGGTACTGCTGATCGGGATATGGATGGTGATCGACTTCGTACGGGACGGCAAGGAGCCGGAGCCGACACCGACGCCCCAGGCGCAGGCGACGCCCGCTCCCGCCGCGGACGAGAGCCCGGTATCTTCAGAGACCCCTGCGGATATACCCGCCGACCGGGCCCAGGCTATGGATTTTTCCCTTACAAACCTGGAGGGGGACACCGTGTCTCTATCGGACCAGCGTGGTAAGGTGACGGTGATCAATTTCTGGGGCGCATGGTGCGGCTGGTGCATGGAGGAGATGCCCCACTTCGCGGAGATGGAGGAGCACTACGGCGACGACGTGTCCTTCCTGTTTGTGGACTATGGGGACAGCGCCGACACCGCCAAGCAGGCCATGGAGGAATTCGGCATTCCTCTAAATAAAGTACTGATGGACAGCCAAAACACGGTGATCGACCTCTACCAGATCGAAGGATTTCCCACCACCTATATCATCGATAAAGAGGGCGGTATCGCCGAGACATTTGTGGGGTATTCGACCAAAGAGGATGTGATGCCCGTTATCGACGCCCTGCAGGGCGAGTGATCACAGGGTCTGTTCCGCGATGGTGTCGCTTAAAAGACTCACCAGGTGATCCAGCGTCACCGCCTGGGCAGTGACGGCATATTCCAGATCGTTTTTTGGTGATGGCGGATTCAAGCGGTATTCCCGATGGGTCCGCCATAACCATTGGGAAATGGTCCATGGCTTGACCGAGAGATAGGCCGTCCGGTGGGACTGGGCATGACGCAGCGCCGTAAGGATGCCCGTATCCTCCATGGCCTTATCGAGCGCCGCCTCATACCGCCTGTGGGCGCGGAAACCCATATAGCCCCGGACATTGTGGGCCTGGCAGAAAAAATCAGCCACGTAGTGGCAGATCATCCCCAGGCGGAGGGAGAACTGGACAAAATCCAGAAGTCCGTTCTGCATCTCCTTGAGCGTCCTTCGTATCAGACGGGAGACGTAGGAGAAGGACCGGTCGAAGAAATGAGGATGCAGGAGCATATAGCGCAGCCGTTTATCGGGCAGCACGCACCCCAGTTCAAAGGCATCCATATCCAGCCGGATGCCCCTGGTGCGGGCCAGATCGTCGGCGATCATCCTGCCGACTCGCCTATGGGTCGTCTTCTGCATACCTGTCTCTCCTCACATCTGACATGCCTGCTTACAGTATACGATTGTGATGTTATATCGGTGTTTGCACAAGGTAAAGTTTTTGTTAGCGCTGGGTATCTTATCCCCCGGCGCTTAAAGCGGGTCAACCGGCGGGCCAGCTACATACCATATAGTGGGCGGGATGGCCGTACATAATCCAAATGGGAGTGATCAACATGCCCAACACGCCCTTAGGGACGATCCGGTATACCGTACAGCCGGGAGATACCCTGTACAGGATAGCCAGTCGTTACAACACCACCATCCGCAATATACAGGCGTTCAACAATATACCCGATCCCGACAGGATCTATGCGGGCCAGCGCCTCGTGATCCCCGAGTCACCTCCCGAGGCCATCATCTATACGGTGAAGTCGGGGGATACCGTATATGCCATCGCGCGCCGGTACGGCACCAGTGTGGACAATATCGTGAGATTCAACTATCTTGCCAATCCGGATCTCATTTATCCGGGACAGCGGCTGGTCGTGACGGCATCGCTTAGGTAGGGTATAGCCCGGGGCCGTTAACGGCCCCATATTTACATGCAATTCGCATATGTGAAAAAAAGATTATATAGATATATCGTTTTTATGACATATCGTGGATTGTATTGATTTTTATCCGCAAAGGGTGGTATTCTTTTAAAGATTGGGGAAGAAAGGCGGCGTTCATATGCGGTTGGACGTCAATCTTGCTTTGAAGGCGCTGCGGCATGACCGTTTGACGCTGGCGATAAGCAAAGGGGGCAATATCATATTCACTAGCCGCAGCCGCGGCGTTTTTGACCTGTATCGACTGGTGAAGTACGATCCAGGGTTGCTGATGGGCGCCAGCGCGGCGGACAAGGTCGTGGGAAAAGCGGCGGCGATGCTGTATGCCCAGAGCGGCATAGAAGAACTCTACGCGGATAGTGTCTCCCGTGGGGCGGCATCAATCCTGCGTGAGGCGGGGATCAAGCTGCAGTATCAGAATATGATACCCTTCGTGATGAACCGCGACCGGACCGGGATGTGCCCGGTGGAGCGCCTCGCCAATACCGTCGATACACTGGACCAGTTGATGGCGGGCCTCGAACATTTTTATAGGGATCTGGAAATATGCGGATAGCGGTGATAGACGGCAAGGGCGGCGGCCTGGGGCGTACCATCGTGGAAACGATCAAGCCCCTGTTGAATCCGGGAGATGAACTCCTGGTATTGGGAACGAATTCCCACGCCACGGCCAATATGCTCAAAGGAGGCGCCGGTGACGGCGCCACAGGAGAGAATGCCGTCGTCACCATGGCGGACCGGGTGGACCTGATCGCGGGCCCCATCGCCATCATCGCGGCGGACGCCATGATGGGAGAGGTCACTGCCCGGATGGCGGAGGCCATCTCCAAATCTAGCGCCGAAAAGCTTCTACTGCCCCTGGGCAGGTGCGGGATTACGGTGGTGGGCGCCGCCGACGAGCCCATGGCCAAGCGGCTTGGGCGTATGGCCGATTGGATAAAGAAATGGCTGGCTGAGCGAAGAGGCTAGCGCCGTCATCGAAATTTAATAAGGAAACAAAGCCATGAAGGCAGACCGGATGAACCGGCCTCTTTCATGGTTTTTTTATTTTTAATTTAGGAGGAAAACAGTATGCAGCGTAAAACAAGGGATTTGGTTTTAGCCGGGCTGTTCATTGCCCTTGGGATACTCCTTCCCCTGGTATTTCATCTCTTTGGGCAGGCGGCGGGCCAGGTGTTTCTGCCCATGCACATACCGGTGCTGTTGGCGGGATTCTTCCTGCTGCCGGGATATGCCGCTATCGTGGGGATTCTGGCTCCCCTGCTGTCTTCGGTATTGACCGGGATGCCGCCGCTGTACCCCATGGCGCCCCTGATGGCGGTGGAGCTCTGTGTGTATGGACTCGCGGCGTCTCTGGCGTACCGCTGGCTGGTACAGAAGGATGTCAAAAAGGTGGTGTCTGTGGTCCTGTCTCTCGTCATCGCCATGGCGGCGGGCAGAGCGGCGGCGGGATTGGGGGTATGGACCCTGGTGGGGCTGTTCAGCGCCCGGATGCCGTCTCCTCTCGGCTATATAACGGGGGGCATCGTCACCGGTCTGCCGGGAATCATCATCCAGATCGTGCTGGTACCGGTGATCGTACTGGCTGTGCAGTCCTTCGGAAAAAAATCAAATAATCGTTTAAGTTAATTCATTTCTGGGTATTAATGGTTTCAGTCGCGTGTAGGTTGGTGATGAATGTGAAACGAAACCGCCGAAGAGTATGGATTGACTGGGAGTACTGGGTCCAGATGAGTCAGATCATCTGTGACCGGTGCTTGATTCCCACACGCATATCATAGCCTCCCCAAATCAAGATTCCCCCTGAAAAACGGGGGAATTTTTATATGCCCGGAGGCGTACGATAGGGATGAGCCCTGGGCGGCGCCTTTAAAAATGGCAAAAAATGTGTTATACTATATAAGGAAGCGGGGATACGATGCACGAAGCAATGTATGCGGAGATGATGGAAAACGGCGTGGCGAAATGCCGTTTGTGTCCCCATCACTGCGTGCGCCAGGAGGGAAAACTGGGCCTCTGCGGCGCCCGCATGAACCATGACGGTCAATTCGTGTCCCTCAATTACGGACGGGTGACCTCCTTGGGGATAGACCCGGTGGAAAAAAAGCCGTTGCGCCGCTTCATGCCGGGTACCATGACGCTGTCCGCGGGGAGTTTCGGGTGCAATCTCGCATGTCCCTATTGCCAGAACCATTCCATCGCCCATGGTTCTCCTGAGAGCCAGTACGTGCCGCCCCAGGAGATGGCGCGTCTCGCTAAAAAGCAGGACGCACCGAGCCTTTCTTTTACCTACAATGAACCGATGGTCGGATACGAATGGGTGTATGACGCCGCCAGGGCAGCCAGGAAAGAGGGCATCAGGGTGATCCTCGTGACCAACGGCTACGTGGAGCGCGAACCCCTCGCCGGGCTGCTTCCCTATGTGGACGCCATGAATATCGATTTGAAATCCTTTTCGGAGGAAACCTACCGTGCCGTATGCGGCGGATCCCTCGCGCCGGTCATGCGTACCATAGAAGAGGCCGCGAAAAGCTGCCATGTGGAGGTGACCTGCCTGCTGGTCACGGGGATGCATACCGAGGAGGAATTGACGGAGATGTTTGACTGGCTGGCCGGGATAGACCGGGATATGCCCCTGCACCTATCGCGGTATTTCCCCCGGTATCACTACCAGGAGCCACCCACCGACACGGAGTGGATGGAGCGCATGGGAGAACTGGCCGGGGAAAGACTATCCTACGTGTACCTGGGAAATGTGTGAGATATTGAGAGAGGATGATAGACCCATGGCGATAGAAGGCGTATTATTCAGTCCCCACCCGCCTATCCTGGTCCCGGAAATCGGCCGGGGTGAGGAGGGTGGCGCGAAGGAAACCCTGGATGGCATGGAACGGCTGGCGGAAGAGGCCGCCGGCCTTGCCCCCGAGGTGATCGTCTGCATCACGCCCCATGGGCCGGTGTTTCAGGACGGGCTCTGCGTGATGCGCGGCGAGAGTCTTGCAGGGGACTTCGGACAGTTTGGACAGCCCGGTGTCGGGCTTAGCCTGCCCATGGATGAGAACATCACAAACGGCTTTTTGGCGTTATTGGACAAGGCTCATATCCCCCATGTGGGGATGGACGAGCCGTTGGCCCGCCGGTACGGGGTCAAGCGGGTCCTGGACCACGGATGCCTGGTGCCGCTGTATTTTATCCGCCGAAAGTATAGGGATTTTCGGATCGTGCACATCACCATCGGGCTTCTGCCGTTGGCTGAGATGTACGCCGCCGGCAGACTGCTCAGTGAGGCCGTGAATGAGGCCGGGGCGCGGGCCGTGGTACTGGCCAGCGGGGATCTGTCCCACTGCCTATCCGACCAGGGACCCTACCACTATCACCCCAAGGGCGAGGTTTTCGACCGCAGGGTGGAGTCGGTGATCGAGGAGGGGAATCTCCTGGAGCTGGCCCGGATACCCGCCGACTTGTATGAGCCCGCAGGGCAGTGCGGCCTTCCTTCCTTCGTGATGGGCGCGGGCGCCCTGGACGGGCGGAAGGTGGAGACGGAGGTATTCTCCTACGAGGGGCCCTTCGGAGTGGGATATCTCACCGGCGTGGCTCGGCCCACGGAGGGAGAGGCCGTGAGCGGGTTGGACAGCCTTCGGGAGGCCCGGGACGGCGCCTATCAGCAAAAGGTAGACCGGGAAGATGCGTATATCGCCCTGGCCCGCAGGACCATCGAGTCGTATATCGCCGAGGGCAGACGTCCCCGGTGGGACGACGAGAAAGATGCCGTATCCGATCCCGGAGTCTTGGAACGACTGGAAAAGGAGCGGGCGGGGACATTCGTGTCCCTCCACCGTGACGGGCAGCTCCGGGGCTGCATCGGCACCATCGCCCCCACCCGGAAAAACCTCGGTGAGGAGATCATGGCCAACGCCGTGGAGGCCTGCGCCCGGGACCCGCGGTTCGCGCCTGTACGGGAGAGCGAGCTTGCCGAGCTGGACGTGAAGGTGGACATCCTCCACCCCTTCGAGCCTATCGAGAGTGTCGGGGAACTGGACCCGGTCAAATACGGCGTGATCGTGGAGAGCCGGGGACGGCGTGGACTGCTGCTCCCCAATCTGGAGGGCGTGGACACGGTGGAGGAGCAGGTGTCCATCGCCAGGCAAAAAGCCGGGATCGGTGAGGGAGAGAGCGTGAAGCTCTTCCGGTTTAGGGTGGAGCGCCACGAAATATAGCCTATGAAACAACTTGTAGCAAAGAACGTAGAATATCAGGAAAGGAAATTTTTATGAGCGAATGGAACACGATCGTTGACACAGGAGAAAAAGTCTGGTCCGATATCAAAGACAAGATGAACGACTGGACCGATGAGATAGCGGAGAAAAGCGGAGAAGCGGCCAAAGAGACCAAAAAGATCATGGCCGATGTGGCTGATAAGATAAACGAACAGAGCAAGGAGTGGATCCAAAAGGCCAAGGCCCACGGTGAAGTCTGGGCAAAGAAGGCGGAAGCCAAGCGGGCGGAATGGGCCCTCGCGATGGCCGAAAAGAGCGGCGCCACCGCCGACCAGGCCAGGGAAACCCTGAATACGGTGATGGAGAGGATCGAGACCAACGGGGAGGAATGGGCTGAAGAAGCCAAGTCCAAAGGCCGGGAATGGTCCGATGTAGCCAAGGAAAAGAGCCGGGAATGGGCTGACGAGCTCGCCCAGAAGACCGGCGCCACTGCCGAGCAGACCAAGCAGATGATGGACACCGCCATGGAAAAGGCCAAGGCCCAGGGACAGGAATGGGCCGAAGAGGCCAGGAAACAGGCCAGGGAGTGGGCCGAGGAGACCCGGGCAAAGAGCCGGGAATGGGCGGATGAGATCGCCAAAAAGAGCGGCGTGACCGCGGAACAGGCCAAAGAAGTCCTTGCCGACGTCGCTGAAAAGATCCGCTCCCAGGGGGAGGAATGGAAGGATAAGGCCAAGGACTGGGAGCCCCCCGTACTTAAAAACTATGTACGGCGCGATCAGGTCCAGGAGATGATCCAGGAGGAACTGGACGCGGCGCTGAAGGAGAGAGACGAGTCACGATGAATCTTGAGCTTTATTATTTCGACGGCTGTCCCTTTTGCCAGAAGGTGTTCCGGTATATGGAGCAGAATGGCATCGAGGTTGACACGCGCAATATCTACGAGGACGACGAGGCCTACCGGACGCTTCGCCGGGTGGGGGGCAAGATCCAGGTCCCCTGCCTGATGATCGACGGTGATGCCATGTACGAGTCGGATGACATCATCGCATGGATGGCTGAAAATCTCGCATGAAGAGGCACCGTTTGGCGGCCTTTACCGGGGCGGGCATCTCGCAGGAGAGCGGGGTGCCCACCTTTGTGGAGATGGGGGACATCCGGGACATGCTTTCCCGGGCGTATTTCCTGGCACATCCCGGTGAGTTCTTTGACCTGCTTGGGCAGATGAAGAAAATCGTGGACGGGGCGAAGCCCAATGCCGCCCATGTGGCTCTGGCGGAAAAGGACATACCGGTGGTGACCATGAACATCGACGGCCTCCACCGTCGGGCTGGCACCCGCCGGCTGGTGGAGCTTCACGGCAGCCTGGAGCGCGTACTGTGCCGCCGGTGCGGACAGGCCTATCCATTCTCCCAGGCGGAGAAGGATATCTCCTGTCCCGACTGCGGGGCGCTGCTGGACCCGGACGTGGTGCTCTACGGGGACCTGATCGAGCGGTACCCCGACGCCTTTGCCCTCATCACAGACTGTGATACGCTGCTTATTGTGGGGACGTCCTTTTATACCTCCACCGCCGGCATATGTGCCCAGGCGGCCCGGGAGGCGGGGGCGGAGGTGGTCATCATCAATGAATCCGCCGCGCGAAATGTGCCTGTATTCCTGGATAAACTGGAAAAGGGTTGACAGAACAAGGAAATCTGCATAGTATAGACACTATCGGGATCAGGCGGCGCACCCGGTGCGCGCAGCCGGGCGAGACTTGCAGCATTTTCATGCGGGACCGTATCTAGTACGGTCCCGTTTTCTATATCTTAGGGGGTTAAAAGGAGTGCAAGGGAAAAAAGAACGGCCCATGGTGGTGGAGGGATATATCTCCATCGTGGTCAATCTGCTATTATTTGTGGCCAAATACCTGATCGGACTGGCGTCGGGCTCGGTGGCGATCATCGCCGACGGATGGCATTCCCTGAGTGATACGCTGTCTTCGGCGGCCATCGTGGTCGGGGCCAAGGCCTGTATGAAGCCCGCGGACCAGCGTCATCCATACGGCCACGGCAGGGCCCAGGTCATCACCGCCCTGGTGGTTGGGGTGATGCTGGCGGTGGTCGGGGTGGATTTCCTCATCGAGTCCATTCAGAAATTGATCGACAGGACACCCGTTCTCTATGTGTCCCAGACGATCTGGGTACTGGCGGGGTCGATATTCTTAAAGGAACTGATGGCCCAGTACAGCTTCTGGATATCCCGCAGGGTGGGTCGGGACATGATGCGGGCGGAGGGCTGGCATCACCGGTCCGACGCGTTGTCCACGGTGGTCATCCTGATAGGCGTGCTCTTCGGCGGGTCGCTGTGGTGGCTGGACGGGGCGTTGGGGATCGCCATGGTGCTGCTGCTCTGGTGGGCGGCCTACACCATTATGGGGGAGGCGATCAAGCAGCTCATGGGCAGCAAGCATGACGACAATATCGAAGAAAAGCTCCAGGATATATGCGTCGCCTGCACGGGGCGCGATGTGAAGCTGCACCATGTCCATGTCCATGAGTACGGGGAGCACCGGGAAGTGAGCTTTCACATGTGTTTTCCGGGGGATATGCTGCTGGAAAAGGCCCACGAGGTGGTGGACGCCGTAGAAGAGCGGATCCGCCGCCAGACCGGCATGGAGGCCACCATCCACATGGAGAGCGTGGAAGATCCCGGGGATTGACAATCAATAGGCGGGACGGTAAAATGGTAGGGCTAATGAGCACCTGTAGCTCAGGAGGATAGAGCACCGGTTTCCTAAACCGGGTGTCGGGGGTTCGAATCCCTTCAGGTGCGCCATGAAAAAAGCAGGTCGCCGACCTGCTTTTTTTCAATGAAATTTGTCCTGCGGACAAGTGAAATAACGCTTCGGCGTCATGAAATTCGTTTCACGGATGAAATGCGCTGCGACAAATTCCATTTCACATTTTGCGTAAGCAAGGCGGTGTAACATGACTGAGAACAAACTTAAAAATATGTCGATGGACTTCTCTGTGGAAGAAAAATGAATAAAGGAGATTTCAGTTAATGTCATTGAGTTTCAGAGAAGATAACAGCAGTAACAATATGTCAATAATAACGGATTATTACAAATACCTGACGAGCGTGACGGATGATTTTTGGGAAGAACATATAGTAGACGCTCATTTTTTCATCATACAATCAGACGAAAACAGCATCGGATATTTTTCCATATATGGCGGCAGTAAACTCACCGCGTTTTATATGGAAGCTAGGTGTCTGTATATGGCACAGGAGGCGTTTAAACGGATTCTGGATGAATATGGCATAGAAACAGCTTTTGTCGCGACCTGCGATGAATTGTTTCTGTCGCTCTGTCTTGATTTCCACAAATCCATTGAACTACAGGCTTATATTTTTGACGGAAGTATGTACCACGATGTAAAGTCACCCGAATATGGCCGGGCGGGGCTGTCCGAGATTAGGCCGGAGGAAATCGACGCTGTCAATCAGCAGACAGACGGCTTTTTTTCGGATATGACAAGAGAACGGCTTGAGAGCCGGGACTGCGTGATTTATCGTATGACCAATAATGCTGATGTTTTAGGTTATGGCGTCATCGTACCGAATAAAACTAGACCGCAGCTATGGTCTTGCGGTATGATCGTCTTAACGGAGCACCGGCAAAAGGGTGTCGGCCGCAGTATTCAAATCCATTTGGGTGATATCTGCCACGAAAATGGTAAGATACCAGTTTCCGGCTGCTGGTACTACAATCACCTGAGCAAAAAAACAATTGAAAGTGCCGGGAGATACACGAAGACCAGGCTGCTTAACGTAAAATTTAAATAATACTTACGGTGGCCCGCATGGTCTTGTGACCTAAAATTTTATTTGGAGCATAACAGAAGGACATGGCTTTCCGCCAAGGGAAGGTATGTCTTTTTTTTGCGCTGAAAAGCCCAGCATGTGGCAAACTGCATTCAAGATTATTCTGAAAGTCAGATCATTAGAAATGCATAGACCTTTTTGGACTCTGGATTGCAAATTATTTGTAATTAGAGAACACAAATCCAATTTGTCACGTTAAGCAGTGGACACAACAAATTCTCCGTTATTGTATAAGGAAAAGTGTCCGTCATTCGGCGGGTTCTGTTTATCATGCCTACATTGCGTGCTTTCCATTATTCAGGTTTATCGTTCTTCCGTTCTGGGGAGGCTATAGGAAAAACGACGGGAGCGCATCGATGGCACTTAACCGATACGGCATAGAGAATTTCGGACAATTGAGGGACGTCCTGGTCCACCGCCCGGACATGTCTCTACAAAATATCACCGAGGACAACAAGGAATACTTTCTTTTCGACGCCGTGCCGGATGTGGACAGAGACCTGGAGGAGCATGACCGGTACTGCGCGCTGCTCCGGGAGCATGGGGTCAACGTGCACTATCTGGCCGATCACGTCAGCCGGAACCGGGACCTGCTAGCGCGCCTGCCCAACCTCGCCTATATGCACGATACGGCGGTAATCAGCTCCCACGGGGCGATCCTAAGCAAGATGGCATCCATGGGGCGGTGTCATGAGGATATCGTCGTCAAGGAAGTGTTGACCGGCCTTAGTATTCCCATCCTGTACGAACCCTCCGAGGGAGATTTCTTCGAGGGCTGCCTCCTGCTATCGCCCCGGACCGTATTCGTGGCCGATACGGAGCGCCACGGCAGACGTTCGATTGAACGGTTTATCACTTTTATTCTCCAATACTTCGAGGAAGTGATCTACGCCCGCATCCCCCAGGAGCGGCGGTTCATGCACCCCGACATGGTCCTAAACCGCGTCACGGACCATCTCATTGTCTATTATCCCCCGGCGTTTTTGCAGACATTTCATGTCACCGCCGGGAGCCGGACGGAGATCGACCTGAAGCGATGGATGAAGGAGCGAAATATCGACCTCATTCCCCTATCCGACAATGAGCAGCGGCGATGGGGCAGTTCCTTCGTCCCGCTTAAGCCCGGTGTGATCTTCTGCTACGACATCTCCTATGAGCAAAGGACCCGCGATCTATTGGAGCGGGAAGGCGTACGGATGATCCCCTTCCATCCTGAGGCTTTATTGGCGGGAGGCGGTTCCTTGCGCTGCCTGACCATGCGGCTGTACCGCAGCTGATCCAAACGCGAAGGCCATTTTGCGTTCTTAGCGTTCGCGGCGGGTACCGGGCGCAGTCTGCGTTTCTTTGTTTTTTCCAATAAAATGTAATATTGTACGTATATCTGCCGATATGTAATATAAGGAGGTAGAGTCGTATGATGAATAATATCGAACCTTCCAATATAAACAGGGTTCTGCCCGATACAAAGCAGCCGGTTCAGCAAAAGCGTGTCCATACCGATACGGAAGAAGAGAACGAAAAGCCCTATGTGTATTCACAGTCAGGGGTAAAAAAACAGCTGGAGGACGCGGCGGCTGACAATCTCCGTTACCTGGTGGAAGAATTGATCCAGAACCAGGGGAAGCTGAGAAACCGCTCGGCTTTAAGCCTGCAGGACATCAACCAGGCCAAGCAACTGATCTCGGAGGACGGCCCCTTCGGGGTGCAGGCGGTGAGCGATCGGATCGTGGATTTCGCCATCGCGATCTCCGGGAACGACACCTCCAAGCTGGGAGAGCTGAAAGCGGCCATCGACAAGGGGTTTGAGAAGGCCCGGGAGGCCTTCGGCGGCACGCTCCCCGATATCTGCAATAAGACCTATGACGAGGTCATGCGGAAACTGGACGATTGGGCCGGAGTCACTGAGACGGAATAAATGATACAGTCACAGAAAAGCTGCGAGTTATTTCCCTCGCAGCTTTTCTGATTGCGTTATTTTATGGTATATTTGGGGAGTTGCAGTATGCCCGGCGGGGGTTTTACTCGTCTTTGGTTAAGATAGTGGCGGAGGGGATCTTCTTTCCCTTGGTATAGCGGTTTGCATAGGCGCTGGCGGCGTAGCTCTCCGGCTTGATCTTGGGCTCGAATACGGTGCCCCGGGTCATGGCCACCATCTCGCTGATCAGCGCCCGGGTGGCCCCGTTGGTGCCGATGTCCAGGTGAAATTCAAAGTCGATGTCCCCCCGGCGCGTGCGCCTCCCGGCGAATATATCGACGATATTTTCGATCTTCTCGGGGGTGAATAGGTAGGCGATCTCCAGCGTGCGGCTGGTCTCGTAGAATATCTTTTCCCGGAGACTATGGATGGGCCGCGGGACATGCCGGCTGGTGATGAACCCGATGGCGCCGCGCCCTACCCGGTGAAGGTGGATGGCGGTGGCGAATACCGTGGTGCGGCTCACCTGGGAGTCTGTGCCGATGGAGAGCCTGTATTGATACATGGGATCTTCCCGGATAAAATGAACGAGCTGGAGGTAGACCTCCTCAAAGGATAAACCCTTTTGGCGGGTGTTTTGGAACAGGGCTCTGTCGGCGCTGTCTGGATCGGTAGTGGAGTGCATACTGGGGCAACCTCCTTTTACTTGAAAGTAGTATACTATATTTTGTGCGTTAAATACAGGGATTTAGCAAAAAGATAACAATATACCGGGACAAAGGTGGGAATATCTGTGAAGAAAAATCTGGGATTGATGACCGACAGGCTGATTCTGCGGGTTCTGGACGACGGATGGGCCAAGTCTGTGCTTGCGTATTTCGAGCGGAACCGGGAGTATCTGGAACGGTGGGAGCCTGTCCGTCAGCACGGGTTTTACACCCGCCGGGTCCAGGCCGATCACCTGGTGGCGGACCTGCGGTCCATGAACGCCTGCCAGATGGTCCGGCTCTGGATATTCCGGAAAGAGGATCCCCGGACCGTCATCGGCTCCGTGGCCCTCAATAATATCGTGAGGGGCTGTTTTCTGTCCTGCTATATGGGGTATCGGCTGGACCAGGAGTTGACCGGGAATGGGTATATGACCGAGGCCGCCGGGGCCCTCGTGGATTTCGGATTTCAGACCCTGGGGCTGCACCGGATCGAGGCCAATATCATTCCCCGCAACACACCATCCATGCGGGTGGCGGAGAAGCTGGGGTTTGAAAACGAGGGGCTCTCCCCCAAATACCTCAAAATAAACGGGGTGTGGGAGGATCATGTCCATATGGTGAAGCGCAACGCCGCCATGGAGTAAAAGTGAGGATAGATTGAAGACAACGGAAAGATGTTTGCACCTTTCGCCCGCATTCAGTATAATAAGCGGGTAATATTACGGCAGAAAGAGGATGAACACATGGGTAAAAATACATTGATCCGGATCGCCGCCCTGGTCTGCATGGCCTCTCTATTGGTAGGCTGCAACCTGGTACGCGTCAATCCCGAGAAGGACCGCCAGCTGGTGGTGGCCACAGTCAACGGAGAAGATGTGCTGAAGGGCGATTTCCTGGACCAGTACGAGCAGGCGAAATACTATTCGGGGGTCTCGGATGAATATGAAAACGATCCCCAGTACAAGGAATACATCGACCAGATAAAAGAGAGTATCCTCGATCAATTGATCACGGATAAGATCGTGGAGCAGAAGGCCAAGGCGGCTGGATACACCGTCACCGAGGAGGACCTCGTCAAGGCGAAGGAAGATACCATCGCCGAATGGGCGGACTATCTCAAGTCCGTGGACGAGAACCAGGGGCTTGAGCCATTGACCCAGGAGGAGTACGAGCAGAAGGCCGTGGAGTCCCTGCAGCAGGTGGCCGACGAGCGCTACACCACCGTGGAGGGCGTGATCAGGAAACAGGCCATGGCCGAGAAGGCCCAGGCATTCAAGGATGATACCCTGGCCGATCAGACGGCCACCGCCTCGGAAGTGGAATCCTACTATCAGGAGAACCTCGCGAGCCAGCAGGCCGACACCAGCACCATCTCCTCCGCCGACGTGGTCCTGTATGAGACCGAAGGGGTCAGCGCGCGCTACATACGCCTGAAACTGGACGCGGAGCACCAGGCCGAGTATGACGATCTCGCAAATGACAATGAGGGCGCGGCCGCCTCCTACCTCGAGGACCAGCTGTACGACCGGGCGATGGAGCTGAAGGACGAAGCCACGGGGTCCGACTGGGACGCCATGCAGGAGAAATACACCGACGATCCCCAGGTCTTTATGAGCGCCACGCCCTTCGACATGCGTCGTGGCGGCGCTTGGGAAGACACCATCATCGACCCGCTGATGGAGCTGAGCGCGGGGGATCTTTCGGACCCCATGCAGCACCAGGGGGCGTATTTCGTATTCCGGGTCGACGAGCAGCTCCCCGAGACGGTCTACACCCTGGAGGAAAAACAGGATGAGATCCAGACATTCCTGGACCAGCAGAAGAAGGACGCGAAATGGACCGAACTCACCGGCCAGTGGAAGGATGAAAGCGATATCAAGACATACAAGGGACGGATAAAATAGTCCGATTAGGCAAAAGAGAAGAGGCATTATCTCAAGGATAATGCCTCTTTTTTTGCTTTTCTCTCTATCGGAAACTATATCTCCTCAATCTCCTGCATCATGAGAACGCCGAAGGGATCGAAGCAGATGGCTAACCCCTCGGGGAGGATCACCCATTTCCCGTAGCGCCGCTGGTAGGCACCGACGCATTCCATCAGAAACACCTCGGTGATCCCCAGATAATCCGCCACCTCGCTGCGGTTGTGACAGCCGTTTCGGAATGCCGCCGCGATGTCTTGCAGGGGTACCAGGGTATTGGCCGCCCAGCGCTTGGCGCGCTCCTCCGCCCGCCCTACCGAGGCCGGATCATTTCCCGTGTCGATGAGACAGTCCCCGCCGGAGGTGAAGTGATGCCCCAGCTCTTCGGCCAAGGCGCAGTGCTGGGCGCGGGTCTCATCCCCCAGACCCTCGTTGAGCAGGATCGCCTTTAACCGGGGGGTCTCGACATACAGTCCCTCCACCCGTTCCGGCAGAGGGGCGGACTTGACCAGGATACCGTCCTTGTCAGCGATATCGTGCAGATCATGTATGGATTTGCCCACTGGCGGTCCTCCAGTTCCTGTGTCGATCAAGAGTGGGAGACATCTATCTTGAGTATCTTGATGGCCTCCCGGATCTGCTTGATCTCCTTGGATGTCAACGGTTCGGTATCACTGTCGCCGCGGCGGGCCGCCAGGGTCAAGATCTGTTCGGTCAGAGGATGCCGCTCCGGGGTGCGACCCAGCAGGTAGTCCACGCTGCACCCCAGCACGTCCGCCAGGCGGGTCAGCGTCTTGGTGTCGGGGTCCCTAAGCCCGCTCTCGTACATCCCGATCGTGCCCCGGGAAAGCCCCATCCTGTCGGCCAGGGCCTGCTGGGTCATCCCATGGTCCTTCCTGAGCGCGCAGAGGCGCTCCGCAAAGAGTTTATTCATATCCTTCTTCCCCTTCTACCTTCATTCCCTGAGGGTATTATATCACTTTACGTGACAAAATCAACAAAAAGTGTAACATTTGGTGACGAATATGACTCATCTATATTGACACCGCTTTTGTATGGGTTACTATAGAGACAAGCCCATAACAATTTACAAGAAAGGAGAAAAAATGATGAATCAGATGAAGATCCTGCGGGACAGGGAAAACATGACCGGCACCAAACTGGCGCGAAAAGTGGGTGTCACCCCCTCCATGATCTACATGGTGGAGAACGGGCAGAAGAACCCCAGTATTCTGTTGGCCTACCGCATCGCACAGGCCCTGAACGCCAGTATCGAGGATGTCTTTTTTTCGACAAAATGTAACGTATCGTTACATAACGCAGGGTTGCATGCCCGCCCCGGATTATGAGATGGAGTACAGGCAATACGTGCAGTGGTGCGAGGAGAACCGCCTGCCGGACTACGTGCGGTGGGAAAGCGGTTATTTTATGCGGGGGATGGAGGAACGCCGGGACCCGATGAGACAGGGGGTCCGGACCGATGCGGATAGGAGAACCGAGCAAAAAGGGGTGAAATCAAGATGCGGCCCAGGATATTGACCTACGCACCCCCCGCCAGGGGACGGAAGAAAGGCAAGAACAGTATCGCAGTCATACGTACGGATATGGAAAAGCCCATCAAGCAGTACCGTCGCCGGAGGCTGCCGTATATATCGCCCGATCTCAAATGGATGGCCTGTGGATGGCCCTGCTGCTGGGGGTCGTGCTGGCGATGACGGTGGCCGATGCCGGGACGCTGTAAGTGGATACGAGAGAGAGGGGATCGAGATGTCGGTATACGGACAGACAGAGGGAGTCATGGATAGGCGGGAGGTGCGGGCCTGGCTGGCCCGGTTTCCTCACCTCCCGCGCATCCTGGACCGGATGGAGGAGGATCTGGACCGGCTGGAGAGACGGGGGATCGCCGGGGACTGGGTGCATCAGCAGCGGCATAGATTGTATCAACTGACCGCGATGAAGCTGGCGGTGGAGGAGGTCGCCGCCTGCCTGGCGCCCGGGAGCGCCGCGTCGGAGACACTGCGCCGCCGCTATCTGGACCGGGGGCCCGACGACGCCATGCCCACCTGGAAATGGATCGGCCACGAGATGGGGTACAGTCCCGTGACACTCCAGCACTACGAGCGGCGATTTGTGGATATGGTGATCAGGGAGATGGAGGAGGCAGGGTACGGGTGATCTTTTAGTTGTAACGTTCAGCGTCGAAAAGGCGCTTTTTTTAACACGGAATGTATACTTTCATATCAAACCGCATATAATAATAAGTTAACACCGAATATTTCGGTGTTTCTTATTGTAATGGGAACTAATGTTTGGTATTCTTGTTCCAAAGAGGTAGACCATGAAACCAGAGCAAATGATACAGGACATCATACGCGGAAACCAGTGGCTGATGGATATTCTTTCTACCGTAGAAAAAATGCATTTGCCCGATTGGTATGTGGCCGCGGGGGCAGTCCGGAGCGTCGTATGGGACAATCTGCATGGCTTTACTGAACCTACTCCGGTTCACGACGTGGATGTCATATTCTTCGAATCCAATCATATGGACCGTGAATATGAAAAAAGCATAGAACGTGAACTGAAGATATGGAGAAATGATATTGAATGGGACGTAAAAAACCAGGCGTCCATACATCTTTGGTATCAAGATGTATTTGGGTATCCGATCTCCCCGCGAAAATCAAGCATTGATGCGATATCGACCTGGAGTCCAAGCAGTATCGGGGTGAGGATATCAGAGGGAGAGCTAAAGATCGCCGCGCCGAACGGTTTGGATGACTTGTGCGAGATGAAATTTCGCGGGAATCCGGCCCATATCCCCAATGAATTGTTTTTGTCTAGAGTCAAGGAAAGACGGATAAAAGAAAAGTGGCCGTTGGTACAGATTATCGAGAAATGAATGACTGGTCCCTGCCACCGGATTTTCCGGTGTTTTTTATTGACTACACCCTTTAAAAAGCGGTATGATAAACGCATGTTTTAAACTAATTCGAACGGAGGCGGAGATATGCCGGAAGAAGCCCAGAATACGGAGCAGAAAATACTCGCGACGGCGATCGACTGCATCAATGAAGAGGGGATCAATAAAGTCACGGTACGGATGATCGCGGAGCGCGCCGGCGTCAATGTGGCGGCGGTGAACTACTACTTCCGCTCCAAGGACCGGATGATGCAGGAAGCCATGGAGCTCGCGATGAAGAATATGTTTGAGGACGTGGACGAGATGCTCGCCACCGTCAAGGACGGCAGGATATTGATGATGAAGCTATTAGGTTTTCTGCTCTGGGGCATCGAGAAATACCCGGGGATCACCCGTTCCTTTCTATACGCCCCGGCTGCGGGAGAAGAGGACAAAGGCCCCATGCTTCCGGCGATGCAGTCCCTGATCACCCGCCTGCGGGACAGGCTCACAGAGCTCTGCCCCAACCGCAGGCCGGAGGATCTGGAGGCGGGGATCATGGCCACTTTCTCCACCATGCTCATAGGCAGCGTGGTCCCCGAATTGTTTGCGAGCTTTACCGCGGCGGGATTCGGCGAAGAGAACGCCCGGGAACGGCTGGTAGCGGAATTAACGAATATGGTGGTGGGCGGATGATTGAGACAGAACGTTTAATTTTGCACCCCCTTTCCTATGACGAACTCGGCCTGTTGCTGGATGAAACGCCAGGCCGTCTGGGGGAGATATCCCTCGCTGATCTGAAGGAAGGGGACATACCCCGGCGTCCTATTGAGATCAAGCGGGACAAGATGGCGGCGCTGTCCCGGGAAAAGCATGTCTGGTGCACGTATTTTCTCATGGTGGAGCGGGAGACGGGCAAGGCGGTTGGGTCACTGGGGTTCAAGGGCGTGCCCGTGGATGGCGAGGTCGAAGTCGGTTACGGCACCGCCGAAGTCCACCGGGGGCGCGGATATATGAGCGAGGCCCTGGCGGGGCTGCTTGCCTGGGCCGCCGGCACCGGCCGCTGCGGGAAGGTAACGGCCGACACCCATGTGGACAATATCGCGTCCCAGCGGGTGCTTATGAAATGCGGATTCGTAAAGGTGGGGGAGACCGGGGAGATGGTACATTTTGAATGAATTATACGATAAAATGGAATGAGTATCGCACATTATAGTGTATACTGGGAATAGGTAATTGCATTTCTGGGGGGGGGAGAATATGTTTACATTTAATCCGTCGAAATATGATGATTTAGACACGTATAAGCGCATAAATAAAAAGCAGTATTGGCGTAGCACAACTCCCGTACTTTTTGCCATTCTTTTTTTGCTTGTCGTTTTTATCGGAATAAGCTTGATTTTAGGCTGGACTATCTCCCATACGTTCGTTTTACTATTTCTGATTTTATTAGTAATAGGCCAATTCGGGAAGAAGAATCCTTCCAATTATCGAGCGGATACCAAAGACGAATCCCAGGGTATATGTACTGTTGATGAAACCGGCATTCATTATAAATCTGAGATTCAGACATATTTCTTAGGCTGGCATTCAATTCAAGCGATCCGTAGAAAAAAGGGCTTAATTACGGTTTCATCACGAGCGTTTTTGAATCAACCTGCACATAATTTTTATTGGTTCTCAGAAATACTAAGTAAGCAGGGTATTGATATAGATGCGCTGCATACGTTTATACTCCGGCATTTATATGAAAAGGCTCCCGCTTTTAATGCTAAGCGGTTAATGATAAAGCCCTTGTCATTCGAGGAATTGGGACAATTATTGAATGGTTCTGAAGGAGAAAGGGTTGGACAGTTCTCTCTCACCAGCACCTTGGTGGCAGAAGCCCCACGTGAAATCATCGAAGACAAACAGAGAAAAACATCATCTTCAACCGATTGGAGATGGCGGTGGCATACATATTTTCTAGTAGGGGAAACAAAGAAAAACCGGGCATTGGGACTTATTGGATTCAAAGGGGAGCCTGTGGATGGAACAGCAGAGTTTGAGCAGGCGGTAGGAGAGATACGCCGGAATACGAAACAAATGGTAGCGTCCTTGAACGGTCTTTTGGGCTGGGCCGCAAAAACGGGCCGATGTAAACGGGTGGTAACGAGTACGAATAGAAAAAATGCTCAGATGCAAAAAGTATTACGAAAGTGCGGATTTTTCCAAACCGGAGAATCGGGAGAGATGATCTATTATCAGAGAATCTTGACGCGAAAGTAAAATCAAACCTGGCCTGCCCCCCCCGGCAGGCTTTTTTCTCACTGTTTCCTCTCCCAAAACCATTTGCCCTCCCGGTCCGTTTCACTTACAATAGACATCACAGCCAATACATGGAAGGTGACCGAAATGAATGACATCACGATCCGGCCCGCGGTGGATGCGGACAAACCCCTGTGGCGGGAAATGCGCATGGGCCTCTGGCATCAATACAGCGAGGCGGAGCATAACCGGCAGATATATAAACGGCTCGGAGAGCCTGACCGATACCCCACCTGGATCGCGGAGGGAGAAAAGGGCCCCTGCGGATTCATCGAGGCGAGCCTGCCCGATACCGTGCCGGGGTGCATGGCGAGCCCCGCGGGATTGATCGCGGGATGGTTCGTGGCCGTCGGATACCAGGGACGGGGCATCGGCGGCGGGCTGATCCGGGCGGCGGAGGCCTGGACGCTTGCGCGGGGCGCCCTGGAGATGGGGTCGGTGACCGACACCTGTCCCATTCGGCGGGCCGCCCACCGTCGGAAGGGTTATCGGGAGGTCGTCACCGAGGGCGACACGCGGTATTTCATCAAGGAACTGGCTCCGATTGAGCATGTATTCGGCGGGCAGGCGCCGGGTGTTGATTACCAAACCCGGTGGGGGGCTTATGCCGTCATCACAGACGATGGCGACAGGCTCGCCGTTGTCCGCATCCCCAGGGGGTTGTTCCTGCCGGGGGGCGGCATGGAAGGCAAAGAGGATTACCGTACCTGCCTGGATAGAGAGATTCGGGAAGAGACGGGGTATCGGATGGAACTGATTCCAGGCGGGTTTATCGACCGAGGGGCGTATTACGGGGACTCCAAGCGGATCGGCGGGCCCCTGCACACCACTGCCTGCTTTTATCGGGCGCGGATCACGGAAAAGGCGGACGAGGGTACCGAATCCGACCATGAGCTGATCTGGCTTAGCCCGGAGGAAGCGGCCCTGACACTGTACCTGCCCCACCAGCGGTGGGCTGTTGCCGAGGCCTTTAGGATTGCGGAAAGGGAGGATGGCGATGGGTGAGAGACGCGCGGACTGTCCCTGTGTAAAGACCAAATGCGAACGGCACAAGGACTGCGACGCATGCAGGGACTATCACAAGACGATGGTTCCCTACTGCGAACGGGACGTGAAAAAGAACCGGAATAGGCGCAGAGACCGGAAAAGAGGATAGCGACATGGAGCAGGCCATCAAGGACGCGTACAGTGACGCGATTTTACAGGAGTTCATGGAGCGATACGGGATCGCATCGTCCGATATCACCCTCCTGGACGGGTTTGAGAGTTTTGTCTATGAGGTGAAGGTGGACGGGCGTCACTATGCCCTGCGCGTCTCACATACGGGATTGCGGCGCAGCAAGGAAGAGATTCGGGGCGAGGCGGAGTTTATCCACTACCTTGCGAAAAACGGCGTTGCCTGCGCCCGGCCCTTACTGTCTCCCCGGGGAAGACTGGTGGAGGAGTCCGACCGCGGCGATCATGAATTCGTGGCGGTGGCCTTTGCGTGGGCTGAGGGGGCCAACCCCGGGTCCGCGGATCTCACCCCGGCGTTCATGCGGCAGTTCGGCGCCATCATGGGGCGCATGCACCGGCTAAGTAAGGACTTTGCCCTGCCGGAGGGATGCCGCAGACCGGACGGGCTTGATGATCTCATAGGATATATGCAGGCATTCAACCAGACGGAAGAGCCGGCAGTCATCAGCCGATATGGACAGTATCTGGACGCGGTCAGGGGATTCCCCAGGGACAGGGACTGCTATGGCCTCATCCATGGCGATATGCATATGGAGAATATCCACCTGGACGATACGGGCCGCATCAAGGTTTTTGATTTCGACGACAGCAGCTATTTCTACTTCGCCGCCGATATCGCTGTGGCGCTGTTTCACCTGACGCCCCACCGCTGCACGCCGGAGCAGACCCGCCGGATGGCCGGTATTTTCGGATATTTTATGGAAGGGTACCGGACCGAGAATGAATTGTCATCCGAGTGGCTAGGTAGCGTTCCCGCATTCATGAAGCTGCGGGAGATCGATCTGTACTGCATCCTCAGGCAGGACTGGGAGTATGTGAAAGAGGATGAATGGTGCGTAAGCTATATGGATGGACGCCGGGAGCGGGTGCTGTCTGATACACCGGTTTTGGATATTGACTTTACGGTATAGAAAGTCGGGGGTATGTGAATGGCTATACGGAAAAGGAAGGATGTGGCCGCTGATCTCTGTCCTGGCGCCGGCCGCCATCCTCGTGGGGTTTGTCCTGATCTATCTCTGCTACAACCGCCCGGCAGACAAGGCGCTCTTCATCAAGCCATTCTATCACATCGACACCGAGGAAAAGGTGGCGGCCCTGACATTCGACGACGGGCCGTCGGAGACCTGGACGCCCCTGGTGGTGAATCTGCTGGACCGCCACGGGGCGGTGGGGACGTTCTTCATGCTGGGGGAGAGCGCGGAGAAATACCCCGACGTGGTCCGGTACGTCCAGTCCCACGGCCATGAGATCGCGAGCCACGGATACACCCATATGCGGATGATCCTCCGGCGGCCCGCCGTGATCCGGGCCCAGATCGAGGACGCCGACAAGGCCCTTAGTAAAGCGGGGGCAGAGCCCACCGACCTGTTCCGCCCGCCCTACCTGGACAAGATGATCGTGACCCCCCTGGTGCTCAATAAACTTAACAAGGTGCTGGTGTCCTACGACGCCGAGGCCATGCTGGAATACGACCGGGACAATACCGACAGCGACGCCCTGGCGGCGCAGATGATAGAGGCGGTCAACCCCGGCTCGGTGATGATCATGCACGACGGGCGCACCCACGACCCCGCGGTGTTCCTGGACGCGCTGGACGAGGCCCTGACCGAACTTACGGAGCAAGGGTACCGGTTCGTGACAGTGTCGGAGGGGCTTGAGCTGTCCGGGGCGCGGTAACGCTGGGGCTTGTCTGTACAAACATCGTTTTTATGTAAATTACTCGGGATGCTTTGCTCGCGGGCTTGGCCGTTCTTGTTACATTGGGTTGGAGGTATATGAATGGGGAAACTTTCGGGAGAACTGCGGGAATACCTGATCCATGAGGGGGCGTCCCTGGTCGGATACGCGGAAATGGGCCCGGTGCATGAGGCGTGCAGGGACTGGCCCATCGGGGTTTCCGTCGCCGTGGCGCTTCCGCGGGATATCGCGGCGCAGATAGATAACGGGCCGACGCCCGAGTACTACGCGGCCTTCGAGCGGATCAACGACGAACTCGCCCGGCTCTGCGCTCTGTGCGTGGATTTTCTAAGTAAGCAGGGATACCGGGCGTCCACCATGCCCCCCACCATCGGGGTGGAGGGGGACACCGCCCCGATACCCCACAAGACCGCGGCTACCCGTTCCGGCCTGGGCTGGATCGGGAAATCCGCCCTGCTGGTAACAAGGGAATACGGCCCCGCCCTCCGGCTGGGGACGGTGCTGACCGACGCCCCATTGGATACGGGAACGCCGGTGACGGAATCCTCCTGCGGAGAGTGCATGGAATGTACTCACGCTTGTCCCGGCCAGGCAATACGGGGCGTGAACTGGCGGGCCGGGTGCCAACGGGAGGATATCTACGATGCCGACGCCTGCCGCCCGGCGGCCCGCGCCCAGGCGGCGCAGATCGGGGTGGACAATACGATCTGCGGGATATGTATCGGGGTGTGCCCGTGGACGAAGGGATATGTCAAGGGACGGTGATGGACGTGATACTTTTCTTCACGGTAGAACTGATTTGTAGGTTACTCTTCTTATTCACTTAAGTGAAGTGCTTTTCATGAATCACAGTACTGTTGATTGTACAATACTGGAGAAAAGTAGTAATATTATCATGTGTTGGAGGTTAATATGATACGAGTTAGTGCTATGAAAGTTAAAAATATAGGAATATTAGACGGGCTATCATTTAATAGTAACTTTAACTTAGAAATTGATAAAACAGAGAATACAGTTGCGAAAGAAATATTAATAAAGGGCAATAATGCAACTGGGAAAACAACTCTATCAAAGATATTTAGATCAATCGAATATCGTAATAACCCAGAAGAAAGTAAAGCTATTGTAGATGAGATTATATCTTATGACAAAGATGATGCTGAAATTGAAGTACAGTTATCTGATGGAGATAGAATAATATATGATGCATCCAATGGAATATGGTACGGAAAAGAGGATGCTATTGTAAAAGTTTTTAATATTGACTATATAGAAAGAAAAATTGATTTTGGTGATTTTTCTAAAAATAAATTAACTGGAGCGATTGAAACAAATACAGGGAGAATTTCAGAAGAAAAAATTAAATATGAAAAAGCAATAAAGGAGAGAGAGAAGAATCAAAATCAGTTATTTGAATTAAGCCAAGAAATAGACAAAAAAATAGCAATAAAGAATAAAGAATTAAGAAAAATCGGTCTTCATATAAATGATGAAAATTATAAGTATTATATTGATACCGTAAACTTTAATGGATTTGCATTGTCATCCATTTCAGAGAGACTAGAAAAAAATATTAGCAATTATAAAGAACTAAAAAATACAATAGATGTACCAAGACCAAATCAGAATGATATTGATATAGATAAATTTATTCTTATTTTTAACAAGAATTACTTCTATGAATACGAAGAAGCAGAAAAACATGCACTTCAAGAATTAAACCATTGCCGGGAGAATGAACGCCAATGGAAATTGTCTGGTTTAGAATACCAAAAAGATAGGGGTAAATGCGTGTTTTGTGGACAAGATTTATTAGACCTAGAGAAAATACATCTATATGAGAGATATAGAGATAGTAAAATAAACCATACTAAAGATCAGTTAAAGCAATTAACAGAGCAAGAATTACCCCTTATTGATTCAATGATAAATGGATTGAGAAGAAGTCAAGATGCTTTAAAACGTATTAATTTAAAATTATTTAACATTGATGCAGATATTGAAAGCATTTTTCTTGATATATACGATCTAAAAAGAACGATTCTAGAATTAAATGAACTTATTAAAGGAAAAATAGAGAAAGATGTTATCGTGCCAAAAGAAAAGGTCAACAATCTTTTTTCTAAATTTCAAGAACAACTTGAAAAAATATATATAGTTTTTGATTTGATAAAAACTTATGAAAATGAAGTTAATAAGATCACAACCAAGAGAAATAGATTGTCAAGAGAAATAAAGCGTGATTCTGAAATCAGTTTTTTTCTAGAAAATAAAGATGATCTTATCGAAAAGTATTTTAAGAAAGATAAAGAACTTAAGCGTGCTTTGGAAATTGAAAGAGAAATGACGGCGATATATATTCAAAAAGAACAGGAGCGAAAACGTGAAATAAGAATAATGAAAGAACTATTTATTCATTTGGGAATAATAGACTATGATATTGACAATGAATTTAACTTAAGATGGAGAAACCATGCTTATAGTGGAAAAAAATATAATTTAAGTACAGGCGAAATTTCTGCCATTGCTTTTTCATATTTTGTAGCATCTCTTATGGTAGAATTAACGCAAGATCAAAAAAACAATTTGATAATATGGATTGATGATCCAGTCTGCTCAATAGACTATCAAAGAATATTTTCAATAGTAACTATGATTTTAGATATTCCTAATCTTCTGGCTCAAAAGCAAAATGAAGATGGATCAGAAGGAAAAGGAAGTCAAAATTCGCAGATATTTGTTACTACCCATAACGACTTATTATTCAATTTTCTAGCACAAAGCAATCAATTTAAAAGAATTAAGAAAGGAATAATATTTGAACTATATAAAGTTAATGAGAAAACATTTATAAGAGAATGTAAAAAGAGTGAGCAAACTATTTATCTGAACAAATTGATAAAAATAATTGAAATTGCAGATAAAAAGTCATGTGATTTGGAATTATCTGAAGTATTATATATCCCAAATTATATTAGGTATGTTTTGGAACAGCTAAAACAATGGATGTATCCTGATTTAGATAATATGCTATTTTTCCTAAATGATAAATTAGAATTTAGTAGACAGGACAGCTGTTTACTAAAGAAACTATATGATGTATATAGTCATGTTGTTCCGGCGTCGGATGAAGAAAGAGTAATAAGCAAAGAAGAAATCCAGAAATGCTGCCAACTAATTCGGGATAAAATACAATATTTGTTTAATGGTCAAATGGCTTATGTTGCAGCAGCAAGAAAAGACTAAAGACAATATGAAAAAAAGACTCGACCTCCATCTCCACACCACCGCCTCCGACGGCACCTGGGACATCGACACCCTGCTAGAGAAGCTCCGTGAAAAGGGCATCGGCATATTCGCCGTCACCGACCACGACGAACTGGGGAGTACCCGGGCCCTGTGGGAGAAGCGCCATACCATTCCCGAGACATTTGTCCCCGGGGTGGAGGTGTCTGTCACCCATGAGGGACAGGAGTACCACCTCACCACCTACGCATTCGATCCCGCGGAGGGCGGAGTCGCCGCCGTGGTGGAGGAGAACCGCCGCAGGCGGGAGGCATTCAATATAAATCTCATCCGGTATATAGCGGAACAGTGCGAAGAAGTATCCCCTGAGGACTACGAGGCATACACCCATGAGCGGAAACGGGGCGGGTGGAAGGCGCTTATGTACCTCATGGACCGGGGGGCCATCGCCGATATGCGGGAGTTCTTCATGACGGTGATGCGGCGGGGGGTGCGGATGGAGTTCCTCTCCCCCGGGGAGGTCATACCCAGGCTCCACGAGGCCGGGGCCAGGGTGATGCTGGCCCACCCCAGCGTGTACCATCGCGGGCGGATGGATGAAACCGAGCTTGATAATTGGGCCGAAAAGGGGATCGACGGCTTTGAATGCTATTCCTCCCAGATCAGGCCGAAGGACTCGCGGTACTATGTGGACTACTGCGACAGGAAAGGCCTCATGATCACCGGCGGGTCCGACTGCCACGGCGACTTCGTGAACCGTCCCCTGGGAGAACCCCGGGTCACACGGGACGATATACGTGTGGATTTTCTATGATTGTGCCGTCGGCACGAAAAATGCTCCGTACCTGATATGGTAAAGAATTAAGCGGAGGAGAATTGAGGTATGTCCAAACTCTATACCGAGCTTTCCCGGGTCTATCATGAGATGCACCAGACTCTATTTGACTATGACGCCCAGTACGGACTTTTCGAGGGATTGATCCGGGAACACGGGTGCCTCTCGGTGCTGGAGATCGGGTGCGGCAGCGGCAATCTATACCCGTACTTTTTAGACGGCGGGTACGCCTATACCGGGCTGGACCTATCCGGGGAGATGCTCGCCATCGCCCGGGAAACGCACCCGGAGGGACGATTCGTCCGGGGGGATATGCGGGACTTTGCCCTCGGGGAGGCATTCGACGCCGTACTGGTCACCGGGCGCAGCTTCACCTATATGACCCGCAACGAGGATGTCCATCGGGCCCTTACGGCCATGGGCGGGCATTTGGAGCGCGGCGGCCTATTGGTGTTTGACAATTTTCACGCCGGGGGCATCTTCACTGATTTTCGGACTGAACTTTCGTCGGTCTGTACCTACGGTCCCAGGACCTACACCCGGACAAGCCGCAATAGCCTAAACGGTGAGACCGGCTGGACGTGGAACTGGCACGCCACGTACACCATCGAAGAGGCGGGCAAGGACACGCGGGTGATCGAGGACGCGGCGGTGCTAAGGGCCTTCACCCCGGACGAGATCGAGCTGTTTTTGACGCTGGATGGGTACCAGCCCGTCCGGACGATCCATGACCCCCCGGTCATGACAATCGCGGCTCAAAAAAGATAGATTATCGCGCTGTATCCGATGTATTATCCTATTTTTCTACATTATTTGCATCAAATCGTATCCCGCAGACTTTACAGCTACTATCACGCACCTCCACGTCCCGGCTGCCGCAGGACTGGCATTCGTATGTCCCGCCGCCTAGATACACTTTTTTATGGTTGCGCTTTTGGTAATAGGCGTGCATCCTTTTGTCCCGCCTAAGCTCGATGACAAGCAGGAGAGTCAGGGACAGCGCGATGAGGGCACCGATGGCCAGGGATATGTACACCCATACCTGTATGCCCGAAAAAGGAAAGACGGCGTTGACCGCCAGCCGGGCCAGGGGGATCACGATCAGGAATATGCCGCCGGCGACGACGATCCTTGCGCCGTACCCGATGGAATTGATCTTTTTCATCGTACTGCCTTCTCATTGATTTCACTCCCACAGTATTCCATGCCCGGGGAGGCGTCAAGCGCCCGTCGGGACCGCCGTAAAAAAGTATTGCCGTCGCGAAAAAGCTGTGATATGCTTTTATGACTTATTTATTGCAGGAGTCGGAAAAATGGACGGCATCACGGTCAAAAACGATGATTTCTGGCGGAAAATGATCTCCCTGGCGGCGCCCATCGCGCTGCAGAATCTGGTGGGTACCCTTCTGAACCTGGTGGACACCCTGATGGTGGGGCAGCTGGGAGACGCGGCCATCGCGGCGGTGGGGCTCGCCAACCAGCTCTTCTTCCTGCTGATGCTGTTTTTGTTCGGCATCAGTAGCGGGGCCGCCATCTTCATGGCCCAGTACTGGGGCAAGCGGGACCTGACCTCCATCCACAGGGTCCAGGGGCTGTGCCTGGGCTTGAGCGCCGCGCTGTCCCTGGTGTTCGCGCTGGTGGGGCTTGCGGCGCCCCGGTGGGTGCTGGGGCTCTTTTCCCAGGACGCCCGGGTGATCGGGCTGGGGGCGGATTACTTAAGGATCGCGGCCATCGGGTACCTGCCGATGTCTGTGACCATGGTCTACGCGGCGACCCTACGGAGCACCGAACAGGTCAAGGCGCCCATGGCGGTGAGCATGCTGGCCCTGGCGGTGAATACCATCCTCAATTATCTATTGATATTCGGACGCATGGGACTCCCCCAGATGGGGGTCCGCGGGGCGGCGGTGGCCACCATCATCGCCCGCTCGGTGGAGTGCGCCCTGCTGCTATTGATCGTCTACGGAAAACGCATGAGCGCGGCGGCTCCCTTTGGAGAGATGATCCGGCAGAATAAAGAGTTTTACCCCCGTTTTTTCAGGACCACTACACCGGTGATCCTCAATGAGGGCCTCTGGGCCCTGGGGGTGACCCTGTACAACGCCGTTTACGCCCATATCAGCACCGAGGCCATCGCTTCCATCCAGATCGTGGGGACGCTGGAGCGCCTGGGGATGGTGGTGGTGTTCGGTGCGGGGCACGCCTGCGCCGTCATCGTGGGCAACCGCATCGGCGCGGGAGAGCAGGACCGGGCGTTCCTCTACGCCAGGCGGTTCGTGTGGCTGTCCTTCCTGTTCGGAGCCCTGGGGGGGCTGATCGTTCTCATGCTGCGCCACCCCGTGATGAGTCTCTACCAGGTGTCACCGGAGGTATACGCGAACTGTATGTATATATTCCTGATTATGGCGGTGGCGCTTCCGTTCCGGTGCTTCGACTTCACCATCGTGGTGGGGATATTGCGCAGCGGCGGGGACACCCGGTACGGATTGTTCCTCGACATCGGGGCGGTGTGGCTCCTGGGGCTGCCCGGAGCCTTTGTGGCGGGCATGCTGCTGGGCTGGCCTGTCCACTGGGTCTACGCCGCGGTGGCTGTCTTGGAGGAGGCGTTTCGGGCCAGTCTCGGCCTTCGGCGCTTCTTTGGCAGGAGATGGATCCACAATCTCGTCGAGGAACCTGTGGCAATAGTGGAGGGAGGATAATATGCGCTTTTATGATTTTGCCGAGATTGAATACAAGAAACTGAGGGATCGGGTTTTCCTAAAGCATATCACGGGAGAGCGGTCCCAGCTCTGCCTCATCCGTCTGGATCCGGGAGAGACGACCGATCACAGCCATCCCCAGGAGCAGATCGGCTACATACTCTCCGGGCAGGTGGAGGTCTTTATCGGAGAAGAGCGGAAAATACTCGGACCCGGCGAGGGGTACCATATCCCCGGCGGCGTGCGCCACGGCTTTCGCGTGGGGGACGCGCCGGTGGAGTACATCGAGATCTTCGCCCCGCCCAAGGAAGAGAACGCCTTATGATGATCGTGACTTTTGAAAAGCGCCATATCGATACCGCGGCGCAGCTCTTTGCCCGGCGGATGGCGGAATGCTCCCCTCGGGATTTTTACGGGGATGATCTGTGCGCTCCCGATGCCTGGCGGCCGAGTATCGAGTGGCTCTGCGGCGCGGGGGAGGGGATCGCGCTGATGGACGGCGATACCCTGGTCGGGTATATGCTGGGCCTGCCCATCGACGCCTTTATGGGGCCCGCGCCGGGGATCTACTGCCCGGAATTCGGCCATGGCGCCTCGGACCCCTCGGTATACCCCGATCTCTACCGGGCCGCCGCGGACCGATGGACGGCGGCGGGGCATATCACCCACGCGGTATCGGTCCTGGCCGGCGATGAACCCGCCAGAGAGGGGCTGATCTGGCAGGGATTCGGCCTCCACGTGGTGGACTCCCTGCTGCCCGGTCTGACCATTTCCGCCGGGAAAGACACTGGGGATCATGGCGTCATGATCCGCCTGGCGGATGAAGGGGACAGCGACGCCCTGGACCGTCTGATCCAGAGGCACTGGGAACATCTCGCGGCTTCCCCTGTGTTTTTGAATTGGGAAGAGGACGATACCATCGAAAACTGGAAATCCCGGGAGGGGTACTACGCCATCGTGGCGGAGGACGAGACCGGGGTCCGGGGATGCATGCTCGCCGTGTCCCCCGACGAAGAGAGCTCTGCGCTTGTGCGGGGGGACGGTACCATCGGGATCGGGGTTACCTATGTGGAGGAGAGCCTCCGGGGCCGGGGCGTCGCCCGCCGGATGCTGGCCGGGCTGCTGGGTGAGGCGAGACGGCGGGGCTATACCAAATGCGCCGTGGACTTCGAGGCGGGCAATATCGAGGCGCGGCGGTTCTGGCTTCGGTATTTCACACCGGTGAGCCTGTCACTGTTGCGGAGGATTTCGCCGCGGAGATAGGCCGCTACGCGGGCAGGAGGCGTGTTCCTTTCACAGGGAGCATGCTTTTTTTTTATAAATAATATTGACACTACTGTCTTAACTGTATATAATCAGCATAGACAGTAATGACAGCGATAGAAAGGCGGGGCCTATGGATATCATTATTTCCAATGCCTCCGACCAGCCGATCTATGAACAGATCGCCCGGCAGATCCAGAGCCAGATCGTCCGGGGAGAGCTGCCGGAGGGGGAACTGCTCCCCTCCATCCGCAGGCTGGCCAAGGACCTGCAGGTCAGCGTCATCACCACCAGCCGGGCCTACGAGGAGCTGGCCCGGGACGGGTTTGTCAATATGGTGGCGGGGAAGGGCTGCTACGTGGCCGCCCAGAACGAGGCCCTGCTAAAGGAACGGCGCCTGAAGATGGTGGAGGACAGCCTCACAAAGGGCGTGGAGGCGGCTAGGGACATGGGTATGCCGCTTACCGAATTGATCGAGCTTGTGAAAGTATTATACCGGGAGGAATAGGCATGCAGGACGTATTAAAAGTAGAGGGATTGACGAAGCAGTACGAGGATTTTACGCTCAGCGGCATCAGCTTCAGTCTGCCGCCGGGTTATATCATGGGGTTTATCGGGGCCAACGGCGCCGGCAAGACCACCACCATCAAACTGATCATGAACCTGATCGACAGGGACGCGGGCAGTATCGAGGTGCTCGGGATGGACAATATCCAAAACGAGCGCGCGGTCAAGGACGAGATCGGGTTTGTCTACGACAACGCCGGGTACTACGAGGAACTAACGATGGAGCAGATGAAGAACATCATCTCCCGGTACTACTCCCATTGGGACGAGGGGGCGTATAAGCGAAACCTGAAGCGCATGGGCCTACGGGGCAATAAAAAGATCAGCGACCTATCCAAGGGGATGCGGATGAAATACGCCCTGGCCCTGGCGCTTTCCCACCATGCCAGGCTGCTCATCATGGATGAGCCCACGTCGGGGCTGGACCCGGTGATCCGCTCGGAGCTTTTGGGTGTGCTGCAGGAGGCCATCGAGGGCGGCGACTGTTCGGTATTCTTCTCCACCCATATCACATCCGACCTGGACAAAGTGGCGGACTACGTGGCGATGATCCATGACGGCGAGATGATATTCAATGACGCGAAGGACCATTTGCTGGAGAACTACCGGATCGTTAAGGGAAGCAAAAGCCACCTTGAGCGCCTCGCGGGATATCCGCTGATCGGGACCGACCGCCATCCCCATGGTTTTTCGGCGCTGGTCTCCGACGGAGCGGCGGCGGCCAGGGCCGCGGGAGAGGGGCTGGTGCTGGAGCGACCCACCCTGGAGGATATGATGCTCTACCATGTCCGGGACGCCGCCGGCGTACGGGTGTAAACAGACGGAAGGGAAGGATACGGATATGCTAGGACTGATGAAAAGGGACCTGCTGGTACAGCGCAAGCGGCTGTGGGTCATGGCTGTATACTGCCTGCTCGGGCCTATTCTTTTCAGGAGCATGGGCCAGGCGGCACTGGTGGTGGTGATGGTGGCCGTGGCATACATGATGCTTCTGACGGCGTTCGCCTACGACGATAAATACAAGGTGGACGGGACATTCGCGAGCCTGCCCATCAAGCGGGAGAGTCTGGTGGTGGCGCGTTACCTGGAGATACCTGTGCTTTCTGTGACGGCGCTGCTGCTCTACATGCTGGTGACCGGGCTGATAAGCCCCTGGATACCGGGGATGTTCCCCACCGAGGTGTTATTGCCTGTGGCGGCTTTCCTGGTGGTGTCGCTGATGAGCGGGCTGTATCTGCCCATCATCTACCGCTACGGGTATGTGAAGGCCCGGATATTCAATATGGTGATCTTTTTGGCCTTTGCCCTGATCCCCACTGCGGGGCTGATCCTGGGCAATGCCGGGGGCGAGATCACGCCTCCCTCCTGGATCGCCAACGTCTCAGAGGGAACGGCGGCGGCGGTTCTCTTCGCCGCGGCGATTGTAATCCTCTTTGTCTCCTGCCTGATATCGATAAGAATGTACGAAAAACGACAATTTTAGGTTTTGTTTCTCTAGCTATAGATGGGTGGCCTTGGAGGGCCGCCCATATTTTTTCAAAAAAATTGATTCGATCTATGGATTTGGTATAATAAGGAATGGAGTAACCAAAATTTTAAAGGGGGTTTTACACATGGCACAAATGCCAAATCAACAGGTCGTCCAGCAGCAGGAGAACACCACCGTCTCAGTCGGCAATTGGATCGGTACGTTTATACTGTCCGCGATTCCCATCGTGGGGCTCGTTCTTCTCTTTGTGTGGGCCTTTGGCAGCAACACCATCCAGAGCAAGAAAAACTGGGCCCGCGCCGCCCTGATCCTCGCATTGATCGGTATCGTTCTGGCTGTGATATGGACAATAGTGTTCGGCTCATTTATAGGCTCATTATTCTCGGGGTATTATTCCTTCTAGTCGGTAATCCAAATAAGGAACGGCTTTCTGTGGGAGGGCCGTTCCTTTTTTCTTGACATCTGTGTTTAGATAGTATACTCTATGCGTATGGAACGAGAAAACGCCGCCGAAAAGCTGTACGAGATCATCAATTACTTTCTGTTCAACGAGAAAAAGAAGCCGTTTGTCTTCGAGGGAGTAAACCTATACCCCTCGGAGATCCATCTGATGCTGGAGATCAGTGACGGGGAACTGACCAACGCCACCAAGGCGGCAGCGCAGTTCGGCATCACCAAGGGCGCCGTGTCCCAGACGCTGAAGCGTCTCGAACAGAAGGGTATCCTCACAAAAGACAAGGACCCGTATCACAAGAACGAACTCTCCGTCACGTTGACCCCCATGGGCAAACGTGCGTACGGAGCGGTCCGGGAGCTGCGCGCCGGGATCATGGGGGAGTTTCAGCGCGTCCTCGATGACTTTACCGCGGACGACCAGACGGCGATCACCCGGTTTTTGAAAAGGATCAACGATACTCTACGGGCGGAATAATTTTTTTGTCCTTGTGTTTAGTATGTATACACATGCCGCTGAGGCATAGATAATGGAGGTAACAAAGATGAAGTACCTGAGGGTGAAGAAGAGTCACACGGTCAGGATCAACGCCGCGCCGGACCGCGTCTTTCCGCTGCTGTGTCCCGTGCGGGAAGAAAAATGGCTTCCGGGATGGAAGGACATCTGCGAGCTGATCTACTCGGAGTCGGGGTACAATGAAACGGGCTGCGTATTCAGGCTCCACGAGTCATTTGGTGAAGCGGTCTGGACGTGCCTTCGGTTTGATCCGGCGGTTCGCGAAGTGGTGTTCCATGTCTGTGTCCGGGATATGATGGTATATCTATTCAGCATCCGGCTTCATGAAACCGGGGAGGGGACCACCGACGCGGTGTTTGAGTATGTCTATACGGCGATCTCGGAGAACGGGAATGAATGGATCGCCCATCACACCGATGAGACGGTGCGGGAAGGGGTGAACTATCTGGGGAGGACCCTTGAGTATTTTTGCAGAATGGCGCCATGCCGAGATAAACGATCGGATTCATTATCACCCGCCCTTCTTGCGTACGTGAATCAATGTTTATGGATGGGTATATGTGGTATTAATATAGTATACTGTATGACGAGGTGACGGGATGCCGAAACGCGGAGGATGCCTGTTTTCTCTTTTTTCCGGCGGAAAGGACACGGCCAAAGACCTTCCCTATGAGCAGAGCGAGAGCCTTCTGAGCCAGGCCGAGCGTTCTTTTTATTATGCGCTGCTAAAAGCCCTGGACGTGATGGACCTGCGGGTCTTGGTCTGTCCCAAGGTGGGACTGCGGGACGTGTTTAGGGTGGTGACCCAGGATAACGCCGAATACACGACCTATCTCAATAAGATTGACCGCAAACATGTGGATTTTCTGCTAATCGACCTCCGGGGGTTCGCGCCGGTGGCGGGGGTGGAGCTCGACGACAGCAGTCATCTGTCCGAGCGGGCCAGGGCGCGGGACGCCTTTGTGGAAGACGTCTACCATACGGCAGGGCTGCCGCTCCTGCGCTTTCGGGTCCAGCATACGTACGATATACACGACATGGTCCGGTATATGCGAGAGGCATTGGGCAATAAAGCGCCTGCGCCCATGGAGGGGGAGCGGACGGAAAAACCTGATGCGCCCATACCCACGGGACCAAGTGCGGATGCCGCCGCCGGTGTGGCTGCGGAAATTCACGCATCCAGGGAAGAAATAGCGGCCGCGGCTGTACCCGGCGTGGGCGATACGCCCGCCTGTCCCCGGTGCGGCGCGCCGATGGTACTGCGAAAGGCCCGCCGGGGCAGGCGGGAGGGACAGTATTTCTGGGGATGTTCCCGCTTCCCCCGGTGCCAGGGTGTGATGGAGATGAAAAAAGGATAACACATAAACAGGAGCGGCGAATTCGCCGCTCCTGTGGCACACGCGCCCGTGTACCTGTAGAAGGTAGATTTTGTCTAGCGGTCCGTATGCTTAGTCACGGGTACATCCGCCCATGGGACATCTGCCCATGAAACCCGAAGGAAAATTCTCATCATCCAGCCTCTGTTTCATCCCGTCGAGGATCTTTGTCTTCTTTTCGGCTGTGATCTTGCCTTCCCGTACCAGGGCGTCCAGCTTATCCTCGGTCACGGCCAGGATTTTTTGCTTCAGCTCATCTTCCCGGCCCGCCTCCCTGGCAAGCTCCCATACCGTGGTGTCCTGCTCCCGGCAGGCAGCCCGAATAGCCTCGGGGTCCTGCCCGGTCAGTTCAGCCCAGGCATCGGTCATGATGCCCTGAAACTGAATCCGCATACCAATCCTGCGGCATATGCGGGTGTAGACATCATCCTCACTGGATGCGCGCAGATGATTCTTCATCCGCGCCAGCTGTTCGTCCGCCTGCGCCTGACTGAGCTTCTCTTCCTTCACCATTTGTTTCAGCGCCAGCTCCTGCAGGTCGAGCCATTTATGCTCGATCCTAGTCAGGGTGCCGGTGGCTGCCACGGCGACGGTGCTGAAACCCAGGACCAGCGCGAGGGCGAGGGCGACGATGAGCACACCTTTCTTTCGCAAAGCATCTACCTCCTTTGATTGGGTATTTGGCGGACAAGATGTCCGCCTCTTTTAGGATATCCAGGCTGTGGGAGAACATGTCGGAGATCCTGTGATGGGTATATGAGGTTTTACCGGAAAAAGAAAATTACATCGGAGCAGTACGGCCCTTTCCTTTTACTTGAACAACGCGATGAGCCGCTGGAAGAATCCCTGGCGGTCCCCGTCGCCCTCCAGCTTGGGCGCGTCTTTCTTCGCTTTTTCGATTTCCGGGGTTTTGAGCATGTACTGGACAGAGCGGACGGTATTGCGCTCGTCTGTAAAGGACACGGGAGGGCCGGATTTTTCCGGGAAGTACCCGTCGATCTTGTCCCGGGCCTCGTCTTTTGCGTCTATGATCCCGTCCCGGAATTCCACCTGTCCGTCGATCAGCGTCTGCACGTCATCGGGCAGACCCGCGGTCTCTGTGTACATGGTGTGCATGCCGTCTGCCAGATCCCCGATCCCGGATTGGATGTCACCAAATCCGCTCCGCAGTTCACCGTATCCGTCCCGCATCTCCTGTATCTTCCGGGGCAGTCCGGCGATACCGATGTGGAAGGAACCGTACTGGTCAGCCAGTGTGGATATGCCGCCGGTGTATATGGTCAACTTGGCATTCAATTCGTCAAATTGCGCGAGGATGGCGGTCAGGACCGGGTCTCCCGGGTCTGCCTGCGCCGCCAGCCCCTGATAGATCCCCTGATACCCCTGGAGCAGGGAAGCGCCGTTTTTGTCGATGTCTTTCAGCCCGCCGTTGATCTTCCCGGAGCCGGAGGATAAGTCGGAAAGGCCCCGCTGCAGTCCCCCGAGCCCGTTGCCGAAATCATCCATGCCCGCGGCGAACTCCCCGGTGCCGCCATTGAGGTCGCTAAGCCCCGTATCCAGATCGTGAAGGCCGCCCACCATATCGGACAGGCCGTCCTTCAGCTCTCCGGTGCCCTCCGCCATATCGTCCATGGAGTCGGCCATGGTGTCAAACCCGTCGGTCAGATCATCGAGATTATCCTGAAAATCCCCCAGCGCGTTTTCATAGGAGACCAGGTTAAACGTGATACCTCCCATGCTGAAATCCTCCGCGTCCATGCCGAGGGTATAGGACGCGTCCTTTCCCGGCAGTACGGTGTAGGAGAGGTTGATCGTACCCCCCATCACCACCAGGGTGGCCCCGTCGGCCTGTATATTGCGGCATTTTTTACTGTTTAGGCTGATACTGGCCTGGACCATGATATTCTTTCGCAGCGCCTCGTCGCAGTCGGGATTGGGCCGGATATCCAAGCCGATGGTGATATGCCCCGTTTTGCCCCCGAGGGCGCCGCCCTCCACGTATTTGCCGTCCAGCATATAGTTCAGTTCGACGTTTACGGGCAGCGGCTTATCGAGGGTGCCCTGGTAATAAAATTCCCCCGGAGGGTCGCCCCCCAGGTCCCAGGTCACCCGGTCGTCCCCGGTGACCGGCTGCGTATCGGTGCTTAGGTTTTCCACGTCCCGGAAAGCGCCGAAATCGGTCAGGGGTTTGCCCGCCGGGATATCGGTGAACCGGTTCACGGCCTGGACACTTTGGACCGATCCGTCGAAATCCAGCGCCGCGTATATGGATTCATCCTTGGCCGGAGCGGCCAGTGCCGGGACCGCGCTTAGCAGTACCAGCGCCATGCTGAGGATGAGTGTTATTGTCTTTTTCATCATGCTTTCTCCTTTCTGCCTGGCCAACTTAGGGACGTATACCGGATCACCCTGTCCGACAGGATCAGCAGGGCCGGGAGCAGGACAAACACCATGCCCATGCTCAGTAGCGCCCCCCGCCCGATCAGTATGGCCATCTCCCTGACCGCCTGGACGCTGGTGATGAACCCCATGGACAGAGTCGCCCCCGCCAGGATGGCCGCCGATGTCAGTATGGAGGGGCCCGCGTCGGTGATGGCCTGGACCGCGGCCCGCTTGCGGTCCATGGTATATAGGTTCTCCCGATACCGGTTGGTATACAGGATGGCGTAGTCCACCGTGGCCCCCAGCTGCAGGGCGCTCACGATCAGGTATCCGAGGAAAGACAGTTGGGACCCTGTGAAATAGGGAATGCCCATATTGATCCAGATAGAGGATTCGATGGCCGCCAATATCAGGACGGGCAGGCTCAGTGATCGGAATGTCAAAAGCAGGATCAGCCCGATGATCCCGACGCAGATCAGATTGACCCGGGTAAAATCCGTTTTTGCCACAGACCTGATATCGTAGGTGCTGGGCGTGACCCCGGTGAGGTAGTATGTATCGTAGTGATCCTGGGCGATACCCCGGATCGCCTCCACCGCCGAAAAGGCCGCGTCGCTCTCGGGCTCGGTGTTGAGCTTGAGCACGTAGAGGGAATACCCCTCTGACAAAAAACGGTCCCGGACCGCCTGGGGCAGCATCTCGCTGGGGTAGGCGGGGCTTACCAGTGTCGCCAGCCCCCTTACGTCCTGCACGTAAGGGCTTTTATCTAGCTCGTCCGCCATCTCCTCCTCCCCGAGCCGGTCCCCCCGGGGGACCAGGAGCGCGGCGGTATTCTGCCTGCCGAAGGCCTCTTCGGTCTTATGCAGCGCCACGTAGACCGGGTCGGTCTCGTCGGGACTGGTGGTCTCCCCGTAGGAGAAAGTCAGGTGCTGGGTCGCGAGGAAACTGGGGACCGCCAGCAGCAGCGCGAGGGCCAGCCCCGCGAACCGCAGGCGTATGAGGCCCTTCCCCAGCTTGTTGAAGGGGGGCAGAAAGGGCCTGTGGTGGGTTTTTTCGATGGCTTTGCTGAATATGATCACCAGCGCCGGCAGTACCAGCAGCACGGTCAGCAGGCTGATGAGTATCCCCTTGGCCAGCACCAGCCCCATGTCGGCGCCGATCCGGTAGCGCATCAGTGCCAGAGAGGCGAATCCCGCGATGGTGGTGAACGCGCTGGCCGATATGGAGGAGAACGTCCGGCGGATGCTCTCGGCCATGGCCTCTTTCACCTCCCGGCCCTCGTGACGCTCCTCGGTAAACCGGTGCAGAAGCATGATGGAATAATCCATGGCGATGGCCATCTGCAGCACATTGGCCGCCATATTGGTGATGAAGGAGACGCTGCCGAAAAATAGATTGGTGCCCATATTGATGGCGACGGCCACCCCCAGGGTGATGAGGAAGATCAGGGGTTCGATATAGGAGCTGGTGGTGAGGATCAAGAGCACGAGGACGATCCCCAATCCCACGATGGTGAACCGGGAGATGTCCTCTCCGGCGCCCCGCATCATGGAGCGGGTATTGACAGCCGGGCCGGAGAGATATCCGGTATCACCGCACAGTGTCTGGATATCATCCAGTGCGCTGTGGGTCAGGGGGCTGTGGTTGTCTTCGGTGAAGGATATGGTCAATAAGGCCTTACCGTCCTTGTAGTACTCCGCGACGGTGTCCGGAGACTGGAGGGAGAGGGGCTCCTTGATATCCACCACATCATCCAGCCATATGACGGATTTGACACCCTCCATCCGTTCGATCTTTCTCTTGATATCAAGGATCCGGGGGATGCTTCGGTCTGTCAGCATCAGGCTGGCCGAACCGTTCTGGGAGAATTCCTCCTGGAGGATATCGGCCCCTTCCTTGGAATTCATGTCCTGCGGGAGGTAGTCGGACAGGCTGTAATTGACTTTCACCCCCGTGCTCATCCACAGGGAGGCGAGGGCCAATACCACGCAGAGCGCCAGCAAAAATATCCTATACCGGATGATAAATCGTATTATTGTCGTCAATGGCTGCTCCTTATTATATTGCTAAACATGTGTATAAACACGTGTTAATATTACGCCAAAAAAGAAGGCCGCGCAATAGTTGGCGGACTATTTCACACAGAATTCACATTCAGCAGGCAGAATCCATAGGTCATAAATCAGAATTTAGAAGGTATGGCACTGAGCCTCCCTCGGATGAGGGAGGTGGCGCGTAGCACCGGATGAGGTGCCGGCCAAATTAGAGCCTGGGAGCAACCGCCGCAGGGCCGTCTATTTCCGACTGCCCTCTCACGTCGGAAACGGCGCTTCCGTCAACCCGTAGGGCCTGATGCCCCCGTCGGGCCGCAATGGCCACACGGCCTCTCCCGCCGGATTCTGGTAGGGAACGACCTCTGTCGTTTCCTCCTATCCCGCCGTAAACCAACCAGAAATCAGAAGGTATGGCACTAAGCCTCCCTCGGATGAGGGAGGTGGCGCGCAGCGCCGGAGGGAGTGATAATGAAGAAGTCAGAAGTTAATAGTCAGAAATTAAAAGACAGAAGCGCGTCAAAGACGGCCTTTCCCGCCGTGATTCTGGTAGGGAACGACCTCCGTGTCGTTCCATCCTATACCGCCGAAACCAACCAGAAGTCAGAAGGTATGGAAGGCCCCCTCAGATGAGGGGGCTGTCGCCGATAGGCGACTGGGGGAGGGATATTCCTACGTGTGTCTGGTTCCCGATGCCCCCATCGGGCCGCAATGGCCACACGGCCTCTCCCGCCGGATTCTGGTAGGGAACGACCTCTGTCGTTTCCTCCTATCCCGCCGAAAACCAATCAGAAGTTAGAAGGTATGGCACTGAGCCTCCCTCGGATGAGGGAGGTGGCGCGCAGCGCCGGAGGGAGTGATAATAAAGAAGTCAGAAGTTAATAGTCAGAAATTAAAAGACAGAAGCGCGTCAAAGACGGCCTCTCCCGCGGCATTCTCGTAGGGAACGACCTCTGTCGTTTCCTCCTATCCCGCCGAAAACCAACCAGAAGTCAGAAGGTATGGAAGGCCCCCTCAGATGAGGGAGGTGGCGCGTAGCGCCGGATGAGGTGCCGGCCAAATTAGAGCCTGGGAGCAACCGCCGCAGGGCCGTCTATTTCCGACCGCCCTCTCACGTCGGAAACGGCGCTTCCGTCAACCCGTAGGGCCCGATGCCCCCATCGGGCCGCAATGGACACGGCCTCTCCTGCCGGATTCTCGTAGGGAACGACCTCTGTCGTTTCCTCCTATCCCGCCGGAACCAACGCGGCTTTTTCGTCAGCCTGAACACAATATCCGGGTCAGGGACCGTATAAAGTCCTCCATGGTCTCCGCCCCCATGGGGGTGTAGGGCCGCATATCAAACGCGTTGCGGGCCAGCATCTGCCCCAGTATGGGCTGGGTCACGGCGCTGAAGGCGATCATATAGCGGTTATTGAGCTCCCGCTCGGACGTAATCCCCGACGCCTCCTGGAGCAGCCGTATGACCTCTTCCTTGAAATGCCCCAGCAGTATTTTTTCGCTCAGGGGCTGCATCCGGTGGGTGGATGCCTCGTCCAGGACTGCCTGGCTCAGAAAATTGAGGATCCCGGGCTGGTCGGTGACGAAGGCGACCAGGCTGTATAATAGACGGTACAATGTCTCCTGGGGGTCGTCGGTCTCTTGCACCGTTTTATGTATGATCTCGTCCAGGTCGGTAAAGAGCCGCTTCTCGATCTCCGAGAGCAGGTTGTCCTTGCCGCCGAAATAATAGGTGATGGACGCGACATTGACCCCGGTGGCCTTGGACAGCTCCCGGATGGTCAGCCTGCCGTTGGACCCGAAGAGCTGGATGGCCTTGTTCAGGATCATCTCCTTTTTCTCCATCAGATCGTCTGACATGGACAGCCCCCCTTTTTTTCGGATAGACCCATTATACTTGATTTGGGCGAATCGGGCAAAATATTGCGTTTCCTGACATAGGCCCCCGATGCCCCCACCGGGCCGCCTGTGCCCGCCGGAGACGAACCCTTCGCGTAATCTTACTATTTGCTGTGTTTCTTTTTTTCTCTTATCCGGGTATGATGGGAATAAACCGCACATGCATCGCGGCCATACAGGATCGCGTAGGGAGGCTCGCCTGGGAATATGTGTTAAACGAACATCGTTCAAAAGATTTTTTGAACCACGAAAATTATATAAGTTACGGCGCGCCCCTTGCCGCGAAAGAAGAACAAAAGGCCCGGTATTTCGTGTTTTTGAGAGAGAAAGGACCCCGACCATGACCGCATTATAACCACGAAAATAGTAAAACGCTGTACATATAACCGCTAACCGCGGCGCATCCGGCATTCAGCGCGTTCCCTGCGTCCTGACGTATTTGACAGGCAAAAGACAGGGACACCGGATCCCTGTCTTTCAGGCTGTCGATAAAGCCTAATCTTCGTCGTTGGCCTCGTTGCAGACGGTCTATATACGCTCCCTAAACAGGTGCAGTTTACTGCGCCGAGCAGGCAACCCGCTGCAGAAGGTGCGGTTTTACCGCGCCGGGTAAGAAAAGCACAGCGTGCTGTGCCCCTAGCATCTCAGACTTTCTCGGCACCCTGGTTGATCGCTTTTTGGGGGGTTACGACGGCATCGTCGTCCCGCCCAGCAGGGTCTGTACCGCCACGGCGAATTCATTGGCCGCGTCGGGGCCGTTGGCGGTGACGATGGTCCCGTCGGTCACGACGTCGCTGTCCTCGATATAATTGGCGCCCGCGTCCGTCAGCGCCGTGACGGCCGACTCATCGGGGTAGACCGTGGCGTCCCTGCCGGACAGCAGCCCCGCGTTGGCCAGTGTCACCGGGGCCAGGCAGATGGCGCCCACAGGCTTGCCCGCCGCGTACACCGCCTGGATCAGTGTCTTCAGCGCGGTATCCTCATAGAGGGCGGTCGCGCCGCTGCCGCCTATGACGATCAGGGCGTCCAGATCCTCCGCGTTGAGCCCGCCGATGGCGGTGTCCACCGTGACTTCCTGCCCGTCCATGGATACGGCGGCGCCTGTCCGCTGGCCCGCGGTGATGATCTTGTATTGATCTATGGTAAACAGCACCCTGCACGTCTCGTATTCCTTGAAATTAAACTGTTGATTGGCTATGACGAAGGCGATGGTGGGCACGTGGGGGCCCGGCGTGGGTGTCGGGGCCGGGGTGGCCGTGGGTTCGGGGGTGGGGGTTTCCTGCCCCGCGGCCCGTCCGCATCCGGCGGCAGAGATGATCAATACGGTGACTAACAATAAAGCGGCGATTTTCTTCATCTGGTAGACAACTCCTGACAATCAATATATCTAAACTATATATTATCACCATTTCTCCTCGATCTGTCAAAAGCGGCCGGGTATAGCGGTATTTATTGCTGTATAAACTGGGATAGTGTAGAATTATATAGAAATTATACTACTTGGGGGAGAGCCGGATATGTACGCGCACCATCAGGAAACCATCGGGAAAATCAGGGACGTATTCGCGGGCCGGGACGATGTGCTGGCCGTGCTGCTGGGGGGATCGGTGGCCCACGGGTTCTGCACCGAATCATCGGATGTGGACATCATGATCATCGTCTCCGGGGAGGAGTACGGGCGGCGGCGGGACGCCGATCAGTTACTGTACTTTGACACGACCATCCCCACCTACGAGGGCGGGTACGTGGACGGCAAATACATTTCCATTGACTTTATGCGAAAGGTCGGGGAGAAGGGGAGCGAGCCCGCCCGGTTCGCGTTCCAGGACGCCCGGATCATACTCTCGCGTATGGAGGGACTGCCGGCATTGCTGGCGGACATCGCCCGGTATCCCGCGGAGGGGAAGGCGATGCGGATGGCCCGGTTCTACGCCCAGCTCGAGGCCTGGCACTGGTACACCGGGGAGGCAAAGCGCCATGACAACGGGTATCTGTTCAACCTGGCCGTATCCAAGCTGATCCTATTCGGCGGCAGGCTGATACTGGCCCACAATGAGATGCTTTACCCCTACCACAAGTGGTTCCTGCGGGTGCTGGGGGACGCCCCGGACAAACCCGAGGGGCTGATGGGCCTGATCGACGGGCTGCTGAAAGATCCCGCCAAGGAGAAGATCGACGCGTTTTTTACTTGCGTCAAGGACTTCCGCCAGTGGGTGGGGGACGATATCTCCTTCGGAGCGTCCTGGGGGCAGTTCTTCATGTACGACAGCGAGCTCAACTGGCTCACCGGCCATACCCCTGTGGACGATCTGTGATAGTTTGGATATGGGGTGTATACTGATAGATAGGAGGTGCGATCCATGCGTATCATGATATTGTATTTTTCCGGCACCGGCAATACCCACTGGGCGGCCCGCGGGATCGCCCGGTCCCTCTCGGACCAGGGCTGGGACGCAAGGGCCGTGTCCATCGAGACAGTAGCGGATGCCGAACTTGACGGTCTTATTGGGGAGACGGATATACTTGGTCTCGGCTACCCCATCTATGGCTCCGACACCCCCGAGCCCATCAAGGACTTGATCGGGAAGCTCCCCTCGGGGAACGGCAAACCCGCCATGGTGTTCTGCACCCAGTGGCAGTTTTCCGGGGACGGGGCCATGGTGGCGGGGCGGGAACTGCGCAAAAAGGGCTACGATATCCGCTGGACCCTCCATCTCAAGATGCCCAGCAATATCTGCATCACCGCCATGCCCCTGCCCTATACGGCGGATTTTGATAAACACGTGCCCAAACTGACAAAGGCGCGCAAGCGCATCGATAGACTCGTTGACCATATGGTAAACGGCGAGAAAAGCCGCTGGCCCTCCTGCCGGGTGATGGGAGCCCTGCAGCGGGTGCCCTACCGGTTGCTCTACGACCGGTTCCGGGACGCGCCCTCCCTGGAGGATAGCCGCTGTACCGGGTGCGGCCTCTGCGCCCGCAACTGCCCGGCGGGCAATATCACGATGGAGCACGGCCTCGCCCGTTTCGCCGACAAATGCGTGATGTGCATGCGGTGCTATGACTTCTGCCCCGCCCTGGCCATCCGGGTCTATGGAAAACTGCACAATGACAAGCGGGGCAAGCCCTACCGGGGACCGGTAGCGGGCTTCAAGCCGGAGGATCTTCGCTGATCAGGGATATATCGGCTTCGGCGGCCGCCACCGCTCTGCGCCTAAAGGGATTCCTCCCCGTCAAAAACCGCGTTGTATTGACGGCTCCTCGGATCAGTTCGTCCATGATCATGGTGAGATACATGCCCACCAGCCCCAGTCCGGCCTGGAAGATCAATAGGTATGACACCCCGATCACGAACACCGTGCCGAATATCTGGGAGTACATCATCCACTTGGTGTCCCCGGTCCCGCGGATGGCGTGGCCCATGATGATATTGACCGCCTGGAACTGGATATACACCCCGCCGAGCCGCAGGAGCGGCACCGCCCGGGCGACCACGTCCGGGTCCCTGGTGAATAGCCCGGCCAGAAATGCGGGGAACGCGACGAAGATCAGCCCGCAGGCGACGCTCACCATCAGTGACAGCCGCTGGCAGTGCAGCGCCGTGTCCAAGGCCGCCTTCCTGTCTCCCTCGCCCCAGCGCTGCCCCACCAACGTCATCGCCGATTTGGCGAATCCCTGATAGACAAATAGGGACAGGATCTGAATCCCGATCACCAGGGAATACACCCCGATGGCCATCCCGTCGATCTGATTGAGGAAATAGACGATTACCAGCTGCCCCGACGACCAGAGGAAACCCTCCAGACCGCTGGGCAGTCCCACCCTGAAGATATGCTGGAAATAGTGCCAGTCCGGCCGGATGAGCGCCCGCTTGGACAGGTGAAAGGGCAGGCCCCGCATCACGAGACTGGTGACCAGTATCCCCACGGCCCCGATGGCGGAGGCGATGACGGTGGCCAGCGCAGCCCCCTCGAGTCCCATGGCGGGCAGACCCAATCGGCCGAAGATCAGCGCCCAGTCCAGCACGATATTGATCAGGCTCTTCGCGACCCCGAAGATCATGATGGGCCGGGTGATGCCGATCCCCTGGAGGATCCCCGCGGCGGTCACGTCGAGGCCCAGGAACAGGAACAGAAACGACAGTATATGGGCGTACCTGCTGGCAAAGGAGAGGATGTCTCCCGTAGCGCCGAAGAGCGTGAAGATCGATTCCGCGCCGAAAAACCATATCAGAAAGAGTATCACCGACAGCACGCTGAAAAAGAAGAACGCGGATTCACCGAATCGCTGGGCTTTTTTGTACTCCCGGGCGCCGATATTCTGGGCCACCAGCACGGTGAGCCCGGTGCCCATGGAAAAGGTGAAGAACATGAACATATTGAATATGGGCATGACGTTTCCGACAGCCGCCAGATAGCGGGCGTCCAGGTTCCCCAGGAAACCCCTGTCAAAGAGGATCATCACATGCTGTACCACGCTCTGGACCATGATGGGCACAGCCATGGCGAATATCACCCGCCGTCTATCCACAACCGCTTTATTCAATCTCTATCCTCCGAAAAAATGAATATCACCCAGTATACAGTAAATCGCGTAGAATTTCCATGGCATGTAACTAATTTTTTGCCGGATAACCGATCAGGAAGAGAATGGAGGATGGCATTGCCCCATTTATTAAAATTATTTTCATACTATCCGCTATGAGATAGCGCTGATTGAATTATGTACTTAAATATATTTAAAATGAAACTTGACATATTTAAAGTTATGTTTTAATATGATGGCATAAAGAACCAAGGAGAGAGGAAAATCCGTATGGCAAAGTACAAAGTGCCCGCCCGGTGTCCCGTATGCGGCGGCGACGTGACCATCACGGCCTACGAGTGCGACCGCTGTGACAGCAGGACTGTGGGCCGGTTCGCCCCCTGTGAGTTCTGCGGGCTCAGCGAGGAGCAGGTCCAGCTGATCAAGCTGTTTTTGAAGCTGCGGGGCAATATCCGGGACATGGAAAAGGAGATGGGCCTAAGCTACCCCACCATCCGCAACAGGCTGGCGGAGGTCTGCGTGGCCCTGGGGCTCGAGGTCCCCGACCAGGCGGAGAAGAACCGCCGGCAGCGGGCCAGCGATATACTGGATCAGCTGAGCAGCGGGGTATTGGATGTGGCGGACGCCGTATCGGCGCTGAAGGATATGGAGTGAGATAGAGTATGGATACCAGGCAGATCAAGGAACGGATCAATCGGATGATGCAGGCGGAGACGCTTAGCCCGGACCAGGCGGTGGAGCTGATGGCCTCGGTGATGTCGTTGGTGGAGGTACGGGCGCTGGCCGACGACCTCACCGCGGCGGTGGTGGACAAGGCGCTTTTGGAGATCGGGGAGGGAAAGCTTTCGGTTGACAAGGCGGTGGAGCTCTTTGACGAGCTGCGGGCCATGGCGGAGAGAGAAGAAGCCGCCAAGACCGCTGGGGGAAAGACGGAAGCGCCGTCCTCCTCGGAGAAAAGGGCCTATACGGGAAAGGACCTGCGGGACATGACCCGGGATATCACCGGGGAAGCCCTGGAATACGCCCGGGACCAGATCGAGATGGCCCGGGGGAAACTCGACCGGCACGGGGAGAAGGTCGAAAGAGCCCGGGAAAAGATGGAGCGGCACCGGGAAAAGATCCGGCGCAAGATGGACGGAAAGGGCGTCGGCAAGATCGACGGCGACGTGGTCCAGGACCACTATACGGCCAACGCCTATTCCGCCGTCACCGGGGATCTTCGGACAAAGACTACGGCGGTTCACGGAGTGTTGACCCTGGGGGGCGACCTCGAGGCCGCCGAGACCCTGAAGATCAGCGGCAAGCTGGACTGCGGCGGTGATATCGTATCCGGAGAGACCCATATCCACGGCACGGGGAACTGCGGCGGCGACCTAAAGAGCGGAGATTTGTCGGTACTGGGCCGGCTGCACTGCGACGGGGATATGAAGTGCGGCGATATCACGGTACGGGGCGCCGTGGACTGCGACGGGGACGCCGACGGCGAGGATATCAGCGTCAGCGGCCAGTTCAGGTCGGACGCGGACGTCCGGGGGAAGGACTTCCATGTATCCGGCAGGCTTCACTGCGCCGGAGATCTGAGGGGGGACGCGATCACCGGCAGCGGGGCCATCCGCTGCGGCGGCGATCTCAACGCCCAGACACTGACGGTATCGGGGAAGACCGAGGGCGGCGGCGATGTCTACGCCAAGGCCGTCAATGTCAGCGGCAAACTCAATACCGGCGGGGACATGGCCGCCTCCGACATCCGCCTCACGGGGAAGATCATATGCGGCGGCGATCTCAAGGGGGATACGGCCCATGTGAGCGGCAGGATGATCGGCGAAGGCGACATGCGCTTTACCTCGCTTACGGTGGAGGAGCCCCACGAGTGGGTGGAGTGGCTCACCGGCGGACTCATCAAGAATATCGATCAGGTCGAGTGCAAGGGTGATCTCACGGTGGACGGTGAGATCCGGGCACAGGGCAGGATCGTCGTAGACGGCAAGGCCAGCATTGAGAAAGGCAGCGTCGAGTACCTCTCGGCCCAGAGCGTGTATCTGGGCCCCGGGGTCAAGGCGAAGCGTGTGGAATACAAGGAAACACTGGATCTGGCCGAGGGCGCCGAGGTGGCGGAACCGGTGCGGGTATCCTGATCAGAAGGGGGAAAACGAATGATATCAGAAAAGAACAGACTGGATGTATGGAAGCCCGACAGGGGCCTTAGGGAATGGGCCCGGATCGAGGGGATCGTACCCGGTGAGGTCCGGTACAGGTTCCGGGAGCGCAGCGCGTGACATACGGTATATAGCGTATTTTTCTTCTTCCTAAGCCCGCCTTTTCAGGCGGGTTTTTGCATTCTTAAGAACGGTGGAATGTCCGGCAAGCCGAGACCCTTCTGGGCGGGGGACAATAAAAAGGCCGGCGCAGCCGGCCAACCGACCGGTACCGTTCTCCCCTAAAAGGACTTTTTGGTCCGCTCAAAAAGGACAGGCTCGGCAGCGGCGCAAGCGAAGCCCCTGCAGAGCCAGCCTAATAATAAGGAAATACACGGAGGTCATTTTCCACAACACCATACAGGCTCGGCAGAGACGCAACGCGTTTCATCAGATCGTATTTTAGCGGCGCCAGGTACAATAAAGAGGCCGCCCTTCACGGCGGCCCCGACAACAAGTAGTGTCACATCATTTGGTGGTCTCTATCGTTATCCCCGGTTGACCTCCCGCACCGGACGCGCCTCGATATACCCCCTGTATCCCTCCGGGGCCAACTGGAACCGGGGCCCGGCCTCGTCGTCCCAGGCGAACCCGTAGGTCTCGGGTTTATACTTCTTCATCACGTCCCATAGATCGGAGATGGCATCCTCGAAATCCTCGTCCTCGAAGGGCTCTCCCTGGAACACCATCATCTTGCAGGGGGCGAGCTCCATGACGTCAAACCCCTCGGGGACCTTGCCGGCGTAGTCCAGGGGCACCTCCACCCCCTGGGCGTATTTGGACGTGCCTTCCTGGATGAGAGTATCCGGCAGCCACATGCCGATGGGCTCGTACAGCGCCTCTTTGACGCTGGTGAGCAGTCCCCAGACATCGCAGCCCACTTCCTCGCAGTACTCGTAATAATTCGTGGCGTTTACGCCCCGCTTCAGGATGACCTTCCGGGCGGGGCGCTCCACCACCTGGACAAAGACCGTACTGGCGGTTTCTTTCTTTGGCAATTTCTTTTCTCCTTTTCGCAGAGTGAGGTAATGGCCACGGACCGGGTAGGGCATGAAGAGCTGGATCGGCTGGGGGGATTGGCTGTACCGCTTGGGGGTGACCCCGAACTGTCTGGAAAAGGCCCGGGTAAACCCCTCGTGGCTGTCGAACACGAAATCAAATGCCACGTCGATGATCCGCTGTTTCCCATCCCGCAGCGTAAGCGCCGCCTTGGTGAGGCGAAGCGCCCGCAGGTATTCGAAGGGCGTCTTGTTAAGCAATTCCTTGAAGATCCGCACGGTGTGCCACGGCGAATACCCCGCCGCCCTGGCCAGTTGGCTTAAGGATATGGGCTCGTGGATATGCTCTTCGATATAGTCCTGGACCCGCTGCACCGCGTCGATCGCTTCCCATCGCTCCGTGTCGATCACCTCCTGCCGAAAGGATACCATTCAGGGCCTGATCATTTCTTGACCTCCATTGCCGAGAAAATCCCCACATACACTATACCATCGATTTGCCGTGTATTGGCATTTCCGTCCCTGTGTCCTATAATCAATATAGATTGAGGGTGTGTACCATGAAGAAAAATTGGGCCCTGTATATACTAATGGTGATCGCGGCTGGGGTTATCCTCTACGCTGGATTGTCAGGGACGAGGATATGGTTTATCCGGACACCCCGGGCGGCGGCCATCTCCCTGGGGGTGGTGGGGATGATACTCTGCGGCAGCGGCTCCGGCCTTGAGCGAATGGTGACCAAGGCGCCGGGGCATCCCATGGCCATACTGGGGTATCTCGTCGGCGCTACCGGGCTTTTTGCCTTTCTCACTCAGGTGTTCGCCTGGCAGGTTCCCTTTGTGGGAGAGCCCAGAAACGCGCTGATCGTCCTCGCCCTGGTGATCGCGGTGAAGTTCATGATCGCCCGGTTCAGCGTGCTAATCCCCGGGCTGCGATAAACTAGTATAGAGAGAAGGCCGCCGCTGGCGGCCTTTTGCTATAGGACGAATGTGTTCTTGACCCGCTTGGATGTGAGCATATACGTGATCCATAGTAGCGCCCAGACAAGGGCGCTGTAGAGCGAGGGCAATATGCCTGATACGTCCAGACCCATCAGATACAGTCTCAGTATGAGCAACAGGCTCACCGCCAGGTTCCCGCTCAATAAACCGACAAAGAGTCTGGGGAAAAGGCGGGATTTCCTGAATAGGGATACGATGCAGACCACGACCAGGGCAAATAGGATCAGGTACATCGATAACGCGATATAGTCTATATGCATGAATGACGAGATGATCTGAAATGAGAACAAACCGATAAGGCCGAATAATCCGATAATGACCAGGATCAAAAGGCCGCCTATGCCCGAAGGCCCGCCGATGCCGGCGTCGGACCGCGGCGGCGATGCGGCCGTGAAGGTATTTCTGACCCGCCTGGAGCGCCGCCTATAGAGCAGCCATAGGAGCGTCACGGGTACGTACGCCGCCAGGAGGGAAAAAGACAGCCATTCTCCCGACATGAAAAGAACCGGCGCCCGCAGGATCAGTACGGCCGCGGTGCCGGCGCACGCATAGACCGTGAACAATACCGGGAAGGCCGCGGAATGCCGCATCATATAGATCAGACACACGATACTATAGATTACCAAAACCAGAAACACGATCGCGCTGAGATAAGACTCCTCTATATAATCATCGATGCCGGCTGTGAAAAGGGTGATGGTACTCGTGATCAGGCCGAGGACGAACAGGATCATCCATCCGCCTAACCCTGCGGGGTCCTTAGTCTGACTGCTCTTTCTCTTCGCCATGCGGGAGAGGACGAATTTTCCGCAGTTCTCGCAGTATTGGGCATTATCAGGCAGTTTCGTTTGACAAGCGGGGCAGACAGGCATACTATACCTCCTCAGTATGAGACTAGTATATCAATATACTGTCAAATTGTGTAGATAAGAATTGACGTATACAGTCAAAAAAGAGGACACGCTTTCGCGTGTCCTCTATGGTCTCTTTCTGCTACCATGCCCCGATGGAGTACTTGATCCCTCCGCTCGAGGGGGGCAGGTATAAAAAACGAGAGGGCGAAAACAGCGAGAAAAGAGTTGTGGAAAGAGTTTCGCTGTTGCTGCTGTTGGTTGTAGTGGCGCGCCCTCTCATCTTTCGCAAAATTTGGTATCCTACTTCTCTATCTCGGCCCACTTGAAGTCGTAGTCGGAGCCGGTGACATACCGGGCCACGCCTTTGACATAGGGCTTGGTGAGATAATCCCATACCGGGTGGTAGACCGGGCAGATGGGCAGGTCGGTGGCGATCTGGTTCTCCGCTTCCACGTAGGCGTCGATCCGCTCGTCCCCTTCGCCCGCTATGGCCTGCTCGATGGCTTCATCATAGGCCGCGTTGCTCCAGTAGGCGTCGTTGTTGCCGTTGCCGGTGACCCACATATCGAGGAAGGTCATGGGATCGTCGTAATCGCCGCCCCAGCCCGCGAAGGTTATCTCATAGTCCCTGGCGTCGTAGCGGTCCAGCCGCTGGGCGAATGACATCTGTTCGATCCCCAGGTGGATACCCAGGTTCTGCTCAAACTGGCCCTGCAGGTACTGGAGGTATTTGCCCCAGGTATCGCCCTCGCCGCCCATGATGGTGACTTCGGCTTCCAGGTCTTCCTGGGTCTTGCCCAGTTCGTTGAGTGCCTCATCCAGTTTGGCTTTGGCGGCTTCGGGATCAAAGGCGGGCAGCGCCACGCCGGCGTCGGCCCGGGTCTCCCCGAAGGTCTTGCCGCCCTTGCCGCTCAAGCTGGGGGGTACCAGTCCGTCAGCCACATATCCCATATTGTTCACGATGGATTCGACGAAGACCGATTTGTCCACGGCCATGGAGAACGCCTCGCGCAGTGTCTGGTTGGAGAAGTATACCCCCTCGCAGTTGAACTGCAGGTACCAGGTGGTCGCCTGGGCCAGCTTGCCGTATTCGTCGCTGTCCTTGTAGGTGTCGTAGAACTCGTCGGGGACATTGATCATGTCGAGCTCCCCGGACTCGTACATCTGCACGATGGTATTGTTTTCGGTGAGCATCACGCCGTGAATGGTCTCCAGGTTCACAGCGTCGGCATCCCAGTATTCGGGGTTTTTGGTAAGGGTCAGGGACTGTTCATGAACCCATTCGCTGACGATATAGGGCCCGGAGTAAACCATGTTGTCCGCTTCCAGGGCGTAGTCCTCACCCAAATTGGCTACGGCGGCCTTCTGGGCCGGCAGGTAGGTGGGGAATGTGGTCAGCCCCAGGAAATAGGGGGTGGGCTGTTCCAGTGTGACTTCCAGTGTCTTTTCATCCACGGCCTTGACGCCCACGTCATCCATGGTCAGATCGCCGTACTCGTCCAGGAACGCCTGGGCGGCATCCACATCTTCCTGGGTGTACCCGTTTTCACCGTCCGCGCCTTCTTCCACGATGGCTTCATACGAGGGCAGGGTATTGACAGTTTGGGCGTTCTTGATGTAATACAGCATATAGCTGTACTCCGCCGCTGTGGCCGGTTCCAGTGCCCGTTTCCACGCGTACTCGAAATCCTCCGCCGTGATGGGGGCCCCGTCGGACCAGTTGGCGTCCCGCAGGTGGAAGGTATAGGTGAGTTTATCGTCGCTCACTTCATAACTATCCGCCAAGCCGTCTCCCAGGCTCCCGTCGGGCTGGTACCGGAAAAGCCCCTCCAGTGTGGCGTTCAACAGCCAGAAGGATATCTGGTCTGTGGTGGTCTGGGGGTCCATATCCGGCGGCTCCTGCTGCCAGTTGACATTCAATACCTGTTCCTTGCCGCTGGTGCTGCATCCGGCTAAAACCGATGCGAAGAGGGCGAGGACCAGGACTGCCACCATAATGCGCTTTAACATTCTCTCTCCTCCTTTAATAATAAAGACATGCTTTAATTAAACTAAATGAAACTTTTAGTTTAATATAGTTCATTATATTTGGTGGACATAGGTAATGTCAAGAAAATGATGAACTTTTCGATTTGATTTCTTTCATTTATTACAGTATAATCATCTTACCGGAATATAGTAAGGGTATGGAAGGGGAGTCCTCGATGCACAGTTTTTTAGAGCCGGAACTGGCAGCCCAGAGTGTGATACAGGTCAAACAGGCGGTGGATTATCTGGCGCTTCTGGACGGCACCCGGGTACGGAACCTATTGTTTATGGGGATGAGCGTGCTGTCCGGCTATGATCTCAGGCGGCAGAAGAAGCGGCAGGATATCATGCGGGCGTCCAAGGAGCTATTTATCAAACACGGGATAGACCGGGTGACGGTGGATGAGATCGCCAATACCGCCCGGGTATCCAAGGTCACCATATACAATCACTTCGGCAGCAGGGAGAGTCTGATCCAGGAACTGATCCTCGATATCCTGCAGGATGAAAACGAACACCTGCAGTTCATCGCCGAATCGGATATGAGCCCCGGGGACAAGATCGAAGCGGTGATGATGATGAAGATCGAAGGCCACGAGACCGGAAACCGCGCGTTGATACTGGACGCGGCGGACCGGGACCCGGAGCTGAAACTGAAGATGGAAAAGGCGGTCCAGGAGGGCAAGAAGTGGCTGGAGGAAATCTATGGGGAGGCCCAGTCCGAAGGAAAGGCTGAGACAAAGGTCAAGGACGACACCTTCTACGCCTATCTGGAGATGATGGCGGCGTTCGCCTGCTCGGCGGGGCTTACCCGGGACGGACAGCCCACGGAGGAGCTGCGGGCCCTATTCTGGAACGGTATCCGCGGCGGCGCGGCCGCGCCGGCGGCCCAGGCGGGCGGAGGCGGTCTCACGGCCGCGGGAGGCGAGCGGCTCAAACTGCTTCGATAAGGATACGATGCGCGATGAGATGGCCGATACGGCCATCTCTTTTTTTATCCCGCATAGAAATTCCACGGGGCACATACATATCCATACATTGGGGGGAGGTGTCCGGGGTTTGTCGCGAGGGTGGATGCTGCGGATCGGGCGGATTGCCGCGGTGACCAACGGCTGGGTCGCCATGGTCACCGCCATGGGGTTTCACCGGCATCAGATCCTGGGGGACGCCCTGGGTATCGGGGCTCTGGCGGGGCAGTATATGTTCTTTACCCAGCAGGCCAATCTGCTGGCCATCCTCTGGTGGACCTGGGCGGCGCTGCGGGGCATGCGGGGCGCGGGAAGCGGGGCCGGCCGCGTCATCCGGGGAGCCGTCACCCTGTACATACTGCTGACGGGGATCGTCTACGCCCTGATCCTCTGGCGGGTCTACGCCCCCGGCGGGTCCCAGGCCTATGTCAACCTCACCCACCATGTGATCACCCCTATCCTCTTTACCCTCGACTGGACGCTGACCGAAGAGAGAGACAGTTATCGGTGGCGGTGGATCGCCGCCTGGCTGCTCTATCCACTGGCGTATCTGTCCTGGATCATGGGGCTGGGGGGGCGTACCCGGTTTTATGTGTACCCTTTCCTGGATATGGGATCCCTGGGCCCCGGAAGGGTGGCGCTGAACTGCGCGGGGATGATCGTATTCATGACGATACTGGGCGCGGTGATCATCTATATAAATAGGAAAGCGGGGAGGGGAAAACCAGGCATGTGGTGCCGCATGACAAAGGGCGGTAAATTATAACAAAGCTTTTAGTCCGCCTCTCTTGCTATGGGCACTGAACTGTGATATTTTGGACATGTATTCAAGTATTGGAGGCTGTCTAATGAAAAAGATATTGGTCTTTTTGATAGTCGTCCTGCTGGTGTCTGCCATCTCCGGGTGCGGTCCGGGGCATACGGACACGGCGGAGCAGGACGGGACACAGCCTGCCGGGGATATCATCGAACCCGAACAGATCGTGACCCTGGAGGAGGCCTCCGGGATCATGGGTGTGGATCTGGTGATGGGCGTGAAGACCGACAGTGAGGTGATCGGGCAGAAATTGTGCGAATATGAGACGGCTGATCCGGAAGAATTCACCTCGTTTCAGGTGTCGGTGAACCAGCTTTCGTTCCTGCCCCCGGAACAGGTCGAAAACGGTATTTCCCCCGAGGACATCTACCTGTTCACCAAGGATAATTTCGCCGAGACGCTGGCGCCTATGACAGGCATCGGAGACGACGCGTTCATCGACACCCCGGGGCTGCATATGCTGTACCGGGGGTATTATGTGGTGATCGCGCTGGGGAACAGCGACGATCCCGCCAATATCGAGCGGCTGAAAGCGGCCGGGCAAAAGGCGGTCGCCAATCTGGACGCCCTGTTGAATTAGGTATAGGAATAGCGCCGGCGTCCCTTAAGCGGGGCGTTTTTTTGTAAACGGCGCTGTGAAAGCCGAGGCCGGGCCCCAGGGGAGACCTCATCCCGGCTCTGCCTTCTCCCCAAGGGAAGGCTTAAAATGAATAAGAAGACCCTATTTGGGCTTGATCGGTAACATCGGTTACCGATTTTTATCTGTTTTCGCGGTATGCTTGCCTCAGAAAGAGACAGGAGGTACACGGATATGAAACGAAAAATCGTAGAGATAAACGAGGAGAAGTGCAACGGCTGCGGGCTCTGCGCCCAGGCCTGCCACGAGGGGGCCATCCAGATGGTCGACGGAAAGGCGAAGCTCATCTCCGACGAATACTGCGACGGGCTGGGGGACTGCCTGCCCGCCTGCCCCACCGACGCCATCACCATCATCGAACGGGAGGCGGCAGACTACGACGAAGCCAAGGTCAAGGCCCGAATGGCGGCGAAGAAGGCCCCGGCGGCCTGCCAATGCCCCGGCAGCGCCGAACGAACGCTGAAAGGCCGTAAACAGGAGCCCGAGGCAGAGAAACCGGTCATAAACGAGTCGCCCAGAAGGGCGGAGCTTGGCAACTGGCCGGTGCAGCTGCACCTATTGAACCCGGACGCGTCCTACCTGGACGGCGCGGACCTATTGGTCGCCGCCGACTGCGCGGCCTACGCCCACGGGGATTTCCATAGGGAATTCATCAACGGACGGGTCACCATGATCGGCTGCCCCAAGCTCGATGATATCGCCGCTTACCAGGAGAAGATCACCGCGATCCTATCAAGGCACGATGTCAACAGCATCACCGTGGCGCGGATGGAGGTGCCCTGCTGCGGGGGGATCGTCAGCGCGGTGCGCAAGGCCATGCTGGATAGCGGAACGATCGTGCCCTACCGGGAAGTCGTTATCGGACTGGATGGGACGGTACGCGGGTAATATAATGTAGAATGATATCGAAAACGGACCTAATCAGGTCCGTTTTTCCATGTTATATGTCCAGTGATTTCTTGAGGGCAAAGGGGAACGGGGGACAGCCCCTAACGCAGCGGCCCGCACCCGATCTGGCCGCGCAGTTCCCAAACGTCACGGCATCCGGGGGGACCGACTCCCACCCGGCTCCCATGTAGAGATCGACAAGAGAATCCGTATCCGATTCCAGAAAAGAACAGGACAGGATCAACGTGTTCATGCAGGCGGAGCACGCGCCCCGGGCGTGGACATGGATATGGGGCGGTATGGCGTTTATGAGATCGACCTTGTGAAACGGATGGGCCGCGGACTCGACAGTCTCTCCCACCGTATCAAACGCGTCCAGGTCGACGCCCTGCCTCTCGGCATATAGAGCCAGATGCTTGATCTCATGGGGATCGCAGCCCATGATCCGGGCCCCCGCGCTGTCTATATGGGCGGGGCTATCCCCCGCGAGCAGCAGATCCAGGCGCAGGAGATCTCCTCCCTTGGGGCCCATCCGCTCCATGCAGGTGGTGGCGTCGATAATAGAAAGCGCCGGGCGGATGGTGCGGTTTAGATCGGCGATGGCCTCGTTGAGGCCGATATCGTGGAATCGGGGCTTTTCGTCCCCCACCAGCAGTCCTTTTAGATTCTTCATGGCCAGGGAGACTCCGGTGGCGTAATGGACCTTCATCACAGGTAGATCGATGATGACATCGGCCTCCAGGGCCTCCCGGGCGATCATCAGTGTATCGGTGATCAGGGGATCCCTTACCGGCACGGCCACGGCCTGGGACCGATTGAAGTTGTACAAGACAATCCCGTGGCGCTCTGCCAGATCAGCATAGCCGCTTTTGCCAAATAGCGCGTCCGTCATCCGGGCGGTGCCGAAGGTGGCCTCTCCCATGGCGATATGGGTGACGCCGTGTTCTTTCAATAGCGTGATCAGCGCGTCGGTGAGATGTATATTGGTGACCAGGTCGGTATCGTTGAGATTGGGCTTCAGAAGAACCCGGTCATTGGTTCCCACGAAGGTTTTAAGCCCGCCAAGGGGCTTTAGCAGAGCGCGGAGGCTCGCAATCATATCGCCATTAATTTTTAAGATACTGACCGTGTCCATGACGCCATCCCTCTTTAAGTATTTCTCCATTTATACCACAGGAAGGTCGATATGTCTATATTCTGACTGAATGTATTCTTGGGAGGGACGCTGCATGAGACACTGTATCGGTTTCGTTATGCCAAATGTTGTCTTTGTGCCGGTATATCAATCGCTGATAAACTATTGGTGTAATACTGATATAAGGATGGCTGCTAGTGAATCGATTTCTCGCCGGATTGATCAAGGTCGCGTTGACTGTTTTATTTTACGTGATGTATTGGGAACTGCTCGCCGTTGTGTTTGACGCCTGGTTCCCTATCAATCCAACGACTAAAATCCTGTCAATGATCATGATGGTATTGCTCGTACCCCTTTCCGTCGTCACCACCCATCTGACCGGCAAAGCGTTTAAATAACACACACTATCTCCCTTATACTAGGAAACACTGGATATAGTTTTTATATTTGGTATACTACAGGGGAGGTGATCCATATGAGCCGAATACCTGCCGAACTGATCGCGCCCTGCGGGATGAACTGCGCACTGTGTATCGGGTATATCCGCGAGAAAAACCCCTGTGCCGGCTGCCGGTCGGACGACCCCAACAAGCCCCGGTACTGTGCCGAGTGCAAGGTCGTGAACTGCGAGATCCGCACCGGCCCTTTCTGCGAATGCGAAAAACCCTGCCGGCGACTGAAAGACCTCGATAAACGCTACAGTACCAAATACCATATGAGCATGCTGGAAAATCTGAAAAATATCCACGAATGGGGCGTCGAGGAGTTCGCCAGGCGGGAAGAGGAACGCTGGGTCTGCCCCCAGTGCGGTGAGATACTGTCGGTCCACCGGAAGGCGTGTGTGCATTGCGGGGAAGTGTGGGCGGAAGAAGAGGGGATCGGGTAGTTGCGAAGTAAATTCTGTAAAAGATCTACATGGGTCCGATCCCCATGGGCATCCCCGGTTTCTCCTGCACGCGGATGGGTTCCGCGCGCTTCTTTGCCGGGGGGGCTGATTGGCGCGCCGCTCCGATCTGTGTCAGATACTGCTCCAGGGGCTTAAGCCTCTCATATAACACCACGATCAGATCCCCTGTTTCCGCCCGGTCGATGGCGGTCTTCATGGCGTCCAGCTCGTTCTCGATGACGGTGGCGCTCTCGGGGGGGTATTGGGCGTCGATGACGGAATGATACAGCAGTCCGGCCACTTCGCCCCGTTCCCGTCCACGCAGGTCTTTGTCTTCCTTGATGTAAAGCCGGTCGAAGGCGCCGGCGCAGAGCCGACCCACCGCGGTGATGGCGCTGTCCATCCGGTCCCCCGGCATGCCGATCACGCCTGTGAGACGGCGGTGGGGAAATTTCCGGCAGGCCCGTATCACCTGGGCGTAACCCGCTTCATTGTGGCCGTAGTCCAGCAGGATGTGAAAATCGTCCTTTCGGTACAGGGTGAACCGTCCGGTATTGTCGGTGAAGTCCCTAAGCCCCTCGGCGATGGTCTTTCTCTGTATCCCCAATCCATGGAGCGCCGCCGCGGCGGCGAGGCAGTTCTCGATATTGCACTCGATCCGCCCTTCCCAGGTGATGGGGATATCCGCGATGGGGACCACGTCCATATCCCGGTCGCCGTCGCTGATATGGATGACGCCGCCTTTATCGTAGACGAATGCGCACTCCGGGGAACGGTACCGGCGAATCGCCTGGGGGTCTTTGGCGAACAGCACGGCCTTGACCCAGACTGATTCGAGGATGGTGGGGGTCATGGGGTCTTCGGCGTTTAGGACGGCGCAGCCCGTCTTTTTCACCGCCTCCACCACCAGGGACTTGACATAGGCCAAATCCGACAGCGTCTCCACCCCGTCCACGCCCAGGTGGTCCTCGGTGATATTGGTGATCACCCCCACGTCGGCCAGGTCATACCCGAGTCCCTCACGGATGATCCCGCCCCGGGCGGTCTCTAAAACCGCCGCGTCGATCTTTTTATTGGAGAGCAGGGAACGGGCGCTCCGGGGGCCCGAGTGATCTCCCCGGCATATGCAGGTGTCCCCCACATAGGTGCCGCTGGTGTTGGTCATCCCCACGGTCAGGCCCGTCTTGGAGAGGACATGGTGGATAAGGCGGGTAACGGTGGTCTTTCCGTTGGTGCCCGTCACCGATACCAGGGGGAAATGGACTGACTCCGGGGTGGAAAAGAGCATATCCACGATGTTCCTGGATACGTCCCGGGGCCTGCCCTCGCTGGGCCGCAGGTGCATGCGGATGCCGGGGGCGGTATTGACCTCCACCAGCGCTCCGCCGGTATCCAATATGGACTTCGAGATATCCTCCGTGACAAAATCGATCCCCGCGATATCGATCCCCAGGGCGTTGGCGGCGCGGACGGCGATGGAGGCGTTGTCCGGGTGAATATCGTCGGTGCAATCCACGGCGGTACCCCCGGTGCTCAGATTGCCGTTGCCCCGGAGGTTCACCACCTGTCCCTTATCGGGGATGGTATCGACGGTCATTTTGTTTTTCTTGAGAAACGCCGCGGATGTGTCGTCCAGGCGGATCCTGGTGAGATACTTCTCATGGTGCTCCCCCCGGTCGGGGTCCCGGTTGACGAGTTCCACGAGTTCCGCCACGGTATGGACCCCGTCTCCGGTGACGCCGGCGGGAAGCCGGTGGGCCACCGCCCGGACGGCGCCCCCCACCACCAGCACCCGGAAATCCTGGCCCTTTATGTATTTCTCCACGATGATGCCGGTGCTGCGCCTGGCCGCCTCCCGAAAGGCGGTCCGGACCTGCCGGTTGCTGGTGAGATTCAGGTGGACGCCCTTTCCCTGATTGCCGTCAAAGGGCTTGATCACCACGGGGTAGCCGATATGATTGGCGGCCATCACCGCGGAGATCTCGGAGTAGACCACCTTTCCGTAGGGGACGGGGATCTCATGCTCGCTCAGTATGTACTTGGTGAGGTCCTTGTTGCAGGAGATATCGGCGCTGATGCAGGAGGTGGCGTCGGTCAGCGTGGCCTCTATGAGGCGGCTGTGACGACCGTAGCCCAGCCGCACCAGGCTCTTGGTGCCGATCCGGGTGATGGGGATGCCCCGGCTCTTGGCTTCGTTGACGATGGCGGAGGTGCTGGGCCCGAGCTCCGCCTCCAGCGAGACCTTCTGGAGATACTCCATGATCTCACCAGTATCGACCTCCTCTCCCGAGAGGAAGCAGTTCAGGATAAACACGGCTGCCTTGCCGCACTCGAGCCCGCAGACTTCGTTCTCAAAATCGCAGACCAGGTAGTAGAGCGAAGGCTCCCGGATGGTCCTGGTCTTTCCGTACCGCACGGTATATCCGAGCATGGACTGCATCTCCAGCACCACATGCTCAAGGACATGGGCCATGTAGGTACCCTCGGAAAGGCGCTCCAGAAAGCCCCCCTCGTACCCCAGTCCGCAGGTGTTTTTCGTAAGCCCCGGGAATGCCGCGATCAGCTTGCCGTTGAAATCCGGTATGTCCTTGGTGGGGATATCGCCGTAGCGCCCGATATCCACCACCATCCGAAGGATCGGCCTGTGGCTGTATATATTTCTGCCGGTGAATATGGTGAAATCAAGTATCTGTATCTGGTCCGTTTCCATCACGCAGAACCTTTCGTTTTGTGAGATCGTATCCGTATCCCTGGGGCAGTACGTGGAGCGTGACCCCCATGATGGCTAGTATCTCATTCTGGTTGAGTTCGGATACATTGGAGCTTTCTATGGTCTTGCCGTCCATGATGGTCACGGCGTTGGAGCCGATCACCGAAAAACGCATGTCGGGATAGACCTTGATGGCGGTGTCCTCGTCGATGCCGATACCCAGGCTGTCGGGGTTTTCCGCCACGCCGCAGAGCAGGCGGCCGAAGCGGCCCCGCTGGTCAAAATGCTGGTCGATGATGACGCCGGACAAAAGTCCCAGTCCCGGCGCCATCTTCAGCGTACACTTGCGGGCGGGCTCGTTGTCGTTGCCGGTGACGATCATGGTGGCGCTCATCACAGAGGCTCCGGCGCTGGTGCCCATGATGATGCCCCCGGTCTGGTACAGTTCCTTCAGTTCCCCGTAGGCCCGGGTCCCGCCCAGTATGCTGGTGATCCGAAGCTGGTCTCCCCCCGTCATGAACACGCACCGGGAAGCCCGCAGCGCGCGGCAGTTATCATCACGGCCCGCGTCCTCCCGGCTGGCGATATGGAGCGCCCGCACATTTGGCACCCCCAGCCGGTGAAACACATCCTGGTACCGCTGTCCCGTCTCCTCCGGTTTTTCGGTGGCGGTGGTGAGAATGGTCAGTCTATCCTCCCCGGAGAGCATCTCGGGGGCCTGCTTCAGTATGACGCTGCTGCCGTCCTTGTCTTCCGCCCCGCCGATGATGACGAGCATTCCTTTGGTTTCCTGCATCCGGTTCTCCTCATGTAAGTACTATTCCCTTGGCGATCAGCATCCGCGGGTTGAAATTTCTGTCAGTCACGAGTATGTCCGCGTCACTTCCCTCCATAATCGCGCCTTTTTGGGGGTATAGATGCAATGCCTTCGCGACGTTTTCCGAAAAAAGGGGCCACACCGTTTCCGGCTTCAGTTTTTCAAAGACGATACTGTCCCGGAGATCGTCGTACAATACCTGTATCCTCCCGGGAATGCCGCCGGGAGCGCTGCCGTTGCTGTCGGAACTGACGGTCACCCGGGTAAGATCGATCCCCGCGTCGATCATCCGCGCGATTGCCCGGGGGACGGGGATGCCCGCTTTTTCTCCCGCCGTGAGATCGACGCGGCCTCCCGCCCGGCAGTAGTCCATGGCCTCGCTAAAGAGCATGGGGTTTCGGTTGACATGGGTGGGGATGAACATATGTATCGGCAAATCGGACCGCTCCATCATCTCGAAAAGAAGGGAGAGCCCGCCCCGGCCGTCCCCCACGTGAATATGGAGGACCCCCGCCTTTCCCCCCAGCATGCCCCCCAGGTGGACGTCGCAAGCGAGCCTGATCATATCCGTCAGTGTAGGGTGGGATGAGCGATGGTCGGATATGGCGATCTCTCCGGCGCCGATCACCTTGTCGATCAGCACCAGGTCTTTCGTCATACTGCCGGTAAATGTCACCGGGGGCATGGCGTAGCTCCCGGCGTAGACGTAGGTGCTTATTCCCTGTTCTTCCAATGCTTTGGCCTTGGCGTAGAGGCCCATGAGGCTCCGGGCGCACCCGTCCGCCCCCAAAAGCCCCACCAGGGTGGTCACCCCCGCGGCGCGTATCTCTCCCATGGTGATCTCGGGGAGGCGGCTTGCAAACCCTTCTTCGCCGCCGCCTCCTGTAATATGGACATGCTGGTCGATGAGCCCCGGGAAGGCGCAGAGCCCCGTCCCGTCTATGACGGATTCATATAATTCATATTCCGGCACCCGCTTTGGAGGCAGTACGCGGTAGATCATGCTGCCGGCGATGACGATATCGCGGCGGCCCAGGCAGGCCGGGCTGAAGCACTCAATATTTCTCAGCAGGATCAGCATCGCACGTCCCCGGATAGGTATTGGTAAAAATAGTATGGCGGGAGATGGCAATCATTATGCGGGAGAGGTATAAAAAACCGGCGGCCTTCAGGCCGCCGGGGGATAAGCGTTTGGTATTATTCCATATAGTGCCCGAGGCTGATCTCGATCCGGGTGACTTTTCCGTAGGCTGTGGTCATCCGCAAAGTGTAAAACCACATCATTTTGTACCGTTCCTCAATCTGGGCCTGGGTGTATCCGGCGTAGGGGTTCTGCTCCACCGGGATCGAAAACTGCAGGACCCATTCGCCTTTTTCCTCTCCCGCGAAGATAACACCAGAGGGCGGCACCGCTTCCGGGCTCTCGCTGCCCGCGTTGCCGCGGTAAAAAATCGCGCGGTTGTCGGTTACTGTCTCGATCCGGTCCACATAGGCGAGGATGGTGTCACGAACGCTGTCTCCGATGCCGATGCCCCGGGGCGTCGTCTGATCGCCCCCTGTGATGGTGTATTTCTGTAGCACATAGTCGTTGTCCGTCAATAAGAAATCGACCCGGCAGTCCGGGTACCGGTAGCTCTGCATCACCCCCAACGCGTGAAAGGGGTTGTTGGTGATACGCTGCGGCTCACCCAGCGCCCGGAGTACGTCTTCCTGGGTGGATGTGACGGTCACGGGGCCCAGGGCCAGATCCTGAAGGGTCAGCACGTCGATATCGTGGTACAGGCGTATGTCCGATATATAGGGTACGGGATGGGCCAGCCCCTGCACGGGCGTCGCTTGATCGGAGGGCGATGGAGCCGGAGCCGTAGGCTCGGGGGTCGAAATGGGGGTGGGAGACGGTGAATCGAAGGGAGTCGCCACAGGGGTGTTCGACACGGTCTGCGAGCAGGCGGTCAAAAATAAAAGAAACACGATGACGATCATGCGTGTGCGTTTCATGGCGCGCCCCCCCTTACCAAGAAAATACATGACAAATAATGCTATGGTCGGCGTGTATAGTATACACCAAAGATTTTGAATTGTACAAAATTTGAATTGGCATTGACAAACGGGAGAAGAATAGCGTATGATAATACTGACTGATGGGTCAGTCAGTATTATGGAAAGGGTGATAAGTAATCATGCCGGTAATACAAACCAACGCGCTGACCAAATCCTACGGCAAGGCCCGGGGGATCGTGGACGTCACCCTCGCTGTGGAGGCCGGGGAGGTCTACGGGTTCATCGGCCCCAACGGCGCGGGAAAATCCACGACCATCCGCACCCTGCTGGGATTCTTAAGGCCCAGTGATGGCAACGCCAGCATCTTTGGGATGGATGTCACCGCCTGTGGGGCGAAGATCAAAAAGCGGGTGGGGTATGTCCCCGCCGAGGTCAACTACTATGACGATATGAAGGTGGAGAACCTGCTCACGTACTCCCAGCGGTTTTACGGCAAGCCGGACCGCGGGCGGCTGGATACGCTCTGCGAACTATTTGACCTGGATGTGACCCGCCGGATCGACGATCTCAGTACCGGCAATAAAAAGAAAGTCGCCATCGTCCAGGCGTTTCTGCACAGACCCGAATTATTGATCCTGGATGAGCCCACCAGCGGCCTGGACCCCCTGATCCAGAACCAGCTATTCGAGCTGCTCTCAGCGGAAAAGAAGCGGGGGATCACGATATTCTTCTCCTCCCACATACTCTCGGAGGTCCAGCGGATGTGCGATAGGGTCGCCATCATCAAGGAAGGGCGCATCCTGCGGGTCGAGGAGATCGCCGATATCCGCGGCCGGACCCACAAGCATGTCCGGGCGGTGTCCAATACGCCGGACGCCTGGAAGGGCTTCACACTGCCTGGGGCTTCGGAGATCGAGGTGAAGGGCGCTGAGATCGCGTTCTGGTACTCGGGAGCCATGGGGGCGCTGATGGAGGCGCTCTCCGAGCGGCCCATCGACAATATCTGGATCGAGGACCCCTCTCTGGAGGAGATCTTCATGCACGACTATAGGAAGGAGGGCTAGATCATGAATCTGTATCTCAGGGAATTGAACGCGGGCAAGAAATCCATGCTGATCTGGACGGCCTGCATCGCGGGGATGCTGTTTCTGTCCATGGCCATGTTTCCGTCCTTCTCCGGGGGGCAGACCGGGCTGGATGTGAACGCGCTGATGCAGCAGTTTCCGGAGGATATGCTGAAGGCCTTCAATATCCAGGCATTGAACTTCGCCGACCCCATGGATTATTATACCTATGTGTACCAGTACGCCGTGCTGGCGGCGGGTATCTGGGGGATGCTGTTGGGCGCCTCCATCCTGGCCAAGGAAGAGGGCGAAAAGACCATAGAATTCCTCTACGCCAAGCCCGTCACCCGGGGGTATATCTTCGGATGGAAACTGGGGGCGGTATTGACCCAGGTCCTCGTTTTCTACGGCGTTTTGCTGGGCGGGTCCATGCTGGGATTCGCGGCTTTCGCCGAGGGCCGCTACGATACGGGAGCATTGGCGCTGCTCTGTCTGGCGGTCGTGCTGGTCCAGACGGTCTTCGCCTCTTTGGGGTTTTTATTGGGGAGCCTGGTGGTCAAGACCAGAAAGATACTGCCCCTGTCACTGGGAGTGAGCCTGGGGCTGTATATGGTCTCGGTGATATCCAGCATCAAGGACGATATCGAAGCGCTAAGATACCTGACACCGTTTCAGTACTTTCCGGGGATCCGCGTGATCCGGGAGGGGCAGTTGGAGTGGCGTTATGTGATACTGTCCCTGGGGATCATCCTCGTAAGCCTCACCGCCGCCTGGCTGGTCTACCGGCGCAAGAATATACTGACATAGGATGTGATACCAGATGACTATTTCGGGAAACTTCGAGGAGCTGCCGGCGGAGCGCCGGCAGCAGATCCTCTCCGCCTGTATCGAGGAATTCGCCGCCCATGGCTATAGGGGGGCCTCCACCGAGCGGATGGCCGAGGCCGCCGGGATCAGCAAGGGACTGCTCTTTTACCACTTCAAGAACAAGAAGAATCTCTACTTGTATATCGTGGATCACGCGGCCCGCATCATGAGTGATAAACTCTCCGAAAAGCTCACGGACGTCGAGGGGGATTTCTTTGACCGGCTGATCCAGACGGGATTTATGAAGCTGCGGCTGGGGTGGGAGGAGCCCGAACTATACCGGATACTGCTCGACTCTTACATCCATACGCCGCCGGATGTCCGGGAGGAGATCAAGACGCGGTACGGGGCCATCCTGGGGGACGCCCGCCGTTCTTATTATAAGGACCTGGACCCCGCGCTGCTCAAGGAAGGGGTGGACCCCAAGATGGCGGTGGAGGCCCTGATGCTGCTGATAGAGGGGCTGTATCAACGCAAACTCCCCCTGTTCCAGCAGATGAACCCGGAGGAGGTCCTAAAAGAGATCGAACGCATGCAGGATGAGGCCTGCGAGTACATCCGCCTTTTCAAGACGGGAATATGCAAATAACCGGGACAGTCACGCCCATAGCCGATCATGATCTAAAAGGGGACGCTTCAGGAAGCGTCCCCTGACTTCTCAATCGGTACGTTTCGCTCAGATCCCCCTGATGCCACGTAAATATTCTTCCCGTTCCGCATCATCCCGAAAGAGCCCGAAATACTCGAATATCTCCACGGCGAAGTCCACGAAGGCGTCACCGTAGGCGGTGATGATATGATCGTCCCGCACCACCCGCTGGGGCCGGAATGTTTCCCGGGGGAAAGGGTCGGCGCCGCCGAAGCGTTCCTCGTCCTCTTTGGTCCAGGTCCGCAGTGAGGTGGTGTAGGAGCGATCCGTAAGCACCCCTGCCCGTGCCAGGTACTGGGGTCCCGCGCAGATCGCGGCCAGCAGCTTTTTCGCCTTATCCAGGCGCCTGATTAATTCTATCAACTCTTCCCGCAGATCGCACTGAAATCCTCCGGGGATAATTAGTCCGGCCACATCCTCCAGATTCAGGGCTTCCTCGACAGTGGTGTCCGCACGGTACGTGATCTCGGCTGCGCTGTTGATGGTATCGGTGTAGGCGATGGGGACGATCTTCGCCGCCTTTTCCGTATTGAGGACGTGAGCCGCCAGGGTGATCTCGAACCCGGCCATCCCGTCATATAGAAACAATAATACTTTTCCCATGGATATTCCCTCCCCTATTGCTGATTTGATTATATCGCGGGGGAGGGGCCCTGGCAATTTTTTCAGCGCGGGTATTGACAGGGGTGAGTAAATTGTGTATATTCAATATGCACAATGTTGCGAAAGGAGATCGTTATGAGCTTACTGACTGTGGAAGGTCTGCATAAACACTACCCGGCATTCCACCTGGACGACGTGTCGTTTACGCTGGAGCCGGGATATATCATAGGATTTATCGGGGCCAACGGCGCGGGGAAGACCACGACCCTGAAATGCATACTGAATCTGGTGCAGAAGGACGCGGGGAAAGTCGCTGTCCTGGGCCGGGACTTTACCCAGAACGAGATGAGCCTGAAACAGGAGATCGGGTATATGTTCGGGGGCGTGGATTATTACGCCAAGACCCGGATCAGCAAGATCACCGACGTGGCCCGCCGGTTTTACGCCAACTGGGACGATGAACTCTACCGGGGCTTTATGAAGCGGTTTAGCCTGGATGAGGACAAAAAGGTCGCGGAATTATCCAGCGGGATGCGCATCAAGTATTCCCTCACCCTGGCGCTGTCGCACCGCGCCAGGCTGCTGCTGCTGGATGAGCCCACCAGCGGCCTCGACCCGGTGGCCCGGGACGATCTATTAGAGCTCTTTCAGGAATTGATCGAGGACGGGGAGCGCAGCATCCTATTTTCCACCCATATCACCAGCGATCTCGAAAAGTGCGCCGACTACATCACCTATATCCAGAACGGCCGCATCATCGAGAGCCGGACCAAGGACGATCTGATCGCCGCCTACCGCCTGGTGAAGGGGACCCAGGACCAGTTGCCGGGAGTGGCGGGCCGCCTGATCGCCCAGAAGACCCACGCGTTTGGATTCACGGGGCTTATGAAGACGGAGAATCTCACAAAGGACAGCGGGCTCACCGTGGAGGCTCCGACGCTGGAGGAGATCATGATCTACCACGCCAAAAAGGAGGCCGACTATGAAAAACCTGCTGTATAAAGAGTTTCACCTCGCGATCCACCCGCTCTTTTACCTGATACTGCTGTTCGGCGCGCTGCTGCTCATCCCCCAGTGGATCTTTTTCCTGGCGATGATGTATTTCTTTTTTATCCTCGTGCCCAATGTCTTCACCATGGGAAAGGCGCAGAACGACATCATGTTTTCGGTGCTGCTGCCGGTACCCAAGCGGGACGTGGTGAAGGCCCGCGTGATGTCGATCGTGCTTCTCGAGGTACTGCAGATTGTAGTCGCGGCCATTTTCGGGGTGATCCACATGCGGGTCTATTCCGTCAAGAACTTCCTGATGGACCCGAATTTCGCGTTCTTTGGATTTACGTTTATGATGTACGCCCTGTTCAATATCGTGTTCTTTCCGATGTTTTACAAGACCGCGGACAAGGTCGGCATCCCGACGATCGTCGCCAACATCGTCGCCATATTGTTCGCCAGCGCGGTCGAGTTCGGCGTGCTGCTTGTGCCGGCGCTCAAGGAACTGGACGGTATGTGGAATGTCGGCGCCCAGCTGTGGATCCTGGCGGGGGGTATCGTGCTTTTTGTCCTCGCCAATATCGCGGCGTACAGGATCTCCGCCAGACGGTTTGAGCGCGTCGACCTATGATGGATCTGGTCATCTCCGGCGCCTCCGATAAGCCCATCTACCAGCAGATATTCGACCAGGTGAGCGGGCAGATCGTGCGGGGCGAGCTGGCGCCGGGGACCATGCTGCCCCCCATCCGCACCGTGGCCAAGGAGCTTCGCATCAGCGTCATCACCATCAAGAAGGCCTGGGAGGAGCTAGAACGCCTGGGGTTTATCTATACCATGGTGGGGCGGGGCTGCTTCGTGGCGGACCTCTCCGCCGGGGATATCAAGGGGAAGCGGAGCGCCCTGCTGGAAGAAAAGATGGAGAAGGATATCGAGTACTACCGGTCGCTGGGGCTTACGCTGGATGAGATCATCGAGGCGGTGAGGAAGTACTATTGAGAATAGGGACCTTATGTTAGTTTGATGAAATGGGGCCGTCCGAATGGGCGGTTCTCTTTTTAGTGAGAATTCGTGAGGGTTTGCTTGTGAAATTATCAAAGAGGGTGTACAAGTTCTTGGCCGTGTAGGCTTTTTGAAGGGGTAGTTTCTTGACCCCTCTCCCTCTTCCATGCTATAATCTCCTTCCTTTTCCAAAGAAGGAGGCGTACCATGGACCGTATCCTCATCCTCGGTTCCCCCGGCGCGGGCAAATCAACCCTGGCGCGGCAGTTAAGCGAGATATTGGATATACCCGTCATCCACCTTGATCGGGAGTTTTGGCAGCCGGGCTGGATACAGACGCCGGACAATGAGTGGGAACAGCGCGTGGCGGCGCTCATCCAGCGGGACCGCTGGATCATGGACGGCAATTACGGCAGCACGCTAAAGATGCGGCTTAGGCGAGCGGACGTGGTGATCGTCATGGACTACCCCCGGCGGCTGTGCCTCTGGCGTATCGTGAAGCGGGTATGGCGCCACAGGGGGCGGACCCGTCCCGACATGGCGCCGGAGTGCGCCGAACGCTGGGACTGGGAGTTTATCCTGTTTGTATGGCGGTTCCGGAAGCGGGGGCGTATCCGCAATTACCGGATGATAGAGGAAATGGGGATGACGGGGAAGACGGTAGTGCTGAAGAACCAACGGGACATGAATGCCTTTCTAATGCTGATAAAAAAAGATAATGAATCGATATAAGCACTGTTGATACAGTACTATATTTGTACATGTCTAAATAATTGCGTAAAAACCACATAATACTGTATAATATTAGTGTATTTTTCTTATTAGCCTTTGGAGGTCTCCCATGCTTAGAAAGACGTTTTTTTTAGTAATAGTATTTCTGCTTGCGTGCGCAATGACAAGCTGTGCCAAATTCGTGGAAGAAGCCAAAGAAATGGATCCATATATGAAGTTATTTCTAGAAGCAATAGACACAGGCACTTATGATGAATTTCTCGAGCTATGTTCTAATGAATACAGCAATGATGAACTCATCGGCGCGATGGATCAGATATCATCTTATATAAGGGGAGATATCTCCGGATACAAGATGGAGAACTATAATTTCAACTCCAGGACCTATGATGGATATACGTATAATATCCGAACGGCCCAGTATTGGGTAGATACCGATGCGGACCGTTATTTAGTTACACTGGGATTAAAAGAGGAAAACGGACTACTGCCGGTAATCTATACATTTACTGTTTCCAGCAGCGCGGACATTGCCAATCAACGCTGGCTTATAAAATGGAACGATTTGAACGCGCTGCAAGTTGGACCTCTTATTTGGTCAGTTGTCAGTGTGGGACTGATTATAGTAAGTGTCATCCTGTGTGCCAAGGCGAATATTCGGCACAAGGCGCTATGGATCGCGATATCATTGCTAGGGACAGTTGGATTTACATTGACCCGTACCCCTAATGGTTTCCATTTGCAGTTCAATCTGATCCTATCGCTGCCTCTATCGTATTGCTATAGGTATGCGGACGGCAGTATATTGCTGAGAATCATGGCGCCCTTGGGGGCATTCATTTTTCTGCTGATACGCAAACATCTAATTCGGAAAAAGGCGATTTTTGATACTAAAATAATCCGCTAAAATACACCAAAACCTTTTATGATAAATGAACCTCCGGGGACCCGGAGGTTTTATTCTTCACTCTTCCGAATGTCCATGACCGCGGCGCCGGCCGCACCGTTTGCGGCAAAAGTCCTGGGCCGACTCGCAGACCCATGATACGGCTCCGCAATGGGGGCAGGGGGTTTCCACCCCCTCGGCATAGCCGCTCTGACCCAGGTGACCGCAGGCGCTGCACCTGATTCGGCAGGGGTTCTCTACATAGTCGCCCCCCTGGATCAGGATGGTCTTGGCGTTGGCGATGGCGTCGGCGGTCTTTTGCCGGGCTGCGGTGAGGATGCGCTGCAGCGTCCCCCGGGATACATCCATGCTGGAGGCGGCCTCGCTCTGGTCCATCCCCATGAGGTCACAGAGACGCAGGGCCTCGGCCTCCTCGATGGTGAGACGAACCTCCGCGGCCGGGAGTCCCTTGGCCTCGGGGCCCGCCGGGCGGAAGACGCGCACCGGGGGGATATGGGTGACGATCCTGCCTATTTTGGGTCGGCTCATCCTCAATCATCCTTTTTTGCGTAATCAGTCCGGACCCGTAGGATCCAGATAGATTATATCATACTTACTCCTGGTCCTGGGTATCGTCCAACCGGCCCCGCATGCGCCGCACTTCGGCCAGTTGCTCCGAGAGCGCCTTTTCCATCTCGTCCAGACGTTCCCGTTCGTTAGACGGGCTCGATTGTTCCTGGGTCTCTTCGGTAACCCTGGCGTGTCCGCTCCGTTGTCCATGGGCATGGTTTCCGTAGCGTCCGTTGCCGTGTCCACGGCCTCCCATACCGTGGCCGCCTCTTCCTCTTCCGGGCATAGGTAACACCTCTCTTCATTTAATATGTGCATATGCACATATTAGTATATACTGTTGGGTTCGCTTTGTCAAGAATGTTTAATAAAATAGACATGCCAAGTATTGACAAAGCCGTGGACGTATAGTAAGCTTTACATGGTGATAAGAATACTTATAGTACCACATTAGAGGGGATGCGTGGAGTGGACTCAAAGAAAAGCGCGGATATGAAGCTATTGAACAATGTCCGGCGGTGCCGGTTCGACGCCGGGGAGATGTCCCAGCAGGAACTGGCGGACCGGGTCGGGGTGACCCGGATGACGATCTACAGTATCGAGAAGGGGCGGTACGTCCCCTCGGCGGCCCTGGCGCTAAAGATAGCCCGGGTCTTTGAAAAACCGATGGAGGAGATCTTTTCACTGCCGGACGAGGAAGGAGATGAAGCGTGATGGAGCGAATCATAGGGTATCGAAAAGCGGTCCGGACGGGGATCGTCGGATTGATCTCCGCCGGTGTAATGCTGATATACAATATGGGGGCGTTCATCTGGTATGATCTCAATCTGACGCCGCAGAATATGGACGGGGTCCGATGGATGACTGCGCTGGTCATGCTGTGTATGCTGGGACTGGGGATCGTCCACCTGACCGTGCTGTACGCTCTGTGGCGGGATGTCCGCCGGGGCGGGGGACCCAGTATCCTGCGGTCCATCGCCATATCACTGGGGGTGGTGTCCGCCATCATGCTATTCGCGGACGCGGCGGCGCTTTCCGACATAGGCAAGCAGACCCTGGCGGGGCTAGGCAGCCGAGGAGAATGGCTGATCGTCTATGGTGACAACGGACTGCGGCTGGTATTCCTGGCGCTGGCCGGATTCGCGCTGAGCAGGGCGAACCGCCGGGCAAAGGATCCCGTATCCGGGGAGGACCCCCGTGACGGGGAGTTCATCACCGTTCACGAAGTAGGGTTTATAAGCGCGATACTGGCGGTGGGGGCCGTCGTTTTGGCTTTTATGTTTCCCACATTGGAGCCGTATCGGGCGCGTCTGGTCTGGCTGTTCACCGCGATCTCCATCGCTCCCTGGGCGCTGATGCTGTTGTTGTGGTTTGTGACGCGGCACAAGGATGCGGCGCGATGGTGGGACGAAAAGCAGGTGTCGGATATGGGCCGCGCCGCGCTGATGGCGCTTCCATTTGTGGGAGCGGTCCTGCTGGTGTTGTTTGTATGCGGTGTCTTTGTGCCCGGAACGTCGGTTACGGCGCTCTGGTTTCCGGGATTTGTGGTAGCGGCGGTCTTGAGCTTTTCAGGGTTGAGCGCCGCGTTCAGCAGATGGGGGTAGAGATATGAGGCCGCTGCGGGATTCCTTTTCCTATGCCTTTACAGGCATAACTGAGATGTGGAAGCGGGAGCGAAACCTGCGCGTTCAGGTTTTCATACTGGCGGGGTCCGTGGCCGCCGGGTTTATCCTGCGGATCAGCTCCCTGGAGTGGGCGGCGATAATCCTGTGCGGGGTCATGGTCCTGTCGGCGGAGATGTTCAATACCGCCCTGGAGGCCCTGGCCGATATCGTATCCCCCGAGTACAACGAAAAAGTACGGATACTCAAAGACGCGGCGGCGGGGGCGGTGCTGGTCCTGTCCATCGGCGCGGCGGCGGTGGGTCTCATCATCTTTATTCCCAAGATCATATGAGGATTTTCCATGAAATACAGAGAGCATACAGTCGTCCAAAAGATCGCCGTCGCTGGGCTTCTCCTGGAGGCCGTCGGCTGGATTTGCTTGATCCCGGCCTATCTGATCTGGATGTCCATGGGAAATATACTGGATATCCTACTGCCGGTACTGATGGGGGGCAATGGGATCGCCTTTTTCCTCCTGGCCCGGGGTATCATCCGGGGGAAAAAGCCGTGGCGGGTACTGTCGATCGTATGGGTGGCGATCAATCTGGTATTGACGTTCACCGATCAATTCGGCGCGGCGGACCTCGCGGCGCTGGTCGTCAACGGGGCGCTGCTAGCGCTGTTGATCGCGGGGGGATATAAAGCCCCCTGTTGGAAAGAAACGATATAATGGCTCAGGAGGCTGTCCGGATGGGCAGCCTTTTTCTGCTACTAGCAGTTCCGTTGGGGAAAACGACTTGAAGATGGACAGCAGGAAAGAATATACAGTATAATAGGTGCAATATGACTATTATGTGGGGGTAAAACATGCCGGATAAGTTGGAGAAAAAAAGGCTCAATGCCGATCTCACCATCGCGTTGATCGTCATGGGTGTGGCATTGGCGGTGGTGATGATATTCGGCCAGCGGGCGGTGCTTGCTCCGGTGGAAAACGCGCCATTGCTGGTAAAGACACTGTATACGGCCTTTGTCCAGTTCTCCATCGCGGGGCTGGGGGCGGTGCTGGTGATGGTGATCCGCCGTGAGGGCTTTGCCGCGTTCGGCCTCAAGAAAGAGGGGGCGCGAAAATCCCTGCTATATGGGCTGGGGCTTATCATACTGCTTCTGATCTATGATCTCGTCAAAGATGGGATTCTTCAGTATTTCCCCTTCCGGCAGGTCATGCTCACCGAGGAGGCACTAGGGGCGCCATTCCCGGTGAACGCGCTCACCATGATGATCATCGCCCTGACCTGGGGATTTTTCGAGGGATTCAACTATGTGTTCTTCAGCGCCAAGCTAAACGCCCTCGTCCCCATCAAGATCCCGTACCTGCGTCTCGGCCCCATCGTCATGGGGATCGCGTGTATCTTCATCCATGGGGCGGTGGGGCAGGATATGCTCGCCATGCTGGACGCTTTCCTGGTGGTGTACCTGAGCCTGTTGATCCCCGAGCTGACAGGGAACGCCTGGGGGACCATCCTCGTGTTTTTTTTGTACTGGAACGCGGTATAGGGGGATTGCCTATGGATCTATGTGATCTGCCCAATATAGGGGCCATACTGGAAGCCGAGCTAATCCGGGCTGGGGTCGAGACCCCGGAGGAACTGAAAAAATTGGGGGCCCGGGAGGCGTTCATCCGCCTGCGGATGCGGGCGCCCGACGCTTGCCTGAACAGGCTCTACGCTTTGGCAGGGGCGGCGGCGGGTGTGCGCTGGCACCAATTGCCCCAAGAAGAAAAGGCTGAACTGAAAAAGTGGTACGATTCCATCGGATAAACGAACGCCGTCCGCTATGCGGGCGGCGTCTTCTCTACGCTTGACTTTTTTCTTTTCTCCTGGTCCCGGTATAGAAATAACTGAACGTGAACAGCGCCATGAGGGCGATGCCTCCGTAGACAGACAGGCCTTCATTGGCCAGGGAGGTATATCGGACCGCCATATTCACCGTACTTGAGAAGATAAGGACCATCACCGGGACGACGGTGAGAAGCAATACGCCCCTTCGTTCCATGGGCCTGCGGTCCGCCCAGAAAAGGAGCAGGGTCCAGCCCCACATCAGCGCCATGCCCTGGCCGATCCCGAACAGTCCGCCTATTAGCGGCCCCTGTATCTCCAGGTTTTGGGGAAGGGCCGAGTACCGGAGCAGGGTCAACCTGACTGCCTCATAGGCGTCGATCACGATGCCGATCCAATAAGATACCCGCAGAAACAATATCTTTTTGTTCATGCTTTTTGATCTCCTTTCAGTGATTCCCGTAAACGGTTGATCTCTTCTTCCGTCAATCCGATCAGTGTCAGGAACTGCTCATGCTGGGAGGGAGCGCTTTTCTCGAATAAGGCGTGCCACTTTTTCATGGTATGTTGCTCGATCCCCGCATCCCTGAGGATAGCAAGCCAGTTCGCCATGTCGATCCGGTCGCGGTCAAGATACAATTGACTTTTGCGCAGCAATTTCAGGATGATCTCCTGCTGGGCGCGCAGGGACTGGATGTCTTGATTAAGCCGGTTAAGCCGTTTGATTAGGATCGATGTAGCCGCCATTTCTCCGGATGCCAGCAGCTTAGGGATCTCCGCCAGGGGCATCCCGATTTCCCGGAAGACCATGATTTTTTCGAGCCTGTCAAGGTCCGCCTCATCGTACAGCCTGTACCCCGCGTCGCTCCTGGAAGAGGGCCTCAGGATCCCGATCTGGTCGTAGTACAGCAGTGTGGACCGGGACAGCCCGTACCGCCTGGCCGCCTTGGTTATGGTCATGGGCATCGCGTTCATCTCCGTTATATCTATACCGCATTATAAACTGTAAAGCCGTAGTCGGGTCAAGCGCTTGAGATGCTGACTATTCAGGAACGCATAAAGTCCAGTTATGCCAAGGGGTTATAGCCCGTTTATGTTTTGTGGAATTTGAAAAGCATACAATGGTAGTATCACTCGTGGCAACAAAATGGCGACAAAAACCGACGGTCTAAGTAATTTTTGTTGAGGTAGGTGGGATAAATAAAGGGGCAAAGTTATCTCACTATCTTTTTAGCGTTAGCCAGAGCTTCTTCAGGGCTTGCTCCCCGCCCAATACTGTGAACGTTGTTTTTATTGTAAATGCACCGATATAATTCCGTTTCTATGTTTAGTATCCATACGGCATCCGGTTCTTCCGGTGATCTTCCCACAAATTCATTTGATGAATTATGGCGTGGACGCCACTTTCGCGTCATCGTGAACCTCCTATTGCTATCGTATATTACTGCTAAATCAAGAGTGGCATTCATCAGGATTTTCAACAGATATTCTATTGTAGTATAACATACAACAGGCTTCGCACTAATCAGATGGAATGAACTGTAAATCTGCAATCGTTTCAATACATACATATATAATTACTGGAAAAATCAAAGTTGGGGGGGCAATCGGTCATATATGTCCACAGAATAGCAAATCAATGCATTTCAAAGGAATGTCACAATTGGTATGCTTAAATAGGTAAACTATGGTACGGGGGGAGGGACAGGATGCGGCGAAGTATCGGCACCATATGCATATTGGCATTGGCACTGCTATTGTCCGGATGCGCGGTCGAGGCGCAGCAGCTGACATTTCCAAACCCGGAACTGCAGCCCTCGCCCACACCGGAGCCGGTGAATGGCATCATGGCGGATACGGCTGAGGAGATCCATATCAATCAATTGGGCTACCGGCCTCACGATAGTAAAACCGTGAAGGTCCCGGGATCCTATTCCTTTTTCTATGTATTGGACCGTGAAACGGAGCAGGTCGTCTATGAAGGAGCCTTTGGGGAAGCCAGATCAGACCGGGGCGCCGGAGAGGATGTGGTGTGCGGGGACTTCTCGGAGCTGACCGCGCCCGGCCAATACGTGGTCCAGGTGCCCGAACTGGGGCACAGTTACCCCTTTTCCATCGCTGAGGATGTCTATACCGGACTGAACGCGGCGGTGCTGAAGATGCTCTACTACCAGCGCTGCGGCGAAAACCTCACCGAACAGTACGCGGGGGATTGGAGCCATCCGGCCTGCCACACCACACGGGGGAAGACAAACGACGTGGTTACCTTCGGCGGGTGCGGCGGTTGGCATGACGGGGGAGATTACGGCAAACACTCTGTCCCCGCGGCCCGGACCGTAGCCGACCTGTTCCTGGCCTACAGCCTATATCCGAAGGCGTTCGGGGATGATACCCGTATTCCTGAGAGCGGAAACGGTGTGCCCGACATACTGGATGAAGCGCGGGTGGGCGTGGAATGGCTCCTAAAGATGCAGGACCCCGAATCAGGGGGCGTGTATCACGAATATACCGCCAAAGAGACCACCCCTATGGACATCATGCCGCAAAACGATACAGATACATACTATACCGCCGACATATCCCCCACAGCCACCGGGGATTTCTGTGCCGTGATGGCCCATGCCGCCCGTATATACAGGGATATAGACGGGAAACTGGCGGATCAGTGCCTTGCCGCCGCCAAATCGGCCTATGTCTGGCTGCGGGCCAATCCCGACGCCCCGGCCTATCACACTACCAGTGACATCGTCACCGAGGACTACCGGAACGAGAGCCAGCGGGACGAGTACTACTGGGCCTTCATGGAGATGTACGCGGCCACCGGGGAGCAGGCCTATCTGGATGACGCCGACCCCTATGGTGACAAGACGGCGCTGTTCTGGAAGGATACGCTGGATCTGTACAATGTCAGCATGCTGGGGGTTTTCTCCTACCTGCTCTCGGAGGATGCCGATCAGGCATCGGTCCTCTATCAGGGGATGATGAAAAACGTGATCGCGGCGGCCGATGAGATTGTGGGCTGGGCCTCCAAGAACGGCTACGGGATCGATATGGACCCCCAGGACTATGGATGGGGGAGCAATCTCAACGTAATCAGCCGGGCGGTCGTGCTGCTTGTGGCCGATCATCTGTCACCAAATGACGCCTATACTGAGACCGCCAGGGCCCATTTTGATTACCTGCTGGGGTGCAATACCCTCAATCAATGCTATGTGACCGGGTTCGGCGTCAAGACGGTCCTGCGGCCCCATCACCGACCGTCGGTGGCCGACACCAATATACTGCCCGTTCCGGGGATGGTGGCAGGGGGCCCCAATGCCAGCAGGCAGGACCCCGTCGCCCAGTCGGAACTGAACCGGGAGACCCCGCCGGCCAGGTGCTATTTGGATCAGACCGGGGCGTATTCCCTCAATGAAACCACCACTTACTGGAATTCTCCCATGGTGCTGCTATGCGCCTATTTCAACGGAGAGCACGAATAGAGACTGCCGATAAATAGCTTGTTTCACCGCCTCATGTTTTTTCTCCCTCTCCTCATGCGGCGGTTTTTTTATACCCCGATACCTGGCATAACCCGTGGGGGTGGTATACAATATATATAGTATTATCCAGATAAGGAGTATCAGATGAAACCGGTGCGCAATTCCATCAAGGCGGTGATCATCCGGGAAGGGGAGATCCTGCTCACGGTGAACAATGACGGCAAGAGGTCCTTTTACCTGCTCCCCGGCGGGGGACAGGAGCCGGGGGAGACCATGGAGCAGGCGCTGCTGCGGGAGTGCAAGGAGGAGATCGGTTCCCGGGTGGCGGTCGGCGAGATGCTCTGGGTGAGGGAATTTTTAGGCAGCCGGTACGAGTGGGACGTGTTTCACGGCCTGCACCAGGTAGAGTTCATGTTCGCCTGTGAGTTGGAGCCGGACGCTTGTCCCCATGTGGGGACGGTACGCGACACCTGGCAGACCGGGGTCGAGTGGGTGAGGCTGGATAGGCTCGCTGAGGCAATGTTCTATCCCGAGGCCCTGAAGCCCCTGCTGTTGGAATACGCGGAGAGCAGGCAGGGGGGACGGGTGTATCTGGGGGATGTGGGGTAAGGCCTCAACGATAGAGCCGCGAATATGGTATACTGTCAATAATATGTATTTTACGCATGGGGGTTATTTCCTAAGGGGGGACCGACTTGGAGATCACCGTACTGCTGGAAAATGAGAGCCGGAGAAAGGGACTCGCCGCCGCCCACGGACTGTCGGTTTGGGTGCGGGAGGGGGACACGCGTCTGCTCTTCGATACCGGGCCGGACGATTCTCTGCTGGGGAACGCCAAGGCGCTGGGGATCGATCTGGACAGTGTGACAGCCCTGGTCCTGAGCCACAACCACGGGGACCATACCGGGGGCGTGACGCCTCTGCTAGAGCGACTGGACCGGCCCCTGCCCGTATACTCCGGGACGGACTTCTTCCGGGAGACATACGCCCGGGAAGGGGCGGCCCTTACGAAGCTAAGCGATCTCACCGAGGGTGAGATTACAGAGCGGGACGCTATCCATATACAGATCGGCCCGGAGCCCCTTTTCCTAGGGGGCAGACTGTATCTATTGAGCGGGTGGGACAGTCCGAAGCCCTACGAGCCCCCCGCCGGACGGTATGTGATCGAGGGGGACGGCCAATGGGTCCCGGACCCGTTTATGGGGGAAGCGGCCCTGGTGTACGAGGGGCGGGACGAGTTGGCGATGCTCACCGGATGCGCCCATCCGGGGATCGCCGGGATGGTGCGAAAGACCGCGGAGGTCTTCGGAAAGCCTGTCCATACGCTGCTGGGCGGCGCCCATCTCAGACACGCGGATAAAGAGCGGGTGCAGGAGACCGCGGCGGCGTTGGCCGACCTGGGGGTCAATATCCTGGGCCTTTCCCACTGCTCCGGGGAGCGGATCGGAGAAGTGTGGCGGAAGAAGAAATACGGTTATCTGGCAGGTTTTCATGGGGGGGACAGGGTCGTGGCGGAGGTCAGGTAGGAGAAAATCAAGGGTATCGGCTAGACTAAATTAGCTTGCCGGCGGTTTCCATAGGGGCGCGTCTATAAATGTAGTTTCTTTTACATTGGGCAGGATATCGTATATGGTACAGTTCATCCGCTGCTCAAAATATTCTTTCATTGCAAATGTGGCGTCCCAGCGTTCCACAGTGAATGAGAATACTCCGTAGCGCCGTGTCGTATTAACATACCGCTTTTCGAGCAAGCAAAAGCCGTGAGCGTCCGCGATTGAGTCGCAGACAATCAACAACTTATCGTAGTCATCATACGTGATCTCACTAAGATACTTTGTGACAAATTCACCTTCTTCGCCGGTCATATCGTTTTTCCCTATTTCTTTTTCAAAGTCGGGAACGGGGAATGAATGGGTCAGACAGATTCGACCCGCTTCATCCCAGCCTTTTTCCATCATATATGTATATCCGTCAATGCCATGTCTTCTCGCGCTTATCCCGTATCGTCTGCCAATGTCATGGAGAAGCCCTAACACGTATGCCTTTTCCGGGTCAAGATGACCGCATTTTTCAGCGATCAATTGAGCCGCCAACCCAACATTCATGGAATGATCTATCCACGGTCCTTTGTTCAGTTGGCCTGCTGTTTCCAATTCTTTTTCTGCTGTTTCTCTATTTGGAACCATGCTTTCCCCCTAATAGTATTTTGCATATCGGGTGCAAACCGGTTTACCAGGGTTCGTATTTGTCCGTCTATTTTTGAAATCTTCATAATCTTTTTGCAATGGTTGTAGTATATCATTAATTCAAATATTAACCAATATAATGTGATTTGTATAACCCTGTCTATGTACCGTGAATCAGTACGAATAAAGTAGGAAATAACCGGAAATCCCTTTCCCTTTGCTATAATAATTTCTGTATTTGTGAGGACAAGCATACGGGGAAAGGGGTCAGGCAATGGGAAAAAAGATCATCATCATAGGCGGCGGGATCGCGGGACTATCGGCGGGGTGCTACGCCCGGATGAACGGATACGACGCGGAGATTTTCGAGGCCCACGAGGCACCGGGGGGGCAGTGCACCGCCTGGACCCGGAAGGGGTACCGGTTCGATCACTGCATCAACTGGCTGTTGGGGACCTCCCACGGGGTATACCATGATATCTGGAAGGAAACCGGGTCCCTCAATGACGACGTGCGGACCATCAGCCACGAGATATACTGCCGGGTGAGCATGCCGGGGGGCGAGGAATTCCTGGTCTACAGCGATATCGACCGGTGGGCGGCCTATATGATGGAGCTGGCCCCCGACGACCGCGTCCCCATCGACAAGATGCGGTGGGATATCCGCAAGCTGATGGGGCTTAAGCCCTTTGCCGACGCACCGGGTACCCGGGGGATGGGGGCGTATCTGCGGGCGATGCGGGAAATGGGCCCGGTGATGCGGCAGATGACCCGGTACTACAGGATGAGCTATGATCAATATATACAGGAACTGCGGTTTAGCAGCCCCCGCCTCAAGTGGGCGCTGCACCACTGCCTCTACGCCGGGACGGACGTGTCTGCCCTGGCCTTCATGATGATGTTTGCCAATCTAAAGGAGCACAACGCCGCGTACCCCCAGGGAGGGTCCATGCCCTTTGGCAAGCGGATGGCGGAGCGGTTCCGGGAGCTGGGGGGCGAGCTGCGCCTGGGCCAGGGGGCGGCGTCCATCATGATAGAGAAGGACCGGGCCGTGGGGGTGCGTCTCACCGACGGAGATGAGTACAGGGGGGATGTGATCATCTCCGCCGCGGACCTGCGGACCACCCTCTACGATCTGCTGGGAGGCAGATACATACCCGCCAAGGTGGAGCGGGCCTTCGCGCAATGGCCCCTTTCTTCGCCGCTGGTCCAGGTGTCCTTCGGGGTGCGGCGTACCTTTGAGGAATGGACGGCGCCGCTGACCCATGTGGTGGCGCCGGGAGAGCAGATCGGCAGCACCGAATTAGCGCAGGGGTACAGCCTCCTCAATTACGCCTTTGACAGGACCATGGCCCCCCCGGGGAAGACGGCGATGGTCCTGCGCTACGAGACCCCCTACGACTTATGGGAAGGGATGTCTCCTACGATCTACAAGAAAGAGAAAATGAAGATCCAGCAGGACGCTATCCGGCTGCTGGAGCGGGAATACCCCGGCATAGGCGGGGATATCGACGTGTGCGATGTGGCGACGCCTTTGACCCATATCCGCTATACGGGGGCGTATAGGGGGGCCTATGAGGGGTTTCTGCCCACCGGCGCTAATATCCGGACCAGTCTGCCCATGACCATACCGGGGCTTAGGGGTTTTTACCTGGCGGGGCAGTGGCTGTTCCCCGGTGGAGGGCTGCCCCCGGCGGCCCAGTCGGGGAAATGGGCCATCCAGAAGCAGTGCCGGGAAGACGGGCGGGAATTCCGGGCCTGGGCGGGGTGATGCAGGTTTTTCCAGTATCATCTCGAATTATGACAGCAGGGTGTCGTAATCCATGGACTATACTGAGAAAAAAACGGTATAGGGAGGAAATACCATGCTGGAATATCCCGAGATCACCACGATCGCCGGTCAGATGGGGGACACGCTGGTCGGCAAGACCATCGAGGAAACGGTCTACGAGGCCGTGGATAGAAAATTCGTATTCACAAATCAGACCCCGGCGGAGTTTCAGGAGCGGCTGGGCGGGCAGACCGTGACGGGTATAGAGTCCTGCTCCAATCACCTGTATATCATGACCGGCGGGGGATACTGCCTGCAGATCGGCGACACCGGGGGCAAGATACTGTATTACGCCGACGAGAGCGCCCTGCCCAGGAAACGGGACCTGCTGGTGTCCTTTGACGACGGCAGCTATCTGAGTGTGGCGGTGCAGATGTGGGGGTTTTTGGGGGCATGCAGCCGGAAAGAGATGCAAGAGCACCGGCAAAAGGTGCTAGATGAAGCCCGGCTGCCCGTGGCGGACGCCGTGTCTATCGAGGATCTCATTCGATTTATGGAAGGCTGGGAGGACAAGAAAAGAACCAGCGCCAAGAAATTCATCATCAGCCGCAAATACGTCACCGGCCTGGGGAACGGGTACGTCCAGGACATCCTCTGGCGGGCCGGTATCTACCCCAAGCAGAAGATGGCTTCCCTCGATGGGGATGAGCTGAAGCGGCTGCTGGACGCCATACTGTCTGTGGCGTCGGAAGCGGTGGCGGCGGGGGGCCGCAATGTGGAACGGGACCTGTACAATCATCGGGGCGGGTATGCCCCTGCCCTGGGCAAGGCGACACTGGGCGAGCCGTGCCCCAAATGCCTGACCCCCATTGAGAAATTTCCCTATGAGGGCGGGGCCTGCTACGTGTGCCCGAACTGCCAGAAGGAGCCCGCGTAAATGCCCGAAAAACCAAATTCCCAGGCCTATGACCCCCATATCATCCGGGAAGATTTTGACCGGATCGCCCGGTTATCCGACGGAGAATGGGACCATAACCGGGCCTATCATCCATACCTGCTGCGCCATATTCCACAGCGTATCGCCAATGCGCTGGATATAGGATGCGGCAAAGGGGAGTTCGCGCGGATGCTCGGACGGCGCGCCGACCGTGTGGAGGGGATCGACCTTTCGCCTGAGATGATCGCCGGGGCGAAGAGGCAAACAGCCGAGGAAAATATAGAATACAGTGCGGCGGACATCCGGGAGACGGCGCTGCCGGCAAATCATTATGATTGCATAGCGTCCATCGCGACATTTCACCACCTGCCGTTGCGTGAGACGCTTAAACAGCTTAGGGAAGCGCTGGCCCCCGGCGGGGTATTGGCGGTGCTGGATCTTTACAAAGCGATTACCGTATGGGATTTTATGTTATCCGGCGCAGCTGTTCCCCTTAATCTCGCATACTCCCTGATCAAGACAGGGAGACTTCCCCATGGCAATACCGAAGCGTGGCGGACCCACAGCGCCCACGAGGTTATACTCCCCCTGCGGGAGATACGGGAGATAAGCGAGGATGTGCTGCCCGGAGCCCGGGTCAAACGGCATCTTTTGTGGCGGTATTCCCTCGTGTGGGTAAAGCCAGATTAAGAACCAACCGACCAGACAAGGTTTGCTCTGTGCGCCTTGCTGACACACAAGCGTAAATTAATTAGTTTAGATGCGGCTCACCGCCATTGGCCGAAAACAAACATGTTTGTTTAAATTTTAATGACCGCCCGGATGATCGAAGAAACTGCGATACAGGCTAAGCAGTGCTGCGGGGGGGATGGGAAGGCAATTCTTACAATTAGTTCATATCTTGACATATTTTTAAGCGACATTTCAGTAATTAAGGGCGTTTTTTAACCAAAAAAGTCATGAAATTTACATGTAATCTTTTCCTAATGTGGTATGATTGTTGTGGAAGAAGGTGTCTCTATGCCAAAGGTGGATTTCAAAAGGGAACTGAAAGAGCTGTATATGCCCAAAAAGGACAGGCCTGTACGGGTGCAGGTTCCCCGGATGCAGTATGCCTTGGTACAGGGAGAGGGGGACCCCAATACCGAGGAATTCAGCAATGCCGTGGAGGCTCTCTACGGGGTGAGCTATTCCATCCGGATGATGCCCAAGAGGGGGATTACCCCGCCGGGTTACTACGAATACACGGTGCCTCCCCTGGAAGGAATATGGGATATCGCGGATGGGGCCGGGATGTTCGATCCCGCGCGCAAGGACCGGCTCACCTGGACACTGATGATTATGCAGCCTTATTTTGTGGATCAGTTATTGTTGGGCACCGCCAAGCATATGGTCAATCAGAAGAAGGACAATCCGTATATAGACCAGATCATCATGAAGGACTGGGAGGAAGGGGACTGCGTGCAGATTATGCATATCGGCTCCTATGACGACGAACCGGCGACTTTTAATAAGATCCACGCCTTTATGAAAAACGAGGGGTTAGTGCGGGTAGAAAAAAAACATCATGAGATCTATATCTCCGACCCGCGGAAGGTGGACCCGGAAAAGAGGAAGACAGTGCTGCGGGTGCGGGTCGCGCCCAGATCATAGAGAGAGGAATGAGGGGGATGGGGAAAAAGAGATCCAAGGCGGCCGCCGTGCTGGGGACGATACTGAGCCTGGCGTCGGTGGGGGCCACGGTGTTTTTCGGGGTGTTCTTCATCGGGGAAGGATGGCCGGACTTTATGGAGAGCGGCATTCCCGTGGCGTTGTGGCCGGTACTCGCACTGGTGCTGGTGGCCACGGTGGGAGCCATATGGTCGTTCTTTGACCGGCGCGCCGGGGGCTGGATCCTGGTGGTCGGGGGCCTGGGGCTCGCGGGCATCATGCTGGTCCGGGGAGGACTATCGGACCTGGACGCCGCGCTGACCTTTTCTCTGCCCTATATGGTGCCCGGACTGGGGCTCTCGATTATCGGCAAGTAATCTCATAATAGGCATATGTCCCGGGGAACAGGGTCCGGGGTTTTATAGAATATTGCGAAGCCATCATTCAAGGGCTTGGTGCTTAATCCGCCGAGCCTTTATTCTTGCCAATCCGTTTGATATTCAGCTTATTTCACACTATTTCCTGTGTTACTTTTTCTCCCGTACACGTGTATGATGCGAGTAAGCCGCAGGATTGGAAGCCCCCGCGTGAGTCAGGAATGAAACGAACGTCGTTCAAAAACCATATGAAACGGTGATTTGTGCCCCCAAAAATTATATGGTCCGCGGCGCGCCCGTTCTAGCGGGTAAATGATCAAAAGACCGGTATGTATAGGGAATCAGCTTTTTTAGGGAGGAAGGATACCTTCCATGACAGCGTATTGTAACCACAAAAATAATAAAACACAGTGAAACATAGACCGCAACGCGCAGGGCGGATCGGCTTTAAAGAGGCGCGAGATTCTATGAAAAAATACTATAGCGCTCCTGTATGATCAAGGGCTTTGGATGCAGGTTCGTATGGCTCCTGTCCTACCTTACCTCTGCCGTGATCCCCTCAAATATCTCCATCGCCGAGGTCATATGGCTCAGGTCGGGGTTGATTTCCCCGTCCGCGCCGTCCAGTGACCCGTGGCCGATGGGTGTCAGCGTGACGCTGTCCCCGGTTGAGATGATCCCGGCGTAGACCAGGCTGGGCTGGCCGGCGTAGTCGGCATTGTACCCGTCTTCCCCCTCATCGAGGCCGGCTCGATAATAGGCATTGTAATCGCAGGAGACATTGACCTCCACCAGCACGCAGGCGTCATCCTCGGCCGCCGCCGTGATCCGGCTGTCGCTAAGGGGGGTGGCGGAGGTGACGGCGTCGGCGCTGTCGGAGGCCCGGTGCGACCACACGGGGAGCGCGGCGGGACGGTCGATGGTGCGGATTTTGGGGGTCACATACAGTGTCCGGATGAAATGTCCCGCGCTGTCCTCCACCCAGACGGCGATCTGGGGGACGGTGACGATGGCGAAGGGCGCGAGCCGGTAGGTGACCCGGGCGTAGGACGGGCCCGTGCGCAGGTCGATCGTCAGACCGCCGCCCCCGTCCGCCACGGAAACGGTCTCCGCGGCCCGGGTGATGGCCTTGGCCCGCAGCAGGGATACCCCTCCCTGGATCCCCCATGCGATCAATCCCAAAATAAGCAGGCCGACGACGATTCGCAGCGCTTTGTTCATAAATAGTCACCTCGTCTGCAATGATATGCATAGTGTACCATAACCTGGCGCATTATGTATTGTTTTCTGGCAAAAAGTATATTCCTGCTATTTTATGGCCGCGTTGTGGTACAATAGCTGGGAGCAAAGGAGGAAGGATATGGAGATCGGACTGAGCACCGCCTGTTTTTACCCCGACGCCCTGACCGAAGAGGCGCTGCCCCGGATACAGACCCTGGGGGTCGGGACGGCGGAGGTGTTCCTGGAGACCTACTCGGAGTATTCCGTGGACTTTGCCGGAGAGCTTATGAAAGTCATCGGGGACAGCGGGATCCGGGTGCATTCCATCCATACCCTCAACCCTCATTTCGAGCAGACCATCTTTTCCCGTACAGAGCGGCAGCGCCGGGACTGCCTGGAATGGTACGAGCGGGCGCTGGACGCGGGGGCTATCCTGGGAGCCGGGGTCTATGTGTTCCATGGGCCGGCCCGGCTGAAGGGTCCCGGAGGCCCGCCGAATTACGCCCACATCGCCCCCCTGGTCCGGGATATGGCGGCGATGGCGGCCAAGCGGGGCATCCGGTTCGCCTGGGAGAACGTGTTTTGGTGCTGGTTCGACCACCCCGGCTTCGTCGATGAGCTTAAGGAATACGGGGGGACAGAAGGGCTGTACTATACCTTTGATCTCAAGCAGGCATATTTGAGCGGCCACGACCCCTACGGATATCTCTCGGCGATGCGGGATCGCCTGGCCAACGTCCACCTATGCGATATCGACGGGGAAGGCAATCTCTGCCTGCCGGGACGGGGCGAAATAGACTTCGCGAAGCTGGGCGGGGCCATCCGGGAGAGCGGCTATACGGGACCCGCCATACTGGAAGTGTACAGGGAAAATTATGCAGACTGGCGGGAACTGGGGGAAGCGGCGGCGTATCTCGGGGACGCGCTCAGTCAGAGCAGCAGCCCCAAAATAAGGTAGCCCGCCATGGACAGCAGGATCCCCGCGATCTGGTAGGGGAGCACACTCGTGAGATGCTGGCCGTAGGAGATCTTCGCCATCCGCGACACCACGGGGGAGACCGCGTCGGTGACCGCGCCTCCCGCCCAGACGGCCCCCGCGGTCACCGATACATCGATGCCCGCGCTGACTGCGAAATGGATCCCCAGGGGCAGCGCCAGGGCCCAGGTGGCCCAGGACGAGCCGATGGTGTAGGAGATCGCCCCCGCGATCAAAAATACGATCAGGGGGATCAGAAAGATGGGTATGCTATCGATCATATCCGCGCTGACGAGGTCATTGAACCCCAGATCCTGGGTGACCCGCGTCAACGACCAGCTCAGCACCAGGATGAGGATGAGCCCGACGACCCGCTGGGCGCCCCGCACCACATGGGCCTGGATCTCCGCCAGGCTGATCTTCTGAAACAGGAAAAACAACCCGGATAAAAATAACGTCAGTATGGCCCCCGCGAATATCGACGCGCTGAAGTCCGCGTTGCTCAGGGCCTGGAAGAACGCCGGAGACACCATTCTGCCCGTCCACCAGAAGAAAAATACCGTGCTCAGGATCAGGATGGCGATGGGGACGATGAGGTTTACACTCTTGCCGGGGTACTCCTCCGCCTCGTCGGCCTCCCGCACTTCCTTCAGCCGCTCCACATGGGCCTGGGTCAGCGCGTCGTCTCCCTTCGCCTTTCCGATCCTGTATTTTCCGAAACCCAGGCCGAAGAGGGTGACGCCCAGGGCGATCAGCAGCATCGACCAGGAGAAGAAATTGCAGAGTATGCTCTTGACGACGATGAGGTAGGGGCTTTCCGCTACGGCCATGTTCCGGGTATTGTTGGTGACGAGATTCACCATATAGCCCAGGCTGCCGGTGGCGATGGGCATGAGATACATGAGCTGGAGGCTGGTGGCGGCCAGGATAAACGCGAACTTCTCCTTGGAGCCATTTACTTTTTTCAGCAGGGGGTCCATGACCGCGCTCACCGATATGGCGTGGAAGGAGCTGTCGAAGAACGTGAACAGGGAGAGCAGCCAGGAAAACCCCAGCACGCCCCGCTCGCTCTTGACCCATCGGCCGACGATCTTCTCAAATCCCGAGATGCCCCCCGCCATCTTGATTAAATCCGCCAGAGACCCGAAGGCGATCAAAAACCCCAGGGTATACGCGCTGCCCTTGTCCGCCAGTACCTTGACGATGTACCCGCCGATGGCGATGATCCCGTCGGAGAAGGATCGGGCATAGAGGACAGACCCGATCACCACGCCGGTCAGCATGGCGGGGATCAGCTTTTTGGTCTTGAACGTGATGATGATGGCGATCAGCGCCGGCAAAAAAGATATGTACGCCACGGCGGCCCTCCTTTGGCAGTCTTCGGGGTGCTGTGTCTAGTGTTCCTTATAAAGACGCCGGTAAACGCCTTCCTGTTGATTTCACCAGGCCTGGAAATGTCTAGGGAATGGGGTATATACTATATGTGTACTCCGTAGGTTTTGGGAAGGGAAGGGGGAAATGGAGTGGGAAACAATTGGGTGAAGGGCTGCGCCCTGGTATTGATGGGGGTCATGCTGGGGGGAATGGCGGCCTGTGAGGATACGCCGGCGAGCCTGCCCGTCCACGGGAGCGCGGCGGTGGAAAACACCTGTCCCATCCCGGAGAATGTGGGTCATGTGCTGGAGGGGGTCTATGACCTGTACCCGGAGAACGGACCCGATCTCCCCGCCCTGGGCGTGGTGAACAATATGATGATCGCCTACCATGTCCCCGGGATGGAGCATGTCCATGGGTATACACTGCCGGTGCAGTTTTCTTTCGAGTACCTGTATTCGGGGGAGGGGATGATGGAAGAGCTTGACCGCATACGGCAGTCCCTCGGCAATGTGGAGTACGACGATGAAAATATCGGCAGGATCTTTCTGACGGGTACGGCGGGGCGGTGTCTGGTCAATGTCACCGCGTTTCTCAAGGAGGGACCGGACAGCCTCCACTACAGCGTGGAGATGCCGGAGGAATACGTGGACAAGGACGCGTTTCTCGCAAAAACACGGGTGGGGCCCATTGGGGACATGATCTATGAATCCACCGGCGATGTGGAATACGCGCGCAATATATTCGCCACCAACGAGCAGTGGGTCTGGGGGTATCTGACCGAGGCCGACGCGGAGGAAACGGCGGATTGGTACCAGGAGCGGGCGGTGAGCGCGGGGTATGCCGATATCACGGTGGAGCGGCCCCAGGAGGACGCGATCCATATCCATACCCGGGAGACGGAGGATCTGGACGCCTGGACCGCCATGGTGCAGACCACCGACCGCGGATATACCTATGTGTCCTTCAATATGGTGCATACGGATCACTGAACTGCGCAAAGATGGTCAAAAGCCACTGTGTATGGCGGTATATAATGGGTACATCTTTCCGGAAAGAGAATGAACATGGACCATAGGGATAGCATACAGGCGGCGGTGGACTATATCGAAGCGTGCCTCGCCGACAAACTGACGCTCACGGAGATCGCGGCCCAGGCGATGTTTTCGCCGTGGCAGTTCCACCGGATGTTTACCATCATGGTGGGGATGCCGGTGATGTCCTATGTGCGCGCCCGGCGGATGACCAGGGCGGCCCAGGCGCTGATGCATACCTCTAGGCGGGTGATCGAGATCGCCCAGGAGGCCGGGTATGAGTCGCAGCAGGCCTTCACCAGGGCATTCGCCAAGGCCTTCGGCATCACCCCCGGAGCCTGCCGCAGGAGTAAGAGCCTCCCCGACCTGCTGGTACCCCAGATGAAGTGGTCCTATGGAAGGAGTATCATCACAATGAAAAAAGAACCCAGACTGGTCACGATCGAGGATTTCTGGGCGGCGGGCCTCAGTGTATCCACCTCGGTGGAGGAGAACATGGCGGACTCGGTGATCCCCAAGCTATGGGGACGGTTTATGCCCTATATGGAGAAGGGGATCGAGGGCCGTACCGCGGATGACGTGTCCTACGGCATATGCGACGGGGACGGGGAGCAGTTCACCTACCTGGCGGGCGTCCCCGTCGGGGAAGAGACCGCCGCGCCCAAAGACCTTGCCAAGAAGCGGGTGCCGGGTGGTGCGTTTGCGGTGTTTACCCACCAGGGAGAGCTGGGGGAGGATAAACTCGCTGACCTGTATCTCACCATGCAGTATATCTACAACCAGTGGCTGCCGGAGTCGGAGTACGAGTACGACCTGGACCGGGTGGATTTTGAGAAATACGGTCCCGCCTTCTACGCCGAACCGCCGGAGATGGAGATCTGGATCCCGATCCGCAAGAAACAGTAGAGAGACAAAGAGAGCGCCCGGCGGGCGCTCTTTTATGTGGCCAAGCTAGCTTTCGTCCAGCATCTTCTTAAGGCGCCTCCCGGGCTCATCCAGGGAGCGGGCGTGGCGGTCCATATCCCGCCAGGGGTCGTCTTTCTGCCCCAGCCTGCGAAACAGATTGCGGAGGGTGTAGCGCCGGGCCGTCAATTCCCCCCTGTCCAGCTCCTCCCAGTCCAGGGGCGCGGCCACCGGGGCGCCGGGCCGGGCCCGGACCCCGTAGGGGGCCACGGTGGTCTGGGCATAGGAATTGCGCAGATAATCAAGGAACAACCGTCCCCTGCGCTTCTCCTTGCGGGTCTCGGTGGTCAGGCGGTCCGGGTACCGGGCGGATAGTACATGTCCCAGTTTTCGGGCAAAATCCCGGACAGCGTCGTATTCGTGGCTTCGGTCCAGGGGGGTCACCACATGCAGCCCCCGGGAGCCCGTGGTCATCACGAAGGGCGAAAGGCCCAGTTCGGTCAAAATCCCGCGGAGCGCCCTGGCGGCAAACCGGACCGGGGTGAAATCCTCCCCCGCCGGGTCCAGGTCGAACACCATCCGGTCCGGCCGATGCATCCGGTCCCGCCGGCTCAGCCAGACATGGGGGGGGA
>Ga0207799_100045_pt1 | contig 205867 bp, 186 predicted proteins | sample TtanPargueraPR_4_FD_187742 | JGI IMG/M metagenome (GOLD analysis project Ga0207799, IMG submission 187742) | Aerobic enrichment media microbial communities from Bioluminiscent Bay, La Parguera, Puerto Rico - Tt and M2 (SPAdes) | ecosystem: Environmental > Aquatic > Marine > Unclassified ... | reverse complement strand
AGCCGCACCGGGTTGGCCCGGGCATCCCAATCTTTGCCGGCCCGGGCCCCGGTGGACAACTGGATAATGACCTCCGGTGCCAAGTCCTTGATCAGGCGCACGGTTTCCTTGAAAACGGCCAGGTCCAGGGTCGGTTTCCCCTTGGCATTCCGGGCATGGACATGGAAAACGCTGGCGCCGGCGTCAGCACAACGCTTGACGTCTTCCGCGATTTCTCTTGGTGTCAGCGGCACATGGGGCGTGCGCTCGCGGGTCGGTACATTGCCTGTCAGGGCGGTCGTGATAATCAGTTTTTCCATAGGCCGTCTAATTGATCATCTTGACGGGGTTGTCAATGGTAATTGCCCGTTCGGATAAATTAAGGACGCCCGCTTCTGCGGGCGTCCTGTTCAGGGAGGATCGGGCCGGGGTTGGCTGCCACCGGCCCGTGGCTTCGATCTGATGTCAGCTCTGGGCGTATGAGGACACTTCAAAGTCGGGATAGGCGTTGCCACCGTGCTCGGTGAAATCCAAACCTTCGGCTTCTTCCTCGGGCGATACGCGCAGACCTATGGTTTTATCGATCAGTTTGAACATGATGAAAGCGACCGGAAAGGTCCACAGAAAGCAGGCCGCAATGCCAAGCAGCTGCACGCCGATGATGCCGGCCGTCGTGCCGCCGATGTTGAAGATGCCGGCGGCCAACGTGCCCCAGGCACCATTCACGCCATGCACGGAAACGGCACCGACCGGGTCGTCCACCTTGATCTTGTCCAGGAACATGACCGCGAAGACCACCAGAACGCCGGCGACGCAGCCGATGATGATGGCGCTTCCCGGGCTGACATTGGCACACCCGGCGGTAATGGCGACCAGGCCGGCCAACGCCCCGTTCAAGCTCATGCTGACTTCCGGTTTGCCGAACTTGAACCAGGAGGTGACCATGGCCAGAATGGCGCCGGCAGCGGCGGCCAGGTTGGTATTGACGAAGATCATGGCAATGCTCTTATCGGCTGTCGTGGTGGAGCCGGGATTGAAGCCGAACCATCCCAGCCAGAGGATGAAGACCCCCAGGGCGCCCAGGGGCATATTATGACCGGGAATGGGACGCATGCTGCCGTCGGGCAGGTATTTGCCGATGCGGGGTCCGAGCACGATGGCACCGGCCAGCGCGGCCCAGCCGCCCACCGAGTGCACCACGGTGGAGCCCGCGAAATCGATGAAGCCCAACCCTTCCAGCCAGCCGCTGCCGTTGAAGAGGCTGCCCCAGGCCCAGCTGCCGAAAACGGGGTAGATCAGGCCGCAGACAAAGATGCTGTAGACCAAATAGCCGGTAAACTTGGTGCGTTCGGCCATGGCCCCGGAAACGATGGTGGCGGCTGTGGCGGCAAAGACCACCTGGAACATCCAGAAGGCCAGCACCCAGGGGTCGCCGTCCGGGGTAAAGTCGCTCAGAAAGAAACCGGAGGTGCCGAACCAGCCCGTGCCGGAGGCGCCGAACATCAGGCCAAACCCGATGGCCCAGTAGACGATGGATCCCATGGAAAAATCCATCAGGTTCTTCATCAGAATGTTGATGGCGTTTTTGGCGCGGGTAAATCCGGCTTCCACCATGGCGAAGCCGGCTTGCATGAAAAAAACCAGTGCGGCGGCAACCAACGTCCAAAGATAGTTGGCGTGGTCCTGAACCATTAAAATGGCTTCTTTGTTGCTGAGGGCGGTCGGCGTGTCATCGCCGGCCCAGGCGCTCCCGGCTGTAATGGCAATCAATGCAAATATTTGAATCCATACCTTCACGATGCTTCTCCTTGAATAGGGTGGCGTGGTTGTCGGAATGATCAAATGGCTTCGCGTCCGCTTTCGCCGGTGCGGATCCGGACAGCCTCCCCCACCGGCATGACGAAGATCTTGCCGTCGCCGATTTTGCCGGAAGAGGCGCTTTCCTTGATGGTGGCGACCACCTGGTCGCTCATGGCGGCATCCACCACGAGGTCGATTTTAATCTTGGGTACGAAATCCACCTGGTATTCAGCCCCCCGATAGGTTTCCTTGTGGCCTTTCTGGCGGCCAAACCCTTTGACTTCGCTGATGGTCATCCCCTTGACGCCGATTTTGTTCAACGCATCTTTTACGTCATCCAACTTGAAGGGTTTGATGACGGCTTCGATTTTTTTCATGGTGACAGGTCCTTTCTTGGTAGTTGAGCAATCCTTTGCGATGGTTTTTTTGGAATTCCATTTGGATCGTATGATCAGCAAGGGACGTGCCAGTTAGATCAAAACAGCTATATTGCCTATAACATGCTGTAATAAATGTAATTTATAAATAATTGGGCAAAACAAAAAAAACAACAAATATGTATTTATAAGCTATTATAAAAACATTATTGTTGTTTTTAGCCCTTAGAAATACGATTCTGTGTTTTTGGGAAGGGCGTCAGGCGGAGTCGTTAGCACCCAGGTAGCGCTGCCAGGTGCGGAGGACATGCTCACGTTTGGACTGAAAGGGTTCTGCCGGAAGGACGGTGGGCAGATTCTGCAGGCTGAGCCGATGGACGGCGGCCCGGTAGGTCAAGTAGGCCTCCCGGAGTCGGTAGGCGGTAGTATGGTCCATGAGGCCGCTGTCGATCAGGGTGACCAGTAGACGGACATTGTCGGTCCACCGGGTGAGATGGGGGTGCCGACCAGAATAGGCCAGCACCAGGTATTGGACCAGAAATTCGATATCCACGATGCCGCCCCGCCCCTGCTTGAGGTCGAAACGGGTGGGATCCGGTTGGGCATGTTCCGCCAGCAGGCGCCGTCGCATATCCCGGACGTCATGCCTGAGTTTGTCGGGGTCGCGCGGGCGCACCAGGACGGCGTCCCGAATTTGCCGGAAGCGATCCAGGAGTATCGGATCACCGCTGATGGCGCGGGATCGTATCAGGGCCTGGTGTTCCCAGGTCCAGGCCGTTTCATGCTGGTAGCGGGCGAACGCGTCGATATGGCTGACGAGGGGGCCGGCGCTGCCGCTGGGGCGCAGTCGCATGTCGGTCTCATAGATGCGTCCGGCCCGGGTGTGGGTGGTCAATATGTGGATGACCCGCTGGCCTAGTCGGGCAAAGAACTGGCCGTTGTCGATGGGCTGCGGCCCGCCGCTGGTTTGTCCCTTGGCGGCCGCATGCAGAAAGACCAGGTCCAGATCGGAACCATAGCCCAGTTCCAGCCCCCCCAGTTTGCCGTAGGCCACAACGGCAAATCCCGTACGGCAGGGCTTATCGCCCAGTTGGCAAGTCGGCTGTCCGTGCTTGGCGGCAAGATTGCGCCAGACCATCGCCACCACCGCATCGAGGATGACTTCCGCCAGGTCGGAAAGGTGGTCGCTGACTTTCATCAAGGGCAGTTCGCCGCTAACGTCCGCCGCAGCCACCCGCAGGGTGTGCCCCTGCCGATAAATGCACAGGGACTCGATCAGGAACTCCATTTCGTCGGCGGGCACCTTGCTCAGGGTATGGGCCAGGTCAGCCTCCATTTCCCGGCGATTCGGCGGACGGAAAAGCGTGCGGGGGTCGATGAGCTCGTCGAGCAAAACCGGGCGGCGGGCCAGGAAGGTGGCAATGAAGTGACTTGCCCCGACCAGTCGCACCAGATGCTGCAACACGGTGGGGTTTTCAGCCAGGAGCGCCAGGTAGGTGGTGCGCCGGCCGATATTGGCCAGGATGTCGACGATGCGCTCCAGGGTAAGATCGGGTTGGTCGGCCTGGCAGGCTTCCTTGAGAAACAGGGGCATCAACCGATCCAGGCGCTGTTGGCCTTCATGGCTGAATTTGTGTTTGTCCGCCTGGCGGCGTAGAAAGGCCAGCCGTTCGAGAATGCTTTTGGGGTTGTCAAAGCCGGTTTTGGTGAGGATGTTCCGGGCCTGATCCGTGTCGACGGAGGCGTGCCAAACGAGGGACAAGGGATCGGTCTGCAGGGCCGCGGCGGGGGTTTCGGATTGGGCTTCGGCGACGGGTTCCAGCAGGGTGGCAAATTGGTGGTGAACAAAGCGCCGGTGCTTTTCCAGGGCCGCCATGAAAGAGGGCGTGTCCGCATAGCCCATGGCCCAGGCCAGGCGCGTCCGCTCGGTCGGGTTGTCGGGGAGGTCGTGGGTTTGCTGGTCCTGGTAGGCCTGGAGCCGGTGTTCGGTGCGTCGCAAAAAGCAGTACGCTTCCCGGAGGGCGGCACTGGTCTCCGCCTGCAAGGATCCGAATCGGACCAGAAGATCCAAAACTTTCAGAATGCGGCGCTCCTGGAGCTCGGGTTCGACGCCGCCCCGGATCAGCTGGAAAATCTGCCCGAAAAACTCCACTTCCCGAATGCCGCCGGCCCCCAGTTTGATATTTTTTTCGATACCCCGGCGTTTGACCTCCATGGCGATTTTCTGTTTCATTTCCCGCAGGGATTCGAATACGCCGTAATCGAGATAGCGCCGGTACACAAAGGGGCGCAGCATGGCCAGCAAGTTCCGGCCGGCCTGGTCATCTCCGGCCACCACGCGGGCTTTGACCCAGGCGTAGCGTTCCCACTCCCGCCCCTGGCTCTGGTAGTAGGCTTCCATGGCCCCAAAGCTCATCACCAGGGGGCCGCTTTCGCCGTATGGGCGTAAGTTGGTATCGATACGAAAGACGAAGCCCTCGGCCGTGACCTGGCCAAGGGTCTTGACCAACTGCCGGCAGAGCCGGGTAAAAAACTCGTCATTGGATATCGATTTGTCCCCGCCCCTGGTATTGCCGGCTTCCGGAAAGGTAAAGATCAGATCCACATCCGACGAAAAATTCAGTTCACGGGCCCCCAGTTTGCCCATGCCGATGACCACCAGTTGCTGGGGGGTATCGTCCGCGCCGGTGGGGGTGCCCAGCTCGCGGCACAGTCCGTCGTAAAGGACCCTGAGGGCCCGTTCGATACAGGCATCCGCCAGGGCGGACAGATCGGTCATGGTTTCGTCAAGATCGGCCCGTCCGGCAAGATCCCGCCAGGCGATGCGTACCATTTCGCGACGGCGTATGCGCCGCATTTGTTCGCCCAGCTGTTGCGCTATACGGTCAATGGGATCATCCCCAACCGCTGGCCCGCATGCCGCCAGAGCGTTGCGGTAGGTTGCCGGCGCATAGGCGGTGGTGAGATCGCCGCTGTGGAGCAGATTGTCGAGTATGTCGGGATGGCGCTGGCAGGTGCGGGCGATGAAATCGCTGCAGGCCAATACCGTTAACGTTTCGGCATCCCAATCGGCCGGTAGATCGAGCGGGTATCCGGCCTGGTGAGCCGCGGCCTTCAGGGTTTCAAACTTGTCCTTGGCTTCGCGGGCCAATGTGTCGGGCAGGTGCGGCATGGGTCCTCAATGATGCAGTCTTAAAGATTTTGGGTACGAATCAAGGGTTGCGATGTTAAATGCCTAAGCTTTCGCGAGTGATGCGTGCCAGGACGAGGTCTCGTGTTGCCGCCGCCCGAACGTGCACCGAAAGGCTCGTAACAACCGCGCTGGCTCGTCCAGTAGGAATCCTTCCAGGGGGCACAGAGGTGGCACCCATTTTCTTGCCCCGGTTAGGCGCGGTCGCAACGATCCCTACAGCACTCCAACAGCGTCCGGCGACAACACGTGACCGCGTCCTTTAGGGGACATGGGGTAATGCCCCGAAAGCCGATCGATCAGGCTATGATTTGATTTTGCCCCATTGCACAAGGCGCTGGTAGGCATGTTCGGCCTGGGGCCCCTGATTGACCTGCTTAAGATAAGCGATGTAGAATTTAGACGCTTCGTCCTTCCGCCCGGCGCCTTCCTGGGCATAGCCCTTAAAAAACAGAATTTCCGGATTGTTCGGCAAACGAACCTCATAGGCCTCGAAATCATTATAGGCGGCATCGAACCGGCCGATTTTGAGACGGGCAAAGCCGGAAACGAGATAGCCCTGGGCCTCGCCGGGGTAAGCCTGCTTGCCGGTTGCCGCATAGCGTTCGGCCTCATTGAAGTTTTTCTGGGCAAAACGGCATTTGGCCATCATCAGGTTGGCGGTATAATCCCGGGGTGCTGACTTCAAGGCCTGCTGGAATTGAGCGGCGGCACTGTCATAGTCCTGACGAGCCATTTCCCTTTCCCCGTTTTGCATGGCCTCGATGGCCGCTCGCATGCGCCGCAGGCCCGCAGTGTGGTCCATGTAGCGCTCCCGATACAGGGATCCCTTGGCCTGGGGGTAGCGGGTGCGACTGGCATTGACCGCCTGCTGGTAACGTTCGTCACTCATGGGGTGGGTCGAAAAAAGCATCTGCACGGCATTGGGTTTCTGTTTATTGAGGGTGCGCAGCATATCCATCAGGCCGACAAAGCCTTTCGGATTATAACCGGCCGTGGCCATATAGCGCAGGCCCAGATCGTCGGCTTCCCGTTCGTTATCCCGGCTGTAGGAGGCCAGCAAGGCCCCGGCACCGATGCTGCCCAGCTGGGCCGTCAGGTCGCCCAGCGCACTGCTCTGGCCGCCCGCAACCGCGGCGGCGCCCCCCACCAGGGCCTGGGTCAGCATGGCCTGGGACATTTGCCGGGCCGTATGCCGGGCATTGACATGGCCCAACTCGTGGCCCAGGAGCGAGGCCAGTTCGCCCTCGTCGTTGAGCTTGAGCAGGATGCCGCGCGTAGCGGAAATAGTGCCGCCCGGAAAGGCATAGGCGTTGATGTAGGTGGCGTTGACAACGTTGAAGCGATAGGGCATGCGGGGGCGGTGGCTGAGTCCGGCCAACCGTTTACCGGTTTGGTCGATATAATTTTCAAGGCGGCGATCCTGAGTAATACCGTAGTCGTTCGAAATTTGGAAGGGGGAGCTCTGGCGGTCGATCTGGATTTCCTGCTGCTCGGACATCAGCATGAACTGGCTTTCACCGGTTACCGGATTGGTGGCACAGCCGCTTAACAGTCCGGCTGCAGCCAGGGTGCTGAGGCGAATAAAGTCCCTGCGGCTCATGCCGGGAAGGGGCATCATGGATTGCATTGGAAAGGTCCTTTCGAGATCGTGTTAGAAGCCTTTGCAACTTAAAAGCGGTATACTGAAAAATTGAGGCGAGATCAATTACGGCTTGCGTCCTCCATTCGAGATCCGCTATGGTAGCCGCTCGCCTTGTAAGTGGAGCCGTAGCATCTTCCTGAAAATGCACATGAAAATTTGACATGGATCCAATCAACAAATTTGTCATTTATGGCGCCATAAAATGACAAATTTGTTATAATATTGATGCCGGCTGTTTGATGATGCTGCCAATAATTTTTTTAATTATCTGAATTTGCAGCCTATAGTAACACCTATTGCAATATGGCATGGCTGTTGCTTTGTCTTACCAAGGCACGTCGCCATCCGCATTGACAGTGCGATGGGTTGTCTCCCCTCTGTCCCTGCATACTGTGGTTGCGATACCGGAGGCGGTATCAACACGCGCCTTGAGGGGTCGGCAGACGAAAAATACAACCATTGCGGATCGTTGATCGTTTCAAGAATGATTTCTGGCAAGGAGGATCAATCCCTATGTGCCGCTTATTTGCCATAACCAGCGAGGATCCCCTTTCCCCGATGGTGGCGCTCCAGGCGCTGGACGTCATGCGGGAAGGTCACGACGGCTCCGGAGTAGGGCTTTTCCTGCGTGACCTGGGAGGGGCTTTCGAGGATATCAAGGATGCCCCTGTCTTGTCCGGCATCTTCAGCGAAGCCGGCCTGAAGCGGTTGGATGCCTACATGATGGATCTGGGGTTCATGACCAAGTACAAGCTGTCCATCAAGGTACCCAAAACGCCGCCGCCGGGGGTGCCCCGGCGTGATATCTACCTGGTGCGGGCCTATGAATATCCCGAGGACTGGGACGGCCTGCCCCAGAGTGAGCTCTACAGCCGGTTGTTGGAAACCCGGTTGACCCTGCGTGCCATGGGGGAAGAGCGCGGCGACATGATCGTTTTTTCTTTTTGGCCGGATGTGATCATGATCAAAGAGATCGGTGACCCCTTGCACGTGGCCAGGCACCTGCAGCTGGACCGGAAAGAGCTGCAGGCCCGGATCATCATGGCCCAGGGGCGTCAGAACACGAATTATGCCATCAATCTCTATGCCTGCCATCCCTTTTTTATCCAGGGATTTTCCACCATGACCAACGGGGAGAACACGGCTTTCATCCCCATCCGGGAATACCTGTCGTCACGTGATTTTCCGGGCTATGTCGGGTACCAGTCCGACTCCGAGGTGTTCACCCACATTTTACATTTCGCGGCCACCCGGCTGGGACTGGGGGCGGAAGCCTACAAGCACATCATTACCCCCTTGCAGGACGAGGACCTGCGCGCGCATCCCAACCACCAGCTTTTAAAAGGCCTCAAACAGACCTGCCGCAAGCTGATTATCGACGGCCCCAACTGCGTTATCGGGTCCTTGCCGGACCACAGCCTTTTCATGGTCCAGGATCGCAAGAAGTTGAGACCCGGCGTGGTGGGCGGCCGGCCGGGGCGCTATGCCTTCTCGTCGGAATTGTGCGGCCTCGATGCGGCTATCCCGGAGCGCGACAAATCCCAAGACTTTCAACCCATGCACCTGGACACCGCGATCGTGAATGCGGATCGTCAGGAGGTTAAGATATGCAGCCAGAAGGACCCATTGCACCTTTCTCACTGAGCATCAAGGATTTGCCCTGGCAGATCGCGTGGGACAAGGACAAGTGCACGCTTTGCGGCCGCTGCACGGCCGCCTGTCCGGTCAATGCCATCGAACTCGGTGTTTTTCGCCAACGGCAGGTGGCGCCGGCGGTGGGCATCCTGGAAGCGCCCGCCAACGAATACAAGCTCTATTACGGCATCCGCCAGAAAACGGACCCAGCCTATGCCTGTGTTGGTTGTGCCATGTGCAACATGGTCTGCCCCAACGACGCCATCATTCCCATGCACGGCGATGAGATCGACAAACTGCGCATGCATAACAACCGGGGCGGCCAGGCCCGGCGGCGGGGCGGTCGCCGCAACGACCCCGGCAGCCTGCTGGACCAGATCAAGTTTATCCGCATCTCCATGCTGACCGACCCGGCCCTGGATGCCGGGCGGCACGAGTTCGAACTGCGCACCCTGTTGGGCCGCGTGCTGCCGCCGGAGCAGAACCTTAAATTCATGGCAGAGAACGGGTGGACCCCGCCGGTGCGGGAGATTTACCCCCTTATGATCGGCGGCATGTCCTTCGGCGCCCTCTCACCCAACATGTGGGAAGGCCTGCAGATGGGGGTGGCCTATCTGAACGAGGAACTCGGCATGCCGGTGCGCATGTGCACCGGTGAGGGCGGCTGCCCGCCGCGTCTCCTGCGTTCCCGCTTCCTCAAGTATGTGATTCTGCAAATCGCCAGCGGCTATTTCGGCTGGGACGAAATCATTCACGCCCTCCCCGAAATGAAGGAAGATCCCTGCGCCATCGAGATCAAATACGGCCAGGGCGCCAAGCCGGGGGACGGGGGGCTGCTCATGTGGTACAAGGTCAACAAGCTGATCGCCGCTATTCGGGGTGTTCCCCAAGGTGTCAGCCTGCCCAGCCCCCCGACGCACCAGACCCAGTATTCCATCGAGGAATCCGTGGCCAAGATGATCCAGTCCATGTACATGGCCTGGGGATTCCGTGTGCCGGTCTATCCCAAAATTTCGGCTTCCACCACATCGTTGGCGGTGCTGAACAACCTGACACGCAACCCCTATGCCGGTGGCCTGGCCATCGACGGGGAGGATGGCGGCACCGGGGCGGCTTACAACGTTTCCATGAACCACATGGGCCACCCCATCGCCAGCAACATCCGCGATTGCTACCTCAACCTGACCAAAGTCGGCATGCAGAACGAAATTCCGATCATTGCCGGCGGCGGGGTCGGCAAAACCGGCAACATGGCCGCCAATGCCGCCGCCCTGATCATGCTGGGCGCCAGTGCCGTTCAGGTCGGCAAATACATCATGCAGGCGGCCGCCGGGTGCCTGGGCTCCGAAAGCGACCGCTGCAACATCTGCAATATCGGCCTGTGCCCCAAAGGCATCACCTCCCAGGACCCGCGGCTCTATCGCCGGCTGGATGTGGATCAGGTGGCCGAGCGGGTGGTGGACGTCTTCCTGGCCTTCGATACCGAGCTGCGGAAGATTTTGGCACCCCTGGGGCGTTCGACATCCCTGCCCATCGGCATGTCCGATGCCCTGGGAATCGCGAGTAAAGAGGCGGCCGATCGGCTGCAGATCAATTATGTGGTCTGATAACGTAAGGGCTGGAGCGGGTTGATCATCAACCCCCGTGGAGATTTTCATGAGCAGTGACGCCAATCAGGTAGAGAGTGTGTTTCATATCATCAGCGGCCAGGACAATGGCGAACGCATCGAATCCCGGGTGCTGGAAGAAAAAATCCAGGAAGCGGTGGCCAACGGCGAGCGGCGCTTGAAAATCCTGGCCTTTGGCCAGCATGGTATCGGTGGCCGCCTGTGGAAGGCCGGCGATGAAAACGTGCATATCCGGATCGAGGGGCCGCCGGGCCAGCGGCTGGGTTCCCTGGGCTTTGACAGCACCACCATCGAGGTGGACGGGCCGGCATCGGACGATACCGGCTGGCTCAATGCCGGGGCCGAAATCATCGTCCACGGCAATGCCGGCAACGGGACCTGCAATGGCATGGCCCAGGGGGCGGTGCGGGTGGCCGGCAATATCGGTGCCCGGGGCATGACCATGACCAAGAGCAACCCGCGCTTCGCGCCGCCGGAACTTTGGGTGCTGGGGTCGGTGGGGGATTATTTCGGTGAATTCATGGCCGGCGGCATCGCCGTTATCTGCGGTGTGGATCCGCAGAATCGCGACAATGTACTGGGCTACCGGCCTTTTGTCGGCATGGTGGGCGGCAAGGCCTTTTTCCGCGGACCCCATGGCGGCTACAGCCAGGGCGATGCCAAGCTGGTGCCCATCAAGGATGAAGACTGGCAATGGCTGGAAGACAACCTGAAGGTATTTCTCCAGCGCATTCAACGCGAAGAACTGATCGACGACCTGTCGGACCGCACCCAGTGGCAAATGATCGTGGCCCGCAACCCCCATGAAAAGAAGACGCGCCAGACCCGTTCGATGGCGGCTTTTCATCAGGACGTCTGGGATCAGGAACTCGGTCGGGGCGGTATTATCGGGGACCTCAGCGACCAGGACCGCAGCCAGATACCGGTGGTCACCACCGGGGAGCTGCGGCGTTTCGTGCCGGTTTGGGAAAATCGCAAGTATGCGGCTCCCTGTGAAGCATCCTGCCCCTCCGGTATTCCGGTGCAGGAACGCTGGCGCCTGGTGCGCGAAGGCAAGATGGACGAGGCCGTCGATTTGGCCCTGAGCTATACACCGTTTCCCGCCACGGTGTGCGGCTATCTGTGCCCCAACCTGTGCATGAGCAGCTGCACCCGGCAGTCGGCGTTTATGGTGCCGGTGGATATCCGTGGCCTGGGACAGGCCAGCGTCAAGGCGGCCATCGGGGAGATGCCGCCCCTGAGCGGCCGCAAAGTTGCCGTGGTCGGCGGCGGTCCGGCCGGTATTTCGGTGGCCTGGCAGCTGCGTCGCAGCGGCCATGAAGCCACGGTCTACGACACCTCCGCTTTACTGGGCGGCAAGATTGCATCGGCCATTCCCAACAGCCGCATTCCGGAAGACGTGGTTTTGGCGGAACTCGAGCGGGTCCGCAAGGTCATTCCCCACGTCCACCTGCAACAGGACGTCCAAAAGGACGATATGGTTCAGCTGTGTGAAGATTACGATTTTGTCGTTTTAGCCACCGGCGCCCAGAAGCCGCGGGTGGTGCCGGTGCCCGGCAAGGAGCGCCTGATCACGGCCCTGGATTTTCTGACGGACGCCAAGGTGGGACGCGCCCGTGTGGGCAAACGGGTGGTGATCATCGGGGCCGGCAACGTGGGCTGTGACGTGGCCACCGAGGCGCATCGGCTGGGCGCCGAGGATATTACCCTCATCGACATCCAGGAACCCCTCTCCTTCGGCAAGGAACGGGAGGAGGCGGAGAAGGTGGGGGCCAAATTCCGCTTCCCCTGCTTTACCAAAGAAGTCACCGAGGAAGGCGTGGTTCTGCAGGACGGGGAATTGCTCCCGGCGGAAACCGTGTTCATCTCCATTGGCGACGCTCCGGATTTGAGCTTCATACCGGATGATATTGCCACCGAGCGGGGCTTCGTGGTGGTCAACGATCATTACCAGACCACGGATGCCCGTGTTTTTGCCATTGGCGACATGGTCAAACCAGGGCTGCTCACCGATGCCATCGGTGCCGGCCGCAAGGCGGCCGCCGCCATCACGGAAATGCTGGAAGGCCGCCGGCCGGTGAGCGATACGCGCCAGATGATCGACAAACGGCGGGTTTCCCTGGAGTATTTCGATCCCCGTATTTTGGACTACGACGATATCGACCATTGCGGGTCCCAGTGTTCCTCGTGCGGATCCTGCCGGGATTGCGGTATTTGCGTGGCGGTTTGCCCGAACAGCGCCATCAGCCGCGCCGAAACCCCCGATGGCGGTTATGAATATGTCGTGGATGCGGAGCGCTGCATCGGCTGCGGCTTTTGTGCCGGCGCCTGTCCCTGCGGCATCTGGGATCTGGTGGAGAACACACCGCTCTGACAGTTTTCCGTGATTGACAGCAGCGGCAAGCGTTTCCGGCTCCTTCCGATCAAGGGAAAGGGGCCGGTTTACCATTGATAAAACGCCGCAAGTCCATTAATAGAAACCATTTTTGGACTTAAGGCGCCCGCGCATCGCCGTCCTTGCGATGGCGTGTGCGGTGTTGCGGCGATAACGAAACGGCATGGCCATCCGGCCGGCCTCACTATATTGGATAGAGGTTCCATGAAAGCATTGCTTGCGTTGGAAGACGGGCGGACATTTCAATGCCGTTCGTTTACGGGACCGGGGGAATCGCGGGGCGAGGTGGTGTTCAACACCAGTATGACCGGCTATCAGGAGGTGTTGACCGACCCCTCCTACAGCGGTCAGCTGGTGACCATGACCTATCCCCTGGTGGGCAATTACGGCGTCAATCCTGAAGATGTTGAGTCGGCCCGCATTCAGGTGGCGGCTTTTATCATCAAGGAGTACCAGGCCTTTCACAGCAACTACCGGGCCACGGAATCCCTGGCGGACTACCTGAAGGCCCAGGGCGTCATGGGGGTGGAGGATCTGGACACCCGCGCCCTCACGCGACACATCCGTAAAACCGGTGCCATGCGTGCTTTCCTGTCCACCTCGGTTCTGGACCCGGATGCCGCCGTGGCCCAGGCCCGCGCCATTCCCGGCATGGCGGGGCAGGACCTGGCCAGCCAGGTGACCACCACAGGGCCATACCGCTGGGTCGACGGTCAGGTGCTTCCTTTGAAATCGGAAGACGGAAAACCGGCTGCTTTGGATCAGAATGTCTGGCTGGCGCGCGGTCGTCGGCATTCGGTGGTGGCCATGGATTTCGGCATCAAATACAATATCCTGCGGTGCCTCGAACAGGCCGGCTTCGAAGTGGTGGTGGTGCCGGCGGCCACTTCGGCGGACACGATTCGCGCCATGGCGCCCAGTGGTATTTTTCTGTCCAACGGTCCCGGTGACCCCGAACCGGTAAGGTTTGCCATCGACACCATCCGGGATTTGCTGGGCTACCGTCCCATGTTCGGCATCTGCCTGGGGCACCAGTTGATGGGGCTGGCGCTGGGCGGGAAAACCTACAAACTCAAATTCGGCCACCGGGGCGCCAACCAGCCGGTCAAACATCTGCCCAGCGGACGCATCGAGATTACCTCCCAGAACCATGGGTTTGCCGTTGACCCGGCGTCCCTGTCGGACCAGGAGGTCGAGGTCACCCACATCAACCTCAACGACAATACCCTGGAAGGTTTTCGCAGCCGCCGTTATCCGGCCTACGCGGTCCAGTATCATCCCGAAGCGTCGCCCGGGCCCCATGACGCCCGTTATCTGTTTGCTGAATTTGACCGGTTGATGAACGAGAACGCATCCTGAAAATGGATATGACAGCGATCGCCGAACATGCCGCCTTCAGGATTTTTTCCTGATCGCCAAACTTAACAGAGACCCGAATCCATGCCCAAACGAGACGATATCCAGAAGATTCTCATCATCGGCGCCGGACCGATCATCATCAGCCAGGCCTGCGAGTTCGACTATTCGGGAACCCAGGCCTGCAAGGCCCTCAAGGAAGAAGGCTACGACGTCGTCCTGGTGAACAGCAATCCGGCCACCATCATGACCGACCCGGAAACGGCCGACTTCACCTACATCGAGCCGGTGACACCGGAGGCCGTGGAGCGCATTATCGAGAAGGAGCGCCCGGATGCCCTGTTGCCTACCCTGGGGGGGCAAACGGGGTTGAACACCGCCGTCAGGGTTGCCGAACGTGGTGTGCTGGAAAAATTCGGTGTGGAAATGATCGGTGCCTCGCTGGGTGCCATCCAGAAAGCCGAGGATCGCGACCTCTTTCGCAAGGCCATGGCCAATATCGGGCTGCGGATCCCCCGCAGCGGTATTGCCAACACCATGGCTGACGTCCGCCAGATCGTCGCCGAGATCGGCTTCCCCATCATCATCCGGCCGAGTTTCACACTGGGCGGAACCGGGGGCGGGGTGGCCTACAACCCCGAAGATCTGGAACGCATTGCCAAAAGCGGCCTGGATGCCAGCCTCAACACCCAGGTGATGCTGGAAGAATCTGTTCTGGGCTGGAAAGAGTATGAACTGGAGGTCATGCGCGACCATAACGACAATGTGGTCATTGTCTGTTCCATTGAGAACCTGGATCCCATGGGGGTTCACACGGGTGACAGCATTACCGTGGCGCCCGCCCAGACGCTGAGTGACCGGGAATACCAGATCATGCGCAACGGCTCCCTGGCCATCATGCGGGAAATCGGGGTGGACACGGGGGGCTCCAACGTCCAATTTGCGATTCATCCCCAAACCGGGGAAATGATCGTCGTGGAAATGAATCCCCGGGTGTCCCGGAGCTCGGCCCTGGCCTCCAAGGCCACCGGATTCCCGATTGCCAAAATCGCCGCCAAGCTGGCGGTGGGCTACACCCTGGATGAAATTCCCAATGATATCACGGGGGAGACCCTGGCGTCTTTCGAGCCCACCCTGGACTACTGTGTCGTCAAAATCCCGCGTTGGACCTTTGAAAAATTCCCCGAAACGCCGGATTATCTCACCACCGCCATGAAGTCGGTGGGGGAGACCATGTCCATCGGGCGCACCTTCAAAGAGGCCCTGCAGAAGGGGCTGCGTTCTCTGGAGATCGGCCGTTTCGGATTCGGGGCCGACGGGCGGGATCCGGGTGACGCCAAGCAAGGGGTCGAAAATCCCCTGACCACAGCCGACATCGAGCAACACCTGGCCACCCCCAATTCCCAGCGTATTTTTTACCTGCGCCATGCCCTGCAGCAGGGCTTTTCCATTGACGCCATCTACGAGCTGACCGGCATTGATCCCTGGTTTTTATACCAGCTTCGCCAGATCGTGGAGATGGAACAGGCCATCGCTTCCGGCGACCTGGATGACGACCGGCTGGCGCGAGCCAAGTCCTGGGGATTTTCTGATATTCAGATCGCGTTCCTGACCGGCCAGAGCGAAGATGCCATCAGGGAACGGCGAAACCGTTTAGGGCTAAAACCCGTCTACAAGCTGGTGGATACCTGCGCTGCCGAGTTCAAGGCGGCCACCCCTTACTATTACTCTACCTACGAAGAGGAGAACGAAGCCCGCCAGACCGATGGCACCAAGGTCATGATCCTGGGGGGCGGACCGAACCGCATCGGCCAGGGGATCGAATTCGACTATTGCTGTGTTCACGCCTCCTTTGCCCTGCGGGAAGAAGGGGTGGAGAGCATCATGGTCAACAGCAACCCCGAAACGGTCAGCACGGATTACGACACGTCGGACAAACTGTATTTCGAGCCCCTGACCCGGGAAGATGTGCTGCACATCGTCGAAACCGAAAAACCCACGGGCGTCATCGTCCAGTTCGGCGGCCAGACGCCGCTCAACCTGGCGACGGCCCTTCTGGATGCCGGGGTCCACATCATGGGTACCCATCCCCACAGCATCGATCGGGCGGAAAACCGGGAGCAGTTCCAGGCCATGCTCAAAAAACTCGGTTTGGTGCAGCCGGACAACGGCACGGCCACGAGCGTGGCGGAAGCCGTCCGCGTGGCGGCCTCCATCGGCTATCCCGTGATCGTGCGGCCCTCCTATGTCCTCGGGGGGCGGGCCATGAAAATCGTTTACAACCAGGAGGCCCTCGAAAATTTTACCCGGCTGGCGATCGCAGCCTCACCGGAGCATCCGGTGCTGATCGACAAGTTCCTGGAGGATGCTGTGGAAGTGGATGTGGATGCCATCAGCGACGGGCAGCGCACCATCATCGGCGGCATTATGGAGCATGTGGAGGAGGCCGGCATCCATTCGGGCGACTCCGCCTGCATTCTGCCCCCGCAAACCATCGCGGCGCCCGTGTTGGAAGAAATTGCCGATGCCACCCGGGCCATGGCCCGGGAGCTGAACGTGGTGGGGCTGATGAATGTCCAGTATGCCATCAAAGGCGACCAGGTCTTTGTTCTCGAGGTCAACCCCCGGGCCTCCCGGACGATCCCCTTTGTCAGCAAAGCGACCGGGGTGCCCCTGGCGAAGCTGGCCACCAAGGTCATGCTGGGAAAAACCCTGGAAGAGCTGGGGCTCACCCGGGAAATTATACCCGACTATGTTTCGGTCAAAGAAGCCGTTTTACCGTTTGATCGTTTTCCGGACGTGGACACCCTTCTGGGACCGGAAATGAAATCCACCGGTGAGGTCATGGGCATCGACACCGATTTCGGATCGGCGTTCAGCAAGGCCCAGATGGGGGCCGGTCAGCATCTGCCCTCCGAGGGGACGGTCTTCGTCAGTGTTCAGGACCGGGATAAAGCTGCGGTGGTGGACATCGCCCACCGTTTTATCCATCTCGGTTTCGAGATCATGGCCACCCGGGGCACGGCGGATTACCTGGAAGAGCAGGGGGTGCCGTCCCGCTTCGTCTACAAGGTTTCCACCGGCCGACCCCATGTGGTGGACGCCATCAAGAATCGCGAGATTCAACTGGTGATCAATACCGGTTCGGGTGACGAGACCAAACGCGACGGTTATGAAATCCGGCGGGCGGCCCTCAAGTTCAACCTGCCCTATGCCACCACGATTGCCGGTGCCCGGGCCATTTGCAACGGTGTCGGTGCTTTGAAGGAAAAACGCCTGGAGGTCAAATCCCTGCAAGAGTACCACCGGACCATCCGTCGGGCGCCGGACTGACCCCCCTTGCGGGATGACGATACCAATTTGGGAGACCCCTATTCATGACGATTTATGACGAAAGACCTCGTGAGGCCTGCGGACTTTTTGGTATCCACGGTCATCCGGATGCCTCCAAGCTTTCTTATTTCGGGCTCTATGCTTTGCAGCACCGGGGGCAGGAAAGTGCCGGTATTGCGGTTTGCCAGGACAAGACCATCGTCGGGCACAAGGGCATGGGGCTGGTTTCGGATGTTTTTGCCATGTCGCACCTGGAACAGCTGAGCGGCAGCAGCGCGGTGGGGCATGTCCGTTATTCCACCACCGGGAGCTCCATCCTGGGCAATGCCCAGCCGTTTTTCGTCCGCCACCAGCATCGCTCTTACGCCCTCGCGCACAACGGCAATCTCGTCAACGCGCATATCCTTAAAGACGAACTGGAACGATCCGGCTCCATTTTCCAAACCACCATGGACAGCGAGGTGTTTCTGCACCTTTTTGTCAAAAACCTGAAACATGGTTTTGAAGGTGCCCTGGTCGAGACCGTCAAACGCCTGCAAGGGGCGTTTTCGTTCATCCTGCTCACTTCCGAAGGCGAGGTCATCGGCATCAAGGACCCCAATGGGTTTCGCCCCCTGTGCCTGGGGCGCCTCAACGGCAGCTATGTCCTGGCATCGGAGAGCTGTGCGCTGGATCTGGTGGAGGCCGAATTCGTGCGGGAGCTGGACCCCGGCGAAATCGTGATCATCGGTGACAACGGCGTTAAAAGCATCCAGACCCAGCCGGAAGGGGCCAAACGGACCTTCTGTATTTTTGAATATATTTATTTTGCCCGTCCGGACAGCACGATTTTCGGCCAGAATGTCTACATGACCCGCAAGGCCCACGGACGGCAACTGGCCAAGGAATCTCCGGTGGAGGCCGACCTGGTCATGCCGTTTCCCGATTCGGGCACCTACGCGGCCCTGGGATTTTCCGAAGTCTCCGGCATCCCGTTTGAAATGGCCATGATCCGCAACCATTATGTCGGGCGGACCTTTATTCAGCCCACCCAGAGCATGCGCGATTTCGGGGTGCGGGTCAAATTGAACCCGGTCAAGGAATTGTTGAAGGGCAAAGACATTATCATTATCGAGGATTCCATCATCCGCGGCACCACGGCCAAGACGCGTGTCAAAGCCCTGCGCGAACTTGGTGTGCGACGCGTTCATTTGCGCGTCAGCGGTCCGCCGCACCGTTTCCCCTGTCATTACGGCATCGATTTTTCCACCAAGGGGGAACTGATCGCCGCGCGCATGTCCGTGGAAGAGCTGGGTAAATACCTGGGATTGGACTCCCTGGCCTATCTCAGTCTGCCCGGGCTGCTGAAATCCACCGGCGTGGCCCGCCCCGAAAACCATTTTTGCAAAGCCTGCTTCGATGGGTGCTATCCGGTGGATTTCGACGGCGCCCTTTCCAAAAACTGCATGGAAATGCTATAATCCCCCGTATCAGGATATCGGCTGTCAATTGATACGGAGTGCCTATGCAGGAATCACGCTATCTCAAGGATAATCTGGAGAACATTCAGCGTTTGATGGCCATACCGGCTCTGCGCAATTTCGAAACCAGCAATCTCAGCCGGTTGCTGCTTCTGAGTAAAATGCGTGAGTATGAAGCCGGTGAAGCCATCATCCAGGAGGGGGATGAAGACCCCTGGCTGTATTTTTTACTGGAAGGCAGTGTCCGCATCACCAAAAAGGATGTCGAAATCAGCGTCATCTCGGAGATCGGCGACGTTTTCGGTGAGATGCGCATCATCGACAGCCAGAGCCGTTCCGCCACGGTGGTGGCCCTGGAACCCACGGTTTGCCTGGCGATCAATACCGCGGCGAAAGAACGCATGGTGGGGTCGGGCGACCGGGATGAGCAGCTCGATTTTCTTCTCTTGCTCTATCGTATTTTTGCGGAATTCCTCTCCATCCGTCTGCGGCTGACCAACGAAGAGTTGATCAAGGCCAATAAAATCCTCAAGGCACTCGCATAGCCCCATGATTCGCAAGCGTACAGTGGCGTTTTCCCCCCACGCGGTCAATCTCTTTTTCCATATTTTAACCCGGTGCAACCTGAAATGCCGCCATTGCTACATCAATCCCGACCAGCACGGTAAGGCCACCCTGTCTTTGGAGACGATCGAAAAATGGCTCGAGGTATTCACCGCGAGCGGCAAACCGGCCAACCTGATTCTTCTCGGGGGGGAGCCCACACTGCACCCCGACCTGGCGGCGGTGGTCAAGGCCGCCCGCCGTTTGCAGTTTGCGTCGGTCACCATCGACACCAACGGCTTTCTGTTTCACGACATTCTGGAGCGTATTACCCCGGAAGAGGTGGATTATTTCAGCTTCAGCCTGGACGGTGCCACCGAGAAGACCAACGATGCCCTGCGGGGCCGAGGCTCCTACGCGGCCTGCCTGGCCGGTATCCGCCGGGCCGTGGCCCGGGGGTTCAGCACGAGCCTGATTTATACCGTGAGCTCGGCCAACATCGGGGAGCTGGAACAGATGGGGCCGCTTTTGGAAGATCTCGGCATCGAACGGTTTTTCATTCAGGTGCTGGGGATTCGGGGCAATCCGGCCCATGCCGTCCATGAGGGGGACTCGGATCAACTGCTCCAGGTGGATCGGGAGCGTTGGCTGGCCGTGGTCCCGTCCGTGGCCCAGTCCATTGCCGACCGGGGGTTGACCGTGACCTATCCCAAGGTTTTCCTGGCCCCCACGGAAGCGTTTGCCTGTGCCGGACGCATCGCGGATAATTTCTTCGTTTTTCCCAACGGCCGGGTCTATCGCTGCCCCTTGTGCGAAGATTTCCCGCTGCACTCGCTTCGAATCGAAGCGCAAGGCCTGGTGCCCATGCCGGCCATCAATGAAAACGATCTTTTTGCCCTGGACATCCCGGAAGGCTGTGTCATGAACCGGTTGGTGCAGCCGGGCAACCTGGTCTATGACGACGATGGCGCTCCCCGGTATCGGATTGCCTGCTGTCTGCTGAAGGAAGAAATCCTGCCTCCCGGAGCAGCGGCATGACGCCGGAAGAAAATGCAGACCGCACCGTGCGCCAGGACATGATCGCCTTGCTGCAAACCGAAGCCTGCAGCCTGCGGGACGTCTCCCAGGCCCTGCATATTTCGGAGAAGGAGGTCGGCGATCATCTGGCCCACATCCGCCGCAGCCTCTCGCGGTCCGGCCGGTCCCTGAAGATCGATCCGGCCGGATGCCTGGCCTGCGGTTTCGTCTTCAAAGAACGGCAGCGCTTTTCACGCCCCGGCCGCTGTCCGCGCTGCCGGGCGACCCGAATATCCATGCCACGGTTTTCTATCCGAAGAGGTTGAAGGGGTCCCTTTCCCATCAGGATTGTAGACAATGCCGCATCGCGAAACACGAGCATTCGATGGCAACATTATCCTCACGGGCTTTATGGGGACGGGTAAATCATCGGTGGGTCGCCTGCTGGCGGCGCGGCTTGGTTTTACGTTCGTCGATACGGACGCGGTCATCGAGAACCGGTGCGGTCAGGCGATTCACGAGATCTTCCGTGACCGCGGCGAGCCGGCCTTCCGCGCCATGGAAGCCGCATTGGCGGAAGAGTTGGGCGCGGGTGATAGGCAGGTGATTGCCACGGGGGGGCGCATGATGCTGGACAGCGCCAATGCCGCCGCCCTGTCCCGCCATGGCCGGGTCTTTTGCCTGTGGGCGACCCCCGAGGAGATTCTTGATCGGCTTTCAGGCACTGGGACGGCGGTAAGGCCCTTACTGGAAGGATCCGATCCGGAAGCGCGCATCCGGGCCCTGTTTGAGGAACGGCGGGCCGGTTATGCGCAATTCATCCCTGTGACGACTTCCGGCAAAACCCTCTTCGCGGTGGTCGAAGCGCTGCTCGCGATCCTAAACGTCCCTCCGGCCGGACCTGAACGCTAAACTGGCGCCCTGTAAACTCCGGCAACGGCTCGGTCTCAGATTTCTAAAGCGCTTCACGTGCCAGAACCGCCCGCAGTTCAGCCAGCGGGATCGGCTCGATAACGGCCTGGCCAATGCCTTTCAACAAAACAAAGTGAACCTGGTCGCCTTCCCTTTTTTTATCCTTGCCCAGAGCGTCCAAAACGCCCTCCCGGTCAAAGGCCATCTGCGTCGGCAGGCTCAAGCGCTCGAGAAGCGACCGCAGCCGATCGATTTCGCCGGCGGAGATCAAATCGCGACGTTGCGAGAGATGGGCGGCCAGCATCATGCCGATACTGACGGCCCGGCCGTGGGGTACGCCGGTCACCTTTTCGATGGCGTGCCCGAAGGTGTGGCCGAAGTTGAGTTTGCGCCGCTCGCCGGATTCTTTTTCATCCTGATTGACGATGGTGGATTTGATGACGACCGATTCATAGACCAGGCGTTCGATCACGGACGGATCCAGCGCCAGTGCTTTCTCGGCGTTTTTTTCTAAAAACTGAAACATCGCCTTATCGGCAATGGCGGCGTGTTTGACGATTTCGGCAAGGCCGCATTGCAGCTGTTCCGCCGACAGGGATGGCAATAGATCCAGATCACAGAGAACGAAGTCCGGCTGGTTGAATGTGCCTACCATGTTTTTGTACCCGCCGAAATTGACGCCGTTCTTGCCGCCGACACTGGCATCCACCTGGGCGAGAAGCGTGCTGGCCACGAACCCGAAGCGGATACCCCGCAGATAGGTCGAGGCCGCGAACCCGGCCACATCGCAGACGATGCCGCCGCCAATGCCGACGATCCAGGCGGAACGATCGGCCTCGATCCCGACCAGTTCGTCGTATATCCGGGCAACCGTATCGAGGGTCTTGATACCCTCGCCGGTTCCGATGGTAATGATCGGGCCGCCCGGAAACTGATCGGCATAACGCCGGCTGACGTTTTCGTCCGTAATGATGATCGGTGACGGCGTCGGCAGGTAACGGCCCAGGTTGCTCAGCGTCTCGCCCACCAGAATCTGCGACAGGCCGGAGGTGCCCTGGATCTGAATTTGTTTCATGGTTTCGGTCTTTCGCTGTGTATTGGCCCGTCAGACCGGGCAGCAGCAAGGCAACCGCCGCTCGAGCACCTTGGTCGGCTGACAGGTGCATGCCTCACGAGGCGCGGTCGAGTTGATCGCGGGCGTGCATGAGTTTTTCATGGGCACGGATCAGCAATTCTTCGGTGGTTTCCCAGGAAATACATTCATCGGTAATGGAAACCCCATACGTTAACGCGGCCTTGTCCCCTGAGAATTTTTGATTGCCCTCCTGCAGATTGCTTTCCAGCATGAGGCCGATAACGGATTCGCTGCCGTTGACGATCTGGTCGACGACGTTGCGCCAGACAATGGCCTGCCCCTGAAATTTCTTGTGGGAATTGGCGTGGGAACAGTCCACGATGATGGCCTCGGGCAACCCCTTGGTAATGAGCATCAGGCGAGCCTCTTCGATGCTGATGGGGTCGTAGTTGGGCCGGTTGCCGCCGCGCAGCACGATATGCCCGTAAGGGTTGCCGCCGGTCTGGACGATGCAGGTCTGACCGTCCTGGTCGATTCCCAGGAAGGTCTGAGCGGCATGCGCCGCCACCAGAGCGTTGATGGCGGTGGACAGCTTGCCGTCAGTGCCGTTTTTGAAGCCCACCGGCATGGACAGGCCGGAGGCCATTTCCCGATGGGTTTGGGACTCGGTCGTGCGGGCGCCGATGGCCGACCAGCAGACGACATCGGCCAGGTACTGCGGTGTAATCGGTTCGAGCATTTCAGTGGCGGTGGGCAGCCCCATTTCGGCGATTTGCATGATCAGGCGGCGGGCTTTGACCAGCCCGGCGTTCATGTCGCAGCTGCCGTCCAGCTCCGGATCGCTGATGAGCCCCTTCCATCCTACAGTGGTGCGCGGTTTTTCAAAATAGACCCGCATGACCAGAAAGAGGGTATCCTTTACCTTTTCCTGCAGGGCGACCAGGCGTCCGGCATACTCCAGGGCGGCTTTTTCGTCATGGATGGAACACGGACCGACGATGGCCACGATCCGTTTGTCTTCCTTGTTGATGATGCGCTGAATCGTTTCCCGGCCTTCGATGACGGTTTTTTCCGCCTGGGGCGAGAGGGGCAATTTTTGTTTCAATTCGCGCGGCGGCATCAGCGGCAGGTAATCTTTTATCCTGAGATCTTCGGTTCTTGGTGCAGACATGATGTTTTCCTTTCGGCACGGTTGCGTGATCGCCAGAGCTAATCCCGGGGTTTCGGCAACTTTTCGGGGTGTCCCTAGCCGGTCGAACAAAAAAGCCGTGGAGCTTTTTATCGCCACGGCCTCTATAAACAAAAAAACCGCGGCACTTGGTCGGCCGGCGGTTTTTGACGTTTTATGTAAAGGGGTTCAGACCACCGCAGGCAGACCGGCGAAATAAAAATAAAAGCCGTAATAAAAATAAGATGTGTCTGCCGTGCGTTGCATGATGCTTTCCCGTTAATTGTTTAGCGCACGATAACGGTGGATGGAAGAAATGTCAAGAGGCAGCTTCACTTCGGGGAGGAGACTCGGCTGATGGCATCGAACATGGCTTCCACAGGCGCTTCCAGACCGGTCCACATTTGGAAGCCAACCGCGCCTTGATACACCAGCATTCCGAGACCTTCCACCAGCCGGCAGCCTTTTTGCCGGGCAATGTTCAAAAGCCGTGTTTGCCGCGGATTGTAGACGATATCGCAGACCACCAGGCCGCCGGGCAATACGTGATCCGGGATGGGGCATTCCCCCTCCCGGGGATGCATGCCGACACTGGTGGTGTTGACGAGAATATCGGTATGGCGCAGTGCGACTTTCAGGGCGTCGGGCGCCAAAGGAACGGCTTGGCAGCAATCCCGCCCCTGTGCATTCACATCCACGGCCAGGGCGTGTGCTTTGGCGGCTGTCCGGTTGGCAATGGCGATGCGGGCCGCCCCCTGCCGGGCCAGGGTCATGGCGATGGCCCGGGCCGCCCCGCCGCTGCCGAGCATCATGACAGCCTGTCCTTTGATCGACAGGCCGCCGGCCGCCTCGAGGGATCGAACGAATCCGATGCCGTCGGTATTGTATCCGGTCGAGCGGCCATCCCGGATGGTGACGGTATTGACGGCCCCGATGGCCTGGGCCAGGGAATCGACAGCGTCCAGGCAATCCATGATGCGGATTTTGTGAGGGATGGTGACGTTGTAGCCGGCAAAATTCATTTTGGCGATACCGGCCGTCACCGTTTCCAAATCCCCATCCGCCACTTCGATGGGCAGGTAGCAATAGTTCAACCCGAGAATCCGGAAGGCCTGATTGTGCATGACCGGCGACAAACTGTGCCCCAGTGGTTGGCCCAACAGCCCGACAAGGCGGGTCCGTGTGTCGATGGGGGCGTGGTGATGGTTATCGGTGTTCATGGGCACAACGGTTTATCCTTTGCCCGGCGCGCGTCTGTCGCGCGGATGGTTTCATGCCGATGACGAACCATGCCAGGGCAGCAGGGACCAGATTTTTTTCAGGTCTTCAATCGGCAGTTGTCCTGGTGCTGACGTCGCCGCACCGCTGGCAAAGGTAATATCGGAGCCGAAAAGATCGCCGGTGATTCGACTGACGGCGCCTTCCCGCCCCATGGAAATAGCGACGAGAGGGATTTTCAGATAGTGGCGGCGGGCTTTGCAGGCCGCCGTGAGAAGGGTCAGCACATCAAGGCCGTCGTGGGGCATCACGGCGATTTTGGCGACATCCGCACCGGCTGCTTCAGCCTCCCGGAATATCCGCAGCAGGGTATCGCCATCGGGGGTGCCTTCAAAATTGTGATAGGATAACATCAGCTTCACACCGGCCCGGCGGCACAGGCGCCGCAAGGTTTGAACCATCTCATCACCACTGGACAGTTCGACGTCGATCAACGCCACCTGCTCTGATGTGATGGCCATGCGGTATAACGCCAGCCGGTCCTCGGGAGACAGGCTTTGCCCGCCCCCTTCCTGCGGTGCACGGCAGGTAAAGAGCAGCGGCAGATCCGGGCACGTGGTTCCCAGAGCGGCCAAGGCCTCTTCGACCGCATCGATCCGGGACAGCGGGTGGAAGGCATCCACCCGCCACTCGATCAGGTCCGGCTCAAGGACCACCGCTTCCCTGGCCTGGTCTTCCAGCGTTTTATGGTCAGAGGCCATCAAGGGCAGGCAGACCAAAGACCGGGAGCCGCCGATAATCTTGTCCTTGATGGTGATCTGTAATGGGCTCTGGGATCTCATGGTGCTACCGTTGGGTGTTGTATTGCCGGATGTCGATCCGTGCCGCCGCGCCATGTTAAAGGTTGCGGATGAGCTCTTTCAGCGTTTCCAGCTGAGACGGGGTCAGGTCGTCGAAAGCGACGTCGATGCCCTTGGGGGTTCGGCCCATGATGATGCCTGACAGCATAAGGTTTGTTTGCGTCTTCGGATCGTTGATGGTCAGCATCAGGGTTTCCCCTTTGGAAAAGGGTTCCGATGTTTCCAGGAAAATGCCGTCCAGCCGAAGCGCGCGTGTTTGGGTGGAATAAGAGGCCTCGTCCGTGTCGTATTCGACCAGCATCTGCGGTGGTTCTTCTTCGTTAGGTGCGGTGCCGGACGTATCCTTGCCCGGCATTGTCGGGGGCGCATCTACCGGGGCGCCCAGTTTGAGAACGATAACGGTAATGTTGTCGTCGCCCCCCCGCTCGTTGGCCATGTCCACCAGTTTGCGGCACGCTTTTTCCGGTGGGTTCTGTTCAACGATTTCACAAATTTCTTCAGGAAAGGTTTTATCACTCAGCCCATCGGAGCAGATGACCAGGATGTCGTCCTGCTGGAAGAAGATTTCAGCCGTGTCGGGGTTCACCGTCTCGCCGATGCCCATGGCCCGGGTGATCATGTGGAGATATTGCTGCCCGAGCTTGAGGCCGCCCTCCGGTGCCAGTGCTTCCTGTTCCGCCATAACGGTGTGCATGGTGGATACGACCTCCGCGCGCCCCTCCCGCACCAGGAAAATGGGGCTGTCACCGACATTGCTCACCACGGCACGGTTTTCGCTGAAGTAAACGGCGGATACGGTTGAGCCCATGCCTTTGCAGCGATCATCATTCTGAGCGTATTCAAATGTCTTCAGGTTGGCCCGGCGGATGGCATAGACCAACTGGTTGGCCTGGGAGGACAGGTTGCGATCGACGCCGACCATCTGGTCGGGGTTGGCCGAAGAAACGAGCTTGTGCATGGTTTTGCCGATGGTTTCGACCACCAGGCGGCTGGCAACTTCGCCGGCTTTACGCCCACCCATTCCGTCTGCCACGACATAAAGCTGCAACTGGTCGTCGATAAGAAAAGCGTCTTCGTTGCCCTTGCGCTTTTGACCGACATCCGTTTGTCCGGCGGCGGTTACGGATATCATTCCATAGCCTCGTGACGGGGCAGGCAATGAGCGCCGTGTTCGGTTGGCAAGCATCTACATCGTATCATTTTCTGGTTGGCCTCATTTTGACGTCGCGTTGGGTTTGAGCCCCGAACTCTTTTCCAGCCGATAGGAAAGGGTGCGTGCAAAATTTTTAAAAAAAAGGAGCTGAACCGCCTCGGGCGCCTTGTCCATCAACGTGGCACTGATTTTCATCAAAAGACAATTGGTATGGGCAGACGCCGAGGCGACACGCGCCTTTCCGACGATATAGGCCATTTCACCAAAGCATTCCCCCGCCCTGATTTTGGCAATGACCTGATTGTTCTTGCGGATTTTGACTTTGCCGTTCAGCAGAATATAAAACGTATCGTCAATATCGCCTTCGGCCACGATGACTTTGTCTTTCGGCACTTTGATGATGCTGCTGGCCAACCCCAGGCTTTCGATTTGCTCCCGGGTGAAATTGTGGAAAAAGGGAACCTGGTGGAGCAAGTCGATAATATCTTCGACCTTTTTATCCCCGGTGGGCAACATGATGCCGCGCAAGGCAACCCGCAGGTCGTAGGCCAAATCCATGCAGGAAGCATAGCGTTGCTCCAGGTTTTTGGCCAGGGCTTTCCGCATGATGTCGTCGAATATCTCCGGCAGATCCGGACGAAGTGCCCTGATCGGGGTGGGGTTTTCGCGGGTGATCTTGTAGATGACGGCGAAGTCGTTCTCACCGCTGAAAGCGCGCTGACCGGTAAGCATTTCATACATGACGCATCCCAGTGAGAAGATATCGCTCTGGTGGGTCGTGATCTCTTCCTTCAATTGTTCCGGCGACATGTAGCTGGGGGTTCCCCAAACCCCTTTTTCGGACTTCTGTTTGCTGATGCGGGCAATGCCGAAATCGGTCAGTTTCGGGATCCCCTGATTGTCCAGCATGATATTGGACGGCTTGATATCCCGGTGGATGACCCCGCGCTGGTGCGCGTAACTGAGGGCGCTGCAGACCTTGAAGACAATTTCGATGCACTGGTCCAGCGGCAGGAGGTTTTCAGGACGGCAATGGCGTTTCAGCGTTTCGCCTTCGACATATTCCATGATGATGTAGCAGAATTCTTTGTAAAGCCCGGTATCATAGATCGCCAGGATGTTGGGATGGCTGAGACGTCCGGCCGATTGGGCTTCCAGAAAAAGCTTTTTGCGCGACTGGCTCGATATGCCCTGGGATATCTTGAGGGCAACCTGGCGCTGGATGTAGGCATCGCGGGCCAGGTAGACCACACCGGATCCCCCCTGGCCCAGTTTGCGGATAATTTTGTACCGGCCCATGCTTTGGCTGTCCATCAGACCGGATATGAATTTTTTGTGTACGGAGGGTTTGGCCACGTGTCATTCCCATTATTGCTTCATGGCGCTATCGTCATCTTTGCTCAAATTCTTTATTTTACCATAATTTATGACCAATCAACACCTTATTGATAGACTCCCGGCAATTTTTCGGTGCGGCCAAATGCATCCGGTCAAACATTGAAGCGAAAATTGATGATATCGCCGTCCTTGACCTCGTACTGCTTGCCTTCCAGCCGGGTTGTGCCCTGCTTGCGTGCTTCGGCATAACTGCCGGCCGCCATCAGGTCATCATAGGCCAATACCTCCGCACGGATAAAGCCTTTCTTGATGTCGGAATGGATCACCTCGGCGGCATCCACGGCCGGGGTTGCACGCCGGATGGTCCAGGCCCGCACCTCGTCCTCCCCCACCGTAAAAAACGATATCAGACCCAGCAGGGCATAGGAGCGCTGGATGATCCGGTCGGCCGCGGCGGCGCTCACGCCGAATTCGGCCTGGAATTCGGCGGCTTCTTCGGGACTCATGCGGGCCAGTTCCTGTTCGAGTTTGCCCCGGATAACCATGGTGTCCACGGCGTGCAGGTCGGCGGCCGTATCCGGCAACTGGTCATCCTCGTCCGTGTTGTTGAACAGGATGAGCTGGGGTTTGGCGGAGAGGAAGGCGAATCCCCTCAGTTTGTGGGCTGTGGCCAACTCCGGTGTTTCCCGCAAAGCATGTTCGGCCTCCAGGGACTCACGGCAGCGGACCAGCAGGGCCAGTTCTTCGGGGTCGGGCTTTTTACCGCGCTTTTGGTCAAGTTCGAGTCGCTCGAGGCGTTTTTCAACGACGATCAGGTCTGCGAAGATCAACTCCTCGTCGAGTTGCCGGTAATCCGCGACAGGGGTGGGCGGCTGCGAGCCGAAAAGGTCGAAATTGCGGACGCAATGGATCAAGGCGTCGCAATCGCGCACCTGGGTCCAGTAGGGCTGTTCACCGGCGCGTTTGTCCCGGCTTTGGGGTTGTCCCGCCGGCAGGAAATATTCCACCTGGGCAAATATGGTTTTGCGCGGCTGGTACATATCGCTGAGGGTGTTGACCCGGTTGTCCGGAACACGAATGGTGCCGATATGGCTCTCGTTGCGGGCCCCGGGGGTCAGGTCGGTTCCGGTCAGGGCTTCGAAAACCGTGGCTTTGCCGGCTTGCTCCAGCCCCATGATTCCCAATTTCATACGGACTCCTTTGCGGCAAGGGGCGGCCGGCCGGGCCAGCCAGGGGGCCGGGCCGGTAGGGGACGCGCGTCCTGCCCATGATTGCGGTGGTTATTCCGGTGGGCGGATCAGCTTGAGCAGATCCCCCTCGGATTCAAATGACATGCGGTTCAGACCGGGCATGCCGTCGGCCAGAAATACATGCCCGCGAAGGCTGTAATTCAACTCGAAGTCTTCCGGAGATCCGGTGCTGTCGGCCATCAGGCGCACCATCAGCATGATGAAGTCGCTGGCGGAAGCGTAGGCGGTTACGGGGTAGACGATGGTGCCCAGCTCGGGAAGTTCGGCGGCCGCGTTGGATACGCCGGACGCGATGGTGCTGTCGTTGATCTCAAGCCGGCAGTCGATGCCTTTCAAGTTGATGGGCACATCGTTGGGGTTGATCAGGCGCAGCTCCATTTGGAAAGCGGTTTCCATACCGGTGGATGGCTGCTGGGTGATATTGACCAGGCTGATGCGCGGGGCTTCCAGGGAAGGCGCCAGCGTGGCGCAGCCCGAAAGCAGCATGAAGACCAGGGCTGTTAGACCGACACGCGATCGGAATTGAGTTGGTCGTGTTTGCATGGGTGGCTTCCTTAAATTATCGGCTGTCGCCCGTCTTTTGGCAGGCGGATGGCGACGGTCTATTTGAAGATTTCTTTCAAGAGCCCCTTGGCCGTGTCCTCAAGCGGTTTCAAATCTTCATTTTTTTCGAAGACCTCGTCGAGTTTGCCGGATTCGATGAGTTCCTTTTCCACCTGCTGCCGGGCAATGGCTTTGAGGTCCGGTGCGAACTGGGGTTGCTGAAAACTTCCGCTGACCAGCACGGGCACCATGATGCCCTTACGGCCTTCGGTGTCGCCCTGCCCCTTGATGCTGGCGACGAATTTAGGTTCAATCCGAAAATCGAGCTGCTCGGACACCAGATCGGCCTGGCCCTGGGCCCCCACCCGGAGCAGGGGCGAGAGCATCCGGGTGGCATCGGTCCCGAAGGTGCCGTTGCGCAGGGTGAACGGCACCGTGAGCTCGGTGAAGTCGGTTTTCGGCTTTTCGGTGAGCTGTTCCGCCCGGCCGAAAGCGGCCTGAACATTGCGCACCATGGCCGCCAGATCGATGCCTACCAAGGCGCCGTCGGCAAAGTTGAGCTGCCCGCCGCCGTTCAGCGTCTGTTTGATGCGTTCCGGCGTGTCGCCCTGAAACGCTAAATTGATATCCGATTGCAGCAGGCCTTCAAGAACGTCTTTCCGGGCGACGTCCTTGATCATCGGGCCGGCGGCAATGTTTTGCAGCGCTATCCGCAGGTTCGATTGGGGCTGCTTTGGCCCCACGTCAAAGGTCCCGGTGATGGTTGCCGAACCGCCATACAATTCACAGGCCAGGGGTTTGATGCGGAATTGGCCGTTGCGGCCGGAGATCTGGAACTGTACGTTTTGCAGATTGGCTTTGCCGGCTTTGAGCTGACCGACCGCAGCGCGACCGTCGAGGATCAGGCGCCGCAACGGTTCATAGTCCGGCCCCTTGCTTTTCGGGGTGGACTGGCCCGTGCCGGTCCGGTCGGCCGGCCGGCCGGTCTTTTTTGCGGGGGCTGGGAGATAGCGATCGAGATCGAGGGCATCCATACGGATGTCGAAACGAATATCCGGCCGATCGAAGGCCTTGGCCGCCATCGTGAAATCCGTTCGGGTATCGTCCAATACCAGGGCGCCGTCCTCAAGACGGACCTCAGAGGTGCTGCCGTTTATGTTGGCTTTCAAGGAAACGGTTTCAAGAACGCCGGGATCGGCGGTTTGCACGGGGAAGGGCTGTCCCAGGCGGTCATAAAGCTTGCGCGGCGAAAAGGCGGCCACTTCAAGCTGCAAATCGAAGGCCGGCTGGGACGTCAGGTTGCGGGCCGACCCCTTGAGTACGGCTTCAAGTTCCTCCAAAGCCCCTATTTTTAGATCGTACGCCAGGGGCTGGCTGGCCGGGGGGCTGCCCAGGGGGCCGACGGTTCCCGCGATCGTCACGGGCTGGCCGTTGAGACGGGTGGAGAAGTTTAGGGTCACCGGGCGTTCCAGGGACACATCCGTCAAGGCCAGGTTGATTTCCGACACCTCATGACGCTTGCCGCCGGCATGATCGATGAAGGTCAGGGTGCCGTTGCGAATGGCAATTTCTTCAGCCGTCAGGGACTGCAGCGCAAAATCCCCGCCTTGGGATGGCGCCTGATTTGGTGCGGGAGATGGCTTTGGCTGGGCTGCGGGCGTTTTGAAATCCCAATTGGTCTGCCCCTTTTTGCTTTTGACGAGCATGATGACAGGCGATTGCAGGACCACGCGTTTGATCTCAACATTTTTGGAAAGCAGGGGGATCAGTTTAACCCGGGCTTCGAAATCACCGACTTTAAGCAGATCGGTTTCCTTGAATCCGGCCGGGCTGCCCAGGCGCAGATCACCCAGCGCCAGGCCGACCCAGGGGAAGACCGACAGTTCGATATCCCCTCCGATCTGAAACGCGCGCCCGGTGGCTTCCTGCACCTTGGCCTCGATTTGCGGCTTATATCGATTGACATCCACCAGAAGGGGAATCAGGACAACGGCGGCAATCAGCAGGAGCAAGAATCCGCCGCCGCCGATCAAAATCCATTTTACAGTGCGATTCATGATCGCCTCCTTTCACCCGGATGCACGGCATGCCTGGCTTGGCCCTCCGTGAACCCGGAGAGCCCCTCCATACAGGAATTGTAAACCCCTGACGATCCGTTTTTGCGAACGATGTCGATGGTCATCATGGGATGGTTGCCCGGCCGTCATCCGCACGGCCCGGGGAAGGTGCCGACTGGGTCATCATTCGATTTGCAAAAACGCTCTAACTGCTCGAATTCTAATGATAAGCCGTTATCATGTCAAGATGGATAACCCTGGACTCAATCCTGTCGGGGGTAGCGGCTTTGGATGAGGTCCCGGGCCCGGGACCATTCACTGTCCGAATTGAACATGTAGCGGGCAAACCCCAGCGCTTCGCTGCCCTTGACCACGGCAACGATGGCGTCGATTTCGATGGTTCGGTCAAACAGGTCCCAGGGGATCGTTTGTCGTGTCTGACCTTTTTTGATCCGGATGTCATCGGTTTTGAGGACACCGTAACGCTTGACGCAGGCCTTGTGGTAAAGGGTCGCTTTGGATTTGCGGGCGGCGTTGTTGATGAACCAGGCGCCACCCGCCATGAACGTTCCCAAAAACACCAACAGCACGATGGCCAATGTTTTGCCGACGGCCATCTGGGTCAGCACGATGGCCACGATGGCCAGCGTCACGATGGTGATGATGAAGTGCGGCGGAATCGGCCGGCGCCCCCTTAGCGCCTGCTGAACCTTCAAGCTGTCTTCAAACGTCAGATAGCCTTTAAAATGGATTCCTTTCTCCATTGAACGTGGTGTCCCTTTCATGTGGTCTCGCGTTTGACCTCTTCCGGCCGGCGTTGTCGGGTTAGGGGTGCCCATGGGCTTCCGGTGTTTGGGCCTGGTGCATTTGCCATTGACTCCAGATACAGATGTACAGCAGGATCAGGTTTTCGAACCGCTGGATCTTAATGCGGCGCCCATCGGTCAGTCGGACCAGAATACATAAGTAGGACGTTCTTCGGTCGCCGTGGAAACCAAAGGCGACACCCTCGATGCGGTCGTAATCAATGCACCGGGTTGCCATCCAGCTTTTCACCACCAGCGTGTCTTCACCGGGGCTCACGGTGTGGGGCAGCCGGAGGATATAGACCATTATCGGCAGCGTCATGGCGCAAATGAAGTACCATGGCAGCGTGAAGCGCTGGAGATACACGGAACTGCCCGCAATCAGGACGGCGGAAAGACCCAACACCACCGCCCGGTGAACCGCATACCCCTGCTGCCCCTGGAAGGTCTGGATTCCCAGTTGCTTCCGTCGCAAGGCTGCCAGGCGCGTGCAAACGGTGGTCAGCAACGCGGTGAAATCCGGGGTGGCGTAGAACAGGGGAACGATTGGCGTTGGATCCGTACATACGATTTCCACCTTGAGGCCTGCGATATCCGTCAGGTATTGGATATTTTTCCAGAGAACCTCGATCGGTTTCCGACCCGGCGGACGATACGTCAGGCCGTCGGCGCGGATTTCATATACATAGGCCCGGTGCCGCTCCAGCTCAAATGTGTAGGTTTGCGTTTCAGGCATGATGCTGTTTCCGTTGTCGCCCGCCCGGAACAGGGCTGCTGTCACGGTTTACCGGATCGGGCGACCATTGTCCACCCGCGGTTGGCGGCTGTTCCCCGTGCCATTCCGAAACGTGGCAACGCGAATGGGACGGTGGGGCCGGGGCTTTGCGCGGTATCTCTGGAGAAGCGTTGATCTTTTCGCATGAATTTCCTACTATTTCCGCCAGCGCTGACAGGCGTCCTGCCGGACGTCCGGTCGTTGCTTCATTTGAGCGATGAATCTGCCCGAGCAATAGAACGTATCGCAGACACCTTTAACCCGCACTGAACTGGATCCCCACCCCCATGCTTCGACATCTTGTAAGATGGAGTCTCGTTCTGATTGTGATCACCGCATCCGGCGTCGGCATCTGGTGGGCGACCCGGCCCAAACCGGTCGAGGTGGCAGTCAAACCCGCTACCCGTGGTATGGTGGAACGGACTGTGGCCAATACCCGCGCCGGAACGGTCAAGGCCTGCCGCCGGGCCAAGCTTTCCCCCAGCACGGGGGGCCAGATCGCCCAGCTGCCCATCCACGAAGGCGACGCGGTCAAGGAAGGGCAGCTCCTGCTGGAGATCTGGAACGAGGATCTGAAAGCCCAGGCGGCCCTGGCCGAGCGCCAGATCGCATCGGCCCGCAGCCGAGCCCGTTCGGCCTGCCTGCGGGCGCGATTGGCGCAGCGCAATGCCGACCGTCTCACCCAATTGCGCCAAGAGGACATCGTGCCCGAGGAGCGTCTCGACAATGCCGTGTCCGAGGCGGAGGCACTGCAGGCCGAGTGCGACGGCGCCCGCATCGAGGTGGCTGTCCGGAAATCGCAACTGGCCGTGGCGGAGGCCAACCTGGCCCGCACCCGGCTGACCGCGCCTTTTGACGGGGTGATTGCCGAAATCAACGGCGAACGGTTCGAGTTCGTCACCCCCTCGCCCCTCGGCGTGGCCACGCCCCCGGTGGTGGACATTCTCGACAACACCTGTTTTTACGTCTCGGCGCCCATCGACGAGGTGGACGCCGCCGATATCAAGGTGGGCATGCCGGCCCGCATCAGCATGGACGCCTTCCGTGACCGGCATTTTTCCGGGCGTGTGCGGCGCATTGCGGACTACGTCCTGGACATCGAAAAACAGGCCCGCACCGTGGATGTGGAGGTGGTGTTCGACGCTGTACCGGCCGATACGATCCTCCTGGCCGGCTACAGTGCGGACATCGAGGTCATTCTGGACGTGAGGCCGGACGTGGTCCGGGTGCCCACCGAAGCGGTGATGGACGGTCGGCGCGTTTTGGTCTTCATGCCGGCGACAGGCCGCATCGCGGCGCGCGAGGTCCGCCTGGGACTGTCCAACTGGGATTGGAGCGAAGTGCTGGAGGGCGTTGCGCCCGACGAGCTGGTGGTGGTCAATGTGGACAACCCCGACCTGGAGGACAATGCCTTGGCCGTGCGGCTGGAGGAGATGCCGTGATTCAGCTGGAACAGGTCGAGCGGGTTTTTCAGGTGGGCGAGGAGAAGGTTTACGCCCTGCGGCAGGTCGACCTGGCGGTGCAGAAGGGCGAATACGTGTCCATAATGGGGCCCTCCGGATCGGGCAAATCCACGCTGCTTAACATCCTCGGTCTGCTCGATCGTCCCGACCACGGTGTCTATCGCCTGGAAGGCATGGACACCACCGAGCTGAGCGAGCGGCGGCAGGCCCATGTCCGGCGGCATAAAATCGGTTTCATTTTCCAGTTTTTTCATCTGGTCCCCCGCCTTTCCGCCGCGGAAAACGTCGAGTTGCCCCTGGCCCTGGCGGGCATTGAACACCGCCGCCGTAAGGCGCGCGTGGCCGAGGCTCTGGAACGCCTTGGTCTGGCCGACCGGGCGCGGCATCGTCCGGACCAGCTTTCGGGCGGCCAGCGTCAGCGCGTGGCCATCGCCCGGGCCACCATCATGAAGCCGGCCATCATCCTGGCGGACGAGCCCACCGGCAACCTGGACCGCGTTTCGGGCCAAGATGTCATCGCGACGATTGAAGACCTGAACCGGGAGGGCATGACGGTGGTCATCGTCACCCACGATCCGGAGCTGGGGCAGCGGACCAACCGCCAGGTGCGGATGCTCGACGGCCGGATCGAAGACGACAGCCGGGGGCCATTATGACCATCGGGGACGTTTTCGGTTTTGCCTTCCGTTCCCTGCGCGGCTATCCGCTGCGTACCGGTTTGATGCTCCTGGCCATGGCCATCGGGGTCGCGTCCGTGGTGCTGCTGACGGCCCTGGGGGAAGGGGCCCGGCGCTATGTGACCCAGGAGTTCACCTCCCTGGGGACCCATCTCCTGATCGTGCTGCCCGGCCGTTCGGAAACCACCGGCGGCCCGCCGCCCCTGCTGGGCGAAACGCCGCGGGACCTGACCCTGGCGGATGCTCTGGCCCTTGAGCGCAGCCGTGCGGTGCGGCGCGTGGCACCGGTCATGGTGGGGTCGGCCCCCGTGACCCGTGACGGTCTGTCGCGTGAGACGGTCATCCTGGGGTCGACGGCGGCCATGGCCGAAGTGCGCGACCTTTCCATGGCCCAGGGCCGCTTCCTGCCGGCCGGGGATGTGTCCCGGGCCGACGCCGTGTGCGTGCTCGGCCAGAAACTGAAAACAGAGCTGTTCGCTCAATCGTCGCCCCTGGGACGCTTCGTACGCATCGGGGATCGCCGGTTCCGCGTGATCGGGGTGCTGGCCCGGCGTGGGCAATCCCTGGGCGTGGACATCAGCGATGTGGCCATTATTCCGGTGGCCTCGGCCTCGGCCCTTTTCAACCGGTATTCCCTTTTTCGCATCCTGGTGCAGGCCCGGAACCGGGATGCCATCCCCCGGGCGAAAGTCGCGGTTCTCGACATTATCCGGGAGCGCCACGAGGGGGAAGATGACATCACCGTCATCACCCAGGACGCCATGCTGGCGACTTTCGACCGCATTTTCCAGACCCTGACACTGGCCGTGGGCGGGATCGCCGCCATCAGTCTGGCCGTGGCCGGCATCCTGATCATGAACGTGATGCTGATCGCCGTGTCCCAGCGCACTGGCGAAATCGGCCTCTTAAAGGCCCTGGGGGCGCCGGGGGGCCAGATCCTGCGGCTTTTTCTGTCCGAATCGGCCCTGCTGTCGCTGGCCGGGGCGGTGCTGGGGCTCCTGCTGGCCTGGGGGGGATTGCTGCTGACGGCGCGTTTTTTCCCGAACTTTCCCATGGCGGCGCCCCTGTGGGCGCCCCTGGCTGCCGTGGGCGTGGCGCTGTCCGCGGGATTGATTTTCGGGGTGATGCCGGCGCGGCGGGCGGCGGGGTTGGATCCGGTGGCGGCCTTGTCGCGGCGCTAGCATTGATCAAAACGTGTGACTTTTGGTGGAAGAGCTGGAAAAGTCCAACGATCCTGGGTGTTTTTTCTGTATAGATTTCTTCATTTTCTGTCCTGTGACAGAAAACGAAGCAAAAGAGCACGCCCGTGTCCCGCGGTCCCTACGGGGCTTCCCTGCGCGTCGTCGGTGCGGCCGGAGCACGCGGAGACTCGCCCGCCTTGCGGCAGGCTCAAACAGTCCGCGCGCTTATTTCCGTCCGCCCCGCCGATGCTCGGCGCGAGACAATGGGAACCAAACCCTATGAAAAGTTTCCCAATAGACGCCATTGCAATGGCGATTGTCGGTCTTCTCGTCTTTTTGTATTTGGGAAGAGAAATTGAGGCGGGCCTTGTTTTCGGGGTCGGCTTGTTTAGTCTGAGACAATTAAGACGGCACATATTGAATAATTTGCAGGCCAACCAGCCGGAAGAAGATTGGCCCAAAAGATAATTTTTTATGCTGATACGGGATGCTTCCAAATACGCCCTGCAGGGCCTGGTGGGCCAGCCCATGCGCAGTTCGCTGACGGCGCTGGGGATTGCCGTGGGCATTGCCGCCGTGGTGCTGCTGACCTCTTTGGGCGAAGGCGTCCACCGTTATGTCCTGGGAGAGTTTACCCAGTTCGGCACCAACCTGATCGGCATTTCACCCGGCAAGACTTCCACCACCGGTTTTTCCGGGGCGGTGATCAGCAACGTGCGGCCCATGACGATCGAAGATACCCTGGCCCTGAAGCGGCTTCCGCGGGTGGTGGCCTCCGTCCCGGTGGTCCAGGGCAATGCCGCCGTGAAGCATGGCCAGCGCAGCCGGCGAACGTATATTTTCGGGGTCGGTGCAGCGGCCCCCCAGGTCTGGCAGATGCGGGTGGCCCAGGGGCGGTTCCTGCCGGATGACGATCCCCGGGTCGCCCGGGCTTTTGTGGTGCTGGGCAGCAAGGTGCGCACTGAGCTTTTCGGCCGACGCAATCCTTTGGGGCAGCGTGTCCGGATCGGCAGTGAGCACTATCGTGTGCTGGGGGTCATGGAGGCCAAAGGTCAGATGCTGGGATTCGATCTGGATGACGCGGTTTACATCCCGGCGGGCCGCGCGCTGGCGCTGTTCAACCGCGAAAGTCTAATGGAGATCGATTTGCTGCATGCCGAGGGGAGCCCCGCCTCCGAGGTTGCCCGTCGGGCCAGGCAGTTATTGATCGAGCGGCACGGGGCCGAAGATTTTACCATTATTACCCAGGACCAGATGCTGGAGGTGCTGGGTTCCATTCTCGACATCCTCACCATGGCGGTGGGGGCCCTGGGCGGCATTTCCCTTCTGGTGGGGGGGGTGGGGATACTGACCATCATGACCATCGCGGTCAACGAGCGCAAGGCGGAGATCGGCCTGTTGCGCGCTCTGGGGGCCGGACGCCGGCAGATCCTGTCCCTGTTCATGGGCGAGGCCATCGTTTTGGCCGGCCTGGGCGGTTTGGCCGGGCTGATGGTCGGGGCCGGCGGCGCCTGGCTGCTGGAGAAGATCGTGCCGGCCCTGCCGACCCACACCTCCTGGCGCTACGTGCTGCTGGCCGAAGGCCTGGCCTGTCTGATTGGCCTGCTGGCAGGCGTGCTGCCGGCCCACCACGCCGCCCGTCTGGATCCCATCGAGGCCCTGCGGGCGGAATAAAGATCGCATCCCATCTTTTTTGTTTTTACTCTATCAGTTGTCCCATTTTGTGGGGATTAAACCCCTTCACCACCGTGCCGTTGATCAGCATCAGCGGCACGCCGCGACCGCCGAGGGCCTCGAATTGCCGGCGGGCTTCCGTCGACTTTTCGACATCGTATTCCAGGTAGGCCACCCCCCTCTGATTCAAGAACGCTTTGGCCTGTTTGCAGGCGCCGCACCAGGACGTTGTAAAAAGGACCACACCGGCATCATTCGAATAAGACGCACTTTCACGAGGATAAAAGAAGGCTTTGATATCGCCCCAATTCTGAATCAGCAATACAGCCGCGGCAATGACGATGATTTTTTTCATTGATCCTGTCGGTCCAGTCGGCTAGCGAAAAGGTAAGTTGTTTTGTGGCCAACGTACCATTACCGGGTCCTGCGGCGCAAATATAAATGGCGTTCCGTTATGTTCGCCACAGCCTCTGGAACCCCGCACCTCCATGGCGGCGCCTTCAAAAGCATCCGTTAATCATCGGCCGCCTGGGGCTTTCAGGGCCGTTCTATCCCTTCGTTATTCAAAGCGTTTCACATAGTCCCCATACCCTTCCTTTTCCAGGTCATCTATGGGAATGAACCGCAGGGCGGCCGAGTTGATGCAGTAGCGCAGTCCCGTGGGTTCGGGCCCATCGTTGAACACATGGCCGAGATGGGAGTCGGCGTGTTTGCTGCGCACCTCGGTGCGCACCATGAAAAATTTCGTATCCTTTTTTTCCACGATGTTTTCCGGGACCAGGGGCCGGGTGAAGCTGGGCCAGCCCGTGCCCGAGTCGAACTTGTCCGTAGAGCTGAACAGGGGGTCGCCCGAGACCACATCCACGTAGATGCCGGGTTCATGGTTGTCCCAAAAGGTGTTGTTGAAGGGCGGCTCGGTGGCGTCCTGCCGGGTGACCTTGTATTGCAGGGCGGTCAGCCGCTGTCGCAGTTCCGCATCGTCGGGGATCGTGTAGGGGCTGTTTCCTCCGGCGCCGGACGCCTTGGCCGTTGTTTCAGGGGGGGGCGTTGGGCCGGGCGGTTCTTTGGCCCAGGCCTCTTCCAGAAAATGGTCCCGTCCGGAGCCGGACCGGTACCATTTATAGCGGATCGGGTTTTTCTTGTAATAATCCTGGTGATAGTCCTCGGCCGGATAAAAGGGGCCGAGCGGCAGGATTTCGGTGACAATGGGCTGGGCAAAACGCTTTGTTGCGGCCAGCTTTTGTTTGGAGGCCTCCGCCGCACGGCGCTCTTCCTCGCTGCCATAGAAGATGGCACTCCGGTACTGGGGCCCCCGGTCCACGAACTGCCCGCCGCCGTCGGTGGGATTGATATGCCGCCAGAAGATATCGAGCAGTTCGGCATAGGTGATTTTCCCCGGATCGTAGACCACTTTGATGGCCTCCACATGGCCCGTACGGCCGGAGGACACCTGCTGGTAGGTGGGGTTTTCTTCCGGGCCGCCGGTGTAGCCCGAGATCGCTTCGATGACGCCGTCCACTTTTTCAAAATCCGATTCCGTGCACCAGAAACAGCCACCGGCAAAGACGGCCGATCGGGTCACGTCGGGGATGTTATTCATCGTGTTTTCCTTGGTTTGATTCGTGCCGCGGACCGATTGGATGCCCAAGAGGACCGCGCCCACTGCGAAAATGGCGATAATCAGATTGCGCATGGGAAACCTCCGCAATGTATCCATCGGACACGTCCGATACGGTTAGGGATGCAGCGTATCCCCCAATACTGGGGTAACTTGCGTCATACGCCCCGCTGTGCGTCGCCTTCTGCAGGGAGATCGCGCTGCGGATAACGTCGAATACAAAATCGAAACCTGACACGAACCCGTAATTTCGGTCCGGTCGAGGTAATTGGGACAATAAGAACGAAATGGCGGGTTGTCCCGTGGGAAGGAAAAAAGGTTTGGGGGGTGTTGATCAGCCCTTCGGTTCCACGATCGGTCCTAAAGCCGCAAGGACGCGGCGGTCAGGCGGGTTTTCCATCGGGCGATGGCGCCGCTAGAGCTTATTCAAAAGGTCGGTCAGGCGGATGACGAACTGCCCCGTGCCCTCCTGGGCATAAATGCCGAATTGGGCAATCAGCCGATAAGCCAGGGCGAACTGGGCCAGGGCAAATCCGGCCACGGTGAACTGGCTGATGCTGATAAGGCCGATGCCGAACTGGGAAAGGGTGAGGCCGCCGCAGGCAAACTGCCCGATGGCAATGACCCCCTTGGCCACCACCGGTGTGCGGTTGGGCCGGTATTTGAAGGAGATGTGGAGCAGCGGCAGCCCGAACAGGGTGCTGTCGGACTTGTATTCAAAGCCATACCCGTCCCATTTTGCACGGGCGGGATAGGGGGCGCCGCAGCCCGGGCAGGCCACGGCATCGGCGGATACCGGGTGCTGGCATTCGCGGCATTTGTTCATCATGGCAAAAATCCCTCAGTACAGGACGTATTTGACCAGGCGGCCGTCGAGACCGCCTGTGGCCAGCGGCTTTTTCCAGGACGGTTTAAGGCCCAGGCGCTTGATATAGGCGCGTTCACCAAAATAGATGAAGGCGGTGGAACGGCGGCAGCGCTGCTTGAGAAAGTCGCCCAGCCGTTTGTAAAAGCCGGCCAGATCATCGTTCCGACCCATGCGAATGCCGTAAGGGGGATTGCAGACAATTAACTTGCCTTCGATCTTCGGGATGCTGAACGCATCCTGTTGCTCAATGCCGATATGGTGATTGCGGGTAATTGTCGCTGCATTCGCACGGGTGGCGCGAACCGCCTCCGCGGCAATATCGCTTCCGGAAATAAGGCCGGGATGTGTGAGAATCCTCTGATTGAGGCCGCTCCGTTTGACCTGCTGCCACAAGCGCGTGTCAAAGTCGGGAAGGTTTTCAAATCCGAAGCGCCGACGCAGAATACCGGCCGGGGTGCGCGAGGCGGCCATGTAGGCTTCGCACAGCAGGGTGCCGGAGCCGCAAAAGGGGTCCACCAGGGGCTGTTGGCCGTCCCATTCCGTCAGGTGGATGATGGCTGCGGCCAGGGTTTCCACCATGGGAGCCGACACGGTTTGTTTTCGGTAGCCGCGCCGGTGCAGCGATCCGCCGGACGTGTCCAGGCTGATGGTGGCCCTGTTTTTTTCGATGTGCAGATTGAGCCACACATCCGGGTCGCGGGTGTCGATGGACGGACGCTTGCCGGTGCGCCGCCGGAAATAGTCCACCACCGCGTCTTTCAGGCGCAGGGCGGCAAATTGCGAGTGGGTGATGGTGCTGTGGGAAACCGTGGCAAAGACGGCCATCGTCCGGGACGGATCCAGGAAATCCCCCCAGTGGATCCTGGACGCCTGCTGATAAAGGGCTTCATCCGACGGGCAAGGAAAGGATGCGAGCGGCGCCAGCACCCGGCTGATCAGACGGGATTCGAAATTGACCCGGTAGAGGACCTTCGGTTCGGCCTTGAAATGGAGGCCGCGATAGGCGTCTTCGGTCCCGGCGGCCCCCAGGCGGCGCAGTTCCGCGGCGGCCAGGTCTTTGATGTCGTTGGCGACCTGTGCGAAATAGCGGTTTGTCTTCTGGTAAATATACAATTTAATCGTTTCTATTTTCTGAAAATGTCGGCCCGGAAAAATTAAACGGGCGTATGGCTAGCGCTTGACCGTGAAGCTTTGCCTGGGGTGATCATAGCGTTCACCGTTGAGCTCCAAGACGTTTCCAGAGAAGGGCTATACCAGACGAAGAGGCGAGGTGCCAAGCGGATCATGCGCTAGCCCGAATATTTCGTGCGTTCGCGATGTTCATTGGGCGGTATCAGGGGCGCCGCTGTACGCCTGCTGCCGTAAGCTCCTGATAACGCGGTCAATGGACATCCTTGAGGGGGGGGGGGTGGCGTTTGAGCGCCATATGATGGTGCATGCGGCTTTAGGCGGCTGGCCACCCTGAGTCCGGCAAAGGCTTATCCTTCGTAGAAGACCCTGTAAGGATGGCGGTATTGGTAGATGTAGGCCACACCGCTCTTGGTTTCGAGCAGGATGCAGTCATATTCCATGTTGTTTTCATCCAGCAGGGCCTTTACAACGTCGTAATCCATATGGGTCAGATCGCTCACCCTGTAGACCAGTTTATAGGGGTGTTCTCGTTTCATGAGATCACCTTCTTTCAACTGAAATATAAGCATCTTTAGGCAGTTATGCACACAGACCGCGTCGGTCGAGTTCCGGCTGTTTGCCAAATAGCCGCTTTTGGGGTGGCGTGCCATGCAAGGTGCCAAATTGACGACCAGGCCGGCTTCTGTTATCGGGGAAGAATTCCTGACGTCATGGCGACATTCCATAAACGTGGCCCCCGAAGCCTTGTACTGTGTGGGAAGAGGCTTGCAGGATGGTTCGCGTCGCCAGGGATGACCCCCGTTAAGCTGCCGGAGGCCACCTTATGCCGCAAGACACCTATCACCGGACGGCCTGGTGCTATGATGCCCTGATCGAGCCCTTCATCCGGTCCCTCCGGCCGACAGCCTTTGACTTTTTTCAACCGGCAGCCAATGCGGCCGTCCTGGAAATCGCTTGCGGCACCGGCACCCAGCTGGCTTTCTATCGGGATCAGGGCTTTCGCCCCATGGGCATCGATCTGTCGGCGGCCATGCTGGGTCAGGCTTGCCGCCGTCTGGGCCGCGCAGGCGTTCTATGCCGGGGCGATGCCGCCCGTCTGCCTTTTCCCGCCCAATCATTTGACTGGGCCGTGGCAACCCTGGCCCTGCACGAGATGGCGGCGGCGACACGTACCCGCGTGATGGCGGAAATGGCCCGCATCATCAAGACTTCCGGCCGCCTGGGCGTGGTCGATTATCATCCCCAACGGGCACTGACCCTCAAGGGATGGGTGTCCCGGGGCGTTATCCGATGCATCGAATTTGCGGCCGGCCGGCGGCACTACGCCAACTACCGGCAGTTTTTGGCCTCCGGAGGGATCCCGTTCCTGGCCGAGCGGCATGGTCTCGTGATGGAACGCCAGACGCGGGCCGCCGGAGGGAATATCGGCATTTACCAATTGCGGCGGCGGTAATCGTTTTTCAACAGCCTGCTGAGGCCCGTCGCAGCGTCAGGCCTTTTGCCTGGCGTTCATTTTGCTACAGGAGAAACCATGGCATCCAAAGTCTATTTATGGAATTTGCGGACCTCCATGAAAATGCCCTATGACAAGCGGGTTAAAAAACTGATCAAACGCGCGGGGGTGTTTGCGGCCATCGCGTCCAGGGAACTGGTGGCGGTCAAAATGCATTTCGGCGAGGCGGGCACCACCGGTTTCATCGCACCGGTCCGGGTGGCGCCTATCATCGCCCTCATCAAAAAGACCGGGGCCCACCCGTTTCTGGCGGACACCAACACCCTTTATCAGGGCCAGCGCTATGAGGGCGTTTCCCATGCCCTGGTGGCGGCCCGGCACGGTTTCGACCCCAATATCCTGGGGGCGCCGGTGGTCATCGCCGACGGTATTCGCAGCGGCAACGCCCGGGAGGTCGCCTCCCAGGGCCGACATTTCGAAACCTGCAGCATTGCCGGCGACATTGCCGATGCGGACGCCCTGGTGACCCTGAATCATTTCAAGGGCCACCTGCTGGCCGGGTTCGGCGGTGCGCTGAAAAACCTCGCCATGGGGTGTGCCACCGTCAAGGGCAAGATGCAGCAGCACTGCGGCCTGGGGCCGAATCTCGTGACCAAGAAATGTACCGGCTGCGGGGAATGCGTGGCCGCCTGTCTTCACGGGGCCCTGTCTCTCAAAAAGAAAAAGGCGGCCATCGACCGGGAGCGCTGCGTGGGTTGCGGGGCCTGCATGCATGCCTGTGCCTACGGGGCGTTGATGATCGACTGGAAGTCGGATACCCCTCTTTTCCTGGAGCGCATGACGGAATATGCGGCCGCGGCCCTGGCGCCCCACCGGAAAAGCGCCCATATTACGTTTGTCACCCAGGTCAGCCCGGGATGCGACTGCGAGGGGCATTCGGATGCCCCCATCTGTCCGGATATCGGGGTGTTGGTGTCCGATGACCCGGTGGCCATCGACCAGGCCGCCCTGGACCTGGTGAACCAGGCCCCGCCGTCCTATCCGAGCGCGCTGCCGAAGGGTTTGGCGGTCGGAGACGACAAGTTCAGGGCACTGTACCCGGATGTCGACGGCTGTCACGCGCTGGATTATGCCGAGGAACTCGGCATGGGCCATAGGGATTACGAGCTGGTCAACTCATGACCGGCCCTTGATGGAACCATCAACACAGGGAGGCGACCATGATGGAGACGAACCCGTTGTCCGGTTTTCCGATGATGGCCGGCATGCCTGCCGAAACCCTTGAAGCGATTGCCCGCCAAGCCGAGATTAAAGCCTTCGAGGCCGGGAGCGTTCTCTTCGAAGAAGGCGACCTGGCCACCGACCTCTATGGTTTGATGGAAGGGGAGGTGGAGTTGAGCATCCTTTTCCGCGACCGGGTGCTCAAGGCGGATGTCCGGCACGAGGAATACGTTCACAAGCGCGTGGAAATCATCGAAACGGAACTGGTGTTCGAGACCCTCGAACCCGGGGAGATTTTCGCCTGGTCCGCCCTGATTCCGCCCCACCAGTTGACGTCCACCGCCCGCTGCACCGCGTCCACCAGGGTCATGGCATTGCCGGCGGAAGCCCTGACCGGCCTTTTCGAACGCGCCCCGCAGGCCGGCATGGTTTTCATGCAGCGCCTGGCCGAGGTGATCGCTCAGCGGCTGCGCCTGCGCACCGACAAGCTGATTGAAAGCTGGTACCAGGCCTTTGGGGATGAGCGTCTTTAAGCCTGCCGCGAGATATGGCCTGTCATCGCTTCAGCGGCCCTGCCAGTAAAGGGGCGGTTGAAACCGCTGCTCCGACAGCGATTCGGGCCAGATGGTGGCAAAGCGGCCGCCCGTGATTTGGAGCACGAGGGTGTCGGCTTGGTTCTGCCGCTGGTAGTTCCCATAAGCGGTAAAGCGGACCGGACCGAAAGGGGTTTCCATGTCGATCCGGTCCAGCGCCGCCCGGATCTGTTCCGGCGCGAGGCCTTCGGCATGCTGCAGGGCTTCGGCCGCCACCAGCACGGCGGTGTAAGCCTCGGCACCGTGGTAGTCGGGCGTTGCCCCAAAGTTTTGCACATAGGCGCGGTAGTAGGCCTCAGCACCGCGAAAACCTGTTTCCGGGGCCCACAGGGCGGCCGTGACCAGCCGGTCCCCGGCGGCCTTGGCCAGTTCAATGAATTTATAGTGGGTAAACCCGCCGGCCCCGCCGCATAGGAGGGCGTTGAATTTCATACTCCGGATCTTGGCGACCAATTGCACCGCATCCTTCAGGTAGCTCACCATGAAGATTACATCCGGGGAGTGATATTTCAGCGGCGCCAGAATCCGTTCGAAATAGTCGGAGCTGGCGCGTTCCTTGAAGTAAGGAATGATGGCCATCAGTTCGATGTCGTTTTCCCGGCAAAACCACATCATATTCATGGCCCCGCCCGTGCCGTAAGGGCTGTTCTCGTAGACGATGGCCATGCTGCGGGGCGACACCCGCTCCGTCAGAAACGCCTGCAGCCCCTTGGTATATTCGCCGGCCGGCGGATTCAGCCGGTAGACATTGATCTGCTCGCGCTGGGTGATGCGGTCGTCGGCGGCCGTGCAGACCAGAAAGGGGCGGTCGAGGCGGTTGGCGGTCCTGGCGGTGTAGAGCGTGTTGGCACTGGCATAGCCGCCGATCAGCATGACGGCGCCTTTCTCTTTGACAAGCTCGGTTACGGCGGTTGCGCCGCCGCGGCGATCGCCCCGATCGTCGGCATAGACCAGCTTGAGGGAGCGCCCCTTGACGCCGCCGGCCCGGTTGATGGATTCGAGCGCCATGGTGTAGGAGTTTTTCATCATTTCGGCGTAGGCGAATTTCTCCCAGTGGACAACCCCGATGACAATGTCCTGGGCAGACAGCGGCCGGGGGGTGATGGTCAGAAGGGCGGCCAGGATGGCCACGGCCGCAGTGATGTGTCGCATTGCGTTGGTCATGGTTTACCTCCTTGGAACCTCGGGACATACGCCGGATGCCGCATCGACAGGATGATGGCATCCCGGTCGTTTTGGGGTTGCAAGCATGGGAACGGCCATTGGCCGGCACCGCAGGTTCACGAAGTGGGAGAAAGGGGCGGTAAGGAAGACAAGCGCTGTATGGACTGCATCACTGGAAGAAAGGTACCATCAGAGCAACCGCTCAACGGTAAGTGCAACTAGTATAAATTGGGACCACCGGTTGAAAAAGTCAATCGAAGATCGTTGGGAATGCGGGGTAAAATGGGGCTTGAACCTGAAGATTATGAGGATCTCCGGCGGGCGGTGGACCTGCTTGAGAAGCGGCGCTTTACGGCCCGCCTGACCCATTACGCGGGGCGTCCTATTGAAAAGATGATGACGACCCTGCCGGCCCGTACTTCGGACCGCGTGCAGCGCGTGGTCCGTTTCACCGTGCGCCGGCTGCTGGCGGTTGCGGTTAAAACCATGGGAAAACGCCGGCATCGACCCGCTTCACTTCGTTTTCACAAGATGGCCGGCGGCGTGAGCGGGGCGGTGGGCGGCGCCTTCGGGCTGCCCGCCCTGGCCGTGGAACTGCCTGTTTCGACGGCCATCATACTCCGTTCCATCGCTGATATCGCCCGCAGCGAAGGGGAAGATATTACCTCGATTGAATGCCGCCTGGCCTGCCTGGAGGTGTTTGCCCTGGGCGGGCGGGATACCGCCGCCAACGATACGGACACGGGCTACTATGCTGTTCGGGCTTCGTTGGCCAAAGCGGTCAGCGAAGCAGCCCAGCATATCGCCCAAAGCGGATTGACGCACAAGGGGGCGCCTGTGTTGGTGCGGTTCATTACCCAGATTGCCTCCCGCTTTGGCGTACTGGTGTCCGAAAAGGTGGCGGCCCAGGCGATTCCGGTGCTCGGGGCGGCCGGCGGCGCCGGCATCAATCTGCTGTTCATGCGGCATTTCCAGGAGACGGCCCAGGGACATTTTATGGTCCGCCGTCTGGAGAGGACCTATGGCCAGGAGGTGGTGCGCCAAGCCTACCAGGAACTGAGTCGAACCGGACGGTCGTGATCGGGCGGATACCTCGCTAAAGCCACCGCCTTGAGGATAGCGGCGTCCTTTTTTTTGGGGGAAGCCATTTGCTTACCATGTTTCGGTGTGGATGCGCTCCACCTTGAAGCGGTCTTCACCTTTGATCTTCTGGGCCGGCCAGCCCATGACCACCAGCGCCATGGGAATCACCCGGGGCGGTAGTCCGAAATGGCGGCTGAAGCTGGCGACCCGGTCTTCCATGGGATAGATGCCGGTCCAGACCGTGCCCAGGCCGCGGGCCTGGGCGGCCAGGAGCAGGTTCTGGGTGGCGGCGGCACAGTCCTGAACCCAGAAACCGGGGAATTTTTCAAGATTCAGGTCACCGCAGATCATGATGGCCAGGGGGGCTTCAGCGGCCATACCGGCATGGGGGTTGAAATCTTTTACACGGGCCAGGGTTTCCCGCTCGGTGATGACGATGAACTGCCAAGGCTGGGCATTGCCGGCACTGGGGGCCATCATGGCGGCGGCCAGAATTTCCCGGACCAATTCTTCCGGTACGGGCTGGTTCTTATATTTGCGAATGCTTCGACGCTGGTAAATCGCTTCCAATACATCCATGGCATGGTCCTTTTTACGGTCAGGTTGACGATGACTGTCAATTGCGGTTCTCATATGGTACTAAATATCATTTGTAAAGTATGCACTTTTAGGTAATACAATTACCATATGGATACTATTGCAGCCGACGGGGCAAAGCGGAGGGACCATGGTGAGTGAATGCAGCCTCAAAACCGCAGGCACCAAGACCTATTATTGCGATGTGGAGCTTACCCTCCAGATCATCGGGGGAAAATGGAAGCCGATTATCCTGTTTCACCTGGGGGCGGACGGCACCTTGCGGTTCAGCGAAATCAAGCGGATCATCCCCAACATCACGCCCAAAATGCTGACCCAGCAGCTGCGCCAGCTGGAGGGCGACGGCGTGGTCAGCCGGAAAGTCTACGCCCAGGTGCCGCCCAGGGTGGAGTATGGGCTGACCGAGCTGGGGAAGAGTGTCATGCCCATCATTCAGCAGCTTTCCCGCTGGGGCAGACAGTATGAAGGCTGGCTGGAGCGGCGCCCCAAGTGAGAACCGAACCCTGATAGGGGTTCCTGCCGGGGTTGAAAGGAAACACCATGCGCAAAGTCTCTGGGATCATCATGTTGGTGATGGTGGGGTGTGTTGCCATCCCTTCGGGTATCGAACCGGTGACAGGGTTCGAGCTGGAGCGCTATTTGGGGCGTTGGTATGAGATCGCCCGCCTGGATCATTCCTTCGAGCGCGGGCTCACCCATGTGACCGCCGATTACCGCCGGCAGGAGGACGGCCGGGTCCAAGTCGTCAACCGGGGCTATCGGCCGGCCGAGGATCGCTGGGAAGAGGCCGAGGGCGTTGCCGTTCCGGTGGGGGCGCCGGATGTGGGGCGCCTCAAAGTTTCGTTCTTCGGCCCGTTTTACGGCGGTTACAATATTATCGCCCTGGACAGGATGGCCTACCGCCATGCCCTCGTGTGCGGCCCCAGCCGGTCCTATCTCTGGATTTTGGCCCGGGACCCCATCCTGGCGCCGGCCGTGCTGGACGATCTGGTGGCCCGCGCCCGGGTGCTGGGCTTTGCCACCGAGGAACTGATCATGGTGGAACATAAACCGGCCGACCCCGCGTCCGGCGGCGATCAATGATGGTTATGCCCGGCAACGCCACCGATAACTATCCCTGCGGCGATGACCTGCGACGGATGATCACGGCCAATTTGCACCGATTCCCCGTAAATGCCGGCAACGGCGCCGGGAACCGGCGGGCCGCCGTGGCCCTGACGATTGTGGAGACCGCCCACGGACCGGACGTCTACGGCCTGCCACGGCATGACCACTGGGATCCGGGGGCGGCCCTGGTGTTGACCCGGCGGGCGGCGGGCTTGCGCAACCATGCCGGGCAGTGGGCCTTGCCCGGTGGACGCATGGAGGACGGGGAGCCGCCGGAAGACACGGCCCTGCGGGAGCTGGCCGAAGAGGTGGGGCTGACGCTGACCCCTGACCGCGTCATTGGGTGCCTGGATGATTATGCCACCCGTTCCGGATTCACCATCACCCCGGTGGTGATCTGGGGCGGCGTCGGCGTTGATTTGACCCCCAACCCGGACGAAGTGGCTTCGGTGCATCGCATCCCCGTCGGCGAACTGATGCGGGACGACGCCCCGATTCTGGAAACCATACCGGAAAGCCGGCATCCGGTTCTCCTCATGCCGGTGGGCAACAGCTGGATTGCAGCCCCCACGGCCGCGATGCTATACCAGTTCCGGGAAGTGGCCATCCGGGGGAACACGACCCGCGTGGCCCATTTCGAGCAGCCCTATTTTGCCTGGCGGTAGGACGACCCCGTTGCAGCACAACGGGTCGTAGCCGCCCGGCCGGACACACAGGACGGTGAACCCCATGGGTGATCAGATTACCATCTCCATCTGGGTGTTTGGGCTGCTGCTTGTCCTTGCCCTGGCCGCTGTTCTCGATCGCGTGCTCATCCCCAGTACCCGCTGGTTTCTGCGCCGGCGGATCAACCGTGTCATCGATGAGATCGGCACCCGTCTGGACATCGAAATCCGCCCCTTTCAGCTCACCAAGCGCCAGGTGCTCATCGACCGCCTGGTCTTCGACCCCAAGGTTATCGCCGCGGTCCAGGACTATGCCCGGGAACATGAGATGCCGCTGGCGGTGGTGCAGAAGAAGGTCATGCGCTATGCGCGCGAAACCGTGCCCTCTTTCAACGCTTACTTGTACTTTCGCATCGGCTACTGGGTGGCCAAGCGCATTGCCAGGCTCCTCTACCGGGTGCGCGTGGGGCTGATCCAGAACGAGCACTACCGTGCCATCGATCCCAATTCCACGGTGGTGTTTGTTATGAACCACCGCTCCAACATGGACTATATTCTGGTGGCCTTCCTGGCGGCCGAGCGGACGACCCTTTCCTATGCCGTGGGGGAGTGGGCCAAAATATGGCCGCTGCACATGCTCATCCGGGCCATGGGGGCCTTTTTTGTCCGACGCCAGTCCGGCAACACCCTCTACCGGCGGGTGCTGGAGCGCTATATTCACATGGCGACCCGCGAAGGGGTGTGCCAGGCGGTTTTTCTGGAAGGTGGCCTGAGCCGGGACGGCCGGCTGCGCGATCCCAAGCTGGGCCTGGTGGACTACATGCTGCGGGGCTTCGATCCGGACAAGGACCGGGATATCGTTTTTATCCCGGTGGGCATCAACTACGACCGCACCCTGGAAGACCGCAGCCTTCTGCGGGCCCTGGACCCCGGGGCCCGGAAGCGCAGTGCCTGGTTCGTGGCACGGACCACGGCCCGCTTCATTGCCCGCAGTCTGGTTCTGATGGTGCTCAGCCGCTGGCGGCGCTATGGCTATGCCTGCGTCAATTTCGGTGCCCCGGTTTCCGCCCGGGCCTACTGCCGGGAGCAGGATGTGCGTTTCCACGCTCTGCCCCGGCGCGAACGGTTCCCGGAGATCGAGCGGCTGTGCCGGTCCATCATGGGCGCCATCGCGGATGTGGTGCCGGTGCTGCCCATCTCCCTCGTTGCGCATGTTTTTCTGAATACCATGGACAAGGGGATGGATATTTTAGAAATCGAACGGCGCATCAACCGCGCCCAGGAGGAGCTGGCGGCCCGGGGCGCCCCTGTTTTCGAGGTTCCCCGCAGCACCCGGGCGCGGGTGATTTCCGAAGCCCTGCACATGCTGTTGCTGCGGCGCATGGTCACGGAGAGCAATGGGGTCTACCGGGCGGTGCCCGGGGAGAAGGCCCTCCTGGCTTATTATGCCAACGCCATCAGCCACTGGTGGGCGCCCGCCACCGTCCCGGAGGCGACGCAACCTGTCGACGGGGAGAGTACATGACGGATTTTACCACTGTTGAGGGCTACCGGCCGGGTGCCATCGGCCGGGTGGCCGAACTCCATGGGGATTATTACCACCGGAACTGGGGTTTCGGCCTCTTTTTCGAGGCCAAGGTGGCAACGGAGCTGGCCGCCTTTTTCAGCGGCTACGACGACGGCCGGGACGGTTTTTGGGCTGTGGTGGATAAGCGGCGCGTCGAAGGCGCCATCGTTATCGACGGCCGGGAGGCATTCACTGCCGGCGCCCACCTGCGCTGGTTTATCGTGGCCGACAAGCTCCGAGGCCAAGGGGCGGGCAATCTTCTCATGCACGCGGCCATGGATTTTTGCCGCCGGAAGCGCTACCCTGAGGTCTACCTCTGGACGTTCGAGGGATTGGCGGCCGCCCACCATCTATACGAGCAACACGGATTTTCCCTTGTCGAACAGCACCGGGGGGATCAATGGGGCACGACGGTCACGGAACAGCGGTTCGTGTGCCGGCTGGACCGGTAGGTTCCCCTTTTATAACCACAAGGACGTGTTGGATGCCTTTATCAACCAGGGCGATCGTTTTTGCCGGCTTAGGAGCGGTCCTTTTGATGCCGGTTTTGCTGATCGGCTGCGGATTTTCCAGCAGCCGTGATGCTGCATCGGCAACCATGGAAGACTATTTTACCGCCATCGAGGCCCGGGATTACCCGGCTGCGATGGCATGCTATGCGGACGCATTTTTTGAGAAAACATCGCGGAACGCCTGGGAGCACAAACTGCGGGGCTACAACCGGCAACTTGGCGATTTGGAACGCTTCGAAGCCAAAAGTTGGAATGTGAAAAAACATGTGGGCGCCAACGGCGGCACATTCGTTCAGGTGGTTTACAAAACAGCGTATTCCCGACACCCGGCCATGGAAATGTTTGTGCTGCAAAAGGGAGCGGAAGGGTTCCGGATCATTGCCCATCGCGTGGAGGTAAAGGGCGCACCCAAGCAGGGCGAGACGGAATTCATCTAGACGCTGATTCAAACGCGTTTGTCGGCTCCGGCAGGCTTGTGCCGGCATGGGTTCGGCCGGAACCATTTGCACCCGCTGGCGAAGCCGAACAGAAACTTTACTGAGTGTCCGTCCATAAATGGTAGGTTTTGGTTCCTGGCAAGGCCCGAGCGCGTTTTCCCGCTATGCGGGACTTCCCATCTGATCGATTCCGGTCGGTGGGTGTCAACCGGAGGAATAGCCCGCTATTGCGAGGATTGAAAACAAGCGCGAACGCCGCCAGGGGCCGAAAGATGCCTTTTATGGATGGGCACTACTAGCATGCGGGCCAGAGGAGCATTGCGATGACAACCATGGATTATATGGCCATCGGCACCATGGGGGTGGCGGCCCTTGTGTCCGCCGTGACGTTCGGCATGATCGCCAACTACCTGTTCGACCATCGCCTGGCCGACCGCGGCGACACGGACGTCCTGGGCATCTACAGGAAATACCGCCGTCATATCCGGCAAGCCACCGGCCAGGATTCGCCCCTGTTCCGGGTTCATGCGGCGGCGGCCGGGGTGTTTATTCTGGGGGGGATGGCCTACTTCCTGGCACGCTTCGTGTTCAAGTGGACATTCTAGTTTCTACCTGTGTTTTTCGGTTGCTCTAAAGCACCCGTTTAGAAAGGGTTGCGTTTTTCATGCGAAAGGTTCTTCTTGCCCCGGCCGACTATGACACCGTGCGCCCGGCCGTGGAGCGTGTTTTTGAATGCTTTCCCCTGCCATTGGCAGGCAAGACGGTTTTTATCAAGCCCAACGTGCTGCGGGCTTCCCAAGCCCACGAGGGGATCGTGACCCACCCGGCCGTCCTCCGGGCGGTGGTGGAAAAGGTCAAATCGTTGAAGCCGGCGGATATTGTCGTGGGGGACAACCCGGGTCTTTTCAGCTACGGCGCCAATGAAGAGAGTTTCTGGCAGACGGGGCTGATGGAGGCTGCCCAGGGCTGTTACCGCAACATCGGCAACGATGCCTTACGGGTGGCGTTTCCACCGGAATTTATGCCCAGCGTCAGCATTTCCCGGGCCATCCATGAAGCGGATATCGTGATCAGTCTGCCCAAGTTCAAGACCCATGGCCTGACGGTGATGACCGGTGCCATCAAGAACTGTTACGGCTATCTGCCGGGCGCCCAGAAAGCCCTGTTGCACCGGATTGCCGGAAGCCCCGAGCGGTTCCACGATCTGGTGGTGGCGGTGTGCAAACTGCGCGTGCCGGACCTGTTCATCATGGATGCCGTGGTGGGTATGGAGGGCAACGGGCCGGCCTCTCCGGATCTGCGGGATATCGGCCTGATCCTGGCCGCCGACAACGCCGTGGCCCTGGATGCCGTCGTGGCCACCATGATGGGGGTGGCCCCGGAGCGGCTGCGTTTTCTTCAGAAAGCCCGGGCGGATGGCCTGGGGGATTATGACATCTCCACGCTGGACATCCGGGGTGAATTGAAACCGCTGCCGGATTTCAGGCTGCCGCCCCTGGGCGGGTCGGCCATCCAGGACAACCCGGCGGTTCAGGAACTCATCGCGGACCGGGCGCAGCTGCGCCCCCGGGCGGATGCGGACCTCTGCAACGCCTGCGGCACCTGCATCGATCAGTGCCCGGCCGGTGCCCTGGCCATGCGCGACGACCTCCCCCTTGTGGATGCCGAACGCTGTATTACTTGTTTTTGTTGCCAGGAGATTTGCCCGGAAAAGGCCATGACGTTGGTGTGACCGCGAGGATCCAAGGGGTCAAGGGGCCGAGGCTTCGAGGCGCAAAAAGAGGAACCGTATGATGCCATCGGTGTTGCCATCGCACCCGGGATCGAGGTTTGGGTCGGACGATACCGATTTCGTTTAGGAAAGGAGGGGCGATGCCCGAAGACACCACACCCAAAGGGGTGCCGTTCGATGCCGCGGGCCATGTGGCCTATATCGATGGCGCCGTGGTCAGCAAGACGCTGATCAAAAAAGACACCGGCACCGTGACCCTGTTTGCCTTCGAGGTCGGGCAGGGGCTGAGCGAGCATACCGCGCCGTTCGACGCCCTGGTCCAGATTCTGGACGGGGAAGCCCGGATTACCATTGGCGGTGAGGCCCGGACCGTTGCCGCCGGTGAAATGATCATCATGCCGGCCAACGTGCCCCATGCCTTGCAGGCGGAAAAGGCGTTCAAGATGCTGCTGGTCATGATTCGGGGCGAATAAGGGGGCGGACGCGCAGAACGTCCGATATCGCAACACGCCTTGGGGAAAGAAGACCATCATCAGGCTGACAGGAGATCATTTTTCATGACACGCTGGCTGGCAACGCTGCTGACGGCGGCCATGGCCTCGCTGACACCCGCCATGTCCATGGCGCAAGGGAAGATCGTGATCGCCCATCGCGGGGCCAGCGGCTATCTGCCCGAGCACAGCCAGGCCGGCAAGGCCATGGCGCACGCCATGGGGGCCGATTATATCGAGCAGGACCTGGTCATGACCCGGGACAACCGGCTGGTGGTGCTGCACGATCTCACCCTGGATCAAGTCAGCGACGTGGCCCGGGTTTTTCCCCGCCGGTGTCGGGATGATGGCCGCTATTATGTCATGGATTTCACCCTGGAAGAACTGCGACAACTGACCTTTACGGAACGGCATAAAATCGAAAACGGCCGGCCGGTACCCCGCTTTCCGGGTCGCTTTCCTCCGGGGATGTCAACCTTCCGGGTCAGCACCTTTGAAGAAGAAATCGAACTGATTCAGGGCCTCAACCAAAGCACAGGGCGCACCGTCGGTCTTTACCCCGAGATCAAGTCGCCGGCCTTTCATCGCCATGCCGGCCAGGATATCAGTGCGGCCGTCCTGGACGTGTTGCAAACCTATGGCTACACCCGGCGCAGCGACCGGCTCTATCTGCAATGCTTCGATCCGGGGGAACTCCGCCGGCTGCGGCGGGAATTGCTGCCCGCGCGGGGCATGGATATCAAGTTGGTCCAACTGATGGCCAAAACCGCCTGGGAAACGACGATGGTATACGGGGGCGACAAACCCGTGCCCTATGATTTTGACTGGATGCTGGCCCCCGGCGCCATGGAGGCAATTGCCGCCTATGCCGACGGCGTCGGGCCCTGGATCGGTATGGTCGTTACGGAAGTGTCCCGTCGCGGCAGGCTGTCTTTCACGCCCCTGGTCAAAGAAGCCCATCTGGCCGGCCTCGTGGTGCATCCCTATACCTTGCGTGCCGATAAGGGCCTCCTGCCGCCCTATGCGGCAGACTTCGAGACTTTGCTGGACATTATATTATTCCAGGCCGGGGTCGATGGTGTCTTTACAGATTTCCCCGACCGCGCGGTCCATTATCTTCTCAGGCACCCAAAACCCTGATACCGTTCACATGAATGGACAGCGGGCCATGGCGCCTGGGAGAAAGAGAGGGCAAACATGTCATTGTTCCGGCGGTATGCCTACCGCTCCCTTGTCATCGGGGCACCGCTCATTCTGATCTGCTGCGCCGGGGCGCCGGCACCCTCGACCCCCGAACCGCCCGGCCCCCTGAAGCCCTGCCCGTCGTCGCCCAACTGCGTATCCACCGACGCCGTCGATCCGGCCAAGAAAATGGCGCCCCTGCCCTATCGCGTGGATCGGGCCACCTCCCGAAACCTGATCGTGTCCATCGTCCGGGGCATGCCGCGGACCACCATCGTCACCCGGGCCGACCACTACCTGCATGTGGAATTCCGCTCGCGCCTGTTTGGCTTTGTGGACGATGTCGAGTTCCTGTTTGACGACGCGACGTCGGTTGTCCGTTTTCGCTCCGCGTCCCGCACCGGCTACTCGGATATGGGGGTCAACCGCAAACGCATGACAGCCATCGGGGAGGCCTATCGCACTGCAGAGCTTGGCGACCTTGCCCAATCCGTGCCGGCTCAGGCGTCCGGACCATGACCTATAATTTCGATCCGGAGCGATGGTACGATATCGAACGGGCGGCCCTGGAAAAAGCCTGGCATGAGAAGGTGCTTGACCGGGCCGCCTACGAGGCCGCTCTGGATCACCTCCAGCAGAAACTCGACGCCATGTGGGACCGGCTGGACGGCCATTATCGGTTGCCTCAAGACGGTGGCGGGTCATAGGAAAATAACAAAACCAAAATAATCCCAACCGACTTCAAGCTCTCCTTAGAGGGGCACCTGACACCATCCGCTCTGCGGGAGGAGACGCACCGGGACCTCGGCTCCATCAGGGATGTATCGAATGGCAATCGAAACCGCTGGATCTGCCCACCGCCGTATTGGTGCCGCAAGGCAAACCATGCTATTTTCAGCCCGTGCAGCAACACGGCTGCTGCCTGTCGTTCTGCTGCTTCTAAACAGCCACCTGGCCCTCGCCGAGGCGTTTGGCGACAGGCTGGCACGCGCGGCCCTGGAACGAACCCGGCACCGGGTCACCTACGACGGGTCCTATTTTGTCCTGACTTATCCCCACGGGGATATACCAGCGCACCTGGGGGTGTGCACGGACGTTGTGATTCGCAGTTATCGTTCGCTGGGCATCGACCTTCAAAAAGCCGTGCACGAGGACATGGTTCGACATTTCAGGCTCTATCCTTCCCGGCGCATATGGGGCCTTAAACGGCCGGATTCCAATATCGACCACCGGCGCGTGCCGAATTTACAGGTGTTTTTCACCCGCAAGGGGAAAACCCTTCCCATTTCCGCTGATGGCGAGGCCTACCGGGCCGGGGATCTCGTCACCTGGATGCTGCCTGGCAATCTGCCGCATATCGGGATTGTTTCACCGCGCTTTGCCGAAGGCGGCCGCCACCGCCTGATCGTTCACAATATAGGCGCGGGTCCCCTGCTGGAGGATGCCCTCTTTCGTTTTCCCATCACCGGCCACTATCGCTACGCCCCGGAGGACGAAACCACCGGTCAAGGTCAGAAACCCCCAGTCTCGAACGAGGAGTCCTCATGAACGAAGCCCTGTTTTGGCTCTATCTGACCAATGCCGTACTGCTGATCAACCATGAAATCGATTCGGCCTACTGGAAGGAGTGGGATCTGTTTCACCTGCCGGGCGGCATCGGGGGATTCCTGCTGCTCCACTTCCCCCTCCTTTTTCTGGTGCTGTACGGCATGGCGGCCGTGTCCGGGCAGCGGCCGTCGGCCCCATGGTTTTCCCTGTTGCTGTGTGCCGGCGGCATCTTTGCCTTCAGCATCCACACCTATTTTCTCAGAAAGGGCCGGCAAGAGTTCGACCATCCCGTTTCCAAGGGGATCCTCTGGGCGACCCTCGTCGTCTCCCTGGCCCAGATGGCGGTGACCGCCGTCCTGCTGACCACGGGGAAGATCGCATGATTACCAACCTCTGGGGGCAGTTCTTCCGCCTGGGTCGTGAAACGGACCGGGAGGGGGGCCTTTAATGGCGGACGAGGGAAAGTGCATTTTTATCTGGGTTGCCTGGCCGTCGCCGGCCTTATGATTTTGCTGATTGGCTTCCGGCCGACCATGGTGGGGTAGCATTGAAGGGTTTCACTATATGAGCGGTAGATTCGAACGGTTGGAAAAGAAGGGACGCATCAAAGATGGCGCAGAAGACATTCGCGATAAGGCCTCCCTTTGCCATAACGATGTCATCGGTCTGAATTTTATCAAGGCATCCGGCCCCCATGTCTTCAGACGTCATTTTCGGCAGGGGCTGCGGTCCCACATCATGGAGATCCTGAAACGGGCGGATGTCGCCATCGAAAACAACGGCACGATGATCGACGGCACCCGCTGGTTTCCGCGGGCCCGGCCCACCTATATGCTGCGCATTTTCAGGACCAAACTGACGTCGCTCGAGAGCGCCCTGGCCGAGATCCGGCGGGTGAAAGTCATCGAGCGCTACCTGGGGCCCGATTTCATCGCCGAATCCAGTGAATTTCTCGTGGACTATCATGGGCCTGACGGGCCCGCTATCATGCTCTGCGGCTTCCAGGCCTATGTGCCGGGCGAGATCCTGGATCCCTGGACCCTGCTCGATGGGGAGCGCCTGATCGGTTCCCTCTATGCGAACCTTCAGCGGCGCGATGCATGCTTGGGTGCCCGTCAAACCGAGTGGATCGCCACGGCGCGGCGCAAGGCTGACCGGTTTGTGGGGCAAATCAAACAGATGATCAAGGCGGTCCGGTATGTTCCCGACCTGGCAGGGGCCGGCAACCTGGTCCTGAACCGCGAAGGCCAAATCCGGCTTGTGGATATCAACAATATCTCCCCGGTGGCGTTCAATGACACTATTCTCCTGGACGACAAGGGTTATCCGGTCTGTGACAAATCCATTGAAGCCCTGTCGCTGATCGAGCGCAAAGTTCTCGATCGGCCCATCGATTTCCAGGATCCGTTTTACCGGTTTTTTCTGGATCCGGAGCGGAAGCGGCGGGTGGGCCTCGAGGAGGCCCGCTTTTATCGGGGCCGCGCAGGGCAATGACCGCCCGGTACGACCGAATTCGGTGACACGATTTGGCAGACGGAATGACGGAAAGTGTCAGCTTATTGTCGGTTTCAAGCGATTCAACAATATAACCTATTGTAAATACAGTTTATACCATTCCTGTGCCATCATGGCATGAAAGTTGTAGCATTTCCTCCCGGGTTCTTCCTGTTCAAGAAATTCCGGCGGCATACCCCTCCACAATAAGGATTATCAAGTACCCTGCCGGTCAAGGGGATGGTAACAATGAGAACAACCGTAGCACTGTTGACATGTTTAGGGTTGGTGTTGCTGGGCAGTGGCCTGGCGGCTGAAACCATCGTGCTAAAGGACCGAAACAGCCTGACGGCACCGGTCATCAAGTCGTCCGCTGAGCACGTCTATGTGGACCTGGGGTTCGACATCCTGAAAATCCCCCGGGTATCCATCGCCAGCATCGGTGCCGCATCGACACCGGCGCTCAAAGCGCGGCCGGCGTCACCTGTCGAGAGCAAAGGCCTTTACACTTTAGGAAGCCCCGGGCTCCATTCCACGGTGGAAGGGGTTGAAGCCTTCGGTCCTGCCGTGGTGGTGGTCAAATCGCCGGCGGGGCTGGGATCGGGTTTCATCGTGCATGCCGACGGCTATTTGATCACCAATTTTCACGTGATCGAAGGGCAGAAACATTTCACGGTGACCCAGTTCGTCCAGGCCGGGGCCGAACTCAAGCGCGTGATCCACAAAAAGATCCGCATCGTGGCTCTGGATGTCTTTCATGACCTGGCGGTGCTGCAGATTGAAGATGCCCACGCGGCGCCCTTTCCCACGGTTGTGCTGGGGCCTGAAGAGCCCGTATTGGGTGAAAGCGTTTTCGTTATCGGGAATCCGGCCGGTCTGGAACGCACCGTTACCGAGGGAATCCTGAGCCATACCGGGCGGCTTTTCGAAGGCAGCCTTTATCTGCAGATCGATGCCTCGGTCAATCCGGGCAATTCCGGCGGGCCGCTTTTCAACGGGCAGGGCCAGGTCATCGGTGTGGTCAACATGGGCAGCCGGATCATGCAGGGACTCAATTTCGCCATCCCGGTGCGGCATGTCGCCTTCCTCCTCGACCACATCGAGGCCTATGCCTACGACAAGAGCAACTCGGAATCGGGCTTTGTCTATGTTTCGGCTCCCGCCAACCCAGGCAGGACATCCCAAAAGGAGCACCATGACTAATTTTCGCAATCGGCACGGCCTTTGTTTCCTTTGGTTTTTCCTGCTGCTGGCGGCACTTACCCTATGCGCCTGCCATCAGAGCCGGGAGGCGGCGGACACGCCTCGCATGGATCGCCTTGACCTCCTGGCGGACGCGGATTTGATCGTGCGCGTTTCCGATACGTCGGGCCTCGTGGCGGCCGTCGAACAATCACCCCTGGGACGTTTCTGGAACAGCCCGGAAATGGCGGGTTTTCGCAACGGCAAGAGCATCGAAGAAGAAATCCGGCTGGCCCTGGTGGATGCGGACGAAGGCGATAACGCCGCCCGGCTGCGGGACATCTACCTGGAAGAGATGCGGATGTTCACCGGTGAATTTATCATGGGGTTCAATTTCAGTGATTTCGAAAGCGATCCCGAGCTTGCCATCGCCGCCGCCATGAGCGCTGAGGATTACAAGCGCAGTCTCGAACTGGACGAACTGCTCTTCGAATTGGAGGAAGTGGAGACCATCAAAGCCTCCGAAGACTTTCGCGGTACGCCGATCTATACCTATATGCGCAAGGAAAAGGATGGCGACCGGTTTTTCTACCAGGCCTTTTATGCGGGCACCCTTTTAGCGTCGGACGATCGCGCCTGGCTGGAGCGCGCCCTGGTGCAGTTGAAGGAAACGCCGGCCCGGGATCCGGAGGGCGATCCGGCCGTTTCCATCAGCGGCAAGGCTCAGCTGATCGACCGGCTCCAATCGCACCTGGCGGCCCAGGCCTCCCAGGCGGAAACGCCTTTCGATGTCCAGGCCATCGTCAAGGGGCTGGGCATCGATACCCTGGGCGACATGGGGTTGAATCTTCGCTTGCAGGATGACCGCCTCGAGATTGACTTTCAGGTCGCGCGACGGGGGGAATGGAATCGGGGGCTGATGGTCCTGATTCCCCCGGAGCCGGCGCCTTTGGATTTCCGCCTGGCCCACGTTCCCGGCGATGTGGCCAGCTATCAGGTCACCCGGTTGGATTTGAATGCCTTCTGGATGCAGATCCCGGAAATGCTGCAACAGATATCACCTGAGTTTCAGATGCAGTTCAGCATGGGGGTCGGTGCCGTGGGCGGAATGATGAACATCGATATCAACGAAGACATCTTCAACAATCTGGATCGGCTGGCCTTTACCTATGCACGTTTCGGCGACCAGGGACAGGAACTATTATACGGTCTCAAGGTCAAAGATGCCGGGGCCATGGAACGCACCCTGCGCAAACTTTTTGCCGAGCACTCGCCCGTCGTGGCTCAGTTGGGCGAATTGTATCACGAGACCGATGTCCAGGGGCATGTCATCCACAGCCTGCAGCTCCCGATGCCCGTGGCCGAGGATGATGTCCCGGCCTTCAACGAAATCGGCCTGACGGTGGTGGACCGCGCCCTGGTGGTGGGCCAGAGCGGCCTGCTGGAGGATTACGTCCAGGCTGCCGTGCACAACCAGGGGGTGCCGGACTTTTACGAGAGCCCGCCGTTCAAGGCCATGGCGGCCCGGGTTCCCGCCGAAGCCTGCAGTTATGGATGGAGTGATCTCGCGGCTTACACGCAATTTATCATCGCCGAGATACGGGACGCCGCCGCGCAATTGCAGGCGGCGGGCGCTACTCCGGCCAGTGCCGACCAGGGGGGCGGTGAAACGGTTGATCCCCTGAAAGACCTATTTGGGGGCTTTGCCGTCGATCAATTACCGCCCGCCGAGGTGATTGCCGATTATTTCGGGGCCAGCGACGGGTACAGTGTCATCGATGCCGGCGGTTTCCGTTCCACCTGGACGATTCATTATCCTGAAAACTGAGGGCGTCCTTGCCAAACCCTGCCCGTGCTGCCTATGATGATGCCTGCCGGCCCCCGGGTCGGTTTTCTCCCGCGGTGCTTTTGGCGATTGGGGAGGCCAAGGCTCGGCATTGGCGTCCTTCGTTTCCCCCCACAGCCTATTTGGAACCGTAAAACATCGCATTCCCCGATGGGAAGACATTCCGGCGGAAGCCGGAATCTTGTGTATCCATCGGTTAGCGATTGCGGATTGCGTCCGGAATGACCGATTAAACACGTTTTACGAAACCATTGGCATTCAGAGGAAAAGGATTCATGCGAATTACAACGGTGGCGGCCGGCGCCTGCCTGATCGCGCTGGTGGGTATGCTCCTGACAGCGGCTGTGTATGCACAAGACACATCGGGCCAGCGGGCTTTCGGTTTTGGCGAACGCGAAATTTACGAGTTCAAACACAACACCTCGCGGCTGATTTTTCATGACATCAACCGTGATGGGCGCGACGATATCGTTTTCCTCAACAACCGCATGTCCCGTATCGAGGTGTTGATCCGTAAAGCCATTGAAGACGCGGGAGATTTCAACGGGCTGCCGGCCCTGGAAGATGCCTTTGATTCGGCCGGGTTTCTGCTGGACCAGAAAACGTCCCATCTGGAAGTGCTCGACCTGAACGGTGACCAGCGACCCGATATTCTCACGGCCGGTGCGCTGCGCGGCCTGCGGATTTATGTCCAGACCCCTGACGGCCGGTTTGAACAGGCCACGGCGCCAGCCGTTAAACGGGCGGATCAGATCGTATCGGTCGGCGCGGCCGATTTTGACAATGACGGCGGCCAGGATATCCTGGTTTGCCGTCGCCGGAATGCGGTGCTGTTGACCAATGACGGCCGGGGCCGGTTTCGGCGGCGACTGAACCTGGCATTCACGGCTCCGGAATGCGAAGGGATGATGCTCGGCGATTTCAACGGCGACGGCCGGGTGGATATCCTCCTGCGGTTTCCCGAGGAGCAATTGCCCCTGCGGTTGTTCCTGGGACAGCCTGAAGGGGGCTTCGGGTGGGAGCATCCCATGGATACCCCCCCGCTGCAGGCCCTGAAAGCCATTGCCCTGATCGACCAACAGGCGGACCAACTGCTGGCCATTCTCAAGAATGCCGTGAACATCCGTCATTACGCCGTAGCGCGGGACACCTCCGGCGATCTCTGGGAGGCGCCGGCCCTGTCGGCCAGCCGGGTGGTGGCCCGGGGTGTCGACGGTAAGCTGCCCCTGTCCTGGACCATGGCGGATTTCAACCGGGACGGCTACCCGGACTACGGCGTCAGCGCGCCCGAGCTTTCCCGCATCATGCTGCATTTCGGCGGGGAACAGGGGTTGAACCCGGTGCCCCGGGAGGTCAGCTCCCTGCGCCGCATCGAAACCCTGGGGGTTGACCGTCGGGGCGATCTCTATGTCTTCAGCCCGGCGGAGAATGCTGTGGCTTGTCATCCGGCGGGGGCTTACGAAGCCTTTCCGACCTTTGTGGACCTGGAAGGCAGTCCCCTCATGATGGATGTGTCCCCCTGGAGCGATGGCTTTTTCAGCATCGTCAAGCGCCGGCGCGAGCGTCTCTTTTTCACCTGGGCAGATCGGGCGGGCGAGAAACGCGCGGTGCCCCTCGATATTCCCGCCGACCAGCCACCCGACACCATGCGGGTGTTTCCCGTATCCCCTAAACGCTGGGGGGTTGTGCTCTTTTCACCCCTGAAAAAGCCGGCCATGTTCCTTTGGACCGGCCGTAAACTGGAACCCGTGACCAAGAAACAATTGCGGGCGCTGGGGGCGGGCCTGACCACGGCGGACATCAGCATGGTCGGCACAGCGGCGGCCCCGGGGATCATGATCAGTGAAGGCCAGGCGGCGCGTCTGTACCGCTACGATGGACAGGCCTTTGTGATCGAACGCCAATTCAGCCTGCCGGATGAGAAAGCGGCCCTGAAGTTCGGGGTGGCGGCCAACGGGCCCGAAGGCGCGCCGGGCTACCTGTTTTACAACAAGAACGGTAATGAACTCTGCTGGTTTCCCCGGGAGGAACGCGGGGAGCCCCTGGCTGTGGCGCTGGCGGATGCTTTCCCGGAACTCGCCGGCATCGTGCCCGTGGCGGCCCCCCGCAGCCAGGGTTTGCTTTTACCCGGCAAGTCGGAAACCCGCTGGGTAAGCGCGGACGCGGCGGCCTATGCCCTGAAGACCATCAGCGGTTATACCAGTCGCGCGGAAGACCCCAAGCTATGGAATTTTTATCCCGTGCAACTCGGCATCCCGCCGCAACCCATGGCGGCCGCCCTGGATGCTCAAAATGCCGCCATCGAGCTGTTGTCCGCCCGGGAGGGCCAACTGGTGGAAGAAGTGAGCTTTAGAGTTTTCCAGGGGCCGCAATTCGGCCAGGATGACGACCGCTGGAACTACGAACCCCGGGAGGTGGCCAGCGGCGATTTGAATGCCGACGGGATGATGGACCTGGGTATCCTGGTGCATGACAAGCTCGTCATTCACCTGGGGGAATAGGGTGCGCCCCCCCGGGGGCAGCAAAAAAAGCCCCGAGCGTCAAGCTGGACAGGATAAGCATAGGCGTCAGTGGTCAGGAGACAGAAGTCATTAGAAAGAATAGAAAAATAACACCGTCATTGTTGGAGGCAATGCCTTCATCTTGAACCCTTCCGTTTTGGGCCTGTAAAACCCCACTTACTCCCCAGCCCATCCCACCGTATCGTTCCTTACGGATCAGTGGTTATTGATGGCAACATGTTGTTTCGTGTCCGCAAAAATGTGGATATTTGGCTTTGAGCAAAGCCGCACAAGCGTTTGCGGTGGGGCGTACTATTGTACGCCGCAGCTGGAAAGGCGCGGAGAACAATGCTCAGGGGCATAAAAGACCATTTTTAATCGAAAGCGACTTATTCCATCCTGCGCTTGAACAGCCACCCCGCCGCCGTCAGGGTCACCAGGGCGATGACCACCATGGGGAGGATATTGGTCATGACATCGCCCGGTGGCATGTCCTTGAGGAAGACGCCGCGCACGATGATCAAAAACCAGCGCAGGGGGTTGACGCTGGTGACGGTCTGCAGCCAGGCGGGCATGTTTTCGATGGGTGTGGCGAAGCCGGACAGGATTACGGCCGGGGGCATGAAGACAAAGGCGCCCAGGATGGCCTGCTGCTGGGTCATGCAGAGGCTGCTGATGAAAAGGCCGATGCCCACGATGGCCAGCAGGAAAACCACCATGGCGCCATAGAGCAGGACCAGGGAGCCCTGGAAGGGGATCCGGAAGACGAAGATGGCAATGGCCAGGAGCAGGGAGGCGGAGCACAGGGCCAAAAACAGGGCCGGCAGGGCTTTGCCCAACAGGATTTCAAAGGGTTGCAGTGGGGATACCAGCAACTGCTCGAAGGTGCCCATCTCCCGCTCCCGGGCCACCGACAGGGCGGTGAGAATGAGGCTGATCACCGTGGACAGGATGCAGATCAGGCTCGGTACGGTGTACCACATGAATTCCAGGTTGGGGTTGAACCAGTGGCGGGTTTCCAGGACGGCGGGCATGCCGCTGACCGCGCCCGGCGTCTGCTCGACCAGGAAACCTTGGAGGATGCGCTGGGCATACCCCTGGACAATCTGGGCCGTGTTGGTCTTGCGGCCGTCCAGCAGCAACTGGACCTGGGTGGGGCTGCCGGCCGCCAGATGCCGGGAGAAATCCACCGGCACCACCAGGACGGCCAGGGCCCGTTGTTCGTCCAGCACGGGGGCGATGTCGGCCTGCCCCCGGAGGGCCAGGATGCGGGTGAAGGTCTTGGCTTCCCGGAAGCGCTCCACCAGTTCGAAGCCCGCCCGTCCGGCGTCCAGGTTCAGCACCCCCAGGTGGATGTTCTTGGCTTCCATGGTCATGGCAAAGGAGAAGATGAAAATCTGGATGATCGGGGGCATGATGAGCACCGTGCGCGACTTGGGGTCCCGCAGGATGTTGAGGAGTTCTTTGGTCATCAAGGCTCTGAGGCGCGTCCGCATGATATCTACTCCAGCCGGCTGGGGGTTTTTTTCAGGGTCAACGCCAGCAGGACGCCTGCGAGCACCAGGAGAATCAGGATGTTGGGCCGCAGCAGGGGCCAGACGTCGCCGGTCAGAAACAGGGTCTGGAGGTTGGTGACAAAATAGCGGGCCGGGATGACCTGGGCCACCATGCGGATGATCCAGGGCATGGAAGCGATTTCGAAAACGAACCCGGATAGGATGAAGGCCGGCAGAAAGGCACTTATCAGGGCGGCCTGGGAGGCGATGAACTGGTTGCGGGTGACCGTGGAGATCAGGAACCCCTGGCCCAGGGCCGTCAGGAGGAAGGCGGCCGCGGCCACCGTCAGGGCGGCCAGCGACCCGCGGTAGGGAATGCCGTAGAGAAAAAAGGCCACGGCCGTGCACACCGCCATGGAGGCCATGCCCAGGACGAAATAAGGCACCAGTTTGCCGATGACGATTTCCAGGGCGCTCAGCGGTGTGGCCAGGAGGGCCTCCATGGTGCCGCGCTCCCATTCACGGGCCACCACCAGGGCGGTGAGCAGGGTGCCGATGATGGCCATGATGATGGCCAGGGAGCCGGGCACCAGGGAATTGCGGCTGTCCAGCTCGGCATTGTAGAAGAAGCGCGGGGTCAGCACCACCGGGGGTGTGGTGGCCCGGTCGGCCATCAGACCTTCCTGGGTCATCCAGGTGGTGAGGGTGCCGCTGGCATAGTTGGCCACGTAGTTGGCGGTGTTGGTTTCGCTCCCGTCGGCAATCAGCTGGATCGTGGCGGTGACCCCGGGGGCATTCAGGGCCTGGGCAAAATCCTGGGGAATGACCACCATGCCGCGAATCCGGCCACTGGTAAGGTCGGCTTCCAGATCACGGCGGTGCAGGGCGGTGCGCGTATCGAAGAAAGGGGTTGCCAGGAACGCGCCGGCCAGACGACGCGCTTCCGGGCCGGTATCTTCCAGGACCACCCCCAGGCGAACGTCCCGGGCATCCAGGGAAACCCCGTAGCCGAAAAGGAAGAGCAGGATCAGGGGCAGCACGAAGGCGATCAGGATGCTGCTGGGGTCGCGTACCACCTGGAGGCTTTCTTTCACGATCAGGGCTTTCAGGCGCCGGGCCCGCCCCCGACGGCTATGGTGGGTGTTCGTTGTCATGCGGCCGCGGCCTCCCGGGCGTCGGATTGTTCGATCAGGGCGATGAAGGCATCTTCCAGGGTGGGGTCCGGCTGTTCCGGGGACCGCGCTTCGGCCTTCAGGCGGTCGGGCGATCCTTCGGCGATCTTGCGGCCTTGGTAGATCAACCCGATGCGGTCGCAATATTCGGCCTCATCCATGAAATGGGTGGTGACCAGGACGGTGACCCCCTTTTCCACCAGCCCGTTGATGTGATTCCAGAATTCCCGCCGGGTGATGGGGTCCACCCCCGAAGTGGGCTCGTCCAGAAAGAGCACGTCCGGCTCATGCACGACAGCGCAGGCCAGGGCCAGGCGCTGCTTGAAGCCCAGGGGTAGGGTGCCGGCGGAAGTCCCCAGGAAAGCCTTGAGATCGAAGACGTCCACCATGGCGGCCACGGCTTCCTGCTGGGCGCGACCCTGCAGGCCATAAGCCCCGGAGAAGAAGAGCAGGTTCTGCTTCACGGTGAGGTCGCCGTAGAGGGAGAACTTCTGGGCCATATAGCCCAGGCGGGCCCGGGCCTTGGCCGCGGCGCGGGCCAGGTGCAGGCCGGCCACGAACCCTTCTCCGGCCGTGGGTTTGAGCAGGCCGCACATCATCTTGAAGGTGGTGCTTTTGCCGGCGCCGTTGGGACCCAGCAGGCCGAAAATCTCCCCCCGGCGGATGGCGAAGCTGTTGTCGCTGACGGCCGTAAACGCCCCGAAGCGTTTGGTCAGGCCCCGGGCTTCCACAATGGGCCGTTCGCTGGCCGGTCGTTCGGAAGTGCGGCGCGCCAATGGGGAATCCCCCCCCGGCCCGCCCCCCAGAAGGTCGATGAAGGCGTCTTCGAAGCGGGGGGGCACCGGCACGATCCGGGCTTCCGGTCCGTTGCCGAGGCCGGCAGGATCGGGTGGTTTGGCATCGGCATCCACGACGAAGCGCAGGGCTTTACCCTGGACCACGCCGTCGCGGATTTCCGGTCGTTCAAGAATCTCGGTCAGCACGCGTCTGCGCCGATTCGCAGGGATGCCACGGAGCTGAAAAACCCTTCCGTCCACCCGGCGGGTCAACCGCTGGGGCGGGCCGCTGTAGAGCAGCCGGCCCTCGCTGAGCAGGAGGACGCGCTCGCACTGCTCGGCCTCGTCCAGGTAGGCCGTACTCCAGACGATGGTGGTTTCCCGGTCCAGCATTTCCCCCACCATGCGCCAGAGCTCCCGACGGCTGATGGGGTCCACCCCCACGCTGGGCTCGTCCAGCAGGAGCAGGCGGGGTTTTTTGATCAGGGCGCAGGCCAGGCCGAGCTTCTGCTTCATGCCGCCGGAAAGCTGCCGGGCCAGCCGTTTTTGAAATGGTTCCAGGCCGGTGAAAGCCAGCAGCCGCTTGAAGGTTCGTTGGCGTTGGGCGCCGGTGATGCGCCGCAGGTCGGCATAGAGGCGCAGGTTCTCAATGACGGAGAGATCTTCATAGAGGCCGAAGCGCTGGGGCATGTAGCCCATGACGGCGTGCAGGGGCTGGGTGTCGCCGGCCGTGTCCAGGCCGTCGTAGGTCAGGCGTCCCTCGGAAGGTCGTAAAAGGCCGGCCATCAGGCGCAGGAGAGTGGTCTTGCCGGCCCCGTCCGGGCCCACCAGTCCGGTGATGTGCCCCGGGCGCACTTCGGCCGTGATGGCGTCCAGGGCCGGTTGGGAAGCCCCCTCGAAGCGTTTGGTTGTGTTCTGGATGGTGAGCATTCGTTATGCCTTTTGCATCCAAAGGGTTTCTAGTTCAGAATAACTATCGCGCGACACATTTACCGACCGTAAATCAAATATTGGCGTTCATTTTCTTCCACGTGGAAGAAAACGAACCAAAAGAAGACGCCCGTGCCCCGCTTTATCCTGCGCGTCGCCGGCACGGCCGGAGCACGCGGAAACTCGCCCGCCTTCGCTTGGGCTACGGCGAACTCAAACAGTCCGCGCGCTTTTTTCCGTCCGTGCCGTCGATGCTCGGCGCGGGACAATGGGAAAACCAAAAGCTCACAAACTGATTTGTAATCGCCCTTCAAAGGATCTGCCTGAGGCCTCTTGTTCTACGGGAGATCTCATAAGACAGGAAATTGAGAAATTAGAAAATCTGGAAAAATCAAGATAACGCCTTGCTTTCAAAAATGATGGCGGTATTTTTTTTCTCCTGTCTCCTGTCTCCTGTCTCCTGTCTCCTGTCTCCTGTCTCCTGTCTCCTGTCTCCTGTCTCCTGTCTCCTGCTCACTTTTCACTCGGCCCCTTGCCCCCTCGACCCCTTGGACCCTCCACTCTCTTTCCCTTCCTCCGACGGCGGGCGCAAGTCCAGCACCACGGTTACCGGCATGCCCTGGCGCAGGCCCTGGTCCGGGTTGTCGGCGATGACCCGCAGGCGGAAGACCAGGTCGGTTCGCAGGCGGGGGGTTTCCACGTTTTTGGGGGTGAACTCCGCTTCCGGCGAAATGAAGCCCACGTGGCCCTTGTAGGGTTGATCGGGCCGGCTGTCGGTGAAGATTTCGGCCGGCATGCCCGGCCAGATCTTGCCCAGGTCCGGCTCGGGTACATAGGCCCGTACCCAGACCGGGTCGTTCAGGGACAGGATGGCCACGGTCTGGCCCGCGGCCACGATGGTGCCGGGCTCCACCACTCGGGTCAGGAGGGTCCCGTCGGCCGGCGCGAAGATTTCAGTGTCGGCCAGGCGGATCCGGGCCTGTTCCAGCCGGGCTTCGGCTTCAGCCATCTGGGCCTGGCCGGCGGCGATATCTTCCTGGCGAAAGCCTTCTTCGGCCAGAGCCAGGGCTTCACGGGCCATGTCCAGCCGGGCCCGGGCTGCGTCACGGCGGGCCCGGATATCGTCGAAGGACTGGCGGGACACCACGTTCTGGGCCACGAGGTCCTCCCGGCGCCGAAATTCTTCCTTGAGGGTCAACAGGGTGGCCTCGTATTCGGCTACCTGGGCCTTGGCGCGTTTGATCTCCTGGGGGCGCAGCCCGTGCTCCAGGCGGGCCAGCTCGGCGGCCGCCCGGTCCCGGGTGGCGCCGGCCAGGCGAACTTCGTTTTGATAGGGCACCTGGTCGAGGGTTGCCATCCGATCCCCCTGGTGCACCCGATCACCCTCCTCGAAATCCACGGCCTCGACCCGCCCGGCCACGCGGAAGCCCAGGTCAACCTTGCGGATATCCACGTTGCCGTAGAGGACCAGGGTGTCGCCGTTTTGCGCCTGCCGGCTTTGCTGCCAGCGGCGGTAACCGAAAACACCGGCAACAATGACCACCGCTAGCCCCAGCACGATGATTTTTTTCTTCATGGTCGAACTCCTCCTGGTCAGGATGTACGGGCGGCCATGAAATCGAGCGCTGCCATGGCCCGGGAAATAATGGCTTCCTGGATTTCCGTGATTTCGTCGGCATGATAGCCTGCCATGCCGAGGCGCCGCATCACGGTGGCCCGGCCGCCCCGGAAAACCAGGACCTGGCCGATGAACAACAGGGCCTGCAGGCTGCACTGGCGTTCATCCGTTTCGCCGGTAATCGCCCCGATCAACATGACGAAGGCTGTAAGAATGCGCTCCATCACCCGGGGGTAGATCAGGTCGAAAGCGGCCGACGGCGCCATCTGTTCCCGCAGGATGATCTGGGAGAAGGGCACAGTTCCGGGGTCGCCGCACATCACCGCCACCATGGTGGCCAGCCCATCCCGCAGGAGACCGCGGGCGGCCTCCGGCGATAATCCCGTTTCGGCCAAGTGTTGAATTTTAGACAAAAACGGCTCCAGGTGGGCGCTGAGGACATCGGCGATGTGTTCGATTACGGCCAGGTAGAGCCCTTCCTTGCTGCGGAAATAATAAGGAATGGCGGACAGATTCACCTGCGCCTTGTCCGCCAGCATGCGGGTGGTGGTGGCGTTGAAGCCGTTTTCCGCAAAAATTTCAACGCCGGCCTGTATCAGGCGCTGGCGGGCATCCGGTCGGGTGTTGCGGGTGGTCATATACCGGTCCTTTCCATCGTGTTTGAATAAAAAATATATCATACGAATGATTAAGTCAAGCGTATGAACTATAATTATCGCATCCGATAACATTGGCTTCCATGCGGTTGCGCGTTGGAAAGTTTCAAGAAAAAAATGCTTTTTTTGGCAGATAGGGTGCTTATTTTTACGGGCAGGACAATATGCATTGCGGTTCACCGTGCCAGATAGATCCCATCCAATTCATTGCCGTTAGAGTGATTTAGCCCTTACAGCGTTCGGCAATTTGCTTTGTACGTGCTGATTACGCTATAAAAAAACTTGCCGAAGTCATCGGTATCCTGTTGTGACCCACCTCCAATTCCTGTCAAGGAGGTTGACATGCCCTTCCGCACCATCAACCCTCCGGGTGTTCGGCGCAGCCTGTGCCTATGGATGACCGTTTGGCTGCTTGCAGGATGTGGCTCCCGTGCCCTGACCATTCCTGCCAAGCAATCACCGCAGACGGTCAAGGCCTACCGGAACGTCCGTATCCCTGCAGATCGGCCGCCATGGACCGGCAGCGGTGTGACCGTCGGTCGGGACGATATCGCCATGGTAATGGCCTTCGGTCAGGCAACCACAAACGCCAAAAAGCGCTCTGCAGCCAATGTGCCTCCCGAGCGCTTTCTCTATCTTCGAGTAGGAGATAACGAGCCTTTCCAGATGCGTACCAACCCCATGGTCGCTGAGGTCGAAGAATCCGGTGAATTGAGATTTGCCGTTCGCGACTGGCGCAATGTCCATGATGTCAGATCCAACTGGTACCGTGACAATTCCGGTGGCTATCGGGTTCATATTTTTGTTGTTCCGAAACATCGTTGGCCGGATTTTGAAAGTGCCCTGAAAGGTATCGCCGACAGGAATCCCGCCGACGACGAAGCGGCCCGGCAGATTCGTGCCATTCTCGGCCCGAGTGCCGAAGCGCTGACAGTCATGGACTACCACCAATTGATACAGGCATGGCAGCGCGCACGTGTTTTTTCCGGCCGCAAACGCATTGTAAGGGAATTTGGTCGCCGGCATGAATCCGGGGCCCTGACATACTGCTTCGATTATTTGATCAACGGCTATTTCCATCATCCGTGGTACTGGCGCAAAGCCACCAGGGACGACCTCATGCTGCTGGCTGAGATTTATGCGGCCTCCCCCAAGGACAGGCCCGTGGATATAACCTTCCTGATCGGTTACCTGGAGGATTCCGACCCGGAGGTCAGACGCCTGGTGCTCGACATCGTGGCGGCAATGAAACCCCAAGACCATGCGGCCGCCGTCTACCCGCTTTTGTTCGAAGAGGACCCTTCCATGCGGATAAAGGCCCTGAACACCCTGGCGGCCATCAACAACCCGGTTTCTGCCGACCGGATCAGCCTTCTCCTGATGGATCGGAATAGGGCCGTAAGGCTGCGGGCCGAAGCCGTCCTCAGGGAATTGGGCGTTTCCCCCGACACCATCGCGGCCTGGCGCGCCAAGGCCCAGCAGGTCAACGTGGATAGCTATTACGAATCCTGGCGCGACTACAACCGCACTGTGTCAGAAAAGAAAATGCTGGAGAAAAAGCTGGCCACCTCCGAAGCCGCTAAAGATGAGCTTGAAAAGGCCCTGCGAAACCGGGAGTCAGTCCAGCGAACCCAGCAAGATTTGATGGGCAACCTGTACGAAAAGGAAAGAGAGCTTCAGAGTCAGAGATCGCAACTGGCACTGGCCCGCCGGGAACTCGATCGTTATCAAAGCAAGACCGTGGAGGGACAGGCGACCCTTGCGCGAAACCCTTCCCCAGAGGAGATGGTTCTTGAAAAGCGCATTAAAGACCTTGATCAGGGTGTGGCGTCGGCCACCCGCGAGGCCGAAGATGTCAAGCGCCAGCTGGCCGCAATTCAGTCTCGGGAAAAAGACCTGGTGCGCCAGATCGACACCCTGAAGGGGCAAATGGACCGCGGCACGCCGCCCATCATTGCCGTCCTCACACCCCACGCCGGCGCACGGGTCAAAACCAATGAGCTGGTCCTGCACATGGTGGCCGTGGACGACAAAGAGGTGCAGAACGTTAATGTCCTGATAGACGGGCGCCCTCTCGAGCTCAAAGGTCACCGGGGGTTGCGCCTGAACAATGAGGCCGCGCAGCCGTCTTCAAAAATCAACATCAAGCAGAAGCTTTTGGTCGGTGAAGGTCCCCATGAATTGGTTATCACGGCCCGAGATTCCGACGGGCTGGAGGCCACCGAAACCATACCGTTCACATGCATCGAGGAGCGGGGTACCATCTGGTCGGCTGTGATCGGTGTCAACGACTACAAGCGTGCCCGTGACTTGAAGTACGCGGTCAACGACGCGCGCAGTTTCGCGGCCTATCTCACGGAGCAGGTGGGCGTGCCCACGGACCATGTCTTCCTGTTGATCGATGCCCAGGCGAGTAAAACGAAAATTGAAAGCCTGCTCGGCACACACCTCAAGCGCGCTGCTGCGGAAGATGATACGGTGATCATCTTTTACGCCGGCCACGGGGCTGTCGAAACGGACCCCTCCAACCCGGACGGTGATGGTTTTGAAAAATATCTCCTGCCTCATGATGCCGACCTGGACGACCTCTATGCCTCTTCGATTTCCATGAACGACATCCGAACCATCTTCAGCCGCATCCAGTCCAAAAGGCTTATCTTTATTTCCGACACCTGCTACAGCGGATCAGCCGGCGGTCGCACGCTGCTGACCGCCAAATCGCGTGCCATTCTTTCGGACCGCTTCCTGGAACGCATCTCCCATGGCAAAGGGCGGGTTATCATCAGCTCATGTTCAGCCAACGAGATCAGCAAGGAAGATGACCGCCTCGGCCATGGCATTTTTTCTTATTACCTGCTGCAAGGCCTGCGCGGCAAAGCTGACCAGGACAGCGACGGCATTATCACCGTGGATGAACTTTTTGCCTTCCTGACACGCACGGTTCCCCACGCCTCCGGCCAGGACCAGCACCCGGTGAAGAAGGGTGAGATGGAAGGGGAGCTGGTTATCGGTCGCTCGCCATAGCGTTTTGGTCTTACCGGAAAACGGGAACAGGTGTTTCCCCGGAGCCCCTCTGCAGTTTACCGACGGCGCGATCCTGAGTAAATCTTTACACAGCGATGCGGGAATGATATGAGCATTATCTTGTTAGTCGGGCTGGTGTTGCCGGCCCGGCTCTCTGTTGCCGTTTGTGCGCCGTTTACGAATCTATTGTCAATTCAGCCGAGGAGGAACCGGATGGCAGTTTTACCTGAGAAAGTGAGCAAGGCCTGGGAAGATCGGGAGGGCCCGATCGTGTTGGCGACCATCAATGGAGACGGTATACCCAATGCCATCTATGCGACCTGTGTGTCCAAATACAACGACGAAACCCTTGTCATCGCGAACAATTATTTTTCGAAGACCCTGCAAAACATCCAGGCGGGCAGCCAAGGGACGATTCTGTTTATCACCAAGGAAGGGACGTCCTATCAGGTCAAGGGCCGGATCGAATACCACGAAGAGGGTCCGATCTACGACGACATGAAAAAATGGAACCCCGCCAAGCATCCCGGCCATGCCGCCGCGGCATTGAAAGTGGAAGCGGTATACTCGGGCGCCGAGAAGCTGGTCTGAAAATTCCTTTTTCCTTTTCTTTTCCGGAAAAGAAAAGGAATCAAAAGAAACCGCCCGTGTCCCGCTTCATCCTGCGCGTCGTCGGTGCGGCCGGAGCCCGCGGAAACTCGCCCGCCTTCGCTTTCGCTACGGCGGACTCAAACAGTCCGCGCGCTTTAATCCGTCCGCCCCGCCGATGCTCGGCGCGGGACAATGGGAAAACCAAAACCGAAAGCTTCAAAGTGTTTTCAAGCCCTTTTAAGGATGAGATCTGAGACATCTCAGTTATGCAGGAGCGGCCTTACTGCCTCACGGCGGAAGGAATACAATTTCAGATCTGATTTAGGCATCTGGCAACGAAACCGTAGCGCCGATATTTAGCTGCCTTTGGTGGATCGGATTTTATACGGAACCATACAGGAAAAGGAGTTTGATTCATGGCTTTTCGCATCTCCCCCCTGTGGTGGCCTGTCCTGGGCGTGGCCTCGCCGTTGCTCGCCCCCTTGCTGTACGGAAAGAACAGGCGCTACAAAGCCAATCTCGAAGAAGTGGCCGAACGCAACCAGGCCCGCATGCGGCAGGCCGAGCCCATCGATCTGCCGGAGCTCGACTTCCTGGAACTGACCGTCCTGGTGGAAGAGAAGACGTCTGACGGGTTCTGCAGCGATGCCGGGGTGTCCTACCTTTTCCGGACCGACCGGGGCGCCCTGCTTTTCGACGTGGGCTTCGGACCCGAGCGTCCGGCCCTGACGCACAATGCCGCCTTGCTGGATTTCAAACTGGACCAGGTCGAGGCCCTGGTTATCTCCCATCTGCACCCCGACCACATGGGCGGTATGAAAGCCTGCCGGTCCAAGCAGGTGACCGTGCCCGCGGAACTGGGACGGCCCAGCGGGCAAGTTTGCTTTCTTCCGGATAAGGCCGGGGCCGATGGGATGCCGTGTGAGCTTGTCAAGGCGCCGCGCATGCTGCCGGCCGGCATCGCCACCACGGGCCCCCTGGCCCGCAGCCTCTTTTTCATGGGGCTCATGGAAGAGCAGGCCCTTGTGGCCAACGTTAAAAACAAGGGGCTGGTGGTCATCACCGGCTGCGGCCATCCCACCATCGAGGTGATCCTGCAGATGGTGCGCCGCCTCTCGGACAAGCCCATCCATGTGATCGGCGGGGGCCTGCATTTTCCGGTCACCGGCGGCCGGGGCAACCGCCTGGGCATCCAGTTCCAGACCCTGATCGGCACGGGCAAGCCCGCCTGGCAAAAAATCACGGACGACGATCTCTCGGACACCATTGCGGCGCTCAACCTCGTCAAGCCGGACAAAGTCTTCCTGTCGGCCCACGACAGCTGCGACCATTCCCTGGCGCGCATGCAGCAGGAGCTCGATGCGGAAACCGATGTGTTCCAAGCCGGAAAGACCTACCGGTTCTAACCCGGATATTTCACGCGTACGAGATGTTCATTGACAAGGCATCAGGGGCGCCGCTGTACGCCTGTACCGCAAGCTCCTGATAACGCGGTCAATGGGCATCTCGGGCGCGCCCGAAGGGTGAAATTTTATCGATGATTTTGGAAATCGGCGAAGGGTACATAGTGTCACCTGGAAATCATACCCCGAATAGCTTTGATACCCCTGTCTATTTGCATAAAATTTATTGTGTAGAAAAAATTTCATGAAATGTTCGGGCTAATCCGCTTTCGCTCTGGCTCCGGCGGGCTCAGACCCGCCTGAGGCGGACAAGCAGTCCGCGCGCTTTAATCTGTCCACCCCGCCGATGCTCGGCGCGGGCCAGAGGGAAAATCGACCCCCAAAGCGACAGAACCGTTTTTCAGCCGCCTTCCAGAGGGCGACCTGAGGCCTCCCGCTCTGCGGGAGGCGTTTCACGGATTAGTTTATCAATTTTTCAAACACCTGGTTGACACCACGATTGTCAGGTTTTATATTAAGCATTATCTCGAAAGTCATTCTGGATCCTGACCTCCGGCCAACGTCTGCAGCGCGGGCCAAAGCACTCTCTGAAATTACTCCCGAACACCTGCTGAGCATCATTTGTGGCTTTCACCTCCACGGCTTTCTGAATTCAAATCGTTCGGCCGCTAATGGCCAATAAGTAACGATTACGGTTGCACAGGAAAAACCACAGCATAACGGAAGGCCAGGCCTTCCGCTGGAGGGAGGTATCCAAATGAAAAAGACCGCACGCATCGCCCTGGGGTTCTTTCTTCTTGCCATCGTTCTGGGTCAAGCACCGACGCAGGCCGCCGATGAGGTTTCCATCGGCCATCCGGCCTGTCTTTCAGGAAAGTACGCCAAAGCCGGGGAGCAGGCCGTGGCCGGCATCAAGGCCTGCATCGATTGGGTCAACAATGAATACGGCGGGGTGAGCCTGAAAGGGAACAAGGTCCCGCTGAAATACACCTACTACGACTGCGAGTCGAACAAGGAGTCGGTCACCAGCCTCATCGGACGTCTGATAACGGTCGAAAAGGTCAATGTCGTTTTTGCGCCTTACAGTTCCGGCTTGACGTTGCGCGGCGCCCCTGTCACCGAGGCCCGGGGCATGCTCTACATGGACCACGGCGGCGCCAACAACAAGATTTTCCAGCAGGGATTCCAATACATTGTCCAGACCATCGGCCCGGCCTCCAGCTATCACCGGGGAACCCTCGACATGATCCATAAAATCGACCCCGCGGCCAAAAAGGTGGCCCTGGCCTACGAAGATTCCGAGTTCGCCAAAATGGTCATGGAAGGCGCTGAGGCCCATGCCAAGGAACTCGGCTTTCAGATCGTATTCAAAAGAACCTATCCCAAGGGCGTGACCGACCTGACCCCCCTGCTTTCGGCGATGAAGGCGGCCAAACCCGACTTCGTCCTCGGCGGCGGCCACTTCGAGGACGGTCAGTTGTTCAACCGCCAGATGGCCGATCTGGGCATCGACACCAAGGCGTTGTCGCTGATCGCGGCCGCCACCCTGCCGGCTTTTTACGAAGCCCTGGACAGCATGGCGGAAGGCGTGATGGGTCCCTCCCATTGGGAATACGGCGTTAAATATGCCGAACCCGAAGCCCAAAGGGTCGGGTTGCCATGGATCGGTCCCAGCCAGGATGAATTCGTCGCTCTTTTCAAGAAAGCCGCGGGGAAAGAGATGATTCCCGACTATCACGCGGCCGAAGCCGGGGCTCAGGTACTGGCCTATGTCCTGGCCGTGGAAAAGGCCGGCTCCGTTGATCCGGCTAAGGTCCGCGCGTCCCTGGGCGAGCTGGAATTCATGTCGTTTTACGGCGGATGGGATGTCGATGAAAATGGCATGCAGGTCGGCCATGACATGGTTGACGTGCAATGGCAGAAGGGCGAACGCGTCATCGTGTGGCCCGAAGAAGCCCAAACCGGAAAGGGCTGCTATCCAATGCCCACATTCGATGAAAAAGCCAAGGGCAAAGTCGCGCTTCCCTGAAAAAACCGCTGTTCCGGTAAACGCGTGGCGCCAGGGCAGATATGTCGCCCTGGCGGCGTCCTGAGCGGCGATGATGGCACTGAGATCGGCCGCCCAACTTTTCTACCCGAAGCGAGTCGCACATGGTACTCGAACAACTTGCCGGAAATCTTTTCCAGGGGCTTGTACTGGGTGCCGTTTACGGAATGGCCACCATGGGCCTCAGTCTGATCTTCGGTGTTCTCAAGGTTGTCAACGTCGGCCACGGCGCCTTTATCATGGTCGGCGCTTTTATTGCCTTCTGGCTTTTCTCGGCCCTGGGCATCAACCCGGTCCTGGCGATCCCGGTGGCGTTTGCGGTTGGCCTGGGATTGGGTCTCTTGTTTTACTACACCGTCATTAAGCGGCTGATCAAAGCCCCCGAACTGGCCACGCTGCTGGCCACCTTCTCCATCGGCGTACTGCTGCAGGAAGTTGTCAAGCTCGTCTTCGGGTCCGAATTCCGAGGCTACAACTGGCCGGTGGGCAAAATTGATCTGGGGGTCACAATTCTTCCGACGTCCAAGCTCCTGGCCTGCCTGGGGAGCGTGGCCATCGCCGTACTCCTGTACCTGTGGTTCAATCGGACCCGTGCCGGATCGGCCATGCGCAGCGTGGTGGAAGACAGTGAAGGGGCCCGGGTGTGCGGCGTCAACATCGGTGCCGCCTATGCCTGGAGCTTTGCCCTGGGCATCGGGTTGACCGTGGCCAGCGGTGTGCTGTTGACCATGTTCATTCCGGTCGGCATCAACCCCTACATGGGCGGCGGGTACACCCTCAAGGCGTTTGTCATCGCGGTGCTCGGCGGTCTCGCCTCTCCTTACGGGGCCTTTTTCGGAGGCCTGGTCTTCGGCCTGATCGAAAACGGATCCTACACCCTGTTCGCACTGTTGCCGGGCGTGGAGCCGTTTGCCCTGACACGGTTTTTGTCGTTTTTGATTCTTCTGGTAATTTTATTGATTCGACCCACTGGATTACTGGCACGCAAATGAATCCAAAAGTGATCAAATACTATCCAATCCTGCCGGTCCTCGTGGCATACGCCATCCTGTATTTCGTCGGGCGAAACGTTTCGGGCATGTGGCAACTCGTGGCCATGTTGCTCTTCTACTGCGCCCTGGGCCAGGCCTTCAATATTTTTCTGGGCATGACCGGCTATGTCGATTTCGGCTATGTGGCGTTCATGGGAGTGGGCACTTACGGCATGGCCCTGGCCATAAGCCGTCTGGCGCATGTCGAGAGCCTCGGGGCGGGAACCATCGTCATCGGCTTCGTTCTGGCCATCGCCATGTCGACCTTGCTTTCCGTTGCGGTCGGCGCGGTGGCCCTGCGCCTGCGCGGCGCCTATTTTGCCATTGCCACGATCGGGGTCAACGAGGGTTTCCGCTTTTTGATCGAAGGGGCCCGGATATGGAACGGCTCGGAAGGCATTATCTTTATGGCCGAGCTCAACCAGCTCCTGGGGCGGGAGGCGGCCAGCCGCCTGGCGAACTTCTGGGCCGACGTCATGGTGCTGGTGATTGCCGTGCTGGCTGCGGTGGTGACCCTTATCTACATGCGCAGCAAGATCGGATATGCCCTGACCGCGCTGAGGGAAGACGAGGATGCCGCCAAGGTCATGGGCATCAACGTGACCAAGTTCAAGATCATCGCCTTTATCACCAGTGCAAGCTTTGCCGGGCTGGTGGGCGCTGCCTCGTGGGCCTTGAAGACGCCCTATGTCTTCCCGCCGGAAGTGTTCGAAATCCATTATACGATCGAGGCGATTATCATCGTGCTGCTCGGCGGTGCCGGCACCCTGCTGGGACCTCTGGTAGGGGGGCTCATCTATGGGATTTCCAAATATTACCTGTCGATTTTCATTCCCGGGTTTCAACTGCTGATCTTTGCGCCGATCATCATCGTCATCATCATCATGTTTCCCGAAGGCGTCGTCGGCATGCTCAAGGCGAAAACCCGGAACACGGCGATAGGCCGGTATATCATCTAAAGAGGGTGGCGCTTTTATGACCTTGCTCCAGCTTGATCAAGTGACGAAACGCTTCGGTGGACTGGTGGCCGTGGACCAGGTGACCCTCGAGATCGATTACGGCCAGTTCGTCGGCATCGTCGGCCCAAACGGTTCGGGCAAGACAACCCTGTTCAATCTGATCAGCGGGGTCTACATCCCGGATGAAGGCCATATCTATTTCGAAGAAACCGACATCACACGGATGCCGCCCTTCAAGCGGGCGCCCCTGGGCATCGGGAGGACCTTTCAGATTCCCCGGCCCTTCGGTTCGGCCACCGTGCGGGAAAACATCGCCGTGGGCGCCATGTTCGGCACCATGGGCAAAGAGCTCTCGGTGGACGATTCCATGGTCGTTGCCGATGAGCTCATCGAACGGCTCGATTTAGGGGCCCATCGGGAAAAGGCGGCCGGGACGCTGACCCCGGTGGAAAAGAAGATGCTGGAGATCGGGCGCGCTTTGGCCATGAAACCGAAAATTCTGCTAATGGACGAGGCCATGGCCGGCATGCACCCCAATGACATCGACCAAATGGTAACCCTCATGCGCCAGATGGCCAAGGAGGAGAATATCGCCCTGGTGGCCATGGTGGAGCATATCATGCGGGCCGTGATCGGCATGGCCGAAAAGGTGATCGTCCTCCATCAAGGGGCCAAACTGGTGGATGCCCCTACCCAGGTGGCATTGCAGGATCCGAAGGTGGTTGAAGTCTACCTCGGTCGCGCAGGAGACAAATAAGCATGCTGCAGGTCAAAGATCTGGAATCCGGCTATGGCCCGATGCAGGTGCTCTGGCAGCCTGCACTGGAAGTCAGGGCGGGCACCATCACATCGCTGCTGGGCCCCAACGGTGCCGGGAAAAGTACCCTGCTGGGAACCGTTTTCGGTTCGGTTCCGCCCTGGGGCGGGGCGGTTGTCTACCAGGGCGTGGACGTCACCCGGGAACCGACCCATAAAAAGGTGAACTTGGGCCTGGCCCTGGTGCCGGAGGGCAAGCACCTGTTTCCCAACATGACCGTCGAGGAAAACCTGTATATGGGTGCCTACCTGAAACGGGCCGAGGCGCACCGGCAGGAATCCCTCGACAAAGTCTACGAGCTCTTCCCGCGCCTTCAGGAGCGGCGCCGCCAGTTGGCCGGCCTGCTCAGCGGCGGCGAACAGCAGATGGTTACCATCGGGCGGTCTTTGATGACCCGGCCCAAGCTGATCATGCTCGACGAGCCCAGCCAGGGATTGGCCCCCCTTTTGGTGGAGATGGTGTTCGAAACCATCCGGAAGATGAAAGACGAAATCGGCCTCACGATCCTTTTGGTGGAACAAAACGCCGACGCTTCGCTCAAGGCGGCCGATTATGTCTATGTCATGCACGAGGGCAAGATCAAGGCCCATGGTACGCCGGCAGAGGTCCAGGCCTCCGATGAAATCCGGGAAGCCTACCTCGGCCTGTAATCCGGGCCGGCCCTCCTTGCCCTGCAGTGATCCCGCCCCGGCAGACAGCCGGCCATCAAACGGATCATGCCGATAGCCCCACGCCTCTCGCACAAGCAGATTCATACCATCGGCAGGGGCCTGCATTTTCCGGTCTCCGGCGGCCGGGGCAACCGTCTGGACATCCCCAGACCCTGATCGGCACGGGCAAGCCCGCCTGGCAGAGAATCACGGACAACAATCTCACCGGCACCATTGCGGCCCTCAACCTTGTCCAGCCGCAAAAAGTCTTCCTGTCGACCCACGAAACTGCGACTATTCCCTACCGTTACTCATTGTTACAATTAGTCCACAATAGCCTGAAATTCCCGTTTCATTAAAAGCTTACATCAGCCACCCTTTTATTGAATCATCGGCCTGCTCATAATTGCTTTAAGTGTAAGCTTAATCATGCTATCCCTCATAAGACGGCATTCGCGATCGAAGGGTCATGGTTGAAGGTTTGAAAGCCCTTCTGATGCGATCCGTCATCTTAAGCCGGTGATGTGCCCGCCTAACGCAACGCCGGGACACTTCACACCCACATATTGTGCCAAGATCAGGGTTATCGCACCCTTGCTGCGACCGCCCAATGGGAGTGCTGTCTATCGTGGGACACCCCCCTTGCGGCCGGCCGGGGAGCTGTGGATATTTTTGCGTCGTTTTAGCGAAGAGGTTTCAGAACTTCACGGAGGAAAGGAAAGGCAGGCACATGAAAAAAGGCATCGTTGTTCTGTTGTTACTGGCGGCCCTGCCGGCGGCCGCCTGGGCCCAGGAGCTCAGCAATGCGGAGCTATACCGGATGATGAAGACCCTGGAGCACAAGTTCGACCAGGCCATGGAGCAGACCAGCCAGGCCCTGGATGAAGCCCGGAAGGCCAAGGCGGAGGCGGCCATGGCCCAGGAAGAAGCGGCCCTTGCCAAGGCGGAAGTGGCCGAAGCGAAAGAGGAGACCGCGCGCGTCAAGGCGGAGCTGGCCGAAGTCAAGGCGGCCGCCGCGTCTGCACCGGCGATCGCGGCCGTGCCGGCCGAACCGTTTATCCGTGAGGCGGAGATGAATCCCGGAATGCAGGCTTCTTTGGAGGCGATCTACATGCGGCCCTCACGGGACAATCTCGACTACGTCGTCGAGGATGCGGACCGCGTCGGTCCGGACCGAATTGGCGGCAACTATCGATCATTGGAACCGGAGCGTGAGCTCGGCGCGCGGCTGGGTCTGAGCTACAACTCCGAGACGGGAACCGGCTTCCTCATGCAGTACACGATGCTCGACACAAGCGATAGTGACGCTATAGAAAGAGGTACGACTAATCTGTGGGGCACCTGGCTGCATGCGAATTCCCTCATTGATGACGACAATGTCACCCGGGCCGAAATGGATTACGATTTCGACCTGGATATGTTCGATTTAAGCGCCCACAAGATGTTCAATGTGGGCAGCGACCTGGATCTGGATATCCAGGCCGGCCTGCGCTACGCCCGGGTGGATCAGGACATCGATATAACCTACTTTCAGGATACCAGTGCAACGACTTTTCGTAAGGTCGATATCGATAGCAAAAACGAATTCACCGGGCTGGGTCCCCGGGTCGGGCTGGACGTCGACTGGCATATGGGCAAAGGGTTTAACCTTTTCGGCGGCCTGGCCGGTTCACTCCTGATAGGGGATTTCGATCTCTCCCGGAAGGATCATGAGTGGCCATCCGGCGGCGGCGTCGGCACTCGCCGGGTTGATATCGAGAGGACCGAACACAACCGCATGGTGCCGGTGGTAGAGATGCGGGCCGGCATCGGGTATGCCCATGAGCTGGAAAACGGCATGCGTATCGGCGCCATGGCTGGCTATGAATGGCAGAACTGGTTCAACATGGTGACCGACCTGCGCTACGTGGACGATGTGGACAGCCAGTTGGCGAGCACGGACACCACCGATCTCTCCCTGGATGGTTTTTTCCTGGAAGGGTTCATTAACTTTTAACGCAACAAATTGGCATCGCCGTCATTCCGGCACAAGCCGGAATTTTGTTTGAAAATAGGGGGAGCGACATAATTCGCTCCCCTTTCGGAAGGCTATGGGACGAGGAATATTGAGGGCTCGATGAGGCAAGGGGTCGAGGATTCAAGTGTAAAGGAATTCTGAAGGGCAGAGGCGTCCAAGAAGCCAGGGACGACAGGACACGACCCCGGACGATTAGGTCAGCAAACAGGAAATTGAGCACTCCGAAAATCGGGAAGAATACAAAATCAGGCCTTGCGCCCAACAATGGCGGCGTTATTTTCAGGAGTCAGGAGTCAGGAGTCAGGAGTCAGGAGTCAGGAGTCAGGAGTCAGGAGTTCTGGCATTAATATATCCTTTTTTCTACGTTTAACTTTTTCCCTATACGCAACAAGCTTCATTGCTCTTCCCTATGAAAGCGTGGTGCCAGGATGCTGCTGGAAAGCTACCGTCTGGAGGTGGTCAACAATCACTGCATGCCCAGCGCCATGACCGTCAACTGCATCGCGCGCCTGGACCAGGATGTGGGGTGCGCCATCCCCTACCTGAATGCGGTGCTGGGGGGTGACCAGTTCACCCCGGATCCGCCAACGGTCACCTTTCAGACCGAGGGCAAGCTGATATCCGTACAGGAGCGCATGATTACGGTCAACGCGGTCCAGGACGAGTCCCAGGGCCGGAAAATCATCGCGTGGATCCAACGGGAAATCAACGACGCCTGGGAAAACCGCGCCAATATCGATCCCAGCTACACCAAGGTCGAACGCCCCCAGCTGGTGGAGATCCTGAAACGCCTGCCCAAGACCAACTGCAAGAAATGCAAGGCCCCCACCTGCATGGTCTTCGCCACCTGGGTGATCCAGGGCGCCAAGGATGAGACCGGTTGTCCGGAGTTGGATGACGCGGCGAAAAAGGCGCTGCACGATTATCTGGCGCAATTCAATGCCGACGGCTGATGCCGTCGGCGTATGCCTGCAGATGGTTTAACATCAAAAAATCCCCCCTTTTTATACGGCCGACTTCTGTCCTTTTTTTTCCTAATCTTATCTGAACACTGGGGGGGCAATCTTGCCGACAATCAAGGTTTCATTGTCAGAAATGTAAACGTTTACAATTATGGCGGGATGCTTTATGTTAATGTCATATTCCCTTCGACAATCAACAACCGAAGCTGGTGGGCAATGAGTACGATTATCGACGTTGCCAGGGCTGCCGGTGTTTCGACGGCCACCGTTTCCCGGGTGATCAACACCCCGCAGGCCGTGCGTGAAGCGACCCGCACCCGGGTGCTCGCGGCCATGGAGGCCTGCCATTACCGCTACAATGCCCTGGCCCGGGGGTTCGTCACGAAGCGGACCCGCACCATCGGCCTGATCATTCCCACCATCACCAACCCGGGCTTTGCCGAGTCCACAAGAGGCATCCAGGAGCGCGCCGCGGCCGCCGGCCTGAGTGTCCTGCTCGGCAACACCAACTACGACCCCGAAACCGAGGAAAAGCTCATCCGGGTTTTCCGGGAGATGCAGGTCGACGGCCTGGTCATCACCACCACCAATCCGAACAGCCCGATTCTCAGGAATCTCGTGGCCGAAGGCTTTCCCTTTGTCGTCCTCTACAGTACGGTCCGGCGCGGGCCCATGTCATGTGTGGGGGTCGACAATTTCCGGGGAGGCTACATGGCGACCCAACATCTGATCGACAATGGCCACCGGCGGATCGCCATGATTGCCGGGGCCTTCCGGTCTTCCGACAAAAGCCGCAACCGCTGGGACGGCTACCGCCAATGCCTTCGGGAGAACGGCATTGCCTACGACAAGGATTTTCTGGCGCAGACGACCTACAGCCTGGCCAGCGGCCGGGAGGTTATCCAGCAGATGCTTCAGCTTGAAACCCAGCCCACCGCGGTATTCTGCTCCAACGACTACCTGGCGATCGGTGTCATGGAAGGGGCCCGCGACGCGGGGCTCGAGCTGCCGGCGGACCTGTCGGTGGTGGGGTTCGACGACATCCCGCTGGCATCCTACGTAACGCCGGGCCTGGACACGATCCGACTGCCGGCCTACGAGATGGGCGCCCTGGGTTTCGAAGCCCTCCTTGAGCGGATCGAAAATGGGGGCCGGACACCGATCCACCAGCTGCTGGGACTGGAACTGATCGTGCGGGGGTCCGTCGCACCACCGCGAGGGAACGGTTGAACCGGATTTTGCATTTCAGGGTTTTACCGGCGCTGTTTACGGCGCTATCCATAAACCATTGCATACCGAGGGGGAGAAAAATGAAACGAAAATGGATTGGAGTACTGTTGACGCTTGCGGTTCTGGTGTGGGCTGGGCCCGGCCTGGCCGCCGATCAGGCCATCTGCTACAACTGCCCGCCCATGTGGGCGGATTGGGCCAGCCAGCTCAAGGCCATCGAACAAAACATCGGCATCACCCTGCCTCACGACAACAAGAATTCGGGGCAGACCCTGTCGCAGTTGATTGCCGAAAAGAGCAACCCGGTGGCGGACGTGGCCTATTACGGGGTATCCTTCGGGATCAAAGCCAAGGAAGCCGATGTCGTGGCGGCCTATAAGCCGGCCCACTGGGAAGACATCCCCGAGGGTTTGAAAGACCCGGAAGGCTACTGGTTTACGATCCACTCCGGCACCATCGGCTTTTTTGTCAACAAGGATGCCCTGGGGGGTGCGCCGGTGCCGAAGTCCTGGGCGGACCTGCTCAAGCCGGAGTACAAAGGCATGATCGGCTACCTCGATCCCACCTCGGCATTCGTGGGGTATGCTTCGGCCGTGGCCGCCAATCTGTCCATGGGCGGCAGCCTGGATAACTTCGATCCGGGCATCGCCTTTTTCAAGAAACTCAAGGAGAACGAGCCCATCGTTCCCAAGCAGACCTCCTATGCCCGCGTCATCAGCGGCGAGATTCCGATTCTGTTCGACTACGACTTCAACGCCTACCGCGGCAAATACAAGGACATGGCCAACATTGAATTCGTGATTCCGGCGGAAGGCTCCATCGTGGTGCCCTACGTCATGAGCCTGGTCAAGAACGGGCCCAACGCCGAAAACGGCAAGAAGGTGCTCGACTTCATCATGTCGGACAAGGGCCAGGCCGTCTGGGCCAATGCCTTCCTGCGTCCGGTGCGCGCCAGCGCCCTCAGCCCGGAAGCGGCGGCCAAGTTCCTGCCGGCCAGCGAATACGAGCGCGCCACGCCGATCGACTACGCCAAAATGGCCGAGGTGCAGAATACCTTTCGGGACCGCTATCTGAACGAGGTCCGTTAATGCTATCCCGCCCGCGGAACCCGGCCCTAAAGCGGGTTCCGCGGGCTATTCGGAAGTAAAGCGATGCAGAAGAAAGACCGATTCATTCTGGTGGCCCTTTTCATGCCGGTGGCGGTCATTTTCATGGCCTTTTTCATCCTGCCGATGCTCCGCCTGACCCTGGCCTCGGCCACCGGTCCGGAGGGGTTGGGCCTCTACCTGGAAATGCTGACCACCCGCCGCTACCTGGAGACCCTGCTCTACACCGTGGGCCTGTCGGTGGCGGTAACGGCGGCCACCTTGATCATTGCGGGGATCACCGGCGTGTTCCTCCAGCGCAACGAGTTTACGGGCAAGCACCTGCTGGTGGCCATGCTGACCTTCCCGCTGGCCTTCCCGGGGGTGGTGGTCGGCTTCATGATCATCCTCCTGGCGGGCCGGCAGGGCTTGATCGGCCTCCTGACCAAGATGGCCACCGGCGACAAGCTGGTGCTGGCCTATTCCATGACGGGGCTTTTCCTGGGTTATCTCTATTTCTCCATCCCGCGGGTCATTACCACCGTGATGGCCACGGCCGAGAAAATCGATCTCAGTCTGGAGGAGGCCGCCCGGTCCCTGGGGGCTTCGACCTGGCGGGTGGTGCGGGATGTCCTGATCCCGGCCCTGATGCCCGGGCTGATCTCCTCCGGAGCCATCTGTTTTGCCACCGCCATGGGGGCTTTCGGCACGGCGTTTACCCTGGCTACGGATATCGATGTACTGCCCATCGTGATTTACACCGAGTTTACGCTTTCGGCCAATATCGCCATGGCGTCGGCGCTGTCGATCACGTTGGGGCTGATTACCTGGGGGGCGCTCTACCTGGCGCGCAGCGCGGCGGGGGGCACCCTGGCGGCTTCCGGATAGTGTCCGGCCGGAAATGGTCTTTTTGGCCCTGACCGTCGTTCTCCGCGGGGTTAGTGGCTGCGGCGTACCGGTGTACGCCTCACCACAACCCCTTGTGCGGCCTTGGTCCGGACCAAAAATCCTCATTTCCGGATTGAAAACAGTGATTCTTGGGGGATCGAAAAGGGCCAAGTGAACTGCGAAAATTTTAGCTTCTTGAACTCTGGATTCCTCGGATGATCTTTGCAATGCATTTCAGCTTGTGGATGGATATGAAATCGGAATGAACAAACGCAACCATCTTTTCTACCTCCAGTTGGCGTTGACCCTGATGACCTGCGCCTTTCTGCTCGTGCCGGTCATCCAGTCCGTGCTGGCCGGGTTGACCGTCAACTACTTCGTGGGCATCAAGAGCGGTCTGACCCTGCGCTGGCTGGGGGAGGTCTGGCGGCTCTACAGCGACACCATCTTCCGCAGCATCGGGCTCGGGCTGGCCTGCCTGGTGGTGGACCTCATCGCCGGCATTCCGGCGGCCTACGTCATGGTGAAAACCCGGAGCCGCTTCACGCGCCTGCTGGAAGAGTTCCTGGTGATGCCGCTGGCCATTCCCGGGCTGGCCATCGCCCTGGCGATCCTGATCAGCTACGGCTGGTGGACGGATTTTCGGTCCAGCTGGCTGATCATCCTGGTGGGGCACGTCATTTTCACCCTGCCGTTCATGATCCGGTCGGTCATCGCCGTCATGACGGCCATCAACATGGAAGAGCTCGAAGAGGGCGCGGCCAGCCTGGGGGCGGGTTTCACGAAACGGTTCGTGGGGGTCGTCATCCCCAACGTGCTCTCGGGCATCCTGGCCGGCTCCCTGATGGTGTTCACCCTGTCCATCGGCGAGTTCAACCTGACCTGGATGCTGCACACGCCGTTTACCAAGACGCTGCCGGTGGGCCTGGCGGACAGCTATGCCTCCATGCGGCTGGAAATCGGGTCGGCCTACACGATCACCTTCTTTTTCATGATCATTCCCCTGCTGATGGCCATGCAGTGGGTCTCCCGGCCCAGGACCGGCCGGGCGGCAACAGAAGACAATACGGAGCAAGCACGTATGGAAAACCAATCCCAGCTATCGGAAACCACGGCGCCCGCCGATGCGCCAGCTTCCCCGGCCGCCCGGCGACCCGGCACGTCCATCAGGCTCACCCGCTGCGCCAAGACCTTCCCGGGCGGGACCCGGGCCCTGGAGTCGCTGGATCTCGAGGTGGCCGCCGGTGAAACCGTCGTCATCCTGGGGCCATCCGGCTGCGGCAAGACCACCCTGCTGCGCATCATCGCGGGGCTGGAAACTCCCGACGAAGGCGGCGGCATTTTTTTCAACGAGGACGAGGTCACGGCGATCCCCATCGAAAAGCGCAACGTCGGCATGGTTTTCCAGAGCTACGCACTTTTTCCCAACATGGACGTGGCCGACAACATCGCCTACGGGCTCAAGGTGCGCGGCGACGAACCGGACAAGATCCGCGCCCGGGTGGACGAAATGCTGGCCATGATGCAGATCGAAGAGCTGCGCGGGCGGCCCATCAACCAGCTTTCCGGCGGCCAGAAGCAACGCGTGGCCCTGGCGCGGGCCATTGCGGTGCGGCCGCGGGTCCTGCTGCTGGACGAGCCCCTGACCGCCCTGGACGCCAAGCTGCGTGACGTGCTGCGGGTGGAGATCGACCTGCTGCTGCGCTCTATCGGCATCACGGCGGTCTATGTCACCCACGACCAGGCCGAGGCCATGGCCCTGGGCGACCGCATCGTGGTCATGTCCAAGGGCCGGATCGCCCAGATCGGCAGCCCCCGCGACGTCTATTTTAAACCGGCCAACCGTTTTGTGGCGGATTTCATCGGCACGGTCAACTGCATCGAGAGCAAGATGGCGGACCGCTGCCTGACCTTTCCCGGCGGCTGCATCCCCGTCGACGGCATAGAGGGGGTGGACGTGACCGAAGGCGGGAGGCTGAACATCTTTTTCCGGCCGGAGCACGCCACGGTGGTGGAAGCGGGCCAGGGGCATTTCCGGGCCAAGGTGCTGAGCGCCTTTTTCCTGGGCGACCGCACCCGGCTGCTGGTCAACGGCGATACGCCCGAACCTCTCAAAGTGGAAGCGCCCGGGCGCCAGGCCTTCCGGAAGGGCGAGACCGTCGATATCCTGCTCGACCTGGAAGCCCTTTTTACCTTGAGCGAGGCATAAAAACCCATGCGGATCGCACAGATATCCGACATCCATCTGAAGCCCGAGGGGGGGCTGGCCTACCAGGCGGCAGACACCGCCGGCGCGCTACGCAAGGTGGTCGACCACCTGAACAACCTCGTTCCGGCGCTCGACGTGGTGCTGCTGACCGGCGACATCGCCGACGGCGGCCGGCTGGAGAGCTACCACCTGGCCCGGGAACTCCTGGCGCCGCTCAAGATGCCGCTCTTCATCGTCCCCGGCAATCACGACCACAAGGGGCGGCTGGCGGCCACCTTCCCCGAGCATGCCTACCTGAACCCCACGTCGGATGGGCCAGCCGGCAACTTTATCTGCTATGCGGTCGAGGGCTATGCGGTCCGCCTGATCGGGCTGGACACGGTAACACCGGGTGATCATGGCGGCGGCCTGGGCCCGGAGCGGTTGGATTGGTTGGACGCCACCCTGGCAGATCGGCCTGATATTCTCACCCTGATTTTCATGCACCACCCCCCCTTTGCTTCGGGCGTGGGGCACATGGATCTCGAGCCGTTCAAGCGCCGCGACGACTTAAGCCGCATCATTAAGCGTCACCCCCAGGTAGAGCGGATCACTTGCGGTCACATCCACCGCCCCATTACCCAGCGTTTCGGCGGGAGTGTCGCCACTGTGTGCCCGGGTGTGGGCATGCAGATTCCCATGGACCTCAGGCCCGAAGCGCCATCAGGCTTTGTTCTCGGGCCGCCAGGCATGCTGGTTCACTATCTGGATCAAAGCTGGGGAGATCCGCCGGCGATATTGACGCACGTGGAATTGGTGGAGGACTATGAAGGGCAGTTCGGCTGTTTTTATCCTTTCTACGACGTGGAAAATCCTGCGGACTGATCCGACCGTCCCTCTGAGTTACTGCGATAGCGGATGTTAGAAAGCGTAGATGCTAACCTACTCAAATTGAGGCTCCTGCTGAGAAAGGTCCAGACCCTAATCCAGCAAAAAGCAGCCGGATTGATATTTCCCCTTCCTGTTATAAATCCAGAGCCTCGAGTTCGGCCCGGGCGCATTCCGGACAGAGGCCGTGGCTGAAATCCGTATCCAGGTTGTTGCGGACATAGGTTTCCAGCGAGCTCCAGGCGCCGTTGTCGTCGCGGATGCGGCGGCAGCGGGCGCAGATGGGGATCAGGCCCTTGAGGGTTTTGACCTCGGAGAGCGCCTTCTTGAGATCTTGGATCAAGGCTTCGCGTTCGGCCTGAATTCCCCTGAGGGCGGTGATGTCCCGGGCCATGTGCACGGCGCCGGTCAACCGGCCGCCTTTATCGGTCAGGGGATCGACGGTGACGGAAAGCCAGCGGCCGTCACCCATCTGAAATTCGGTCTGGGCCCGCTTGAGGGATTTTACCATTTTGGGCACGGGGCATTCGGCGATGTGGGTGTCCGAGCCATGCACGATCTGGTAGCAGGTCTTGCCCAGCACGTCTTCCCGTTTCAATCCCAGAAAAGACTCCACGGCAAGGTTGGTGCGGAGGATGCGGAAATCCGGATCGATGATGCACACCCAGTCGGACAGGGCGTCCACGGTTTCGGTCCACTCGGAAACGCTTTGGGCCAAGGTGGTTTCAAGCTCAACGATGCGGGCTTTTAATTGACGGCTGGCAGCATCTGGGGTCATGGCGAGGTCCGGTTGGCGCGGCAGGGCGTCGTTTGAGGTTGTAATGACAGGCCGTTTGGTCAGCATTGTATGCCAACGCTCAAGCTGCCTGTCGCGAGATGTTGCTTCGAGATGTTCAAATCCTGCCGGCTGTGCGCACAAGGCAAATCGGCCCGCCGATAGGTGGGGTAAGGGACGTACCGATTCAGAGGGAGAACAGACCGCATAGTCTGTTTGTGCTGAATAAATTTACCACTTGAAAGCAACCAGGTCAATGATGGCGCGATGGGGGCGGGTTTGACGACTTTGTTACGATCTTGTGCTGTATTCTTTACTCCGATCGCACCAAATGATATGTGAGCCGTATTCAATCCATTCTCTCGGACAATTCTGCATCCTCACGGCCGCAAAGGCTGTAAATTTTCTTGAAATGCCTGCGTCTGCCCTGCAGCGGCAGGGATTGAATACATCCCCGCATCCATTGAGCTGAAGAAACACCGCGAACGATCTGTCCGACCAAACCGGCATAGGAGACAATGTGGAAAAACTATTTGAAATCGCAACCAATATAAAAACCCCTCTGGCGCTGGGCGGCCTGGTCGCGGTTATTTTTTTCCTGATCGTCAAGCGGATCGTCGAGAAATTATCGAAAATGCCAGGCCGGGAACATGGCTGCAGAGGGCTGATGGCTCCTGGTACCAAAAGTAACGAAAGGGTATGCTGTCATGACGGTATCGATCTGTTCCCCCAGACCCGTTTTGGTTCCGTGCGGTTTGGAAAATTTCCGGTATCAGGTTGACCCCTATGTCGGCTGCGGCCATTGCTGCCATTATTGCTATGTTCTCTCCCTGGCCGAGACAAACTGGACCCGGGAGATCCTCATGCACGCCGACATCGTCGGTCAGCTTCGCGCGGAAATCGACGGGATACCCCCGCAAAAACTTTATCTGGGATACTATACCGACCCCTACCAGCCCTGCGAGGCGGAGCACCGGCAGACCCGCAAGGTTTTGGAATTGCTCCGGGAAAAAGGGTTCTCGGCCAGCATTCTAACGAAATCCGACTTGGTCCTCCGGGATATCGATATCCTGGCGGACATGAACGATGCCGGGGTCAGCATATCGGTGGCGTTTACCGACAATCGGGAACGCGGGCTGTTTGAAGCCCATACCACGGACGCGGAAGACCGCATCGCGGCGCTGCGGCAGATCAAAGAGGCCGGCCTAGGCACGGGCGCGTTGGTCTGCCCGGTCATTCCCTACATCACGGACGCCTTCCAATTGATCGACATGCTGCAACCCCTTGCCGACAGCATCTGGGTTTACGGACTAAGCATCACCGATCCGGATGGCGAAAATTCGCGCAACACCCGGCGGATCCTGAACGACCACTTCCCGGATTTGGCCGCACGGATCGAGCCGGTCATTTCTGAGAAGGATCATCCCTACTGGGCCGAGCTAAGGGAACGCCTGGAGATGGTGAAAGAGGAGCGCGGTTTGAATCTGAATATCCGCGTTTGATCGAATGCCGCCACTCCACTGAACCCGAATCGATCCCCTCCCACGCCATTAGGCCATATCACCCAGATGGGGAATTCTTTTTCGGTCACCGGCGGCCATGATGGCACCGGCAAACAGCTTCACAATCGACCCGGGAGAATCAATGCGTTTCGCAACGTTTTTTTCAAACCAGGCCCGGAAGCCCACCGGGCTGTTCGGTCGTTTTGTCGCCTCCCTGATTTTCATAAAGGGCAACGCGGAAATGAATGCCTTCATCTTTGAGAACCTGTCCATCCGTGAAGGCGATCAAGTCCTCGAAGTCGGCTTCGGCCCCGGGGAGCTCATTCACGCCCTGGCGCGTCGTGTGGGCCGCGGCCGGGTGGAGGGGGTGGATTTCTCGGACACGATGCTGGGCATCGCGCAGCGCAAAAACAGGCGGCATATCCGGGCCGGCAGGGTTGCGCTGCATCTTGGCGATTTCGATGCGATGCTCTTTGACAGCCGCCGGTTCGACCTGATTATCAGCGTCAACACGGCCTATTTCTGGCCCCGGCCGGAAGCGACCATCGCCAAAATGGCAGGGCTCCTGAAACCGGAGGGGCGCCTGGCCATCGGTTTTCACGCCAAAGCCGACATGCAGGATGCCAAACTCAACCGGGATATTTTCAGGTTTTATTCCCCCCGGGATATGGAAGCGCTCCTGGACGGCTGCGGCGCATTTAAGGATGTGGAAGTCGTCGCCGGAAAAGGCAAAACCAAACCGCTTTACGGTGCCTTCGGCACCACCTAACCTGTCTTTGCAGCTTCAGTTTGCGAGTGGCTTGATTTTGGTCTAGCCCCCCCACCCCTGGTGGAGGACGAGGAGGGGTTAATCGCTCCGGGGTGATTTAATCCAACCGTCCTTCCATTGAACGGCGCTCGGTCTATCCCTATCCAAAAATTTATAACAAGTTCAATAGGATTGGATCTTATTTCAATGTCAAAATACTTTACAAAGAATCGCGTAAATGGTAAGTGAGCGTTATCTTATTTGCCCGAACATTTCATGAAATTTTTTCTACGCAATAAATTTTATGCCGGTATTCAGGGGTATCCAAGCGATAGAGGGTATGGTTTTCGGGTGACACGTTGTACCCTTCGCCGATTTACGGAATCCTAGAAAAAGTTTCACCCTGCGGGCGCGCCCGAGATGCCCATTGACCGTGTTATCAGGCGCTTGCGGTACAGGCGTACAGCGGCGCTCCTGATGCCTTGTCAATGAACATCGCGAACGCGTGAAATATCCGGGTCAGTCATTCAGGCCGCCGGCATTCCCTCCAAATTCGCCGCAATGGCAAAAATTGCTCCGTCAAGAATGGTTCCAATCTCCAACAAAGGACAACTCCATGAAAAAAGGCTTTTGCGCGTGCGTTTCCATTCTCCTGCTCCTGGTTTCGGTATCGCTGGTCAGTGCCGGTTCGCCCGTCTGGAAAGTTGCCAAGGGGGAGCACCATCTCTTTATCGGGGGAACCATTCATTTGCTGAGCCAGGATGACTACCCCCTGCCGGAGGCCTTTGAAAAAGCGTATGAGGCCTCCTCCATCGTCGTGTTCGAGGCGGACATCCAGGAACTGCAGACCCCGGAATTCCAAAAGGCGATTGTGAGCCAAACCCGCTATCCGGAAGGCACAACCCTGACGATGTTTCTGACGGATGCCACACAGGAGCACTTCGTCCGGTACCTTGCCTCCCGCCAAATCCCCATGGACAATATTGTGAAGTTCAAGGCCGGCATGGTCTCCATAACGCTTACCGTGGTCGAGCTGCAAAGGCTCGGCCTCGCCGGCTCCGGTGTCGACGAGTTTTACAGCCTGCGGGCCCTGAACGACGGGAAGGAAATCGGCCACCTGGAAACCGCCGAGGACCAACTGGCCTTCATTACGACCCTGGGGGATGGGGAGGAAGACCTCCTGATCGCCTACACCCTGCGCCAGATGGAAGATTTGCCGGAACTGATGGAGGAAATGAAGGCGGCCTGGCGCGAGGGAGACAACGCCAGGATGGAAGAAGTGGCCCTGAAAACCATCGAAAAAGACTTTCCTGAAATGACCGATCAATTTGTCTTTGACCGCAACGCGGCCTGGCTGCCCAAAATCGAAGCCCTGTTCCAAACCGATGCAATTGAATTCGTCCTGGTGGGCGCCCTGCACCTGGTGGGTAAAGACGGACTTCTAGAACAGTTGAAGGGCAGGGGGTATGCGGTTGAAATGCAGTAGAGGGGCGAAAGAGGATATCTCTAAATAACAAAAGAACTTACTACAGGGCATCGCACTTGGCGGTGTGACGTCTCTTGACGCAGAGAAGAACTCGCTTTGGATTGGAGTGTCGGTTGGAAGAGGGAATATTGAAATAATTAAAGAAGTTCCCCTAATTCTCGGTTGAGTCCAACAAGACTTTTGGCGACATCTACGCGTCGCAAAAACTCTTGTTTGTTCTGCTTCAAAATTATGAATCATAGATAGCAATGAATATTAATCAACATTCATTTATTGACTACAGACGTACAATTGCTGCACATCGTGAGATATTTCTATTGAAGTATCCAAATGTTTTGTTGGATTTTTTAAAAACAGACGATTACTGTTCGGCCTTACTTGCATCCCTTACCAAGCGGCACCTGCCTTCTGGCAAGACTCTTGTGAGCTATATTCCTTTGATTGGCCTGCTTCAACGTCAACTGCGTAACTCTTTTGAAGCATTTTCTGCAGCCCAAAGTTATCAAGGGTGGGTGATTTTGAGACCAGCCTTAGAATCTGCTCTCATTATGGGCAAGTGGAGCGATGACAGAAAATACTGTGACTTGTGGATGGATCGTGACAAAAACCGCAAAGCATATTCACGCGAATATTCAGGGGCAAAGCTTGAATCAGTAAACTTGCCTTTATCAAAGGAAATTAGGTCTGTTCTTTCTCGGATCAATGACGACTTCATGCATCTTAACGAAGGTTACTATATGCGTCATTCAAGTCTAAATCCCATAAATGAGGAAAAAATTTTATATAAAGTTGACTATTTTGACAAAGACATTGTTCAAGATTTCCATCTTCATGCATTCATGCACTTGTCTCTCTTGGTTATTCGGAGTGTCGCGAAAATGTTAGACACTGAATTTAAAGATGGGGTTTCATACCCGATTGATCTTGACGGATTTCAAAAAGCATACAAAGGAATAATACAAAAATTAGTAAAAAAGGACCCAGATCACGTAAAGGTGCTTACAGAGCTGGGGCTATGGCCGAACCATCTAATGCATCAGACAGCTATGGCGGAGCGTCTTTAGCAGGCTGGAAGTCTGCATTTCCCTGTCTGCTAATTATTGGCCCCTTCGGTCCAGGTGGGTTCGCAGATGCTAAAATCCGACTCTTTTTTTTATTCTCTGCACGCCATACCGTAATAATTTGCGACCATTGGTGGAGGCTGTAATGAATGATCCAAGAGGTTCACTCTGGCGAAAATGGGACTTACATGTACATACTCCGGCATCATTAACCCACAATTATCCCGGTGATCATCGGTGGGAAAGATTTATCCAGGAGTTAGAACAGTTACCTCCTGAATTTAAGGTCATTGGCGTCAATGATTACCTTTTTCTAGATGGTTATAAAATTCTAAGAGATCAAAAAGCTCAGGGGCGATTAGCAAATATAGACTTGCTCCTGCCTGTGATTGAATTACGTGTTGATAAGTTTGGCGGTACCACCGGTCATCTAAGCCGTATAAATTATCATATAATTTTCTCAGACGAAATTCCGCCAGAGACAATTGAACAACACTTTCTGAATGCTCTACCAAATAAGTATGAATTATCGCCTCAATTCGACCACCTGAAAGGTAGATGGCAAGCATTACCAACAATGCAAAGCCTTGAGGATCTGGGCAAATTAATAATTGATAGTGTGCCATCGGAAAGACGCCAAGATTACGGTCCTCCTCTGATTGAAGGATTCAATAACCTTTGCTTGAATTTAGATTCCATACATGGGGCTCTTGAATCACATTATTTTGATCGTAAATACCTAACCGCCGTGGGAAAAACAGAATGGGCCGATATAAAATGGAACGACCAATCTATTGCGGATAAAAAAAATATTATAAATGGCGCTGATCTTGTTTTCATTTCATCTGAGACCGCTGAGGCCTGCTTAGATGCCAAACAAGTGCTCAAAGAATCGAAAGTAAATTGTCGTCTCTTGGATTGCAGCGATGCTCACAGATTTTGTGACACTCCATATAAAGATCGAATAGGGAAATGTTTTACATGGATAAAAGCAGATACAACATTTGAGGGGTTACGCCAAACCTTAATTGAACCTGATGATCGTGTATTCATAGGTGACCTGCCGGATAAGCTCGTCAATGTACAGAATAATAGAACAAAGTATATTAATTTAATCAACATCAGGCGTAAGGCTGATGCCACTTTGCCAGAGATTTGGTTTAATAATGAACTATATTTTAATCCTGGCTTAGTTGCCATCATTGGAAATAAAGGAAAAGGTAAAAGCGCACTATCAGATATTATAGGATTGCTCTGCAACACCAAACAAAATGATGAATTTACCTTCCTGTCCAATAAAAATTTCAGACAGCCAAGAAACAATAAGGCCAGTCATTTTGAAGCTGATTTGGTTTGGATAAGTGGCGATACCTATCATGCATCGTTAGATGATGATGTTGACCCTAAACGACCGGAATTAGTCAAATATATCCCGCAAAACTTTCTTGAACATATTTGCAATCAACTGTCAGAAGTTAAAGAATCAGAATTTGACCAAGAACTGAAAAAAGTTATCTTTTCTCATGTTGACCCATCTGATCGGCTCGAAATGGATACTCTTGATGATTTAATCTCATACAAAACTCGCGAGGCATATAAGAGTATTGATATTTTAAAGGGTGAATTACATCAAATAAACGAGAATATTATTTCCTTAGAGAATTGGCTCCATCCAGCCAACCAAGAGAGAATTAATAATTTATTGGACCAAAAGAATAGGGAACTAGAAATCCATCTTCAATCCCCACCGCAAGAAGTGACAAAACCGGATACTGATTCGGCCAAGCAAAAAGAAATATCAGAAAGGCTTCAAATAGAGAAAGACAATCTAACGCAAATAGAAGCTTTAATTACAGCAGCCAAATTAAAACAAAAGCTTCATTCAAAACAGTTGGCTACCGCGAATACTTTGGACACACGCATTGATAATTTAAATCACCAGATACAATCATTCATAGCTGAAAGCACACCAGAGTTCGAATCCATTGGACTATCTGTAAGCGACATTTTGTCTTATAAAATTGACAAAACCTTATTAATGGGGAAAAAATTCGAAATAAATACGGCAAAAACAGAAGATGATAATAGCCTAAATCCGCAACTTGATGGCAGCCTTAAACATCAAAAACAAAACAAAGAAAAAATAATTGAAAAGCTTCAACTATCATTAGATGAGCCGAATAAAAAATACCAAGCATATCTAAATGTATATCAATTATGGGAGAAACGGAAAGCTGAAATAATTGGCGATGGAGAAACAGAAAATACAATTGAATATTTCAAAAAACAGATTAAAACATTCACCGATTTGCCACCTGTTTTAGAACAGGTAGCCAATGATAGAATGGATAAATCGTTACAGATTTTTGCTGTAATACAAGAGCTGTCAAAAACCTATCGAGAGTTGTATGACCCTATCCACAAATTTATAGAAAGTAACTCTGTAGAAATAAAAGACTATCAGTTGAATTTCGACGTAGGAATTGTTGATAACGGATTCGCAAAGGCTTTTTTTGATTTTATCAGCCATGGAGTTGCAGGTTCATACTGTGGAGTAGAAGAAGGGACAAAAAGGCTGAATGAAACACTTAAAGCTTCTGATTTCAATGATCCCGAAGGAATAAGAAGTTTCTTAAACAAAATAATAAGATCGCTAATAAATGATGATAGACCTGGCGGTACCGAAATGGAAATAAAAAGCCAGTTAAAAAAAGATCGTGAAGTGTTACAGATTTATGACATGATATTTTCATTGGATTATCTAAACCCAAGATACTCCCTTAGAATGGGCGATAAAGAACTTAATCAGCTATCACCTGGAGAACGAGGGACTCTTCTTTTGATTTTTTATTTATTATTAGACAAATCTGACATCCCTCTAGTTATCGACCAACCTGAAGAAAATTTGGATAATCAAACTGTGTATGAAGTGCTTGTCCCGTGCATAAAAGAGGCAAAGAAAAAAAGGCAACTTATTATGGTCACACACAATCCAAATCTTGCCGTTGTTTGCGACGCCGAACAGATAATTCATGCAAATTTGAACAAACAATGTGGCTATGAAATGAGATACGAAAGTGGTGCAATTGAAAATCCATCAATTAACAGATCCATAGTTGATGTTTTGGAAGGCACTATGCCAGCTTTTGACAATCGTGATTCCAAATATCTTGAACAAAATGATGTTTAAAACTAGAGCCAACTGGTCGGAAAATAGGGACGTCTATGTTATTATGCCTTTCTAAAAAATCTGTTAGGATATCAAAGGGCGTTCTTAATTATGTGAAGGGTCGGAAAGTTTTTGAGGCTCCCTAACCGCTTTAAATATAGAAAAATGAAACGGGGCCAGCCACTGTGTTCTGAGTCAGGAACAAATCAAGATGGCGCAATCCAATAGGATTGGTTACTCAACTGGACCGGGGCAAGGGCTAAAGCGGCAGGGCCTGGCTATTCACGACGAAATGCATGGCGAACCAAAAAAGGGAACCAAGCCCATGATGAATCGGATCGAGGCCGGCGTTCTCGAGGTGGCCTATTTCGAGGAAGGCTCATCGGACGGCATACCGGTGCTCCTCCTGCACGGCTTTCCGTATGATGCACACGCTTTTGATGCGGTGGTCCCCGTATTGGTGTCCAGTGGTTGTCGCGTGATCGTGCCCTATCTGCGTGGATATGGTCCGACCCGGTTTCTGCATGCCGATACGCCGCGCTCCGGTCAGCAGGCCGTGCTGGCCCACGATCTTCTCGCCCTGATGGATGCGCTTGAACTTCCCAAGGCGGTGCTGGCCGGATACGACTGGGGCGGGCGGGCCGCATGCATCGTCGCCGCACTGTGGCCCGACCGGGCTCACGCGCTCGTTACGGTGGGCGGCTACAATATCCAGGATATTCCGGGGTCGGTTGAACCCCTGTCCCCCGAAAATGAATACCGCTATTGGTATCAATACTATTTTCATTCCGAGAGGGGGCGGGCAGGGTTGGGTAAAAACCGCCGTGAGCTTTGCAGGCTCCTTTGGCGGTTATGGTCGCCGACGTGGGAATTCACGGAGGATGATTTCAACCGGACAGCGGTATCGTTTGACAACCCCGACTTTGTGGACGTCGTAATCCATTCGTACCGGCATCGCTATGGCCTGGTCCCCGGAGACCCTTCGGTCGAAGAAACCGAACAACGTCTGACGAAGCTGCCGGAAATATCGGTGCCCGCGATTTCGTTGGATGGGAAGGATGATGGTGTTCTCCCTATCGGCGGATCGGCGCACCACCGACCTTTCTTTACCGGGAAATACGCGTATCAGGTGATCCCGGGTGTCGGTCACAATCTCCCCCAGGAAGCGCCGCGGGAATTTGCGGAAGCCGTGCTATCCTTGTTATAAGCGTCGGTAAGCGCCTCGGACCAGGTCAACGCGCTGAAACCACTTGCAGCGCTCAATCATTTTTTCTCCAGGGTCATTTTGCTGCGGGTCAGCACCGTGCCGCCGGCCCCTGGACCTTGCTCGACAACGTTTCTGGTCACCGTTTCATGCTCGATCCACATACCCTGGTTGATATCAAATAATGCCTCGCTCTGGCCCGCTGTTTTCATCTCCATTCCGGAGCCTTTCATTTTGGCGCGCTGCTTGATGGAAAACGTCGCCAGGCCGTCGCTGATGTCTTCCAGGGTATACGTTAATTTGATCGCACTTTTCATGCCGCCCATGCCCATCATGCCGGGCATTTCGTAGCGGATGATGGTGTCGAATTCATCACCCGGCTGGAGCGCTTCCTCCGGGAACTCCGGGAAGAAAAAGATGGCCGGTTTCATGGCCGGACCGACCATCTGCGCCATTTGGGGATTGCCGCCGGTAACTTTAAAGCTTTTTACAGTTCCCAGTCGGTGCACGTCCGCGGAAAATTGCATGCCGGCGAAGGCGTTCATCTCACTGGTCTGGCCGTCATTATTCCAGTTCTTCTGGGTTACGATCTGGGAGGCGACCCGGACCCATCCCCTGCCCAGGTCGCGGGCGATTTTATACACGGTCAGCCGTTTGGCCCGCTGCACCATTTTCGTTCCCATTACCTCTGTGGTTGTCTCGGACCGATCGCTCATCTTCCAGGTGGCGCCTTCCTCAAATCGGTAGACGAACCGCTGCCCGGCCATTGCCGGGCACGCAAGTACAAGAGCTGCAAGCAGGGTCACAAGCGTAATACTTGCCCGGGTCGGCATCACAGTTCCGCCTTTCGCTTCAGAGATTTAATTTTGCGCTGGATTTTTTTGCGATCCTTAGCCGAAGGCGCGGTCTTGAGGTAGCCCTGATAGGCGGCCACAGCGTCCTCGTAACGTTCCCAATCGTCGTATAATTCTCCAAGCGCCTTCCAGGGTTCGGCATAGTTGCGGTCCATCTGGATCGCGTCGCGATAGAGCTTTTCGGCCTCTTTTTTCTGGCCCTCCGTGGCGGCGAAGGCGAAATCACCCAGCGCGCATTTGGCGATGCCGTAAAGAACCGGCGCGTCATGAAACCCTTTGCGGTACAGGTTGCGATAATCATTCTCGGCCTGTCGGTACAGCTCGTCATCCATCAAGCGTTGCGCCCGGGGCAGAAGAACCTTGCGGATAAAGGCCTGGTAGGTTTCGGTGCCCTTCTCCCCGTGGCCGTTCGGCAACGCTTCGCGCACCTCCTTGAGCCCGACATAGCCGTCCACCAGCGCCGGCCTTGACGGCGGCACGTCGGCGATCGTGCGGGTCAGTCCGCTCTGCCCCAGGGATGTTCGCATTTTCTGCTGTAACATGCGCATCATGGCCTGCATTTGCCGGATCTGCTCGGCCATATCGCCCAGGCCCTGCTCCTCTTCGCGGATTCGGCTGCTGGCGAGGTTCAGCATATTTTGCCAGGCGGCCGATGCCTGGGCAGGATCGTAGCCGGCCCTGGCCAGGATCACCATGCCCTGAATGTCGGCCGCCACCTCGAATCGCTGCCGGGGATCGATCGGGTCGCCTTCGGTGTCTTTCTCCGGAATGTTGTCGATGGCCTCTTTCATCCCGTAGTAGGTGCCTTGGGCTGCGTCGATCTTGGCCTGGGATTTGATGGCGGACAGGTAGGTTTCCTCGCCCTTCATGACGCGGTCCATCTGTTTGGCCGACTCGACATCGGCGACGTAGTCCACCGCCGAATCCAGCATCGCCCCGAAAAGCAGGCCGGCCGTGGCCATGAACCGCTGCTTCCGTTCGGCCGCCTTAATTTCCTGATAGAGCAGGAGATAATGACCCTCCATGATATGCGCCATTTCATGGGCCAGTAGGGCGGCCAGTTGCGCTTCATTGTCAGCCGAGAGCACCGCTGCCGTGGTGAGGACCACATTCCCGTCGGTATAGGAATAGACCTGGGGCGCCGGTGCGTCGATGATCGTTATGCGGGGGACGACGCCGGCGGGCGGCTGGCCGCTGCCCTGCAGCCTTTTTAGGACCTCCTGCAGATAGGAAAGGTATGTTTTGTCCGTGACGATGGGCCGCTCCCGCATCTCTTCCGCATAAGACTGCGCGGCTTGAGCGATCAGCGCCCGCCCGTCTTCATTGACGTCAACCGATGCGGCCTGCGCACCGAAGGTCCACAGAACCGAAATAACAAATAGGGTACCGATCAGGCCAGATCGGGAAAGTTGCCTGCGCATTCGACCTCCGCCGGTCCTAAAAAGTATTACCCGTTGGAATTATAATGACCTTATATTGTTCAAACCCGCAGTCTTCATTACTTTCATTGCAATTGGGCATAAGATTTTTGATATGCACTTTCAACATATCGCCATTTTGAGCACCGTTTGCATGAAGCCACAATGTGGACGCTTGCCCATTGGGGGTTAACGTTACGACACTGCCGCCGGCCGGAGACGAGAGGCCATTATGCCATAAATATCCCTGGACCGCGAACTTGAGGGTCCAGGGTTGAACCGATCGTAATGTCGCCCGCCACTGCCGGGTGGCATCATTCCATTCTATCTGTGTGATGCTCGCGCCGTTGGGTTGCGGAATGGTTGTCGAGAGGCTGGTAGCGTACATTTTGCTGTCGAGTATGGCGTTGTTGGCGTTATCTTTTATTTCAACTTTAAAGTTGCCTGTCCGGCAGCAACGGACCCAATCCCTTTTATAGTCTCTTATCTGATGCGGCATGAACCCATTACCGATAACCGCCTGAGAAACCTTTTCCCAGGTATTTTGGCCCACACTTTTTTTATAGCCCTGCACAACCAGATTCCTGTCAAGTTCTACTGTACCCGTGTTTCGAACGGTGGCTTTCCAAAACCAGTCGCCTGTCGGATAGGTATCAATTTCAACACGTGTAATTTCCGCCGCCTGGATTTGAGGTTTTTTGATTCCTTGAACAGGGTTTGCCGGCGTTCTTTTTACGGTATCGGCTTTGGTTGCGGGCTGGTTCGTATCGGTTTTCCCGACCGGGGTGCGGCTTGCAGCAACCGCAAGGCCGGGCAGGATGAAACAAACGAGAAAGAGAAATAATAATTTTCTTAAAATTCCTCCGAATCTATATTCGATTTTCATTTTTTTTCTCCGCCTTCGTCATTAAAATATCCCGTTAAAATATCGCCAAAACACCTCGATTACTCAAAGCTTACTAACAGATAAGTGTAGCGTCAATCTGAAAGGTTCAAAACAAATTCGATACGATTACTACGGTAGCCAAATAGACCAACAATCCGGTCATCCCGGCGAAAGCCGGGGTCTTCTTCCAAGCCTTAGTCAGGCATGGAGGCGATTCCGGCTTCCGCCGGAATGACAATCTTGGCATATTATATTGCCAGAGCAATAAACGGATAATTGGCAGATTCAAATCCGACCAGCCTGAACCTGAACTTTATGATGGATTGTTAGATCTTTTAGCCCTTGCTTATGAATCAGGATGGGCGTTAAAAGGTCACCCATTGGCTAACATCATTGAGGCCTTTGATTTCGTGTAGGTGAGCGCCAAACATTGGCATTAAGAATGGGCAAACAGAACTTGCTGATAGAAAACTCGAGCAGGAAGCTGAATGGAACGTTGGTTTACGATAGATCAAATAGACCCGGAAACTTATATCATAAGCGAATACCGCCATTGGGAAGAGACGCATTGTTATCTCTTGAATGGCTCTGAACGCAGCTTGTTGATCGATACCGGTCTCGGAATCGGTAATATCCAGGACCCGGTCATAAAGCTGACGGACAATCCGGTTACCGCTGTCGCCACTCACATTCACTGGGATCATATGGGTGGTCATCAACACTTTCCGGACTTTTACGCGCATGCGGACGAACTGAACTGGCTTCGCGGAGAATTTCCCCTGACCATCGAGCAGATTAAAGACATGGTTGTCGATCGCTGCGATCTTCCGGAAGGTTATGATGTCAATCAATATGATTTTTTTCAGGGGGAACCGACACGCGTGCTGACAGATAAGGATCGTATCGATATTGGAGACCGCCTTGTTCAAGTGTTGCATACGCCCGGCCACTCCCCGGGGCATATGTGTTTTTGGGAAAAAGAACGCGGTTACCTTTTTACCGGCGATTTGGTCTATAAAGACACGCTGTTTGCCTACTTCCCGTCCACCGATCCGGATGCGTACCTCAACTCTCTGGAGCGGGTGTCGGCCCTGCCGGTGAAGCGTGTGTTCCCCGGCCACCACGCTTTGGATATCCAGCCCGAGATTCTGGGGCGAATGCGGTATGCTTTCCGGCAGTTGAAGGCCGAGGGCAAATTGCACCATGGCAGCGGAACATTTGACTTCGGCGACTGGGCGGTTTGGCTGTAAATGAAAAATCCCCCTGTCAAGCTGCCCGCAAGGACGCGCCATACGACCGCACACCTGGTGGTCCGACCCGATTCAGAAATACGGTTGCAAGATACAAGGTGTCACGGCATGCCGTGCCGCCACGAAAACGGGATGAGCTGCGGCTGGATCCAAATCGGTTTCAATCGTACAGGTGGCAGGCGGTCATATGGCCGGCACCGCAATTTTTCATTTCAGGGGTGTCGTTACGGCAAATTTCCATAGCGTTTGGGCAGCGTGGATGAAAGTGGCAGCCTGTCGGGGGGTTGAGTGGGCTGGGCACGTCGCCTTTCAGGACGATCCGCCGGCGCGTCACCCCGGGCACAGGCTCGGGCGCGGCCGACAGCAGCGCCTGAGAATACGGGTGAAGCGGGCGGGCATAGAACTCGGCCTTCTCCGCGAGTTCCACCAGGCGTCCCAGGTACATCACCGCCACGCGGTCGCAGATATGCTCGACCACGCTAAGATCGTGGGATATGAAAAGGTAGGTCAGACCAAATTGCGCCCGCAGCTTTTGCAGCAGGTTGATGACCTGCGCTTGGATCGATACATCCAAGGCGGACACCGGCTCGTCGGCCAGGATCAGTTTGGGCTGCAGGGCCAGAGCTCGGGCGATGACAATGCGCTGGCGCTGCCCGCCGGAAAATTCATGGGGATAGCGCCGGGCTTGGCCCGGGCGCAGCCCCACCACCTCGAGCAACCACTGAACCCTTTCCTCGCGTTCTTTTTTACTTCCTTGGCGATGGATAACCATGGGTTCGGCAATAATGTTGCCGACGCGTTGGCGCGGATTGAGGGCTGAATAGGGATCCTGATAAATGACCTGCGCCTGCTGGCGGAAGTTAAGCAGTCCCTTGCCGCGCAACCCGGCAAGCGCTTGACCCTCAAAGCAAACGCTTCCCGAAGTCGGTGGTTCCATATGGAGCAAAACCCGCCCCAGACTGCTTTTGCCGCAGCCTGACTCCCCAACCAGTCCGAAAACCTCCCCGGTCTTCAGGCGAAGACTCACGCCATCGACAGCCCGCACAACGCCTTTGCGCGTACCGAAGCCCGCGCCTTTCACAGGGTAGTGTTTGGTGAGATCGCTGGCCTCTAAGATATTCCCATGCATCAGTCATACTCCAAGGGGCGCCAGCAACGGGCGCCATGCCCTGGTGCCACCTCGCGCCAGGGAGGGAGCTCTCGGCATTGTGTATCGCTGTATGGGCAGCGGTCCTGGAATGCGCAACCGGCAGGCAGGTTCAACAAACTGGGAACCGTCCCGGGAATGGTGGCCAACTGTCCCCCGGAGCTGCGTTTGGGCAACGAATCGAATAGCCCCTTCGTGTAGGGGTGCGACGGATGATAAAACAATCTTTTAACATCGGTGCTTTCGACAATTTTGCCGGCATACATCACCACTACCCGGTGGCAGGTTTCCGCCACAACCCCAAGGTCATGGGTAATCAACACCATGGCCATGCCGATTTCTTGTTGCAGACGTTTCATCAGCTCCAGTATTTGGGCCTGAATCGTCACATCGAGGGCCGTGGTGGGCTCATCGGCGATCATCAGTGCGGGGCGGCAGGCCAAAGCCATGGCAATCATCACCCGCTGACGCATGCCGCCGGACAGTTGGTGGGGAAAGTCCTCCACCCGGCTGTCCGGCTCGGGGATGCCCACCAGGTCGAGGAGTTTAACCGCTTCCGCCCGTGCCTGGCGTTTGGTCATGCCCCGGTGTCGGCGCAAGGGCTCCATGATCTGAAAACCGGTGGTGTAGACTGGGTTCAGGCTGGTCATGGGCTCCTGAAAAATCATGGAAATCTGGTTGCCTCTGAGCCTCTGGATAAAGGACGTGCCGGCCGTTACCAAATTGCGCCCCTGGAACATAATTTCCCCGGAGTCGATCCAGGCAAGGGCTTTGGGCAGCAGTTGCATTACGCTGAGGGCGGTAACGCTTTTTCCACAGCCCGATTCACCTACCAACCCTAATGTTTCGCCGGGATTCACATGCAGGCTGACATCGTCCACCGCGGCCAGGACGCCCCGCTTGGTTCGAAAACAGGTTTTGAGGCCCTTAATGCTCAGGATGGGTTCCATTTACTGTGACCTCAGTGAAGGATCCAGCACATCGCGCAAACCATCGCCGAACAGGTTGAACCCGAGCACCAGAATCAAGATCGCTAAACCGGGAAAGGCTGCCACATGGGGTGCCAGCTGGATGTATTGACGTCCCTCGCTGAGCATGGCGCCCCACTCCGGAGAAGGCGGCTGCGCCCCCAGCCCCAGAAAACCAAGCGCGGCGGCCTGCAACACGGCGGTACCCATGCCCAGGGTCGCGTAAACGATAATCGGGGGCAGGCAGTTGGGCAGAATGTGCTTGAAAATAATGCGGCTGTGGCTGCCGCCAAGGTGGCCCACAGCCTGCACGAAAAGTTGCTCCTTGAGGCGCAGCACGCTGGATCGCACAATGCGCGCGTAATGGGGGATATAGACGATGCCCACCGCGATCATCGTATTGGTGAGGTTGGGCTCCAGGATGGCCGTGATGAATATGGCCAGCAGGATTGCAGGAAAAGCCAGCAGCATGTCCATCAGCCGCATGATAATGCTGTCGATGGCCTTGCCGAAATAGCCCGCCAAAAGACCAAGCACCGTTCCGGGAATCAAGGAAATCGCCACGGAAATGATTCCGATCGTAAGGGAGATGCGGGCGCCGAAAATGACGCGCGAAAAGATATCCCGGCCGAGACTATCCGTGCCGAAAAGATGTTGCGTGGAAGGCTCCTGCAGGCGGATAAGGGGCGCGGGTGCCAAGGGGTCCTGCGGGGCCAGCCGAGGTCCCACGAGGGCGACCAACACGATCAGGACGATCAGGGCGAGCCCGGCCATGGCACTCCAGTTCCGGCGCATATCGGCAATGACGTCCAGTTTAATCATGAACGCGTATCCTGGGATCCAGCAGCACGTAGATTAAATCCACCGCCAGGTTGATGATGGCCATCGTGGCGGCAAAGACCAGAATGCATCCTTGCACCGCGGCGTAGTCCCTGCCCATAAGCGAATCCACCACGTAGCGTCCCAGCCCAGGCCAACTGAAGATGGTTTCGGTCAGCACCGCGCCGCCCAACAACAGGCCCAGATTCAAACCCAAGACGGTCACGACGGGAAGAAATGCGTTTCGGAGAGCGTGTCGTAAAATCACCACCAGTTCAGACATCCCTTTGGCTCGCGCCGTGCGCACGTAGTCCTTATTCAGGACTTCCAACATGGAACTGCGCGTAATGCGGGCGACGATTGCCATGGGGATGGTGGCCAGGGTCAAGGACGGCAAGACCAAATGCCGGCAAGCACTGACAAAGGCATCCCACCGGGTGTTCAGGAGGGCATCGATGGTCAGCAATCCGGTAATCGGCGGGATTTCCAGGCCCATCGCCAGGCGCCCCATCATGGGGAGCAGGGAAAACTTGACGGAAAACAAATAGATCAGCATGAGTCCCAACCAAAAAATGGGCATGGAAACGCCCAAAAGGGCCAGGAACATGGACCCGTAATCCCAAAAACTGTATTGCTTGACAGCCGAAAGGACACCGGCCGCAATCCCAAAAACGGTCGCAATCAGCATTGCGGACAGGGAAAGCTCCAGGGTGGCGATCAGGCGCACCCAGATTTCGCCCGCCACCGGGGTGTTGGTGCGCACCGAAGTCCCGAGATCGCCCTGGAGGATATTCTGCAGATATATCCCGTATTGCGTAAAGAGAGATTCGTTCAGCCCCAGTTGCTGGCGCAATCGTTGAAGCTCTTCGGGGCTGGCAAACTCACCGAGCAGAAGCTGGGCGGGGTCTCCGGGGATCATCCTCAGCATGAGGAAAACCAGTACGGAAACCCCCAACATTATCAAGCCCAGGTGCAGCAGGCGTTTTGCAATGTAACCCAGGGTCATGCAGTGGCTTCCCTATTTTTTTCCAACCATCTGGAAACTGTTCAAGCCATTGGGACGCAGCGGAACATCGCTGAGATTTTTATTGTAGCAACGCACGATGGTGGTGTGAACCAAGGGAATCCAGGGGGCCTCGGCATGGGCGATTTCCTGGGCTTCCACGTAAAGCTTGGCGCGTTCGGCCTTGTCAAAAGTCTTCTGAGCCGTTTTGCAGAGTTCAGTGAACGCCTCGTTTTTCCACAACGCGACGTTTGATGCCCCGGGGGTTTCGGCCGTGTCCGCCGAGAGCAGGCCGTAGAGGAAATTGTCAGGATCGGCGTTGCCTCCCAGCCAGCCCAGCATACACATATCGTGTTCACCGTTGGAGGTTTTGCTGAGGTAGGCGCCCCAATCCATGCGCACGATTTTGGTTTTGACGCCGGCAGCCGCAAAGTACGCCTGGAGCAACTCGGCGGTCTTGACCGGGTCCGGCATATAAGCGCGGCTTACGGGCATTGCCCAGAGGGTGAGTTCACGGTTGAAATCGAAACCCCCTTCTTCAAGCAGCTGCTTGGCTTTTTTCGGGTCGTATTCATAGGGGACGATCGCATCGTTATACCCCCATATGGAAGGCGCATAGGGGTTTTTGGCCGGTATGGCCATGCCCTGAAAGATGGCTTGAACGATTGCGTTCTTGTCGATGGCGTGGCTCAGGCCCTGGCGGACCTTGGGGTTGGCAAGGTAAGGCTTGGCGGTGTTCAGCGCAAGGTAGCCTACGTTCACGCTTGGCCTTTTTATCATGGCCAGATTCGGGTCCGATGCAACGATGCCGATGCTGTCCGGGTCCAGGTCGTCGGCGATATCCACGGCTCCGGACTGCAATGCCATCAATCGCGCCGAAGGTTCGGGGATCGACCTGAGGACGATGCGCTTGACCTTGGCTTTCTCCCCCCAATAGTCTTCATTGCGTTCAAAGACGATCTGGTTGTCCTTGACCCAATCGACAAACTTGAAGGGACCCGTACCCACGGGGTGCTGGCCAATTTGGTCCTTGTAATGATGCATGGCCTTGGGAGACAGGATCGGGCAGAGCCACAGGGCCAGGTTGTTCAATAAAGGCGCATAAGGTTTTTCAGTAACCAACTGGATGGTGTAGTCATCCACCACGTTGATCTCTTCGACCGGCTTCAGGGAAAGGCTCAAATAGCGCCATTTACCATAGCTGTGGAGGGGATGTTTCTCATCGATGATGCGTGCAAAAGAATCATAAACGGCCTGCGCATTGAAGGGTTCGCCATCGTGGAATTTAACCCCCTTGCGCAGCTTGAAGGTCCAGGTCAGCCCGTCGTCGGAAACAGTCCATGATTCCGCCAGTTGGGGCTCCACATCCATGCTGTCTTTGTTGAAAATAACGAGGTTTTCCAGCACCTGGATCCCGGCCTTGATGGATTCTCCGTCGGTGGCCTGGGCCAGGTCCAAATTGACCGAGTCTCCGCCCCGGCCCCAGACCAATGTGTCGGATTGTCCGGCCAGAGTCCCTCCCGGCAGCATTAAGGCCAGTGCCAACAATGCTAACATGAATTTGCGCATATCCCATCCTCCTTTTGGCGATCGCTACGAAATGGTTTGGCGGCAACGTTGTGAGGTTGAACAGTGAAAATGCTGAAGCAGGAAAGATTGCCACCCGAGAAACCTTGCCCTGCCGGCTGACAGTAGATGAGAGGGGGGGGATCGTCAAGCAAAACATTAAATTGGGTTTATATATGATATAAATTAAATTTGATTTGTTCCGCGGTATACAGCATACTTTAAATTCCTGGCCGGATGACCGCTGTGACCTGGCTATCGTATCACTGGGGTCATGGCGATAGACATAGCGGGCGTACCCCTTTCCCCGTGCATGAAAAGAAAGGTTCTGTAATGCAATACAGCGGCATACGTACACGTCGGGCAGACTTTGTCTGTCGGCTCATTGAAGAGAGTAAAATGCCCCGCAACCAAATTGCCGCGATTGCCGGTCTCACGAATACGTACATATGCGACCTGGAAAAAGCCAACATTGTCAACGTCAATCGAAAAAAGCTCTTGAGACTGGCGGTGGCGCTAAACCTGAACCTCAACCGCATTGAGGACCTTCTCAGGCTTTTCGATCGCGCAGGCCTTTCCCGAGAAGATATCCCGACTTTCATAGCCTCAGCCCGCAAGCGGCGGGCCACCACCGCCTTGTTTCCTTTAAGGGACTTTTATGCCTATGAACTGGCGGTTTATGCCATGGAATGCATTCCCGGCGACCAGGTGCTGGTTAATGATCGGCCCACCGTTTGTTTGCGTGAAGCCGGGCACCGGACCTTCAGCGACAGTCACCTGGTCGCGGCCCACCCTCTTTATGGCGAGCTGCTGGAAACCATTGGCCGGGTGCGGCGCGAACAGTTCGAGGCCAACCTGGCCGCGTTCAAAATTGTCCACTACATTTGCCGCCAATGTCTGGAGGACTATGTCAGTTATAACGATGATAAGGAGGAGGCCTTCTGGCGCCGCAAGCATGTTGCCAACCTGCTGCGATACCATCGCCGCTATCCCAACCTTGAAGTTTACCTCACCGGCGTATGCTCCTACATGCTGTTTTCCATCAAGGAGCCCGATAACGGCGCCGAGGTGCAGTTCAACTTCTGCGCCAAACCGGGGCACTACGTGCCGGGAGATCGTCCGGGCCGGCTTGCAGGCTTCTCGACCACCAACCCGGTTCTTCTACAATCCCTGCGGGACGAGCTGGCATCCATAAGGACTTGGATCTTGCCGGAGTTCGAGGATCGCGGCGCGCTGCAGGACTATCTATCTCGCCTGGTAAATCCCTAACCCGGATATTTCACGCGTTCGCGATGTTCATTGACAAGGCATCAGAGGCGCCGCTGTACGCTTGTACCGCAAGCCCCTGATAACGCCACCAATGGGCATCTCGGGCGCGCCCGCAGGGTGAAATTTTTTCTATAAATGTTCGGGCTGAACGGATGCCGACGCCAGGCGCCACCTGAAAACAACACCATCGGGAGTTGCGTTGCGATCCAGTACGGCCTTTCGATTCTCCCGGCTCATTTCGTTCAGCATGACCCAGATTATGGCCAGGTGGGCCCGGCAGCATTTTTCCAGCCATGGGCCACGCACGACTTCGTCCAATACTTCGGTAACGACTTCACTCTTAACGACTGGCCAACAGCGGTTGCCGTAGTTTGTTTGGCGAAGCCGCTGACTTGTGGGCACGGCCACCAGGGAACGATGGCTGCTGGCATCAAAGATCTCCGGCTCGAACGCAAGGGCGTAGCGTCGATAGCGGTGGTAAATTCGGCGGTTGAGCTGTTCGATATCGTCTTCTTCCTTCAGAGCGGCTGCGAAAGCCTCAATCAATCGGTGTGCGATTTTACGGCCTGGATGGTCAGGTTCGTCAAGAAACGGCAAGATGGCGTAGACAAAACTGCGTGGAATCCAATGCTCGCGAAAATTGGGATTCAAGTAGCCCGCGAAAGGCTGTTCCCATTCATGGCTGGGCACGCCATGGAGATCGACGAGGTATTCGGGCAACCACCGCCCAAACAGCCTGCTTTTGACCCTGGCTTCGGGGATCGGCGTATCCATTCGATGATAATGCTGATACCATTCCATGCCCAGGGCGTTGTAGCGTGCCGCGTGAAGTTTGTGGTCCGGAGTCAAGGGCAGAAGTTCTTCCAAAGTTGCGACGCCGTCGGCGTTTTCCAGCGGGATCATCACCACATTGACGTGACGCAACAGCGCCTTGCCTGCTTCAGTAAACGCCAGTTGCCAAGCCAGATGCATGACGGCGCTGGAGCCCGATACCTCATTGGCGTGATGCCTGGCATTGATCAACAGCGTCGGTTTCAGCAACCGGGCCCGTCGGGCCGTCATACCGGAAGCCGCAACCGCTTCAATCGCCTGTATGCAACGGCCCTGCAAGGTCCTGCCGGCTTGCCAGACCTGCAAAGAGGAACTGCCGCCAAGGCACCGCACCCATTCCCTGGTTTGTTTACCACTGGGGAAACGTTGCAGATCCGGTTTTGCCGGGACGGGAATGGCCGTGTGGTCCGGCGCGTTTTGTGGCGGACGTAAGCGATAAATCCACCCGCCTTCCATGGCCTGCAGGTCCACCCCCCACACTTTGGCAATCGTGCAAAATCGATTTTTTTCCACCGGCGTAAACGATTCCGTTTCGCCGGAGAACACAGCTTCCAGCAAGCCCTTTCGATACCTTAAACACGCTATGGGAGGGCGCGTAATGCGGGACGAGGCTTCAAGCCGCAAAGGCTTGAGGACAAGCTTCGCAAAAGGCTGCTCCCCGTGATCATGACACATCATGGGCACGATGCGCCCCAATTGAATTTCGGTGTTCGGGCAGTGCTTTTCGCAAAACGCCTGGACAAAGGAGAGCAAACCGAAATAGAGGTCTTCATGCAAGGCTTCCATGGGCGCAATGCGTTCCTGATCCAAGCTTAACGCTTTTTGGGTTTCCCGGATACCCACCACGAGGCGCACTTCTTCCCAGAATGCCGGCAAATTTTCTTCGATCACCTTGGGCAACGACGATAGCATGCGACGTTCCAACTCCGGCAGCCAGCGCTCCTGGAAGCGCTGCCAGAACAACTCGCGGTCTGTGGCCAAGCGGCACTCCCAGAGGCGGTCACCATCCTTCTCCAATCGTATACCTGCACAGGTGGGATAGGCATAGCTGCCGTTCTGGCCATCCAACCTGTAGGGGATTCTTGAGCAGGGTGGTGTAAAGCTGTGCTTGCAAACACTCTGGCCGCTCTGATCCCAGGCGTCTAAGCGATAGATCTCAGGCTGGCCTGGCACCAGTGCCAGTTCAACGGCATCTTCGGGCCAACCCAGCCGAGCCGCCAGGATGTCGGGGGCCGGATAGAGCTCCTGAAGCCAGCGCGAGGCCAGCTCCAATTGCCCCGGCTGCTCGAACGGCTGGCAGCTGATTTTGATCCTGCGAGACGTCGGTGGCAACAGGGCCGCGACCTCACCCAACAGCCAATCCACGCCGGGTTTATAGGCATTGAAGACCCTGATCGACGGGCGGTAGCCTTTGGCAACGAGTATCGCACTTAGATCCTTTGAGAACTTTTCTCTTACATCTTCGGGCTTGCTCATGAACACGGTGCAGGTTACCGGTCCTGCCCCCACAGGGATTCGGCGGGCGTGGGAGAATAAACGACTGGCTTCATCCCTCCATCGGGTCACGCGCCGAACAGCCTGTCGGGAAGGCTGCTTTTCAGGGGTGGGGCGCCCCAGCATTTGGCAGGCTTTTGCGGCTAAACGCCATTGGCGCTTTCCAAGGGGCGGCAGCGGTTTGCCTTTGGCCAATAATCGCAATAACCTGCCCGAAGCGCTTTCACCTGACGCCAAACCGGCGGCATCGTTTAACCGCTCCAACCAGAGCGCAACGTTTTCGCTGCCTGCCCCCTCACCCCCGAACCAGATATGGTTCAGGCATTCAAACAAGCGGCTTAAGGGCTGCGCCGCGCCGCATGCCGTCAATCCTGATCCAGATTTATAGAGCATTTCGGCATGATCGATGTCGTTTTGCTCGATACGCAGCGGTAAACCCATGGGGGGGCACCCGCCAACCCTGGCAATGGGGAGTGAAATTTCTGTAGCATGCCTTACGGCGTTAGCCGCCAACTGAACTAAGGCGATGGCGGCGATGGGGGATAGCCGGGATTGCAGATCAATCGCCCAACCCAGACGACTGGATCGGGGATCTGCTGGATCTGGGGAGAACAGGAGTTCCGGCATATCTAAAACATCGGCATCGCCGGGGAATGATGTGTGCCGAGCGGCGTTGGGATTAAAAGCGCATAATGGAATTTGGCAAGACGCGCCTGATTCAGTGGTTAAGCTGGCAATACGATCATCGGGATTACGAAGCACAAGGCGGTGTATGCTTGTTGGGTGGTGTGTTGCCATGGGGGCCAAAGCGAAGCTATTCAGGAGTTCGGCCATCGCTTGTCCGGATCGGCCTGACAAGCACCAGCCCCCGCAATCCAGGCGTTCCAAGGCGGCAGCTCGTACCCCCTTCGACGACGGTTTTGTGATCAGCAATTGACCTTCGCGCACCTGCCTGGTGATCGCAATGGGGGGATCGGAAGACCCGTCGCCAACAATATGGAATCGGGCCGTCAGATTGATAAGGGCGGCCCAGATATGAGCATTGTTCAAAGCCGGCACAACTCCGATTGAGAACTGTGATCGGCCGTTGGCACCATCCCGTTCAGGATCGGTAAACAATTCGTCGGGTGAACCCAAGAGCCCTAAATTGACCTGAAAATCATGATGAGATGACAAACGGACCATTAGGGTACCGTTAAACTTGAATCGGTTACAAGGTTGGGTAATTTCATTCGATGCGGCGTAAATAGTTTGTTTTTAATGTAATAAACTTCAGTAAATTGGCTTAATCTTACATATATATTCAGATAAATATGCTAAGTAAAGGAATAACTCTGGAATCAAAATGACATGACAATGGAAAGAGTCCCTGGACACCTGCCATGGTGTGATGTACTGAAAACCAATCCGGGAAAAACATCTCATGATGGCAGTGACAGGCCCGATCCCCCCATTCACCTCAAGCCCGTTTATCGGATTCACTGATTAATAATGAAACCTTTCCTCTACATTTTCGCGGGTCTTCCAGCCTCAGGGAAGTCCACATTGGCCAAAATGTTGGCCAAAAAACTTCAGGTGCCGTATTTCCGGGTGGATACCATCGAGCAAGGCATCAGGGATCTGTGCGATGTCAACGTGACCGGAGAAGGATACCGCCTGACGTACAGGATCATCCGGGACAATCTAAAATTGGGGATCAGTGCCGTAGCGGATTCGTGCAACCCTCTGGAATTAACCCGAGACGAATGGAATGACGTGGCCAGGGAAGCCGGCGTTGGTTTTGTCGATATCGAAGTGGTTTGTTCCGACAAGGCGGAACATAAAAACAGAATTGAAACGCGAGGAAATGAAATCGAACGCCTCGTTCTTCCGACATGGCAGCAGGTATTGGATCGCGAGTATCACGAATGGAGCCGGGATAGAATCGTTATCGATACAGCCGGCATCTCTGAATCCGAAGCATTTGAAATCCTGTTCGCCAGATTAAAAAGCCCACCAGGGCCGGGCCCCATGCTGTAACCGGTATATAGAAGCTATCTCAAAAAAGTTTTTTCGCCCGATATCGGCGTTGTGCCCTCGTCTCAAGTCCTCGACATACTTGAGTATGCCTGCGGATTGATACTCGGCCACGCCTTGATCTCGAACGAAAACCCTAATTTTGAGATGGCTTCTAGTCATCAATATCAATTCAGTATGACTGGCGGTGTGCATGACGGATTGTTTTCGCCTGTCGTGTTTACCGCAGCGGTCAAATCAAGGCCGTTTGGCATTACCCCGCAACGTTGTGGTATACTGTACCCCAATTCGATAACCAAATTCCCATGATGGCCGCGGCAGGCCCGTTCCCGCTATTCACCTCAAGCCCGCTTATCGGATTCACTGATTAAGAATAACAGTTCTTTGCAAAGCTCAATTCAACAAGAATTTACCACGAAGAACACGAAGAGCGCGAAGAAAAACCGGTCAGAGCCGATGACCCCCTTCATGTCCTTCATGATCTTCATGGCTCAGGCTGTTGCCTTAAACCAAACGTGGCCTTTTCGGATAACCGCATTACCAATTGATCGAAAGGTGCGCGTCATGAAGAATCCCTTCATTCTGTTGACAGCCGTTTGCCTGGTCCTGTTGGGCCAGCCGGCAGCAGCCTGCACGGGATTGGTGCTGCAGGACGGTGACCGCGTCCTGGTGGGCAACAACGAGGACTGGTTCAACCCCCGTACCAAAATCTGGTTCATCCAGCCGGTTGGGGAGCGCTACGGCAGCATCATTTTCGGGTTTGACAATTATTATCCCCAGGGCGGCATGAACCAGAAAGGGCTGTTTTTCGACGGGTTCGCCTTGAAATCAAAGCCGGTGGACGAGCCGGAGGCCAAGCCGCGCTTCAAGGGCAACCTGATCAAAGAGGTCATGGCCACCTGTGGGACGGTGGCGGAAGCGCTGGCGCTGTTCGATCGCTACAGCCTGCGTTTCATGGACCATTTCCAGTTGTTCTTCGCCGATGCCACCGGCGATGCCGCCATTGTCGAGGCCAATGCGGTGGTGCGTAAACAGGGCGACCATCAGGTGGTGACCAACTTCCGGCAGTCGGAAACCGACCCGGACAAGATCGCATGCTGGCGCTACCTGACAGCCCAAAAGATGTTGGCGGATTGCGGCGACGACCGGCTGGGGTGCATCCGCGATATCCTGGCCGCCACCCACAATGAGGGCGACTATCCCACCCTCTACTCCAACATCTACGACCTGAAGGCCGGGCGGGTTTATGTCTACCATTTCCAGGATTTTGACGAAGCGGTGGTGATCGATCTGGAACAGGAACTTGCGCGGAAACCCGGTGTGATCGATCTGCCCACCCTGTTTCCCCATAATGCGGCAGCACAGGCGTATACCAACAAGGTAACAAGCTTGAAAAAAGAATACGTGCACGACGCGCCGCGGTTCGTGGTGCGCTATCCCGGGGTGTATGTTGCCGATGCGCCATTGGATGACAGCCAGGTTTTTCTGTCCAGGAGCCGGGCAGGGAAAGTCCCGGCACTCACCGTCTCCGTATCGCCGGCCGCGGCCGGTATGCCCCTTTCCCTTGCGGGGGGCGAAGTTTATACGCCCAGGTTGCGGACGCTCGGGAAAAACGTAGCGATCCTCTCCAATCGTCCGGTCCGCCTGATGGATGGCTCGGACGCTTACGAGACCCGGCTGACCTGGCGCTGGCAGGGCAAAATCAAGGTCAACAGCCTGGTGCTTTCGGCCATCCGGGACAATCAACTGGTCAATGTGGCCCTGCACAACACGGGCGAGTTGGACTACTTGATCCATATCCCCTATAGTTTACGGTTCGAATAACTTTTATTTTTGGTTCTTCTCCCAATTAGTTGGGAGAAAGGGGCCAAGGGGTCTAGGATTCAAGTGGCCAGGGGTTTGTTCTCTGGAGATTTAATCAGAGCTTTCAGCATTCGCTCGATTGGCCCAATTTTCACTGCTAATTTTGGAAAACGTTTCGATACATTATATCGATGCAAACAAAGCGCATATGCTTTTTGCCACACTTGCCATTCTTTGTAATTTTTTAGTATTTCACTTGGATCCTTGACCCCTTGAAGCCTGGAACCCTTATGATCCCGAGATGCCCAAGCGGTAATACCCTGTGACCCAATTGCTCATTTGCACTAACTATTCGGGAGAAGCCCCTTATTTTTTAATAAAATATCCGTGTTAGGGAGGCATGATGGTCAAACGAATTTTCACCTTGTTATGCTGTTTGGTCGTATGCGTTGGCGCCATTTCCTGCACGCGTTTCAAAGCGCGCCATTACGCCGGCGAGAAGGTGTTTCTCACGGAAGCGGAGATCAGCGAGGAAACCATCTGGGAAGTCGGAGACCAGGTGTATTTCGTAAGACTGGTCGAGGGGGGAATACTTGCGGCCGCAACCCTGGAATGGGACGCGAAGAAGAACGCCTATGCAATGCAGACCTATGAACTCGTGTCTTCCAAGCTGGGGGATCACACCTTCCTGAACGTCAAAGATGGGGACTACTACACGATCCTGCGTGTCGTGGGTGCCGGGGATGATACCCTGGTGCTTTTGACGGTGGATAAGGACAAGCTGGAAAAGGATATGGCCGAGGGCAACCTGCAGGCCCGCAAGGAAGACACCGATATCGTCATGGACGGCTCCAAAGAGGCGCTGGACCGCTATATCGAAACCCATATGGATACCCTCTTTTCACTGGATGCGGCCGCGGTGGCCCGGTTGATTTCGGGGGCGTTGAAATAAGCGCCACGCTTGTATGGAAAAGGGCCAAGCTCAAAGCGTCCAGCTGGAAGGGTTCGCTTCGCGACGACTTCGAATCAATTTACAGAAGCCGCCCAATCGCAAATCCGAGGACGATCGAATACAAAAAATAGTCGGGCGGAAGAGGAGGGGCACCAATGCCGAATAGACAATTGATCCATTTAAGCGACCTGCATATCGGTTTCAGGAAAAGGGAAAGTGACAATACCCGGGCGGTGATTCGAAGGATTGCATCGTCTTATCCCGGCGTGCCGGTCATCATTACCGGGGATATTACGGATTCGGCAACGGAGAAACAATTCAGGAATGCGCGCGCGCTTATCGACGAACTGGCGCGAACCAACCCCGTTCTTGCCGCTCCCGGAAACCATGACTACGCCTGGAAGGGAACAATTTTAAACCCCAAGGGCTGGGCGCATTGGGTCAAGTATTTCGGTTCGCCTCTCGGGTGGAGCCGTCCCGCTCCGGATTATTGGATGGGGGAAAGCGAATCGCCGGGCAGTATCGAGGGACTCGGGCTGTGGGTGGACGGCCCTTTCGCCTATTTCGGGATCGATTCAGGAGATCCCATGGATAAGCAACTGACCGCCAGAGGCTTCATCAGCAAAAAGCTGGCGAACGCCCTTAAGGCTTCCCTGGACCAGCATAAAGGGAAAACCCGAATCGTCTTTCTGCACCATCATCCCTTTACCGGCGGACTGAGGCACATCTTTACGGCACTCCATGGGGCCCGGCGCCTCATGGACGCCGTGAGACATAACTGTGAACTGCTGCTGTTTGGTCACGAACATGAATACGGCCTGTGGTGGGATTACGACGGCATTCCTCTCATTGTCTCGTCGCACAAAACCACTGAAAGCATCTCCGGGAATTGCTGCGCGCTAACCGTCATTGAAATCGAAAATCCGGGAAAAAATACCGTTTTCTTCCAACATCGGCTCGAAATGGTGTAGTGGAGAGGGAAAATGTTGATACGTTTCAAGCCAATCGGGAATAGTGTATTAGGGCCAAAACAGTTTGTCGTTGCCGTGGATTTTGAAACCCTGATTTTTCGAGCCGAAAGGATTTTCAATGGCAAAGCGATTCGTTGATTTGAGCATCAGTATTGAAGACGGTCTTCCCAGCGACCCGCCGATGATGATTCCCAAGATCGATTATGTGACCCATGAAATGGGCGCGGAGCAGATGAAGATGTTTTTCCCGGGGATCGACACGAAGGATCTGCCCGGGGGGCTCGGTTGGGCGGTGGAGGAAATCACCCTCTATACCCACTCCGGCACGCATCTGGACGCCCCCTATCATTACCACCCCACCATGGACAAGGGGCAGCGGGCCTTGACGATTGACGAAATCCCCCTGGAATGGTGCTTCAGCGACGGCGTGGTCCTGGATTTCCGTCACAAGAACGACGGCGAAGCGATCACGGTGGACGATGTGGAAAAGGAGTTGGAGCGGATCAAGTATGAGATCCAACCCCTGGATATCGTCCTGGTTTGGACCGGCGCGGACGCGGCCTGGGGGACCGATCAATACCTGGTCAAGGGGGCCGGGATGAGCCGCGAAAGCACGCTGTTTCTCACCGAAAAAGGGGTCAAGGTCGTGGGCATCGATGCCTGGAGCTGGGATCGCCCGCTGCCCTACCAGGCTGCGGACTTCCAGCAAAACGGCGATGCCAAGGTCATCTGGGAAGCGCACTTCGCCGGTATCGATATCGGCTACTGCCACATGGAAAAAATGGCCAATCTGGCCGCCATCGGACAGTCGCACGGGTTCCAGGTGTGCTGCTTCCCCGTCAAGATCAAGGGAGCCAGCGCCGGCTGGACCCGGCCGGTGGCGATCGTGCCGGCGTGATTCCATACCGAGCGGCATAAGATCGTTTTAGGCGATCAAGACTGCGGCCACCTTTCAGCTCGGACATTTCATGAAAAATTTCATGCCAAGCTGTTTTGATGAATAGGCTCAGCTGATGCCGAGTCAATGAACATCGGGAACGCGTGAAATATCCGGGTTAAAGATATCAAATTAGATATTATGATAATGCGATGGGCGGTGGTTGTTATCCTGCCCTGTGGCGCCCGTGAGGTGTTTTGGGGTGAATCGTACCGAAATTGGCAGAAAATGGATGAAATTCATAAATTGCGGGCATTTCCATGCATCCGCCTGGCGCATGAAATATCATATACCCCGCGCCTGTGTTGGGGTCTCCACGAACTGAATTAAGAAATATCACAAAATTACCGGCAGGTTATTGACGCACACAGTTGCGCCCTATGGGGGCTGTAAGGCTGTAGCCGCGTAACGGGACGGCCGCGAAAAACGTCTGCCAGCCTGGATGATGTACCGCCACCTGTTTTGAGTAATGTATCACATTTGATATAATCCACTCCAAGGCTGTTTTCAGGATAACGCCTTTACTCCTCCCGTGTGCCTTGAGAGGCGTGCGACATAAGTTCTTCATTCCTATATTTAAGGAGGCTCGAAAATGACATTAGATGCTGCCACTGCCGTTCCCGACGTGTCAAAATCCGTCAACACCGAGATGTATTTGGATGACGTTGCGCTGGCCCAAGCGCTTCTTGAAAATGCGGCCCGCAACGATGGTGTGCTCAGCAATGCGGACATTGTCTTCGCGCTGCGCAACCTCCTCAAGACGACCTACTACCCGGTGGCCATCAAATATTTCTATTCGGAAGACGACGTCGAAGAATTCAAAGCCAACAACGAGTACAAAACGGCAATGCACGCCTACACCTTCTGTCACTTCGTGGCCGCGTCCCGCATGCGGGGCGACCTTCTTTTGGGCACCAGTGATAAAACCGGGTGCTCCAACGCGAAATTCGTCATGGGCTGGAAAGAGCTGGATGACGCGGAAATCAAAAGCCACTTGAAATATACGAAAAGCTGGGAACAGGCGGAGAAATTCATCCGCACCAAAAAGCGACTTCCGGAGGGGTTGGTGGCCTTTGCCACGGCGCCCCTGCACAAGGCCCCGTTTAAACCCGATGTCGTCCACGGGATCTGCGATGTTCTCCAGGCCTATCACCTGGGCAACGACTGGTGTGCGGCCTATGACCAGCATCCCTTCGAGATGATCATGACCATGAACTCCTCGATCTGTCACGGCTGCGTGCAGTGCCATGTGACGGCCAAGCCGAACATCACCCCCATGTGCAGCAGCAGCAAAACCGCCGGGAAAACCGAGCAGAGTGAAATCAACTGGGTATGGCCCGGCGATCAGGTGGAACCCACCGTCCACTGGATGCTGGAGCGCACCGTGCGCGACGGCGGACCGTCCTTTCCGCGCACCGGCGAGACCTATCCTGGTTTCGATATCTGCAAGCTCTGCAATTTTATCGTTTTCAGGCCGCACAAGCACAAATAAATGGAACGCATCGCCATCCCCATATTTCAGTCGCGCATTTCCCCGGTCCTGGATACGTGCAACGACCTGGTGCTTGTGGATCTGTCGGAAGCAGGCGCCCTGCGGCGCGGGGCCGTGTCGCTGAAGACATTGAATCCGGGGGAGCGCGCGGCGGTCATGGCGCGCCAGGGGGTCGACAAAATCATCTGTGCCGGCGTGAGCGACCTGATGACAGCGTGCATCGTAACCCGTGGCATCCATGTCATCAGCGGCTTGTCGGGGGATGTTGAGCAGATTATCGCCGCTTATCAACAAAACCGGTTGAATCAGGATTGTTTCCGCATGCCGGGCGGCAAAAAATGGGAATCGCCATCGCCCCACGCCCAAGACACACGCCCCGCTTGGGGCGTGTGACAGGGCTGTATCCGCTACTTTTGAAATATTCGGGCTGACGGGGACCCGATCCCCGTCCCGGTATTGATCTTGGCTTTCCACCGTTCTGTTTTATACTAAACCTTCCACCACATGCGGCGGACCCGGAGAGGTTTGACCGATTCGTCTTTCGTAAAGTTGCATCGCTTGAGATAGCTCTTGACCTAACCCAGCGACATTGTCATAATTCAGCCACGTTGCAGCCTTGGTTCTTCTCAAGGATTTTTTCTCCTGTCGTTTCGCTCCGCCCATTTGAATCAATCGGTGAGTCCATGCCTCCATCGGAATTGTTTACAAGACGCCTGATCTGCATGACGCGCTTCGCGCTGCTGATAGGCATGGCGGCTTTCCTGACGCTGGCGGCGGTCGGCTGTGCGCGTCAGGTGCTGCGCGTTCCTCCGCTGACACCGGAGCCGACGGCACGGCATCTCACCGGCAAATTCGTCTGGTTCGACCTTTTCACCCGCGATCTTTCCCAGGCTTGTCGCTTCTACGAAGATCTGATGGGCTGGTCCTTCCATGAAATGTCTGGTGTCGAAAACCGGGTCATGACCATTGAACTTGACGGTGTGCCCATTGGAAACGCTGTCGCGGTGGATCCGGCCAGAATTCAGGACAAACCGTCCCGTTGGCTGAGCTATATGTCCGTGCCGGATGTGGACCAGACCATATTGCGGATTGAACAACATGAGGGCTCGGTCTTCATGCCGGCCCGGGATTTACCGGATCGCGGCCGTGTGGCGGTTGTCAGGGATCCGGAAGGGGCTTCATTTGCGCTGGTGGCCAGTACAGCAGGAGACCCTCCCGACCATGGTTTCGATCGGAACGACTTTTTTGCGGCTGAACTCTGGGCGCAGGACCGGGACGCCGCCATTATTTTCTACCGGGCGATCGTTGGCTACGACCTTGAACTGAGAGAACTGTGGAACGGCAAACCCTATCATTTGCTGGTGGTAAGCGGCGTACCCCGGGCCGGGGTGGTTCAGATTCCCTGGGCGTCCATCCAACCCAACTGGGTGCCGTACATTGCTGTCGAGGATGTTGATGCGGTGGCCCGTCGTGCGGTTTCCCTGGGCGGGCGCTTGCTGATCGAACCCGATCCGAATGTCCGCGAGGGCAACGTGGCCATTATCGCCGACCCCACCGGGGCTGTTTTTGCCGTCCAACAGCGGTAGGCCCCCGATTTTATCCGGAGACGTGTTCCTATGTGGCGCGCAATACGGTTATGGTTAATTTTCATGGCAGGTCTTCTGGCGTTCACCCTTGCGGGTTGCGCCTCCATTTACCCGCCGACGGTGCACTACGGCGTCAGCGTTGGTTACGGCTCCTACTGGAACGATAGCCGGGATCGCCACCATCACCACTACCATCACCGACCGTCGCCGAAACCCCCCAACCGCCCCAAACCGCCCCATCGCCCGCGCCCGAGACCCAGGCCACGGCCGGGCCGCTGACAGGACCTGACCGAAACACATCCTGATCAGTCGGACCGGTGCTATTGGGAAAAAGCGCCAAGCTCAAAGCGCGACGCTTCGCGTCGCCATCGAAATGCCAAACCCGACCAGCGCAACCAGCGCTATTTTTATGAATTGAATTTGGAGTGCCCATGATGGAATCATCCCCGCGACTGAAAATTCTCCATGTGCTCGGCCAGCGCCCGGATGCCACCGGCAGCGGCATCTATCTCCAGGCCATCATGCGCGAAGCCGCCGCCCGGGGGCACGCGAACGTCATGATTGCCGGCATCCAGGACGATACGGCGGCCGAGCTCCAGGGCGTTGCCCCGGAACAGTGCCGCTTCGTGCGGTTTAACGGGGCGGATCTTCCTTTTGCGATTCCCGGTATGACGGATATCATGCCGTACCCCAGCACCCGCTTTATGGACCTGTCGGATGCCGATCGCGCGATCTACGAAAAGGCCTTCACCCGGGTATTGACCGAGACCGTGGCGGATTTCCGGCCGGACATCATCCACAGTCATCACCTCTGGTTGATCAGCTCCCTGGTGCGGCGTCTTTTCCCCGGGATACCGGTGGTGACCTCCTGCCACGGGACCGACCTGCGGCAATTCCAGAATTGCCCCCATCTGCGCTCCCGGGTCCTGAGCGGCTGCCGCGACCTGGATGCGGCCCTGGCGCTGAGCGGGCCCCAGGCCGAAGACATTGCACAATCTTACGAACTGCCGCCGGAGCGCGTGGTCGTCACCGGGGCCGGCTACAGCGATACCCTTTTCAAGCCGGCTGAAAAGCCCGTTGCGCCGCCGGTGCAGGTAGTCTACGCCGGCAAGCTCTGGAACGCCAAGGGGCTGCCCTGGCTGCTCAAGGCCCTGCAAACGATCACGACGACGGACTGGCAGCTGCACCTGGTGGGGGGCGGAAGCGGCCCGGAGAAAGAGGCCTGCCTGCGGCTGGCCGAAACGATGGGGGAGCGGATCATCATCCACGGCCAGATTCCGCAGACGCGCCTGGCCGCCCTTTTCCGGCAGGCCCACATTTTTGCCCTGCCGTCCCTGTTCGAGGGCCTGCCGCTGGTGGTATTGGAGGCCCTGGCCAGCGGCTGCCGCGTGGTGGCCACGGACCTGCCCGGTGTCATGGAAGTGCTGGGGGATGTGCGCAGCGCGGATGTCACCCTGGTGCCCACGCCCCGTCTGCGGAACATGGATCAACCGTACCCCGAGGATCTGCCGGCTTTCGAGCGAAACCTGGCCCGGGCCCTTGAAGTCCAGATGGCGGGGGCGTTGAAGCGGCCCCGCATCGATTTTGCGGCCGTCCAGGACACCCTGGCGGCGTTTACCTGGCGCGGGATTTTCGCCAGGGTGGAAACGGTGTATGGCGACGTGCTCAGGCGGTATGCGGCCCTGTGACCGGTTTTTTGTGGAGGAAGGTTTGCAGGGGGTTTCCCGGGTTTATCCACAGGGAACAATGCTGGTTCCGGTCGATGCGGGCGCTTGGTAAGTTCGACTCAGACGCTCAGCTCTTCATCGATAACGTCCATTTTCCGATCGATGCTGTCGAGGTCGTTCTCCTGGCCGGTGGCCTCCAGGCTTTTGCGCAGCTCTTCGATCTTTTCCCTTAAAAGCGGCAGGATTTCATTCTCGAGCTTGTGTTTCATCTCGTTGGTCATGGCCCCCAGATCGGCGATGATGTCATCCAGCTGCTTTTCGATTTCCTGCATCTGCTCGCTTTCGGAAATACCCTTGAGCGCACGGAAAAATTCATCGATCCCGGCTTCGAAAAGCAAAAGGTTTTTCCCGATCTGGCGGGTGAACTGTTCGTAAAGGACGGCATATTTGGCGTGCCCGTCCACCACGGCGCCTTCTTCGATGGGCGGGGCGCCCGTCTCCATCCGGGCCACCCAAACCGCTTTTAGCCCGCTGTCGTGCGGGGCGGCGTCGATATAAAAAAGGCTGGCCTGGGTGGCGGCGCTGGCGAATTCCTGCGGGATGGCGATGTCCGCCAGGAAATCACCGGTATCCGTGTAGGCGACTTGCGTTACGGAACCGATGACGGATTCCTCAAAGACCACCGGATCGCCCTTTTTGAGCCCGTGGACATCATCGAACCGAATTTGGAAATCGAGGGTGCTGTCCATGCATCCGGCAATGGCCGCCAACGCCAGGGTACACAGGACGATACGTTTCAGGGATGTTGTTACGGACGAACGCATTGTGCCTCCTGCCGCTTCAAGACCGGTTTGGCATCCTCCCTTTTCAACACGCGAATTAGAGGGATGTAAATTCAGAATTTCAGCAACTCTACCAAAGCACGCGCCCAGGGGCAACCAGAGGCCCGAGGGATGGATGCAGACAATACGAATCAATCTAAGCCAACCACCTCTGGTGGAGAACCCGAAGAGTTTCGATTAATACGGGGTGTTTTTATGAACGCGTTTCTTCATTTTCTTCCTCGTGGAAGAAAACGAAGCAAAAGAAGACGCCCGTGTCCCGCGGCCCCTACGGGGCTTCCCTGCGCGTCGTCGGTGCGGCCGGAGCCCGCGGAAACTCGCCCGCTTTCGCTTTGGCTACGGCGGACTCAGACAGTCCGCGCGCTTTAATCCGTCCGCCCCGCCGATGCTCGGCGCGGGACAATGGGAAAACCAAAAGCTAAAAATAACGATCTAAAGCCCTCTTGGAGGAGGGCTGCCTGCTAAACATGAGGCGTCTTACTGTTTCAATATCGTGTTCTTAAAGATCCTCACGGTCTGCAAGTGGACATCCACGGTGTCGGCGGTGTTGCGGCCGTAGCCGCCGGCCATGGTGACCGCCACCGGCAGGCCGTGTCGGCGGCAGAAGGCGCGCACCTGCCGGTCCCGCTCGGCCAGCCCCGGCCGGGTCAACGCCATGCGGCCGTAGCGGTCGTTGCGGTGGGGATCGGCCCCGGCCAGGTAGAAGGCCAGCTCCGGCGCGAAGCGGCCGGCAATCGCCTCAAGCCCCTGGTGCAAGGCTTCAAGATAGGCATCATCGCCGGTGGCATCGGCAAGCTCGACATCCAGGTCGCTCACCTGCTTCTGCAGCGGGAAATTGTTTTTGCCGTGAATGGAGAAGGTAAACACCGTGGCGTCGTTGCGGAAAATTGCGGCCGTGCCGTTGCCCTGGTGAACATCGGCGTCGATAACCAGGATGCGTGTCGCCCGGCCTGTGGCCTGGATGCTGCGTGCGGCCACGGCCACGTCGTTAAACAGGCAATAGCCTTCGCCCCGGTCGGCAAACGCGTGGTGGGTGCCCCCGGCCAGGGAGATGGCCACGCCATCTCTCAGGGCGGCTCCGGCACTTTCCACCGTGGCGCCCACGGACCGATAGGCCCGCCTGACCAGTTCGATGGACCAGGGCAGCCCGATCCGCCGCATCTCCCTGATGGTCATCTGCCCATTTTCCACGCGCCGCAAATAATCGCGAGTATGCACCCGCAGCAATTCTTCCCGGGTCGCCGCGCGGGGCACGCGCATCTCACCGTCGGCAACAATGCCTTCGTCCACCAGCCGGCGGGCGAGCAGCGTGTATTTCTCCGCCGGAAAGCGGTGCCCCGGGGGAAGCGGCAGGGGAAAGATGTCGGTGCGGTAGATGTTCATGGCTCGTATCAAGTCATCAAGGATTCCGGGGGCCAAGGGGACCCAGCATAACGACGACGCAGGAAACTCGGAATGGTCAACTCTTAACATTTTGCCGGTGGGTGTCAACGGGAAGGGGAAAGCTTGCCCAAGGGGAACTAGAAAGGTTGCGTCTATGGGATGGCATCCGGCAGCATCGCGCCGGTTTCCAGAAAATTCTGGTGGAGTTCAAAACACCGGCCCAGGTCATGGGGAATGTGGCCGACACGGGCTTCCCGAAGGTATTTTTCCAGATACGGCCGATAGTCAGGGTGGGCGCAATTCCGGATGATCCGCCTGGCCCGCTGCACGGGCCCCAATCCCCTGAGATCCGCCAGGCCCTGCTCCGTGGCCAGGACTTGGACGGAATGCTCGGTGCTGTCGATGTGCGTACACATGGGGACCACCGCTGACAGGCGGCCGTCTTTGACAACCGAAGGGGCCGTAAAAATGGAGATGTAGCTGTTGCGGGTGAAATCGGCGCTGCCGCCGATGCCGTTCATGATATTCGTGCCGAACAGATGCGACGAATTGACATTGCCGTAGATGTCGAATTCGATGGCCGTATTGATCGAGATGACGCCCAGCCTCCGGATGATCCCCGGATGGTTGGATATCTCCTGGGGGCGCAATACAATCCGCGTACCGAAAAAGTCCATGTTGTCGACAATCTGCTGCAGCTTGTCCGGTGTGATGGTCAGGCTGGTGGCGCTGGCGCCCAAAAGTTTCCCCGACGCCATGATATCGACCAGGGAATTCTGGAAGACCTCCGAGTACATCATGAAGGGCGGCACGTCCGGATGGGCCCCCAGGCCGGACATGAGGCCGTTGGCCACGTTGCCCACTCCGGACTGCAAGGGTAGAAACGCCGGGGGAATGCGGCCGGCCCGCATTTCATCCATCAGGAATCGAATCACGTGTTCGGCAATTTTAAGGCTGGTGTCATCCGGAGGGGTGAAGGCACTCATGCGGTCGGGTTCGTCATTTTCGACGATACCGACGATTTTGCGCGGGTCCACCTGCGCATAGGGCCAGCCGATCCGGGTCAGGGGTTCATAGATGTGGATCGGATACCGGTTCGGCGGTGCCGGCATCACAAAAATGTCCGCCATCTCGCGCAAGCGGGGCGACTGATGCCGATTGATTTCAATGATCACCTTCTGGGCGTATTTCAAATAAGTCGGTGAGGCGCCGATGGAGGTGGTGAGGTACACGCGGCCGTCCGCGGTTATTTCCGTTGCTTCGACAACCGCCGTGCCGATTTGCCCCAAAAATTCTTCGGCCACGGCCTGGGGGAGGTGGGACAGGTGCATGTCGGCATACTCCACCTCCTGTCGGTTGATCTGCTTGCGCAGGGTGCCGTCCGACTGATAGGGCCCCCGCCAGGAAATGGCGTCGGCTTCGGCCAGCGCTTCATCGATGCTGTAGCCGCTGGATGCCCCGGTGAGAACCCGGACCTTGAAGGGATTCCCCTTGGCATGCGCTTCACGGGCCCGGCGGGCCAGGGCCATGGGTACGGCTTTGGCGGATCCGGCCGGGGTGAACCCGCTGAAGGATACCGTGTCGCCGTCTTGAATATGGGTGATCGCTTCTTCGGCCGATAAGACTGGATATGTTCCGGCAGTGCCCAACGTCGTTTCCTCCTCGGTTTTCGGGTTGTGTCGGGCCTCCCATTCTAAAGGAGCCGCCCCACGCTTGTTTCTTGCAGGCTAATTCGACTTGGAAAAGCATATTACATGCCAAAATGCCCTGATGCGTGCGGGGCGTTGCGATGGCCGGGGATAGGCGGTTTCAGGGGGGCGCGGGCCTTGATTGGCACGGATGATAGCCCCCGGGCGACGTCCCACTTTCGATATTTTGCGAGGACGGGTTTGGAATTTTGCAAGGCGGATATCCGAAAAGGCCAAGTTTGGTTAAATGCAACAGCTTGAACCACGAAGATCACGAAGGACACGAAGGGATTCATTCGCCCTGGCTGGTTTTCCTTCGCGTTCTTTGTGGTAAATTCTTGTCGACTGGAGTTTGCAGAGAACCGTTTTTTGCAAAGGGATCGCTTGCCAGAGTTCCGGTTTGATCGAAGCCTGTCACCTTGGCGGGCGTAACCGGAGCGGTTCTACCATGCCTGTCGGTATTGATATTCCAGCAGAATTCGCTATAAATCGGGGGAAAGAGTTGTTTGGGCTGATGGAATGCATTGATCAAAGTCCATCCGCGAACCATTCGAAGCGCAAGTATGAGGTGGCTGTCATGCCGGTAAATACGGCCGGGTTGGCCAAACAATTTTGCCTTGCCGCACTGGTTTTGACCCTGGCGCTGTTGATGGCGCCTTCGCCGGCAGGTTCCTACCCACGCGAGGAGGCCGTCCGGTTTCAGCGCGCCATCGTCGATTACCGTGCCCGGTTGAATTCCCGCTACCCCAAGGTCAAGCGCCACAAGACCAAATACATCATCGTGCACACGTCCGAACTCGGGCGGAAGGCCACCCTGCGCGTCGTGTCCCGGGGCAAGCGCTTCCGCAACGGCCGGCGCACGGCCGGCGGGCATTGCCACTATGTGATTGCGCGAGACGGTCGCACCTATCGCATCCTGGACAAGCAATATGTGGCCGACCATGCCGGGACCAGCATGTGGAACGGCGATACGGATATCAGCAAGCTGTCCATCGGCATCGAGCTGGTGGGCTATCATTACGCTCCCCTATCGGCGGCGCAGTACCGGTCGGTGGGCCTTTTGATCGACATTCTCCAGGGGGTCTACAACCTGGGCGACCGTGCGGTCCTGACCCACAGCCAGGTGGCCTACGGGTATCCCAACCGCTGGCACCGCAAGAACCACCGGGGCCGCAAGCGTTGTGCCAGAAACTTCAATCGCGCCAAAGCCGGGGTGGGGCCCACCTGGCCTTATGATCCCGACGTACGGGCCGGTCGGCTGACGGCGGACCGGCAGCTGGCGGCGGTGTACTACAGCCCCAGACCCGTTGTCGCCGCGGCCGACGAGGCCAACGTCATCTCCAAGCGTAATACGGCCTGGGTGATCGCGGGGGAGGATTTCGACAGTTCCGCGACCGTCTACAAGTTCCCGGACGGCCGAGTCTTTACGGGGGATCAAATCGCCGCCAAGGTCGGCTGGGACCGCCTGCCCGCCAAAACGGTGGTCCTGCTCAACCAGGAGGCTGATGTCGAACAGCTCAAAGACGACGGTCCGGTGAAAACCATTGCGGACGGTATTACCGCCTGGTCTCTGGCCGGGCGGCTGTACAACCGGGCCACCACCATCTATTTCCTGCCTTCCGGCCGGATCAAAACCGGATCGGTCATCGACGACTGGGACGATCTCCCGGTCCGAACCCGGCTGATCATCGGCTACAAAGGGCCCTTCGAGCTCCGCAAGGACCAGTCCGCCTATCGCATCGCCGGCAAGGGCTACAAAGACGCGGAAACCATCTACTACCTGCCCGACGGACAACTGGTGCGCGGCCATCGGATCAAGGATTTCACCCAGCTTAAGCTGGGCACCCTTGTTTTCCTGCCGGCGCGGCAGAAAGGCCGCGGATAGTTCCGTCCCGAACGACGACCCTGCCGGCACCAGGGAACAACTCACGGGCCGACATGTCACCGCTTTCCCTGGGACCATAATGCGCCCTGCCCCTGGGGAAGGCACATCGTGCGAAAGACTGGCAAGTCATCAGACGCTTTTCGAAGCTGGACTCGTTTGCTATAGTTGACTCGTATCCCCATCCCGGATGAAGCGTTTTCGTGTGGTCCGTATCCGGAGCAGATCAAGACAATTGAATCCCATTCTTCCCCAGGAAACGGTATGCCGAACAAGCCATTTCATCTAATCCTGACGCTATCCATCATGGGTGTCCTTCTGGTAGCCTGTGCATCCGGCAATTACCGGCAGAATTTTGAAAAGATTAAAGATAACTATCAAAAGACAAATGAGATTCAACCGCTTTTAGAAGCCCTTGAAAGCTCGGACCTTCGCGTGCGCGTGCTGGCCGCCAATTATCTGGGGGAAATAAACGATCCCAGGGCGGTGGCCCCGCTACAAAAGGCGTTAAACGATCCCAGCCGCTACGTGCGCGAAGAGGCTGAAAGTGCCCTGGGGCATTATGGCCATGCTCCCCAAACACGGTCTGTTGCGGATCAGGATAAAAAAGCCCTCCTGGAGGGCCGCCAGGTTCAAAGCGCTTTTGCGAATGCCGATCTCTTTTCGTTGCAATTGGGAACACTTCCGCGATCCCGAACAAGCGTCGAGTCACTGACGTTTTCTCCCGATGGGCGGTTTATGGCGGCCGGCTATACTTATGGCGGATACATTATCTGGGATCTCAAGGAAGGGCATCTATTCGCCAAGCCGATCGCGACAGGACACACAACCCCATATTACCATAGAGGTCGCACAGCCGTATCCGTATACTATGGTGATCGCGGGAACATACACGCCGTCGGTGACAGTACGGCGATTTCCGTCCGAACGGCGAACGGAAACATCCTTTGGGAAAATACCCGTGCCCATGCAAAATCATTTGGTCGCAGCATCGGGACATCGATTGTCATTGCCCCAAAATTCAACCTTCTTATCTCGGGTGGCGCAGATGGTGCGATCAAAACATGGGATCTCCAAAGCGGACAGAGGCGGGGCTTGCTGAGAGACGGCGGTCCGGCGGTAACATCCCTTACGGTTTCTATCCATTCGCAGCTGATGGCCTTCGGAGACCAGTCCGGGCGAATTGTTGTCTGGGACCTTGCGGCCAATCAGTCCTTACGTTCTATCAAGGGTGATTCGGGTGAGATCAACAGTCTGGCATTTACGCCGGACAACCGTTTCTTGGTATCAGGGGGAAATGACGGTGTCGCAAAAATCTGGGACATTTCGAATGGATCGCGGCTAAAGGCGCTTAAAGGGCATACGGGGTCGCTAAAATCCGTTGCCGTGTCCAGGAACGGGAAGCTTGTCGCCACGGGTGGCAGTCGTTCGACCATCAAGATATGGGATGCGTATCGTGGCCGTTTAATGAAGGAATTCAATGGCCACTCGGGATGGGTTGAGGCAATCGCTTTTTCGCCCGACGGGAAACGAATTGCTTCCGGAGGGAGAGACGGGCGCATCCTGCTATGGGATATCGAAGACTGTCAGGTCAAAGCGTGCCTGGTCAATTTCGACTTCCTGGACTGGATGGTCGTCAATCCCGCAGGTTATTTCAACACGACTGAAGATGCCTATCGACACCTGTGGATGAAGATCGATGGGCGCAGCTATTCAATAGAGCCTTATTTCCAATCATTCTACAAACCCGAGGCCATCCGGCAAGCGCTGTCCGGCAGAACAACTGCGCCTGCCGATCTTACGCGTCTGGACCTGCCGCCGCCATCGATTGAAATTATAGCACCCGTCGATGGCGCCGTGATCGAAAAAGATACCGTTACCGTGTCCGTTTTAACACAAGACAGCGGGGGCGGTGCCGAACGGATGGCGCTTTACCACAATGGCCGCCGTGTCCACAGGCAAGCCGCACGCGGTTTGCAGATCAAATCTGTCAAGAATGAATCGATCGCCCGGTTTGACGTCAGGTTGTTGGCTGGCGCGAATACCTTTTCGGCCATTGCTTTCAACCGCGCTGGCATTCAGGCGCGAACGAAACCTGTTACCGTCAAGCACCCCACCACCGAGAGGAAAGTCGACCTGCACGCCCTGGTCGTCGGAATCAATCGCTACCGCAACGCTGACTTGAATTTGAACTACGCCGTTCCCGACGCGACCGCCATTGCCTCTTTTCTTAAAGGCCAGGTTGATCACCACCTGTTTAAATCCGTATCCATCGACACCCTGCTGGACGAGGATGCGACCGGTCAACGCATTAAAGATGCACTTGACCGCGCAGTGGATAACACGGAACCAGAAGATGTGCTGACACTCTATTTTTGCGGGCATGGGCAGGCTGTGGATGATCAATGGTATTTCATTCCCCATGATTTACTGAGACCGGAACGTGATGAGGAAGTTCGCCATCAGGGAATATCATCGCGTGCCCTGGCCGACTATCTGAAAAAAGCGCGCGCTCAAAAAGTTCTTCTGATCATGGATTCCTGTAAAAGCGGGGCTGCCCTTTTGGCGTTCAGGGGATATGAGGACCGCAGGGCTTTAATGCAACTGGCAAGAGCCTCCGGAGTCTATATCATTGCCGCATCCACCCAAAGCCAATACGCGGCGGAAGTAAAAGAACTCGGCCATGGCGTTTTCACGCATACCCTTCTGCAGGGTTTGAATGGCAAGGCGGCCATGGGGGATCAGACAACCGTGACCGTTAAACGTCTTCTGGCCTATGTCGAAGAACAACTTCCTTTATTCTCTCAGCAGTTTAAACAGCAACCGCAATATCCGGTTGTCTATTCCATTGGAATGGATTTCCCGCTTACAGTTGTCAAATAGGCCGAAGGCCATCAATTACGGCATCCGGCCGATCGTGCGAGGCGACGGGAATTTTCCAATTCCGGAAGATAGGGAGAGATCCTCTGAAACCTTTCCTTGCTTTTGCCATACCCCTGTTGGTCGGGGCCCTGTGCCTTGGCGCCCTGCCTGCGGCCCTGGCTGCCGGGGACTACTGGCCCGATCAACAGTGGCGCAAGGCCACCCCCGAGAGCCAGGGGATGTGTTCGGCCATGCTGGCCGACATGCTGGACAGGCTCTGGCAGAAAAACCTCGAAGTCGACACCATCCTGATTGTCCGCAATGGCTATGTGGTCCTGGACACCTATCGGTATCCCCAAACCGCTGACATGAAGCATGATATTTTCTCTTGTACCAAAAGCATCTCCGCGACGCTTATCGGTATTGCTATCGATAAAGGCCATATCCCGTCGGTCGATCGGCCCCTGTTGGAATTTTTCCCCGGTAAAGCCCCTGCGTATCCTGATAAGCGCAAACAGGAGATGACGCTCAAGAATGTGCTGCAGATGGCAACCGGTTTAAACTGCCGGGACTCGATTTATTACAACTGGGCCGGCTTGAGGGAGCTGCGCGGCAGCGCGGACTGGGTGCAGTATATGCTAGACCTGCCGATCGTCGAAGCGCCGGGCGCGCGGTTCGACTACTGTAATGGGGCTTCGTTCCTGCTGACGGCCATCATCCAGGAGACCACCGGCCAATCCGGTTTGGCTTTTGCGCAGGAACACCTGTTCACCCCTCTGGGCATACAGAATGTCGACTGGCCGGCCAACAGCCGGGGCCAGACCATCGGCTGGGGGCGGCTCCGCATGCGCCCCCGCGACATGGCCCGGTTCGGCTATCTCTTCCTGAAAGAGGGAAGATGGAACGAGCGGCAAATCGTATCGGCCCAGTGGGTGGCGGATGCCACCCGCAGCCATATACCGGTGGGCCGGGCGTCAGGTTACGGATACCACTGGTGGGTGATGGATTCCGGAGACTATGCGGCAATCGGATACGGCGGGCAGCGCATCTATGTGTCGCCCGATAAAAACATGGTCGTTGTGTTTACCGCCCGTCTGAATAAATTGACACGGTTTCTCCCCGGAAATCTCCTACAACGCTACATCCTGCCGGCGGTCAAATCCGATCGGCCCCTGCCGGAAAACGATGTTGCCTTGAACCGGCTAACGGCTCTGGATCGGTTCTGGCAGTCTACCGATTACGTCGGTCGGGACAAAAAGCGGCAAGCGCCGGCAACAAAGCCTGCCCACCCCCAATGGAAACGATACCTGAACAAACCGCTGGGGTTTTCGCTGAGCTATGACGCCGACCTGGGCGACAGCGGGCCGAAATGCGTCCCGCCCGTTGTTTTCCAAAAAAGCGGATTGACGGGTTTCCCCGTGGTGACGGTGGTCTGCGACGACATTCCGGCCGGATTGAAGCTGGCCGACAGTGAAGACTATATTGTAAGGCAGCTTGCGCAAACGCGAGGGGTAAACCATATCCAGGTCAAGTCTAAGGAACGGATCCGGCTGCCGGGCGGCGGCGAAGGCAACTATTGCATCATCAAGCTGAAATATCTCGGCCATAATTTGACCGCCTACGGGGTCGTCGGCTACAGGGACAAGACACTGATCGGCATGCATGCCGTCGGAGGGGGGCTGGAAACACCCTTCGCCCACTTGGAACACATGGTCCGATCCTTGCGGATTGAACCCTCCCACCCATGACACGCCCGCCGGTTTGGCCGGGACAAAGGCGTATCCATTGCTTATATTGGCAGGTGGGCGAGCATCGTAACAATCCGAAAAAAGGCATCCAGACTGGAGCTGAATCATGGCTGTAGGGTGGTCCCGTGACGGGAGTGTACAGGAGCAGATCGACGCCAGCGTGACGGATGCCGTCAAGCTGGCCCGCAGCCGGCTGCCCGCAGGCGAGAGCCGGACCCATTGCGAGATGTGCGAAGAGCCCATCCCGGAGGCGCGGCGCAAGGCCGTCCCGGGCGTACGTCTGTGCGTCGATTGCCAGGCCGATCTCGAAAAACGTCAGGCGGCGCCGGCGCTTTTCAATCGACGCGGCAGCAAGGACAGTCAGTTGAAATAGAAATGATCGTGAACGCGCGCCTTGCAGTCAATGCCGGCATCCCGGCCGGCAACCCCCTATTCATACCTTAGCGCCTCGATGGGGTTCAACCGGGCGGCTTTACGGGCCGGGACATAGCCGAAGACCATACCTACCATAGCAGAAAACAGGAAAGAGGCCGCCACGATGCCGGGCTTGAAGACAAAGGGAACCCCGATGAAATAGGATCCGAGGCCGGCGGCACACAAACCTAAGGCAATGCCGATCATCCCGCCGAAGGTGGACAGCACCACCGATTCCACCAGGAACTGCATCAGCACCTCCCGCTCCAAGGCACCGATGGCCAGCCGGGTGCCGATCTCACGGGTTCGTTCGGTCACCGACACCAGCATGATGTTCATGATGCCGATACCGCCCACCAGGAGGCTGACACCGGCAACGGCGCTGAGCAGGGCGGTCAGGACGGTGGTCGTGCCGGTGAGGGTGTCGATGATCTCTTTCATGTCGCGCACGTGAAAATCATCGTCCTGGTCCGATCGAATTTTTCGCCGTTCGCGCATCAGGTCTTCAATATGGCCCTGGACGGCTGTGGTGGCGACACCATCGCCCACCGCCACGAGCATGGATTGAACATCGGTATTGCCATTGATTCGCCGCTGCAGGGTGCGCAGCGGGATGACGACCAGGTCGTCCTGGTCCGTGCCGAAACCGGATTGCCCTTTTTCCTGGAGCGTTCCGATCACCTTGAAAGAGATCTTGCCCAGGCGGATCGTTTGGCCCAGGGGTGATGCTTCTCCAAAAAGCTCCTTTCGCACGGTTTGCCCCAGCAGGCAGACGGATTTGCCGGCCTTTGTTTCGCCCTCGGAGAAGAGGCGGCCCCGGGCAAGCGCCCAGTCCTTGACCTGAAAAAACGCGTTGGTGGTTCCGGTGATGGCGGTGGACCAGTTGGCGCTGCCGTGAATGGCCTGGCTCGACGCCGAGGCGGTGGGTGCTACGGCCACCAGGCCGGCGACATTGTTGCGGATGGCTTCGGCATCCTCGACGGTAAAGGCGTCGGCACTGGTGCGGGCGCCACCCGGTCCCCGCATCCCCTGGCCGGGGCGAACATGGAGCGTGTTGGTGCCCAGGGAGGCGATATCGCTGGTGACTTTGGCGGTAGCACCGCTGCCCAGGGTCACCATCGTGATAACGGCGGCCACACCGATGACGATGCCGAGGATCGTCAGTGAAGAGCGCAGCACATTGCGCCGGATGGTTCGCTGGGCCAGTAAAAAGGTTTCCCAGAGCATTAGGGTGTTTCCCCGTTTTGTTTGTCCATGGTGATGGTGCCGTCCTGAAAGTGAATCTGGCGGTCGGCATAGGCCGCCATTTCGGGTTCATGGGTCACCATGACAATGGTGATGCCCTTCTGGCGATTGAATTCCCGCAGCATTGCGGCGATTTCCCGGCTGCGCACCGAATCCAGGTTGCCGGTGGGCTCGTCGGCCAGCAACACCCGGGGCTGACCCACGAGAGCCCGGGCAATGGCCACCCGCTGCTGCTGGCCGCCGGACAGTTCGCCGGGGGCGTGGTGCGCCCAATTGGCCAGCCCCACGGCGGTCAAGGCTTCCAGGGCTTTTTCATGACGGACGCGTGCCGGTACTTTCCGGTAGATCAACGGCAATTCGACATTCTCAAGCGCCGATGTCCGGTTGAGGAGATTGAATCCCTGGAAAATAAACCCGATGAAATGACGGCGCAGCAAGGCGCGCTGGTCCCGGGACAAGCGTTCCACCGGCACGTCCTCGAAGTGATAGCTTCCCTCGCTGGGGGTGTCGAGACATCCCAGGATGTTCAGGCAGGTGGATTTGCCGGAGCCGCTGGGGCCCATCATGGCCACAAACTCCCCCGCCCGGACGCTCAGATCGACCCCGTCCAAGGCCCGCATGGCCGCCGTGCCCTGCCCGTAGACCTTGGCCACCTTGTGAAATTCAATCAGGGGCGGTGTAAATCCCGAGGTCATTTTCGAGTGCTCATTTCTGCGTGTTAAGGGCATTGACGATGAGTTCCATACCGGGTTGAAGATTCGCCGACCGGACAGCCGTCAAGGCGCCGTCCGTTGCGATGATGTCAACGGGGACAGGCCGCGGCCGGTCGTCCTCCAGCATCCAGACGCGGGCCTGCTTGCCGCTGGTATTCGCCGTTTCGGTTCCGGCGGATTTTTTCGCCCTGCGGCGGTGGGGCGGCCCGGGCAAAAGGGAGGACAGCAGGCCTTGGCGCTTGGCCGCACCGGCGGCCGGCGCAGCCGGGGTGAACCGCAGGGCGGCGTTGGGCACCAGCAGGGTGTTCGCGATGTTCTGGACCGTGATGTCGGCGGTGGCCGTCATGCCGGGCCGCAGCAACAAATCGGGATTGTCCACTTTCAGCACGGCCTTGTAGGTCACGACCCCGTCCGTGGTTTCGGCCCCGTAGCGCACCTGGGTGATTTGGGCTTCAAAGGTGCGGTCCGGATAGGCATCCACTGTAAAGGTGGCCGCCTGGCCTTCCCTGACCTGGCCCACATCGGCTTCATCCACATCCACCTGAAGTTCCATGCGGCGCAGGTCTTCGGCCAGGACATAGAGGACCGGTGCCTCCAGGGAGGCGGCCACGGTCTGACCGGGTTCCACGTTCCGGCTGAGGACAACGCCGCTGATGGGGGCATAGATCACCGTTTTTTCAAGATCGGCCGCATCGGATTGAAGATTGGCTTGGGCCACTTCGATGGCGGCAGCCGCCGACGCCACGGCGGCCTTCGATCGGTCCAGTTCGGCTTCCGCTTGTTCCAGATCGTCCAGGGACGGCAGTTTGCCGTTGGTGAGTTCCCGCGTTTTCCGGTAGCGCTGCAGTTGTTTCGCCGCTGCGTCCCGGGTGGCCAACGCCTCCTGGTAGTTGGCCTGGGCGGCCGCCACTTCGGCCCGCGAGCGAACCACCGCCGCCTTGTATTTAACGTTGTCCAGGTAGGCCAGCGGTTGCCGGGCCGTTACCGTATCGTTGTAGTCGGCGGTCATGCGGGTGATGATCCCGGACATTTCGCTGCCTACCTCCACCTGGTTGGTGGCCTCCAGGTTGCCGGTGGCGGAAACCGTGACGGTCAGGTTTCCTGTCTGCACCGGCTGGGTCTGAAAGCCCACGGGGCTGCTGTCCCTGCGAAGGCCGGCCGCCAGGGCCGCCGCCAGGATCAACAGCAGCAGAACCGCCCCGACCAGCCAGGCGCGGCGGCGCTTACGGCCGGTGGAGGCGGCGACCTGTTCCATTGTTTTTTCGACCGTGATGGTATTGCCGTCCAGCATCATCCGGCTCCTTTGTCATTTTCGGATGGAGACAATTCCCCTGGTGGAAGGACGGATTGCCATCCCCCTCCCAGGGCTTTGTAGAGGCCTACCAGGGCTGTTAAAGCGGCCCCCTGGCTCTGGGTCATTTGATCTTCGAAGGACAGCTGCGAACGCTGGGCGTCCAGCACGTCGCTGAAACCGGTCATGCCGGTGACATACTGATGGCCGGCCAGTTCAGCCGCCAGATCGGCCGCCTGGGCCGCAGCGCGCAGCGTCACGATTTTCTGCTGTTCCCGGTCATAGGTCACCAGGGCGTTTTCGACCTCTTCGAGTGCGGACAGGACAGCGGCCTCATAGCGCAGCAGGGCCTGCTGCCGGAGCTCTTCCTGTATGCCGATGTTGCTGCGGATGGCGCCGGCATCGAACACCGGCCAGCGGATGGTGGGGCCGAAAGACCAGAGCCGGTCGGGGGAAGAAAACAGATCCCCCAGGGAAAGGGCTTCCAGCCCGATGGACCCGCTCAGGGTAAACTTGGGGTAGAGGTCGGCGGTGGCTTCCCCGACACGGGCGGTCTGGGCCGCCAGCGCGCGTTCCGCCTGCCGGATGTCCGGGCGCTGTCTGAGGATGTCGGCCGGCACCCCGACGGCCATTTCCTTGGTGGCCGTGGGAATCGGCCGGACCTGGGTGAATTCGGCCTTCAGGCTGCCGGGCGGCTGGCCGATCAAAACGGCCAGGCGGTTCATGGCGGTTTCCAGCCCCACTTCGAGATCGGGAAGCGTGGCGCGGGCGCTTTCCAGATTATACCGGGCCTGGGCCACGGTCAGCTCGTCACCCGTGCCGGCTTGGGCGAGGGCCTTGAGCAGCTGCCAGGTTTCCTCCAGGGTGGCCAGATTGCGTTGGGCCACGGCCAGGCGGGCCTGGTAGGTGCGCACATCAACATAATTGACGGCCACCTCAGCCAGCAGTGTCACCATGACGTCCCGCAGATCTTCGACGCCGGCTTCCAGGTCGGCCTGGGCGGCTTCCACCGACCGACGGTTGCCGCCGAAGACGTCCAATTCCCACCCCGCATCGAATCCGGCCGCATAGAGCTCGTTATCCGTGTGGCCGTCGTCGTCATGCCGGCCGCTTTGGGTGGCGGAACTGCGGGCATCCAGGCTCGGAAACAGGGCCGCACGGGTCTGCCGGCGTTGAAACCGGGCCTGGCGCACCCGGGAAAGCGCCTCACGGGCATCCAGGTTGTCGGCGGCCGCCTGCTCGATCAGGCGCGTCAGTACGGGGTCGTTCAACCCCTGCCACCATTCGGCCAGCTGGTTCGCATCCTGTTGGGTCCCGTCGTCCGTCATGCTGTGCCACTGTTCCGGCAGCGGTAATGACGGCCGGGCATAATCGGGGCCCACGGCGGCGCATCCGATGGGGGCGATCATCAGCAACAGCAAGATGAATTTTGCGAATGTCTGTTTTGTCTTTTTCGTATGCAAATTGACTCTACCTTTTACGGTGGCATTGGATTTGTCGGCATAACCAGGCCATGGGACACCTGCTGGAAAGCAATGGGCCACATGCTATTTTATCCTAGTAGACGTAGGGAATCCGAAAATAGGTTACAACGGTATGGTTCTCGATCTTTTCTTTTTAGTAAAAACAATATTAAATTAACATGTTATGGATTTTGAGGGGAGGGTGGAAATGTGTGGTGGTTTGATGCGTGTGCATGGAAAGTGAAAGGGGGTAGGGGATAGCCTATAATAATTGGTTTTCCCATCGGAATGGAGCGCTCAAGCGGTCAAATTTCTTAGAATGAAGCATGGTGAAGGCCGGGATCCCGTTTCAGTGCGGCTTGGGTTGTGGGAAGATCCCGGCCCGAGCCGTTTTGACGGCGAAGGGTGTTTACAGCATCACCCATTCGCCCGGATAAACGTTATCCGTCAGGCTGTAGACGAGCGCTTCTTCCGGGTCCGGATCGAATTTCCGGCCGGCCGGATCGTCATTGTCCTGTGACCAGCCGCAGAAGGTGCAGCGGGTCAGGGTTTTGGGCAAAAGATGACCGCAATCGGGGCAGAATTCATGATCCATGACGTCCTCCTGAAGTGCGAATCAAAGGAATGTTGCGTGTTCTTGATCGAATTGTCGTCGCCACGGCCGCAGCTTTCGGGCGCCCTTATCCAAAGGGTTTTTGGGCGACCACCACATCGATAATGAGACGGACGCCGGGCAGGCCGATGTCATCCATCGCGACCGCCACGGTTGTGTCCGTTGTTGTCTCCGGGGGAATGTGCAGGTTGAATTCGCGAAAGGAACGCACCAACCCGCGGCCCCGGCAGGAGGGGCAGAAAAAAGCCTCCCACAGGCTGCCCGCGCGGCAATCGGGGCAAGGCGCCGCAACGGGTACGGAGACGGGAAAAATGCCACCGTGCAACGCTTCATCCGGTGACAGGATCGCCTGCAGATAAAAATTGTGGTGCACGGATCCGGTCGCGGCGCTGGGGCGATCGACGCCTGGTCTAAACCCATTGCAGAAATCGACGCCAACCGTCGGTCGGCGTCGACTGGCTTCTCGCGGGGCGGCCTGCCGGGGGGATGCTTCTGCGGATGGCCGGATATTTATGGGGGGTTCCCGGCCTACCAATTCCGCGTCGTAAGCCCGGCGTTTGGCGGTGTCGGATAAAACTTCGTACGCTTCCTGCGCCTCGATGAACTTGCGGGCATCGGTATCCCCACCATCCGTGTCGGGATGGTAGCGCTTTATGGCGCTGCGGTAGGCGCGTTTGATCTGGGATAGATTCGCACCACGCTCGATACCCAAAATGATGTAATGGTCATGCGGCATCGGAACCTCCTGGAAGCGTAACCCAAAGAAGGTTATGTCTGCCAACGGCACCCCTGGGTCGAGCCGTTCTCAATTGGGACGCCAGCCGGTAAGCGGAGATGACACTTACCGGCTGGTCTTTGTTATCCGGCGGTTTTTACCGTAATTCTACGCGGCGTGGCCTTGGCGATTTTGGGCAGGGACAGCCGCAATACGCCATCTTTCATCTGCGCATCAATTTTCGCCTGATCAATGACTTCGGACAGCGAGAATTGGCGATAATAGCGCCCGGTGGAATATTCCATGTAGATCATCTCTTCCTTCTGGGCATCCATCGGCGCGATGTCGCCTTCCAGCGTCAGGGTGTTGTCCCGCAGGTCGATGGTCAGATTTTCCGGCAGGACACCGGGCATGTCAGCCAGGAGCGTGATGTCATTGTCGGTCTCGAAAATATCCACGCTCGGCGTAAATACGGCTCCCGGTCGGGTCTGTTCGGCAGGCTGGGCCAGTTCCTGTTTTTCCCGGACTTTGAGTTCTTTGCTATCGGTGGCAGCCATATCGAATCCTCCTTTTCTAAACCGGTCATTAATGGCGAACCGTAATCTGTTTGGGTTTGGCCTTTTCCACTTTGGCGATCTTGATGGTCAAAATGCCATTGGCCATTTCGGCGTCTACTTTTTCGGTATCGATGTCGCCGGGGAGCGTAATCACACGGGAAAAGGAGCCGCCCTCACGCTCGCGCCGGTGGTAGCGGACGCCATTGCCCTCTTCGGCAATCTGGCGTTCCCCGGTAAGCGACAGGCTGTTGCCCGTGGCCTGGATATCGAGCTTGTCGGATTCGATGCCTGGCAGCTCGGCCCGCACGTAGTAGTTGTCCTGATCCTCAGTCAGATTGATGGGCGGGAAAACCCCTGCAGATACGTGACCCGTGCGTTGGCCGCTGAGGGCCTCCATCAGCCGGTCCATCTGTCGCTGCATCACATCCAGTTCATGAAACGGGCTGCGAACTTTCCATGTGGGAACACCGAACATGCTGCGGTAAATCATGGCTAAGTCCTCCTGTTTATTTTATTTTTTGTTTATCAGTGATGGATTCCACTGTCGTTTGAAAAAAATTTAGCAATTTATTTTGACATGTCAATATCGGCATTGCATTTTTTATTTCATTATATTATATTCGAATTATTATAAAGTAATGACTTGGTTTTCCGAACGGGAGTCTGCAATATGGCCAAAAAGTCAGCCCCCCCAAAAGCCCCCGACGTGTCCCTTCCAAGGGCATCAGCGACCGAATTGCGGGGTCGGCAGTCCATCCGGGTCGCTTTCAAACTGACGCACCGGTGCATCGAAGCCATGAACATTTTGGGCTCCCACCTGCGATTGAAGCCCAAGTCCCTTTTCGATCATATGGTGCAGGAACCGGATACCCTCCAGGTGATTGCCGCGCGGGCGCAAGCGCTTGATCTGGAGGACAAACCGCGAACGGCCAAAACATATGTTGTCAGCCGGGATGCCGCCGAGGTACTCGACGCTGTCGCCCGTTCCAGCAACGTTGCCCGGGATGCGATCGTCGAGGCTTCTGTGGAACACCTCATGCCGCTGATTCAAAAGGAACAGATCCGTCACACGTCGCGAAAAGACCTGGCGCAAAAAATGGCACACCACCTGGATGACGGCCGTCAACTGCTGGGCGAGATGGTCGGCGACCTGGGGAACCATGATCCCATGTGCGACCAGATGCGGAACGTGATGGCGGCTTACGAACGGGCCTACGCAACCCTCACCGCCTTCATTCACAAAGGGGACAATATCGAGGGCTTCGATACCGACGGTTGAGCCCAACAGTGTCGATGGCGGGCATTTGAACGGGGCATACCATCGGGACATGCCCCGTAATGCCCGGACCGATCCGGCCCTGTGGTTGTTTCTTGAATAAAAGGATCCATTATGCAATGAACGGCACGTGAACGAAATGTGGCCGGCGTCGCGACCGGCCCGTTTCGCCCGCGTTTAATGGAGAGAGGCTCAAAGCCTGGCCGCATCATGCAACCAGGGCTTGGAGAAATTCAAAATGGGTGCCGTGGTCAGAAAATTCAAAAATTTCAAATTGCCCCTGAGCTTTTTGCTCATCATTCTTTTGTTCTTTTCCTTCGGGGTATTCACTGTCCGAGGGTTGTTCGTCCAGGACAATCTCACCAAAAAAATCTACGATCATCCCCTGGTCGTGTCGAATGCGTCCCTCATCGCCGGTCTCAACATTGCCAAAATGCACCGCAGTATGAAGGATGCTGTTCTGGCCAACGACCCCGCTGAACTGGAGCACGCACTACGCACTGTGGCGGACGGCGAGAGCAACGTTTACCAGCAGCTCGATATCGTTCGTGAGAGGATTCTCGGGAATGAAGGCCAAACCATTGCGCGCGAGGCGCGCGCGTTGTTTCAGGACTGGCAGCCCATCAGGGAAGAGGTCGTGCGGCTTCTTCAGTCCGGAGTTCGAAACGAAGCGGTTAGCATCACCAAAGGGAAAGGGGCGGAGCACGTCGACAAACTTGAAGCCAAGATGCTGGAATTGACTTCCTACGCCAGAAGCAAGGCCGACGGATTCATTAACGCCGCCGAAGACAACCTGAGCCGTTTTGAAGGCATTGCCGTTTTTTTAACCGGCGCCGGGGTCCTGCTGTCGATCGTCATTGCATCCATCGCGAGCTATTTTGTCTTCAAGGCGGAAAAACGGATTCAGGTTGAAAAAAATAACCTGCAAAAAGCGCTGGACGAGATCAAGACCCTGCGGGGCATTATTCCGATATGCTCCCATTGCAAGCAGATCAGGGATGACCAGGGCATGTGGAAACAGCTCGAAGCCTATATCCATGCCCATTCCGAAGCCGAGTTCAGTCACAGCATCTGCCCGCGCTGCATGGAAACCCATTACGCCGACTTGTAGCGTGCCAGATCGTTCCGATATCGATCCGAACAGCATGATTTCAAAGCAAGGTGAGGGAGGCATTTCATTTGCTGCACATCTATGTCGATGCCGATGCCTGCCCGGTAAAGCAGGAAGTCTACCGTGTCGCCCGCCGCTATGGGCTCCGTGTCACCCTGGTGGCCAACGCCTGGATGCGCATCCCCAATGAAAAATGGATTGAACTGGAAGTCGTGTCCGCCGGATTCGACGCGGCCGATGACTGGATTGTCGGACAGGTCCAGCTTCACGACATCGTGATCACGGCGGATATCGTCTTGGCAAGCCGTTGTGTGAAGAAAGGTGCCGCTGTCCTGGGGCCCAACGGGAAACCGTTTACGGAAGACAATGTCGGTGATGCGGTGGCCCTGCGCGATCTGATGGCCGACCTGCGCGGCGCCGGGGAGATTTCGGGCGGTCCGCCGCCCCTGCAGAAGCGCGATCGCTCCCGTTTTCTCCAAAAGCTCGACGCGGCGATCCAAAAGATTCGCCGCGCGCATCCATCCCAGTTGACCTGACCACCCGCCTGACCATCGCAGCCGGTTGTTCATAAGACCATCCGGTATCCGCCCCTCCTTCGTTGCCCAGATGGCACCGCTTAACCAGAATATGGCATGAAATATTCAGGTTAGGCTTATGACTTGCCTATTCGGCTTGCCTTCCCTGGTCTTATGCTGTAAGAAAGCCGCTTTTCAATTTCCAGGGGGCACCATGAATGTTTTCGCGACCCATATGACACACGGCTTCAAGACCGCGCTGGCGGCTGTTCTGGCCTACGCTATAACGATGACTCTGGATCTGGAATTCGGATATTGGGCGGTGATATCCACCGTCATCGTCATGCAGGTTTACGTGGCGGATTCGGTGGAGATGTGTTTGTATCGCTTTTCCGGCACCATTATCGGCGCCCTGCTGGGCGTCGTGGTCATCCTCCTGGTCCCCAAAACACCCTTTTTTGTGGGCATTGCCCTTTTCGTGACCATCGGGGTTTGCAGTTTTTTGACGCGCTATCGCAAGCGCTACCGGATGGCGGCCATAACCGTTGTCATTATCGTCATGACCGGACTGCAAACCCAGGATGCCTGGCTTTTCGGATTTTCCAGGGTTATGGAGATCGGCATCGGCATCATCTGCGCTTTTGCGGTTTCCGTCCTGGTTTTCCCCAAACGCAAAGTGGATGTGCTCAGGACCAAGATAGAAGCCCAGGCCGCCCTGTGTGCAGATCGGTGTCTCACGCTGGTCCAGGCGTTCATCGCCAGACAGCAAAATGTAGAGGAATCGCTGCTGACGGAACTGGTGGATGATGTCTGGGGCAATCACGCCCTGCTGGAAAAAATTCGGCAGCATGAGTCCCTTCTCTATAAAAAGAAATTCAAAGAAAATTTTATCCTTAAAGTCACCGTCATCAGCCGTTCTGTGGAGCACCTGCGTAATATGGCCCGGGCCCTGAACGCGCTGGATGACAGCGGGTATGACATCATCATGGCCCGGGAACTGCAGCACCTGGCCGACCAAAGCGGTCGGGCGCTTGTCCGTTTTGTTAAAAACGGTGCTTTGACTGACCAGGGGGATCTTGAACAGGCCGTTTCGGTACTGAAAACAACATTTCTCACGATTCGCAAAGAAGGCCTGATACGCCGGTTTGACGCCGAAAAACTGGTCCAGGTTTTTTCGTTCTACAGCAGCCTGGTTTATCTTGCCGATGATATTCTTGCCGGAATAAACGAAGCGTGACGGCTGCGTCTCCCGGATTTGCACGGTTGTTCATTATGGCACCGCCGGCCAAGAAACCTCGGCGCTGAACGATCATCGCAAGCGGGTTTTACTTCACACCGTTTGCATTGAGATAGGCTTCCAGGTCGATATAGACATTGTAGTTGGCATCGTCCCAGATGGCGGTGCCCAGGTCGATTTTATAATCCTTGGTCAAAGAGAACGGATATGGGATGTTTATCGGGAAGGGTGTCGAACGGTCCGGCACGGTGCGCCGGGCCCGTTCGATTGGGGCCGCTTGGTCAGGCGGCTTTACGGGTCGTGCGGCCACGTTCCCGCAACAATTTCAGAACCCGTCCGGCTTCGTTGGTTTCCGCGGGGGTGAGCAATCCGGCGGCGATCCAGGATTCCAGGGTGCTTAGCAAGCCGGGGGGGCTATCGTCTTCAGCATACTGCTTTATCAGTTCCAGATCTGTTAAATTCATCTTGTCCTCCATATGGATGTGAGCCGAATTGGCTCAACCTTTTTAGCATTAGACCGATTTGGGTCGATGCAAGGGCGGCATTGAAAAAAAAGGGCGCTTCGGGAATTTTTCGGGACACCTGGCTGCGCCTGGCAGGGCAGGGTGCCACCGGTATCAGTGCAGCGCGCTATTAAGCGCCTGAAGCACGCCCGTTGTACCATAGGCCTCGTTATCCTGCTTGACGCAGTCCCGGCCCGCCCGTTTGGCCCGATAGAGGGCCTTGTCCGCTTTTTCCAGCAATCCGGCCGGGTCATCGCCCCGACCGGGGATGATGGCGGCGACGCCGGCGCTGATGGTCAAATGATCACGGCGATAGGCTCCTTTATGGCGCAGCCGCATATCCCTGACCGTGCGGTGCATGGCTTCGGCCACATCTCGGCCGCCTTTGAGATCGGTATTGGGCAGCACCACGACGAATTCCTCGCCGCCGTAGCGCGCCACCAGGTCGCCTGCCCGGCGAACGTTTTTGTGCAGGCAGGCCGCCACTTTTTTCAGGCAATCATCCCCGGCCTGATGGCCGTAGAGGTCGTTAAAATTCTTGAAATAGTCGATATCCATCATAATGAGGGCCAGGGGTTGCTGCTCCCGCGCGGCGCGCTGCCATTCGTTTTCCAGCACCTCGTCGAAGCGGCGGCGGTTGGCTAGGCCGGTCAGGCCGTCTTCCATGGAATATTTTTTTAAAATCTGCTGGGCCCGCTTCTGCTTGATGATGGACCACATGCTGGTCATGAACAGGGTGAGCTGGTTGACATCCGTTTCATCATAGGGCTTATCTTTGTTGCCCACGCCGGCTACGGCGACGATGCGCTCGCCGTCCATGACCGGAACGCTCATATGGCGTTGGATGGGGAAATGGCCTTCCGGCATGCCTTTCTTATGGGGGATGCTTTCAAAATCGTTGTGAATGATCGGTCGTCGCAACCGGACGCTGTCGGCCCAGACCCCCGCGTTTTCCAGAGGATAATGGCGTGTTTTCTCCGCCCGGCAGGCTTTTTGGACTCCCCGGGACCAGGCCACCAGTTCCAGGGTGCCGCTCTCCTCGTTGACAAAATGCAGGTAGCCGGCCTTGCTGCGGGTCAGGCGGACAATTTCCTCCAGGGCATAGTCCCTGATTTTCTCGTCGCTCACATGGGTCATCTGGCTCAATTGGAGCAGGGACCGGAGGCGTTCTTCATTGAGCTTGATGGTTTCCTGGCTTCTAATCTGATCGGTCACGTCCCGGGCCACCGCATAGATCAGACCTTCCTCCACGTCGGGAATCGCGTTCCACTCGAGCCAGCGGGTGCGACCGTCTTTGCCCACATAGCGGTTGCGGAAATCTTTCACGGATTGCCCGTGCTGGAGATCCTGGTTGATGGCTTCGGTGGCGGCCGTATCGTCGGGATGAACGAATGAAAACCAGGGAATGCTCAGGAGTTCCTCTTTGGACCAGCCCAGCAGACGGGTCCAGGCCGAATTGAGATCCTTGAAATAGCCGTTGAAATCGGCCACGCAGATGGGATCGATGGACAGGCTGAACACCCGTTCGCGGTCTTTTTCCGCCCGTTTGACGGCGGTGATGTCCTTGATGACGCTCACCACCCGGTTGACCTTGCCGGAGGATGAACGGGCCGGGTAGTAGCGGATCAGCAGGTGCCGTTTGCCCACTGTAGCGTCTTCCTGCACCATTTCGTATTCGACCGACTCTCCCTGGAAACAGGCATCCAGGTGGGGCTTGATGGCGTGAAAGGCTTCCGGGCCGATGGCGTTTACAATGGGGGTGCCGATGATGTTTTCCCGCGGGGTGTTGCGTCTTTTGAGGTAGGCTTCGTTGACCATGCGAAAGACATAGTTGCGATCCAGCACCGTGACCATTTCGTCCGCGGCCTCCAGGGCCAGGTGGTATTCGCTCAAGGTGTCCTTGGCTTCGCGCTGGTCCGCCACCGCTTTTTTCAATTCGCAACTGCCGGCCTTGACCTGGATCTCCAGCTGGGATTTGTAGCGCATCAGGGCCAGTTCCGCCTGGCGCCGTTCTTCGATTTCCTCCCGGAGGGCTTGATTGGCCCTCTTCAGATCCGAAGCTTGCAAATCCAGAGCCTGCCCCAGCGTCCGGCGAGAGCTCCACAAGCGGAAAATCACCGTGGCGGCGATGGCCAGCGCCGCCGAAAGGGCTCCCAGGGCGATGGCCGGTCCCACCGGGCCGCCTGAGGTTTCCCGAACCTGGTGGTACGCAAGCCACAGGATAAGGGTGAGCAGAACTGCCAGGGCGATATTGGCACGACTCCCCACGGACAGGGATTTTCCCGTGTGCTGGCGGACGACTTGTCGGGTTAGGTTGGTCATGTGGTTCCACCAAATCGCGTTTTGCCATGCTGGGCCGGTGCTTGGTGCCGTTTTTTCCCAGCGTTCTGCCCGTGGGGTTCATGCAATATGCTTGCCAAAAATATTTTAAGACGGAGACGGAAGGCGCAAACGGATGTGCCCCGAGGGGACGATGATGGTGAAATAGATATAACATGTTGATATATTATGGTTTATATCGGTTATTTCTGTAAGGTTGGGGCGGGCGTTTTTATCTGATGGGCATGCGGCGAATGTTTTTGCAGGGCGCCGCAAGGGCGCTGAAGGCCCGTCAATTTTCTCCCGCGGCGTCAATAATTCCGACGGGTTAGCGTTCTCTGACAACGGCCGTGATGGCCTCGGCCAAAATTTCAGGTACTTCTTCCTGTAGAAAATGCCCGGCTTGGGTTTTGACCAGGGGGGCGTCCGGGAAAATGCCCCGCATGCTTTTCAGGGCCCGGCCCAAGATGGGGTCCTTGATTCCCCAGACCAGACGCACCGGACCGGCAAAACTTTCCCCCCAGGCCATTGTTTTCCGCATGTAAGGCGCTGTGGGGTGGTCGGGGCCGGTGGCGACCATGCGGGCCAAGGCCAGAGGGGCCGTGCGGTGGCGCAAGGATTTCAGCGGCCAGCGATAGGCCCGTTTGGCGGTCGGGCCGATGCTGGCGGGATCTCCCTGCACACGATGCATCAGGTTTACGGGGAAATTGGCTCCCTTGAAGAGCAATTCGCTGATCAGGGGCAGGTGGGCCAGGACATGAAACAGGGACAGGGGCCGCTTTTTGTGCGGCGCGGACAGGCCGGTGTTGGCGAATACGGCGCCGCATACACGATCGGGGTTATTCGCGGCCATCAGCGCAGCGATGGGCCCTCCCCAATCCTGCCCGACGATGGTGATGTCCTCCAGATCGAGGGCCTGGACCAACCTGCCCAGATTCAGGGCATGAAAACGCACGGAGTGCAGACCGGCCTCCCGGGGTTTATCGCTCAGGCCCAGCCCCACCATGTCCGGGGCGATCACCCGGACGTTTTCATCGGCCAGCAGCCGGATGACTTTGCGCCACAGGAACGACCAGGTGGGATTGCCGTGCTGCATCAGGACCACCGGACCGTCGCCCTCATCCACAAAATGCATGGCCCAGCGCCCGATGCGCAGCATACGACGGCGAAAGGGCATTTCCGGCGCCAGCCAGTCCGGCAGATCCGGCGGGTCGAAAAACGCAACATGAGTTTGAGTCTCCATATCACCCTCCAAAAGCCGCCTCGGGTATGGTCACGACCGATGCATCGGAGGCCATGATGGCGTCCATTTTGCCCTGGGTCACCGGCAGCAGGCTGTTGGTGAAATAGGTGGCTGTCTGGATCTGGCCATGGTAGAAGGCCGCGCCCTTGTGGGTGCCGATCTTTTTGCGGCGGGCCTCCGCGTCCAGGCCGTTCAGGAGCTTTTCCAGTGGCTTGGCGGCCACCGACGCCCGCCACAGGAGCATCCAGGCCATGATGACATCCCCCATCACTTCCTGAAAGGGGGTGGCATGGGCGAAGGCCGTGCGAAAGTTTGCGCTCATGGCGGTTTGGCCCAGATGCAGGGCTGTTTCGCCCAGCCGGTTGAGGGCCCGCTCCACCTTGTCGGCCGGCTCGGACAGTTCTTCGAATGCCCGGGCGCTCTGGATGACACGGCTCACCTCACCCATGAAATTCATGAAGACCTTGCCCTTTTCCATGCCGAGTTTGCGGCCCAGCAGGTCCATGGCCTGAATGCCGTTGGTGCCTTCGTAGATGGCGGCAATGCGGACATCCCGCAGCAATTGCTCCACCGGATACTCCTGGGTGTAGCCGTAGCCGCCATAGACCTGCACGGCCTCGGAGCAGATCGCGAAACCCCGGTCCGTGCAGTAGGCCTTGAGCACCGGTGTCAGGAGATCCAGCAATCCCTGGTGATAGGCCTGGTCCTCCGGCGTTTCGGCACACTTGATCCTGTCCAGCAAAAGGGCGCCGTAATAGATGAAACTGCGCATGCCGTCCACATGGGCCTTCATCCACATGAGCATACGGCGCACATCGGGGTGGCGGATAATCGGCACCTGGGGGGCATCCGCTTCGAAGGTTTTCTCCAGGTCCCGGCCTTGTTTGCGCTCACGGGCGTAGTTGAGGGCGTACAGGTAGGCGGCGGAAGCACTCGTAAAGCCAATGGCCCCCACCAGCAGCCGGGCGGCATTCATCATGTGAAACATCACCTTCATGCCCCGGTTTTCCTCCCCCAGCAGCAGGCCGCGGCACTGTCCCTTGCCGCCGAAAGCCAAGCTGCAGGTGGGGCTGGCATGAATGCCCATCTTTTCTTCGATGCCGGTGCAGACCACGTCGTTGGGCTCCCCCAGGGACCCGTCTTCATTGACCCAGATTTTGGGCACGATAAAAAGGGAGATGCCGCGGGTGCCGGCCGGCGCCCCTTCGATGCGCGCCAGGACCGGATGGATGATGTTTGCGGTCAGGTCGTGCTCGCCGCCGGTAATGAAGATCTTGTTGCCTGTGATGCTGTAAGTGCCGTCGGGCAGTTTGCGGGCCGAGGTGGTCAGGGCGCCCACATCCGATCCGGCTTCCGGCTCGGTCAGGACCATGGTGCCGGACCATTGCCCCGTGTACATCTTTTTCAGGAAAAGATCCTTCTGGGCGTCGGTGCCGAAAAGTTCGATCATTTCGCCGGCCCCCACACCGCTGAAGCCGAAAAGGGCAAAAGCGTAGTTGGCCCCCAGTTGATAGTCGGAGACGGCCTGGGCCACGAGATAGGGCAGCCCCTGGCCGCCCAGATCCGGCTCCGCGGTCAGGGCGGTCCACTCCCCTTCCACAAAGAGTTTATAGGGCCGATGGAAGCATTCCGGCACCCGCACCTGCCCGTCTTCGAAAACCAGGCCGGCCCGGTCCCCTTCGGCCAAGGTCGGCAGGATTTCCCTGATGGCCAGTTGACGGGCCTCATCGATGATCATGTCGAAGGTCTTGCGGTTGAAATCACCGAAATTTGCATGGCGGCACAGCGCCTCGGCATCGAACTGTTCATACAGGACGAAATCGATATCCCGACGGTCGGCAATCAATTGGGCCATGATCTGCTCCTCTTCTGATTTTCAATGACGATGCAGGGGGTGATGGTTGCTTTTTTGATTCTCCTTCAAGGGAATTAATTGAGGCCTTCCGTTTTGCGGGAAGAGCCTCACTTTGGTCTTTATGGACGCTACGCTTTCAAAATCGTAGCGTTCTCTTTTGTTGAACGGGCTATTTGAAACGCCTTGCCCATTGATGGATCACAGCCGCATGAACTTGGCGGCAATCCCCTTCATGATTTCATTGGTGCCGGCGAAAATCGACATCACCCGGACGTCCCGGAAGGCACGGGCCACCGGATGGTCATCCGGCATGCCGTGAGGGCCCAGAAGATCCAGGCAGCGGTCGGCCAAGCGCTTGACCATGTCGGTAGTCCAGTACTTGGCCATGGAGGTTTCCACCACGATGTTCAGTCCCTCCATGTGATCGGCAATGAGTTTGTCCACGAAAGTCCGTCCGAGTTTGACCTCGGTTATGAGTTCCACCAGGGCGAACTGCACGGCCTGGTGTTTGGAAAGGGGTTTGCCGCCTTCTTTGTGGCGGGCACAGAAATCGAGGGTCCACTCCATGATCCGTTCGGCCGCCGCCACGGCGCCCAGGGCCGCCACGATGCGTTCCTGCTGGAGCTTTTCCATCATCATGACAAACCCGTATCCTTTGGCACCAAGACGATTCGCGGCAGGGATACGGCAGTTGGTAAAAAACAGTTCGGCTGTATCCTGGCTGTGCCAGCCCATTTTCTCCAGATGACGGCCGCGCTTGAAACCTTCGGTGCCGTCTTCCACCAGATAAAGGGACAGCCCCAGGTGAGGGTTGTCGAGATCGGCATTGCGGGCGGCCACGATCACCAGGTCGCTCAACAGGCCGTTGGAGATAAAGGTCTTGGCCCCGTTGAGGACCACCGTGTTGCCGTCTTCTTCGGCCTGGGTGCGTACACTCGCCAGGTCGCTCCCGGCATCCGGCTCGGTCATGGCGATGGCGGTGACGATCTCTCCGGAAATACACCCCGGGAGATAACGGCGCTTCTGCTCTTCGCTGCCGAAAGCGGCGATATAGGGTACCACGATATCGCTGTGCAGGGAGGCGGCCAGTCCGGTGATGCCGGTGTGGGACATTTCTTCGGTCAAAATGACGGAATAGAGAAAGTCCGCACCCTGTCCACCGTAAGCCGGCGGCGCATCCATGCATAAAAAGCCGGCCTGCCCCATCCGGCGCCAGATGTCCCGTGGAACGGTGCGGTCTTTTTCCCACTGGTCGGCAAAGGGGGTCACCTCCCGGGCCAGAAACTGGCGCAACCGGGTGCGAAAGGTTGCGTGGTCTGCGGTGTAGTTGAGGATGTCCATGGCTGCCTCCTGGACAAAGGTTAAGGGCAATCCGGTGCCGGGATGATTCGCCAGCGGCACTACGAACCGGTTTTTCTCAGCTGGTAGACGCCCTCGGTTTGGGCCACCACCTGGCCGTCGGCGTCCCGGATTTCCGTTTTCAGAATGAACTCCGCCTTCCCGCTGGCATCGGCCTCCGCGGCAATGCGGGCGGCTTCCGTTTCCGAAAGGGAGGCTTCCACCGTCACATCGGTGAAGGCCGGCCGCCGAAAGCGGATCGCCATGGCCTTCAGCACCGGGTAAAACCGTTCCACGTCAAAGGTGGTCATGAAAAGGGCCCCGCCGGGAAGTTCCGCCACGGTGAACAGGGCGCCGGCATAGATGGACCCGATGTGGTTGGCGTTGCCCGCCAGGGGTAGTTCCAGCTTGACCCGGCGGGGTTCCATCACAAGGGCTCGCAGTCCGATGCGTTCCACAAAGGCGAAGGGTTTTTCGATAAAGGCTTTGGCGTCTTCGGGGCTCAATACCAATGTCATGGGCGTTCTCCCTGGTTTTCGGCGGCGGGCGCTGGGCCGGCCAGGGGAAAACGATGTGTTTCGCCCTGCTGGCCGAACAGAACCAGTTCACGGTAGCGTGACAGGACGGCGGGGTCCAGACCGGCATACAGGGCGGCCAGTTCCCCCGGGGGGATCTGACGTCCGCCCGCCGGACAAACCGCGTCCCAATCCAGCGTTTCCGGACCATTCTCCAGGCGCAAGCGGCTCTGGATGGCCACGGTCGTGGTACCGCGGTTGAAAATGAGGATTTCCAGGTTCTGGTCCGGAAGACTGCCGCCGCAGCACTTGCAGGCAAAAATGTCCGCCATGGGCGAATCGGGTATGATGGTGACTTCGAGCACGGGGTTTCACCCTTCGGGCTAACCTTCCTCCGCGGTAAAGGCCGGCACCAGAATGAATTTCAGGGTCTCTTTGACGACGTCCCGGTAACGCGACCGGTCGATATCCATCATGGGTCTGAAAAAGGTTTCTCCGGAAATAAAGTTGAGCACGGCGTTCCATACGGCCAGGATGCGGGCCTTGGCATGCACGGAGACACGATCCGGGCGGTCGGCCAACCCCATGGCAATGGCAATGCTGGAAATATGCTGGGCCACATTGACATCCAGGACCACGTCACGATCGGCCTTGCGAAAATAGCCGAAGAGAATCAGGTTGGCCACCTCGGGGTAGGTGAACAGGAAATCGCACATGATGTCGATGGCAATTTCCAGCCGGCGCCCCAGGTCCACCCCGGTGCAGCGGCGCTCGACCTCCCTGAATTTTTGAAGGATCTCTTCGTTGATCGCCGCGAGAACGCCTTCGTAAAGGTCATGCTTTTCGCCCCAATGGTAGTGCAGGGTAGAGACATCGATACCCACTTCCGCAGCAATCATGCGCGTGGTGGTGTCACTGTATCCATTGGCCCCGAAAAGCCGGCGGGCGGCTCTCAATATCCGTGCTTTGGTGGAGCCGGGATTCTGCAGTGCTTTTTCGAGGCGGGACGCCATGGGGGTTTCTCCTGATAAGGCCGAAGAGTCGTCACCAAAAATTCCACCATATGATTCCATCAAATGATGGGAATGTTGTATTCGATTTCGATGACAGCGTCAAGCCATAATTATACCGCTGTGGCTTTGGATTGATCTGAAGCCGTTGCCGATGCGACCGGCGCACGCGGAAACCGTGGCCATGTTGTCCGCCGCCCCGGAGGGTGCTATAGACTCTGGTGACGGGTCACCGGCCGCATTGAAGGAGGGTTCCGGCCATGGCAAACCATGAGCGCCTGCAGGAACGATGTTTCGGTCCGATCCGTTTTATTCCGGGACCGAACAGGGGCAAATACCCCCACTGTCATTCCCTTTTTATCGAAGGGCCGGGCGTGCTGATCGATCCCGCCGCGGACCGCAAACGCCTGGAAGCCCTTCGCACCCGGCATGATGTCCGGGCGGTCTGGCTGAGCCACTGGCATGAGGACCACTTCACACACCTGGATCTCTTCGATGACCTGCCCCTGGCCATGCATGCGGCGGACGCTCCCTTTCTGGAAAGCATCGAGGCCTTCCTCGATGGTTACGGCATCGACGATTCCGCCACGCGCGAAGCCTGGAAGCCGTTGCTAACGGATGTGTTCCATTTTCATCCGCGACGACCGGCGATGCTGCTCGATGAAGGCCAGACCCTTTCGCTGGGCAGCGTGACGGTCGACATTCTGCACACGCCGGGACACACCCCGGGACATCTGGGCTTCTTTTTCCGCGAACCGGAAGTGCTTTTTATAGGCGACTATGATTTGACCGCCTTCGGTCCCTGGTACGGGGATCGGCAATCCAGCATCGACCAGACCATGGCTTCGGTCCGGCGGTTGCAGCATTGGCCGGCCCGGGTCTGGCTGACCTGTCACGAAACCGGGATTTTCGAGAGTGCGCCACCCGCCTTGTGGGACGACTACCTGGATGTCATCCGTCTGCGGCGGGAAGCCCTGCTGGCATTTCTGGAAAAACCCCGCAGCATGGCGGACATTGTCGGCGCCTGGATCGTCTACAAGCGGCCGCGCGAGCCTCTGGCCTTTTATCGCCATGCCGAACAGTCGCTGATGGCCAAACACTTGGAAGAATTGATGGCAGTGGGTCAGGTGGTTCAGGAGGCGGGGCGGTTTCGGCGCATTTGACCGCAGCGGCAGGCTGATTTGTTTTGCTCTATCCCGAACATTTCATGAAATCTTTTATAGACAATCAATTTCCGGAAACGAAAAGGCCTCCATCAGGCTTCAAAGTCCTCTAAGAAGATGTCCGCGGCCTGAATCGAACGTTCGATATCCCGGATCAGCATGTCGACGTCGGCTTCGATGCGGCCCATCTCCGCTCCCAGAGCCCCTACGGCCCGGGCATTGAGATTGTGCTTGAGATAGAGGACATAGTCGTTCAGGCGGCTCAGCACCGGGTCCATCCGACCCCGGGCCTGCACCATGGCCCGATGCAACTGCTGGTAGCGTCCTCGTGTCTGGGTCAGCGACCGGCGGCTACTGGCACGAAAGCTGGCATTCGACATTTGACCGATTTCCGTTTCCCACTCGGCAAACAGGTCCGCGGCAATCTGCTCCACGTTGCCGATGCGGTCGTCGATAATGCCTGCGCGCCGTTCACAATCCTCGTAGTCGTCCTTGAGTTGCAGGTAGACATTTTCCAGTTCACCGCCGTGGAAACCGGTCAGCTCCTTTATCCGGGTCAGGGCATCCTTGAATTCCTCGGACGCCTGGGCCTGGTCTTCCCGGGCGTTTTCCACTTCGTCGCGCAACAGATGGCGTTTTTCCTTACCCAGGGTCTCCCAGGCGGCGTAATAGGTGCTTCGGCATCCGGACCACCAAAATCCCGCCAGCAGGATAAATACCAGAATTTTTATGATCCGCGCCGTATTGTTTCGCATCATTGAAATCTCCTCACTCCAGCATGTGGCAGAATTCCGTCAGGATCACCGTCATCAGCTCCTGGCCGATGCGGATGCCTTGGTCGATCATCTGGGGGCCGTACTTTTTTCCGGTGTGGCTGCGGAAGGTGGTCTTGATCTGCTCCAGCCGCTGCATGCCGCCGGGATAGCGGGCCACGAAATCCGACAGGGACGGGTTGAAGAACGCCACCATGTCCCAGAGGGTGTCCTTGAAATTGTCCGGTCCCCAGCGGAATTTATCCGCGTCATAAAGGCAGTCGGACATTAATCCGGCCAGGGCGGTAGGGGGGGCTTGGATGCGCTGGAACGCCTCATGGTTGCGGATCGCGTAGCAGATGGCGTCGATTTCATCGGCGTCGACCGCATAGGCCGCCAATGCTTTCCGGGCGTAATGAGCCCCTTCGACGGCATGGTTGGGGCGTTTGCGGCGGATATCGTGCAGCAGTCCGGCGGCCTGGCAAATCAAGCTGGTGCGCTGGGTGTAGGCGTCGCCATGCCCGGCCCGGGCGCCTTCAATCAGGCACAGGGCACCGGCGTCGGCGGCCACCTTGAGGGCATGGTCAATTCCGTGGCCGAAATCGTCATCCAATCGTTCCATGACAAACGCGCGCAGCTCGCGCAACAGGGGGGCCTGATCCAGACAACGGTGGGCGTGGGCCAGGTCGTCGGCATGATCGCGATAGAAATCAGGTTCGGGCTGATGGGCGGCGATTTCGCGGGCTTTGTGCCTCAGGATAGCAAAAACCGCGGCGGATTCTTCCGGTAATTGCGAAGGCGTATTGACCATGGGAAAACCATATCCGCCGGAGAGGGGCAACCTGTCGGGAGGATCGCCATCCGGCAGCAGCGAGAACTGGGTTGTGTTTGGATGCCATCTAAAAAGGGAGATGCATGACGCGCGCTGCATCTCCCTTTGATTCCCGGGCCGTCGTCATGACGGGGAAGAGTGGAAAGGTCGGGCCAACCCGTTGCCCGCAGTTCAGTCGATCATGGCGTAGTCAAATCCGCAGACTTTCCACTTGCCGTCTTCGTTTACCAGATCAACCATTTCATCCAGGTGATAGGTTTCGCCCATATTCATTATCTTGAGAAAAAAAGCAAAGGCCGGATGGATGGCTCTCTTCATGGAACAGGTCAGCTGAACCTGGGCGGAGGCTTCATCTTCAGCCAGGACAGCGGCATGGAGGTGAAAAAGCTGCATGCGCGGGTAGGTGGCACTGAACCCTCGCGCCTGGGCCCGACTTGCGGCGGCATGAAAAATATCATCCACAAGGGCCTCGTCTTCCTGCAGGTCGCTGCACATGTGTTCGGTCACACTGGGGGACATTTTATAGAATGCTTTCGTGAACGCGATGGCTGCTCGGGCCGGTGTCTCCTTGGTCTGTGCCGCCACAAGGACAACTTGCACCAGTATGCCCAGAAGGACCACCAGCGCCAGGGGAATCGCATTGCGGAACCTATCCATTGATCCTGTTCTCCTTTCGCATCGTCTTCAGAATGAAACGGCACACTTCTCAGGCACCGCCCCGTTGTGCATTTGACCTCTTGGATACCATAGAATGGCCGTCCTGCCAAGACCTCCGGAAGGGATGGGGCGACAACTGCCGATGGATAAAATGGATTTTTGCCCGGATGCCAATGGCCTATTCAGATTCGTAAATGTGGTATTAAATATTGCTTGACACACAATATATTGTATGAGAGTTCTCGACACGTTGCGGCCAATTCGGCCACCGGTCCGTGCCGCCATCGGTGTCCGGTTCAGGGCTGAATATCGTGCCGCATGGGAAGGCGCTCCCGGCTCCCGCTCCAGGGCGCCTGAACGTATCGGGCAACCATGCATTTTGCTTCTTCCTGATTACATTAATATCACCTGCAGCGTTGATCGCACCGACGTTCCAATATTGTGCAAAGACCCTGTAAACTTACCCGGAGGTTTTCATGGCCGAACGATGTCGTTTTGTTTTAACCGAAGACGGGCGCTTGGACCTGTCCGCCTATCGATGGGATGACCACCGCTTTACGGATTTACTGACCCGCGCCGGGACCGCCACGACGGATACGGCCATGAGCATCAGCCGCCATCTGCGCAAAGAGATCGACAAGATCGAAGAGCGGACCATCACCATGTCGGTCATTGAGAAGATCATCGATGACAAACTGCAGGAGTTTGGATTGGACACCGCCAATCCGGTCAAGCTGGACGTGAGCGTTTTCAAGAAAAAGGGCCCGCACCTTTCCGGGAACGCCAAAACCGTTCTGGAACGCCGGTACCTAAAAAAGGATCCCGGCGGCAAGGTGATCGAGTCGCCGGATAAAATGTTTCGGCGTGTGGCCCGCCATATCGCCAAAGCGGAGTTGGCCTTTGGCAGCGAAGAGACGGCCGAAGAAATGGAGGACGCTTTTTACGACCTCATGACGGATTTTCGCTTCCTGCCCAATTCGCCGACCCTGATGAATGCCGGCCGTCGTCTGGGGCAGCTGGCCGCCTGCTTTGTCCTGCCCGTGGAAGACAGCATGGAGGGCATTTTTACCTCCCTGCACAATGCGGCCATGATCCACAAATCCGGCGGCGGCACCGGGTTTTCCTTCTCGCGTCTGCGTCCCAAAGACAGCCGGGTCGGCACCACCGGCGGCGTGGCCTCCGGTCCGGTTTCCTTTATGAAAATTTTCAATACGGCTACCGAACAGGTCAAGCAGGGCGGCACCCGCCGCGGGGCCAACATGGCCATCCTGCGGGTGGATCACCCGGATATCATGGAGTTTATTTACTGTAAAAAAGACCAGGGGTCCCTCAACAATTTCAACATTTCGGTAGGGGTTACGGAAGACTTCATGGCGGCGGTTGAAAAGGAGGCGGAGTACGACCTGGTGGATCCCCGGGACAACTCGGTGGCCGGAAGTCTCAACGCACGGGAAGTATATGACGCCCTGGTCAAGCAGGCCTGGGAAAACGGGGATCCCGGGATTGTTTTTCTCGATCGCCTGAACCGGGACAACCCGACCCCGCTGCTGGGGGCGATCGAGAGCACCAACCCCTGCGGTGAGCAGCCTCTGCTGCCTCTGGAGGCCTGCAACCTGGGGTCCATCAATCTGGCCAAGTTCGTCATCAAGGAAGGTGACGCTGCCGTGGTGGATTTCGATGAACTCCAGGAAGCCGTGAAACTGTCCGTCCGCTTTCTGGACAACACCATCGATCGCTCCCGCTACCCGCTTCCGGAAATCGATGCCATGGTCAAGGGCAACCGCAAAGTCGGGCTGGGCGTGATGGGGTTTGCCGATATGCTCTTCCAGCTCGGGATTCCCTACAATTCCGAGGATGCGCTGAAACTGGCGGAAGAAGTCATGCAAGCCGTCCAGGAGGCCGCCCGGGAGGCTTCCCGGCGCCTGGCCGAAAAACGCGGCCCGTTTCCGAACATCGACAAGAGTGTCTACAAGGACAGCGAAAAGGATCAGTTCCGCAATGCCACCACCACGACCATTGCGCCCACCGGGACCCTCAGCATCATCGCCGGTTGTTCCAGTGGCATCGAACCGCTGTTTGCCTTAAGTTTTGTGCGCACCGTCATGGACAACGACCGCCTGATGGAAGTCAATCCGGTCTTCGAAGCCGTTGCCCGCGCCTATGGATTTTATTCGGAAGAACTCATGCAGAAGGTGGCCGAGAGCGGCACGATTCATGATTTCGAAGAGATTCCCAAGGAGATCCGCAAAATTTTTGTCACGGCCCATGATGTCTCACCGGAGTGGCATATCCGCATGCAGGCCGCTTTCCAGAAGTATACCGACAATGCCGTATCCAAGACCGTCAACCTGCCGCGCGACGCAACAGTGGAAGATGTTCGGAAAATCTATGACCTGGCCTATGACCTGCGATGCAAGGGGGTCACCATTTATCGCGACGGGAGCAAGGAAAACCAGGTGCTGGCGTTCAGTGCCAAGGAAGACTCCCGCACCCGCTTTCTGCGGGCGGTCAAAGAACGGCCGGAGACCCTGGAAGGGTTCACCACCCGTATGAAAACCGGCATGGGCCACCTTTATGTCACGGTCACCGAATATGAAGGGCGCCCCTTCGAGGTCTTTGCCACCATTGGAAAATCAGGCCGTTCTACCGCCGCCAAGGCGGAGGCCGTCGGCCGTCTGGTATCTCTGGCGCTGCGCAGCGGCGTCAAGGTGGGGGATATCGTCAAGCAGCTCAAAGGCATTGGCGGCGAGTACCCGGTTTTCCAGCAGGGCGGGCTGGTGCTGTCCATCCCGGATGCCATTGCCAGGATTCTCGAGAAGCGCTATCTGAAGAACGACATAGGGGCTGCAACCTCATCCCAGACCCGCAGCCTGATGGGTGAAAAATGCCCGGAATGCGGTCAAACCATCAGCTTTGAGGAGGGCTGCATGACCTGTCATTTCTGCGGCTTCACCAAATGCGGATAACCCTCTTTCCAGGGGGCACACCACCATATCCAGGATGCCCATCAAGACAGTAAAAGGAAACGGCCCGGGGTTTCGGAGAAACCGCCGGGCCGTTTGTCATTTGACGAAACGATTCGCTGGCAAAGAAGTGGAGAAGTCAGGGTCAGGTCAGATGTCGCAGGAGCAATTTCATCGCACGAGGCAGCAGTCCACCATCGGTTCAACAATCGCTTTGAGCTTCAACAATTCGTTATCGTCAAAAATATGGTCTTGCTGTGATCCCGCATCGGAATCAAGCGTCTCTTTAGCACAAAATTTTTGAATTGCATAGGTCTGGGCCCCATTTATCAGGTGGGCAATACGGGTCATGACTTTTGCGTTGACAACAGGCCGATAGCAGGTGGTGCGAAATTCATACGGCAGCCCGGAGGCCATGATCAGTCTGATGCTGGCCTTGACCGCGGCGGACGGATCCTTTGGACACAGAGCGGGGGCATAGTGGTCCGGGTCCGTCTTGACATCCATGGCCACATAATCGACCAGGCCATTGCGGATCAATGCGGCGATAACCTCCGGGAAGCTGCCGTTGGTATCCAGCTTGACGGCATAGCCCCGGTCTTTGGCCGCCCGGCATAAATCCGCCAGGCCCGGCTGGAGCGTGGGCTCGCCGCCGGAAAAGACAACCCCTTCCAGCAGGCCCCGCCGGGCATCGAGGTGCGCCAGAACATCCCTTTCCGGTATCGGGTCATCCATTTCGCCCCGGGCCAGTTTCGGGTTATGACAGTAGGGGCAGCGAAAGTTGCAGCCGTTGAGGAATACCACGGCGCTCAATCGTCCCGGAAAGTCAATCATGGAGACTTTTTGAAGGCCGCCAATTTGGACCATGGTTCCGGCCTCCCTCAGGACGCGATAGCCTTTACCGGTTGCGGGGCGGGTGGGGTTTGCGATGACGGTCTGGTATGGGCTTCGCGCGCTTTCAAGGAAGACGTCCATCGAAAGGGGCGCCGGTTGCGGTATTCCGCCTGTTTGCCGTCATTCCACTGTTTAACCGGTCGGAGATACCCTACAATCCGGGAATAGACCTCCGTTGCCTGCTGACATTGCGGGCATTCCGGCTGTTCGCCTTTTAAATAGCCATGTGAGGGGCACACACTGAACGTGGGGGTCAGGGTGAAATACGGCAGCCGGAATTGACGGGCGACTTTTCGCACCAGGGACTTTACCGTCTGGATATCGTCGACCATCTCACCCAGAAAGAGATGCTGGACCGTCCCTCCGGTGTATTTGACCTGAAGGTCATCCTGGTGGATGAGGGTGTCGAAGAGGTCATCTGTGTAATGCACCGGCAGTTGGGTGGAATTGGTATAGTACGGTGCCGCCCCCTCCTGGACATCTGCTTCGTTGGCACAACGGATATCCGGATATTTCTTTTTGTCCAGGCGGCAGAGCCGGTAGGAGGTGCCTTCGGCCGGGGTGGCTTCCAGGTTGAACAGGTCGCCGGTCTCTTCCTGCAGATCCGCCATCAGGTCGCGCAGGTGGTCCATGATCTTGAGCGCGAAATCGCGTCCGGCCGGGCTGCCGATGTCATCCCCCAGGAAATTCAAACAGGCCTCGTTCATTCCCACAATGCCAATGGTGGCAAAATGGTTTTTCCAGTAGAGGCCTGATCCGGCCTTGATGTCCCTCAGGTAGAATTTGGCGTACGGATAAAGGTTTTTGCGGGTGAATTGTTCCAGAACCTTGCGCTTGATGACCAGACTGTCACGGGCCAGGCCGACCTGCCGATCGAGGCGCTCAAAAAAGTCTTCTTCGTTCTCGGCCAGATAGCCGATTCGGGGCAGGTTGATGGTGACCACCCCAATGGAGCCGGTCAGGGGGTTCGCCCCGAATAGCCCACCGCCCCGCTTCCGGAGTTCCCGATTGTCCAGCCGCAGCCGGCAGCACATGGAGCGCGCGTCATCAGGGGACATGTCGGAGTTGACGAAATTGGAAAAATAGGGAATGCCGTATTTCCCGGTCATTTTCCAGAGAGGATCCAAATCGGGGTTGTCCCAGTCAAATCCTTCCGTGATGTTGTAAGTCGGTATCGGAAAAGTGAAGACCCGGCCGCGGGCGTCGCCTTCCATCATCACGTCCGCAAAAGCCCGATTGATCATGTTCATCTCCGGCTGGAATGCGGCATAGGTCTCGCTGCGCATCTCCCCCCCCACGATCACGGGATGATCCTGAAGGATCGATGGCACATACAGATCCATGGTGATATTGGTGAAGGGGGTCTGAAAACCGACCCGCGTCGGGATATTGATGTTGAAGACGAATTCCTGGAGGGCCTGCTTGACCCCTCCGTAGTCCAGACCGTCAAACCGCACGAAAGGCGCCAGAAGGGTGTCGAAATTGGACAGCGCCTGGGCGCCGGCCGCCTCGCCCTGCAAGGTATAAAAGAAATTGACGATTTGCCCCAGGGCCGAGCGCAGGTGTTTGGGCGGTGCACTTTCGACCTTGCCCGCCACCCCACGGAAACCTTGCAGCAAAAGGTCTTTGAGATCCCAACCCACGCAATAGACGGACAGCAGGCTGAGATCGTGGACGTGCATGTCGCCTTCACGATGGGCCCGGCGTATTTCGGGAGGATAAATGCGGTTGAGCCAGTATTCGCTGGTCACATCCGAAGAAATATAGTTGTTGAGCCCCTGGAGGGAGTAGGACATGTTGCTGTTTTCCTTCACCTTCCAGTCCAGTTTGCGGATATAGTGCTCGACCAGGTCGACATTGGCCTTGGTTGCCATCTGCCGGAGTTGGGCATGCTGTTCGCGATAAAGGATGTAAGCCTTGGCGGAGCGGTAGAAGGGGGAGTCCAGCAGCACCCGTTCGACAATATCCTGGATGTCTTCGACGGTGGGTTGGGGTCCCAGGCGCAGCTCATGGGCCAATGTCAACACGCGCAGGGTAAGTTTGCGGGCCTCCCGTGGGCCGAATTCGCCCGTGGCGTCACCGGCTTTGGTAATGGCGCCTGTAATGTGAGAGGAATCAAATTCGAGAATTCGGCCGTCCCGCTTCTGAATGGTATCGAACATGTTCATGAACCCCGCTGGTTGAGAAAAGACATTGGTGCGGCTTTCCGGAACCGGTATGAATGAGATTGCGCAGGGAAGTTGCGGCGAGAACGTGCCACAACGTGCGAGCAAGGGCCGAGACACCAAAGCCCGCAGCCTAACGAAAAAATGTTACCGCTTTAGGGAAAGCTTCGGACAAGAAATGGTCGGTATGACCGACTGGAGGGGGTATTGCACAATATATTGTAGCATGTCAAGCCAAAATCACTTCATATTGTGACGATAATAGTGGTCACTCAGCCAAAAAATCCCGCCCATCAGGGGGTTACCCAGATATAGTCCGCCAGATCCAGGTTCACTTCCGATCCCACTGCTGCCAGGTAGACCGTTCGGAAAGGGGCTTGGCTGCGGTGGTAGGCGCGGTCGGGAACGCCATATTTATATCGGATATGGCCGTTGCCGATGACGACGACCATGGGGCCGTCCGGGAGGTTCCGGGCAACAGCCTCGGCCATGGTATCCTCCCAGGCGCATTGGACTTCATAAAAATAGTCGAAGGATTTAACCCGGCCGTGCCCATGCTGGTTGAAAACCTCTTCGACATAAGCGCGGTGCTTGGCGTTGCCGGTATCGATTTCGGCAGCCAGCAACCGGCGTTCGTCGGGCAAAAGATTTTCGATGCCGCTGGTGCTGATTTTGGAACGGATCCAGGATGGGTAATTCAATCCCACCAGGCGCAGGCGCTTTTCTTGAATCATATCGAAAATCGGCGCGTAAAGTTCAAAGGGAAAACCCCACCCGTTGCCGCGGGCATACCAATGAGATTTTTTTATAAAGGCCTCGCGATCCAATTCCCCGGCGCTCCATCGGGCCAGTATGGGATCATAGCGCGGATCAAACATTTCCATACCGACCGTAAGTTCCTGATGCTTCAGGTAAAGCGCTTCGATCAGGCGGGCCTGGATAAGGTGGTGGTCCCGGTTGGTATGGGTTTCGCCCACATAGACGACCTGAACCCCGGCCAGATCTTCCACGAGGGCATCGAAGGTGATCGGCTGGCCGGTGCGGGCCGAAAGGATGGTTTCGGCCGGATACGTTTGTCCCGTATTGGTGACGGTCAATTGGGTCGGCATGGTTGTACAGCTGAACGGCATTATTAGTAACAGGCTGGCTGCAATCCAAACGGTTTTTGACAGGCCCGGCCGTATAATGGCTTTCATAGACGAGGTACTCCGTGACTTGCATTTAAATGGGTTTTATGACAGTGGCTAAATACGGTACGAACGTACTGGCGTTCCAAACGAACTCACTTAAACCCATAATGCCGCGCGTTGCATACGTCAAGGCAGGTCCTCGCGCCATGAGTCAGGATAAAAGCCCGGTTTTTCGTCAAGCCATAATCCCCTGGTATGATTCCAGTCGGGTTTGCTGGGTCTTGATCGGCTTTTTGACGGCTGTCGTAATCTTTGGGGGGGCCGGTGTCAAGGAGGCTCTGGGCTCGGCCGCGTTTGCTGCCTATGTCTGGGTGCCCCTGCTCCTGGTGATCTTGGGACTGGGGGTTATCGCATCCATTTTGATTCGCCTGATGCGCCGCTATCTGGACCGCTTATCGCGCTGAACAGGATCCGGTAAGCCGCGGATCGTCCGGCAGGCGCTGACGCCGGGCAATCCGCGGGTGCAGTTGGCCTAGAGATTATTGTTGACGTAGCGCAGCACGGTCACGAACTGATCCGCCTCATAATATCCCAAGAAGTTGCGCAGCTTCTTTCCGTTGGCCGATAAAAACCAATTGTCCGGAACCGGTCGGATATTATACTTGCCTGCCACCTTGGCGTTCTTGTTGGTGTTCACGCGAATGGCAACGAAATCCTTGTTGAGAAGATTGATGACGGAACGATTGCGAAATGTTGTCTGCTCCATCTCCTTACAGTAGTTGCACCAGTCCGTGTAGAAGTGCAGATAAACCCGCTTGTTCTCTTTTTTCGCCAGGGACATCCCCTGTTTGTAATTGTACCAGTGGATACGATCGGCTTTTTGCCCCTTTTTCCCCGCCAGGACGACACTGCCTGAAAGACAGAACATAATGATCAGTACAGGGATTAAAAACAGTGATTTTTTCATGGGTCACACCTCGACTCTAAGATTTTTCCGCTGGGGCGGAACATTGTTTCAGCCGGCCGCCGACCCGATCAGCGACCAGATGACGCCAAAGCGATCAAAGACCAGGGCCAATCCCAGTCCGATCAGCAGCGTGCCGGCCGCTATGTTGACAAAATAAATTACCCGTCGGGCTTTTTTCAGAAAAACAAGCATCAGGTTGATGAACACGGACATCAACAAAAACGGTATCCAGAGACCGGCGGAATAAACTGCGAGCAAGCCAATGCCTTCGCGTATCGATTCCTCGCTGCCAGCCAGAATAAGGATGGATCCCAGCATGGGGCCGATGCAGGGGCTCCAGCCGGCCCCGAAGGCCATACCCACCAGTACGGTGCCCAGGATATGGGTCGGCTTTTCCCGCATATGGACCCGTTTTTCCACCTCGAGAAAGGACAGGCGGAATAACCCGGTCAAATGGAGTCCGAAGATGATGATGACAAGCCCGCCGGCCACCCTGATGATCTGCTGGTAACGGGCCACGATACCTCCGATAAAAGAGGCCGAAGCTCCCAGTAGAATGAAAATCAGGGAAAATCCCAGCCCGAAGGCCATGGTGGCCACAATTACCTTCCGGCGGATTCTGCCGAGCTGACTGGTGGTCAGCTCCTCCAGCGAGTAACCGGAGATGAACGTAAAATAGGCGGGTATCAACGGTAGTATACATGGCGAAAAAAAAGACAGTAGCCCGGCTGCAAAAGCCGCCGGATATGTTATGGTTTCATCAAGCATTAAGGTCCCTTCGGTTGCAACGGCGATGGATGCTTTGGCGACGGTGCTCCCGTCTGCTCCGGATGATGATTCAGTTGCCATCCAGAAGTGTCTCGGACTGCATAACCGAAGAGCCAACGACTATGGCCAAAACTTCAGCAAAATACATGCCGAGAGACACTTTTTCCGTATTGGTTGTCATTTCAGAGTGGTAGGTCGGTTTCTCCGTGAACGGGATGCCGGCTGTCTGACATATTTTGTCAAAAACGGTGACAAACTGTGTCAGCCTGTTGGCGGTCCGGTAATCGCTGTACCGTAACCGTCATGTCTCCGGAACCCAATTGTTGTGAAATGCTACCCCGGATCATGCTCGGTTTCAAGTCATTGCCCCCCTAAACCGGAGCTTAACCGCCGTCCGCATGCCGGGTTGCCGGTCGCTGCCAGCAACGAAAACCCTTGACTTATCGACAATATCAGTCAAAATTTATGACGTTATGGCATGGGTATGGGTGGTCCCATCCGGTTTGAATGTTGAAGCGAATCGGGAACGTGGCCCTGTATTTTGCGTTTTTTGCAGATTGACCCGCAGCCGTCAGGCGATAAACATAGGGATAAGGATTAGACGCATATGGAGATGCTTCGCTATTTTCTCGGTGCTCTGGCCACCGTTCTGAACCTCATATTAACGCTGTACATGTGGGTCATCATTGCCCGTGCGGTCCTCTCATGGGTTAGCCCGGACCCCTACAATCCCATCGTGCGTTTCATCTATAATGTTACCGAACCGGTTTTATCGCAAATCCGTCGCCGGCTGCCGGTCAGTTTCAGCGGGATTGATTTCTCCCCCATTATCGTTTTGCTTCTTATCATTTTTCTCCAGAACTTTGTGGTCAATTATCTGGTCCACCTGTCGCACCCGATACCCTATCGTTAGGGATGGCAAGGGAGGTTGCTATGAAACTTACGCCTCTGGATATTCAGCAGCAGCAATTCATGATGCGTTTTCGCGGTTTCGACGTGCGCGAGGTCGATCTTTTTCTTGAACAAATGGCCAACACGTTCGAACAACTTCAGCGCGACAACGAAGCGCTTAAAGAAGAAATTCTGCGCCTGCGACGAGAAAGCCAGGGGTTGAAAAAACGGGAAGAAACCTTCAAGCGTGCGATGATCCATTCCCAGAAAGTACTTGAAAACATGAAGGCGAACGCCGAAAAGCAGGCCGAGCTGATCGTTGCGGAAGCCGAGATCAAAGCGGACAAGATCATTCACCATGCCCAGAATCGATTGAACCGGCTCCAGGAAGATATTACCGAACTGCGCCGCCAGCGGGTCCAGATCGAAGTGGAAATCAGCGCTGTTATCGAAGCCCACTCCAAATTGCTCAAGATCAGTCAAGAAAGCATGCAGACGGCCGATAACAATGATGACAAAGTGGCGATATTGAGCAGCAGCACAACCTGACGGCTGCCGCCGTCGGAAACCGGTATTCATAAAACGCGTATCGTCTTGGAAACGATCCTCGCCCGATCCGCCGGACTGAATCCCCGTTTGACCCCATACAGGAGAAATGCATGGCCAAAATCGATGCCTTTTTCAAACTTCTCAACGAACAGGGAGCTTCGGACCTTCATTTAGCCTCGGGTCAGCAACCGGCCCTGCGCATTCGCGGGGAGATCGAGCGGATCAAGTACAAGCGCCTGAACAGCGATGATCTCCGGGGCATGCTTTACGAGATCACACCGGAAGACAAGATCAAGGTGTTTGAAGAAACCGGCGATATCGACTTCGGCTATGAAATCCCCGGGTTGGCCCGTTACCGTTGTAACTTTTTCATGCAGAAAAACGGTGTGGCGGCCGTCTTTCGTGAAATTCCTGATACCATCATGACCTGCGAGCAGCTTGGGCTACCGCCGGTGATTCCCAAGTTGGCATCACTGCCCCGGGGGTTGGTTCTCGTCACGGGACCGACGGGTTCGGGTAAGTCGACGACCCTGGCGGCCATTGTGGATGAATCCAACCGGACCCGCAAGGATCACATCATCACGATCGAAGATCCCATCGAATTTGTCCACCAAAGCCAATCCTGCATTGTCAACCACCGGGAAGTGGGGCTGCATACCAAGACTTTCTCCGCGGCCCTGCGTGGCGCCTTGCGTGAAGACCCGGACATCATTCTGGTCGGTGAAATGCGTGATCTGGAAACCATGTCTTTGGCGATCGAGGCGGCTTCGACGGGTCACCTGGTATTCGCCACCCTGCATACGCCCAGTGCACCGAAAACCGTTGACCGTATTATCGAGGTCTTCCCCCACGACCAGCAGGCCCAGATTCGCTCCACCCTTTCGGACGGCCTGCGGGCCATTGTGGCCCAGGTGCTTTTCAAGCGCATCGACATCAAGGGGCGTTGCGTGGCACTGGAAATCCTGATCGCCACGGCGGCCGTACGCAACCTGATTCGGGAGGGGAAAACCCATCAAATTCCGTCCATGATTCAAACCGGCAAGAAGTACGGTATGATTCTTTTGGATGACGCCATCATGGATCTGTTGAACCGGGGCATGATCAGCGCCGACGAGGCCTACATGAAAGCCAACGACAAAGGGCGTTTCCGGCCGCTGCTGCAGAGCCCGCCGGCTGATTTTACCGAGGCTTAGCCCGGAATCCTGTCCACAGCCGGCACCGTCATTCGTTGAGGAAAGGGTCATCGCATGCGAAAAAACGAAATCGATCACATTCTTACCCGAATGCTGGACTCCCATAAAAATGTGTCGGATCTCAATCTTACGGTGGGCAAACCGCCTCAGGTGGAAAGCGCCGGCGTTTTGCTGCCGGTGGAGATGCGTCCCCCCATCAAAGAACTGACGCCCTTCCAAACTGAGGTCATGGCCTTGAACCTGATCAACGGCGATCGCCGGCTGACCCGCGATTTACTGGAACATGGGTCCTGCGATTTATCCCACAGTCTGCCGGGCAAAGCCCGTTTTCGCGTCAATATTTTCTCCCAGACCGGCAATTACTCGATCGTGCTGCGGAAGCTCGAATCCAAGGTGCCGACCATTCAGAGCATGAACCTGCCGGAGTCGTTTTACGACATCGCGACAGAAAAAAACGGGATCGTATTGTTCACGGGCGCCACCGGATCCGGTAAAACGACCTCGCTGGCGGCCATTCTGGATAAGATCAATGAGGATCTGTCCGTCCATGTGGTGACCCTGGAAGATCCGGTGGAATATCTCCACCCCCACAAGCAAAGTACATTTAATCAGCGCGAACTCGGTCTGGATTTCGACAGCTATGCCAGCGGGTTGCGCGCTGCCCTGCGCCAGGCACCCAAGGTCATCCTGGTGGGGGAAATGCGCGACCGGGAAACCGTAGAAATCGGTCTCAGTGCAGCCGAAACAGGCCATTTGGTTTTCTCGACGCTGCACACGGTGGACGCCGGGCAAACCATCAATCGCATCCTGGGTATGTTTTCCACAGAAGAAGAGAATCAGATTCGCATCCGTCTGGCGGATACCATTCGCTGGATCGTGGGCCAGCGTTTGCTTCCCAAAATTGGGGGAGGCCGCGTGGCCGCGTTCGAGGTGATGCGGTCCAACATTCGTGTCAAGGACAGTATTCTGAACGGTGAATCCGAGGGCAAAACGTTTTACGAAATCATTCAACAGGGGGCGGCCTTCGGCATGTCCACCTTTGATGATTTTATCGTGCAGCTGTACGAGCAGGGTCTGATTTCCCAGGAAACGGCCATGGCCTACGCTTCACGGAAGGGTATTGCCGGACGGGGCATTGACATGGTCAAAGCCGCCCGGGGAGAGTCCACCACCGATATCGACCGGCTCGAAATCGACCATCAGTACCGTAAAACCACCCGGCGTTGAAACCGCGGCCGGCGCCACGGCATCTCCCTTAAGAGTACCGGCGGCGGTCGTGTCGCAAGGAATAGAGGAGACACATCATGGAGGTCGTTTGTGAGTCCTGCCAGGCCCGCTTCAATGTGCCGGACGACAAGATCCCGGCAGGTAAAAGCATCCGTGCGGCCTGTCCCAAGTGCAAAAACAAAATCACGATTGCGGCCCGCGAAGCCGATTTGTCGAAAGATGCCGGGGACAACGCCGGTGCCGAGCGCTATGACGCGGCGGAGAAGCCCTTCGATTTCATCGAAGAGGACGCTCTGACGGCCCTGATCTGTGAACCGGATCCGGCGATGCGGGAAAAAGTGTCTTCGGTGCTCGAGTTGATGGAATACCATTTGACCACGGTCAGCAGCACCCGTGAAGCGCTGAAAAAAATGCGTTACCACAGCTACAACGTCGTGGTGGTCAACGAATCTTTCGACACCAAAAATCCGGAAACCAATGGGGTGCTTCTCTATCTGGAACGCCTGACCATGGCTTCCCGGCGCGGCATTTTCGTCTGCCTGATCACGACACGCTATCGCACGATGGACCATATGATGGCTTTGAACAAAAGCGTCAATATGATCATTAATGCCAAAAATATCAATGATTTCGGAAAAATTCTCAGTGCCGCGATTACCGAAAACGATATTTTTTACCGGGCCTACAAAGAGACCGCCAAACTTGCGCGGGGTTTCTAATGGCCTCCCAATCCGCTTATGGCTGCCAGGACTACCGGACGGAAATGATCTTGATCGGCCTGCAGGCACGCCTCAATAAAGAAAATCTGACCGAAGAAGAACGGCAGGTCATCGAGGAAGAAATACGGCGGATCGAAGCCGATTACTACGGCTGACATATGAATTCAGGCGCCATCTGGCAGGTCGAAGAAAAACTCTACCTCATTGGTCTTTCCCCGCCGTTGCCGGGATTCCAACACTTTATCGGGGCCTGGCTTTACACCGGTTCGCCAGCGTTTCTGGTGGACGTCGGTCCGGCCGTCACCTGTAACGCCCTTTTAAAAGCGCTGGAAAAAATCGGGATCAGGCATCTGGATTACCTGCTCCTGACCCATATCCATATCGATCATGCCGGTGGTATCGGTGCCCTATCGGCGGCCTTTCCCGAGGCTCGGGTGGTTGGCCACCCGCAGGGCCTGCCGCATCTGATTCAGCCGGATCGCCTCTGGCAGGGATCCCTGAAATCCCTGGGATCTACAGCCGAAGCCTATGGTGCCATTCAGGCCGTGGATCCCGATCGCGTGATGGCGACGACCGATCTCGATGATCCGCGCCTCCGCATCATTCAGACTCCCGGCCACTCACCCCATCATGTCAGTTATCGGGTGGACGACCTTCTCTTTGCCGGAGAGGCCGGCGGGGTGTGCCTGGCCACTGACAGCGGGCGACCGTATTTGCGTCCGGCCACCCCGCCGCGTTTTTTCCTGGATGTGACCCTTGCCAGTATCGACCGGTTGGTCGCCCGGGCACCGGCAAAAATCGCTTACAGCCATTTCGGCCTTTTTGCCGGAGCCCGCGAATTGCTCATATCCCATCGCCGGCAGCTGCAACTATGGGCGGATGTAATCGGCAGGACGTTGCCGCAGGTTGACGAAGACGCTTTGGTTGACGCTTGTCTTGATCGATTGTTGCAGAAGGATGTGCGCCTGGAAGCTTATACCGCCATGGCCGCCGGAGAAAAACACCGGGAAACCGGATTCCTTTGCAACAGCATTCGCGGTTTCATCGGCTATCTGCGTGAGGATTCGGTCCGGTTTAGCCCGGAAAATTCATGAAATATCCGGGTTTGTCCCGACGCTCAGGTGGCAAGACGGACAACGGGGGGCATTTCGTCAGCCGGCCAGCCGCCGGACTTCGGCATGCCGGAAACAATCCACCGTGTGGTCGTTCACAAGGCCCACGGCCTGCATCAAGGCATAGCAGATCACCGGGCCGACAAATTGGAACCCCCGTTTTTTGAGATCGCTGCTCATGGCGTTTGAGATTGGGGTGGCGGCCGGCACTTCCGCCATGGAACGCCACCGGTTTTGCCGGGGGCAGCCGTCCACGAATCGCCAGATGTAGCGATCAAAGGAGCCGTAGACTTCCTGCACCGCCAGGAAGGCCCGGGCATTGGTGACGGTCGCCTCCAGTTTTCGCCGGTTGCGGACAATTCCCGGATTCTGCATCAGCCTGCTTATACGGGCCTGGTCGTAGCGGGCCACCCTGGCCGGATCGAAGCCATCCAGGGCAAGGCGGTAATTGGGGCGCTTTTTCAGGATCGTCAACCAGCTCAATCCGGCCTGGGCGCCTTCCAGCACAAGAAATTCAAACAGGCGCTGATCATCGTGCAAGGGAACGCCCCATTCCTCGTCGTGATAGGTGATGTAGTCCGGATCATCCGTTACCCACGCGCATCGCTTTGGCATCATTCGAATTTTCCTCCAGGTGTGTGTTACCCAACAGGCGGGGTCGGGCGCCGTAAAAGAGCACCGCGGTTTCGCGGCCGGGGCGGACCAAAAATTTGGACGTAGCGGGGTGGCGATGCCCTGTCTCAGAGGGAATTGCTGATGATGCGCAGCCCTTCAAGCGTAAGGGTGTTGTCGACCTCTTCGATGGATGCCGCCACATTTTTCATCAGTGGTGCCAGGCCACCGGTGGCGATCACTTTGGGTGTGCCGCCCATCTCATCGGCCATTCGCCGGACCATACCGTCCACCAAACCAGCATAGCCGAAGATAATACCGGCCTGAATGGATCCGGCCGTATCCTTGCCGATGACGACTTCGGGGGGGCGGAAAAGATCCACCCGGGGCAGTTTGGATGCTTTTTGGAAGAGGGCTTCGGAGGCAATGTGAATGCCGGGGCTGATAGCCCCGCCCAGGTATTCACCGGCTTCGGAAATGGCATCAAAGGTTGTGGCCGTGCCGAAATCAATGATGATCAGGCTGGAGCGATGCCGGTTGTAGGCTCCCACGGCATTCACGATCCGGTCGGCCCCGACTTCAGCGGGGTTGTGATAAAGAATCGGCATGTGGGCACAGTTGCGGGGATCGACCCATTGGGGCGCATGGCCCAGGTATTTGCGGCAGAAGGATTCCAGGATGGTAACCATGGGCGGAACGACGCAGGAAATAACGGTTTTCCGGATGTCCTGGGTATTGATCCGGCTCAGATTCAGCAGATTGGTCACCAGAACGTTGAATTCGTCTTCCGTACCGCTCTGCACGGTGCGCACCCGCCAGTCCTGCAGCAGGGTTGTCCCGTCATAAATGCCCAGCACCGTGTTCGTATTGCCCACGTCGATAACAAAGATCATGGATTTATTCCGTTCCCCGGGTGAGGTCCTGTGCCGTGGCGCCGGCATTGCGAATGGCATCGATGATGCTGAGGGTTGTGCGGGTGTCGGCCACTTCGTGCACCCGGACGATATGGACGCCTTGGAAAGCCGCCGCGGCCACAGTGGCCTGGGTGCCGGTCGCCACGACAGGTGTATCCGCCGGGATATCTTTTTGATCCGCCGGTTTGAGCAGGTGGCGAATGAAGGCCTTGCGGGAAGATCCCAGCAGGATGGGGCACCCCAGCTCATGGAGGGCGTTCAAACGCCCCATCAATTCCAGGTTGTGGTCAAAGGTTTTGCCGAATCCGATGCCGGGATCGACGATGATGCGGTCGGCCGGGATTCCGGCCTGGACGGCCTGATCCACGGCCTGACGCAAAAAAGCTCTGACTTCGACCACCACGTCGTCATACGACGGTTCGACCTGCATGGTTTTGGGCGTTCCCAGCATGTGCATGAGGATAATGGGCACAGCGTGGCGCACCGCCACTTCCGCCATGGCCGGATCGACCCGCAGAGCACTGATATCATTTATGATCGAAGCGCCTGCTGCCAGGGCCTGCCGGGCCACTTCCGCTTTGGTGGTATCGATGGAGATCGGCACCGATCCCTGGCGGGACAGGGCCTCGATCACGGGAATGACCCGTCGCAGTTCCTCCTCCGTCGATACCGGATTGGAAAATGGGCGCGTGGATTCGCCGCCGATATCGAGGATGTCCGCGCCCTCGTCCATGAGACGGATACCCTGATCAATGGCATTGTCCCGGCCCAGAAAACGTCCGCCGTCTGAAAAGGAATCCGGGGTTACATTGACGATGCCCATCACCAGGGTTCGCGGCCCCAGTTCCAACCGGTGTCTGCCCCACGCCAGGGTATAGGGCCTCATGGGTTGCCGCTGTCCTTATCGTCGGTGGCATCTTCCGGCGGTGTTTCCGGTGGCGCCGTTTGATCTCCAGAGGTTTCGGCGGCCTGGCTGTCAACGGGCGTATCATTGGCCTCGGGTTCTATGGTGGAGGTGTGGTCATGCTTGGAAGGGAAATCGAATCCGGGCCGCATCTCCAGGATGAGGCGATCGAGTTCGTCACCCAAGACGGTTTCTTTTTCCAGCAGAACTTCGGAGAGGCGGTGAAGAATGTCGATATTGTCCTTCAGGACGGTGTGGGCCTTTTCATAGGCGTTGTTGATGAATTTAGCGATTTCATTGTCGATGCGACGGGCGGTTTCTTCCGAAAAATCCCGGTGCTGGGCGATTTCGCGACCGATGAAAATATGTTCTTCGCCCTTGGCATAGGACAGCGGGCCCAGGTCACTCATTCCCCACGAGCGCACCATCCGCTCCGCCAGATCGGTGGCCTGTTTGATGTCGCCGGCCGCGCCGGTGCTGATCCGGTCAAAAATCAGCTCCTCGGCCACCCGGCCGCCATATGCCACGGAAAGTTCGCTCTGCAACTGGTCTTTGTACTTGAAATCGCGCTCCTCGGGCAGAAACCAGGTGACCCCGGCGGCCCGGCCGCGCGGAATGATGGTAACCTTGTTGACCGCATCCGTGAAGGGCAGGAAGCGGGCGACAAGGGCATGGCCGGCCTCGTGATAGGCCGTGGTTTTCTTGTCTTCTTCCGAGATTACCTTGGATTTGCGTTCCAGGCCCATGTAAACCTTATCCTTGGCCTCCTCGAAATCCATCATGCCGACCCGTTCCTTGTCCTGCTTGGCGGCCAGCAGGGCGGCTTCGTTGACCAGGTTTTCAAGATCCGCTCCGGAGAAGCCCGGTGTGCCCTTGGCCAGGATGACGGGGTCGACGTCGGGGCCGATGGGGGTTTTCTTCATGTGGACCCGGAGGATTTTTTCGCGCCCTTTGATGTCCGGCAGGGATACGACCACCTGGCGGTCGAACCGGCCGGGTCGCAACAGGGCCGGATCGAGAACATCGGGACGGTTGGTCGCGGATATCAAAATGACACCTTCATTGGATTCGAACCCATCCATTTCCACCAGCAGCTGGTTCAAGGTCTGTTCCCGTTCGTCGTGGCCGCCGCCCAGTCCAGCGCCCCGGTGTCGCCCCACCGCGTCGATTTCATCGATAAAAATGATGCAGGGCGCGTTTTTTTTGCCCTGAACGAAAAGGTCGCGGACCCGGCTGGCGCCCACACCCACGAACATTTCCACAAAGTCCGAGCCGCTGATGGAAAAGAACGGCACGCCGGCTTCGCCGGCAATCGCCCGGGCCAACAGCGTTTTACCGGTTCCGGGAGGGCCCATCAACAAAACCCCTTTGGGTATGCGCCCCCCCAGGCGGGTGAATTTTTTGGGGTCGCGCAGGAAATCCACAATTTCGCCGAGCTCTTCCTTGGCTTCGTCGATGCCGGCCACGTCTTCAAACGTGACCTTGGCCGACTGATCGGAAAGCAGCCGCGCCCGGCTTTTACCGAAACTCATGGCCTTGCCGCCGCCGGATTGCATTTGCCGCATAAAGAAGATCCATACGCCGATGAGAATGAGCATCGGAAACCAGCTCACCAGGACCGACATGTACCAGGGGGATTCGGCTGGCGGCTTGGCACCGATGTGGATGCCCTTGCTTCGCAGGGTGGAAATCAGGTCCGGGTCATCCGGGGCGTAAACCTTGAACCGATCCCCTTTGTCATCCTTGACCGTCAGCTCCTGGCCCTGAATCACCACTTCGTCCACGCGCTCGTCGGCCACCATGGCCAGGAATTCCGAATAGCTGACCGGGGTTTCCGCAAGACGCTGTTCACTGAAAATCTGGTACAGCATCACGAACATCAGCGTAATCACAATCCAGAGCGACAGGTTTTTATAGAATGGATTCAAATGTTATGTCCTCCTCCTAAAAAGGTTGCTAACGCTTTAAATCGACTAAAAATAATCATCTTGCCCGGATAGGCAACCCACGGCTTCGACTTTCAGCCAGCGTTTTGTTGCGGGTTCAATCCGCGCAATGGCGCTTTGGCGCACACCAACGATCCAGATGATTTGGTCACCGCTGAGCAGCAGGGGGTGACGCCGTCTTTTCTCCCGGTCGATTTTGCGGTCGATAAAAATCTTTTTGACTTTCTGCGTCCCGTCCAACCCCAGGGGCGTCAGTCGATCGCCGGGGCGAAAATTGCGGACCCGTAACGGAAACTGCAATTTATCCATATCAAATAAGGCGGTTGGCTGTCCAGGTTGGCTGGCTTCTACCGGGGGTGCCGACGGCAGCAGTGAAAAAAACAACGCTATCCCGGCTTCGCGGATGGCATAACGCCCGGCAGATGGGATGGTGTATTCGAACCGGGGTTCGGGTGGTGTCGGCGGGCAGGGGCGGCCCTGCCCCCGCCGGTGGGTGAGGCGCTGGATGGTGAGCCGGGGGCCTTGCCCCCGAACGCAGATCCCATCGGGCAAATGGCAGGCGCCCTGTTCGGGGCCTTGTGCGGCCAGTATGCGGGCGTTTTCAAGGGGGGCGAAACCGACCCGCCGCAGGTCGCCCTTGCCCTGCTGCACCGCCGCCCGCAATACCCGGCGCTGCAACGCCGGATGATAGGCGGCCAGCTTGCGGCGATCGATCACCTGTCGGGATCCCTGATCCTCCAGGAGGACAGCCTTGAAGGCCCTTGCGGTAACACCGACCAGCCAATCTTCTTCATCGCGCATCAAATGCGCCATTCGGCTTAGCCCCTTGGCCAAAGCGGGATTATAGTGTTCGGTCAGCAGCGGCAGCAGTTGATGCCGAATGCGATTGCGGAGAAAGCGGGTATCGGTGTTGCTCTCGTCTTCCACACCCCTTTCCCCGCAGCGTTCCAAAAAGGCGAGAATCTCGGCGCGGGATGCGCGAATGAGGGGGCGAATAATGCGGGTTTGCCCCTCGGCTGTGGAGCGTATGGGTGGAATCCCGGCCAGGCCCAGCGGGCCGCTGCCGCGCAGGAACCGCATCAGCATCAGTTCGGCGTCATCGTCACGCTGGTGGCCCAGGGCAATCCGGTTGAACCCGCCCTCTGCGGCGGCCCGCAGCAAGAATCGGTAGCGCACTTCGCGCGCGGCCTCTTCAGGGCTTGTTCGATGATTTTTTTGATAAGTGGTCACTGACTGGCGCTCGGTAACGAGGGGGATGCCCAGTTTCGCGGCCAGATCGGCGGCGCAGCGGGCATCGGCGGCGGCCCGGTCGCCCCGCAGACCATGATTGAGGTGGGCCGCTCCCAGGGAAAAACGCCTTGTTTCCCTCAGGCCGTGAAGGCAGAGCAAAAGCGCTGTGGAATCGGGGCCGCCGGACAACCCCACCAGCACCCGGTCGTCCGGTTGCAGCATGGTATGGGTCGTCATGGTTTGATCGACCGATCGGACCAAAGGGTCCGATAATGGCGCGAACGATATTGTCATGGGCGGCAGCCTCTTTCTTTCTGTCGGGTAGGCCATATATTATAAGGTATCAACCCAATTGTATACAAGATGCGCTTGTCAGACGGGTTTCGGATGCATACGTCAGAAGCCTCAAACACCTTTTGGCCTATCCGTATTGACAAAGCCGATACCGGTCAAGACGATTTGACAGACAGGAAGCCGCTTTTTTTGCTTGCAAATCGCCGGCGATTTGTCGATACTGCCGATCACATCATGCGGAATCGTCCTTCGGGGCATTCCGGCCGGGCACCGACACTCTATGGCCGGACCCCGCGCAACAGACGCTTACGAACCTCGTCAGGTCCGGAAGGAAGCAGCGATAAGTAAGGCTGGCTGTGTCGCGGGATTTCCGGCCTTCCCGGTTTTGGCGACCTATTTTTGCAAGCCCCTGCTCATCCCGTTGGGAGGCTGTTTCATCCACCCCCCATGCCATCTTTGCATGGCAGCTAAACCCCCGTTAACCGCAGACTTATCGTCTTGACATCGAACGCCGACGTCTTATTTTTTAACCGATGTTTACGTCCGGGCAACAAACGACCGCTTCCGGAATCCGGAAGCGGTGATTGTTTAGGGCTGCCCGACTTTTGTTCAAGCAACACTCTCCCCAGCGGAATGCAAGGGGCCCATGGCAAGGAGAACCAGCGGAGTTATGACCGAGAAAGAGACGACGGCAGGCGTGACCGAAACAGACCACCCGGACGCGGACGCAACGCCGCCTTCCTCAGGTTCCCAGGACGTCAAATCCCCAGCCACCGCTCCCATCGATGACCAGGAAGAAGCGACGGAAGAAAGCGCCGCACCCGCGACACTTGAAGAAAAACTTGAAGCGGCTGAAAAACAGGCGCATGAAAACCATGAACGGTTCCTGCGGGCCGCCGCCGAGTTGGACAATTTTCGCAAACGCAAGGAGCGCGAGGTCAGTGACCTGCGCAAATACGCCAACCAGTCCCTGTTGCGGGAACTGCTCGGTGTGGTGGATAACCTTGAGCGCGCCCTGGCCTCATCCGGAGAAAACGGCAATGCTGAAGGCCTTGTGGAGGGTGTCGACATGACCCTCAAGGAGCTTATTAAAATTTTTGAACAGTTTGGGGTTAAACCGATTGAATCGCTGGACAAGCCGTTCGACCCCTCGATTCACGAGGCGGTCATGCAGGAGCCCAGTGACACGGTCCCCGCCAACACTGTTCTGAAAGAATTTCAAAAAGGCTATATGCTGCGCGAACGCTTGCTGCGACCGGCGATGGTTGTCGTTTCCACCGAAAGCGCTTAATTTCGAAAACACATATATCGCAGACGACGAACTCAAAACGATTCAGGCATAGAATGCTACTCGATCTTCAAGGAGGATAGACGAAATGGGTAAAATTATCGGAATTGATCTCGGCACCACCAATTCGTGTGTGGCTGTCATGGAGGGTGGGGATGCCAAGGTCATTACCAACCCGGAAGGTGGTCGCACCACACCATCCACGGTCGCCGTCAGCGACAGCGACGAGCGGCTTGTAGGCCAGATCGCCAAACGCCAAGCCATTACCAATCCTGAGAATACCGTGTTCGGTGTCAAACGCCTTATTGGCCGCAAATTCGATTCGAAAGAAGTTCAGCAGGATATCGGCATCCTGCCCTATAAGATTGAAAAAGCCGGCAATGGCGACGTGCGCATCAACTTGAAAGGCACCAAATACAGCCCCGCGGAGATTTCCTCTTTCATCCTGGCCAACATCAAAAAAACGGCCGAGGAATATCTGGGCGAAAGTGTTACCGATGCCGTCATCACCGTGCCGGCCTATTTCAATGACAGCCAGCGCCAGGCGACCAAGGATGCCGGCAAGATTGCCGGTCTGAACGTGCAGCGGATCATCAACGAACCGACCGCGGCTTCGCTGGCCTACGGGCTGGACAAAAAGGCGGAAGAAAAGATTGCTGTCTTCGATTTGGGCGGCGGCACTTTCGACGTCTCCATTCTGGAGATTGGTGAAGGTGTTTTTGAAGTCAAGGCCACCAATGGCGACACGCACCTGGGCGGTGAAGATTTCGACCTGCGGGTCATCGAATTCCTGGCTGACGAGTTCAAAAAAGACCAGGGCATCGATGTGCGGCAGGACAAAATGGCCCTTCAGCGCCTCAAGGAAGCCGCGGAAAAGGCCAAAATGGAATTGTCCACCTCCATGGCAACCGAGGTCAATCTGCCATTTATCACGGCGGACGCCAGCGGCCCGAAGCATATGAACATCAAGCTCACCCGGGCCAAACTGGAAGCGCTGGTGGCGGACCTCCTGGACAATCTGGAGGGCCCCTGCCGGACGGCCATGAAGGATGCCGGTTTGTCCAACGGCGATATCAACGAAGTCATTCTCGTGGGGGGCATGACCCGTATGCCGGCAGTCCAGGATCGCGTCAAGGCGATTTTCGGCAAGGAGCCCCATAAGGGGGTCAACCCGGACGAAGTGGTGGCCCTTGGCGCTGCCATCCAGGGCGGTGTATTGCAGGGTGATGTCAAAGATGTCCTTCTGCTGGATGTCACGCCGCTTTCCCTGGGCATCGAGACCCTGGGTGCGGTCATGACGAAGCTGATTGATAAAAACACCACCATCCCCACCCGCAAGAGCCAGATTTTCAGTACGGCTGCCGATAGCCAGCCGGCCGTCTCCATTCATGTGTTGCAGGGCGAGCGGGAAATGGCCAGCGGCAACAAGACCCTGGGCCGTTTCGAACTCGTGGGCATCCCCCCGGCACCGCGTGGTGTTCCCCAGATCGAGGTGACCTTTGACATCGACGCCAACGGCATCGTCAGCGTTTCCGCCAAGGATCTGGCTACCAATAAGGAGCAGTCCATCAAGATCACGGCTTCCAGCGGCCTTTCCAAGGAAGAAATCGACCAGGCTATCAAAGAAGCCGAGATGCATGCCGATGAAGACAAGAAGAAAAAAGAACTGGTGGAAGCCCGCAACCAGGCCGATGCTTTGATTTATTCCACCGAAAAATCCATCAAGGACTTGGGCGACAAGGTCGACGAGGCTACCAAGAAACAGGCCGAAGACGCCATCGAGCCCCTGCGCAAGGCCATGGAAGGCGAGGATCCGGAAGAGATCAAACGTCTCAGTGAAGCCCTGACCCAGGCATCCCACAAGCTGGCGGAAGCCATGTACCAGCAGGCCTCCCAGGATGGTGCCGCCGGTGGTGCCGAGCAGGAAGCTGCAAGCGGTCCCCAGGACGATGATGTGGTCGATGCGGACTTTGAAGAGGTCAAAGAAGACAAGAAGTAATCGCTTCTATCCTAAAGTAAGCGCCCTGCCGATTGAATCGGCAGGGCGTTTTTTATTGGTCCATCGATCCGCTCCTGGCCTGCGTTTAGGGCGCGCTTTTTTCCGTCCGCCCCGCCGATGCTCGGCGCGGGACAAAGGGAACACCAAACCAAAGGCTAAAAACCCCTTTTAAACCCCCCTTCGCAGGGGACGACCTGAGGCCTTTCGCTATGCGGAAGGACTGACAACCAGCGGGCATCATTGATTGGCGAACACCTTCTGGAGCAGTTCAGTGGCCCGGGCCGCCGGATCCTGGCGGATTTTGGCCTCCTCCTCCGCCACCAGGTAGAAAAGTCCATCAAGCGCCTGGGAGGTCACGTAGTCATCCAGATCCACCAGCCATTCCGAGAGAAACGGTATGGCTTCAGCCCCGGTCTGCAGTGTTTGGTATTGCTGCGTGACCCCCACGTTTTCCATGGCCTGGTGGACCAGGGGTTTGAAGACAGTGGTCAGCTCATCGGTGGTTTTGTCCTGGAAATACAGGGTCGCCTCGTTTTCCCTGCCGTTCAGGATGCGCGTGGCGTCATCGAATTCCATCTGTTTGATGGCTTCCCAGAAAATGGACTGGGCTTCGGGGGCCGCCGCCTCGGCGGCCCGGTTCATGCTCAGCACGAAGGCATCCAGCTGATCGCCCATGCCGGCGGCCCGCATAACCGTTTCCACGTTGGCGATGGTTTCCGGCAAAGGGATTTTGATGGCGGGGTGATCAAAATAGCCGTTTTCCTGGCCGGCCAGTTGAACCGCCTCCTTGGTACCGATTTCGAGGGCTTCTTTGAGGCCGTTGACGATATCGGCGTTGTCGAGTTGCGTGTTGTCGCCACCAAAGGTTTCCACGGCTTTGTCGAGCACGTCGGTCCAACTGCCGAGTGCCTGGGCCGTCATCCAGGGAATGCAAAACGCCGCGACGATGACCAGCCATTTAATCTGTTTCATGATTTGATTCTCCTGAAATGGTTTTATGGGTTTTGATGGTTTTACGTTTCCGGGATTTATGGTCTTTCATCCGTACACGGTTGAGAACGCCTACAGTCCATCCGGAAGATGAAAGGCCGTGGCCGTCATGGTGGTGGTGGACCATGGCAGCATCTTGCGGTAGGCGCGCTTCCGATGTTCGCAATCGCTGTGGCCGCAGATCGGGCAGTTCTCTTCCTGGCAGGGGTCCATGTGGACCAGCACGCTTTCCGCCCCGGGCACTTCCGCCAGGATGATCTGCTCCAGGTCGTCTGCTTCCTTATGGGCAACTTCCAGCGGCATTTCTCGGGGTAGGATCAGGTGCAGGTCGATATGGATACGGGCGCCGGCATTCCAGGCCCGCAGTTTGTGGATGTCGATCCAGGTGGGCCGGCGGTGCGTGTTGATCACGGTGGCGATCTGGTCCAGCACGGCCGGGTCGGCGGCATCCATAAGGCCTTTGTAGGCGGAACGGATCAACTGGACGCCGGTGGCAAGGATGTGCAGCCCCACCAGGCAGGCCACCAGGCCGTCCATCCAGTACCAATCGGTCAGCCGTACCAGCACGAGACCGGCCACGACGCCCGCCGACGTGTAGACATCGGTGAGCACGTGGCGCCCGTCCGCTTCCAGGGCAATCGACCGCGTCCGGCGGCCGACCCGTACCAGGCCGATGCCCAACAAAAGGTTGGCGGCGCTTGCGGCCACCATCAACAGCAAGCCGGTTTCCAGCTCGGGGAGGGGGTACGGCGCCAGGATATGCCCCAAGCCCACCCGGAAGATGCCCAGGGCGGCCAGGACGATCAGGGCTCCTTCAAAACCCGCCGAAAAAAACTCGATTTTGCCGTGGCCGTAAGGGTGATCCTTGTCCGGGGGAATGGCCGACAACACAATGCTGACGATGGCAAAACTGCTCGCCACCACATTGATGATGGATTCCAGGGCGTCGGAGAGCACCGCCGAAGATCCGGTCAGGCGGTAGACATAGAACTTGACGGCCATGAGGCCCGCCCCCACCAGCAAGGAGACGATGCCGGCCGCGATGCGCTGGCGCTGTTGTCGTTTTTCCGTCATGGGGCGCTTTCTGCCGGAGGTTGGGGTACGCGGTCAGCCCATACCGCTGGAAAACCTCATGGACTGATCATTCGGGATTTTCCGGTGCTTCCATCCAACGCGACAGCTGGTCCATCAACGCTGGAATGTCCATCGCCTGCTGGTCGCGAATGGCCCCGCCGTAGCGGTTCAGCCGTTCAAGGGCTTTGCGGGCCAGCTTTTGGGCCGCATTGGCCTGGCCGGCTTCCCGATGGACGAATACACCGAGGGCCTGGATCAGTCCCTGCAATCCCTCGCGTTCATCCCCTGCGGTCGCCAGCCAATGGGGCTCCAGGATCTCATGGGCTTCGAAGTACAAGCCGTGGCGCCGTAGAATGGCTGCCTGGGTCACGGGGGAATTCTCGGTGGCGCGCATGCTGGTGGTGGCGGCCCGGTAGCGTGCCACGCGGTCCTCTATGTAAGCGACATAAGGCGATTCGGGAAACTGATGCAGCAGTTCGGCGGGTTTGTCCGCAAAGACTTCCCCGCGTTCCAGGCAGCTCTCCAGCATTTTGGCGAGGGTGTTGCGCACGGTGCGCGAAGGGCGATCGTTGAATGGGTCAAATGGGGTTGTCGGTTTTGCTGACACGTTATCGGACAAGATGAAACCTTCCTTTCAGTCCGCCGTGAGCCGCTTTCCTTCCAGGCTCTGGATGCGTTCCCGCACATTCGCGGGCACGGGGACTTTGCCCCCGGCGGCATAGTCGATGGTGACAATACGGCCGTCGCCTTCGGCGGCGATTTTGCCGTAACGGTGGCTGGCCACGGCATATTGCATCAGGAAACCCTCCGGTGCCAGTGTGCTGACCCGGGCTCCCACCGTTACGGTGTCCGGAAAGGTGAGGGGGATCCGGTAGCGGCAGCGTGTTTCGGCCAGGATGGGTCCCACGCCGGTGGTTTCCATAACATCCATGATTCCCGAGGCATCGAAATAGGCGATGCGGGCACTTTCGAAATAGCGGAAATAGACCACGTTGTTCAAGTGCTGAAATGCGTCCATTTCGCCCCAGGCCATCGGGATATCGATGGTCACCGGGTAGTTGTGCAGCAGTTCCTCCATTAAGATCCCCTTTCAACTTGATTCGGCCGATGGTCCTTTGGCAGGATGGCTTAAGGTGCAGGCCGGCGCATCCGTGCTCTCGGGGGCCATTGTGGTCCGGTCCATCTTGATGACCACCAGGGTTATGTCGTCTTCCAGATCTGACCGGCCGCAGAAGGCCTGCAGGGCATCCACCAGACAGTCGCGAATTCCAGCGGCGGATGCTTCGGCAGAACTTTTCAGCAGGGCATGGGTACGTTTTTTGCCGAACATCTCGCCCCGGGGATTGCAGGCTTCCCAGATACCGTCCGTTCCCAGCAGGATGACACTGCCTTCCGTCAGATGATCGCGGCGCTGCAGAGTGAATCGGGCGGCGCTATCCACACCCAGGGCGATTCCCGGCCCGGCCAGACGTTCAATATGGTCGCGCCCGGGATCGTACAGAATGGCCGGATCATGGCCGGCCCGCACCCAGGCAACCTCTCCGGCGGCCCCATTGACCGCCAGGCCCATGAGGGTCATGAACTGACCGGAAGCCCCGATGTCCTGGGCAAGCTGACGGTTGACATCGTTTAAAACGGCGGCCAGGTCTCCCGGCAGCGACAACCGCTGGCGCAGCAGGGCCCGGGCGGTCGCCATCAGGAGAGCGGCCGACACCCCGTGGCCCGAAACGTCCCCCACCACTACGGCCAGGGGCATCCCTTCGGCCGCGCCGGTGTTGTAATGAATGTAATCATAGTAGTCGCCGCCGGTTTCATCACAGTAGATACTGATCCCGGCAATGTCGAGGCCCTCAGCCGCCGGGTCGCCGGGGGGCAGGAGATTCTGCTGGACTTCCCGGGCCAGGAGCATGGCCAGGCGCATCTGCTCACGCTCTTTGAGGCCGGCGGTCATCTGGTTGATGACATCGCCGGTATAGCCGAGTTCGTCGTTGGAGGTTACCGGCACCTGGTCGTCGAAATGACCCTCCCGGACCCGTGAGAGGGTTCGGATAATGGCCCTGAAGGGATGGGAAAGATTGGTGCTCACCAAAATCCAGAGCCAAAGCCCAACGCCCATGAAAACAAGCGAATTGATGATCAGGGCTTCCCCGAGGCGGGCCAGGGCCAAGGTCGGATCTTCCTCCGCGGCTGTCAGACCGAAATAGACCTGGATCGTGGCAAAAAACGGAATCAAATTGCAGGCGAACAGGAAGGCTGCCAGTCGCACCCGGATGTTGACGCGGATCGTCCCGGGCACTTCGTAGATCCGACCGTTTGGGAAAAAGAAGAGGGCCAGCTTTTTCTGGAAAATATGCTCCAGGAGAAAAAAGGCGACCACAACGGTAATCAGGCCGATATGCAGGTTGATCAGAAAAGCCCGCCTGACGATGTGGGCGGGTTCGCCCATATACCTGAAATATGAAGACCAGAACACCGCCGCCAGAATCCAGATAAAGAGATCCAGCGCCATGGCGTAAAAAGGTTCGTTCAGCAGGCGTCGCAGGACTTTTTGAGGCGCTTCAGGCGGCGAGCCGGTTGCTTGGCGGCATTGCGTCAGGTAGCGGCGCATGGGCAGTTCATACCCCACCAGACCAATGAACCCCAGGAGAAACAGTGTGGGCGTTGAAATCGCCTGGATCAAGAAGACGTGGTCCTGGGTGGTGGCTAATAGCTCAAGGGGGGACACCACGTTGGTAATCAGCACGGCGGCCACCAGGTTGGCCGTGATATTCGCCACGAGCATGCGGTTTTTCAGCCGGAAGCATTGCCGTGCGGTCATGATTGCACCTCATAAGATGGGCAGGCGGCTTGCAATGCAGGTGGACGCCAACGGCGGGCCCAACAACGGGCTCCGGCAAGCCGGCGATGGATCAGGGGATCGGATCGATGTTGATCATCAGCGGTATGACATGGATGCCGCGGTCGATTTCAAGGGTGCGGCCCATCTCCCATGCGCCGCAACGGTAGGTGCTGTCCAGCAGAAGCGCGATGCCATCCACAAGACCGGCCACATCGATAACGGGATGCCGGCTGAAAACATGGGGCAGGCCGTAGGTTCGGCTGCAGGACAGGCATTTGCCCGGCCGCTCCGTGAGCTTAAAAACGAATCGCAACTGATTTTCCTGGAACCCCTGGTAGTCCAGACGGATATCGAACGCTCCTTCGCCGGCATCACCGAAGAGCGCCTCGAAAAATTGGTCTGCGCGTTCAGCGGGAAAGAGGCCTTCCAGCCGAGCCGGCGTGAAAAGGGTATCAAAAGAATCTTGGGCCATTTTACCCGGTTTCCCTTCTGTTTCCAACGCCTGCATCTATGGCCTGTCCAAAAGGCTGGCCGCCGGTTCGTTTAGGAGATTGAAATGGCCATGGTAATGAGCGGAATAAAGACGGCCGACGTCAGCATCCATGAAGCCTGGAACGCCACTCCGCGGGCTTACGTCCATGGCGGCCGGACACGGCATGCACAAGCGAGGCGTTTTTACCATATCATCGGCGATATTACAATTGGCGCCTCTCTCCCCCTGGCAGCTTTGGTTGACGATTCAAGTGTCATCTCTTACCATAGTACTTCAATCCGCGGGCGTCCGGGGTGGCCCCGGGCGGATACAATCCTTTTTCCGGGTTCGATGGGATGCGCCGGCAATACGACAAACTGTTTCTGCTGGGCGGCCTGGTGTGCGCCCTGTTTTTCGCTGCCCTGCTGTTGGTGCGCACCGGCGTCTTCCCCCTTTCGAAGCGCACGGTGCCGGAGGCCGCCCTGCGCGCGGGCCAGCTGCCGACAACCGGGGAGCGCTGGATGAACATTTACCAGGGCGACCGTAAAATCGGGACCACCCACAGTCGTCTGGAACCCGTGGAAGACGGCTACCGCTTGACCGAGCGTGTGGCCATGCGCATCAACACAATGGGGTTGGTGCAGGATCTGACCCTGGATTCCCGGGGGTGGCTCCATCCGGATTTAACCCTGTCCCGCTTTACTTTTGCCATGCGTTCGGGGCGCTTTGCCTTCAATGCCAGCGGCCAGGTGGAAAACGATCATCTGGTCGCCCGGATTCAGTCCGGGGACAGTGAACGCCGGTTGCGCCTTCCCCTGGAGGCGCCGCCTTATCTTCCCGCCGGGATTTTGGCGGCAGCGGTCCAGGACGGCCTGGCGCCGTTTGAACACCGGGTGTTTCCCATTTTCGACCCGTCCACCATGGCTCTGGAAACCATCACCCTGATCCCAAAGGGCCGTGAAACCCTGCAGATTGGGGTGCACGACGTAGACGCGATCAAGGTTTCCCTGAGCTTCAAGGGGGTTTCCCAGGATGCCTGGCTGGATGAGAATGGTGAACTCCTGATGGAGAAGGGCCTGCTGGGCATTCGTCAGGTCCGGGTGAGCCGGGAAGAGGCCCTTGCCGGTTTGCCGGTGAGCGCCAGCGGCGATCTGACCCGCGTGGCCGCTATCGTGCCGGATCGCCGCCTGCCCGACCCGGCCGGCCTCAAGCGGCTCACCCTCCGGCTGGGCGGGATCGATCCGGGACGTTACGGTCTGCTGGGGGAGGGACGGCAGCAGCTGTCCGGCAACCGGCTGACAGTCACCCGGGAAAATGTGGACGATCTGCCGGGGGCCATGGCCCGGGACGCCCTGCCGCCCGAGATCCGTGCTTTCCTGGCGCCGTCCATCTTCGTGACCTCGGACCACCCGAAAATCCAGGCCTTGGCCGGAGAGCTGGTGGACCCGGCGGCCACGCCCCTGGCCAACCTGCAACAGCTGGTGGCCTGGATGCAGGCCAACATCGAGAAGCGCCCGGTGCTTTCCCTGCCCGATGCGCTCAACACCCTCGACAACCGTATGGGGGACTGTAACGAATACGCCGTTTTACTGGCCGCCCTGGCCCGTGCGGCCGGCTATCCGGCCCAGGTGGAAGCCGGCTTGGTCTATCATGAAGGCCGTTTTTTCTACCATGCCTGGAACCGGGTCTATATCGACCGCTGGATTACCGTGGATGCCCTTTTCGACCAGATCCCGGCCGATGTCACCCACATCCGCTTTGCCCGGGGCAGCGCCCGCGAACAGCTCGATATCCTCCCCCTATTGGGCAAGCTGGAGATCAGCATATTGAATATGGAGTGACAGATAAAACACTTTTTACGGGGCTATCAAGTTTATTCGGGGGATCAAATCTACATATCTAAAGCGGAAACCCAACTTATGATCGAACTGCGCGGCATCGTCAAAATCTACGGCAGCCACCAAGCCCTGCACGGGCTCAACCTTTCCGTCCCGTCCGGGGAGATCTTCGGTTTCATCGGACCCAACGGCGCCGGCAAGACCACCACCATCAAGATTATCGGCGGCATTATGGCCCCCACGACCGGCACGGTAGCGGTCGCCGGGATCGACATGGCCCGCGATCCGGTGGCGGCCAAGCAGCGCATCGGGTTCATCCCCGACCGCCCTTATCTTTACGAAAAGCTTACCGGCATGGAGTTTATGCAGTTCACGGCGGATGTCTACGGTGTCCCGGCGGAAGACTTTCGCACCCGGGCGGTTTCCCTGTTGAAGATGTTCGCCCTGGCCGACTGGGGGGAGGAACTGATCGAATCCTATTCCCACGGCATGAAGCAGCGCCTGATCATGTGCGCGGCCCTGCTGCACGATCCGGAAGTGCTCGTGGTGGACGAGCCCATGGTGGGGCTGGATCCGGTGGCCATCCGAATGGTCAAAAACCTGTTTCGCGACCTGGCCGCCAAAGGCGTTACGGTGTTCATGTCCACCCACACCCTGGCCGTGGCCGAAGACATCTGCGACCGCATCGGCATCATCCACCGGGGGCGCCTGATCGCGGAAGGCACCCTTGACGATTTGCGCCGGGATATCGCCGGCGGCGCCCCGGACCTGGAAGCCGTTTTCATCAACCTGACCCAGTCTCCGGCGGACAACCCCGGGGAGGGCGCGGCCGCATGAGCCGTTTTTTCGATCTTATCAAGCCGCGTCTGTGGCCCATCGTGCATCGCCGCCCGAATACGGCGGTCCGATCCTACGTGCGCCTGGCCGTGATGACCGCGGTGGCCGGCACGCTCTGGATCGGTATTTTCCTGGTCAGCCTGCGGGTGCTGACCCATTTCAGCACCATCGAAGAAATCGGCACCCTGCTCAACTACAAGCTGCTCAACATGCTGATGGTCACTTCCCTGGCCCTGCTGGTGTTCAGCGACATCCTGACGGCCCTGTCGAAACTCTACCTGGCCCGCGATTTGCCCCTGGTGCATGCCCTGCCCGTGCCGGCCCATCGTATTTTCCTGGCCCGCTGGATGGAAATCAGCTTCGACGGCTCCTGGATGGTGCTGGCCTTTACCCTGCCCGTTTTCCTGGCCTACGGCCTGGTCTTCGAGCAGGGCCTGGTCTTCGGACTGGTGCTTGTCGCCGTCCTGGTGCCGTTTGCCCTCCTGGCGGCCACGGTCAGCAGCCTCCTGGTGCTGGTGGTGGTGATCATCATTCCGGCCAACCGCATGAAGAATATCTTTGTCCTGCTGGGGCTGCTGGCCTTCGTGGCCGTCTACCTGGCCATCCGCATGGCCCGGCCCGAACAGCTGGTGGACCCGGAGGTCTTCGACAGCGTACTGACCTACGTGGCCTCGCTGCAGACGCCGTCCTCGCCCTGGCTGCCCTCCACCTGGGCCTACGCGGCCCTGCAGGCCGCCCTGGCTGCCGAACCACACCGGGGGCTGCTGGATATGGCGCTTTTGTGGAGCGGTACCGGTATGTTCCTGTTCCTCGCCGTCGGGTTGGCCGATCGCCTCTATTTCCCAGGGTATTCCCGCACCCAGGCGGCCGGCCGCAAGTTCCGCCGGCGACCGGCCGGGACGACCCGGCGGCACAGCCGGTTTAGCGGCCCCCTGCGGGCCCTGCTGGACAAGGAGCTGAAGACTTTCTGGCGGGATCAGACCCAGTGGTCCCAGATTTTCCTGATCATGGCCCTGGTGGTGATCTACGTCTACAACTTCAAGGTGCTGCCCCTGGAGAAGTCGCCCCTGCCCACCGTCTACCTGCAGAACCTGCTGGCTTTTCTGAACATGGGCCTGGCTCTGTTCGTCCTCACGGCCGTCACGGCCCGCTTTGCCTTCCCGGCCGTCTGCAGTGAACGGGAAGCCTTCTGGGTCATCAAGACCGCCCCCATCTCCATCCGGTCGTTCCTGTGGATCAAGTTCGGCATTTATTTTTTGCCCCTTTTGCTCCTGACCGAAGGGCTGATCGTGATCACCAACATCATGCTCAACGTGACCCCGGTCATGATGGGGCTTTCCGTGCTGACCGTTTTCGCCATGGTGCCGGGTATCGTGGCCCTGGGCATTGGCATGGGCGCCCTGAATCCCAACTTCCGGACCGAAAACCCGGCCCAGGCCGTCACCGGGTTTGACGGCCTGCTTTTTATGGTGCTGAGCACGGCCTTCATCGGTGCCGTGCTGGCCCTGGAGGCCGGTCCGGTCTACCATTATTTCCTGTCCGAGCTCCGCGGCCGCCCCCTGCCGCCCCAATGGTTCCTGCGCACCTGGACCAGCGGCCTGCTGGCGGTTCTGCTGTGCCTGGCCGCCGCGGTCGTGCCCATGGCCATCGGTCAACGGCGGCTGGAGCGCCGGGGCATCTGACAGGGGCCCGGGATCATCCTAATCAGCATAGCGGTGGCGGCGATCAGGCGGTTTCGGCACGGTCTTCGACCCGCACTTCCAGGGCAATATGCCCCCAGCCTCCGCAGCGGACCCCCACATCGAAACAACCCACCCGGTTGAACCGCATCGCGTTGGGATCCGCGCCGGCATAGAACAATTCGTTGGCCACATAGATGGGTCCCGAAAGCACGCTCAATGCGTGGATGCAGATCCGCTTGGGGTTCAATTTGGTGATCAGGTTCCCGGCGCCGTCGAAATAGAATTTGTCGCCCACCTTGTGCTGGCTGTTGCACCCGTGGGAGGCCACCACTTCGGCCACGATGGTCTTCTGCATCAATTCCGGTGCCTTGGAAATGATATCGATATTTTTGGGATTGCGGCGGAAGATCTCCAGTTCCTCATCGGTATAGCCAAGGTGCTGCTGCATGAATGTCCAGATATCGTCGTTCATTGGATAGCCTCCTATAGGGAATTGCGGCTGGTTTCTGATTTTTTAATCGATTGTTCATTTTCTTCCACGTGGAAGAAAACGAACCAAAAGAAGACGCCCGTGTCCCGCTTAATCCTGCGCGTCGACGCAGCGGCCGAAGCACGCGGAAACTCGCCCGCCTAAAGGCGGTCTCAGACAGTCCGCGCGCTTGTTTCCGGCCGCTCCGCCGATGCTCGGCGCGGGACAAAGGGAATTCAAAACCAAAAGCACCAAAAACGATTCCAAGCCGCTACGGGGTTATCTGAGGCTTCTTAATATGAAGAAAATCCACAATTTTTAATCAGAACCATCCATTGATAGGGGCTTAAAAGGGACAAGCTCTCTGTTAACAACGGAATCCATGCATAAGCATTGTTGCATGAATGCCGGCCCGCGCGACATCGTTGCGTGCTAACGTCGGTCTGATTTCAGGGGAATGCAGATATCGACGATCCATTTGCCTTCGGGGTGGTCCGCGGCATTGTTGTGGTAGCGTTCATAGCAGGGCTGGTCGTCACATGCGTAGCCCTTGTCGACGAGCCAGGCGAAAGCCTCTTCCCAGGCGGTTTTGAATCCTTCGGTGGGGATTTCACAATGGCACACGGTGTAGGGGCCGCCCTGGATGGTCTGAATATCGACCGGTGCTTCCGGCCGCGTACCCACGGGAATGCTGATGCTGGCATCCATCCGGCATTTCTCCGGCGGGGTCACTTCCGGGTTGTCCCAGTAAACTCCGATCAAGACCCCCGTTTGTAAATGCCCCTTCGGGCCGGCCCACTGCATGAGTTCCCCGAAAGCCTGTTCGCAGGTTTCAGCACCATAGGGGCCCATTTTACGAATATAGGCCACACGGTATTCCGGCATTTTCCTTACGTCGACATCCATGGTGATTTTCCTTTCACTGGTGATCAGTTTGACGTCCGCAGTGTCAGGATCATACAAGGCCCGGAGGGACAATGCGTTTTCATTTTTGCGGTTAATGTTTCCATTCTTGCGCCTGCGGTAGTCGGTCGGGGTCGTTCCGAAATGCGCCCGGAAGGCTTTGGCGAAGTTCTGCGAGCTGGAAAACCCGCAGGCCATGGCGACGGTGGTGATGTCATCCCCCTGTTGAGACAGGAGTCGGTTGGCCGCCAGTTCCAGGCGCAGCCGCCGCGTAAATCCGGCCATGGTTTCGCCCGTCACGGCCTTGAAGATCCGGTGGAAATGAAACATGGAAAAGGATGCCGCGCCGGCGATCTCCTCCAGGGACAAATCCCGCTCCAGGTTGCGGCTGATGAAGTTCATGGCCTTGCAGACCCGTTTCCGGTAGGCCATGGCAGTGGGTTGTTTGATGCGGGTGGTTTCCATGGGTTTCATTGGTACCCTCCATGGCTCGATGGTGTATGGCAAGGTATGATGAAGTGTCAATGCGGTTGGCGCCGGGTAACAATGGGCGATGTGATTTCGATGATGCCGTTTTAGGTTTCGGAATAGGTGAAGGTTTCCCTATCTGCGGTTAAAGACGCGAGCAGGTCGAATTTGACCTCATGCGTGTCCATCGATAGTTCCCGGTTTCATTAACCCATATCAATCGTTTTGATAAACGGCCACGGCGGTACGCAAGGCATCGGGGATCCGGGTGGATTTTTCGGTCGCCGTGTCCACCAGGACACCCTTGATATAGCCGGATGCGACCACCTGGCCGTCACGTGGGCGCACGATCGTCATTTCGGCGGTCATGCTGCTGTTGCCCAGTTCGGCAATCGCAGCGTGCACGTTCAGCTGCTCCCCGAAGAAGGCGGGCCCTTTGAATTGGCAGCCGCTGTCCACGTAGTAGATCCCCAGTCCCATGGCGCTCATTTGCGCCCAGGAAAACCCGAGTGCGTCGATATAGGCCATGAGGGCCTCATCCATGAAGGTAAAATAGTTGCCGAAAAAGACATGGCCCTGCTGGTCGGTGTCGGCGAAACGCACGCGAATGGGAAAGGAGAATTGGGCAAGCGGCATGGTTTTTCCTTTTCTCAGGTCCATTACAAATGGCTGCGCGAAACCAGGTTGGATACGGCTAACAGGGTTAAAGAGGCGGCAAAAAACAGCCAGATTAGCGGGATCGTTCTGTTCAGCATTTTAAACGCGTCGCGTCAGGTGCCGCGGTCCACCGGCATGATCAGGCAGTTGGGCCCGCCCATGCCCTTGGCGAACTCGCGCAGATCAAGATCGTGAACCACGAAACCTTTGCGGTCCAGAAGATCGCCCACCATGGTGTTGGTGCGGTTGACGATAACCTGCCCGTTGCCCAGGCAGATAATATTGGCGGTGGTGTCTCCGCCGCAGGTTATGGCCAGGCCGTCGAAGCCGTCGATGTCTTTCCGGTTGATCAGATCCCGGCAATACAATACCAGTTCGGGGGATAGCATCATCAGGGCTTTGTCCAGGTGCAGAACCGTATCCGGTAAGGCGATAACCCGGACGTCATAGCCCATGGCCTTAATGATGGCTGAAAACTGCCGGATGCCTTCGTCATTGGTGCGGATCGTACGGCCGATGAAGGCCACCTTGCCGGCCAGTACCACATCGCCGCCCTCGACGGTCCCCGGCGGTGTGATTTCACCGATGCATGTACCCCCCTGGGCATTTAGCACCTGTGCCATCCAGGCCCCCTCGGTTTGCCGGGTTTTCAGGCCCAGATTGACTTGGATATATCCCTGGGGCGTGGCGATGGCCGTATCGCGGGTGAAGACCGAATTGGGGTGGCCGGCCAGTTCAGGCACATCCAGGACGTCGGTTCCAAAGGCCCTGAGGGTTTGTTTCAGGGCATCATGCTGCCGGATGGCGTCCTCAGGATCGCCCAGGGGCCCGATATTGTGTTCTTCCCGGTTGTCGGCCCGGGCATATTCATGGGTGGGGGTGCAGACCACCACGCGGTTTAAAGGGTCGCCTTCGTTTCTAACCATGCCGGCTTGTCCCGGATTTGATATTGATCCCAACCCTTCATCTCTGATTGAAGGGCCGAATTGGTTTTAGCGAGTCCGGGCGGTTATTTCAATAGTGGTTTCTTCATTTTCTTTTCCGGGAAAGAAAACGAAACCTTGGCTCCTCAAATTTTTGCGGTTATTTGAAAAGGACACGTTTGGTTGAGTGCAACAGCTTGAACCACGAAGATCACGAAGGCCACGAAGGGATTCATCAGCTCGGGCCGGTTTTTTTCCTGTTCTTCGGGGTAAATTCTTGTTGACGGGCGCATTGCAGAGAGCCGTTTAAAAATTTTCTGAGACAGGCACATGGCGATGGCGTGCCAACCGCTCCGGATCAGCTGCCGGACCGCCTGGCGTGGTAGGCGTCGCGGTGTTTCTTGCAAACTTCAAACGTCCATGATTCCCAGTCCGGGATGTGGTCGAACTCCGGATCGAACTCGAATGGGATACTGGTGTAGCGGGCTTTGTTGCCAAGGGTCGCGGGATCGAGAAGGCGGATTTGATCCACCAGCAGGCGATATTCTTCTTCGCTAAGGGCGAACGGTGCCCAGGTGGCCCCCGGCCCCATGCCGCCTTCAGCGCCACCCTCCGTTAAAATTGCGTTGAGGATTTGGCGCGGCGGGAAAATGCCGCAGGCGCCGAGATAAGGAATATCGTAGACGAAGGTGGATAATTCGGCGGTTCTTTCTTCGGGGTCATCCTGGAATTCATACCGCTTGTAGGTGATGGTTTTCATAGACTCACAATTCATAGAGGATTATTGGAAGAACAACTAAAAAACGGATGTTTTTAGATGTTATATTTTTTTGCGATGGGTAATCTTTTTTTACTTTGAAACCACATTGCGTGGCGAGGTAACCGGCATGAAGCTTAAAGAAGATAAACGCAACTTAGCAGAAGCAAATCGAAATGTCAAAATAGCCGCAAGTGTTTTACCGTATGACAGATCGGATATCTTCTGAAGGCAGTGGGCACGGCAATGATGCGCACCGGAAGGATCATAAAAACGGCTCTGCTCTGGGGCAGCATTTTTTTACGCTTCGAGCGGAAACATTTTCTTGGTGGCCTCGTCGGAGGGAAAAAGCTGTTCGATCCGGAGTTCCTGAGTCGTCAGGTCAAGCGGGGTCCCGAGCGTTGTGATCGTCGTGAAGAAGCGTGCGGTCCTGCCGTCTTTTTCTAAAGTCAGGCTCATAACAGGGAGGCTGCTGTCGATTTCCATTGCCATCGATCCGTCACAGGATTTCAATTGTTCAATGGCCCGATACAACGCCATTAATTCCTTGTTTTGTGTTGAAACCACCTCTTCCCACAAGCGGGCGAGTAAAAAATGCTCGATGGTCGGCCAGTCCTTTACAAACGGGCGCAAGCCATTTTCAGCAAACAGGATGCGAATGGCATTATCGTATTTCCTAAGGGCTTTATCTCCGGTATAGAAGGCTATCATTTGGTCATAGCCCGCATTCGTCATGAGGATTCGATACCCTGTATTGACCACGAATGCGGGGTAGGGTGCATGCTGTTTCAGCATGCGGCGCAACGCTTCCCGAACCACTTCCATACCGGGGCCGTCAAAAGGTTCCTCATCAAATTCAGGTGCATAGCCGGCTGCGATTAAAATAGCATTGCGGTGCCGGAAGGGCATTTGCAGCGCCTGGGCAAGCTTTGAAACCAGATGGTGGCTCGGCCGGGATTTGCCTGTTTCTACAAAACTCAAGTGCCTGGATGAAATATCCACATCCAGGGCCAGTTCCATCTGGCTTTTGCGACGCAACTGCCGCCAGTAGCGCAGCATATCACCAATCGATTCCTGGTTTTTTACGGTTTTGACCAGATTTGGCATGAATTTTACCTCAGAGGTAATGGATTTTATTATCTGTATGGATACACTGGGCGGCAATTGGAGACAATGGTTTTATATCATGAGGACGTTTGTTGAAGGGGTTTTGACCATGAAGGCATTTCAGATTTTTTTGGTTGTCATCATCATCGGTATCGTCAGCATCACTGCCATCGTGATTTCCCGCTACGGGATGAACCTGCTGCCGATCTTCTTTGGCGATATGGCCGCCCTGACCTGGCCCGGGCAGTTCAATTTTGATTTCCTGTGCTTCCTGCTGCTTTCCGGGTTGTGGCTTGCCTGGCGGCACCATTTCTCAGCCGGCGGAATTCTGCTGGGCTTGGCCGGTGTGTTCGGCGGGATCATGCTGCTGGCCCCCTACCTTCTGGTGGCAAGCTTTAAAGCCAATGGAGACGTGAAGATGCTGCTTCTGGGGAGAAGAAGGGCCGGCGGCTGAAATACGGTAGAGAAGGTGAAGCTGGTCCTATCGCGTTTTCTTTTTTTGAGTGCTCTCCGGGTATGGTTTTTAGTGCTGAATTGCGGTTATGAATTTCCCAGAGCATACACCAGCGCCGCCTCCGCATGAATCACAGCGGTATCCAGCAGGGGCACCGCGGCATCTTCCGGCTTGACCAGCAGGGGAATCTCGGTGCAGCCAAGGATGATGCCGTCGGCGCCGCGGCCCACCAAATCGTCGATAACCCGGATATAGTTCGCCCTGGACGAATCGAGCAGCCGGCCCTCGATCAGTTCGTTCACGATGACGTCATGTACGGTGGTCTGGTCCCCGGACCGGGGCACGATCACGCTCAGGCCGTTTCGGGCGATCCTGTCCTGGTAGAAGCCGTCGCGCATGGTGTAGCGCGTGCCCAGAAGCCCCAGCTTTTTCAGCCCCATGGCCGTGGCCTGGGCCGCTGTCGCGTCGATAAGGTGAATCAGTGGCATATCCACCGCGCTCTGTACCTCGTCAAAGACCTTGTGCATCGTATTGGTGGCGATCAGGCCGAAATCCGCCCCGGCCTTTTGGAGTGATTGGGCGGAAGCGATCAGGTCCCGGGCAACCAGATCCCAGCGGTCCTGGCGGCGCCAGCGGTGGTAGTTTTCCAGATTGACACTGTAAATGATGATTTCCGGATAGCCATGGTCGCCGAAGCGTTCGACATAGCTCCGGGTGATATGGAGGTAATAGCTGACGGTCGATTCAGGGCTCAGGCCGCCGATGATGCCGATTTTTTTGTGCATGCGGAATATCCTGTTTTAATTTATCATTTCATTCCGAAGAGGTAGCGCATAAACTCGATGCGTTTTATCACAAGCTCATACAACCCCATAATTATAAAAAAGGAAACAAGGGCCAAAAACAAGTATTTGGGCAATACAGTCCATCTCCAGTCCCGAATAAAGTAGCCCATCACAACAATTACCGTCTGGTGCAAGACATAGAACGGTAATACAGCCTCATTGGCGTATTTCAGAAAACGATTGCTGAAATTGAGATGAACGCCGGCAAAACCCACAAAGGTCAACAGCCAGGACCAGGAATTGACGGCCCGTAACATAAGATAGAAACGGTTGTCGCCCGGCAATCGCCATTTGACCAGCATAAGGTATCCAAGGAAAACGGTTGACAGACTGATGGCGAGTGAAACCCATCGCACTTTTTGTATGGCATGGCGATAGCGTTCATCGGTGACCAGGATATATCCACTTACGAAAAAGACCAGGTAGGTTAAAGCGTTCCATCCACCAAAGTCCCTTCTCCCGATCGTGTCCATGGAAAGGCCGGCAACCCATTCGGCCAGGAATAGGGGAATAATAAACAGAAATGGGCCCCAAGGTTTCGTTCCAAAGTCGGCCAGACGGGCCGTAAGATTTACGGAGCGGTTGAGGTAGACAAATAGAGGCAGCGCCAACCATGAGAAGAGAAACAGGATGAGCAAATACCATAGATGCAGTCCCATCCACGCAAAGTTCCCGCCGAAAGCATACCAGCCATCAAAATAGTGCGGAACGAATTGCCAGAAGGAGCCTGAAAAACGGGCATTGGAGATATTCTCGATGTAAACTTGCAGCATGACATGTGTCAAAACACCAACACCCAGGGGAATGAGCAAGCGATGGACACGCTCTTTAAGAAATGCCCCGGCTGTACGTTTTTTGAGCGCATAATAGATGGCAAATGCAGAGAGCAAAAAGAAAAGCGGCATGATGAAATGCCCGACCACCGCGACGAATACCGACATTCCGAAGGACAATTCGACATTTTTCACATGCCAGCCGTTCTGGTCGAAAAACCGGGCATTGTGTAACAGAAATATGGCCAGCATTCCCAAAACACGCAACCAATCAATTTCATAATAGCGTTTTGTTTGGTTTACGGTATCCATGTCGAGATTGCACCCATGTTGTTGAGCCGGCTAATCAATCGTTATTCCTGCTGATTGTGAATCAGACAATCAGCCCTCAATCTAAAAGCGCTTTGTGTAAAATGTGTGAGGCCGGATGAATTGGGCTGGGCGCCTCGAAATGACAACCACTATGGCACTGATAGCTGGGTGCCGATGACCGGCCCGGTAAAAACGGATCTAACAGCCTCAGCAGGAAAAATCCTCAATCTCTGGGGGCCTCCAGGACTTTTTCTACGGCGCCGTTGGGGCAGACCGTGTAGCCGTTGCCGCACACGTCGCATTTGGCGGGGTCGATCACAAACCGGTCGTCCTGCTGTTTATTGGTCCGCAACGATGCCTTCCACGGATGCGCCGATTTCCCCTTCGATTTGCGTCATGAATCGTCTCGCAGAGGCATGCGCCCGTTCGAGCCGGTCCAAAAAGAAGGTATTGCCGCCATTGCGTTCCCGCAGGGACGTGAACCGCTTCTCCAGGGTCGTGGGCTGGTCGTATTCAATGAGATAATCCACGAGCGGGACGAGCTGCTCCTCGATGGTGCGCGGCACGAAGTCGCGCGCGGGCAGGCCCACCTGTGAGGCCTCGGCGGCATCGAGGCCGAAAAGAAGGTGTGACGCACAGACGTGGGCTTCCCGAGCATGCCCCAGGGCGGAGAGGAGGTGGTAGCCTTCGACCCCGTGGCCCAGGGGATCGTGGGTGATGTGGCGCCCGATGTCATGCAGCAGCGCCCCGGACCAGATAAAGGCACGATCGATGGCGCGCTTTTCCGCCAACGCATCCCCGACCCGCGCGGCCGCCTCGGCCACGGCATGACAGTGCCGGGTCCAGCCGGCATCCCCACCGTACCGGGATAAGAGTTCCATGGCGTCATCGCGCGTCAGCATGGTTGACGGTCCCTGCATGAATATAGTCTTGGAAGGCGACAAATATTGATGCTCTCGTAAAAAGTCGCTTATCTGTCATTCCGGACTTGATCCGGAATCTCTAACTTTTTGATACCATTAGATTCCGGCTTTCGCCGGAATGACGTCAAGACGGGAATGGCTCATAGGCGCCGCCAAAACTCAAAATGGTTTTCAGTGGGCCCGAGCGACCATCATTGGCCGCAGCAGCGTTTATATTTTTTGCCGCTGCCGCACGGGCACGGTTCGTTGCGTCCCACTTTGGCTTCGGCAACCCTCGTTTGGGGCGGGTTCTGCAATATTTCCAGGGCCGCGATATCCTCGGGCTTGTCCGGTTCCAGATCGATCGTGTATTCCCATCCGTTTTCCTTGAAAACGGCCTCCAACTCTTTTACCCGCTTTTCGGTCTGCACATGCACGACCGCCGGATTGGTTTTGGTGCCCAATTTGCCGGTCTTTTTGCCATCGAATATTCTTTTCATGTTTTTGCCTTTACGTTTCGTGATGATTCCTTGACGGAAATTGGCCGCACGCGTCGGTACAGTGCGGTAATCAAATAGGCTTTATGGGGTAAGGCTATCCCGAATAGCTTATATCCCCCTAAATAGTTGCATAAAATTTTTATTGTGTAGAAAAAATTTCATGAAATGTTCGGGCTGGTGGGAATAGTATGGTGAGGGCGGTTAATTGTCAAAAACAATGTCTATTGCTCGGTCGAATAGGGATTCAGAAACTGCCTTTGCCAGAGAAGATTCTTGTCCACTTCACTCAACGCGGCTTCGTCACAGACAGATTGCCAATGCGTTTCGATAGCGGCCGTAAGGTGGCCGAATATTTCGCGGGCGTCATCCTCGGAGAGAAGGAAGTTGTGCGCGGTTTCAAGGCAGGTTTTGAGTTGGCTCATATTGTTGTTGCCCGCTATGAGCATGGCCTGTGAGGCTACGTTGCCTGTGCGGCCCTGGGGGCAGATGTCATAGGCAGGTGTGAGGGTCAGCGCCTGGCCGTCCCAGAACGCCGCATGGTTGCGTGCATGATCATCGGTATTGCCGCACAGAATGTTGAAGACGAGCCGGGAAAACAATTCCTTGAGCGTCTGCTTCGGATCGGTAAAGCGGTGGCGAATAATTTCGGCCAAGGTTTCATAGCTGGCGTAGCGCGCCATCATGTCATCCAGGCCAAACAGGGTCAGGGCGGAGACCATGGCCTTGCGGGTCCACTTGTCGCCTTTCGGCACGCGGTCAAAGCGCTCGATCAAGAGGACGTCTTTGTTGGCTGCTTGGGCCAGCTTTACGGGCGCCGTATTCAGCCCGGCCATTTCGGCCAGTCGCATGGCGATGAATTCGGCTTTGACGACACTGTACAGGTCGGTGCTGGTTGAAAACTTGGCCACGTATTTTTTGCCCTGGTCTTCAATGAGGGCTTTAGGCCGGGCGCCGCCAATAGAGCTCCCGTGGAACAGCGCCTGATCCAGCTCCGGTGTAAGGGGCATCCCTTTTTCAACGCGCTCCGCGGATTCGATCAATTCTTCCATGCTGACGCTATGAGCAATGCGCGGCACGTAATCGGTCGGAGAGTGCTGAAAATCGAGCGCACCGATCCGGTCAGATCCGGATTCCAGAAGGTAGGTCAGTTCATCCAGGGCGGCGGTATCGACGTCGGCGCCCTTCAGGCCCAGCTTTTTGTTGATAATCACGCGCCGCCCCCACGCATCGGGCGCGGCATCCCTGATACAAGCGGGCATGGTCAAGCCTTCATGCAGGGGCAGCACCCCGGCCTTGAGCGGTAGTTCGGGTTCGTAAATCGCAATGGCAGGCTGGCGGCCACCGATACGTTCCAGGTAGCTTCGGCCGTAGTTGAAAAAAAGGTTGCCGTTGTCGGCTTCAAGCCGTCCGGCTACGACCGGGTCGGTTAGATCTGGCAGCCATATCCAGACAAAAGCTTCTTTCGCCATCTTAGAAGTCATCGCGCACCGTTTTGGATTTCCTGCGAACGGATTTGGGCAGGAGAGCCAGCTTTTCCCTGGTTTGACCCAGGTATTTCGTCAGTGTGCTTTCATCGGCATCGAACAGCTTGATGCCGGCAATGGCTGCCACTTCGAAAACGGCCCCGATTTCGCACTTGAGGTTGCCTTTTTCGATGCGCTGCAGCAGCCCTCGGGAAATACCGGCGCGGTCGGCCAGCTCCTGGGCCGTGAGTTTGCGCGCATGGCGCGCTTCACGGATCAGGGTGCCCAACAAGGCGGCGGCATCGCGGCTATAGCGCGAGTAGGTGCGTGGGATGGACTTTGGCATTGAGCCTCTGTTAGTTCATATATAGACCATAAAGAATCCTTATGATCTTTCTGCGAACCATTTATACTGAGTATCCATGCGTTCGTCAATAGATATTTGGTTTATATATAGACCTTATGATATCTTTATGGGTTATGTGTGGACCATTTATTCTAATTTTTAGGTGTTCCCCTCGAATCCCCGAACCCGTACCCCTCGGCCCCTTAATTTTTCGGCAGCTTATAAGACACATTGCCGTCGTTCACCACGATGAATTTTTTTTGCTTCAGGGTGTTGACGATGGCCATCAGTTCGTTGTCCGGCAGTTTCTGGGTGAACAGGGAGTTGATGGTGTTGGCCAGGGTCTTGACCTTGCGCGGGCGGGACTGGCCGCGGCCGGCGAGGTTTTTCACGATGGCGTCGATCTTCTCATCGCTGTTTTTGGCGGTGGACATGCGCAGCACCGGGATCTCGGCCAGGTCCTTCTCCCGCTGGACTTTAATCTTGCGGCCCTTCAGGTGTTTGATCAGGGGATCGAAGCCCGTGTCCTTGGAAATGATGTGGAAATAGGCCTCCGGCTCCTGGATGGAGAGCTGCCCGATGTAGAAGGCAATATGAAAATCCAGCGCATTGTTCCCATTGCCGCTGATCTTGACGTACCGGGCGTCATCCCCAAGCTTCTGCATGGCCTCCGCCAGGTCGAAAGGGATTTTGGCCTGGCTGGCCCCTACGAAAACAAGCACCTTGAACGGATGTTGGGAGAGGACTTCCAGGTTTTTCGGGCGGACGTTTTCAAAGTCGATGAGCACGTAGTTGGTGGGCAAGGTTGGCTCCTTGGGTGTCGGGTGGTTGGCAGCGTCTAAATCGGGCATTAAAATTTTCCCCTTTTTCCATCCAAATACTTGAGGAAATTAACCAGGCCATGGGATCCAAATAATAGCCAAAGTCCCAATAAGCCTTTAATCAATATTTCAACGATGGTTGGAACCATTGAGATTGAGCCTCTTTCAACGTTGGAAGCCATTTGCAGCACTAAAATGATTTCAACAACTGCCGGCAAGCTAGTTGCGAGCAGGAATAAACCAATTGCTGAAAAAGCAACCTTCTGAATATCCGCAAGAGAGCAATTTAAGAGGACCTCCGTTTCATCTTGCTTGAATACTAAATTTGAAAGAAAAGGCGCGCCAAACCACAGAATAATAGCACTTAGAGCTAACAACAAAGATGGAATTGCTGCCATCAATAGGCTGTATTTGTCGCCAGAGCTCAACTGGTTTTGGTAGAATAGGAAATACAGCAGAGAATAAACTTCATTGATTGTTTTAATAAGAGCGCCAAGCGACATCGCTTTGAAGGTTAAGACGGCAACCTCTTGTTTGTTCATTGAATTCCTTCCGGATTTTGGCAAAAAACTCACCGATACGACGAAAAGTATTATCGGTAGCGCATCAATATTTCACAATTGGAGATGGTTTGATACTCAATCCTATATTTTAAGTACCCGTCAAATGGATCAGCTCCATTATTGCCATCCCTATTTATTCTTCAATTGGCACAAGATAGGCCGGGTCCAAATACACGCGAAAAATATCATTTGGATGGGCTTTGTGGATAAAATCTTCATGTAGGAAATCCATGGAAATATCGATGGCAGTTGCTTTTTTCCCAGCAAAAGGACCATCCAAAATTTCCACGATGGGATGCGTATTCGAGCTTTCGAACCAAGAATGGTGGACAGTTCTCACATACCGTAGCCGGGTTCCCTGGGAAACAATGCCGATGTAGTAGAAGCTATCTCAAAAAAAATCTAGACATCATGTGACAAATATGTAATAAAATCAGGATGGAACTGACCAACGAGCAATGGAATCGGATAGAGCCCATCATCGTATCGTCAACACCATCCAAAGATCCCAGAGGACGTCCTGCCAGAGATCCACGAGATGTTCTAAACGGTATACTATGGAT